>Ga0207951_100004_pt1 | contig 390155 bp, 390 predicted proteins | sample Subbio12Aug_8Bad_FD_184830 | JGI IMG/M metagenome (GOLD analysis project Ga0207951, IMG submission 184830) | Serpentinite rock and fluid subsurface biosphere microbial communities from McLaughlin Reserve, California, USA - CR12Aug_8Bad (SPAdes) | ecosystem: Environmental > Terrestrial > Deep... | reverse complement strand
AGGAGGAACACCAGTGGCGAAGGCGGCTTTCTGGGCCACGACTGACGCTGAGGCGCGAAAGCTAGGGGAGCGAACAGGATTAGATACCCTGGTAGTCCTAGCCGTAAACGATGGGCACTAGGTGTGGGAGGTCATCGACTCCTTCCGTGCCGTAGCTAACGCATTAAGTGCCCCGCCTGGGGAGTACGGCCGCAAGGCTAAAACTCAAAGGAATTGACGGGGGCCCGCACAAGCAGCGGAGCATGTGGCTTAATTCGACGCAACGCGAAGAACCTTACCAGGGCTTGACATGCAGGGAAAAGCGGCGGAAACGTCGTGTCCGAAAGGGCCCTGCACAGGTGGTGCATGGCTGTCGTCAGCTCGTGTCGTGAGATGTTGGGTTAAGTCCCGCAACGAGCGCAACCCCTGTCGCATGTTGCCAGCATTTAGTTGGGGACTCATGCGAGACTGTCGGCGTCAAGCCGGAGGAAGGTGGGGATGACGTCAAGTCATCATGCCCCTTATGTCCTGGGCTGCACACGTGCTACAATGGCCGGTACAATGGGTTGCGATGCCGCGAGGCGGAGCGAATCCCTTAAAACCGGCCTCAGTTCGGATCGGAGGCTGCAACTCGCCTCCGTGAAGTCGGAGTTGCTAGTAATCGCGGATCAGCATGCCGCGGTGAATACGTTCCCGGGCCTTGTACACACCGCCCGTCACACCACCCGAGTCGTCCGCACCCGAAGTCGCTGGCCTAACCCGCAAGGGAGGGAGGCGCCGAAGGTGTAGAGGGTAAGGGGGGTGAAGTCGTAACAAGGTAGCCGTACCGGAAGGTGCGGCTGGATCACCTCCTTTCTAGGGAGCAACGGCACCGGCGTAAGCCTGGTGACGTCCCGGTTGAGTCGCAAGACTCCCGGGGCTCTAGAGCCGAATGTCGATCTGGCTTCTCGGCGTCCTTTAGTGGACGCGTCACAGTATCTGGTTTTGAGGGTTCAGGCCCTTGTGCGCGCCCTTCGGGGCGCGTCCGCACCTTGAGAGCTGCATAGCGCAAGATTTTTTCGCGAATGATACAGATCAAGATATTAAGGGCACACGGTGGATGCCTTGGCGTTGGAAGCCGATGAAGGACGTGGCAAGCTGCGATAAGCCTCGGGTAGGTGCAAACTACCGTCGATCCGAGGATTTCCGAATGGGGAAACCCAACTGGGGTCATGCCCAGTTACCGCCTGCTGAACACATAGGCAGGAGGGAGGCAACCGGGGGAACTGAAACATCTAAGTACCCCGAGGAAGAGAAATCAACCGAGATTTCCCTAGTAGTGGCGAGCGAACGGGAAACAGCCTAAACCCATGTATGCGCATAGCCTGTAGGCGTTGCTGCATGAGGTGTTGTGGGAGTCATTGTCTCTTGGGCTACAGACCTGAGGCGGAGTTACAAAACGTCGTGTTAGCAGAACAGCGTGGAACCGCTGGCCATAGAGGGTAAAAGCCCCGTACGCGAAAGCATGGCGACTCCGTAAATGACCACCCGAGTACTGCCGGACACGTGAAATCCGGTAGGAATCTGGGGGGACCACCCTCCAAGGCTAAATACTCTCCAACGACCGATAGTGAACCAGTACCGTGAGGGAAAGGTGAAAAGCACCCCGAGAGGGGAGTGAAATAGTACCTGAAACCGTGTGCCTACAAGCAGTCGGAGCCCGGAAGGCCGTTTCTTCGGAATCGGCAGGGTGACGGCGTGCCTTTTGTAGAATGAGCCAGCGAGTTACGGTGTGTAGCAAGGTTAAGCTGAAAGCGAGCCGCAGCGAAAGCGAGTCTTTAAACGGGCGCTCAGTTACACGTCGTAGACGCGAAGCCAGGTGATCTACCCATGGGCAGGGTGAAGCGGGGGTAAGACCTCGTGGAGGCCCGAACCCACTTCGGTTGAAAACGGAGGGGATGACCTGTGGGTCGGAGTGAAAGGCTAATCAAACCTGGAGATATCTCGTTCTCCCCGAAATAGCTTTAGGGCTAGCCTCGGATGTTTAGTATTGGTGGTAGAGCACTGGATGGCCTAGGGGGCTTCACCGCTTACCGAAGTCAACCAAACTCCGAATGCCAATACTTTAGAGTCCGGGAGTCAGACTATGTGGGCTAAGCTGTGTAGTCGAAAGGGAAACAGCCCAGACCGCCTGCTAAGGTCCCTAAATCCATGCTAAGTGGCAAAGGATGTGCGTTTGCTCAGACAACCAGGATGTTGGCTTAGAAGCAGCCATTCATTTAAAGAGTGCGTAATAGCTCACTGGTCAAGTGGACATGCGCCGACAATTCACGGGGCTCAAGCATGGTACCGAAGCAGCGGACTTCACTAAGTGGAGTGGTAGGGGAGCATTCTGTTCGGATTGAAGTCGGCGGGTGACCGTCGGTGGACTGGACAGAAGAGCGAATGCTGGCATGAGTAACGAGAGAAGTGCGAGAAACACTTCCGCCGTAAGCCTAAGGGTTCCTGGGCAAGGCTAATCCTCCCAGGGTCAGTCGGGAGCTAAGGCGAGGCCGACAGGCGTAGTCGATGCACAACAGGTAGACATTCCTGTACCACTGACAGTGCGTTATTACCGATGGGGTGACGGAGAAGGGTAGCTGTACCGGGCGTTGGTTGTCCCGGGGAAAGGCTGTAGGGCGTGGGATAGGCAAATCCGTCCCACATTAAGCCTGAGAGCTGATGACGAGCCGAATGAGGCGAAGTCAGTGATCCCATGCTTTCAAGAAAAACCTCTAGGGAGTGCTGTTGGTGCCCGTACCCCAAACCGACACAGGTAGGCAGGTAGAGAATACCAAGGCGATCGAGAGAACTATGGTTAAGGAACTCGGCATAATGGCTCCGTAACTTCGGGAGAAGGAGCGCCTCGGCCGGTGATCACCTTCGCGGTGTGAGCTGACTGAGGCCGCAGTGAAACGGCCCAAGCGACTGTTTACTAAAAACACAGGACTCTGCTAAGTCGTAAGACGACGTATAGGGTCTGACGCCTGCCCGGTGCTGGAAGGTTACGTGGAGGGGTCAGCCGCAAGGCGAAGCTCTGAAACTAAGCCCCAGTAAACGGCGGCCGTAACTATAACGGTCCTAAGGTAGCGAAATTCCTTGTCGGGTAAGTTCCGACCTGCACGAATGGCGTAACGACTTGGGCGCTGTCTCAACCATAGACTCGGTGAAATTGTATTATTCGTGAAGATGCGAATTACCCGCGGTAGGACGGAAAGACCCCGTGAACCTTTACTACAGCTTGGCATTGGTCGTTGGTTTGCCGTGTAGAGGATAGGTGGGAGGCAATGAAGCCGGGGCGCCAGCCTCGGTGGAGCCAACCTTGGAATACCACCCTCGACAGATTGACGATCTAACCCCGCGCCGTGAATCCGGGCGGGGGACCGTGCCAGGTGGGTAGTTTGACTGGGGCGGTCGCCTCCTAAAATGTAACGGAGGCGCGCGTAAGGTCCGCTCAGATCGGTTGGCAATCGATCGTAGAGTGCAAGAGCATAAGCGGGCTTGACTGCGAGACCTACAAGTCGAGCAGATAGGAAACTAGGCTCTAGTGATCCGGCGGTCCCGAGTGGAAGGGCCGTCGCTCAACGGATAAAAGGTACTCCGGGGATAACAGGCTGATCCTCCCCAAGAGTCCACATCGACGGGAGGGTTTGGCACCTCGATGTCGGCTCATCGCATCCTGGGGCTGTAGCAGGTCCCAAGGGTATGGCTGTTCGCCATTTAAAGCGGTACGCGAGCTGGGTTTAGAACGTCGTGAGACAGTTCGGTCCCTATCCACCGTGGGCGTAAGAGACTTGAGAGAGGCTGTCCCTAGTACGAGAGGACCGGGATGGACGAACCTCTGGTGTACCAGTTGTCGCGCCAGCGGCACCGCTGGTTAGCTACGTTCGGTTTGGATAACCGCTGAAAGCATCTAAGCGGGAAGCCGGTCTCAAGATTAGGTCTCTCACTGGGTTAACCAGGTAAGGCCCCTCGTAGACGACGAGGTTGATAGGCTGCAGGTGTACGCACAGTGATGTGTTCAGCCGAGCAGTACTAATTGGCCGAGGTCTTGATCTCATTCGCGGAATCTTCAAGCGCTATGCAGCTCTCAGGGTGCGGGCGACCGCACCGTGTGAGGTGTTGACAACGGCATATCGATGCCGATGGCGAGAGCCGTCGGATGTGTTCAGTGGCTATGGCGGAGGGGGTACACCCGATCCCATTCCGAACTCGGCAGTTAAGCCCTCCAGCGCCGATGGTACTGCGGTGTAGGCCGTGGGAGAGTAGGACGTCGCTGAACACATCCGGCGGCTCTCTCGCATTCCAGCTCACGTACGTCATGAGAACGGGCTCTTGGCACGGATCTCGTGGGGGATGAACGGTGAGTGCGAGCAGGCCAGTATTCTTGAGCGAGTTTGTCAGGATTATGCTAGAATCCCGCCATGTCCGGTGCGCATCGGCCGTTGAACGGCAAGCGTATAGCGAAGGGAGCTCCCAATGCAGGAGCGTGTTGAAGCGGCTCTCGATAAGATCAGGCCCGCGCTTCAGGCCGACGGCGGTGACGTCGAGTTTGTCGAGATGACCGATGATGGCGTAGTGAAGGTCAGGCTCATGGGTGCCTGCCGCGGCTGTCCGATGTCTCAGCTCACACTGGCAAACGGTGTGGAACGTGTCCTCAAGGAGGAGATCCCTGAGGTCGTCCGAGTAGAGGCCGTATAGCCGTCACGTACGAACTTTGTCCACCTGGCTCGACCGGGTGCCACGACGGAGCTTCCGCTATGCGGGGCTCCGTCGTCTTGTATTGCCATTGCACGGGTTGTTCCGACCGTTCCGTGACGTAGCCCTACCGCTCGTCCACTCAATGCGCATCAGGCATTGACTCAGCATATGGTGTTGAGTTAGATTACGGGACGCAATATATAGTGTTTGTCTACAGCAATGGACTCGGCGACACCCGTCGGGTTCGCATCATCGGTATCCGTTGAAGGGGGCACTTCCAGTGGCCGGCCAGGAACGCACTATGACCTACTCACGGGCGATTGACGAGATTCTCACGCACAACTCGCTCAAGGTCTTGCAGAAGCGATACCTGACCAAGGACGACGAGGGTAGGGCCGTAGAGAATCCAAGCGACATGTTCATACGTGTCGCCGAGAACATCGCTTCCGCTGAGCGGGTGTGGGGTGCCGATGACGCACGTGTTGCTGAGATCGCGCACGATTTCTATGAGCTCATGACGTCACTCGAGTTCTTGCCCAACTCGCCTACCCTCATGAACGCGGGGCGAGACTTACAGCAGCTTTCAGCTTGTTTTGTCCTGCCTGTCGCTGACTCGATGGAGTCGATCTTCGGTGCGGTGCGCGACACCGCGATCATCCACAAGTCTGGGGGAGGGACAGGGTTTTCGTTCTCACGCTTGCGTCCCGCTGGCGATCAGGTCAGGTCAACGCAGGGTGTTTCCAGCGGCCCTGTCTCGTTCATGCGTGTTTTCAATCAAGCGACCGAGGCAGTCAAGCAGGGCGGAACCCGCCGAGGCGCAAACATGGGAGTGCTTCGTGTCGACCACCCGGACATCCTTGACTTCATCGAGTGCAAGGCCCACGGTGACTTCGCGAACTTCAACATTTCGGTGGCGTTGACCGAAGACTTCATGCAGGCGGTTAGGGACGGCCGCGAGTACCAGTTGCTAAATCCGCGCTCAGGCAATCCGGCGGGCACGCTTGACGCGCTCGAGATTTGGGACCGCATCGTCCAGATGGCGTGGGCAACCGGAGATCCCGGCATCATCTTCATCGACCGGATTAATCGCGACAACCCGACGCCCCTCCTCGGCGAGATTGAGTCGACTAACCCGTGTGGCGAACAGCCGCTTTTGCCGTACGAGGCGTGCAACCTGGGCTCGATCAACCTTTCCAAGTTTGTCGCCGCGAGCGAGGACGGTCCGGTTGTCGCTTGGGACCGCCTGGGCGATGTGGTCCACCGCGCGGTGCGCTTTCTCGACGACGTCATTGAGGTGAACCGGTATCCTCTATCCGAGATTGACGAGCTTGCGCGCGGAAACCGCAAAATCGGGTTGGGCGTCATGGGCTGGGCGGACATGCTCATCATGATGAACATCCCGTACGACTCCGAGGAGGCCGTCGCTCTCGGCGAGAAGGTGATGGGCTGCATCGACGCCGAGGGGAAGGCCGCATCGCGTAAGCTGGCGATGGAACGGGGCTCGTTTCCCAACTTTGCGGGGTCGATCTACGACACTCCGGACGGCGGGCCGATCCGCAACGCGACCGTGACGACGATCGCTCCAACCGGCACTCTCTCGATCATTGCGAACAGCTCCTCAGGGGTTGAACCCCTGTTTGCCGTCTCTTATGTCCGCACTGTCATGGACAATGACCGTCTCGTGGAGGTCAATCCTATGTTTGAGGAGGTCGCGGTCAAGCGTGGCTTCTACACGCAAGAGCTGATGTCGCTCATCGCTGATCACGGCACGGTTCACGGTATCGAGGACGTCCCCGAAGATGTCCAGCGTACGTTCGTTACCGCTCACGACATTGCGCCGGAGTGGCACATCCGCATGCAGGCGGCGTTCCAGACTCATACGGACAACGCGGTTTCAAAGACGGTCAATTTTGCCAGCGATGCGACGAGCGAGGATGTCCGCCGCGTCTACGATCTGGCGTATGAGCTCGGAGTCAAGGGAGTGACGATCTACCGCGACGGTTCGAAAGACAACCAGGTCCTGTCGACCGGCCGGACAGGGAAGAGTAACTCCGCGGTTACGACCCCGGTACGTCCCGGAGAGATCGAGCCGCGTCCGCGTCCGCTTGTAACAGAGGGCCGCACGGAGAAGATCCTCACAGGCTGCGGGAATCTGTACGTGACGGTGAACTGGGACGAAGAGGGCATGTGTGAAGTCTTCACCCAGATGGGCAAGTCGGGCGGTTGCGCCGCGAGCCAGTCTGAAGCGCTGTCCCGGATGATCTCCGTGTCACTGCGTGCCGGGGTTGATCCCGAGGCGATCATGAAGCACTTGCGCGGCATACGGTGCCCGAGTCCGAGTTGGACCGAGGGAGGCAAGGTGCTCTCGTGCGCCGACGCGGTTGGCATCGTGATGGAACACGCGCTCACCTATATGGAGACTGGCGAGGCTGGCCGCGGCGTCACCAAGTCGAGCGACACGCTCGACTACCTTTCGGGTGCGTGTCCTGAATGCGGCGGATCGCTGGAGCACGAGAGCGGCTGCGCCGTCTGCCGGTCGTGCGGTTTCTCCAAGTGCGCGTAGACGGATAGGAGCAATAGCCGTGGTCCTTTCCGATAGAAGCATCAAAGAGCAGTTGTTGGCAGGCAGGATCAGAATCGAGCCGTTCGATCCCGACGACATTCAGCCGTCGAGCGTCGACCTGCATCTCGGCCCTTCGTTCATGGTGTTCAGAAACTCGCGCTATCCGTACATAGATCCCTCGCGAGAACAGGCGGGGCTCATGGAGAGCGTGAGCGCTTCTGTCGAGGAGCCGTTCGTCTTGCATCCTGGCGAGTTCGTCTTGGGCACCACGGTTGAACGCGTGGTCCTGCCTGACGACATCGTGGCGCGCCTCGAAGGGAAGTCCTCGCTCGGTCGACTCGGACTGCTTATCCACTCGACAGCCGGATACGTCGATCCGGGCTGGGATGGCCGACTCACCCTTGAGCTCTCGAACGTCTCAAACCTTCCTATCGTGCTCATGCCGGGAATGCCGATCGGCCAGATGTCCTTCATGCAGATGACGACCCCGGTAGAGCGTCCGTACGGCACCCTTGGGCTCGGAAGTAAGTACCAGGGGCAGAGTGACACCACGCCGAGCAGGATGTACAGGAACTTCGAGCAGTAAGGCGCTCCTGTGTGCTTACTCCGGAGGCGCTAGAGTCCCTGCGTTACTTTACTGACGAGTGGAGTAGGCACGAATCCGGCAAGGTACTTGCCCCATGCGGACTCCATGAGCGGGAGCCACTTGAGTTTGCGGTGGATGTTCGCACCGATCTGACGGGTAGCTGCCGCATATGCTTCGAGCACGTGGGACGGCTCGTGGTTTGCGATCATCTCTCCAGCGTAGCGGCCTGAGTTCAGCGCGTATGAGATCCCCTCGCCCGATGTCGGGGACATGAATCCGCCCGCCTCGCCTGCGAGTATGATCCGTCCTCGGCCGGGCACGATGTCGCGCGCCGAGCGGACTGAGAGCGCGACACTCGCCTCGCGCCGCACCGTCTCTCCCAGTTGCGGCATGGCCGCGCGCAGAATGCTCAGCGTCTGGTCCTGCTTGAGGTAGGGACGTTTTGTCTTGGGGTAGTACACGGATCCGACAATCGCGATGTCGTCTTTGGGCACCACGTAAGAGTATGCGTAGGCGTCGCCGATGTTTCTCATGTAGATGCAGTCAAAGTAGGGCGGAAGATCTCCGCTGAGCCGGCAGAAGTCTTGCAGCGTCACGTATGTTGCTACGCTTCCCTCACCAAGCTCTCGCCGCACTGTTGAGCGGGCGCCGTCCGCTCCGACGAGGTTCTCACAGGTTACCGTGTACTCGGAGTCGCGCGACTTAAGCGTCGCGACGACGCGGTGAGCGTCCTGGGTGACCCCGATGACCGCGCATTCCGCAACGACGTCGACTGAGCTTGGAAGCAGCCGGAGCAGCCATTCGTCAAACTCGATCCTATCGACGTTCAGGAAGCGTAGCCCGGTTGGTTTGCGAATCTCGCGATCCCAGTCCACGTAGCGGAAGTTGACGTAGCTGGGGGAACGCACCATCGATTCAGGGAGTGGAGCGATATCGGCCAGGAACTGTTGCGCGAACTCGTTGAGCATGCCCCCGCAACTCTTGTCACGCGGCAGGCGGGAGGTCTCGACAACAAGGACGGAACCGCGTCGAGCGGCACCGAGGGCGGCCATCACGCCGGCCGGTCCCGATCCCGCGATGATCGTGTCGTAGTGCGGCTGTGGCGCTTCGCGCAGTGTGAACATGGGACTCCGGATCCGTAGGAAATGGGCGGTGAACGCAGTGTATGAACGATCATGAGCAGTGTATCATCGGCGTTATCGTGTGCGGGTCGAAGAAAGGGCGGATGCGGTGTCGAAATGCTGGGAGCAGCGTGGATGCGACGATGAGATGCAAGCCGAGTGTCCCCACTCGGCGGTACTGCACGATCGTTGTCCCACCAAGTGTGCGTTCTCGGGGTGCGACCGGCCGTCGTACGAACTGACGACCGACCCGATGCTCGTGTTTGAGCCCGAGATCGACCGGTGTGCGGCAATCCGGGAAAACTGCTTATACTGCGCGTTCTTCCTTACCCGCGGGCCTCGGCTGTAGTCCGGTGGCGGGCTAGTCCATCGCGCGCATAACGAGGCCGGAGAGCAGTTTGGGGTAGAAGTACGTTGATTTTTGCGGCATCGTCTCTCCGGAGAGCGCCACGGCGCGCATCTGATCGATCCGGGTGGCACGCAGGATGAACGAGACGTCGTGTGCCGTGGCGGAGTCGAACGCTTCGTCGGCGTCCTTGACAAACGACAGCCGGTCGAGAGACTCGGGGCGATCGGGGTGGATGCCGAGCAACGGATCGAGCACTAGCTCCTGGAGCACGGCGACGTCAAGTTCCTTCCACGCTCGAGAGCGATCGAGGCCGATCGCGGTTCCGAGGTCGATCTCGTTGCGTACCGTTGCCAGGAGCGGTGGCGTCCCGTCGCCCGTGGCGACTACGAAGCCAGGACGGTTTGCCGCATCGAGCGCTTCGCGAGCTGTCTCGCGCGACACTTCGGTGAGGTCGAAGGAGTCCGTGAGGGCGGCTCGGAAGGCGCCGGGATCGAACTCGCCTGCCACGCGGGCCACTCGATGCGTGGGCAGGATGACGAGTCCCGGATCGTCCATGTTGACGAGCGCCATCATGACGTAGTCGTACGCCGGATTAGCCGGGGTCACGCCGGCCGCGGCGTCTTGGGACCTTCGTTCGTCACGATAGGCGAGCGCGGTTGTGTAGCGGTGATGCCCATCGGCGATGAACACCTGCTTGTGTTCGAGAATCGTGGCGAGACTCGCGATGAGCTCGCGGTCGGTGAGCGCCCAGACATCAGATGTCACACCGTCCGCGTCGGTCGCACTTAGCGTCACTGGGCCACGTGTCGCCTCGGCGAAAATGCGCGCGGTCGATTGAGCCGGATCGGAAAAGAGGCCGAAAACTTGGCTGAAGTTCGCCGCACACGCCTTGGTGAGATTGAACCTATCACCGACGGCTTTGGGCAGCGTGCGTTCGTGCGGGAGCACCACTCCCTCCTCAAATGTGTGAAGCGCCACCTCGCCAATGAACGCTCGGCGCCGGATCTCAGCGCTCTCAAGTTCGTAGCGCTGTTCGAGCACGTAGATCGTTGGCATACGGTCGCGTACTACGACGCCGGAGTCGCGCCACTCGCGCCAGCGCTTGCGGCCCGTTTCGTAGCGGTTTCCTGGGGCGGCCGGATCGAGCGGGCCTTCTGGCAGCTCGAGCGCCACGATGTTGTGCGCGCTTCGTGCGAGCAGCCTGGCACGTTCCTGCTCCCCGATGACGTCGTAGGGGGGCGCGACTAAGGGCGTGACATCAGCGGCCGAACGGGTGTAGGTGAAAGCCTTGAACGGACGTACGCGTGCCACGGGCAGGTCCTCTCATCGACTCGGACACTCTGAAGGGTCTGCGCTCGCCAGGAGCTTGGTTCGCGGCACCGGGCCGGTTCCTGAAGTCTACCCGACGCTGATCGCGTCAACCAGCGGATGCGATGATGCGGAGACGCTCATCGGGGCCGTCAGAGCGCTCCCCAATCGAGGAGCGCTCTCACAGCGACGAAGAAGAGAACGCCTGCGAGTGTCGCTCCCAAAAAAGAGCGCGTCTTCGCGTACACCAATGCGGTAGGTACTGTCGCGAGCAGATACGGGTTGCTGAGCGTGAGCAGGTACTCTCCGTCCGGGCGAAGCACCTCGCCCGCGACGAGAGCGCCCATCACGGCCGCAGGCACGAGGCCGAGCCATCGTCCGATAGGTTCCGGCAAGGCAAGCCGCGATACGATGGCGATGGGTGGGAATCGTACGAGGAAGTTCGCGAGCGCCATGAGAACGATCACCGTCCAGATGTAGTCATCGCTCACGGAAACTCACCGCCCCTATCGTCGCGGCGCCCATCGACGCTATCACGATGATCCAGCTGTCAGGAAGGGGAAGACCGATGTTTGAAAGTGCGGGCAGCGCGATTGCGAGAACTCCCGCGAGCGCCGCTACAGCGATGTGCCGACGCTCCTCGGCAAGCGCTATCAGAAGCGCGATGAACATCGCGGGCATCGCGAAGTCCACGCCCCAGCGAGAGGGATCACCTATCCACCCGGCCGCCAGCGCGCCGATGGCCGTCCCTGCTACCCAGCCGCACCACGCGACAGCGCCTACTCCCGCCATGGACGCACCGGTGGAAAGCGCGCGGCGACGGTCGTTCACGTTCACGGCGAACGTCTCGTCAGTGAGGGTGAATGCGAGCAGCGCTTGTTGAGGCAGCGGCATTCCTCTCAAATAGGGTGAGAGTGTCGCGCCGAACAGGACGTAGCGCAAATTGACCACAGTGGTCGCCATGATGACCGCGGTCACGTCCGCTCCGTCTTGCATCAAGTTGAGTGCGATGAACTGTCCGGCACCCGCGAGAGCCGTGGCGGAGCACACCACCGCCTGCACTGTGGTGAAGCCGATCGTGGTCGCGATGACCCCGAAAGCCATCCCGACAGGAACGTATCCAAGGAAGATGGGCATGCCAAGAGAGGCGCCTCGGCGGAAGCGCGCTTGCCGGGAGCAGGTGCGCTCACGGTTGTTGTCTGCGGCCGATTGGATCACGACGGCGATAGTAGCACCTCTCCCCGCGCAAATGGCAGGATTCTTGCGGTCCGGTTTTTGCGGCCCCGCGGTGCGTGAGGCCGCCGGGGCTCGCGTGCAGATTCCATTCGCGGCGACGCTTCGCACCCTGTACAATGTATCTGAGGGAGCGCATGTCCCGAGGAGGCGAGTGTGGTGGAGTTCGTCATCGAGTGCCCCGTCGACGGACCGGTCGAAGTGTCCCTCGAAGACATCGACACCGTGATCGTGCGTGAATCCGAGAGCGCGGACATCGTCTTTACGTGCCCGGTCTGTGGGGCGGAAGTCAGGGTCACGGTTCGCGTCCCGTCGTTTCTCCTCTCGGCCATCGAGTCACTGGCCGAGGAGAGCGGAGGTCAGACATTCCCGCTCGCGGGCGTGGTCGCGTTGAGCATCGATATCGAGTATGCCGAGGGTGCTGCCGGACTCAACGGACTCACCGGGCACGACGATGGACGCGCCGATGCGTACTGTGAGTACTTCCGCCGCCAGCTCGACTCGATTACCTGCGTCGATGATGTTCTCGCGCAGATCGACTCGGAGACCTGAGGCCTTGTAGCGAACCCCGCGCTCCGAGGGTGCCGCCGGATGTCGGCTGCCGGAGTATGCGCTATCGGGATGCTGTGAATCGCCTCTTGCGGCGGTTTCGCCGCTTTCGCCACTCCGCGATCCATGCAGGTACGGTCACGATGATTCCCGCGACGAACCCGCCGACATGCGCCCACCACGCGACCCCTCCGCCGGCCGTATCCGCCAGTATCGATCCGGCGCCTTGGATCACTTGCACGAGGAACCAAAAACCGATGACGAACGCGGCGGGAACACGCGCGAGTTCGATGATGAAGAAGATGGGTATCGCGACCACCACGCGGGTTCGCGGGTAGAGCACCAAGTACGCGCCGAGCACACCCGCGATCGCTCCGCTCGCGCCGAGGAGCGGGATGTCCGACGCGCCCTCCACGCCGAGGTGCGCAAGGGTGGCGGCGACCCCGGTGACAAGGTAAAACGCGAGGAATCCGAGGTGGCCGAACCGATCCTCGATGTTGTTGCCGAAGATCCAGAGGTAGAGCATGTTTCCAGCTATGTGCAGCCAGCCACCGTGTAAGAACATCGCCGTGAGAAGCGTAAGGAGCACCGCGGGTGAGGTCGGCTCGGCGGCAAGGTGGGCGGGGGTGAACGCCCACGTGGCGATAAGTGCGAGTAGTTCTTCGTCAGAGAGCGAAAGTTCGTAGGCGAAGACCGCGATATTGGTGATCAATAGCGCAACGGTGATGAAGGGGAACCGCTTTGTCGGCAGGTCGTCCCGGAGAGGAATCATCGGCATGTCGATTCTGCTACCATTGTGAGCGCGAGTTTAACGTACGCCACGGGCTACGTGCCACGTAGGCGAACGAACGAGGAGGCTTGATGGAGTTCGGATTGTTCGCGATGTTGTGCGGAGGAGCGGGTGCGCTGGCGTTCCTGCTTGCCGTCGCTGTGGTTGTGCTCTACAACCGGCTTATCGTGCTGCGCAACCGGGTCGACAACGCGTGGTCACAGATCGACGTCCAGCTGCGTCGCCGATACGACCTGATTCCCAATCTCGTGGAGACCGTCAAGGGCTACATGACGCACGAAGCTGAGACGCTCCAAAACGTCACTGAGGCGCGAAACGTAGCGATGCACGCTGGCAGCGTCAAAGAACAAGGTGCAGCGGAGAACATGCTGTCATCGACTCTCAAGAGCTTGTTTGCGGTGGCCGAGGCGTATCCTGACCTGAAGGCCAACGAGAACTTCATGATGTTGCAGGAAGAGCTCTCCGGCACGGAGAGCAAGATCGCGTACGCGCGTCAGTTCTACAACGACTCGGTCATGAGCTTTAACACCGCTGTCCAGAAATTTCCTGCAAACATTCTTGTGGGCACTCTCGGCTTCACCGAGCGCGACTACTTCGAGATCGAGGTCGAGGCGCGCGAGGCTGTCAAGGTTCAGTTCTAGCAAAGGGAGGAAGACCCGCGGATCGAATGTGTTCTCCGCAGGTCCGGTGACGCCCCGATGTACGATCAGATAGCCGTAAACAAGTTTAAGAGCGCCGGGCTGGTTGTGTTCTTCATGGCGCTCGTGCTCGCTGTAGGGTGGGCGTTCGCGTACTTGACGGATGCCGGTCCGCTCGGACTGGTGCTCGCTGTTGTCGTCGTGTTCGCGATGACCTGGGGGTCGTACTGGTACTCCGACCGAATCGTGCTCTCGATGAGCCGGGCGCGCCCTGTGGACCGGGAACGTGAGCCCTACCTGGTCAATATCGTTGAAGGCCTTGCGATTGCGGCCGGTCTGCCGACGCCTCGCGCGTACGTCATCGATGACCCCGCGCCAAACGCGTTCGCTACGGGCCGCAATCCGCAAAATGCCGCGATCGCAGTGACGACCGGACTCCTGGAGAAGCTCGATAGGCTCGAGTTGGAGGGGGTCATCGCTCATGAGCTCGCGCACATCAAGAACTACGACACTCTCGTCCAGACGCTAGCGGCGGTGATGGCGGGCACGATAGTCCTGCTTTCCGATTGGATGCTGCGTACCATGTTTTGGGGTGGCGGGCGCCGCCGTGAGGGGCAGGGTGGCGGTCACGCGATCCTCATGTTGCTCGGACTCGCGCTCATGATCCTCGCACCTGTGTTCGCCGCGATCATCCAGATGGCGATCTCGCGCAAGCGAGAGTTTCTTGCCGACGCGAACGGCGCGCTACTCACGCGCTATCCGGACGGCCTCGCAAACGCGCTTCGCAAGATCGCCGCTGACACCAATCGTCTGAGTGTCGCCAACAAGGCGACAGAGGCGCTCTTCATCTACAACCCGCTTCGTGATTATGGCGGGGGATTGAACTCGCTGTTCAACACTCATCCGCCTATCGAAGAACGTATCGCCAGACTGGAGGCGATGTAGTGTGGCGGCGCTGATCTATCCGTCGATCGACCCGGTGATCTTTGCCGTCGGCCCTGTTGCGGTGCGATGGTACGGTCTTGCGTACGTAGCCGGGTTCGTCGCGGGTGCGCTGGTGTTGCGGTGGCTCTCTCGTCGCTGGGACGTGGGACTGTCCGATGACGACGTGGTGAGCGCTCTTCTGTGGGGCGCGGTCGGCTTGTTGCTTGGCGCCCGCGTCGGCTACGAGGTTTTTTACGGCTTAGATCGCGTGTTGGCTGACCCGCTGTCGTTCTTCCGGATATGGGAGGGAGGGATGTCGTTTCACGGTGGGCTCATCGGACTCATCATCGCGGGCATTTTGCTCGCGCGACGCATCGGCATCCCATTCTTGCGACTTGCCGACATGGTGGCCGTAGGCGCGCCTATCGGTATCTTCTTTGGGCGGATCGCCAACTTCATCAATGCAGAGCTGTGGGGAAGGGTCACCACGGCACCGTGGGGCATGGTGTTTCCTGGTGCTGGTCCGCTGCCGAGACACCCATCCCAGCTCTATGAGGCCGCGCTCGAAGGGGTGCTGCTGTTCGCGGTGTTGCTCGTGTTGGCGCGCCGTCGCCGAGCCGACGGATTTTTACTCGGCGCGTTTTTGTCGCTGTACGCGATTGCACGGTTCTTCGTGGAGTTTGTGCGAGAACCGGACGCTCATCTGGGAGCCGTTCTCGGCTGGATGACGATGGGACAACTTTTGACGATCCCGATGTTAGTCGCGGGAACGTGGCTCCTCGTGCGAGCCGTGCGGCACGGCAGCAGCGGTCAGGCTCAGCCGTGAGAAGGGCATATCGAACCCGGCGTCTTCCAGCAGGGAGCGGGAGTGTTGAGGCACTTCACGCTCTCAGAAGGTGAAAGGGGAGCCGGGGGGTTGCAGTGCGCGCAGAAGAACCTCGGCACTGAGCCTACGAGATCTTTGAGTTCGGGGTCGTCGTAGGGAGCCGCGTCGGGCTGTTCGACGATGTGGAGCAGATAGCATGACATACGAGACACTGTAGTGTGGTAGCGCGATCGGGGCAATGCGGCACGGCTTGCGAGATGCGGACTATCAGGGAGGCCGTGTGAGAAAGCTTTGGAAGAATCATAGGATGCTCGTGATCATCGCCGGAGCGGTGGCGTCTCTCGCGCTTGCCGCCGTTGCCGCCGCGGTCATTCTCGGTGCGGGAGAGTTTCAGGAGCCGCCAGCGCCCGAGGTGACTTCGGCGTGGCCGGTAGCCGAGCGAGAGCGCACGATCCCGCGGCCGCCCGAGCCGGTTCGGTGGCCGCTCACCGGCATCGACGCCGTTGATGCGGAGGCGCCAGCCGCAACGCGAATCGTCTCGGTGAAGATCGAGAACTCACCGGCTGCGCGCCCGCAATCCAATCTCGACAAGGCAGACGTCGTCTACGAGACGCTCACCGAAGGCGGCATCACCCGATTCAACGCGTTGTACCACAGCGAGGGTCCCGCCGATGTTGGACCGGTTCGCAGTGCCCGCATGTCCGATACCCAGGTCGTCCCGCAGTACGGCGCCCTGTTCGCGAATTCGGGATCGAGCACCGGGGTGAACCGTGCGCTACGCGCCGCCGGGATAGAGAATCTCAACCATGGGAGCACGGGAGTCGCGTATCGCCGGTCGCAGAGAAGGTCTGCGCCCCACAACCTGTACCTTGATGTCTCCCGCATCCGGGAAGTCGCCGCGGAACGCGGTCTGGCCACCACTCAGCGCCTCGAAGGCTTCGAGTTTTCGCCCGCGGTCGAATCGACGCTCGCCACGGTGCGGATCACCGTCCCGTTCTCCCGGGCCAATACGGTCGCGTGGACGTATGACGCCGAGGAGAACGTCTACCTGCGGGTCAACAACGGTTCGCCACACGTCGACGCCGTGTCCGGGGAGCAGTATTCGGCACGCAACGTGGTTGTCATGTGGGCTAGGACGAGCGCGACCGGACCATCCGGCATTGGCGGGACGACCCTTGAGATATCCCTTGTCGGTTCGAACCGGGCGACCGTCTTTCGTGACGGTGTGCGCATTGACTGCATGTGGGAGGCGAGCGCGGACAAGCCACCTGTGTTTCGCGATCCCGCTGGGCGGATCGTGCGGCTCGCTCCGGGAAACACGTGGTTCCAGGTGATTCCTGCCAACGTTGATATTGTCATCGAGTAAATGCGATTCTCGGCGGGCGGGGCGCTTGTCCCGCTTTGCGGAGCGCGGGTACAATCCAGTGACCGCGCCACCTCCCGGGCTGGTTGAACCGTACCGCCCTGAAAAGTAAGGAGCTCCGCACGTGAGTGAATCCACTGTTGAAACCGGTACGCTCAGGGTGAAGACCGGTCTGGCCGAGATGCTCAAAGGCGGCGTCATCATGGATGTCGTCAACGCCGAGCAAGCCAAGATCGCTGAAGACGCCGGTGCCGTCGCCGTCATGGCGCTCGAACGGGTTCCGGCTGACATTCGCGCCGTTGGCGGTGTGGCCCGCATGGCGGACCCGAGCAAGGTCGTCGAGATAATGGACGCCGTCACGATCCCGGTCATGGCCAAATGCCGCATCGGCCACTTTGTTGAGGCGCAGGTGCTTGAGTCGCTCGGTGTCGACTACATCGATGAGTCCGAGGTGCTCACGCCCGCAGATGAGCAGTACCACGTTGACAAGCGGGAGTTCACCGTGCCTTTTGTCTGCGGCGCTCGTGATCTGGGCGAGGCGCTCCGCCGGATTGCCGAGGGCGCGGCGATGCTTCGCACCAAGGGAGAGCCGGGCACCGGTAACGTCGTGGAGGCGGTCCGCCACATGCGTACCATGACCGATGGCATCGCATGGGCATCGAGCATCCGTGCCGAGCAGCTCTATGACGCCGCCAAACAACTCGGCGCTCCGGTCGAACTCGTCCGGTGGGTACGCGAGCACAAGCGGCTTCCGGTGGTCAACTTCTCGGCAGGCGGCATCGCGACCCCCGCCGACGCCGCGCTCATGATGCAGCTTGGGTGCGATGGCGTGTTCGTGGGATCTGGCATTTTTAAGAGCGGAGACCCGTCCTTGCGTGCGCGTGCGATCGTCGAGGCGACGACGCACTTCGAAGACCCGGATGTGATCGCGAGGGTTTCGCGTGACCTCGGTGAAGCGATGGTGGGGATCAACATTTCCGAGATTCCCGACGCAGAGCGGATGCAGGAGCGGGGCTGGTAGCCGTGCGCGTCGGCGTGCTTGCCCTTCAGGGGGCGTTTCGCGAGCACATCGTGATTCTTGGGGCGCTCGGCGTGGAGGCAGACGCGATCCGTAAGCCCGAGCAGCTTGCCGCGTGCTCCGGGCTCATCGTGCCGGGTGGCGAGTCAACCGCGATCGCCAAGCTCATGAAAGCATACGATTTCTACGATCCGATCATCCAGCACTACGGTGCGGGACTGGCTGTGTGGGGAACGTGCGCGGGCGCGATCCTGCTTGCGAGCGGGATCATCGACGCGGTCGAAGGGCAGCGCGGACTCGAACTCATGAACATCGTTGTACGGCGCAACGCGTTTGGACGGCAGGCCGCGTCATTTGAGGCCGATCTTGATATTGCTGATCTTGCGGGCGGCGCGTTTCGCGGAGTATTCATCAGGGCCCCGTGGATCGAGAGCGTGGGTAAGTCGGCGCGCGTGCTCGCGACCCACGACGGTCACGTCGTCGCGGCGAGGCAGGATAGCCTTCTTGCGACAGTATTTCATCCAGAACTTACGGGTGATGTGCGCATGCATGCGTACTTCGTCGAGGAGGTCATCGGTTCTGCACGTCGATGATCAGGCGTGCCGCTCGGCCATCGGCGTGATACCCGCAACTCCACGAAGGGACTCCGGGCAATGGCAGGTCATTCGAAGTGGGCGACGACGAAGCATCGTAAGGCTGCGCAGGACAAGAAGCGCTCCGCGCTGTTTAGCAAGTTGTCGCGCATGGTCACGGTGGCCGCTAAAGCCGGCGGCGATCCTAATCCCGAGAACAACGCGTCGCTTGCGGCAGCTATCGCGAAGGCGAAGAGCTACTCTCTGCCCAAAGACAAGATAGAGAGCGCGATCGCTAAAGCGTTTGGCCCTGGCGGGGGCGCGAACTACGATGAAGTGGTGTACGAGGGATACGGTCCAGCTGGTGTCGCCCTCTACATCGAGGCGTTGACCGACAACCGCAACCGGACCGCGGCAGACGTGAGGAGCGCCTTCTCGCGGGCGGGCGGAAACCTCGGAGCGAGCGGATCGGTTGCGTTTCAGTTTGAGCGAAAGGGCGAGATTGCGCTCGAGACCAAGGGACTTCCAGACGAAGATGAACTGATGCTCCTGGTCGCCGAGGCAGGCGGTGAGGACCTCGTTGGCGGGAGCGGCGAGTGGTTTGTCTACACCGCTGCCGGTGATGTGATGGGAGTGAAGGCGGCACTGGATGAGGCGGGTATCCCCGTCAAAGGCGCCGAGCTCGTCATGGAGCCGGTCACTACGACGGCGGTCACAGTCGAAGAAGCCAAGAAGGTGCTCCGTCTCGTCGATGCGCTTGAGGACCATGACGACATCCAGGCGGTCTACCACACGATGGAGCTCACAGCCGAGATACAGGCTGCACTCGAAGAGTGAGGTGCGCGGTGGTATCCTGAACGTATGTTCGATTCCCGCCCGAGGAGGTGTGTGTTCGCGTGGTGATACTCGGCATCGATCCAGGACTCGCAAACACCGGTTGGGGCGTAGTAGAACAGGATGGCTCGCGATTCCGCTGTATCGCGTACGGTTGCGTAGAGACCGCGCCGGGCACCCGGTTGCCTGATCGGCTCGCCGAGATACACGACGCTCTCAGGGCGGTCGTCGACAGGTATCAGCCACACTCGTGCGCGATCGAGAACGTGTACTTCTCGATCAATGTTAAGACGGCGTTTGCGACCGGACAGGCACGCGGCGTCGCGCTTTTGGCCACGAGAGGGCTTTCGGCAGGGACGGCGGAGTATGGTCCCGGCGAGGTGAAGCTTGCCGTGGTGGGCACTGGATCGGCCCAAAAGAAGCAGGTTCAGTACATGGTCCGTTCGATTCTCGGTCTTGCGGAGGAACCCGCTCCCGATCATGCCGCTGACGCCTTGGCTCTCGCTATCTGCCACGCGAACAATCGCCGAGGAGTACTAGCTGAGGAAGGGTGCTGATGATCGCGACGCTGACCGGACGTGTCGCGTTCCAGGGAACCGCTCACTGCGTCATCGATGTGGGCGGCATCGGTTTCAGGCTTGCGATGTCGACCGGCTCACTTGCGGGGTTGCCGCACATCGGCGACACAGTGACTGTGCACACGTATCTGCTCGTACGGCCCGAAGAGCTTGCGTTGTTCGGTTTTGAGAGCGAGTCAGAAAGGGAGTTGTTCGAGCGGCTCATCACCGTGAGCGGCGTCGGTCCCAAAGTCGCGCTCGCGGCGCTTTCCACGTGGAGTCCGCCGGAGATGATAGAGGCTATCGTCACCGAGGACACGGCCGCTATAACTTCGATACCTGGAGTCGGCAAGAAGACGGCCCAGCGGATCATCCTCGATTTGAAAGACGCGCTTGGCGCGCCGCCGGCTGGCGCGAGGGTGCCGCTAGGATCAGGCGGCGCGGTAGCGGAGACACGTGACGCGTTGCTCACGATGGGATTCTCTTCAGCCGAAGTCGCCTCTGTGCTCGGTGGTGTTGACGCGAAGATGAGCTCAGCTGAGCTACTGAAGATGGCGCTCAGGCGGCTGGGAGGTGGCGCGTGAGCACGATCTGGGAGAATCCGGACGCGAAATATGGGGCCACGGACCCCGAACGGCTCGTCTCGGCGGAACATACAGTTGACGATGTCGAGATCGACCGGACGCTTAGGCCTCGGCTGCTTGACGAGTACCTCGGCCAGACGCGTGTCAAGAAGAATCTTGCGGTGCTCATCGACGCCGCCCGCCACCGGGACGAGGCACTCGATCACGTCTTGCTGTCGGGTCCGCCTGGTCTCGGGAAAACGACGCTTGCGGGCGTAATCGCCGCGGAACTGGGTGTGCGGTTCAAGACGACGAGCGGCCCGGCGATTGAGCGCGCGGGTGACCTCGCTGCGATTCTGACGAACCTGGAAGAGCGTGACGTGCTCTTCATCGATGAGATTCACCGGCTCAATCGCGCAGTCGAGGAGATACTCTACCCCGCGATGGAGGATTACTCGCTCGACATCGTCATAGGCAAAGGACCGGCAGCGCGTTCGCTCAGGCTTGAGTTGCCCCGGTTCACGCTTATAGGCGCCACCACGCGAACCGGGCTTCTCACCGGACCCCTGCGCGACCGCTTTGGCATGGCGTTTCGGCTCGACTACTACTCCACCAGCGAACTCGCGGCGATCGTGCGGCGCTCGGCCGGAATTCTCGGCGTGCTGATCGATGAGCAAGGCGCCGAGGAGGTGTCACGGCGTTCGCGTGGCACCCCGCGGCTCGCCAATCGTCTGCTCAAACGGGTCAGAGACTACGCGCAGGTGCGTCACGAGGGACACGTGACGGAAGGCATCGCCGCGGAGGCCCTCGCGTTTTTCGAGGTCGACCATCTCGGTCTCGATCCGATGGATGTCGCGATCTTGCAGACACTCGCGCACAAGTTCAGCGGAAGACCGGTCGGGCTCAATACGCTTGCGGCGGCGGTGGGAGAGGAGCCGGACACACTAGCCGATGTCTACGAGCCGTTCTTGCTCCAGCTCGGATTTTTGGCGAGGACTCCGCAGGGACGTCAAGCGACCGTGCGTGCATACGAGCACCTGGGGCTCGCTGTGCCTGATGGTGATAAAGCCGGAACGCAGGACGGGCTATTCTGAGACAGAAGCGGCCGTTCACGCGGCTCCGGCCACACCGACCCGGCGGCGGCGTGGTGCGATGTGTCCAAATGTCCGGCTGTTCAGGTATGCCGCGAACTGGGTACGCTCGACGCTGAGCTTGTAGTCGTAGAGCCAGCGAGTGGTAGCGTCCGCGGTCGACCCGACGAGGGCATAGTGCACGAGGGCGCATCCTTGCGGCAGCCCTGATTCGGTGTCAGCCGATCTCCAGTACGTGCAGGCACACCCCTCACAGGGTGCCTCTACTCCGAGTGCGTGCTTGAGTCCACACCACATGGCTGCCACCTTCCGACATGCATATGATACCCAATATCTCGGCATGTCGCTACCGAACGGCTACAAAACTCTGACGAACGGTAGTTTTGTGGTGCGACCAGTGGTTGAGTTACACGGATATCTCGGCGGCCCAGAGACCGTGCAGGTTACAGTACTCGACCGCCCGAAGTGTCGTGCCGCTCGGTACCGATACAACGAAGCTGACATCAGGAGAAGCGGCGACGGGAGCTAGGTCGACGCGAACGATTGGGGCACCGTCAGCGTAAAGCTCAATCCACTGGATGAAGTGATCGGGCTGGTTAGGGTGGGACACGTAATGTCCCACGACGATCGTGACACGGACGGAGTCGCCGTCGCGCTCAGCCGAGATGAATGGAGTGTGCTTGCGCTCGAAATCGCTTGCCGCGTCCAGGTCGACGATGTGGTTCACAGGGCCGAGTATGGGGGCGTCGCTCATGGGTTCCTCCTTGGCTTCGAGACCAGACTTGCGCGGCGGCTTCCAGATGGGACCGCGAACAGTCTATACCCGTCAGGCGCGTCCGGATAGAATCGGCGTGAAGCCAGCGCGGCACCCGATCGAGGAGCGTGGGCGATGTTGAAAGGATACGATCAGATGATCGCCCGCCAGGCGTTCACCCTTGTCGTCGTCGACGTCCAGGAACGTTTAGCTGCCGTGATGGATGAGCGGGACCGGGTAGTCGCGGCGGCGGCCCGGTTGGCTCGAACCGCCGCCCTGTGCGGCGCTCCCATCATCGTCACCCGCCAGTATCCGCGCGGGCTGGGTTCGACACTCCCCGAACTCGAGGAGGTACTCGTTGAGCTCGCCCAGTGCGGGGCAAGCGTGCTTGGTGTCGACAAGATGGCGTTTTGTTGCGCGGCGGAGCCAGACTTCGTCGAGGCGCTGCGTTCTACCGGCCGGTCACAGATTGTGCTGTGCGGCATGGAGACGCACATCTGCATAGCGCAGACAGCGCTGGCTCTCATCGCCGAGGGCTACGCGGTGCACGTCGCGGCCGACGCGTGCTGCTCTCGCGAGCGTGAGGCGCATGACGCCGCGCTCGCGCGTATGCGGCACGCCGAGGCCGTCGTGACGTGGAGTGAGTCGGTCATGTACGAGGCGGTGGGTACCGCCGGAACCGACGAGTTCAAGAAGCTGCTTGAGATAGTCAAGGCATAGTACACTACCTGCTTATCGGCATCGTCCGTACCGCGTCGGCCTTACCTGCATTATGAGGAGGGGGGACACGCTTCTGTGCTGTCCGACATCGATATCGCTCATCGCGCCACCCTCAGGTCGATAACCGACGTCGCGTCGGACGCGGGCATTGACCCCGCGACACTCGAGATGTACGGGCCGTACAAGGCCAAGGTTCCGGGTGCGGGTCCCGGGGCACCCGTCAACGGGCGGTACGTGGTCGTGACAGCGCTCACCCCCACACCGTTCGGTGAGGGAAAGACGCTCACTGCCGTTGGTCTCGGCCAGGCGCTTCGCGCGCGAGGCAAGCGGGCGTTCACCTGTATCAGGCAGCCTTCGCTTGGTCCTGTGTTTGGCATCAAAGGAGGGGCAGCGGGCGGAGGTTACGCGCAGGTGGTCCCGATGGAGGATCTGAACCTGCATCTGACCGGCGACGCACACGCGGTTTCGAGCGCTCACAACCTGTGTGCCGCGGTAATCGACAACCACCTCTATCACGGCGGACACCCCGCGATCGATCCACACGCGGTGACGTGGCGGCGAGTCGTCGACATTTCGGACCGCGTGTTGCGAGACACGGTGGTAGGTCTCGGAGGCCGTGCGAACGGCACGCCTCGGGAGACGGGATGGGACATCACGGCCGCTAGTGAGCTCATGGCCGTGCTCGCTCTCGCCGAGGATCTTGCGGACCTGCGTGTCCGTATCGGCCGCATCGTGGTAGCGACGAGCCGCGACGGTCGGCCGATCACGGCCGAGGACCTCGGGGTTGCGGGGGCGATGACCGTTCTCATGCGCGATACGGTCAAGCCGACTCTGCTGCAAAACCTTGACGGCGGCCCCGTGCTCGTCCACGCCGGTCCCTTCGCGAACATCGCGCAAGGCAACAACTCGATCATCGCCGATCGCGTCGCTCTTGCTCACGGTGAGTACGTGGTGACGGAGTCTGGTTTCGGAGCCGACATGGGTTTCGAGAAGTTCATGAACATCAAGTGCCGCGCAAGCGGCTTGCGTCCGGACTGCGCCGTGCTTGTCTGCACGGTGCGGGCGCTCAAGGTGCATTCAGGGCGCTACGACGCGCGCCCCGGAGTGCCGCCGGATCCAGGTCTCGTTGCCGAAAACCTCGACGCCCTTACCGCAGGGCTCGATAACCTTCGCGCACACGTGGACATCGTGCATGGCTTCGGCGTGCCGGTTGTCGTAGCGGTCAACCGTTTCGCCACCGACACCGACGCGGAGCACGCGCTCGTGTGCGAGGCGGCTCGCGAGATGGGTGCGCATGCCGCGGTATCACACACCATGCACGGCTACGGCGCGCCGGGGGGCATTGATCTCGCGGACGCGGTCATCTCGGCCAGTGCCCTAGCGAGCGTTGACCGGCTGACGTATGGTGACGATACGGGTCTTGCCGAGAAGATCGAAGCCGTGGCTACCGGTGTCTACGGTGCCGCGGCGGTCGAGTTCTCGCCGACGGCAAGGAGAGCTATCGAGCTGTACGCCGAGATGGGCTATGCCACCCTTCCCGTATGTATGGCCAAGACGCACCTCTCTCTTTCACACGACCCGGCGTTGAAGGGCAGGCCGAGCGGATGGGTTTTGCCGGTGCGAGACATTCGCCTCTCTGCAGGAGCGGGGTTCTTCTACGCGCTGTGCGGCGATGTGCTGACGATGCCCGGATTGCCGCTCAGGCCCGCGGCTTCGGGTATCGACATAGATGCCGACGGTAACGTGAAAGGATTGTTCTAGATGGCAATCATCATCGACGGAAACGAAGTCGCGGCATCCGTGTTGCGAGACGCGACCGTACGGGCCGCTCGATTGGCTGGGTCCGGAGTGACCCCCGGTCTGGCTGTCGTGCTTGTGGGAGACGACCCGGCTTCCGCGACGTACGTGAACATGAAGGAGCGCGACTGCGAGAAGGTTGGCGTGCGCAGCTTTGACCACCGCTACCCGGCTCAGATCACGCAAGCTGAGCTTGAGGCCGTTATCGACGAGTGCAACGTGGACCCTGATGTCCACGGAATTCTCGTACAGATGCCGCTTCCGGCTCATCTCGACGCGGAGCGGGCGATCGCGCGCGTCGATCCCGCTAAAGACGTGGATGGCTTTCACCCCGCCAACCTTGGACGGCTCGTGCGGGGGCTCGACGCGCCGCTCGCATGTACGCCGCACGGCGTCATAAAGATGCTCGAGCACCACGGCATAGGTTTGGAAGGCGCCAACGCGGTTGTCGTCGGCCGATCAACGATTGTCGGAAAGCCTTTGGCGCTCATGTTGCTCGCGCACGATGCGACGGTCACCGTGTGCCATAGCCGGACACGCGATCTAGCGGCGGTGTGTCGCACGGCCGACGTGCTGGTTGTGGCGGTGGGGCGTCCGGCCATGGTGACCGCCGAGTTTGTAAAGCCCGGAGCGATCGTGATCGATGTTGGTATCAACCGGGGTGCTGAGGGTCTCGTGGGCGATGTCGACTTCGCTTCTGTGGAGCCAGTAGCATCGGCGATCACGCCGGTGCCAGGTGGTGTGGGTCCGGTGACCCGGGCCATGCTCGTGTCCAACACCGTGGACGCCGCCGAGGCTGCCACGCGCACGCGAGGAACCTGAGATGCTCGCTACTTTGAGCGCCCGTGTTGCGCTACACAGCATCGTCCTTGCCGCTGTCGGGATATGCGTGTTTGGCGCGATCGCACCGCCAGCGCTCGGGGAGCCTGTGCCGCTTACCGGAGCGCCGATGGAGGTCCAGGTGTGGCCGGGGGGTGAGGCCGGGTACATGCTCTTCATCGTGACAGGCCGTGTCCCCGCTGACGTCGCGTTGCCCGCTGTTGTCCGGTTTCCGCTTCCGGCCAACGCGCAGGTGCTCTGGTCAGGAGAGATCCTCGGCGGTCGGCTCGAAGACGATCCGGCACGGCAGTACACGGTCGTCGAGACTCCCACTGGAAGAGCAATCGAGTTCACCGCCGAGGAGACCCGGACCGTTCAGTACGAGGCTGTCGGCTATCCCCTCGCGTTTGAGGACGGGCTGGTTACGGCGCGCTTCGAGTGGGTGCAGAGCGTGCCAGTCGACGAGGTGGTCTTTTCCGTGAGGGTCCCCGCCACAGCCGAGGTTGTGAACATCGATCCGGCACCGGCCGGACCGCCCGCGTTCAACGAGGGCGGCGATCGGCTCTACGTGCTCACCCCGCTAGCACTGCCTGAGGGAGCGCGTCAGGAGATCACTGTCGCTTACGGAGATCGGGGTGCGGACGTGTCGGGCGCGACGGGCGGCACGGTGCTCAGGTGGGTCGGACTCGCGCTCGGATTCGCGGTGGCCGCGCTCGCAGTCGTACTGATTTGGGAGAAGCGCCGCCGAGCGAATGCCTGAGGCGGCTGGCGCATCAACCGCATCCCGCCACCGATATTGCCGGCTTCTGCGACGTATGTGTAGAATCGGTCAAGTGGCCCGTACGGGCCGAGGAAAGCGCGGCAGGTTTGCCGAAGATTGCGTCACTGCGACACCGTACCACCTTGTGGGGGGTCACTGGGGACGTCATGCGGCAAGCGGTCGCACGGTGTGACCCCGTGTGGGGGTGGAAGGATGAGTACGAATGGCAGAAGGTGTCGTTAAGTGGTTCAACCCGGACAAGGGCTACGGCTTCATTTCGCGTGAGGACGGAGATGATCTGTTCGTCCACTTCAGCGAGATCGAGATGGACGGGTTCAAGACCCTTGAAGAGGGTCAGACCGTCGTCTTCGAGGTCACCACGGGGCAGAACGGCAAGCTGCAGGCGAGCAGCGTTCGCAAGGCATAATACGGCTGCAGCCATACGATGTCTTGAACGGGGACGGCTTCCATGAGGGGCCGTCCCTTCCTATGAGCGGCGGGCTGGAGGGTGCGGGGTGACAGAGGTCTTCATCGTCGCTGCGGCGCTCGTAGCGCTTGCTGAGCTCGGTGACAAGACCCAGGTGCTCTCGCTCGTGCTCGCGTCGAGGTATCCCTCTCGCTGGGTATTCGCCGGGGTTCTTGTGGCTATTCTTGCACTCCAGGCGCTCGCGGTCATGGCGGGCGGTCTCATCGGCACTGTGTTGCCTCGAGCGCCGCTCGCCGTGGTGACGGTCGCGCTGTTCATCGTGTTCGGGGTGTGGTCGCTTCTCGATGCGGGGAGGGACGGGGACGAAGGCGAAGGCGAGGTTGCGCTCGCGCGGCGGGGTGCCATGCCGGTCGTCGCACTCGTCGCGGGGGCGTTTTTCATGGCCGAGCTGGGAGACAAGACGCAGATGCTGACGCTCGCGATCGCAGCGGATCCGGCTGCCGCGGGAAGGACGCTTTCGCTCGTGGGCGCGACGCCGGACCTTCCCGAGGGCGGCCTCGCGACGTACCTCGCCGTCTGGCTTGGTTCTACGGCCGGAATGATCGCGGTGAACGGTGCGGCGATCATGCTCGGCTCGGTTCTCGGCGCACGGTTGCCGCGTCCGATCGTCGCGCGCGTCTCAGGCGTGGCGTTCATCGTGTTTGGCGTGCTCATTGGCGCGGCTCACCTGCTTTCGTGAGTTCAGCCAACAGGCGGCGGGGGACGGGTGCGGCGGTTGCGCTACGATGTCGCGCATGGCGATTGTAGAAGAAGCATCGAGTGAAGTTCGCGAGCGGCTCCGCGTCGCTTTGCATACGTGTTGCGGACCGTGCCTGCTTGAGCCGTACCGCGCGCTGCAAGCGGATCATGAGGTGTTTGCCGTGTTCGCTAACCCAAACATCTACCCCGCCGAGGAGTACGAACGAAGAAGCCACACTCTGCTCGAGTATGCCGCCCGAGTTGGCATCGGAGTGATTGAGGTAGCGTACGATCCCGCGCTATGGGCAGGCGCGACACGGTTTACGGTTGCTGACCGGGCGAAGCGATGCCGAGCGTGCTACGAGCTACGGCTTTCCATGACCGCCGCAGAAGCGGTCCGCACCGGCTGTGACACGCTGGCGACGACACTCTCTGTCAGTCCATACCAAGACGCCCACGCGATAGGCGAGGTGGGCACTGCCGTCGCGGCCGCTGCGGGATTGAGGTGGTTGGGTGCCGAGTGGAGCTCGCGGTATCCTGTTGCGACCAAACGCGCACGCGCGCTGGGGATGTACCGCCAGAGCTACTGCGGATGCGTGCCGAGCATACGTGAAGCCGAGGAGTCTAGAAGAGCGCGGAGATCCCGGCGCTGAAGGGTGGAGGAGTGTCGTGCGTACCGATGATTTCGACTACGAGCTACCGAGCGGCCGCATAGCGCAGGAGCCGGTCGAGCCGCGCGATTCATGTAAGCTGCTCGTCATCGACCGGTTGAGCGGCCAGATAGATCACAGGCGCTTCTTCGAGCTGCCCGAGTATCTTGACCGCGGGGACGTGCTTGTCGTCAACGAGACGCGGGTGCTGCCCGGGCGCCTCGTAGGCGAGAAAGAGGGTACCGGCGGGGTCGCCGAACTGCTGCTTCTTCGTGAGCGCTACGAAGACACGTGGGAGTGCCTTGCGAAGCCGGGGAGACGTCTTGCGCCCGGCGCGCATCTCGTGTTCGGGGGCGGGGCGCTCAGGGCGCTCGTGCTCGACGTGATTCCGGAGTCGGGAGGACGTCTTGTTCGCCTGACCGCTCCTGACGGGCGTGTGCGTGACGCGATCAGGCGCATCGGTGAAGTCCCGCTGCCGCCCTACATCACGCGCCGTCTCGAAGACCCGGAGCTCTACCAGACCGTCTACGCTCGCGAAGAGCGGTCGGCCGCGGCACCCACCGCCGGACTCCACTTCACGCCGGAGTTGTTAGAGAGGGTGGAGGCAAGTGGAGTGCGCATAGCCCGGATACAGCTCGATGTTGGGGTCGACACGTTTCGCCCCGTTGCCGAGGACGACCCGCACGATCATCACATTCACTCCGAGCACATCGAAGTCAGCGAGCGTGCCGCGAGTGACATCAACGAGGCGCGCGAGCGGGGGAAACGCGTGATCGCTGTGGGTACGACAGTTGTTCGCACGCTTGAGAGCGCGTGGGACGCAGATGAGAGGGCTGTGCTTCCGCGTGCGGGAACCACTGAGCTTTACATTCTTCCGGGACACCGTTTCGAAGCGATTGACGCAATGATCACGAACTTCCACACGCCGCGCTCGACGCTCCTCATGCTGGTGAGCGCTTTCGCAGGCAGAGACCTCGTGATGGGGGCGTATGAGACAGCGCTCGCCGAGGGGTACCGGTTCCTCTCGTTTGGCGACGCGATGCTGATCAGATAGCGCTCGATGTCACGGTCCGACCGGCTGCCACCATGTCCACTCGACGCTTTCGGCGCCTGGTGCGAGGGCAAAGCCGTCGCGCGCATCCGTGCCGGGTCGTACGAACACCGGAGTGCCCGCGTCATCGGTACCCGCTGGCACAAACGTAGGTGACCCATCGGTCGATGCCGGCCGCGGAATCCCTGACGGAAGACCAACAGCCGTGTCAAACGAGTCGATAGCGTCGGCTTTCAGGCCGAACACGCTCCCGGCGAGCATGCGCTCGACGCGCTCGAAGCGCAGGAAGCGGTCATCCCCGGCATCCACGATGATCGCGCGGGCGCCGTTGACGGTCCACGCGTCAAGGCGTTGGGGCGAAGACGCGGAGTCGAGCGCCGACGTGACCGATCCCGCCGAAGGACCGGCGGGCGCGCCTTCCTCGCCGGCAAGCCGGTATGCGAATCCGTTGAAGGCGACGAAGGACGTCGAGAGAGTGGCGCTCGTCGAGTACGGGGTGGGAACGCCGGCGTCTTCTGGAACTTGGGACTCAATGGAACGGCCCTCGGTCGCTGATTCGGCGGAGAGATCCGGCGCGGTCAACATCTCGGCGCCTGGGTCCGCGACGAACGCGGTGTCGCCGGATGCTCCTCTCATGAGGAAGTCGACGCCCTGCGCGGTGACAAGGACGCCGCCCACGACGAGCACCGCGGCGGTAGCGAGCCATGGCGCCGCTGTCCGCCACTCGGTTCCCGTGCGTGGGAGTCTCACGCGCAGGTGAGGGCTGTTGTCTTCCGCTCGCGTCTCCTTTCGCGAGGCGGAGATATCCTCCACGACCGCGGTCTCGATGACGGGTGAGTCGGCGGGTGTCGCCGACGGGACAAGAGCGCGAACGGCATCGGCTTCGACGGCAACAGCGGACAGCACGCGTGCCACCGCGGCGTCTGGAGCCGCAGGAGCGGGCACCTCACGTGCCGTGCGGAGGAACGCGGCGAACGTCGTGCACTCGGCGCACGTCAGGCAGTGAGCTTTGGCCGCCGCAAGAGTTTCGTGATCGGCGACCTGGCCGTCGTGGGCAGCCGAGATGACCTCCTGGACCTCTGAACACAACGTCCTCACGACACACCTCCGTTCGGCCCTAACGTGACAGCGAGGGCGCGACGGGCCCTAAACACGCGTGACTTGACGGTACCTTCGGGGATGCCGAGGACATCGGCCGCTTCCCGGTAGGACAAGCCGAAGAGGGTCACAGCACCGAGCGCGTCGCGGTCTTCTTGCGGGATGGCTCGAATCGCGCGTTCGAGCGCAACGTGAGTGATAGCGGTTGCGGCGGTATCCTCGGTGGATATGAGTGACAGGCCGACCGGGTCAACGGGGACAGCGCGGTGACGTCCGGCGCGGAGCATGTCGAGGCAGGCGTTACGGGTGACCCGGTAGAGCCACGTGGACAGCGCTGACCTGCCGTCGAAGTTGGCAAGCGAGCGGTACATCTTGAGGAACACCTCCTGGACCACGTCCTCGGCCGTATGCTGGTCTCCAAAAAAGCGTAGCGCGTGCGCGTAGACCGCGTCGGCGTGCGAACGAACGATCACCTCGAAAGCCGACTGGTCTCCCGCGGCGGCGGCGGCCACGAGCGCCTCCTCCTCTGAGCGTGACACCGTCTTCATCCATCCACCCTTCAGACGGACCCGGCGGCGGCCGGGTTCACATCGGCAAGCATAGCGCACGGGCGGGACTGCTAGAATCGCTCAAATGCGACCATTCGAGTTCACAGTGCGTGCGACTGATCCCGGCACGTCCGCGCGCCGGGCGACGCTCGTCACGCCGCACGGCTCGATCGAGACCCCCGTGTTCATGCCTGTTGGCACACGGGCGAGCGTGAAGGGCGTCACTCCCTTACAGCTCGGCTCGATAGGCACCCAGGTAGTCCTCGCCAACGCCTATCACCTCTTCTTGCGCCCCGGACACGAACTCGTTGCTCACGCCGGAGGTTTGCACGCGTTCATGAACTGGGACAGACCGATTCTGACCGATTCTGGCGGGTTTCAGATTTTCTCGCTCGCCGATACGCTCTCGCTCACAGACGACGGAGTGCGATTCCGCAGCATCGTCGACGGCGCGTGGCACTATTGGACCCCCGAGGACAACATCGCCGTGCAAGAGGCGCTCGGGGCCGACATCATCATGCAGCTCGATCAGTGTCCTCCGTATCCTGCCGAGGAGCGGCTGGTGGCTACAGCGGTCAGACGCTCTGCCGAGTGGGCCGCGCGATGCAAGGCTGCTCACGGACGTGAGGACCAAGCGCTCTTTGGGATCGTGCAGGGAGGGCTCTTTCCGCGATTGCGGGCCGAGAGCGTTGAGCGTCTCATTGAGATCGGTTTTCCCGGGTATGGTATCGGAGGCTACTCGGTGGGAGAGCCGCACGATTCGATGCTTGAGAGCCTCGGTCCGGTTGCCGCCGGGCTCCCGGTTGATCGGCCGCGCTATCTCATGGGGGTCGGGACTCCAACGTCAGTCCTCCAGGCGATAGCGCTTGGTGTCGACATGTTCGATTGCGTGCTCCCCACGCGCACCGCACGTACGGGGACCGCGCTGTCGTCTGAGGGCCGGATGAACCTTAAAAACGCGCGGTACGCCCGAGACCTCGGTCCGCTCGATCCAGCGTGCGCGTGCCCGACATGCACCGGATATACGCGCGCGTACCTGCGCCACCTCGTCATGATGAGGGAGATGCTCGGGCCCATCCTGCTGTCGATACACAATCTCGCGTTTCTGCTCGATCTGACCGCGCGTGCGCGCGAGGCTATCAAGGCCGGACGCTTTGGCTCGATGCTCGCTGATTGGATGGCCGGACCGGGCGCTGACGACTTCTGAATCGTCGTGATGTCGCCGCCCCCGCGAACGTTCATGATGATATGATTACCGCTTGTGGCGGATGTCCGTGGACGGTCGCCTGACGTAATCGCGCGCGACGGAGGTGCTTGATGGGCGACACAGGCGGTCTTATCTATCTAGCAGTGCTGGTGGCCGCATTCTATCTGCTGATCATCAGGCCGCAGATGCGCAACGCCAAGCGCGTTCGCGAACTGCTCGCATCGCTCGAAGTGGGAGACCGAATCGTGACTGTGGGCGGGATGCGCGCGACGATAACGGCGCTCAACGATGAGACGGTCACCCTCGAGGTGGCTGACGGGGTGACCCTCTTCTTTGATCGCGGGGCGGTGGGCCGTAAACTCGATCCTGACTTGACTCAAGCGGACGAGGGCTCGACTTCCGAGTAGGTTCGCGGAGCGAGCATCCGCGAGATTGCGGTGAAGACACCGCGACGAGACCTGATCTTCTGAAGAAATGGGGAAGGCAAGAGAATGGAGCCGAAGCAACGTATCGTAGCCGCCATGGCGATCGTAATCGCCTTGGTGGGCTTTTCGTGGTGGCAGTTCTGGCCACCTGGCGAGAAGATCAACCAGGGACTCGACATTCAGGGTGGCTTGTCCGTCATCCTCACGGCGCAAGAGACACCCGAGACCGCCGTCACGAACGAGGTCATGGATCGGGCAGAGCTCATCGTACGCAACCGTGTTGACCGTCTCGGTGCCTCTGAGGTCTCGATCCAAAGGCAGGGAGCAGATTCGATCCTGGTGCAACTGCCTGGGATCGGGAACGCGCAGGAGGCGCTGGAAGCGCTCGGTTCGACCGGCCTGCTGGAGATACGTGACGTCCTGGGCATCGATGAGACCGGGGAGGTCATATTGGGGGAGGTGCTGCTGACGGGAGACGTCGTCACCTCGGCCGCTATCGGGGCGAACCCTCAGAACCCCGCTGAGCTTGAGGTCAACGTTACCTTCAACGATGAGGGCGCCGCGAGGTGGGCGGAGATCACGGGTGCGCGCATCGGCAAGCAGATCGCGATCGTGCTTGACGGCAATGTCGAGTCAGCGCCCGTCGTGCGCGACCGGATCACCGGCGGGCAGACATCGATTACCGGAGGCTTCACTCCCGAAGAGGCGCGCAGGCTCAAGACCGTGCTGGAGACCGGCGCGCTCCCGGTGGCGCTCGAATTCTCCGAATCGCGCGTGGTAGGCCCCACGCTGGGGCAAGACGCGCTCGATCGCGGTGTCTTCGCCGCGCTCCTGGGCCTCGGGCTCGTCGCGGCGTACATGGCGGTTTACTATCGCGGGATGGGCGTCCTCAGCTGGTTCGCTCTCTCAATTTTCGGATCAATCTTCCTCGGAGTGCTCTCGCTCCTGTCCAACCTGGGATGGTTCGCGCTCTCTCTTCCCGGTATCGCGGGCATCGTGCTCACGATCGGACTTGCCGCAGACTCCGAGATCCTCATGATCGAACGGTTTAAGGAAGAGGTGCGCGAGGGTCGTACGTACAGATCAGCGGCTCGTCATGGCACGCGTCACGCGATCGGCACCAGTCTCGACGCCGACCTCGTGACGTTTGTCTCAGCGCTCATGCTTTATACCTTCGCGATCGGTCCGGTGCGCGGATTCGCGCTCACGCTCATGATCGGACTCGCGATTGACATCTTCACCATGGTGTTTTGGTCCCGTTCGCTAATCATCCTCATGGCCGAGAAGATCATTCCCAAGGCGCCGTGGTTCTTTGGTGTGAGGGGAGGTGATGCCGATGCTCGCGCGTGAGTTCGATTTCCTCGGTCTTCGCAGGGTATTCCTCGCGATCAGTGTTGTTCTCGTTCTGGTGAGCGCAGGTGCGCTCGCGGTGCGGGGGCTGACGTTCGGGATTGAGTTCCAGGGAGGAACCGTCGTCAACTTGAATCGTACGGAGGGCGTCGAGATCGGAGAGGTGCGCGCCGCCTTTGCCGAGGCCGGCGAGGCCGAGGTCCAGGTTCAGACCGCCGAGAACGGCGGATACATGGTTCGCATGGCACAAGACGATCCGGATGTGGCCAATGCGGTGTTCCGCGACGTTGCGGCGACGCTCGGGATTTCCGAGGCGGACGGGAACGTGAGCACGATCGGGCCTGGATGGGGACGCAACATCACCCGCTCGGCACTGCTCGCGCTCATCGTCTCAATCGCGGCGATTCTGCTTTACGTCGCGCTTCGCTACGAGTACAAGATGTCGCTCACCGCCGTGTTCACGCTCGCTCACGACATGCTGCTGGTACTCGGGATCTACGCGCTCGTAGGTCGCGAAGTGGCTCCCAGCACTATCGCGGCGTTGCTCACGATCATGGGTTACTCGCTATACGACACGATAGTCGTGTTCCACCGCATCAAGGAGAACGCGAAAGGTCTCACGCGGACGACGTTCACGAAGATGGCAAACCACTCGCTCAACCAGGTGTTCGCGCGCTCAGTCAACACCTCAGTGACGTCGATGATGCCGCCTCTGATGCTCCTGATTTTTGGCGGCGAGACGCTCGGCGGGTTCGCGTTCGCGCTCGTGGTGGGAGTGTTCATCGGCGCGTATTCTTCGATAGCGGTGGCCACTCCGCTCTACGTGCTCTGGAAGGAACATGAACCCAAGTTCCAGGCGCTTGCCAAGAAGTATGGCGTGGCGGCGTAGCCGGTGCGCATGATCGACGCGGAGGGGCCGGCGCTTACGTGTCGGCCCCTCCTGGTAGGATACCGATGATGAGTCCGCCACCTTACACCGCGACAGTGTCGCGTCCCCTGCCGTGGCCGCTCGCCTCGGCGGCGGATGATCGCGTGGCACACCTTGTCGACGCCCTAGGCATCTCGCCAGTGCTTGCGCGATTGCTGGTGATCCGCGGTGTCGATGAACCCGGATCCGCTGAGCGCTTCCTGACTCCTTCTCTCGATCGCGACTGGTCGCCCGGCGCATGCCTTCCTGGCATGGCGGCGGCGGCCTCCCGGGTCGCGAGTGCGGTCAAAGCTGGGGAGCGCATCGTCGTGTTTGGCGACTTCGACGCTGACGGCATGTCATCGGCGGCACTCGCTCAGCGAGGCTTGGCCGCGATGGGAGCTCAGGTCAGGGCCACGGTACCGGATCGTTTCACGGAAGGCTATGGCCTCACCGAGGCGAGCATCGAGCGTCTTGCTGAGCTTGCTCCGCAGCTTGTCGTGACCGTCGATTGCGGCATCTCATCTGCCGCCGAGGTGGCGGCGTTGCAGGCAAGGGGCATCGATGTCGTGGTGACCGACCACCACGAGCCGGACGCTCAAGTGCCCGTTGGTATCCCGGTCGCGAATCCCAAGCTTGAGCCGGGGCATCCGGCTTTTTGCCTCGCGGGAGCCGGCGTTGCGCTCAAGCTCGTACAAGCCGCGGGTGAGCTGCTCGGTTTTGAGGGAGTCTGGCGCGACCTTACTGACTTGGCGACGCTTGGCACCGTCGCCGATATCGTTCCGCTTTTGGGCGAGAACCGCGCCCTCGTGGCGCACGGGCTCGAGCGTATGCGCCGGGCCCCACGTGCTGGATTGGCGGCGCTCGCTGTAGTCTCCGGGTGCGATATCACTCGAATCGGCTCGGATGAGCTCGCGTTCCAGATGCTGCCGCGCCTAAACGCGGCGGGCAGGATGGCCGATCCGCACATCGCTCTTGAGCTGCTCACCACAGATGATCCTTGCCGTGCCGAGGAACTCGCGCGAACTCTCGATGATTTGAATCGCACCCGTCAAGCCACAGAACGAGACTTGAGCGAGGCCGCGATCGCGATCGCGGAGCGCACGTACGACCCTGCGGACCGTGTGCTCCTCGTTGCCGGCGAGGGCTGGCACGACGGTGTGCGCGGAATCGTCGCCTCCCGGCTCGCTCGGCGTTATGGGGTGCCCGCGTTGGTCTTCAGCGTTCGCGATGGTGTCGCGCACGGTTCTGGGCGCTCCGTAGGCGGGTTCGATCTGTTCGAAGCGGTCTCATCGGCCTCGGATCTTCTTGAGAGGTTCGGCGGGCACTCGGCGGCTGTTGGAATCACCTTGCCTGCCTCCCTGGTCGATGAACTGCGCGCGCGTCTCTCCTCGCATATCGCCACGGCGCCACCCGAGCTACTCACGGTTATTGAGCCGGTCGACGCACTGCTCCCACTGGGCGATATCGGACTCGAACTGGTAGCCGAGGTGGAGACGCTCGCACCGTTTGGCCATGCCAATCCTCGGCCGAAGTTCATCTCGGCGGGGGTGTTCATGTCATCCCGTGAGCGCGTGGGCAGGTCATCGGAGCACTTGCGATTCACCGCGTACGACGGTGCCGACGCTGTTCAGGCGATCGCGTTTCGTTGTGAGGCGATCGCCGAGATCGCGCTCTGTGACACGGCCGTTGACGTTGCCTATGAGCTGCAGGCAAACGAGTGGCGTGGCCAGACGCGCGTACAGATGCTCGTCCGCGACATCTCGGTACATCAAGCCCCAATGGACGCTCCCGCAGCCGAGCTGGTCGAGGATCTCTTCGCACGGGCCGACGAGATACTCGTGCGCGAGGAGTACACGGGTATCGCGGAGGCGGACGCATTCCACACCAAGCTTGTGGGCGTGACGTTCGAAGGGCGCCAAGAGGTTATCGGTGCACTCAAGGCTGGCACGCCGCTGCGCATCGTGCGGCAGCCGGACAATCCACACGACTCCAACGCCATCGCGCTGCATGAGCCGCGAGGCGCTCAGATCGGGTTTTTCAATCGGCGTCTCGCGGCGGTGCTCGCACCGGTTATCGACGCGGGGGTGGAGCACGACGTCGAGATCACCGATATCACAGGGCTTGCCGAGGACCGCTCTCGGGGAGTGAACGTGCTCGTCACGCGGCGCGGCTCTGAGCCGTTGCGCGCTGATGCGTCCAGCATCGCGGAGCGCCGCGCCGCGCTCGCGGCGCTCGACCCGGCCGCGCTCGACGCAGAGTTAGTCCGGGCGTTCATCGGCGAGGGTTTGCTCCATGACGCGCAAGTATCCGCTCTCGCCGAACTCGCGGCGGGCCGCAGATGTCTCACCATCATGGCTACCGGGCGCGGCAAGTCGCTCATCTTCCACATTCACGCCGCGCGTACGGCTCTTGCGGGAGGCGGAGCGTCCGTCTTTGTCTTCCCCCTCCGTGCGCTCGTAGCCGATCAGGCTTTCCACCTCGAGGAAGTCATGGCCGGCCTGGGCGTTCAGGTGGCGACGCTTACCGGTGAATCGTCGCCGACCGCGCGAGACGAAGGCTTCGCCGCGCTGCGCTCCGGCGCTCTGGACGTCGTGCTCACCACACCTGAGTTCCTCGTTCACCATGCGGATCGCTTTGCCGCGGCTGGGCGGGTGCGGTTCGCGGTCGTTGACGAGGCCCACCACGCGGGAACCGCACGCGCGGGACACCGGCCGGCGTACACGCGCCTCGGAGAGGTATTCGAGTCGCTCGGATCGCCAGCGGTCCTCGCGGTGACAGCCACGGCCGGAGAAGCGACCGCCGCGGCGATTTGCGCTGGCCTGGGTATCGAGACCGTCGTCACTGACCCCACGGTGCGCGAGAACCTGGCGGTTGTTGACGAGAGAGGTTCGGCCAACAAAGACGGCTATCTTGCGGCGCTCGCGTCGCGCGGCGAGAAAATGATCGTGTACGTGAACTCCAGGGAGCACTCGGTCAAGCTTGCCCGGATGCTAAGAAAGCGGATCCCGTCTATCGCGATGGGAACGGCGTTTTACAACGGCGGACTCGCCCGTTCAGCGCGCCACGCGGTCGAACGGGCGTTTCGCGCGGGCGAGGTGTGCTGCGTGATCGCCACGAGCGCGTTTGGTGAGGGTGTCAACATCCCCGACGTGCGCCACGTCGTCCTCTACCACCTTCCCTTCAACGATATCGAGTTCAACCAGATGTGCGGCCGGGCGGGCCGCGACGGCGCCGTCGCTCGCGTCCACCTGCTTTTCGGACCGCGCGACGCGCGCGTAAACGAAGTCGTTCTCACGAGTGTCGCGCCCGCGCGCGATGACCTCGCGTCTTTGTACGCGGTGCTCAAGGAAGCGAGCGCCGCGCACGGAGACGGCTTCGAGGCGGCAAACGCCGACCTCGCGCAGAGCGTGTGCTCGCGAAGGCGCGGGTCGTCGATGAACGAGCGGGGCGTGTCAACCGGTATCGGGGTGTTCAGAGAGCTCGGACTGCTCGACGCTGAGGGCCGAGGTCCGTATCGGCGCCTTACGCTGGTTCCGGACCCGCCGCACGTCGAACTCTCCGCGTCAGTGCGCTACGCTGAGGGTCTTGAGGAGATCGCGGAGTTCCGCGCGTTCAAGGAGTGGGTGCTTGCCGCAACGGCGGACGAGTTGCTGGAACGGTTCAACCGGCCTATCCTGCCTACACCCGTGTAACCCGCCGAGGAGGACCGCTTCGTGCCCGCCACCATCGAACAGATCGAGGAGCAGGTCAGGAAGTATATCCCTGGCGCAGACCTCACCGATCTCGCGGAGGCGTATGCGCTTGCGGTCGAGGCGCACGAGGGACAGACGCGCAAGTCGGGTGAGCCGTTCGTGAAACACCCGATCGAGGTCTGTCTCATCCTCTCAGAACTCCATCTCGACACCGCGACACTCAAGGCGGCCCTCCTGCACGATGTCGTCGAGGACTCCCGGTACGATCTCGCCGAGATCCGCGCACGCTTTGGCGACGAGGTTACTGACCTGGTAGATGGGGTCACCAAGCTCGGCAAGATTGAGTTCGAGTCGCTTTCTGAGGCGCAGAGCCAGAACTTGCGCAAGATGCTCATCGCGATGGCCAAGGACATCCGTGTCATTTTGATCAAGCTCGCTGACCGGCTTCATAACATGCGGACCCTCTCGGCGCTGCCACCTGAGCGCAGGCGCGACAAGGCGGTCGAGACGATGGAGATCTACGCGCCGCTCGCGCACCGTCTCGGCATCTCAAGCATCAAGTGGGAGCTTGAAGACCTCGCGTTTTACTACCTCGAGCCACGCAAGTTCCATCAGGTTCAAAAGATGGTTGCCGAGAGTCGGGCGGCGCGCGAGGCCTACCTGCACCAGGTGATCGATCAGCTCCAGTCAGAACTCGCCGAAATCGGCGTTGAAGCGGAGATCAGCGGCAGGCCCAAGCATCTGTACAGCATCTACCAGAAGATGTCGCACAAAGGTAAGGACTTCAACGAGATATACGACCTCATCGCATTGCGCGTGATCGTTGACTCCGTGAAAGACTGCTACGGCGCACTCGGTACCGTGCACAGCATCTGGAAGCCGGTCCCGGGGCGCTTCAAAGACTACGTCGCGATGCCCAAGTTCAACATGTACCAGTCGCTGCACACGACCGTCATCGGTCCAGCGGGACGGCCGCTTGAGATCCAGATCCGCACCGAGGAGATGCACCGGACCGCCGAGTACGGTATCGCCGCTCACTGGCGCTACAAGGAAGGCAGCCGCAGCGACGAGAGCTTTGACGAGCGGCTGGCGTGGCTCCGTCAGATGCTTGAGTGGCAAACCGAGCTTAAAGACCCGCGCGAGTTCATGGAGGCGCTCAAGATCGATCTGTTCGAAGACGAGGTGTTCGTCTTCACGCCAAAAGGCGACGTCCGATCGATGCGCCGAGGCTCCACGCCGATCGATTTCGCGTACGCCATCCACACCGAGGTCGGGCACCACTGCGTTGGCGCGAAGGTCAACGGTGCGATCGTGCCCCTCGGCTATGAATTGCAGATGGGCGACAGGGTCGAGATCCTCACGAACAAGAGCTCGTGGCCGAGCAGGGATTGGCTCAACGTCGTCAAGACCTCCTCGGCGAGAAGTAAGATACGCAACTTCTTCAGCAAGGCGAGCCGTGAAGACGACCTGCAACGGGGCCGCGACGAGCTCGGCAAGGTGATGCGCAAGCACGGGCTTGGGATCAGCTCGTCGCCCGCTACGCGCGCGCTCAACGCGGTCGCCTCCGAGATGAACTTGCAGGCTGCCGAGGACCTGCTCGCGCACATTGGGAGCGGGAAAGCGTCAGCGAAGCAGGTTGCGGGAAAGCTGCTCAAGCACATGTCGGTCGAGGCCGGGAAGCCCACTCCTGAGCCCGAGGCGTTGCCGCTCTCGGTGCCAATGGTGCCGCCACGATCGAAACGGAAAACGACCGGCGGCGGGGTGAAGGTCAAGGGCATCGATGACATCCTTGTGCGGCTTGCGCGCTGCTGCACCCCCGTACCCGGAGACGAAATCGTCGGCTTCGTGACGCGAGGACGGGGGGTGTCTGTCCATCGGCGCGACTGCCCAAACGCCACCGATCTTCTCAAGAGCCCGGAGCGCATCATTGATGTGGAGTGGGACCGCGGTTCTGAGACCACGTACCAGGTTGAGATCGTGATCGAGGCTGTAGATCGCATGCGGTTGTTGCAGGATGTCACGTCGGTTCTTGCCGAGGCGGGCGTAAACGTGCTCGCCGCCCACACGGCCACGGATCGTGGTGGGATATCGACGATGCGCTTCCTCTTCGAACTCGGCAATATGGAGCGGCTTAACACGTTGCTTAAAGATGTCCGTGCGATAGACGGCGTGTTCGAAGCGGCGCGGATGATGCCCGGTGAAGGGCGCGCGCGTACGAGAGGACAGAACGGATGAGGGTAAAACGCCTCGTAGTAGGCCCACTCGACACGAACTGCTTCATCATCAGTGACGACGACGGCGCCGCCGCGCTCGTGATCGACCCCGCCGAGGAAGCCAAGAGCATCCTTGACGCGCTGGCTGAGACTCCAGTCGCGGCCGTCATACTGACTCATGGCCACTTTGATCACCTCGGGGCGGCTGGCGAGGTGTGTGAAGCTACCGGCGCGCCGCTTCTCGTGCACGCTGACGACGCTGAGTTCATCGTGTCTCCGGAAGGGACGGGTGGCGCGCTGTTCGGGTTTCACGCAACCGCTCCAAGAGCGGATCGCACGCTCGTTGACGGTTCCGTGATTGAGTGCGGCTCGCTGACGTTTACGGTGCTTCACACCCCCGGACATACGCCGGGCTGCATCTGCCTGTATGGACACGGGCACCTTTTCAGCGGCGACACGGTTTTCGCCGGGAGTGTTGGCCGCAGCGACTTTCCGCGCGGTGACGCGCGTGCGCTCAGCCGCTCGATTGCCCAGCGCATCGCGCCACTTCCCGACGAGACGCTCGTTCATCCGGGGCACGGTCCTGACACCACGATCGGCCGTGAGCGCGCAGTGAACCCCTTCTTCCCGAGGGCATAGCGTCTGCGGCACTCCCGCGAGGGGTATCGCCCGCCACGGCCTTTCGCGATGCCGTGGCTATCGCGCCCACGTTGCCGCATAATCGGAAACCCGTATCGACTCATTGCGCCGAGGAGGTCTTCACCCAACCGATGGACGTACGCGCGCCCAGGGGTACCGCCGACATGCTTCCCGCGACCGCGCGGGCGTGGGAGTACCTGACTCGCACCGCGCAGGAGCTGTTCGCGCGCTACGGTTACGAGCCGATCTACACTCCGATCTTCGAACACACCGAGGTCTTTGCGCGCGGCATCGGCGAGGCGACCGACATCGTCTCCAAGGAGATGTACACGTTCCTCGACCGCAGCGACCCGCCTAACTCACTCACGCTCAGGCCCGAGGGCACCGCGAGCGTCGTGCGTGCCGCGCTCCAACACTCGCTCGTGCCACAAGGCTCGGTCGCCAAGGTCTACTACGCGGGTCCGATGTTTCGCTACGAACGCCCGCAGAAGGGCCGGATGCGCCAGTTTTGGCAGATTGGCGTGGAGTGCCTAGGTGCGGACGGGCCGAGCGCGGACGCGGAGGTCATCGCGCTTTTGTGGCGATTCTACGAGGCGGTTGGCATCCCCGCGGAAAACACGCGGCTACTCATCAACTCGATGGGTGACGACGCATGTCGTCCCGCCTACCGCCGGGATGTCGCGGCTTACATTCGCGATCACGCGGCGGAACTGTGTGACGAGTGCAATCGCAGAGCGGACACCAACCCGCTTCGAGCGTTTGACTGCAAGCGCCCGTCGTGTGCGGCGATCATGGCCGACGCTCCGTCAATTTGCGACTCGCTTTGCGAGGCGTGCGCCGTGCACTACGCTGCGGTCAAGGGCCACCTCAACACGCTCGGGATCGACTACATCGAGGACCCGCGCCTTGTGCGTGGCCTCGACTACTACACGCGCACCGTGTTTGAGGTCCAAGCGGATGCCGGTCTCGGGGCGCAAAACGCCATCGGAGGAGGGGGCCGCTACGACCGCCTGATGGAGGAGTACGGCGGGCCGCCCACACCCGGTCTCGGGTTCGCGCTCGGGTTCGAGCGTACCCTGCTCGCGATGGAGGCGGCCAGCGTCAAGGTGCCTGCGCCACCGGTGGCCGAGGCGTACGTGGCGCGTGTTGACGCGTCGGTGTCCGGCACCGTTTTTTCGGTGGTGGCCGCGCTGCGCGACGGTGGGGTCGCCGCCGAGATGGACCACCAGGGCCGCTCGCTCAAGGCGCAGTTCAAGCAGGCGGACCGTCTCGGCGCGCGCGTGGTGGTCGTGGTCGGTCCTGACGAGATCGCCGCAGGCGAAGTCACACTAAGGCACATGGGTACGAGAGAAGAATCCCGGATCGCGATCACCGGCGTTGCAGACGCGGTGCGCGGACTCATCAGCTAGGAAGGCGGTAGCCCCAGATGTCCCACGTCGCCCACTCCGTTCGCACGCACCTGTGTGGAGATCTGCGCGCCGATCACGTCGGCCAGACCATCACGCTCGCGGGATGGGTGCACCGCCGCCGCGATCATGGGGGACTCATCTTTGTCGACGTTCGCGACCGCACCGGTATCGTGCAGTGTGTCTTCGCGCCGGAGACAGGCGAGGCCTTCGCGATCGCCGAACGTTTGCGCCCCGAATGGGTCGTCCTTCTTGAAGGCGTGGTCCGGGCACGTCCGGAGGGAACTAAGAACCCGGAGATGCCCACCGGCGAGGTGGAGGTAGCGATTCTCTCGGCCACGATCCTCAATACCGCCGAGACACCCCCCTTCGAGGTCTCAGACGGCATCGAGACCGACGAGACGACTCGCATGCGTTACCGCTACGTCGATATCCGCAGGCCCGAGATGCTCTCGTGCCTCGTGCTTCGCGATACCGTGGCGCAGGCGTTTCGCCGTTCGCTTGGCGACAGAGGGTTCCTCGAGGTAGAAACACCGATTCTCACGAAGTCAACGCCCGAGGGCGCGCGCGACTTCATCGTGCCGAGTCGCATGAACCCGGGGAAGTTCTACGCGTTGCCGCAATCTCCCCAGCTCTTCAAGCAGCTGCTTATGGTGGGCGGCGCCGACCGCTACTACCAGATCGCCCGGTGCTTCCGTGACGAGGACCTGCGCGCTGACCGCCAGCCGGAGTTCACGCAAATCGACATAGAGATGTCGTTTTGCACGCAAGAGCACGTGCTCGCTACCGTCGAGGAGGTTATGGCGGAAGTCATGGCGGCGGCGGGCGCTCCGTGGTCTGCCGAGATACCGCGTGTCACCTACGCCGAGGCGATGGACCGATTTGGCTCCGACCGTCCCGACACGCGCTTCGGAATGGAGCTTCACTGCCTCACGTCCACGTTCGCCAACTCCCAGTTCAAGGTCTTTTCGAGTGCGCTCGGCGCGGGCGGCAGGGTCAAAGGCATCAATGCGAAAGGTGCTGGAGATTGGAGCCGCGGCAGGATCGACGCGCTCAACCAGCTCGCGATCGACAACGGCGCGAAGGGGCTCGCGTGGGTCGCGTTTCCCACCGATGGCGACGTGCGCTCGCCGGTTGCGAAGTTCTTCTCCGCCGAGGAGATCGATTCCTTGCGTGACGTTCTTGCCATCGAGCCGGGCGACCTCGCGCTCATCGTCGCCGACCAGCACGACCTTGCCAACGTGGTGCTCGGCGTGTTGCGCGTGCGCCTGGCCGAGGAGATGGGGCTTGCTGCGTCAGGGTTCCATCCCCTGTGGGTTGTCGACTTCCCGCTCTTCGCATGGGACGAGGAAGAGAAGCGCTACACCGCGAGCCATCATCCGTTCACCCGTCCGTTCGACGAGCACGTTAATGCGCTCGAGAGCGATCCTGCGTCCGTGCTGTCGTACTCCTACGACCTCGTGATCAATGGGCTCGAGATTGGAGGCGGCACGTTGCGTGTGCACGATACCGCTCTCCAGCGGCGCATATTTACTGTGATGGGCCTCGATGAGGCGGAGGCCGCCGACAAGTTTGGATTCTTGCTCGAGGCGCTCGCCTCGGGAGCTCCTCCTCATGGCGGCATCGCGTTCGGGTTCGACCGGCTTGTGATGCTGCTTGCGGGCGGACGCTCGATCCGCGACGTCATCGCGTTTCCCAAGACGAGTTCCGGGGCGTGTCCGCTCACCGGCGCGCCCGACGCGGTCTCTGCCCGGCAGCTCAAAGAGGTGCACCTGAAGTCGGAGTGAAGGATCCAGCCCTTGAACTCCGCTCGTGTCGCATCGTGTCGTTGTCGCCTCGATGCGCACGCGCTACACTGAAGGTGCGCTTCGCCTTGTCCGTGACTTCGGCATAAAGCGGGAGAGCCAACACCTTTTCTACGGGAGCCTCATCATTCCTCGGCGGAAAGGTATCCCTTCGGGGAAGCTGGAAGTCGATGGTGCGGGCACCCACCTGCTGAGGCAGGTTCACCGTGTCGGGGCACGGCAAGGCGGGGCCGCCTCGCCGAAGAGGAGGACAATACCATGCGCAGACCAGTCGCAGCACTAATCGCAGTCACGTCGCTTGCGGTCACCTTCGCCCTTGTGGGGTGTGGAGGGGGCGCAGAACCGGCCGCGGAGCAGCCCGCCGCACCCGCCGCCGATCAGGCTCAGGCCCCGGCGGACCCAGCGGTCACGCCCCCGGTGGACCTCTCACCACTCGAGGAGTCTGTCTACGAGCCGTTCCCGCGCGATGAGGAGGCTCTTCCGGCCGAGCTTGCCAGCCGTTTGGATGCGGGTCAGCCGCTCTTGATCGTGTTAATCGATCGCAGTCAAGCGACGACCGACGATCATGAGGCCGTCATCGAGAACCTCATGGAGAAGTACCGTGGGCTGATCAGCGTGCTCGCCTTCGACGTCGGGAAGTTTGTCACGCAGGGCGAGGAGGGTCTTGTCGTCGTAGACGAGAAGATCAGCAACGATCCGGTGTCCGCGCCGGTCGCTCGCCTCATCGGAGCTGACATGCTCGATGTGCGCTTCACGCCCTACACGGTGATCGTTGACGCGAACGGCTACATAACGTGGCGCCACCGCGGAGTCGTCAACGACAAGACCCTGGAGCGTGAGATCATCCGGGTCACCGACTGATCGTATTTCCTTTGGTACACTCTAGCGGTGCCCGCCCGGCGATAGAGAGGTGCGCGCGTGGAGTGGACCCAGACGCTCGTCGTTGTGCTACTCGTCGTTGCGATAGCCGCACTCTGCGTGCTGATTTACGCCCTTGTTGAGGCTATCGCGACGGTGCGCGCCGCCCGGCGAGTGGCGCGCGATATCGAGGAGCGGCTGCCTGGACTTGCTGAGAAGGCGGAGGTCGCGCTCGACGCGTTTAGCGCCGAGCTGCTCCGGCTCGACGCTATCATCGGCCAGGTCGAAGAGGTGACCGCCCGTGTCAACGGCGCGGCCACGCTCATCTACGAACTGGCGAATGTGCCCACAACCGCCGCGTCGCTGGCGAGTGAGGGCCTCAGGAGCGTGTGGCAGAGAATGAAGCGGGACCGCGGCTGAAGCCGGATGAGTCCTCAAAGCACGAAGACCGGATACCATGCGGAGGCCAGATGTCTACTGATCGCATCACACTTGCGGTACCCTCGCGGGCCGAGTACGCACGAACCGTGCGTATGACTGCGTCAGCCCTGGTGGGAAGGGCAGACGCCACCTACGACGACTTGGACGACGTGCGCATCGCCGCCGAGGAGGTCTTCGTCTACGCGTGTGACCACATCGGCACGGCTTCGGAAGTGGTTCTCGTGTTCGAACTCGGTGAAGCCAGCGTCGATATCCAGGTCCGGCTTCAAGGAAGCGACCGAGTGACTGATGAGGACGCGGAACGCCGTGCCGCATATGCGACGTTCCTGCTCCAGTCGGTCACCGACCACTACGAGCTCTCATCGGACCTCGATGGGGCGTACCTCAGGGTCTCCAAACGATTCTCCCAGGAGCCGCGCGATGCCGAGGGCTAGAAGCGGCGATTCCTCCAGGAAGCTGACGTGGGACAAGGCGCACACACGCGAGCTGTTCCGCCGCTTTCGCGATGAGGCGGATGAGGCCGCCCGCGATGAGCTCATAACGATGTACCTCAACCTCGTGAAGTATCTTGCGAGCAGATTTCGCAACAGAGGCGAACCGATCGATGACCTCATCCAGGTAGGTACCATCGGCCTCATCAAGGCGATCGACCGGTTCGACACAGACAGGCAGGTCGAGTTCACGACGTACGCTACGCCCACGATAGTTGGCGAGCTCAAGCGGTATTTTCGCGATAAGGGATGGGCGATCAAGGTTCCGCGGCGTCTCCAGGAGTTGTCATTTAAGGTTAACCAGGCGATGGACGCGCTCACGCAGCGTCTCCAGCGTTCTCCATCGATAGCTGAGATCGCCGAGTATCTCGAGGTGACTTCAGAGGAGGTGCTCGAGGCGATGGAGACGAGTGAGGCGTACAACTTCGTCTCGCTCGAGTCAGACCGGGGAGGGGACGGGCGCGAGTCGTTCAGTATCCTTGAGTACATCGGCAAGGACGATCAGCTCATGTCGGTGGTGGAGGATCGCACGACGCTTGCCGCGGCGCTCAAGGGTTTGACCGCCCAGGAGCAGCGAGTGCTCTACTTGCGCTTCTTCGAGGGCCTCACGCAGACTGAGATCGCGCGCCGGATGGGAATCTCACAGATGCAGGTCTCCCGTATGCTACGCAAAACACTGCGAGTTCTGCGGCACAACATCGTCAGGGATTAGGAGAGGGACGATGGGCGAAGGACACCATGCGGACCGGATTGAGCGCTGGCGTCGCGTAGCGACCGTGAGTTGGGCGCTTGTGGGGCTGGTACTGCTCGTCTCGTTCGCCTTATGGATGCTCGGGACGGTGGCCTCAGCGCTCACGCCCTTCGTGCTCGCGCTTGTCGTCGTCTTTCTCCTGCGCAGGCCCGTAGCCGCGCTCCAAGCCCGAGGAGTGTCGCGCTCTCTTGCGGTTGGTTTGTGCTATCTCGTGCTCTTGAGCTCGATAGTCCTGGCGGGCGTGTTCATCGTCCCGCCGCTCATCACCGAGGTGAAGAGCTTCTCGCAGGCGTTTCCTTCGTACTACGACAACGCCTACAGGCTCTGGCTGCAGATCGAGCGTGAGTACATCGCCATCGATCTGCCCGCATGGGTCTCGGATGTCGCGATGGCTTCGCGAGAGAGCGTTGTCTCGTGGATCACGGATGTTTCCCGCGGCCTCGCACGCGGTGTGGTCGCTGTTGGCGGGCAGATCGTCGGCTTCCTCGTTAATGCGTTTCTAGCGCTTGCGCTTGCGTTTTTTGTGCTGCGCGACCTGCCCACTCTCAAGTCAGAACTGCTCTCGCTTTCAGGTCCGGGACGCCGTCAGGAGTCGCTGAAGCTCGCCGGTGATGTGACCGGCGTGCTCGAGGGCTACATCCGAGGGCAGCTCATGATCGCGACGATCGTGGGTGTCGCCACGGGCGTGGGACTCGCGATTCTCGGCGTGCCATACGCGCTTGTCATCGGCCTCATCGCGGGCGTGGCGAATCTCGTTCCGTACCTAGGCCCAATCGTGGGCGGCAGCATCGCGGCGATATCAGCCGCGTTCATCGGCTGGAACACTGTCGTCTTCACGCTCATCTGGATCGTCGCGCTCCAGCAGCTCGAATCCACCTTCCTGCAACCCAAAATCATGTCGCACCACGTGCACATGCACCCGGTGCTCGTGATACTCTCGCTGCTCGTGGGTGCGACGCTTTTTGGCCTTGTAGGCATGATCTTGGCTGTGCCGATCGCCGCCGTAGGCAAGGTGCTCTTCGTCCACTACTACGAGAAGTGGACGCAATCGTCCATATCCGCCGAGGACGGCGCACTGTTTCGAAAACCGCGCTTGTGTACAGACCCGGCCGTGCGCCACGATACGGTCGACGCCAAGCCCGCGCATGATGCGGAAGATGACGCCGACGAGCCACATGCAACAGGAGGAGAACGCGAGTGAAGGCCGCTGATATCCGCGAGAGTTTCCTGAGCTACTTTGAGAGCAAGGGATCGCGGCGATGGCCGTCCTCCTCACTCGTTCCCGACGATCCATCCCTCTTGCTCACCAGCGCGGGCATGGTTCAGTTCAAGCCCGTGTTTCTCGGCGTGAAGGATCTGGGTTTTACGCGCGCGGCCACATGCCAGAAGTGCGTGAGAACCACCGACATCGACATCATCGGGACCACGGGGCGCCACCACAGCTTCTTCGAGATGCTCGGCAACTTCAGCTTTGGCGACTACTTCAAGAGCGAGGCGTGTGCGTGGGCGTACGAGTACTCGGTCGATGTGCTGGGGCTCGATCCCGATCGGCTGTGGTACTCAATCTACGAATACGACGATGAGGCCGAGGAGATATGGCGCGGCGAGGTTGGCGTCCCGGCCGAGCGGATAGTGCGAATGGGCGCGAAGGACAACTTCTGGTCGGCCGGCCCCACCGGGCCGTGTGGCCCGTGCTCCGAGCTTTACTACGATCAGGGCCCTGAGACAGGTTGCGGCAGCGCCGAGTGCCAACCCGGGTGTGACTGCGACCGCTTCCTTGAGTACTGGAACCTTGTCTTCATGCAGTACGATCGTCAAGACGACGGGTCGCTTGATCCCCTGCCAAAGCAAAGCATCGACACCGGCATGGGCCTGGAACGGATCGCTGCCATCATGCAGGGCGCACGCTCCAACTTCGAGACAGACGAGCTGCGCGCGATCCTGGCTACCGCAGAAGAGCTCACCGGTGCTGTGTTTGGCGATGGCGAGCCAACCGACACCTCCCTGCGAATCCTCACCGATCACGCGCGCGCGGTCACGTTCCTCGTAGCCGACGGCGTACTACCTTCCAACGAGGCCCGCGGCTACGTGCTCCGGCGCATCTTGAGGCGCGCGGTCAGGCACGGACGTCTTCTCGGCCGTACGGAACCGTTCATGGCGCACCTTATCGATCGAGTGGTCGAGTGCATGGGGCAGGCCTACCCGGAGATTGTTGAGCACCACGACCTCGTGCGGCGGATCGCCGACGCCGAGGAGCAGCGGTTTGGCCTCACGCTCAAGCAGGGTCTTGTGTTCCTCGGCGAGGAGATCGAGCGCACTCGCACCGAGGGGCGCGCCATCGTCGACGGCGAGAAGGCGTTCACGTTGCACGACACGTACGGGTTCCCGGTAGAGCTTACCGCCGAGATCGCCGCCGAGGCCGGGATGAGTGTGGACATGGATGTCTTCGAGCGGAGGATGTCCGAGCAGCGCGAGCGCGGGCGTGCCGCCGTTAAGGACGAGTCGTGGACGTCGTTTGCAAGCGCGCTGGCCGATATCGCCGCACGAGCCGGCGAGAGTGAGTTTATCGGCTATGAGAAAAACGAGGGCGACGCGACGGTTGTCGCCATCGTAGTTGAGGGGAAGCTGGTCGATTTCGCTGCGGCTGGGACACACGCGCAGATCGTGCTCGACAGCACCCCGTTTTATGGCGAGCAAGGCGGTCAGGTCGGTGACCGGGGCACAATCGCGTCGGCACGCGGGGCAGTGTTTGAGGTGGTGGACACGACGATTTCGACCGAGGGAGTCATCGCGCACGCGGGTTCGCTGCTCGCAGGCGAACTGGCAGTGGGGGAGAGCGTCACGGCGTCAATAGACGTGATGCGGCGCGAGCGCGTGCGGCGCAACCACACCGCGACACACCTGCTGCACTGGGCGCTGCGTCTCGTGCTCGGCGAACACGTCAGGCAATCCGGGTCGCATGTGGCGCCTGACCGGCTACGTTTTGACTTCACGCACTTCGAAGCGCCGAGCGCTGAGGAGCTGCGCAAAGTAGAGCGGATGGTCAATGCGAAGGTGATGGAAAACCACCCCGTTCGCAGCTACGAGACGTCGCTTGTCTCGGCACGAGAAGCCGGGGTGACGGCGCTGTTTGGAGAGAAGTACGGAGAGTTTGTGCGAGTGCTCGAGGCCGGCAACTTCTCCAAGGAGCTTTGCGGCGGAACGCACGTGAGACGCACGAGTGAGATCGGACTCGTGAAGATCGTCTCCGAGGGTAGTGTGGGCGCTAACCTGCGCCGCATTGAGGCCGTGACCTCGTTTGACGCTCTCGAAGCGGTCGAGGCCGCTGAAGCGGCGCTTCGCGAAGCAGCTCGCGTGCTCAAGTGCGGGGTTCCTGAGGTTGCCGAGCGTGTCACGGCCCTAGAGAAGCGCGCGAGAGAATCGAGCGCGGCGCTCGCCGAAGCAAAGCGCCGCGGCTCATCCGGGGACATTGACGCGCTTGTTGAGGCCGCGATCGACGCGGGCTACCCGCTTGCGGTCGCTCGCGTGGAGGCGGCAGGCGCTGGCGACCTGCGCGAAGTTGCGGATCAGGTCCGCATGCGCCTCGAGGACGGAGCCGTTGTGCTCGCGGCCGACGCTGGAGGCTCTGCGCTCTTGCTTGCCGCAGGCTCCCAGGCGGCTGTCGCGGCGGGATTCGACGCCGGAGCGGTCATCCGGACAATCGCGCCGCACGTCGGCGGCGGCGGAGGAGGCAAGCCCGTGATGGCGCAGGCAGGCGGCAAGAACGTTGCCGGCATCGACGCCGCGCTCGCCGCCGCGCGTACGATGCTGGCACCGGGCGGCTAGCGCATGCGGGTGATCGCGCTCGATATTGGCGAGCGCCGCGTGGGAGTGGCTGTTTCGGATCCGCAGGGCGCTGTGGCGACTCCGGTGGCGGTGTTCGACGCGTCGCTGCTTGCCTCGGCCGAGCACGTTCGCGAGCTCGTTTCTGAGTGGGACGCAGGGCTTATCGTGGTTGGTCTCCCTCTGACGATGCGCGGCTTAGAAGGTCCGCAGGCGGAGCGCACGCGAGAGGCCGCCGAGCGGATTGCCGCGTTTGTCGATGTGCCGGTCACCTTCTACGACGAGCGCCTCTCCTCGGCCGAGGCAAAGCGGGCGATGCGTCAAGCCGGCGTGAGCGAGAAGAAGGCGCGAGGATCGGTTGACAAAGTGGCGGCCGCACTCTTCTTGCAGTCGTTTCTCGACTCAGGCGGGGCGGTCGCGTTCGAGGAGGCAAGGGATGCTGATGCGGCGGAGAAGTGATCGCGTGCGCGCGGGCAGGAAGAACATATCACTCATACTGCTCGCTGTTGTTGTTCTCATGCTTGGCGCTGGCGCAGGAGTCGCGTGGTGGTACACGTTTGAGCGTCCCGACAGGACCGAAGTGGAGTCTGGACTCCCTGTCGAGATCGTGATACCGGACGGCGCCTCCACCGCCAGTATCGCAACGATCCTCGCCGGGCAGGGCATCGTTACAAACGCGAACCGCTTCCGGCTCGAGTCACGCAGGGCGGGTGCGGACGGACGCCTGCGCGCCGGCACGTACGACCTCAAGACTGGCATGCCGTACTCTGAGGCGATAGCGGCGCTCATCGAAGGGCCTGCGATCAAGTACGTCACGGTGACCATTCCCGAGGGTTACGTGATCGAACAGATCGCCCGACGTTTCGAGGAGCACGCCGGAATCCCCGCCCAGGAGTTCATCACGCTTGCCAACGGAGGCTACGCCGAGTTTCCGCGCGAGTACCTGCGCGACGTCTACGGTGGCAAGCTTGAAGGGTACCTCTTCCCGAAGACCTACCAAGTCCAAGAAGGCGCGACCGCGCGCGATGTCATTGAGATGATGCTCGATCAGTTCGAGCGTGAGATCGCGCTTGTCGACATAGCAGCCGCACAAGCGCGCGGCTTCTCGCTTGCCGAGGTGGTCACGATGGCCTCGATGATCGAGCGCGAGACCAAAGTCGCCGAGGAGCGCGCGCTTGTCTCCTCGGTCATCCACAACCGCCTCGAGATTGGTATGCGGCTGCAGATTGACGCCACCATCGAGTACGTCTTGTCTGGCAATCGGTTCCGCCTCACCAATGCCGATCTTCAGATCGACAGCCCCTACAACACGTATCGCAACGCCGGTCTGCCGCCGGGACCGATCGCGAATCCGGGTCTTGCCTCGTTGCAAGCGGCGTGCGACCCCGCAGAGACCGCATACGTATACTATGTGCTGACCTCTCCTGACGGCTCGCACACATTCACTGAGACGTGGGAGGAGTTCTTGACAGCCAAGCAGCGGTCCAAGGAGGTGTTCGGGCAGTAGCATGGGAGCGCATGAGCACGCATACGCCATAGAGATTGAAGGTGCCGCGAAGCGTTACGGTGGCCGGTCCGCCCTCTCGGCGGTGACCGATGTCAGCGTTCATGTTGGCGCGGGGCGGGTACACGGACTGTTAGGTCCCAACGGGGCGGGTAAGACGACCACACTCAAGATGCTGCTCGGCCTCGTGCGCCCAAGCGCGGGAACGTTTCGCATCTTAGGGCAATCCGCTGGTCCGGCGGCCCGGGCGCACGTTGGTTTCTTGCCTGAACAGCCCTACTTCCCGCCGCTGCTGAACTCAACCGAGGTGTTGATGCTACACGGCACGCTCTGCGGGATGAGCGCCGCAGAGATCGAGTCGCGCTCGGCGGAGTTGCTTCGGCGGGTGGGTGTGGCGGGCAGGGAGAAAGCGGCCCTTTCGACCTTTTCGCGTGGGATGTTGCAGCGCGTGGGTATCGCGCAGGCGCTCGTGTCGTCCCCGCGCGTAGTCGTGCTCGACGAGCCAGCCTCAGGACTTGACCCCGTGGGGCAGAGGGATGTGCGCGACCTCATCTTGGAGCTTCGTGACGCCGGCACGACCGTTTTGCTTTCTTCGCATCAACTCTCGGAGGTCGAGGCTGTCTGCGACGAGGTGACGATATTGAATAGGGGGCGAGTCTCGGCCAAAGGGCGGATCGACGACCTTCTCAACGTGGCCGGTCGCACGTCGGTCCGGACGCGAGGCTCCTCAACGATCTTACCTGCCGAGATTCAGTCGATCATGGAGGATGTCGCGGTGTCGGGCAGCGTGTGGGTCTTCTCGGTTCCGGATGCGGCCGTGCGCGCGGTAGTCGACATACTCGACGACGGCGGCTGGGTGATCGAGTCGATCGTGCCCAAGCGCCAGTCGCTCGAGGAGTACTTTTCGCGCATGCTCGCCGAGACAGAGAAAGACGCTCCGTTTGGGGCCGGAAGCGGGGTGGCGTGATGGGACGTATCGCCGCAATTGCCCGCGCCGTGGTCACTGACGCGATCAGGCGGCGCATCATGTGGGTCGTCGCTCTGTTTGCGCTGGTGCTCGCCGCCGCGATTCCCATGCTGCCGTCGTACGGCCAGGGAATCGAGGGGGCGGTCTACCGCGAGATCGCCCTTGCGCTTGTGTACGTTGCGATGATCGTGGTCGCCCTCGCGCTCGCCGCTAACCGCATCCCCTCAGAGATCGAGCGCCGTACGGCCTACATCGTGCTCGTGCGTCAGGTCCGGCGGTGGGAGTACGTCGTTGCCTCCTGGCTCGGCATCGTTGCGACACTCGCTGCCGCCGCGATCATCTTCGGGCTCATCGTGTTCGTGACTGGATGGCTCGTATACGCCGAGCCGATGTGGTTCCTGTGGCAAGGCGTGCTCGCCATTTGGATGGAAGCCGCGATTGTCGCAGCGTTTTGCGTCGCGGTCTCCGCGGTGAGCACCCCGGTCATTGTCGCGGTCTCTGCGCTCGCGTTCCTCTTCGTCACGCACGTGCGCACCGGGTTGCTCGGCGGACCGGCGAATCCGCTTTGGAACTTCTACCCCTCGCTCGACACGTTCAACATCATCGCCCCGGTCGCTCACGGATCGGGTGTCTCCGCGGCGTACCTTGGCGCGATGGCGTTCACCTTTGCCGCTTGGGTTGCGGTGCTTCTGGTAGCGGGGTGCGTCGGATTCTCGCGGAGGGACGTCTGATGCCATCCGCCGTACGCTCTAAGATCGCTGCGGGAGCGCTCGTTGTTGCGCTGTTCGCCAGTGTGCTTGCGGGTCAGGCGGCAGCCGACTCGCTTGCCGTGGGCGGGCGTGACGCGGATACTGGCCGCGCGCTTGGCCGCGCTGGGTTTGCGTATCTGACGGGCGTGCGCACGTTTGTCGCGGCGGTGCTCTGGAACCGTATCGATCCGATCTTCCACGATTACTACGAGGACCGTCCGCTTCAAGACCACACCTACATGTTGCCGACCGTGTACGCGATCGTGGCGCTTGACCCGCAGTTCGACCAGACATACTACGTGGCTGCGTGGATACTCGCACGGCGAGGCGCCGTTGATGAGGCGCGCGCTCTCGCCGCGCTCGGGACGTCGAACAACCCCGATTCTGGGCTGCTGCTCGTGAACGAGGCGCAGATCGCGTACCTGTTCGCTGAGGACACGGAGCTTGCCATCGAGCGCGCCACCGATGCGCTTCGCCCCAATGTCTTCTGGCGCAACTTGTTTGAGCAGCACGATTCCTACGCAACGGTGCGTTCAATACTCGATGGATCCGGTAACGAAGCGTTGGCGGCCGAGGTCTCGCAACGGATCCGCGCGATCAACGCCGAGATCGACCGTCTCGGTGTCGAGGCTGATGGCGTCCACTGATACACGTCGCGATTAAGGGTATCGATGAACGTTCTCGCTCCAGACTTGTACTACTCGCACGTGACCGCGATCGATCTTGCCGATCTGGCGGCGAGGGGGGTCTCCCACCTCCTCATCGACTTAGACAACACCCTCCTGCCGAGGGACTCGTCCGAGATCTCGCCGCAGGTGCGGGAGTGGCTCGACGCCTTGGGACGGCATGGCATGTCGGCGTGTCTTGTCTCGAACAACTGGCACGGACATGTAAGCGGGGTCGCTGATGGTCTCGGGTTGCCGATCGTGGCGAAAGCCCTCAAGCCGTTCCCGGCCGCTTTTCGTCGCGGACTTGCAAGAATCGGAGGCGCGCCGGGTACGGCCGCCGTCATCGGCGATCAGATATTCACCGACGTGCTCGGCGGAAATCTGCTTGGGATGACGACGGTTCTGCTGGCCCCGCTCTCACATTCTGACTTGCCACACACGCTTGCGCTCCGTCGCCTCGAACGCCTCGTGCTAGCAGGGAGGACTCCGCTCGCGTAGACTTCGGGTCGGACGGAGTGTCGGCCTTAGGGTGCTGGAGGCGCGCGCATGGGTGTCCATATCAGCGGTCGCACGAGGCTAGCCGGGATCATTGGGATGCCGGTCGAGCACAGCGCCTCGCCAGCGATGCATAACGCCGCGTACGAGGCGCTCGGCTTGGAGTGGGCGTACGTGCCGCTCCCTGTCGCCGAGGAGGCGCACCTCGCGCGGGTTGTCTCGGCGATCCGGGTCCTGCCGTTCGTGGGATTTAACGTCACGATGCCCTACAAGGACGCCATGCTCGAGCTGTGCGACGAGGTCGCGCTCACGGCGCGGCTCGCGGGCGCCGTCAACGCGGTGCACTGCGCGGACGGTCGCCTTGTCGGCTACAACACCGACGGCCGCGGGCTCATCGATTCGCTCGCCGAGGATCTCGGATTCGACCCGGCTGGCAAGCGCGTGGTTGTGCTCGGAGCTGGCGGTGCCGCGGGGGCCGCCGTGGTCTCGCTCGTGCTCGCCAAGGCGGGCCAGATAACTGTGGTCAACCGTACGTACGCCAACGCTGAGGATCTCGTCGAGCGCATCACGCCGCACGCGCGTGACACGCGCATAGACGCAGCCGAACTCGGCGAGACTGGTGAGGAGTCGGTGTCCGCTGCCGATCTCATCGTCAACGCCACGCCGATTGGCATGGAGCCGGGTGATCCGGCACCCGTTCCCGCAAAGTGGCTTCGTGCGAACCACGTGGTCGCGGACATGATTTACGCTGCGGCGGACACCCCGCTCGTCGCCGCCGCCCGAGCGTCCGGAGCCCATGCGGTGGACGGCCTTGGCATGCTCGTGTGCCAGGGGGCGACCGCGATCGAGATATGGAGCGAGGGCGCCCAGCTCGTCGCGCCGAGGGACATCATGCGCGCGGCGGCTCAGCGCGAGCTACGGCTGCGCGCCGAGCGCGGGGGAGGTGCGGTCGCCGGATGAGCGCTGCGAGCAGCAAACGCCTCGGCCACCTGCTCGTCCAGGCGGGGCTCATCACGCAAGAACAGCTCGCTGAAGCCCTTGAGCTGATCGGTCGCGGTGGCACGCTCACGGGCGTTCTCGACGACCTTGGATATGCCTCCGAGACGGCGGTAGCGCACGCGGTCGCCGACAAGATGGGACTCGTCTTCGTCGACCTTGGAGCGTACGACATCGATCCCAACGCCGCGACGAGTCTCTCATCTGATCTCGCGCGCCGCTACACGGTGCTTCCCATCAAGATCCAGGATGGCGAGCTCATGGTCGCCATGTCCGATCCCGCGAACATCTTCGCCATCGATGACTTAAGGATCGTCACGGGGTACGAGATCAAGCCGGTTGTTGCGGTCGAGAGCGAGCTCTTCCAGGCGATCGAGAGGTTCGCGGCGTCCCAGCAAAACGTCGATGACATGGTGGGCGATCTCGAGGACACGCTTGCTGTCTCCGAGGAGGAGGCGGGGGACCTCGAGGCCGCCAAAGACGCCGAGTCGGCCGTCGCCAAGCTCATGAACGTCATTGTGACCGAGGGTATCCGCCAGGGCGCGGGAGATATCTACATCGAACCGCATGAGCACGAGCTGCGTGTGCGATTCCGAATCGACGGTGTGTGCCAGGAAGTTTTCCGCAGTCCCAAGAAGATGCATCGGCAGCTAATCAGCCGGCTAAAAATTACCTCCGGAATGGACATAGCGGAGCGCCGAATCCCGCAGGACGGCCGTTTTGGCGTAGTCCTCGACGGGAAGGGAGTCGACTTTCGCGTAGCGGTGTTGCCGCTCGTCTACGGCGAGCTGGCTGTCTTGCGGTTGCTTCGCAAAGACTCCGTGATGATGTCCCTAGAGGATCTCGGCTTCCTCGAGCAGCCGCTTGAGCGCTTGCTTGGTGCGTTGTCGCTCCCGTACGGGGCGGTCCTCGTCACTGGCCCGACCGGTTCGGGCAAGTCGACGACGCTGTACGCCGCAATCAACCGCACCAACGACATCACCACGAATCTCATCACCGTCGAGGATCCGGTCGAGTACCGGCTTGCGGGGCTCTCGCAGGTGCAAGTGCACGAGAAGGCTGGCATGACGTTTGCCGCCGCGCTGCGCTCGATTCTCAGGCAAGACCCCGACACCGTGATGATCGGTGAGATCCGTGACGCCGAGACGGGCACGATCGCGATAGAGGCGGCGCTCACGGGCCACCTTGTGCTGTCGACGCTCCACACCAACGACGCTCCCTCGGCGGTCACCCGTCTTACCGAGATGGGTATCGAGCCGTTTCTCACCGCTTCAGCCATCACCTGCGTGCTTGCTCAGCGTTTGGCGCGCCGTCTGTGCCCGGAGTGCAAGGAACAGTACACGCCAGAGGAAGAAGCGCTCAAGCGGGTCGGCTTCCCGTTTGAGCCCGGAAGCCCTCCACGCATATACCGGGCACGCGGCTGCAACAAGTGCAACAACATCGGGTATCGGGGGCGGATGGGCGTGCACGAGGTGCTTACAATGTCCGAGACGCTCGAGCGCATGACGGTCGAGAGCGCAACCGCCGACGATTTGCGCCGTCAGGCGATCTCTGAGGGGATGAAGACGTTGCGGGACGACGGCTTTGAGAAGGTGCGCATGGGAGTGACGTCTATCGAGGAGATCATGCGCGTCGTTGTGTGACAGGTGTATCCGCGCAGGGTAAGGGCTATTCTCGGTTGTGCCGATACACCCTTCGTGAGAGACTAGCGTGTGCACCTTCAGACTCCGGTACACGGAGCCAAGACGGGGTGCACTCTGTTGCCAGGGAGGTGGCTGACGCGCATGGCGGACAACCGTATCGGCGACTTCTTTATCAGCGACGTCGATGACGATGCCTACGACGACGAGGAGGTTTACATTCCCGCTCCCGTAGTCGTTCCCGTCGTTGGCGGCGCGGTTCCGCCCGTCGCGCCGCCCGACTTTGCGCCCGTCGTGCCAGCGCCACCAGCGCCACCGGCACCCGTGCCGGTTGTTCCCGCGCCCGCGCCCCCCGCATCGGCGCCGGTTCCGGCGCCGGTTCCGGCGCCGCACCCGCCTGAGCCCTCACGCGAGGATCGTCTTGTCGACGAGCTCAATCGCCTGATGACGGATTCCCCTGACATCCAGGCCGCCGCCCTTGTGAGCATGGACGGTTTCATCATTGCATCGGCGCTTCCCAAGGGGATGCAGGAGGACAGGGTCGGCGCGATGTCCGCAGCGATCCTCGGCCTCGGCGAACGGGCGGCGGTTGAGCTAGGACGGGGACACCTCACGCAGGTGTTCATCGAGGGGGCCGAGGGCTACGTCGTTCTCGTCGCAGCCGGTGATCGCGGAGTATTGACGGTGCTTGCGCCTTCCGGCGCCAAGCTTGGCTTGGTGTTCTACGACATGAAAAAGACTGCGGGTGTCATAGCCGGTATTCTCGGCTGATAGGCGTAGTGCAACTGAACGATGGGAAGGTACGTGCGCGGTAGATGGCGCTGAGAGGGAACCTCAAAGATTTCAGTCTCCCCGATGTCTTTCAGCTGGTGACGTTCAGCAAGAAGACCGGGGTCTTGCGCATTTCGCGTACTGACGGGGCCACTGGGAGTGTGTGGTTTCGCGACGGCGACGTGTTCTTCGCGCAATCCAACTGGCATCACGCGCCCATCGGTGAGCGGCTGGTTGTAGCACAGAAGGTCACGCCGAGCGCGCTTTCCCGCGCCCTTGACATCAGAGCCGCCGAGATCGATGGAGGGCGACGCCTCGGACAGATTCTTGTCGACGAGGGCTATATCACAGACAAGATCCTCGAGGCTTTCGTGCAGGAGCAGATTCAAGACACGATCTTCGATCTCATGCGCTGGGACGAGGGGGAGTTTGACTTTGAGTTGCTCCCGGAGATAGTCGATGAAGACATCGGATTGTCGGTGTCGATAGAGAACGTAATTATGGAGGGCAGTCGCCGTCTCGACGAGTGGGCGCGCATCAAGAAAAAGATCCCCTCGATGGAGGTCGTTTTCAAGATGGCCACCGCGCCCGGTGAGGGAACCTTCGAGATCTCGCTCAAGCCGATCGAGTGGAATTTGCTTCTGCTGATTGATGGCACGCGGAGCGTGGCGGAACTCGCTCGCGAGACCTCACGCACTGATTTCGAAGTTGCGCGCATAGTGTACGGGCTGTTCAGCGCGGGACTCCTCGAGTTCGCGTCTGACGCGGAAGCGGCCCGTCTGCGTGCCGAGCGCACCGAGAGGGAGGCCGAAGCCGCGGCGCTCAGGGCCGCAGCCGCGGCTGCGGTACCCGCGCCAGCACCCGCGCCGGTGCCAGCGCCGCAGGTGGCGCCCGCGCCCACACCCGCGCCGCAGACTGCGCCCGCACCTGCACCAGCGCCCGAGCCAGAACCGGATCGTGTGCCTGAGGTTCCGAAGTTCCTGGCCGCTGAGCCCAGGCAAACGCCCAGTTCTGACGACATGGCCGTGTTCGAGCAGATGATGGGAGTGCTCGAACAGCCGGCGGCGGCAGAACCAGAACCAGAACCCGAGCCCGAACCAGAACCCGAACCGGAGCCCGAACCGGAGCCAGAGCCCGGACCAGAGCCAGAGCCCGAGCCCGAACCGGAGCCAGAGCCCGAGCCCGAACCGGAGCCAGAGCCCGAGCCCGAACCAGACTTCGAGCGGGATCTGCTCGCTCTCGGACTCGGAGAGCCGCTCACCGCCGATCTGCTCGAACCAGAACCGGAACCTCAGTTCGAGCCTGAGCTTGGCCCCATCCTTCTTGAAACCGATGATCGCGACATCGAGCCGCTTCAGGTTGAGCGCTTGTCGAAGGACGCCGTGCGGGCTCCGCTCGGCGTGCTGCCGGACGTAGACGAGCACGCCCCTGTCCAGGAGGCCCGAGAAGCTGCCGATGAACAACAGCGAGCACCGGACCTCGGTGACATCCTGGACTCTCTTGAGCAGGCGCCAGTTGAACCGGCTGTCGGAATCATCCAAAGCGAGACGTTCGCGGACTCACCGCCGCCAACGGAAGGAATCATCTCGACCGACTCCTTTCTCGCCGAGTTCGACGACGGTGATTTTGACATCAGCATCCGTAGCGGACTTGGTGATGAACTTAACGCGCTTACCGGTATCGAGCGTTCGCGACCCAAGGCCAGCGTCAACAAGTTGCCGGACTCCGGTCGCGAGTTTGGCATCAAGCGGGACCAGGCCGTAGACCGAGCACTTGTGCTCAAGATCATCGAGGGCGTGAAGAAACTGTGATCAAAGATCGGGCGGCATGATGCAGTCGGTGAAGGTCGTCGTGACTGGCCCGTTCAACGCGGGCAAAACCACATTTATCAAATCGGTGAGTGAGATCACCGTGCTCTCTACCGAGCGTCAGGTGAGCGATATCGGGAACGAGGGCTCGGGCGAGACCACCGTCGCGATGGATTTCGGACGCATCACGGTCTCAGACGACGTGGTCCTCTACCTCTTCGGGACACCCGGCCAGGAGCGGTTCTCGTTCATGTGGGAGACGCTTTCCGAGGGGATGCTCGGATTTGTGCTTCTCGTCGATGCGATGGCAGCAGACTCACTTGCCGACGCCCGGAGCATGATCGAGTTCTTCCGCCAGATGTCCGACGTGCCCTTCGTGGTCGCGGCGAACAAGGTCGCCGCCGATGACCTCGACGCGCTGCGAGCGCTCCGCGCCGACCTTGGCATCGACGACAGTGTTCCACTTCTGCCGGTGGACGCGCGGGACAGGGACTCGGTGAAGGCCGTACTGCTCGGCCTGCTCTACCGCATTCTCGATAGCATGGGGTGACGGGTGGACCCTCGGCTCTACATCTTGGCCGGGTCATTCGCACTTCTCCTCGCGGCGATCGTGTACCTGGCAGTTTCGCTGCGTGCGCGCAAACGGGTGAGTGCTCGCAGACAGACCACATCCGCCGATGAGACCGGAGTGCTCGATTCGCCCGTCGAGGACGGACGTACCCGCACGGCTCTGTTGCATGGAGCGCTCGCGACACCGCTGCGAGCTGGTGATTGGCGTCCGCACGATGATGTCCCGGATGTCCCGGATGTCCCGGTTGAGCGCGTAGAGCCGGTTGAGCCCGCGCCGGAGCCCGAGCCCGAGCCCGAACACGATGACCTTCTCGACTTGCTGCCTCCGCTTGAAGCGACACCCCCCGCACCCCCCGCCCCCCCCGCCCCCCCGGCACCCTCCGCACTCCCGGTGCCCGATATCGAGCTGGTGGCACCGGTTGAGATGTGGTTCGGCGAGGTACGCATCGGCGTTAAGGAGGGAACCAAGACGTACGAGCAGTTCCAGCGCTACGCCGCGGTGCTCTTCGACGAGCTGGCCAAAGCGCGCAAACGTGAGGCCGAGGGATAGGTGAGTACCGCCACTCGGTTGTGAGAGTTGGCGGGTGAGCATGCGCGACGCGGCGGCGTTGTCGTACCATGAGGCCAGCGCGCGGCGACGTGCGCATGCGATGACGTGGGACCTGACGGCATGAGAGGGAATCCTTAGTGGCGGAAGCTGGACATCGTCTCGGCCAACTCCTGATGCGCGCCGGGATAATAACCGAGCGGCAGCTCGGTGACGCCCTCGAAGTCCACAAAGCGACCGGCTCTCCGCTCGGCCGGGTTCTTGTCGATCTCGGCTACGCCACGCAAGGCTCGATCCTGTCGGTCATGGCGGCGCAGATCGGTATCGAGTACATAGACTTCGGCGTGCGCAAGCCGACTCCCGACGCCGTCGCCGCCGTGCCCCGTGACCTCGCCGAACGCTACACGCTCATGCCGGTCCAGATCGTCGAAGGCGTCCTCATCGTCGCGATGGCAGACCCGCAAAACGTGCTTGCCCTCGATGATCTGCGCATCATCACCGGCCATGAGATCAAGCCGGCCATCTCGACAAAAGACGACATTCTCGCCGCTATCGAGGAGTATTTCAAGGTTGCGCGGCGTACCGACATCGGCGACGAGCTCCCCGCTGAGGAGTTCGACGCGACGGACCTAGAGCAGCTCACAGACGTCGCCACCGATGCCCCAATCGTCAAACTCGTCAACTACATCATCAACAAGGCGATCACCGACCGGGCGAGCGACATCCACATCGAGCCGCAAGAGACTGACATGCGCGTGCGTTTCCGCGTGGACGGCGTGCTGCACGAGGTCATGCGCAGCCCCAAAAACGTCCAGTCCTCCATCATTAGCCGCTTCAAGATCATGGCCGAGATGGACATCGCAGAGTCGCGCCGTCCACAAGACGGTCACTGCGCGGTGACGATAGGCGGACATCAGATCGACTTCCGGGTCTCATCGCTGCCCACTGTCTACGGAGAGCGCATTGTGCTTCGCATCTTGCGCAAAGACGCCATCTTGCTTGAGCTCAAAGACCTCGGCTTCCTGCCGAGTTCGCTTGTGCGGTTCGAGGCGTCCTTCAAGAAGCCGTACGGCGCAATTCTTGTAACCGGTCCTACCGGATCGGGCAAGTCGACTTCACTGTACGCCGCAGTAAACGTTCTAAACGCCCCGGACCGGCATATCCTGACCGCCGAGGATCCGGTCGAGTACCGTCTTGCCGGAGTGAATCAATGCCAGGTCAACGTCAAGTCGGGACTCACCTTCGCGCGCGCGCTCCGGTCGTTCTTGCGCTGCTCTCCAGACGTCATTCTAGTTGGTGAGATCCGCGACCAGGAGACCGCGAAGATCGCGATCGAGTCTGCGCTCACCGGTCACCTCGTGCTCTCCACGCTCCACACCAACGACGCCGCGGGCGCTATCACCCGGCTCGTCGAGATGGGCGTGGAGCCGTTCCTAGTCTCCTCCGCTCTTGATTGCGTGCTCGCGCAGCGTCTCGCGCGCCGCCTGTGTCCCGAGTGCAAACTGGAGTACTCTCCACCGCCCAAAGCTCTCATTGACGCTGGGTTTTTGGAAGAAAATTTGCCCGAGAGCATCTTTAAGGCGGTGGGCTGCAAGAAGTGCGGGGGCACCGGGTATCGTGGGAGGATGGGGGTGCATGAGGTCCTCCTCATCTCCGAGGAGATCAGCCGCCTCACGGTCGCTGAGGCCACCTCCGAGGAGATCAAGAAGGTGGCCATCGTCGACGGGATGCTGACACTCAGACAGGACGGACTCGAGAAGGTACGCATGGGTCAGACGTCAATCGAGGAGATCATGCGGGTCATCGTCTGATGCGCGTGACCCGCGACGGTTCGTTCAAGCAGATGCCCGTTCGTGCCGAAACGGTATGATGACTGTTTAGGAGCGAGACAGCAGTAAGGAGAGCCTGATCATGGCGGTGTTCCACTACTCGGTACGTGATAAGGCTGGCAGGGTCGTCAAAGGTTCGCTGGAGGGCGAGAACCGTGAGGCCGTCAGCGCCAAGCTCAGACAGATGGGCTACATCATCCTTGAGCTTGACCAGCAGTCACAGCTCGCGGCGATCGGGCAGATCCGCCTTGGTACCGGGGTCAAGATCAAAGACGTTGCCATATTCTCGCGCCAGTTTGCGACGATGATCAACGCGGGACTTTCGCTCACCAAGTGCTTGAGTATTCTGGCAAGCCAGACGGAGAGCGAAGGCCTGAAGATCGTCATCCAGCAGGTGGCCAAAGACGTTGAAGCGGGACAGTCGCTCTCTGATGCGCTCAGTAAGCACCCCAAGGTCTTCCCACCCATATTCATCAACATGGTACGCGCCGGCGAGACGGGCGGTGTGCTCGACGAGGTACTGGTTAGAGTCGCCGATCACTTCGAGCAAGAGCTCGCTCTCAAAGGCAAGATCAAGTCCGCGATGACATACCCCATCGCGATGGGTGGGCTTGTGCTCATCATCTTAGTTGCCATGATGGTTTTCGTCGTGCCTGTGTTCGAGGGCATGTTTGAGTCCATGGGCGGAGAGCTTCCGTTCATGACGCAGCTCCTCGTAAACGCGTCGGATTTCGTCACGAGCATCGGTGGTGTTGTGCTGGCTGTGGCGATGGTCGCTGTGGTATTCGCTTTTCGTTTTTGGACGAGCACCGATGGCGGACGTTTCATCTGGGATGGGGTCAAACTGAGACTGCCCGTCTTTGGCTCGATGGCACGCAAGATCGCGCTTGCGAAGTTCACGCGCACGTTTGGGACGCTGGTCTCCGCCGGTGTGCCTATCCTTTCCGCACTCGACATCGTTGCCGATACCGCTGGCAACGAGGTCGTCTCGCGCGCCGTTAAGAGGGCGCGCTCCGCGATCAAAGAGGGGGAGACCATAGCAAAGCCGCTTGGAGAGTCAGCCGTGTTTCCCTCGATGCTGGTGCAGATGATCGCCGTGGGCGAGGAAACGGGCGCGCTCGACGCGATGCTCAACAAGATCGCTGACTTCTACGACGAAGAGGTTTCAAACTCGGTCAAGGCCCTGACTTCGCTCATCGAGCCACTCATGATGGCGACTCTGGGAGCCGTCGTCGGCGGTATGGTGGTCGCGCTCTATCTTCCGATGTTCCAGATCATCACGCTCATACAGTAGGGCTGCATACTTGTCTCTAGCCGTTGGGAAGAATCTGCTCAAGGCACAGAGGCCGGGTGCCGATAGGATGTGCGAGGTTTGAAATGCCCTCGAGTGGGGGCGACGTCGATTCCCGAAAGGGAGAAGGAGGTGTGGAACATGAGAGTGTTCCAGAAGAGGGACGAGGGCTTCACCCTTGTCGAGCTGATGGTCGTCATCCTTATTATCGGTATACTCGTCGCGATCGCTATACCAGTTTTCAACGCCGCGCGCGCCACCGCCCAGGAGCGGACGTGCCACGCGAACCAGCGCACTATAGAGGGCGCGGTGCAGCAGGTTGTCGCTACCGGCAATATTCAGCCTACGGCTGTTACGTTGCCCATGATCCTTGGAGACGCGGATATTCCCGGAGCAGATCCGTTGCGACAGGAATTCATTGCCCAGAACCCTGTGTGCCCGACGAACAATGTCGAGCCCTATGTTCTCACCAATGGTCAGACAACGTGCCCGGACGCCACCACTCCACACGGACGCTTCCAGTAGTTCAGAGAGCATCAGTTACGCTCAAGGAAGGCCGACGCGATTCATGCGTCGGCCTTCATCGTGCCTCGTATCCTACATGCGCTATTCTGAGTGTGCGCCGTCTTCAGGTGGCGCTCTTGTCACCTTTTCAAGCAATCATTGCGGGGAGTGAGTTTTGGACCTCATCGATCTGTGGTTTTCCGTAGCGCTCTTTCTGCTCGGTCTTGCACTTGGCAGTTTTGCAAACGTCGTTATCTGGCGCTTCCCGCGGGGGGAGTCGGTCGTCTCGCCCGGCTCGAGCTGCCCGCACTGCGGCTCTTTGGTCCGATGGTTCGATAACGTGCCCGTCATCTCCTGGCTCCTGCTGCGCGCGCGGTGTCGCGCCTGCCACTCACCAATCTCGCCGCGATATCCGATCGTTGAGTTGCTAAGCGCTTTGCTCTGGCTTGTCGCCGCGCTTTTTTTTGGCGTCGGGCCGCAGGCGATCATCGTCGGCATATTCTTTTGGGTACTTCTGGTGCTGTCATTCATAGACATCGACACGATGCGTCTTCCCAATCCGATAGTCGGCGCGCTTGCTGCCGTCGGCCTCGCGGCCGCTGTTGTTTCGCAGTTTTGGGGCACGCTGTCAGTGCCACTTGCCGGTTCACAGCAGCCGCTTGTCAGCGCTCTGCTCGGCGCTCTGCTCGGCGCGGGGCTAAGTGGCATCGTTGCCGCCGTGTACTCCGGGGTGAGGGGCAGGGCGGGGTTTGGAATGGGAGACGTCAAGTTGCTCGGCGCGATGGGGCTCTTCCTAGGGCCCTACGTCCTGCTTGCCCTGATGACCGGTAGCGTGATCGGCACCGTGTACGGGATCGCTGTCGCAGCGCGCACGGGTTCCGGCCTTCAGTCGAAGATACCGTTCGGCCCGTTTCTCGCTGTTGGAGGGGTGGCTACGGCCGTACTCGGTCCGGCCGTTGTGGAGTGGTACACGTCACTTATCGGTATCAGCTGAGCTTGGAGCGCCGCTGGTCGGCTCCGTACTCACTCAAGCGCCTGCGGGATTGCGCCGATAGGTATACTGATGGTCGAGGCGCGTTTCAACGAGCGCGCCCTGAAGCGTATTGGCGGTCGAGTATGGTTCCCAACAACTGCGAGCGGGTCGTGGGTCCCGATCTCGGATGCGACGCGCGTCGTACGGATACCGGGTTCACTATCGTAGAGCTCGTGATCGCTTCCGCCATCTTTTTCTTCGTGGCCACGGCACTGTTTGGCCTTGTCGCAACATCAACGATGCTCGGAGTCGCATCTAAGGCAAACGCTGTGGGCGTGAACGCGGCCAACGCGTTTCTTGAGGAGGTGCGGCGGGTTCCGTTCAACGAGGTGAACCAGACGCGGATCAATCAGATCGCCAGCGCCTATTCAAGGACGATCGATGGAGTCGCGGTCTCGATCTCAGCGACCGTCACCCCGCAGTGGTTCGGTGAACAAGACCCAGGCACGGCAAATCCCGCGTACATGCACGTGGCGGTAGTCGCACGAGCGGTTGGACCGGATGGCAGACCGCACACCTTCAGCACGGGAACGCACATCAGCAACCTCAGGGCGACAGGCACGCTTCCCGGCGGCGGCGGCGGGGGCGGCGGGGGCGGGGGCGGCGGCGGCGGAGAGGAGCCGCCAGTCCCGCCACCGACCGTGGAGGTAAGCCCTGGCACGCCTATGAGCGGCGCGGTTCGTGGCACGAGTGTGCCGGTGGGATTGTCGGCGGAAGCGGGTGGATCCGGTGTCACGCTGAGGCGTATCGATATCACTGCGGGAGGCTCTCTGGTTCTTGAGAAGCTCACCACCGAACTGAGTGACAGTGTGTCCGGGTTCTGGGACACGACTAGGATTACCACAGACGGCGCCAGCTTTCCCGATGGTGTGTACGAGATGCGCGCATCGGCCCGGGACAGCAGAAACCAGCTCACTGCGCGCGCATGGAGTCTGACAGTGGACAACTTCCCGCCCAATCCGCCGGGACAGCCTGTCGTGGATGCAGTCAACTCTGCGGCGAACTCGGTGACATTTGGATGGGATCCCGCCAGAGACGGCACCGACTGGGTTCGATCGTATCAAGTCGACTGGCGTATACAGTCTTCGACGTCGTCGGCGTTCAACATGGTGGGTACGCCCGCTATCGTGACCCCGGTGGACTGGACTGCCCGTCAGGTCTGGCCGACCGCCAACGGCGCGACATCTCCCCTCAGCCGGTACAGGGTCGATGTCACCTCACGTGGCCCTATCGCGGAAGGACAGACCACCCCGCACTTCACAGCTGGTCCGGTCTCGGCGTTCTTTATCTCGCGGGGGTCGTATGAGGCGAATGTGCAAGTGACCAACGGGGGAGGAAACAACGCGCGCGCGCGATTCAATCTGAACCTGACTTCACACACACCCACGTTCTCGACAACGGGCGTGGTCAACTACCGGTGGCAGTACCGGTACCACACCGATCACATAGGGACCGGTACGTGGACTGATCTCGCGGGCGCAGGTTCGTCGAGCCCTAGCTTCACGAATGCGAACTGGCAGGCGCCTCAGGACGGCAGGTTCATCAAGGGTGAGGGATGGATCGAGTTTCGCTACCTCGTGACAGTGACGCCCGCCGGAGGCACCACGGTGCAGGTTCCGTCGTCGTTCGCTCGCTTCAGCCGCGTGGATAATAGCACCGGTCCGGCTGCACGCGGCGCCGATGATTGGACTCGCTGGCTGAGTCCGCCCGCGGTCACTCCGGCTATTGACTGGGGGATGTGGCGGCTGTGAGGTCACGGTGCTCACAGGTGAGAAAAGACGACGGGTTCTCTCTCACGGAGCTTATCGTCTCGCTCACGTTGCTCGGGTTTGTGTTAGCTCTCGGGTATTCGATCTCCCAGGTCGTGTCTATAGGGCAGCGCAATGCTGACAGGGAATCGCGACTCTCTAGGGAGATCACATACCCGCTCACGAGAATCAGCGAGATCCTCATACAGAACAGTCGGATCGAGGCATCCCCCGCTCCCACGGGAATGGTGCTCTCGGTTAGAACCGATCAAGATCTTGACAACGTACAAGAGCAGCATAACTTCCAGCTCGTGACGGAAGGCGGAGACACGTACATCGAGCAGCGGGTGTTCCTGCTGAACACGTCAGGCGTGCGGGTGTTACCTGCGCGGTTTGTGGCCAGGTGGGGAACACGGGTGACTAACGTGGATGCAGGCGTGCCGCTGTTCCGGTACTTCGACGCGAGTGGCGCGCTGATCACCGACATGTCCAAAGTGCCAAACACCGCGCGCAGTGTGGAGATCACGATTCGGTCGACGGTGGATGGCCGTATCGTTCAAGACTCGGTCCGAGCCGCGTTCAGGAACCGGGACTCGTAGAGTAGAGAGGCACGAAGGATGTCTGCGTCGACACATCTCATAAATCGGGCGCGAGTCAGTGACGCGGGATACGCGATGGTCGTTGTCATGGGAATTGTATCGGTTCTCACTGTCGTCGCTTTTGGCGGTTTCGCAATGGCGTATCAGACCCTGCATGAGGCGAGCGTCAACTCTCAGGAGGCCCAAGGATTCCAAGCCGCGAACGGCGCGCTCGACACCGCCATCGCGCGAATCCGCTTGAGCGGGTATCGCGCAGGCGATTTCCCGATGCAGTTCACCCGCGCCCAGCTGGGGTCGGGAGAAGCGACCGTCACCGCGACCATCGGCTCGGTACACGAGATCACTTTGACCTCGGTAGGTCGAGGAACCGACGGTTCGGCTGAAACGATACGCACGCGTCTTTATGTGATGGATCTTTACGGGATGAACATCGCGTACGGGTCGGGGTTTAACCAGAGCGCCGGCGGCAAGTTTAATGGGAATGCGTCCGTGTACGGACCGTTCTACACGTTCGATGACTTGAGACAAGGTGACAATCTGGGGAATGCGATGGCAGGCGGTTTTGGCTGGGGGCCGATCTACATCAACGGGGGCACACTCGACGTCAAGTCAGGGTACCTGATCGACGTTGGGCTCCTCTACGTCGACCCGGCCCACCCGGATCCCAAAGTAGTGAACCCGGCGGTCACCAGCGTCATCCGGTCAGTGCCTCAGATGAACATCCCAAGAGTCGACGCCGCATATCTCGACGCGACGTACGCGCAAGCGGTCTTGCAGTCGAGGGACAACATCCAGGGAGATGAAACTCGCGATCCGGACGTGCCCAACAACGAGTGGGGGCCGGTTCCGTTCCCTGACGGTCCGCTCCAGTACAAAGGGGCCGCGGCCACCGGAGCGAGGGCGGATGCGTACAAAGTGATCGACAATAACTCGGTAAGGGACCAGAGCCGTGCGACCGCGTTTGTGATCGGTGACAACCAGTCGTTTGGCGACCCTGGACATGATTTCGCATGGAACCCTAGCACTCGCACGCTTACCGTGTGGGGTACCGTGTTCATCGATGGGCCCCTCGATTTCACCGGCCATATCAATTACGTCGGAAACGGCACCATCGTCGCGAACGGCAATGTGAGGTTCGTGAACAGTGACTTCGTCCCCCTCCACGGACTGCTTCCAGGCGTGGTGCCAACAGGGCAGACACTCAACAACCAGACGTTTCGCTCGGATCAGGTGGTCGGGATCGCCACGCCGGGGACCATTCGTTTAGGCAAGTCGTCCGGAGGGAACGAGCAGAACCCCGATGGCGCGCCGACACACGCGGGAGCGTTCTTCGCTGACCAGCAGATAATCATCGAAGCGCGCGTGATGATGGTCGGCTCGGTCATCTCTCAAGGAATCGATGTTAGCGGGAACAACAACATGGACTTAAGGACGAGCCCGAACCTCGGCGATGTGGTGTCCAACGCGATGCCTGGGTTTGGACTGAACGTGGTGAGCATCGGAGGGTGGGCACGACAGTGAGACCGGGCTCACTTGCATTGCGCGGCGATATGCGCTTTGATGTGCAAGGGGTTTCGAACGCAAAGGAAGCACAGCTTGCAGTAGGCGTTTGGAATCCAACGGAGCCAATGTAGCAGTATCGCAGCAGAACGTGACGTAGCAACGTGGCAGGGAGGACTCCGTGGGCCTCGTCTCGATGGGCTCGGGCGCACCGCAGATCGGACTCGATATCGGGACCGACCGGGTTCGCGCCGCTATTCTCAAACCCTCCGGTTCCGGCATCACTCTTGCCGGGTACGCGCACGTGCCGATGCCCATGGGCGCCATCGTCGACGGTGAGATCGTCGACAGCGAACTCGTAGCTTCCGCGATCCGTGACCTGTGGCGTCAGCCGGGGATCAAGGGCAAAGACGTCATCATCGGCGTGTCCAACCAAAAGGTTGTTGTCCGCCTGATAGACCTGCCCTACATGGAGCGCGCGGAACTCGAAGGCGCGATCCAGTACCAGGCGCAAGACTACATCCCGATCCCCATCGAGGACGCCATCCTCGACTTCCAGATCATCGGCGACTACATGACCCCGGCCGACGAGCACATGATGGAGGTGCTTCTCGTGGCCGCGCAGCGCGATATGATTGCGGCGTCCGTCGCTGCGGTCGAATCGGCTGGGTTGCGGCTGAGCGCCATCGATGTCACCACATTTGCGATCACTCGGGCTGTCCTCGGTGGCGGACTCGACGTGGTGCCGGACTCCGATGAGGGGCCCGGTGAGGCGGTGGCAATTATCCATATCGGTTCCGGCCTCACCAACATAGCGGTCGTCGAGAAGGGCGTTCCGCGGTTCACCCGCGTCTCCGCACTTTCTGGCAACCAGTTCACGCAGGCGGTCGCCAACGTGCTTAACTTGCCGTTCTCGGAGGCGGAGAAGCTCAAGATCGACGCCGGTCTGCCGGATATCTCCGGTGAGTACATCGAACAGGCATCAGGCCACGGCGACGAGGAAACGCAGCGTCGCCAGGTCGCCCAGGACGCGCTCGAGCGGGAGGCCAACAAGTTCATCGCAGAGGTGCGCCGCTCGCTTGACTACTACCTGACGCAAACAACACAGGTGCGCACGATCAGACGCATCCTCATGACGGGCAGCGCCGCGCAGCTCGCTAACATGGCCGCCTATCTAGAGAAGGGATTGCAGGCCGAGGTCAGCCTCAGCGATCCCCTTCGATTCGTTCAGGTGAGCGGATCCGCCCAGCAGGCGGTCATGAGCGACCGGATGGGTGCCGCGCCCGCCATCGGTCTTGCCCTCGGGGGGGTGTTGTAGCATGGTGCGGATCAACCTCCTCCCCGCGGAGATATTGGAGAAGCGGCGATTCGAGCGGCAGATCCGCTACGTGCTGCTTGGCGGGGCACTCGTGCTCGTAGTCCTCGCCGGCGCCTACTCACTGCTGATGCTTCAGGTCAACGCAAAGCGCGGTGAGCTTCAAGATCGCCAGCAGCTCGAAGCGGAGCTCAGGTCACAGGCGGAAGCGTTCGCTGTCTTCGAGCAGAAGGAAAGCGAGCTTATAGCTCGCCAGGAAGCCGCGAACGCCGCACTCGCGGGGAGAGTCAACTGGGGTCGTCTCGCTAACGAGATATCCCTCGTCCTCCCTGCCGAAGTATGGCTTACCGGCCTGCAGTGCAGCGAGATCGATGGCCTCACTCTCAGCGCGATAGCCGTTGACAGTCGTGACGACGTTCCTGACGTGGGTCACAAGGCGGTCGCGAAGACACTCGTGCGCCTCGCTGACCTCGAACAGATCACGAGCGTATGGTTGAACACCTCGGCGAAGGCGCCCTTCCTCGACCAGCCCGCGATTCAGTTCGAAATCTCGACCGGGGTCACGAAACCTGGGTCTGAGGAAGCTCAAGAATCCAGCGTGCCTGCCCCGCCAGAGTCGGCACAGTGAGAGGGGGCGATAGGTCATCGTGAAGCTTTCGTATCGCTATCAGTTGATCATCGCCATCGCGGTTATCACGATAATCGCGGTACTCGTGACCGCACTTTTCATCGTGCCTCAATTTGGCGTAGTCGATGAGCTCAGCACCCAGATCAGTGATTCGGATGCGGGCGTGTCGCAGGCACAAGCGCTTCTCGAGCAGCGGCAGTCGATTAAGGCGCGCTCGGCGGAGACAGAGGCCATGCGGCTTCGTCTCGCCAACCAGATTCCCGAGACGCCCGAGCTTCCCGCGTTGATCGTCGAGTTGCAGGACACGGTCAACGCCTCGGGTCTTGAGTTCGCGTCGATTGCTCCCAACGTACCGGCGCAGGCTGAGGGGGTTCCATACAGCACGATCAGCATAGACGTCGTCGTGCGCGGAACGTGGCAGGACACGGTGGATTTGCTGCGACGTCTTCGTACGCTGACGCGGCAGGTCCGAGTCGAGAGCTTCTCGGTCACGCGCTTCGAAGAACAGACTGAAACCGAGACCGACGAACCTGCTCTTGTGGAGACCGCGATCGGCCTCGTGGTGTATACAATGCCGGCCGAGATTGTCCCTGTAGCGCCGCCGGTGGAGCCTGGGGCCGAGACAACCCAGTAGAGAGGGGAGGCGAACTGTGGCAAACGAGATGGGCTATAACATCGAAGAACAGGTGCCTGGCGCTTCGGCGCAGAGTGGTTCTGCGGCTTCCCGGACGGGTGGCTCGCGGCGTACGATGTTGATTGCGGGCGCGGTCCTGGGCCTACTCGCCGTTGCTGGACTCGCCGCCGCCGCGGTCTTTCTGTTCGCTCTGGGCGGTGCCCCCGGTGATGTGCCGACACCCGATCCCGTCGTCCAACCGGGCGCTCCTCAGCCTGTCGAGGAGGAGCAACCGGCGGAACCGGCTCCGGTGGACCTCAAGCGCGTGTTCACGTTTAGGGACATTTTCGCGCCGCTCATCCTGCCGATACCCGAGCCCTCAGCCGACCAGACGGTCGCTCCCGGTCAGCCGGGCGCTCCTGACGATCCTGGCGTCACCTTGCCCGACGGTACGCTCTTCCTGCGTGATATTGTGACCGTCGATGGGGTGACCGCAGCGGTTCTCTTCCTCGACGGCGCCTCGTACACGCTGGCGGCTGGAGGAGAGATATCTGGGACGCCGTGGAAGGTACAGAGCATCTCGGGCAGCTCCGTTGTGATGCTCTTCGGTGACGTGCGGGTGACACTTACGGTGGGACAAGGGGTCGTAAGCGCCGCCAAGTAGCCGCCTCGCGGGGAATCCGGTGGTAGAATCGTACACCCGACCCGCATACCGGAGGCGAGCATGCGATATCTCACGTCTGGTGAGTCCCACGGACGAGCGCTGACGGCGATCGTGACCGGCGTGCCCGCAGGGGTACCCATCGATCGCGCGCGTATCGACGCTGATCTCGTGCGCCGGCAGGCTGGATACGGGCGTGGTGGCCGGATGGCGATCGAAAGGGACCAGGCACTCGTGCTCTCGGGCGTGAGGTTTGGCCGTACGATTGGCTCGCCTATCACCTTGACCGTCGCTAACCGCGACTGGGACAACTGGACCGACGTCATGTCGCCTCACGGAGACCCCACCGATGCTGCGCGGGTGACCGCTCCCAGACCGGGGCACGCTGATCTGCCGGGCGTGCTCAAGATCGGATCGGATGACTGCCGGGACGTGCTCGAGCGTGCGAGCGCCCGGGAGACTGCGGCGCGCGTTGCGGCGGGAGGGGTAGCCAAGGCCCTGCTCGCTGAGGTGGGCGTACGGATTGTCTCGTACGTGCACTCCATCGGACCCGAGGAGATGCCGGCTGTCACAGATCCGGCGGCAGTTGACGTCGAGGCCGTGGAGAGAAGCGCCGTGCGCTGCCCCGACGCCGAGGCCACGAGCCGGATGTGCGCGGCCATCGACGCTGCTCGCGAGGCTGGTGAGAGTCTCGGCGGGACGTTTTTCGTGACCGTGACAGGACTCGTCCCGGGTCTTGGTACGTACGCCGAGAGCTCTGGACGGCTTGACGCCCAACTTGCAGCCGCCCTCATGTCGATCCCTGCGATCAAGGGCGTGGAGATCGGCGACGGGTTTGCCGCCGCGGCACGTCCCGGTTCTCAGGTGCACGATGAGATCGTCTGGGATCCGCACGATGGGTTCGTTCGCCGCACCAACCGCGCTGGCGGAATCGAGGGCGGGATGACCAACGGAGCGCCGGTCGTCGTGCGCGCCGCGATGAAGCCCATCCCCACGCTCATGCGTCCACTCGCGAGCGTGGACCTGCGCACGCATGAGCCGGTGGACGCCTCGACGGAGCGCTCGGACGTCTGCGCGGTGCCTGCCGCCGCTGTGGTTGGAGAAGCAGAAGTGGCGTTTGTGCTCGCGCGCGCTTACACAGAGATGTTTTCCTCGAGCTGCCTTGCCGACATGCTCGTTGCGCTCGGCGCGTATCGCGAGAGGATAGCACGGTGAACCACGTCTACCTTGTCGGGTTCATGGGATCGGGCAAGTCGACGGTAGGGCTCTTCGTGGCCGAGAAGCTCGGCATGCCGTTTATTGACCTTGACGCTCGTATCGAGACGGCGGCTGGTATGAGCGTCGTCGAGATGTTCGAGGCGCGCGGTGAAGAAGCGTTCCGCGCGGCTGAAAGCGCGGCGCTCGAGTCCCTCGCTTTCGAGTCCCCCTCAGTTGTGGCGTGCGGAGGTGGCATTATCCTGCACGATGCCAACCGGCGTGCGCTTCAGAAGACGGGGGTCGTGGTGTATCTGCGCGTGGGCGCTGAAGAGGCGATTGCGCGTATTGGAGACACGAGCGGGCGGCCGCTCCTTGCGCGGGGCGACGCCGTGACGATGGCGTCGACACTCCTCGGCGCGCGTGAGGCGCTCTACCGAGCGGTCGCTGATGTTACCGTGGACACTTCAGGTGTGGCGGCGCACGACGTGGCCGCCCGCGTCGTTGAGTGCGTGAGCGCGCTACTCGCCGAGAGGGGCGCGTGAAATGGCTCGCGAGATCCGCGTTCCGGTACACGTGCCTGGGGCCGGGTACGACGTGGTGATTGGCACCGGCGTACTCGATGAAGCCGGGCGCTGCGTGCGTGAGGTCTCCGGCGCGCACGCGCTTGCGCTTATCTCGGATGAGACCGTGTACCCGCTTTATGGCGAGCGCGTGGCTGCCTCGCTTGCCGCGGCCGGTTTTCGCGTCGCCGAGATCGTGATTCCTCCCGGCGAGCCGAGCAAGTCTTGGGAGCGGGCCGGTGCCGTCGTCGAGCGCCTTGCCGCCGAGGGGATCGACCGTACCGGCGCGATTGTCGCGTGCGGCGGGGGTGTTGTCGGCGATCTCGCTGGCTTCGTAGCGGCGGTCTACCTGCGCGGTGTCGACTACGTGCAGGTGCCGACGACCCTGCTTGCGCAGGTTGACTCTTCAGTTGGCGGCAAGACGGGTGTCGACCTGGCGGCAGGCAAGAACCTCGTCGGGGCCTTCAAGCAACCGCGTATCGTGCTCGCGGACACTGAAACGCTTCGCACGCTACCGGAAGCTGAGTGGTCGAGTGGCCTCGCGGAGGTCGCAAAGGCGGCGATGCTTGAGTCTCACGCGCGCGTGGCATGGCTGATCGATCACGCCGAGGCACTGATCGAGCGCGACAACGGCGCGGTCATCGAGGCGGTGAGAGGTGCCCTCGCGCTCAAAGTAGCGGTTGTCGAGGCCGATGAGCGGGAGTCGGGTGAGCGCGAGAGTCTGAACTATGGGCACACGCTCGGGCACGCGATTGAGCGGGTGGCGGGTTACGGGGCGGTACCTCACGGCGCGGCTGTGGCGGAGGGCATGCGGTTTGCCGCTTATCTCGCCGAGGAGGCCGTCGGCGCGTCTTTCGAGACGGGCGCGCTTCAGGAGCGACTTCTCGGCGCGCTCGGCATCAAGCGTCCGCACTACCCGCGTGACGCGGTCGCGCTGGTCGATGCGATGCGCTCCGACAAGAAGGCGCGTGGTGGCAGTGTCCGCTACGTGTTCGTGCCCGAACCGGGAGGCCATGTCGTCATCCCGGTTGATGAGACACTTCTTGTGCGTACGCTTACCCGGTGGTTGGAGAATCCCGAAGAAAGGGGCGCAGATCGGTGAAGATACTTGTCTTGAACGGTCCTAACCTCAACATGCTCGGCACGCGGGAGACTGATGTGTACGGAAGTGCGACGCTTGATGATATCGAGACACTTGTGGTCTCCCGCGCGTCAGCCGCCGACGTGGACGTGACGTTCTTCCAGTCGAACCACGAGGGTGAGCTCATCGACGAGATACACAACTCGGTCGGCGAGGTTGACGTGATCGTGATCAACCCGGGCGCGCTAACGCACTACTCGTACGCGCTGCGTGACGCGATCGCGTCGGTTGCCGTGCCAGTGATCGAGGTGCACCTGAGCAACGTCGCCGCGCGCGAAGAATTTCGCGCCCGCAGTGTCATCACCTCCGTGTGCACGGGTCAGATCTCCGGTTTTGGACCGATCTCATACGTGCTCGGCATCGAAGCGGCGATCTCTCTTGCGGAGGGCGGCCGGTGACGGTTGGAGCAAGAGTCGTGGCGTTGCGCGAGCGGCTTGTCCAGGTACCTCTCGATGCGATGTTCGTCACCACCGTCGCTAACGTTCGCTACGCCACCGGCTTTGCCGACGTGTTCGATGACGAGGCGGCGGTTGCGGCGCTGGTCACGCACGACGAGGCCGTGCTCTTCACCGACAGCCGCTACGTGGAGGCGGTCCGTAGCGCCGCCGATGGGACACCGTGGGAGGTCGTACTCGCTACGGGCCCGCTTTTCGAGCCGGCGCTCGAGCGGATTGCGGCGTCTGGCACGAAGGCCCTTGCGCTGGAGTCTGGGCTCCCATACCGGCGTTATCGCATGATCGCCGAGCGTTTCGAAGGTCGCCTCGAAGTGCTTGACGATGTGATCGAGCAGCTCCGCGAGGTCAAAGATGCTGAAGAGACGGCCCGGATTGAGGCGGCGTGCGCGCTCGGCGATCGTGCGTTCGACTACGTACTCGGTGTGTTGGCGCCTGGGCTTCGCGAGATCGATGTCGCGCTCGAACTGGAGGTCTTCATGCGCCGCAACGGTTCTGAGGGCCTCGCCTTCCCGAGTATCGTCGCATCTGGTCCGCACTCCTCGATGCCGCACGCTGGCGTTACGCACCGCGTGCTCGAGCAGGGAGACGTGCTCACGATGGACTTTGGAGCGCGAATCGGCGGGTACTGTTCTGACATGACGCGAACGGTGGTTCTCGGCACGGCAACCGAGGAGGTTCGTCGCGTCCACGCTGCGGTTCTCGAGGCACAACGCACTGGCGTCGCGGGTGTTGCGGCGGGCAAGACAGGGATCGAGATCGACGCGGCCGCTCGCGATGCCTTAGCGCGCGTTGGTCTGGCGGAACACTTTGGCCACGGACTTGGTCATGGGGTGGGACTCGCCGTCCATGAGCTGCCGAGCGTGTCCCAGCGAGGTGAGCGCGTTGTCAAGGCGGGAAGCGTCATCACTATTGAACCGGGCGTCTACTTGCAGGGACGCTTCGGTGTTAGAATCGAGGACTGTATCGTTGTGGAAGACGGGGGGTGCCGGGTGCTCACACGCTCACCCGCGGAGCTCATAGAGCTCAACTAGGCACCCTGGGCAGGAAGGTAACTCACGTGGCAGTTTCAACCAACAACCTCAAGAACGGCATGTGCGTCATGCACGATGGCAAGATGTGGATCATCGTCGAGTTCCAGCACGTCAAGCCGGGCAAAGGCGGGGCGTTTGTGCGCACCAAGCTCAAGGAACTCAAGACAGGCCGTGTCGTGGATGTGACCTTCCGTGCTGGCGAGAAGCTCGAAGACGTCCGCGTGGAAACAAAGCGCATGCAGTATCTGTACAACGATGGCGCCGCGTTCCACTTCATGGACCAAGACACCTACGAGCAGGTGGAGCTCGGCGGCGATTTTGTTGGCGCTGGCGCACAGTGGCTCAAGGAGAACGATGAGGTGCAGATTGTGACCGCCGGTGGCGAGATGATCGGCGTCGAGCCGCCGATGTTCGTAGAGCTTCAGGTCACCGGGACCGATCCAGGCTTCAAGGGAGATACCGTTCAAGGGGGCACCAAGCCCGCTACTCTCGAGACAGGCGCGGTCGTGCAGGTCCCGATGTTTGTTGAGCCCGGCGACGTGCTCAAGATCGATACCCGCGACGGCCGGTATATCACCCGCGTCTAGTCCTAGGTATACTATCGTGATCACGACCGGTTCCGGTTCATGCGGGACCGATTCCTCTTGCCCGCCGCAACTCGGAGGGAATGACGGTATGCGACCAGTCCACATCATGGATACCACGCTACGTGACGCGCACCAGTCGCTGTGGGCGACACGGATGCGCATGGCCGACATGCTGCCGATTCTCCCCAAGATGGACTCGGTCGGGTACTGGTCGCTTGAGGTGTGGGGCGGCGCGACCTTCGACGCGGCACTGCGCTTTCTCGACGAAAACCCGTGGGAACGCCTTCGCGCCATCAAGAAGCACTGTCCTAGGACGCCCCTTGAGATGCTGTTGCGCGGTCAGAGTCTCGTTGGTTACCGGTTGTACTCGGACGAGATCGTTAACAGATTTGTCCATGCCAGCAAGCGTAACGGGATCGACGTCTTCAGGGTATTTGACGCGCTGAACGACATCCGCAATGTCGAAGTGGCCGGAGCGGCCGTCAAAGAGTGTGGAGGCGTGTTCGAAGGCGCGATCAGCTACACGGTCTCACCGGTGCACACGCTCGACTCCTACATCGAGTACGCGCTTGAGCTCAAAGCCATCGGCGCCGACACGATCGCGATCAAGGATATGGCTGGGATGCTGACGCCGTTTCGCACTGAGAAGATGGTGCGTGCGCTCAAGGAAGAGGTCGGCCTTCCGGTGCACCTGCACTGTCACTACATTGGCGGCATGGCTCCGATGAACTACCTCAAAGCGGTGGAGGCGGGTGCGGACATTATCGACACCGCCGTCGTCGCGTTGGCGTTTGGCAACAGTCAGCCAGCTGTCGAGATGATTGTGGCCGCGCTCAAAGAGAGCCCGTACGATACCGGAATCGATCTCGACTTGCTCTTCGAGATCGCCGAGTACTGGGAGAACGTGCGGATAAAAAACAAGTTCAAGCGCGGTGTGACCTCACTCATGCACATGGAGGTTTTCAGCCACCAGGTTCCCGGCGGCATGCTTTCCAACCTTGTGAGCCAACTTGAGCAGCAGAAAGCGGCGGACCGCCTTACCGACGTGCTGAAAGAGATACCCAAGGTCAGGGCCGAGGTCGGTTTTCCGCCGCTTGTCACCCCGCTCTCGCAGATCGTTGGCACTCAGGCCGTCATCAACGTGCTCACCGGCAAGAGGTGGGCGGTCGTGCCCCAGGAGATGAAGGACTACATCCGCGGACTGTACGGTAAGGCGCCGGGTCAGATGGATGCGGAGATCGTTGCGAAAGTGCTCGGTAAGGAAGAGCCGCTGGGGCCGGATGTTAGGCCCGGCTCTTTTGCCACTACCACGTACGCAGAGGTCGAGGCGGAGATTGGTGATCTCGCGCGCAGCGAGGAAGACGTGCTCATGTACGCCCTCTTCCCTAACGAGGCGCGTGCGTACCTCACGTCGCACCAGGAGGGTGTCGAGGGCGCGGTGTTCATGATGAGCCAGGAGTATGAAACCGTCAGGGAGGAAGATTCCGTGGACGTGAACCAGATCCGGGAACTGATCAAGATCGTCGAGGCGAGCGACATCAGCGAGGTCATCGTGGAGGAAGGCGGCGCGAAGATCGTAGTGCGTAAGGGCGGCGCGTCCGCGTACGTCGATTCACCCGCCCAAAGCCCGGCCTCCGCGACACCCGCGTCAACCCCGGGTTCCGGTGACACCGCACCCCGCGACACGAGCGAGCGGCCCGCTACATGGAGGCAGCTTGTAGCACCGATGGTCGGCACGTTCTATCGCTCCCCATCGCCCGCGACTGACCCGTTCGTCAACGTGGGGGACACCGTCGAGACGGGCCAGGTGGTGTGTATCCTCGAGGCGATGAAACTCATGAACGAGATCACCATCGAGGAGGACGGCATCGTCCGCGAGATCCCGGTAGCCGATGCGGATCCCGTAGAGTACGGCACGGTGCTCTGTTACTACGAACCCCTCAGCTGACGGAGATGTTCTCCAAGATCCTCATAGCCAACCGAGGCGAAGTCGCGCTGCGTGTCATCCGGGCGTGCAAGGAGATGGGTGTTGTGACGGTCGCGGTCTACTCGGAGGCCGACCGTGACTGTCTGCACGCCCGCATGGCCGATGAGTCGGTGTGTATCGGCCCGGCGCCTTCGGTATCCAGTTACCTCAACATGCCCAACATCATATCGGCCGCGCTGACCACGGGCGCTGAAGCGATTCACCCCGGATACGGCTTCCTCGCTGAAAACGCACGGTTCGCCCGTGCGGTTGCTGACAGCGGTCTTACGTTTATCGGTCCAGCGCCTGAATCCATAGAGAAAATGGGCGACAAGTCGGTCGCCCGCGAGACGATGGCGGCGGCTGGCGTACCGTGCGTGCCCGGTTCCGACGGCGCGGTGGACACGCCTGAAGAGGCCCTCGCGTTCTCCGAGAAGGTCGGCTTCCCTGTGCTTATCAAGGCGTCCGCGGGTGGCGGCGGCAAGGGCATGCGCGTCGCGGAGAACGCAGGAGAGCTCGAGAAGAACCTGATTGCCGCCAAGAACGAGGCTGCGGCGGCATTTGGGGATGACACCGTCTACATCGAGAAGTACCTGAAGCGGCCGCGGCACATCGAGATTCAGGTCCTCGCTGATACCCACGGCAACGCCGTCTACCTGTTCGAGCGCGACTGCTCGGTGCAAAGGCGCCACCAGAAGCTCATCGAAGAGGCGCCGAGCCCGGCTCTTAACCCGGAACTTCGTGAACGCATGGGTCAGGCCGCCCTCACGGCCGTGCGCGCTGTTGATTACGTAAACGCGGGCACGGTCGAGTTCCTCCTCGACACGGACGGCGAGTTCTACTTCATGGAGATGAATACGCGCGTGCAAGTCGAGCATCCGGTGACTGAGCAGATCACCGGCGTCGACATCATAAAAGAGCAGATACGCATCGCCGCTGGCGAGCCGATGAAACACGCCCGTCAGGATGACATCGTCATGCGCGGGCACGCCATCGAGTTTCGCATAAACGCAGAGGATCCCGAGCACGACTTCCGTCCCACCCCTGGCCTCGTAACCGTGTTCAACCCGCCTGGAGGTTTTGGTGTGCGCTTCGACAGCCACCTTTACTCGGGATATCGTGTTCCGCCGCACTACGACTCGCTGCTTGCGAAGCTGATAGTGTGGGGAGAGACGCGAGCCGAGGCGATAGCGCGTGCCCGTCGCGCACTCGATGAGTTCATCGTCGTCGGCATTCCCACGACGGTCCCCTTTCACCAGGCGGTCATCGAGACCGAGGCGTTTAGGAGCGGCGAGGTCTATACTGACTTTGTTGACACGCACATGTCCGATCTGATCTGTGCTGGAAGGGGCGAGAAGGGCCGATGAGTGAAGAGATCCGCCTACCGGGGCTCACGATCGCCCCTTCAGTACTCGACACGATCATCACCCTGGCGGTCAACCAGGTAGAAGGCGTCGCGTTCGCGTCGAGTGGGCAAGGCCTTGGCGGACTCGTGAATCGAGCGGCCGGCAAGGCCGTCGAGGTCTCCTCGGCAGAGGACGGCGCGGTCACTGTCAGTGTGCATATCACCGTGCGTTACGGCATGCCGATCCATACCGTGGCTCGCACCGTTCAGGAAGCGGTCGCCGACTCGATCCGCAGCCAGGTGGGAACCAAGGTTGACTCGGTCGATGTCTACGTGGACGGTATCGAGTTCCCCCAGTGATATCGATGGGATCCGACGGGCCGGCCGGCAGGATGCAGGAGCGGAGCAGGGGTCGGCGACAGGCGCTCCAGATTTTGTACCAGAGTGATGTCACCGGGTCCGAGGTCGCGGACATTTTCGATTCAGGTACGTACAGCCGCGAGGATGGTGAGCCGTCCGAGTTCTGCAAGGAGCTCGCACTGGGTACCGCAGAGCACCTTTCCGAGATCGACTCAGCGCTTGGAGCGACGTCGAAGCATTGGGTCGTGTCGCGGATGCCGTTTGTTGATCGCAACATCTTGCGTCTCGCGACGTATGAGATACTTTTCTGCGAGTCGATCCCGGCCTCGGTCTCGATCAACGAGGCTGTCGAGATGGCGAAAGTCTACGGCGGAGAGGACTCATCGCGCTTTGTGAACGGGGTTCTCGGCAAGATTGCCGAGCGCGCCGTTGATCCTGGTGAACAGAGAGTGGAGGATCTCGGTGGCTGACGAGCGGTATACGTTCGCGCAGGCGCGGACGCGTCTCGAGGAGATCGTCGTCCAGGTCCGCAAGAAGGACTGCTCGCTCGAGAAGAGCCTCGATCTGCTCGAGGAGGGCGTGCGGTTGGCTAATGTCTGTACGGAGCTCTCGGATCACACGGAGTGGCGTTCCGTCGCCGAGCCGCGCGAAGAGGAACCATCGTGACCTTGGAGATGACCGATCGTTGAGCGATCAGCGCATCCTGGAGACGATTTCGGCTCCGTGTGATCTTGCGGGCCTCTCGGCAGAGGAGCTTGCGGTACTTGCGCGTGAGATTCGCGAAACCCTTGTCTCGACTGTCGCCAAAACAGGGGGGCATCTCGCGCCCAATCTCGGTGTTGTTGAACTCACGATCGGCTTGCACCGTGCTCTGAAATGTCCCACGGATGCGATCGTGTGGGATGTCGGTCATCAGTCCTACGTCCACAAGCTGCTCACCGGCAGGTTGGAGCATTTCGAGACGTTGCGTCAGTACGGCGGGGTGTGCGGGTTTCCGAAACGAGCGGAAAGCGAGTTCGACTCGTTTGATACCGGCCACGCGTCAAACTCGCTCTCGGTCGCGTTGGGGATGGCCCTGGCGCGCGATGCGGCGGCCGTTGACGCGACGGTGTGCGCTGTCATCGGAGACGGTTCGATGACCGGGGGGATGGCGTTTGAGGCGCTCAACCACATCGGCCACTTGGGCACGCGTCTCGTCATCATTTTGAACGACAACGAGATGTCGATTGCGCAAAACGTGGGCGCTCTTGCGAGTTACCTTGCGCGCGTGCGCCTCGATCCTCGCTACAATCGCCTCCGTGACGACGTCGAATCCGCGCTGGCTCGCACCCGCATCGGAGCTGCGATGGTGGCTGCGGGCGAGGCGGCGAAAGAGTCGGTCAAGCAGTTGCTTGTTCCTGGGATGCTCTTCGAAGAGCTTGGTTTGAAGTACGTCGGACCCATCGACGGCCATGACATCGACGCGGTCGAGTCGGCCGTCCGGCGGGCGGTGAAGGTCGACGGACCGGTGATCATCCATGCTGTCACCCGCAAGGGCGCCGGTTACACGCACGCCGAGGACAAACCCGACACCTTCCACGGCATCAGCCCGTTTGTAGTCGAGACCGGCAAGGTCAACGGCTCTGCCGGTCCGATCTCCTACACTGAGGCCTTTAGCAGAGCGCTTGTTGCCGAGGGCGAGCGCGATGAGCGCGTGGTAGCGATCACTGCGGCGATGCCGTCAGGCACGGGTCTCGACGCGTTTGCCGCGCGTTTCCCGGAACGCTTCTTCGATGTTGGCATTGCGGAGCAGCACGCGGTAGGTCTTGCGGCCGGGCTCGCGGTTGGCGGGCGTTTGCCGGTTGTGGCGATCTACTCGACGTTCATGCAGCGCGCCTACGACCAGCTGATCATGGACGTAGCGCTTCAAGACCTGCACGTCGTTTTCTGTCTTGATCGCGCGGGACTTGTTGGAGAGGACGGGCCGACCCACCATGGCGTGTTCGACCTGACGTACCTGCGGTCCGTGCCCAACCTGCTCGTACTGGCGCCTGCAGATGAGGCGGAGCTCGTCTGCATGTTGCGAACCGCGCTTGCGGCGCGCGGCCCGGTCGCCATCCGCTATCCTCGTGGCACCGGAACAGGTGTGCCGCTTCCCAGCGAACCCGAGGTGTTCGAGGTCGGACGAGCCCAGGTGCGCAGGCGCGGCAGCGATGTCGCCCTGCTTGCGATCGGACGGATGACGGGCGCGGCCGAGGCCGCCGCTGATCTGCTCGCGACTGATGGTGTGGCGGCAACCGTAGTCAACTTGCGCTGGGCCAAGCCGATCGATCTTGAGACGGTGAGCGACGTTGCGGCAACGCATCCGTTGCTCGTGACGATCGAGGAGAACACAGGAGTTGGCGGAGTGGGGTCGGCGGTGCTTGAGGGACTTTCAGATCTCGCGATTGACGTTCCTGTCATGCGTCTGGCGGTACCGGATTGTTTTGTAACTCACGGCGCGATGGGCACGCTTCTCGCCGAGGTAGGCTTGACCCCCGAGGGGATACGCGCAGCGGTTCTTGGGAGGCTTGCGGATGGACGGCTCGGGGAGTCAGCGCTCACAGCGCATACGCGAGATGAGGCAGTGACCCATGGCACGACGCCGAGTAGACACGCTCCTCGCTGAGCGAGGCATTTTTGCCTCGCGCGAGCGCGCCCGCGCGGCTGTGATGGCCGGTGAGGTTCGGGTCGATGGCCAGTTGGTGACCAAGGCCGGCGAGCGGGTCGATCCTGACGCGCCAATCGAGGTCACGAGCGCTCCCCGGTTTGTTTCTCGGGGAGGGGAGAAGCTTGTTGGCGCCCTCGAAGTTTTTGGGATCGATGTGACCGGTGTGCGTGCGGTGGATGTCGGGGCGTCGACGGGCGGATTCACCGACTGTTTGCTTCAGCGTGGCGCCTCCACGGTCGCCGCTGTTGACGTGGGGTACGGTCAGCTCGCGTGGTCGCTTCGCACTGACAGCCGCGTGACGGTGTTTGAGCGCACAAACATCCGAAGCGTCGATGCGGCCGCTATCGGCGCGCCGTTCGACCTCGCGGTGGTCGATGTGTCGTTTATCGGGCTTCCCAAGGTGATGCCGCATGTGGTTGGGTTGCTCGGCGATCGTGGTCAACTGCTCGCGCTGGTCAAACCTCAGTTCGATGCCGGTAAGGGCCGAGTGGGAAAAAGGGGTGTGGTACGCGATCCGTCGATTCACGCAGAGGTGCTCGAAGCGGCGACACAGGCGGCTAGGAGAGAGGGGCTCGTGGTGCGCGGATTGACGTGGTCGCCCCTGAAGGGCCCGAACGGTAACATTGAGTTCTGGTTGTGGGCCGGACGCGACGGAGAGCCTGCAACCGCCGACATCGCGGCCATCGTTTCAAGCGCGCATCATGAGTTGGGAGTGTGACCGATGCGGGTACTCGTGGTTCCAAACATTGCTAACACAGCCGCAGTCAACGCCGCGCGTGAGCTTGCGGCGTGGCTCACGCGCTCCGGTGCGGTTCCGCTTCTGGTCACAGACGATGCCGTTGCGTGTGATCTGGGGGCGCACGGTGTTGAGCGCTCAGACGTCGGGGCGCCGTCACTCGTCGTCGCGCTCGGCGGCGACGGAACCATTCTGAAAGCGGTTCACCTTCTCGGCACGATGGAGGTGCCGGTTCTCGGCGTGAACCTCGGCAGGCTTGGGTTCCTTGCCGGTGCGCGCGCCGAGATGCTGATGGAATCGGTAGAGGCCGCGCTTGCGGGCGAGGGGCGAATCGAGAGGCGGGGAACACTCGAAGCGACGGTACGCGTGGATGGCCGGGAAGCGGGCACGTACCGTGCGCTGAATGAGGTGTTCTTGGGTCGAGGCTCCGACCTTCGCGTAATAGACGTTGGGATCGCGGTGAACGGATCTCAGATGGCCCGCGTGCGCTGTGACGGAGTCGTGGTCGCCACGTCCACCGGCTCCACCGCGTACGCACTCTCCGCTGGCGGGCCGATCGTCTCTCCTGAGGTCGCGTGCGCCGTTGTCGTCCCGGTGGCGCCGCACACGGTGCGCAGCCGTCCGCTCGTGGTGAGCGCTAGCGACCACGTCGAGCTCGTTCTCTACGATACGGCCACCCGAGAGGCGCGTGTGGCGATCGACGGCGTACTCATGCCGTGCGACAGTGACATCGGCGCGGTCTCGATAGTGCGAGGCGCGCATGACGTGTTGATAGTGAAGCTCGACGGCCGCGACTTCTTTGGTGTCGTTGCCGCGGAGTTCCTCGGGGGTCCGTGATGCTCGAGGAAGTGCACGTGGCCGGTTTAGCGTCTATCGACGAAGCATGGATCGAGTTCTCTCCCGGGATGACGGTTCTTACCGGTGAGACTGGTGCGGGTAAGACCGCGCTCCTCGGCGCGCTCAAGTTGCTTGTGGGAGAGCGTGCGGACTCGGGTATGGTTCGCGAGGGCGCGGCGGAAGCCCTTGTCGAGGGACGTTTCGTGGTGGATGGCCGCGAGATCGTGGCACGCAGGCGCGTGGCTGCTGATGGGCGCTCGCGGTGCGTCATAGACGGGCAGATGGCCACTGTTGGCGCACTCGCCGAATCACTCGGACACCACGTGGACTTGCATGGACAACACGAGCACCAGTCGCTTCTGCGCGTCGCGCGACACGCCGGATACCTCGATCGCGCCGCGGGCCCGGACACACTGCGGACCCGCGACGAGTACCGGGAGGCGCGAGAGGCCTATCTTGCCGCGGTCAGGGAGTACGAGACCCTCGAGGCACAGGTCGCCGAGACGCTCAAGGCCGCGAGCTACCTGAGATTCGTGGCCGATGAGATCGACGCGGTCGATCCGGCGGACGGTGAAGACGACGAGCTCGCAGCCCGGCTGCCCGGACTCATGCACGCCGATCGCCTCTCGGCGGCGTGCGCGACAGCCCGCGAGGCGCTACGGGGGGAGGAGGGCGCGTCTGACTCGCTTTCCGCTGCGTACGCGGCGCTCCAGCGCGTGTCGGGTCTCGATCCCGCCCTCGACACGCACACCGATAGGCTCGGAGCGCTGATCGCCGAGTGTGACGATCTCGGCCTCGAGCTCATGAGGTACGCAGATGGCATCGAGCATGACCCTGCTGTGCTCGACGCGGTGCAGTCCCGCCGAGCAGCGCTAGCGGGCCTGATGAAGAAGTACGGCCCCACTCTCGTTGAGGTACGAGCGGCACGCGACGATGCTCTTACACGGCTCGCGATGCTCGATGAGGGAGAAGGTGGGCTAGCCCAATCCCGGGAGCGTGTGTCACAGACACGCGAGGGGCTGGAGGCTGCGGCCATGGCGCTCGCCGCGGCTCGCGCGGCTCACGTACCGGTGTTCACCGAGAAGCTTGCGGCTTCTGTCGCCGAGCTCAACATGGCCGGTGCGAGATTCGCTGTTGGCATGGAGGACAGACCGTTCGAGTCGTGGGGTCCGGACGGCCCGCAACGGATCGAGTTCCTGTTCGCGCCTGCCCGCGGGGACACACCCCGGCCGCTCGCCAGGATCGCGTCAGGCGGCGAACTCTCACGGGTCATGCTCGCGCTCAAAGGGGTGCTCGGCGACGCTGATGACGTGCCCGTCCTCGTGTTCGATGAGGTCGACGCGGGTATCGGCGGCGCCACAGCGCTTGCCGTGGGATCGCGGCTCGCTCGTCTTGCCGCGAATCATCAGGTGCTCGTCGTGACTCACCTGGCCCAGGTGGCCGCGTTCGCCGACCATCACCTCGTCGTCCGGAAAGAGGAGTCGGACGACCGTACGGTCACGCGCGTCGAGCCGGTCACGGGGGATGCGCGCATCGCTGAGATCGCCCGGATGCTCTCGGGTGAAGACGGCAAGACGTCTCGCGCTCACGCCGAAGAGCTTCTCGGCCAGGCGCGGGAAGTGCGAGGGGTGGCGTAAACGCGGTCAGCTGCCGCGAGTGACGAGCTTGCGTACGAGGCGCACGCCGGTCGCTACCTCATGGACGCGCATGAGCCACGCGAGCGTGTAAGTGACGCCGAGTCCGGCCACACCGGCGCTGATGACAGCGAGCGCCGCTACAATGGGGCGGCTGTCCGGGTTGCCGATCGCGCTTGCCAGTAGGTATGCGCACGCAGCGCCGAGGATCGCGGCGATGGTGACGCGCGCGATGTGCCAGACCGTGGATCGCATCTCGAGCCCGCCGACCCTCGAGCGCAAGATGAACAGCAACACGGCGAGACTTATGGCGAAGAAGATGCCGTCGGCGATGGGAATCCCTATCAGACCGAGACCGGCCCAACCCGTGACACCGCCGGCGAGGACCGCGTACAGGCCGATTTGAACGCCCGTGAGCACAAGGTTGGTGATCGCGGGTGTGCGGGTGTCCTTTAGCGAGTAGAACGTTTTGAGAACGAACATGAATCCGGCAAAGAAGAACAAGCCGGCTGCCCACCACACGAGCACCTCGGCTACGACAGGGATGTCTGCCGAGGTAAAGCGTCCTGCCCTGTAGAGCGTGATGAGGGGCCCTGAGAGCGCAATGAGCATTGCGGCCATCGGGATGATGATGAGCGCTGTCGTGCGCATGCCGGCACGGAACCGCTCGCGGAACCGCTCCCACTCCTCGCGTCCCGCGCTCTCGGAGAGTTCGGTAAATATGGCGGTGGCGAGCGCGACGGCGAAGATCCCGTATGGCAACTGGTAGAACATCCACGCGTACATCAGCGTCGCCGGTCCCGCCGGCGATACCTCAAACGCGAACGCGTGGCGAAACGAGACCGCGACGACGTTGGTGATCACGTAGACGATGGCCGGAAGCGCCATCTTGCCTATCGCGCGCATTCCGGGGTGCGAGAAGTCGATCGTTGCCGTGTAGCGCACCCCCGCTTTGATGAGGCTTGGCAGTTGCACCCCAAACTGCACGAACACGCCGAGGGTCGTACCGATGGCGAGCGCAACGAACGCGAGATCCGGGTCGCGCGGGTAGAGCGGGACGTACACGCCGAGCAATGTCACGATCACGACCACGTTGTTGAACACGGGACCGAGCGCTGGCCACAAGAAGAGGCGTTGCGCGTTGAGGAGCCCCTGGATGACCGCTCCCGCTCCGTATGCGAGCACTTGGATCGCGAAGAAGCGGAAAAACGCGGTCGCAAGCGCTGCTTCCTCAGGTGCGACCCGGAATGTTTGAGTGCGGACGACTTCTGCCGCGAACATCGTTCCAAGGATGGACACGGCGGCGAGCGCGAGGACCGTGAGGTTAAAGAGTGAGGAAGCAAACCGCCACGCGTCTTCCCGGCCGGCTTTGGTCATGCGCTCGAGGAAGACGGGAATGAACAGTGACGAAATCACGCCTCCCGCGACGAGTTCGTAGAGCATGTTGGGGATGTTGTTGGCCACGCTGTACGACGCCGCGAGCGCTGTCACGCCGAGCGCGTACGCGATCGCCCACGTGCGAATGAAGCCTGTCACTCGCGAAAGCGCGGTCGAGGCGGACATGATGGCGGTCGAACGGGCTACACTGGGTGTCGCGATCGCTGGCTCCTCGGATGCGCCGCGTGGCCGCGACGGCTGGCGAGAGTCTCTCCGGGCGCTATTGTAGCCGTTCGGAGCGTGCAGGACGCGTTTTGTGAAGCGGTATTCTCCCACGTCGCAACGGATCACCGTAAACGGCTGCGATCCGGTGTCCCGCTTGGGTCCTCACACGGTTAGAATGGCTGAGGGACATCATCGAGAACCGAGGCGGACGGAGGCTGACACGCTCACATGGCCAAGCACATCTTCGTGACCGGTGGAGTCGTGAGCTCGCTTGGCAAGGGCATCACAGCCGCGTCACTCGGCAGACTGCTCAAGTCCCGCGGTCTCAAGGTCACCATCCAGAAGCTCGACCCGTACTTGAATGTCGATCCCGGCACGATGAGCCCGTTCCAGCACGGTGAGGTCTTTGTCACCGACGACGGCGGCGAGACTGACCTCGATTTGGGCCACTACGAGCGATTCATCGACGAGTCGCTCGCACGCGAGTGCAACGTCACCGCTGGCTCGGTCTACCAGACCATCGTTACCAAGGAGCGCCGCGGCGATTTTCTCGGCGGGACGGTACAGGTGATCCCACACGTCACCAACGAGATCAAAGGCCGCATCATGCGCCTCGCCGAGCAGACCGCTCCCGATGTGATCATCACCGAGGTGGGCGGCACGGTGGGCGACATCGAGTCGCTTCCGTTCCTCGAGGCGATCCGTCAACTGCGCAAGGATGTCGGCTCACGCAACGTTTGCTACATCCACGTGACTCTTGTGCCCTACATCGACGCGAGCTCGGAGCTCAAGACCAAGCCGACTCAGCATTCCGTAAAGGAGCTGCGCTCACTTGGCATCCAGCCGGATTTCATCGTCTGCCGCTCAGACCGCCCGATCGACGCTGGCATTCGCCGCAAGATCGCGCTCTTCTGTGACGTGGAGCCTAAAGCGGTGGTGAGCGCGCAGGACGCGCGCTCGATCTACGAGGTCCCCTTGCGCCTGCGCGAGCAGCAGCTCGATGAGATGGTGATAGACCGCCTCGGCCTTGCCTGTGGTGAGCCGGACATGGCCGAGTGGGACCGGTTTGTTGCCTACTCGGCGTCGCTTGCCGACAGTGTAGAGATCGCGCTCGTGGGCAAGTACGTACAGCTGCCCGACGCGTACCTCTCGGTCACAGAAGCTCTCGACCATGCGGGCATCTACCATAACCATAAGGTAAACGTGCACTGGGTTGATGCGGAGAGCCTCACGCCTGAGGAGGTCGAACAGGTTCTCTCGGCGATGGACGGTATCCTTGTGCCGGGAGGGTTTGGAATCCGCGGAATTGAAGGCAAGGTGCGGGCGGCGCGATACGCGCGGGAAAACGAGGTTCCATACTTTGGGATCTGTCTTGGGATGCAGGTGGCGGTTGTCGAGTTCGCGCGCCACGTCGCGGGTCTAGACGGCGCGAACTCCGCCGAGTTCGACCCTGTCACTGAGCATCCAGTGATCGATCTTATGCACGACCAGCACGATGTGAATGACCTTGGCGGCACGATGCGTCTCGGCGCGTATCCATGCAAGGTCGCTTCCGGAACAAAGGGATACTTCGCGTACGGCGAGGAGGTCATCTACGAGCGTCACCGGCACCGCTACGAGGTGAACAACGCGTACCGTGACCGGTTGACCGGCGCGGGGCTTGTCATCAGCGGCGTGAGCCCGGACGGTCGCCTCGTCGAGATGGTGGAGCTGCCGGGTCATCCATGGTTCGTCGGCAATCAGGGTCATCCCGAGTTCAAGAGCCGCCCCACTCGCCCGGCACCGCTGTTCCGCGAGTTCATCGGCGCGGCGGTGGCGCGCAAGCACGCGGCGGACGGGTAGCGATGTCTGCCGAGCGGCTGCTCGAGACATTCCTCGCGCTCGCGCGCATCGACAGCCCGTCGTTTGCCGAGGGCGCACTTGCCCGGCACTGCGCGTTGGTGCTGAGTGAGATTGGTTTCACCGTTCGCGTCGACGATTCGGCGCGCGTAACCGGTTCTGACACGGGCAACATCGTTGCGACGCTTCCCGCGGTCGATGCGTCCGCGTCCACCCTGGTCCTCTCGGCGCACCTCGATTGCGTCCAGCCGTGCGAAGGTGTGGAACCGGTGGTGCGAGACGGCGTGATCCGCTCGGCGGGTGAGACGGTGCTCGGCGCGGACGACAAGGCGGGGATCGCGGCGATCATCGAAGGCGTCACACGGGCGATGGAACGCGGAGTCGCGCACGGTGAGATTCGTGTTGTGCTCACGGTCGCCGAGGAGGCAGGGCTTTCCGGAGCCAAGGCGCTCGATCTTGACGCGGTGAGGGGCGATCTATGCCTTGTGCTCGACGCGGACGGGCCGCCGGGAGGTATCGTTGTGGGAGCCCCCACGCACCACACCTTCGTCGCGAAGTTCTCGGGTGTCGCGGCACATGCGGGCGTGGCGCCCGAGAAGGGCGTTTCGGCGCTCCTGATGGCGGCTGAGGCGGTGCGCGCGATGCCACTCGGAAGGCTAGACCTGCAGACGACGGCCAACGCGGGAACGTTGAGGAGCGGTTCAGCCACCAACGTGGTACCCGCGACGGCAGAGCTCACGGGGGAGTGCCGCTCGCTCGATGACGTCCGAGTCGAAGAGGTCCGCCAAGCGATGGACACCGCGATGCGCGAAGCCGCAGCGCGGCACGGGGGACGTGTCGAGATCGCGTGGGAGCGTCAGTACGGTGCGTTTGCCGTTCCCGCTGATGCGCCGGTACTCGCTGTCGTACGCGACGCGTGCGGGGATATCGGAGTCGAGCCGCGGCTCTTCACCACCGGCGGTGGGAGCGACGCGAGCGTGTTTGCGGCTTCGGGCGCGCCGACGCTGGTGCTTTCATGCGGAATGCATGACGTGCACTCCGCCTCAGAGTCGATCGCACTCGCCGACATGGAGGCACTCGCGGCCCTCGTCGAAGCGGTTATCTCGCGACTCGCACGGCCGCGATAGAATCGGTCACTCCGCCGGGTGTCTTCGTATGCATGACGTGAGCTACACTATGCGAAGAGCACCGCACATCTTGCCGGAGCGGCAGGATGTGGAAAGTCACATTACCGTTCACTGAAAGGACGCGACTTGTGATCATCGGCATCCCCGCAGAGATCAAGAACAATGAGTTTCGCGTGGGCATGACGCCCGGAGGCGTCGCTGAGTTCGTGGCACACGGGCACGACGTGCTTGTCCAGTCGGGCGCGGGCATGGGTTCTTCCTTCACCGACGAGCAGTACGCCGCAGCCGGCGCCAAGATCGTCGCCACACCGGATGAGGTCTTCGCTGGTGCAGACATGATCATCAAGGTCAAGGAGCCCCAGGCTCTCGAGATCGAGAAGTTGCGTCCGGGTCAGATCCTGTACACGTTCTTGCATCTAGCGCCCGATCTTCCCCAGACGGAGGGCCTCGTCGCCTCTGGCGCGGTTTGCATCGCGTACGAGACCGTAGAGCTGCCCAGCCATCAGCTCCCGCTACTCGCTCCGATGTCGGAAGTCGCCGGACGTATGGCCGCCCAGGTTGGCGCCGCGTATCTGCAGAAGCCCAACGGCGGCCGCGGCGTGCTCATGGGCGGAGTCCCGGGCGTGCCCCCAGCGAAGGTGGTCGTTCTCGGCGGCGGCGTGGTGGGAACCAACGCCGCGTACGTGGCGATGGGCATGGGGGCGGATGTGACGATCATGGACGTGAACCTCGATCGCCTTCGTTACCTCGATGAAATCTGGGCAAACCGCATCAGGACGCTGTATTCGAGCAAGCACAACGTCGAAAAGATCGTGACCGAAGCCGACCTCGTGATAGGCGCTGTGCTGCTTCCAGGAGCCAAGACGCCGTTCCTGGTGACTCGTGACATGTTGCCGAGCATGAAGCCCGGCGCGGTGCTTGTGGACGTCTCGGTCGATCAGGGCGGCTGCATCGAGACGACGAGGCCAACAACGCACGCGGACCCCACCTACGTTGTTGACGGCGTGCTTCACTACGGCGTTGCCAACATGCCCGGCGCCGTTCCGCACACCTCCACCCTCGCGCTCACAAATGCCACGCTTCGCTATGGGCTCGCCATCGCCGACAAGGGTTGGAGACGAGCGGTTGCCGACGATCCCGCGCTCGCAAAGGGCGTGAACGTGCTTGACGGCCAGATCACGTATCGGCCCGTGGCCGAGGCTCACGGAATGGATTTCACCCCCCTAGAGGAGATCATCGGTCATCTCGACGCCTAGTATGCTCGCCTGTGTATCATCGTGAATATGCGACCCGCCACAGGACACCCATCGATCGAGGAGTTCCTCGCTCATCTGGCGCTCGAGCGAGGTTCGCCCGCGAACACGACCAGCTCGTATCGGCGCGATCTTTGCCGCTATCAGCGGATTCTTGCCGCTCGCGGGGTCGACGATCCGTCGTGCGCCACGCGTGATGACATCGCCGCGTTCATCATCGCCGAGCAGACCCGGGGGCTTGCGCCTGCGAGTGTCGAAAGGTCGGTCGCCGCGGTGAAGAGTTTCCATCGCTTTCTTGTTCGGGACGGCCTTGCGGACGCCCAGCCGGCAGCGACGGTCCCGCTCCCGAAGGTTCCCCTGAAGCTTCCCGGATACCTGTCAATCGAGGAGATCGAACGTTTGCTCAGCCAGCCGTTTCCGGCATCACCTGCGGGCGCGAGGGACCGCGCTTTGCTTGAGGTCTTGTACGGATGCGGAGTGAGGGTAAGCGAGTGCGTGGGACTCGACCTTGGTGACCTCGACCAAGAGCGCGGCGTCGTCCGTGTGCGCGGGAAAGGGGGCAAGGAGCGAATCGTGCCCCTTGCCGGTGAGGCGTCTCGCGCCCTGTCGGCGTATCTCGTTTCCGGCAGGCCGCATCTCAGGACGAAGAAGACCTCGCTTCGCATAGATCCTGCCGCCGTGTTTCTCAGTGTCCGAGGCACTCGTCTCACCCGTCAGGCACTCTTTCGTATCGTGAAACGTTACGGAAATCAGGCCGGGTTCGACATTCATCCTCATACACTCCGTCATTCGTTCGCGACTCACCTGCTCGAGGGTGGCGCGGACCTGCGCGCGTTGCAGGAGATGCTTGGCCATGCGGACATCTCGACGACTCAGGTTTATACTCATGTGGACATCACACATCTGAGGGAGGAGTATCTGTCCACTCATCCACGAGCGCGGCTGCGGTGATAAACCGCCGCCACTCGTAGACATGTCGAACACGCAATCTGGAAAGGGGACCAATCGGGAACAATCTGCTCAGTGTGCACGGCGTCACGGATGTGTAGAATGTATACCGGTAGGCATGTTGTGTATGAAGGAGGAGATGCATGTGAACTCACGTCTCAGGAAGGCTCTCGCGTTGATGCTCGTGTTCGCTCTTGCCACAGTCATGACCGTAGGCTGTGGACCCGCTGAGCCCGCCGAGCCAGGCAACGGCGAGGCTGAGGCACCGTCGGTCGACTTCAAGGCCGCGATGGTCACTGACGTCGGCGGACTCGGTGACAAGACCTTCAACGACGGGACATTTGCAGGACTCGAGCGCGCACGCGATGAGCTCGGGGTAGAGGTCCGTGCGCTCGAGTCAAATGAGATCGCTGACTACGAGCCCAACATCGACGAGCTGGCGACGGCTGGGTACAATGTCATCTTCACGGTCGGGTTTCTTATGACCGAGACTACAGCCAAGAAGGCTCCCGAGTATCCGGATATCACGTTTGGCGGCATCGATCAGTTCTTCGAGGCGCCGGGAGATAACTTTGCCGGTCTTCTCTTCAAGGAGCAAGAAGCCGCGTATCTAGCGGGCGTTGTGGCGGGCCTTGCGACGCTTGACAGGGAGCTCGATCCTCGCATCAACGACCAGAACACTATTGCGTTTATTGGCGGAATGGATATTCCGCCGGTCGAGCGATTTGAGGTTGGGTTCATAGCGGGCGCCAGGTCGGTCAACCCGGATGTCGAAGTGATCACCTTGTACGCGGGGTCGTTTGACGACAGCGCCAAGGGCAAGGAACTCGCGCTTTCCGCCATTGGGCAGGGCGCCGATGTGGTCTTTGCCGCGGCTGGCTTGACTGGACTCGGCTCGATCACGGCCGCACAGGAGGCCGGAGCGCTGTTCATCGGCGTTGACGTCGATCAGTACGAGACGGTTCCTGACTCCGGCGACGTCATGCTGACGTCGGCCATCAAGCGCCTCGATGTCGCGGTATTCGAGACGGTTAAGGCTGCCCTCGAGGGCACGTTCGTTGGCGGCGAGAACCGGACCTTTGGGCTTGCCGAGGATGGTGTCGGCCTCGCTCCGTTCCACGAGTTTGAAGACAACATCTCGCAAGACATTCTTGATGCTGTCGAGGCAGCGCGTACGGCCGTGATCGACGGAACGGTCACGGTACCGGCCACCAGGGCTGAACTGTAGGGCAGCTGCATCGTGACAATGCAATGCTAGTATGGATCGAGGGGGCGGCCGGTGACGAACCGGCCGCCCCTCTTTCGGCTGTTCACACATTTCGCGCGATGGAGGAGTGATGGCGTCACCGTTGCTCGAGGTACGCGGCTTGACAAAGCGTTTTCCCGGCGTGCTTGCATGCGATCGTGTCTCACTCTCCTTGAGCCCCGGGGAGATTGTCGCGTTGCTCGGCGAGAACGGAGCGGGCAAGAGCACGCTCGTAAACATGGTCTACGGGCTGCTGACACCAGACGAGGGATCGATTCACGTCGACGGCTCCGAGGTGCACATCCGTTCACCCCGGCACGCCATCGAGCTCGGCATAGGGATGGTCCACCAGCACTTCATGCTCCTCAACCCGTTTACAGTGACCGAGAACATTGTGCTCGGAAATGAGCCGACCCGCGCGGGCGTGATCGACTTTAAGGCCGCGCGCGATTCAGTCCGGGAACTCTCCCGGCGCTACGGGCTCACGATCGATCCTGACTCCGTCGTTCGTGACCTGCCCGTAGGGTTGCAGCAGCGGGCTGAGATTCTGAAGGCGTTGCACCGGAAAGCCCGTGTCTTGATCCTCGACGAGCCCACCGCCGTGTTGACGCCGCAGGAAGTGCGGGAGCTGTTTGTTGTGGTGCGATCCCTCGTGGCTGACGGGTTGTCCGTCGTCTTCATCACGCACAAACTCGAAGAGGTCATGTCGGTCGCGGACCGAGTGGTTGTCATGAGGGACGGCGCGGTAGTCGGGGAGACCCGAACCCTTGAGACGGACACCGCCGGGCTCGCGCGAATGATGGTTGGCCGGGACGTCGTGTTCCGAGTAGAGAAGCATCCGTCGAAGTGCGGTGAGACCGTGCTCGATGTGAGGGACTTGACCGTGCTCGATGAACGTAAGCTCGAAGCCGTCAAGGGTGTTTCATTCCAGGTCTGCGCAGGTGAGATAGTCGCTGTCGCGGGGGTGAGCGGTAACGGCCAAGCTGAGCTTGCCGAGGCGATCACTGGGTTACGCAAAGTGGCGAGTGGCACAATCGCGCTTAAGGGACACGACATCACGCATGGGACCGCACGGGAGGCGATAGAAGCTGGCGTTTCGCATGTGCCAGAAGACCGTCATCGCAGAGGGCTCGTGCTAGAGTTTGACCTTATGGAGAACATGATTCTCGGTGATCACCGGTCTGCACCATACTCGAAACGTGGCGTGATCGATCATGCGGCGGTCAGAGATATGAGCACGAAACGTATCGCCGCCTACGACGTGCGGACACCCAGCGAGCGGGTGCGAGCTTCGGCGCTTTCGGGCGGCAATCAGCAGAAGGTGGTGCTGGCACGGGAGCTCGGCCGCGATCCGGAGTTGCTGGTGGCGGCACAGCCCACGCGCGGTCTCGACGTCGGCGCGATCGAGTTTGTCCACTCACAGATCCTTGCCGAGCGTGATCGCGGGAAGGCGGTGCTTCTGATCAGCCTCGAACTCGAGGAGGTCCAGACACTAGCTGACCGGATACTTTTGATGTTCGAAGGCAGAATCGTCAAGGAGTACCTCGCCGGAGAGGCGAGCGACGAAGAGCTGGGCTATCACATGACAGGCGGCGGTGGCGGAAAGCTCGCCATGGAGCCGGGAGAGGCGGTGGGAGCCGATGCCTGAGTCTGCGGTCGAGGTTTCCGAAAACCCGCTCGCTCGTATGTTGCGCGAGCTGGCGGTGCCGGTAGTCTCGGTGATGCTCGCGCTTGGCATCGGATCGCTTGTCATGCTGGTTGCCGGCTACGACCCGCTCGCTGCGTTCGCGGCGATGTTCAAAGGGGCGTTTGGCGGGGGACGGCAGATCGGCGAGACGCTGTTGCGAGCCACTCCGCTGATGTTTACCGGTCTCGCTGTCGCGTATGGGTTTCGAGCGGGACTGTTCAACATCGGCGCCGAGGGGCAACTGTTCCTGGGGGGCCTTTCCGCCGCGTGGCTTGGTCTGGTGCTCGCCGGTCTTCCGCAACCGTTCAACATCATCATGATGCTCGTCGCCGGTGCGGCGATCGGCGCCGCGTGGGCGTTTGTCCCGGCGTTGCTCAAGGCGAAGGTCGGGGCGCACGAGGTGATCACGACGATGATGTTCACCTATATCGGCAAGTACATCGTGTCGTGGCTCGTGACGGGTCCGTTGCGCGCTCCTGGCCAGATCCCCCAGACGGTCCAGCTTCCGGCCGAGTCGACTCTGCCGCGGATGCACGAGGTGTTCGGTTTCCTTGCGGTCTCTCGCGTCCACTTTGGGTTCGTGGTAGCGGTGGTTCTTGCGCTGTTCATCTGGTGGGTGCTCAAGTACACGACCCTCGGTTACGAATCACGTGCGGTCGGATACAACCCGTGGGCGTCCGAGACGGGCGGAATCTCGGTGTCCGCCACCACCATCAAGGCGTTGTGCATCTCAGGCGCGCTTGCTGGTCTTGCTGGTGTCACGGAGGTGATGGGAGTTCATCACCGGCTCTTCGATCAGTTCTCGGCAGGATTCGGTTTCACCGGTATCGCTGTCGCGCTGCTCGCGAAGAACAACCCGATCGGAGTCATTGTGGCCGCGATCCTTTTTGGAGCGCTTTCCGCCGGGTCGGGCACGATGCAGCTGGAGGCGGAGGTGCCGGCGAAGGTCATCTTCATCATCCAGGCGCTCATCATATTCTTGGTCGCCGCCGAGCAGCTCGCACGGTGGATTATCGGCCGGACGCGGAGAGTGAGGGTCGAACATGCTGGCTGACATCATCTCGCCGGACCTGTTCGCGTCAGCGATCCGCATGGCCACTCCGATCGCGCTGGCGGCAATCGGCGGCACGATCTGTGAGCGCGCCGGTGTAGTCAACATCGCGCTCGAGGGCATGATGCTGTTCGGGGCGTTCATGGGAGTCATCGGGGCGATGTTCACGGGGAGCGCGTGGATCGGTGTCCTGACGGCGGTGGTCGCCGGCGCAGCGCTCGCTCTCGTCCACGCGTTCGCGTCAATCACGCTGCGAACAGACCAAGTGGTGTCCGGCACCGCCATTAACATCCTTGCCTTGGGGCTCACCGGGTTTCTCATGGAGGTCATTTTTGGTCATCCCGGAACCACCGACCCGGTCACCCGGCTCGGACCGGTGTTCGATTTCTCCGGACCGCAAGAGGGAATGTTCGCGACGGCGTGGCGCTGGTTCGATGTAGCTGTTATGAGTTACACGCCGCTCGTGTACGTTGCGATCCTCCTTGCCATCGCAAGCCACTGGGCGCTCTTTAACACGAGGTGGGGACTGCGGCTGCGCGCCCTCGGCGAACATCCGAGAGCGGCTGATACTGTGGGCATTAACGTCATTCGCGGCCGCTACAGTGCGGTTATCGCGAGTGGAGCGCTCGCTGGCATGGCCGGAGCGAATCTGACCCTCGAGCAGACCGGATCGTTTACCGAGGGCATGACCAACGCGCGCGGCTTCATCGCGCTTGCCGCGAACATCTTTGGCAGGTGGACTCCTGGTGGCTCCTATGGCGCATCACTGCTGTTTGGCTTCGCGGACGCGCTCCAGATCAAGATGCAGCTCTTGCGAGAGATCATCAAGGTCCCCTCACAGTTCTTCCTCATGATCCCGTACGTGCTCACGGTCGTAGTGCTTGCGGGCGTGGTGGGCCGCGCGGTCGCGCCGGCCGCGATCGGGAAGCCGTACGAGAAGGGGTAGGGTGCCGTGACGCAAGCGCGCTTATTGGGCCGCCGAGTCTTCTGGGCGTCCACATGGGGCATTGGCGTCGCGATCGGTGTCGCGGCCGGCGGGTGGCTCACGTTAGTCGGTGGACAGGGTGCGCCCGGGACGGAATCCCTCGACCTCGGGTTAGACCTCGTCGTGCTGCCGCTCGGCACCGGTTTCGCTGTGGCGGTCCTCCACTTTCTCGGAGGGCTCGTGGTCAGTGGCGTTGCGCGTGCGCGAGCGCGCAAGCGCGACCGCGGCGATGACAAAGGCGAGCAGGCCGTAGGCGAGTAGATCCTCGGGCACGTCGGGCGAGAAGTCGCCGCGGATGAGTGAGCGAACCACGTAGGCGGCGGCGGGAAGAGCCACCGCCGCCCACAGCGGCAATCTGATTCTCGGACGGATCACCGGGTCTCGTCCGTGCCATCGGCGGACGTGGCCTCAGTGGGCGTGGCCGCGTCGTCGATCCCGATACGGTTCTCACGGCTGTTCCGCCGGGTGCGTCTGCGCCAGAATCCCCGCGCGATCAGCCACGCAAGAAGGGCGATCACGATAAGCGGGAGGGTGCTTAGCGTCACGTAGATGAGCCCGTTGATTGTGCTGACGAGTCCGCGAATGCCTGCGCGCACGGCGTCCACGAGGCCCCAGTCCTCACCCGCAGGCGCGATGACGGCTTGCCGTCCGGTAAGCTCTACGGTGACTGTTGCCATCGCTGCTTGGCGCTCCAGGTATGCGACCCGAGCCTCGTACGACTCGATCTCGCCGCGGACTCGGCCGAGCTCACGCTCGACTTCGAGAAGGTCTTCAATTTTCTCACCCCGGTCGAACAGGTCACGCAACCGTGCTTCTTGCGACCTCAAGTTCTCGAGTCGGGCTTTGAGGTCTATGTGCTCCTGGGTGACATCGCTCTCGTCTTCCGCTTGCCTCAGCACGGTTCCGATCGCCGAGACTGTCTCGATGAAGCGCTCGAGGTTGTCGGGGGGCACTCGGGCTGTCACGTATCCCATGAGCGGGACGCCGTCCGCAAACGTGCCCGAGGCATCGTATCGGTACACGGGTACGTCGTCGCTCGAAAGTTGCACCGCAGTGACCATCCCGCCAGCGTCATCTACCGCGTCCCGCACGCCTTGCACCGCGGGTTCGACCTCATCGACTTGCAACCGCAGACCGAGTGTCCTGATTACCATGCGTTCATCTGGCGGCACGGTTGAAGCGTCGACCCCCGCTCCGTCTGACGGGGGAACCGGAGCGATCTCAGGTACGGCACGCATCGAGTCGGAGCTTTGGACGGCCATGTCACCCTCGCCGTACCCCAACCCCTGATTTATCGGGGCATCCGCGCTCTCCGTCGTCACGGTTCCGCATGCCGTGAGCGCCAGTGCAAACGCCACGACGGCTACGACGAGGATCGCTTGGGGGACGATGCGCCCGATTCGTTGCCTGATTCCAGACATCGCGTGCCTCCTGTCATGGTTAAAGTGTCGAGAACGCACAAACGCCCTCGAATCCAACGCGTGGGGAGGGCGTTCGCGAATCTCACGGAACGGAGGAGCTATTCTTTGATCTTATCCTCCATTTTCTTCATCTGAATCGCGGCGTAGGCACCGAGTGCGACTCCAATCACTACGACGACGAAGAATGCAAGAGCGAAAGTATTAAAAACAGAGGCAGAGATATTGGCGCCCATCAGGGGTGTCACCTCCGAATCACCAAAATGGTCACTACTGATTCTACCCGCTCACCAGTCTCCTCGCAATCGGACGGGGCGGTCTTCAGTCGTGGTTCGCGTATCCAGTTGTCAGCGAGCGCGTGCTCCTCTCGCTTACTCAGACGCTCTTGACTCTCCCGGGGTTCACGCGAGCGAGCCTTACGGGGGAGTTCAGTTTGAACCCGCGACGGAACCGCAGTGTTAATCCGAGGGGAATAGTGGGATGAAATCCCATATAGGTGTTGCAAAGTGGGATCAAGTGGCATAGAGTGTGACATGCAGCTGACCAACCACGCGAGGCGGAGTGTTTCGCCAGACGTCGTGACAAGGCGGGGGAGGGGGTACGGACGATGTTCCTCGGCGATCACCAGCACACGCTGGACGCCAAAGGCCGCGTCTCGTTGCCCGCCAAATTCCGTGGAGAGATGACGGGCAGGATCGTCATCGCTAAGGGTTTCGAAGGCTGTCTCTACGTCTATCCGGCAGACACGTACGCCGGCTTCGTACGGCGACTAATGGGCACGGATGACTTTAACCCCAAGTTCCGCAAGGTTCGCCGCTTTTTCACGTCCGGTGCGGTAGAGACCGAGTCGGACAAGGCAGGCAGGATTACTTTGCCGCCTGGGCTTCGCGAGTATGCGGGACTCACAAAAGACGTTGCGATCACCGGCAATGGTGACAGGATCGAGATCTGGGACTTGGAGAAGTGGGCCGAGTACAACGGTGACACGGCTGACTCGATAGAACACGACGCCGAAGAGATGTTATCTCTCGGCTTCTTGTAGGGCTTTGACAATGGAATACCGGCACACCCCAGTTTTGCCGGCCGAGGTCACGACGCACCTTTCGTCGCACCCCGGTTCGATCATCGTTGACTGTACCTTAGGCGGGGCAGGACACGCGAAACGGATCGCAGATTCGATCGCCCCCACCGGGACACTGGTGGGAATCGACCAAGACGACGCAGCCCTAGACGCAGCAGCAGCCACACTCCGCCTCGGCCGGCAAGCCACTTCGATCATACTGAAGAAGGGAAACTTCGGCGATCTCGACACCCTCCTCATCGAGGCGGGGATCGCGTATGCCGACGGATTCCTCTTCGACCTCGGGGTCTCATCACCTCAGCTCGACGAAGCCCGGCGAGGGTTCTCGTATCACGCAGAAGCGCTTCTCGACATGAGGATGGACCCTTCTGGAGGCGGCCCAAGCGCCGCGGACGTGGTGAACACGTACTCCGAAACCGACCTCACGAGAGTGATCCGTGAGTACGGCGAAGAGCGGTGGGCCTCGCGCATCGCAGCATTCATCGTAGCCGCGCGAGGCCGCCGGCCGCTCCTCACGACGACTGATCTAGTCGAGGTCGTGAAGGCCGCAGTACCTGCTTCCGCAAGGCGGACCGGTCCGCATCCCGCTCGCCGAACCTTCCAGGCGCTCAGAATCGAGGTCAACCGCGAGCTGGATGTACTCGATCGAGCTCTTCGCGCCGCCGTACGCTGGTTGTCTCCAGGCGGCCGGATCGTGGTCATCAGCTACCACTCGCTGGAGGATCGGCTCGTCAAGAACCTCTTTAAGGAGCTGGCATCGGGGTGTGGGTGTCCTCCTGGTTTGCCCGTGTGCTCATGCGGCCAGACCCCGGTACTCCGCATCATCACGAAGCGTCCGGTCGTACCCACGGCCGATGAGATCGAGCGCAATCCGCGCTCCCGAAGCGCCAAGCTTCGGGCCGCTGAGCGCGTGTAACCGCAACGCGTGGCTAGGCGCGGAGGCGGAAGGGAGGTGCGAAGTGGCGGTTCCAGCTCGACGCGACGACAGTCATACATGGCCTATCGCGCCTGCCCTGAGATTAATTAGGGGAGAAGGTCGGCGCCGTCGTGGTCCGGTTTCCCGGACCGCAGCGCGTTCAGACGCTTCATGTCGGCGCAACTTCGCAGCGGCGTGTGTTGTGCTGGCGATACTAGCGCTGGTGGGCATGGGCCGAGTCGCCCTCACCGTCCAGGCCGCGGAAGCTGCGGTGGCAGCCAACTCTCTGGCGCAGGATATCGAGGCGGAGCGCATCGCGATGGAACAACTCGAAGAGTACAGGAGCGCTCTCGTCGCGCCCCCAAGAATCAAGACGCTCGCCGAGAGTTCCATGGGGATGGGTGCCGCGCAAGAGGTGTCCTACATCGAGTTATCCGGAGGCGGCGAAGCCGAGTCCGTTAGTGCGGTTAGGCCGCAGGGCGAGCAACTCAGCGATCGCGCACAGACGTTCGTTCACACGCTTTCGGCCATCATCCAGATGACAGCGGGCGAGGCGAGGGTTCTTCTCGCCGGCGACGCAGCACTCGCCTCGTCGCGATGATTGGCCTGGTCGATGGGGCGGGAGCGTGCCGATGAAGACGCGCATTCGCACGAGCAGACGAAACGAGCGGCACGGCCTGATGCTCGCGGCGCTGGCGGTGCTTCTGATCGCAGTTACTGTTCGAGTGCTCTATCTGCAGGTCTACGCCGCACCCGCGTTCGCCGAGCGTGCGGAGGCGCAACGGACGCGTGAGCTTGAGATCGCACCCCGGCGCGGCGCGATCCTGGACCGCTCAGGAAATCCGCTCGCGCTTTCGATTGAAGCGCGAACAGTGTACGCGACACCGCGTCTCGTAACGGATACTACCGCCACCGCGCAGGCCCTCGCAGGGGTTCTCGGCGGGGACATCGACGGGTACGCCGAGAAGCTTAGGCGCGACAGCGGTTTTGTGTATATCGCCCGGAAACTCGAGATGGAAAAGGCCGCAGCGGTAGAAGCGCTCGACCTCGACGGAATCGGGTTGATCAAGGATTCGCGACGGCTCTACCCGTGTGGAGACCTGGCCTCTCAGCTTCTCGGATTTGTCGGGATTGATGATCAAGGACTGGCGGGGCTTGAGCTGCACTACGACAGCGTGCTGTCTGGAGAAGCGGGGTATGTGCTTGCGGAACGTGACCCTTCCGGACGAATACTGCCCGGTGGTGTCATACATGAAGAGAAACCGGTCGACGGTCACGACATCGTGATCAGCATCGACAAGGACATTCAGTTCGCTGCTCAGTACCATCTTCAGGCGGCGGTTGATAAGTGGCAGGCGAAGTCGGCGTCGATCGTGGTGATGGATCCCAGGAGCGGCGAAGTTCTCGCGATCGCGTCCGCCCCCGGCTTCGATCCAAACGATTTTGCCCAATCAGAGGAGTCAGCACGCCGCAATCGCGCGATCACCGACGTGTATGAGCCCGGTTCGACCCTCAAGTCAATAACGTCCGCGGCAGTCGTGGACGCTGGCATTCACGAACCAGATGATACGCTCGAGTTGCCTCCCACGATCAAAGTCGGTGGACGCACGATCAAGGAGTCTGAGCCGCGACAGACCGTGACCTGGAGTCTTACCGAGATCCTCGCGCAGTCGTCGAATGTCGGTACCGTGTTGCTCGGTCAGGCTCTTGGTCCGGAACGCCTATGGGAGTATCTCGACAGGTTTGGCCTGACGGAACGCACAGGCATTGACTTTCCCGGTGAAGCGCTCGGACATGTGCCGCCCGTGAACGAATGGTCGGGGTCTTCGATAGGAAACATCCCCTTTGGGCAGGGCGTATCGATGACCACATTGCAGCTCGCCAGGGCGCTTTCTGCGATTGCTAACGGGGGGGAGATGGTTTCGCCTCACTTCCTGCTCGATGTGCCAGGCAGAAGCGACATGGAGTTCGAGTGGCCTGTGCGGCAGGTGATCTCGGCGAAAGCGGCGGCGGCCACTACCCGGATGCTGGAAGCGGCGGTGAGTGACGGTACTGGCGCTTCCGCCGCGGTTCCGGGCCACCAGGTCGCTGGTAAGACCGGCACCGCCCAGAAGCCGAGAACCGACGGGCGCGGCTACGCGGAAGGGGCCTACATCGCGTCGTTCTCCGGGTTCCTGCCAGCGCATGATCCGCAGTTACTTATCGTGGTCATGGTTGACGAACCTCGTGGAGCGATCTACGGGGGGGCTGTTGCCGCACCGGTGTTCCGGGAGGTCGCTTCGTTTGCCGTCGCGCACTTGAAGATCCCGCCGGCCGTTCCTGCCTCCCAGGTCGCAACGGACACGGTGTTGCCGGATACCGATGAGGAGTGAAGGCGGACCGGGGCGTGATAGAATCTACCGTCCGATTCCCCCTGGAGCAGATGTGACTGGACGCGACATCATAGAGTTGCTCGGCGGTGAAGTCATGTCGGCTGGTTGCCGCGATCTTCACGTCACTGGCATCGCGTACCGTTCAACTAAGGTGCAACAAGGTGACGCGTTCTTCTGTATTCCGGGCTTTTCCACCGATGGTCACTATCATGCCGCCGAGGCGGCACGGCGTGGAGCGGTCGTGCTCGTAGTGGAGCGGACGCTCGACGATGTTGACGAGAGCGCGCAGGTCGTGGTCGCAGACACGCGTGCCGCCCTCGCCCGTGCGGCCGCCGCATTTCACGGGCATCCCAGCAGATCACTTAAGGTCGTAGGTATCACCGGAACCAACGGCAAGACCACGACCACGTATCTGGTTGACGCGATCATGCGTGCGGCGGGCGCGGTGACAGGTCTCGTCGGGACCGTCGAGACGCGCATCGGCAGCCAGCGGTTCGACGCCGGGAGAACCACACCTGAATCGGCCGACCTCCAGGCGCTCCTCGCGCGTATGAGAGCAGAAGGAGTCGACAGCGTGGCTATGGAGGTCTCTTCACACGCGATCGATCTTCACCGTGTTGACGCCGTGCGCTTTTCCGTCGCCGCCTTCACAAACTTGACTCAGGATCACCTCGACTACCACCACACCGTGGAGGAGTACTTCTCGGTCAAGCGACGCCTCTTCACCGATCTTGATGTTGAGATGCGCGTAGTCAACATCGACGATGTATACGGGGCCGGCATGGCTTTCGAGCTCGATGGCGTCGTGAGTGTCGGCAGGATCGCTGAGGCTGACATACGAGCGGCCGATGAAGTCCTCTACGCTGACAGGGCGGAGTTCACGCTCCATACCCCGGCCGGATCCGCGCGAGTGGAGTTGCCTCTGGCCGCCGAGTACAACGTGAGCAACGCGCTAGTGGCGGCGGGTTGCGCGCACGCGCTCGGAGTGCCACTTGAACACATAGTCGCGGGACTATCCGGCGCCCCGCAGGTTCCGGGGCGCCTCGAGCGTATCGACGCCGGTCAGCCGTTCAGTGTCTTCGTCGATTACGCACATACCCCGGACAGTCTCGAAAAGGCGCTTGTGGCGGTTCACGATGTCACACCGGGGAGAGTCCTCGTTGTTTTTGGCTGTGGCGGCGATCGCGATCCGGACAAGCGGCCGCTCATGGGTGCAGCGGCGGGACATGTAGCCGACATGACGATCGTGACGAGCGACAATCCCCGTTCCGAGGATCCGGTAGGCATCATCTTGCAGATTGAAGACGGGATCAAGCCGACCGGAGCGGCCTACGAGGTGGTAATTGATCGGCGCTCCGCGATAGCCCGGGCGTTTGAGCAAGCCGGTCCAGGAGATGCGGTGCTGATCGCGGGCAAGGGGCACGAGGGTTACCAGATATTCGCCGATCGGACGGTTCGATTCGATGATCGCGAGGTCGCGCGCGAGGAGCTTGAGCGGCTGTGCTGACCCTTCCCGTCGACAAGCTGGTGTCCATCGTGGGCGGTGAGCTTCTCGCTGGCTCTCCCGATGCGATGGTCAACGGGGTCGCGATCGATTCGAGAGAGGTCGAGCCCGGTGGAGCGTTCTTTGCTCTGCCAGGCGGCCGCACCGACGGGCATGAGCACTTCGGGGAGGCGGTCGAAGCTGGCGCTCGCGCGCTGATCGTGACACGGCCGGACGCCGATCTTGCTGAGTTGATGGAGGCGGCTCGAAGGCGCGGGGTCGCCGTAGTCAGGGTGCCCGACACGCTTGCGGCGATCCAGCGGCTCGCGACGTTTCATCGAAGCAGACTATTTTGCCCGGTCATCGGCGTGACCGGCTCGACGGGAAAGACCACGACCAAAGAGTACCTCGTATCGGTGTTGGGGACGTGCCGCAAGGTTGTCGCAACGGCTGGCAACCGCAACAACGAGCTTGGCGTGCCCCTCACCGTGTTGGAAGCGGGCGCGGATACCGATGTGCTCGTGGTCGAGATGGCGATGCGCGGGACGGGAGAGATCGCGGAGCTTGCGCGTATAGCGTCACCCACGATGGGCATCGTGACCAACATCGGCGTGAGCCACATCGAGCTTCTCGGCTCTCAGGAGGCTATTGCGTCGGCTAAAGGTGAACTCATCGAGGCAATCCCAGCTGACGGCACGGTTTTCCTCAACGGCGATGACGCGTTTTCGAGTCGCCTCGCCACGAAATCATCGGCCCCCGTCGTTCGCTACGGGTTGTCGGAGGCGTGCGAAGTTCGTGCGGAAGAGATAACGGTCGACGCGGCGAGCCTCGCTCATTTCTCGCTCGTGCTTCCTCAAGTCCGCGTCTCGGTGCAGCTTAGCGTTCCCGGGAGGCACAACGTCTACAATGCGCTCGCCGCCGCCGCGGTCGCCGACGCCCTTGGCTTCGATCCGTTCGATATAGCGGCGGGTCTCTCGGTGATGACCGGTGCCGACATGCGAATGCAGGCGTTCGTCACGGCGAGCGGCATCCATGTGATCAACGACGCATACAACGCCAATCCAGCATCGATGCGGGCGGCGGTCGACACTCTCGCCGAAATGCGCGCGGAGGGACGCACGGTAGCGGTGCTGGGAGACATGGCCGAGCTCGGCTCACTCACTGAACTCGCGCATTTCCAGCTTGGCGAACACGTCGCGCGCGCCGGAATCGGTGTGTTGGTGACTGTCGGTGAGCGAGCTCGCCGTGTCGCCGAGGGCGCACGCGCCGTTGGCATGGATTCGTCGCTGGTGCGTCCCTGCGTGACCGCCGAGGAAGCGAGCGAAGTGCTCGATGACACGTTGGAACCAGGAGATATCGTGCTCGTCAAAGCGTCGCGTGTGATGCGGCTTGAGCGAGTCGTGGAAGGGATCGTGGAGCCGCGTGTTTGATTTCGCGGAGTATCCGTCATATCAGGTCTTCATGGCCGTGGTGCTCGCACTCGTTGCGACGGGGGCTCTCTTCCCATTTTGGATCCGGCTGCTGAAGTTTCGCGGGATCGGTCAGCAGGTGCGGGCCGATGGACCCCAAGGCCACCTCGTCAAGCAGGGTACCCCTACCATGGGTGGCGTGCTGATTCTTCTGGTGGTCGCTGGCGTCTACGTGTTTCTCGGCGATTTTGGGCGCTTGAGTTTGCTCGCGGTCGCCGCCATGGCGGCGTGCGGGTTACTCGGGTTTATCGATGACTGGGCGAAGGTCGTGCACGAACGTTCACTGGGTCTCACTCCGCGCTTGAAGATCGCGGGACAGGCGTTTGTCGCGCTCAGTTTTGGGTTGCTCGCGGTCAACTGGGGCGGGGTGAGTACCGTCGTCGACTTGCCTCTTACGGGCGTGAGTCTCGATCTCGGGTCCGTAAGCTCCCTCGTGGCCGTCGGTGACGCCGGATTGGTGGTGCCGTGGCTCTATCTCGGGCTCGTGTTCTTCATGATCGCCGGGTTCTCAAACGCGGTGAACTTGACGGATGGGCTTGATGGGCTTGCGGCCGGTACGGTCACGATCGTTATGCTCGCGTACGCCGGTATAGCGTTTCGCCAGGACCGCCTTGAGGTGGCGCTTCTCGCTGCCGCGATCGCGGGAGCGTGCATGGGCTTTTTGTGGTACAACGCCTATCCTGCCGACATCTTCATGGGAGATACCGGTTCGCTTGGTCTCGGGGCGGCGATTGCCGCGTTTGGCATCATTACGAAGACCGAGCTTCTGCTCGTGCTGATCGGCGGGATATATCTAGCCGAGACGCTCTCGGTCATCCTCCAGGTAGCTTCGTTCAAGCTGACCGGCAGACGCATCTTTTTGATGGCGCCGCTTCACCATCACTTTGAGATGAAGGGATGGTCCGAGACAAAGGTCATGCTCAGGTTCTGGATCGTCACCGGCATCCTCGCGGGTGCGGGATTCGCGCTTTACTTTGTTGGATCGGTGAGGGGTTGACGTGCTGAAAGAGGGCATGGACATCCTCGTGGTGGGACTCGGGACCTCAGGCGAAGCGTGCGCTCGATACCTGCTCGACACTGGAAGTGCCGGGTGCTCTGTCCGGGTGACCGTGGTAGACGGTTCCGAAACCGAGGCGCTCCAAGCCACAGCGGCAGATATCCGGAGCCTTGGCGCGACCGTGCTCTTGGGCGTCTCGGACATAGCCGCCGAGTATGACCTGGCCTTGATGAGTCCGGGGATCCCGCCCGCATCCCCGCTGTTTCGTGCCGCGCATCGTGCTTCGGTTGAAACCATCTCTGAGATCGAGTTCGCGTATCGCCGGTCGAGCGCGCCCTGGATCGCGGTGACGGGAACCAACGGCAAGACGACGGTGACGAGTCTCATCGGCCAACTCCTTCTTGGCGGAGGGGTGGCTGTGCGAGTTGCTGGCAACATTGGGATGCCCGCGATCAGCGCCGTGGCCGAGACGGGACCCGCAGGCGCGATCGTGGCCGAGGTCTCGTCGTTCCAGCTCGCCCTTACGAGCCAGTTCCATCCTCGTGTCGCTGTGCTGTTGAACATCACGCCCGACCACCTCGACTGGCACGGCGATATGGCCACCTACACCGCGGACAAGGCGCGAGTGTTTGCCAACCTCACCCAAGATGACACGGCCGTCGTCGACGTTGACGACCCTGGTGCGGCGCCTTTCGCCGACGTGATTGAGAGCCGGGGCGCGCGCGTTGTTCGCACGAGTGTGAAGAGCGTCCCCGAGGGCGGAGTCGGCGTTGGCGCCGGCGGCTACATCACCGCGATGGTTCGCGGGGTCGCTCACCGCGTTGTCCACCGGGACGCGCTGCGCATCCGGGGCGCACACAATCTCGCCAACGCTTGCGCGGCTACCGCGGCGGCTCTCGCGTTTGGGGTTTCGGTAGAAGACGTGCGCAATGGACTTGAGAGCTTCGAGCCGCTCGCGCACCGGCTCGAGCCTGTCGGCATCGTTGAGGGCGTTGAATACTTCAACGACTCGAAAGCAACCAATCCTGGAGCGGCGATCAAGGCGCTGGAATCGTTTAGTGACCGAAGGACCACCGTGCTCCTTGGCGGTCGAAACAAAGGCGCGTCATTCGATGAGCTCGCGTGGGCGGTAGGCGGCCGGCGGGCGCGGGCGGTTGTGTTCGGTGAGGCGGCAGACGAGATCGCCGCTGCGCTCGTGAAGGCGGGGGTCGATTACGAGGCGGCGACTGACCTTCGCAGTGCTGTGGGCATCGCGCATCGGATGGCTAGCGAGGGGGATGTCGTTGTGCTCTCTCCGGCCTGCGCTTCTTTCGATGAGTTCGCCTCATATGCGGATCGCGGCTCCCGGTTCAAAGAGATGATTGCGTCGCTCGGCCGGGAGGTTGGCTGAGATGGCACCACGAACCGGCTACGCGGGCGGCCTTCGCGCCCGTTACACGCTTCTGTTCGCTACTTTCTTCTTGTTGTGTGGAGGAGTGCTGATGGTCTACTCGGCGTCGTCAGCCTCGGATGTCGTGAGGCTTCAAGACGGCGCCCACCACCTCAAGCGTCACCTCGCCGCTATTGCCCTCGGTTTCACATTCATGGCCGCGGCGATGGCTGTGGATTATCGCCGGATGCGCTGGAGTGGGCCAGCTTTGTGGATCATATCGTTAACTGGTCTCGTCATCGTTTTGGTGAACGGAGTGGGCAAGTGGGGAGCGACACGCTGGATTGACCTAGGGCCGTTTACCATACAGCCGTCTGAGCTCGCGAAGATTGGGTGCGTGCTTGTAGCCGCGATACTCGTGCAACAGTATCGGCAAAAAACCCTGACTGCCAGCCAGTTCTGGTTGCGTATCGTGACCATCGCCGGGGCGCCGTCTGCGCTGATCATGTTCCAGCCCGACCTTGGAACAGCCATCTCGATTTGCGCTGCGGTCTACTTCGTGTTGCTGATAAGCGGCGCTAGCGGCAAGGTGTTGAGCGGTGTCGCCGTTGGAGGTCTGGTCGCGATCGCGGGGCTCATCGCGATTGCGCCGTACCGATTGGCGCGATTCACGGCGTTCCTCGATCCGTGGGCCGATCCTCAAGGGGCAGGCTACCAGAGCATTCAGGCCATGTACGCGTTTGGATCCGGTGGTATCACAGGAGTGGGCCTCGGAATGTCACGGCAGAAGTTCTTCTATCTGCCAGCCGCGCACACGGACTTCATCTTCGCTATCATCGGAGAGGAACTCGGCCTTGCCGGAACCCTCTCAGTGGTGCTCGCGTTTGCCGCGATCGCTTACGCCGGAGTGCGCATCGCGCTCGGCTGCAAGGACCAGTACGGTCGCCTCATTGCCGGAGGGTTGACCGGCATGATCGTGCTGCAGGCCGTGATGAACATGGCGGCGGTGACCGGACTGATGCCCGTCAAGGGAATCACGTTGCCTCTCGTGAGTTTTGGCGGATCGTCGCTGGTGCTCACCATGTTGTGTATCGGGCTGATCATGTCCGTGTCCACCTATGGTGCCCGCGCTGAGGCGCGCGTGAACCATACGAGCAAGGAGAAGAGTACGCGTGCGAATCGTGCTGAGCGGCGGGGGAACCGCCGGTCACATCTATCCGGCATTGACGGTGGCCGAGCGGTTGCGTGCCGACGGACATGAGGTGCACTTCGTCGGAGCACCCGGTGGCCCCGAGGCCGGTCTTGCGCGTGAGGCGGGCTTGGCGTTCCATGCCCTTCCTGCTCGCGGGTTCGATCGCTCCCGTCCAGCATCGTTGGTGGGCGCGGCTGGCGTTCTCGCAGTGTCGACGATCCGGGCGATCGCGCTACTGGGGCGGCTTCGTCCTGGCGCGGTAGCGGGTTTTGGCGGCTATGTCTCGCTTCCGGTCGGCCTTGCCGCTTCCGTGCGCCGCATCCCTCTCATCTTGCATGAACAAAACTCGGTTCCCGGCGTGGCAAACCGGGTGCTTGCCCGGTTTGCGTGCGCAATTGGAGTGACGTACGCCGAGACTGGCGCAAGACTTGGCCGATCTCGACGCACTGAGGTGACTGGTAACCCGGTCAGGGACGCGATAGTCTCGGCGGACAGGATCGAGGCCCGCCGCCAGATGGATCTTTCCGATGACGATGTCTTGCTTCTTGCGTTTGGCGGGAGCCGTGGCGCGCGCCACCTCAACGAAACACTCGTCGCACTTGCTCCACGAATCTGCGCTCGGCCCTGGGTACGGGTCGTGCATGTCGCCGGCGCGGCGGAGTATGAGAGTGTGCGCTCAGCGGCAGACGCGGATACTCTTACCGCAGCTGAGCGTGAGCGCTACCATGTCGTGTCCTACCTCGATGACATGGGACAGGTTCTCGCCGCCGCTGACGTCGTGGTAGCCCGTGCCGGCGCGACCTCGATCGCCGAGATCACCGCAGTTGGGCGGGCGGCCGTGTTGGTGCCGTATCCGTACGCGACCGGCGATCACCAGACCAAGAATGCCGAGGACGTCGCCAAGGCAGGCGGCGCCATTGTCATCGCGGATTCGGATCTCGACGCTCCTGTGTTCGAGGCGGCGCTTTTGTCCCTGCTCGACGATGCGGAGGCTCGCGAGAGCATGGCCCGCGCGTCACGAGGACTCGGACGTGTAGATGCCGCAGACCGCTTTGCCGCCCTTGTGCGCGAGTGCGCAAGCCCAGCACGAACGGGAGCCTGATGTGAAACGTATGGTTTACGCGCACTTCATAGGAGTCGGCGGCGCCGGGATGAGTGGCCTTGCGCGAGTCCTTCATGATCGCGGCAACCGTGTGAGCGGTTCTGATCTTAAGGAGTCGCGGTATACACGGGCGCTGGTTGAGTCCGGCATCCCGGTGAGCATCGGTCACCATGCCGACAATCTTGGAGACCCAGAAGTCGTAGTGGTTTCCTCGGCGATACCTGAGTCGAATCCAGAGCTTGCCGCGGCCCGCACGCGCGGTCTCGACATCTGGCCGAGAGCACGGATGCTTGCGCACCTCGCTGGCGAGCGCACGACGATCGCGGTTGCCGGCACGCACGGTAAGACGACGACGAGTTCGATGGTTGCGACGATGCTATCGGGGCTGGGACTCGACCCGACTTTTCTCGTCGGTGGCGAGGTGTGCGCATACGGCACTAATGCGGCGTGCGGTACAGGCCGGCACTACGTCGTAGAAGCTGACGAGTCCGACGGCTCATTCATCTATCTCGACCCGTTCATCTCGCTCCTCACCAACGTTGAAGCCGATCATCTCGATCACTACGGGACCTTGGCGGCTGTGGAAGAGACGTTTCAGCAATTCGTCGCCAAGACGGCGGCGGCCGGGTGCGTGGTCGTGTGCGGGGATGACCCTCGTGCTATGGATATTGCGCGTCGCTCAGGTGTTCAGATGGTGACGTACGGTCGAGGTCACGAGTGCGATGTGAGGTGTGATTCGCTTGAGGCGGCCGGTCGCGGGTATCGCTTCTCGTTCACGTTGCCCACTGGCGTACGGGTACATGCGTCTATCGCTGTTCCCGGCGAGCACAACGTGATAAACGCGACGGGCGCGCTCGCTGTGGCACACGTACTTGGCGTTGATGTGCAAGCCGCCGCGGATGCGCTCGCGGAGTTTCGAGGTGTGAAGCGAAGGTTTGACGAGGTCGGTTTGGTCGGGGGAGTGACTGTGGTTGACGACTACGCACACCACCCGACGGAGGTTCGCGCCACGCTCGCCGCGGCGCGATCGCTGGGCTATCGGCGGGTTTGGGCGGTCTTCCAGCCGCATCGATACTCCCGGACCGCCGCGCTCGGGGAGGAGTTTGGCTGTGCGTTTGATGACGCCGACGCGGTCGTGATGATGGATGTGTACAGTGCGGGAGAGACGCCGATACCGGGCGTCACCGGTAAGACGATAGTCGACGCGATACTCGATCAGGACAATCGGCCGAGAGTGGCATACTTCCCTCATCGGCGAGAGGTCGTTCCGTACGTGAGCGGTAGAGCGCGCGCCGGCGATCTGGTGTTGACGCTCGGCGCGGGTGACGTGACGGCGCTCGGACCGCAGATCGTCGAGGCGCTCGGCGTAGAGAGGGGAAGCGGGTGAGCGTGCGTCGCGCCAGCGATCGTCTCTCGACGGCTGTGACGGGCATTGTCCGCAGGGATGAGCCGCTCGCTCGGCGTACGACGTACCGAATCGGCGGACCCGCGGCGCTATACATCGAGTGCGACACCCTTTCCTCAATAGGCAAGGCCCTCGATATCCTTAGCGAGGAGGGGATCGAGTGGACGGTTCTGGGCAGAGGCAGTAACGTGCTCGCTTCAGATGAAGGCTATGACGGAGCGGTCATAGTCCTTGGTCGCGAGTTCAAGCGGCATCGTGTGGAGGGCGATCGAATCAGGACCGGATCGGGGGTCGTGCTCGCGGCGATCGTCAGAGACGCATATTCGCGGGGGCTTGGCGGGCTCGAGTTCGCGGCGGGAATCCCTGGGACTGTGGGAGGCGCGCTTGCGATGAACGCAGGCTCTCGCGACGCGTGGATCGGCTCGCTCGTTGACACGGTCACGTTGTGGGTTCCCGGAGTCGGTTTGCGCTCGTTTCATCACCGCGAGATCGAGTGGGGGTACCGATCGACGGATCTGGTGTCGCGAGGCGTAGTCGTCGAGTCCGAACTTCGTCTTCATGAAGCTGACCGCGAAACCGTCAGAAGGGTTACTGACGCGTGCCTGACGGCAAGGAGAGCGACTCAGCCCGTCGGAACTGCTAACGCGGGGAGTGTGTTTAAGAATCCTCAGGGAGACTCTGCCGGTCGACTGATTGAGGCGTGTGGGTTCAAAGGCAGGTACAGAGGCGGGGCGCAGGTCTCGGAAATCCACGCCAACTTCATCATCAACACCGGAGACGCCCGGGCCGCCGACGTGCTCGGTCTCATCAGCGAGATCCGGGAGGCGGTGAGTCAGACATATGGCATCGAACTCGAAGCGGAGATCAGGTTCCTCGGGAGACGGACGGAAGCGTAAGCGCGTCGTAATCACGCAGGAGAGAGTTCGCGACGGCGGGTCGCGTGCTCAGGGGAACGCTCATAAGAAGCATCGACCTGAACATGAGGTCGAGGATCGAGGCAAAAAGTCGAAACCCAGTACACGCAGGCGTGATCCAAAGAGAGCGGCGCGGGAGCAGCGACTTGTGCGTCAACGGCGAACGGCCCTGATTCGCGCTCTCGGTGGTGTGCTGCTGCTGGGGGCGGTAGCTTTTGGCGCGGTAACGATCTACCGGTCAGATGCTCTACCGGTCAACCGCGTGCTCGTCGATGGAATCGTGAACCTCAGTGAAGATGAGGTTCACGCTGCGGCCGGAGTGCCCGAAGACGCTACACTGCTCCGTCTTCCCGTGAACGAAATCGAGGATCGCCTGCTTGAGAACCCGTGGATCGAGCGGGTGGAAATCTCTCGTTCGTTTCCCGACGCGGTGAGGATCACCATTACTGAGCGCACCCCGGTCGCATACGTCGATACGGGTGAAGCTGTGCTATGGCTTGTCGACGCGTCGGGTTTCGTGATCTCCTCCGGCGTTCCCGACCCGGAAGATGCGCGGGTTGTGATCCGTGATCTAGATGGAGTCGAGCCTGTCGCAGGAGAGACGCTGGCTGACCCAGTGGCCGTCAACGTGCTTACCATTCTTTCGGGGTTGTCATCAGAACTGCGCGGCATGGTGCGTGCGATATCGGCGCCTTCGGTGGACAGGACCGCGCTCATCACCGTAGATGATGTCGAGGTCTTGGTCGGTTCCGCTGACGATCTCGACCTGAAGGACACCGTTGCGAGGCGTATACTCCTTGAGCAGCAGGGAGCTGCTGTCTACATCGATGTTCGCACCCCCGAGCGCCCCACGTGGCGCGGTCTCGAGACTCCCCGGTAGGCGATCTTCGCGCTATGGCCGCCGCTCCTCGCACAGCGTATCGTCAGCGCGAAACGGCTTAGGTTAGCGGAGTGAGGCAAGCAGTGAGTCAGGCGCCTGGGGCCACAGTTGAGATCAACTTGAAATCAACACTTGCACATACCATAACGTTTATGCGAAGATTGAGCGTTATCGCTGGACAATTACCGTAAAGTATAGGTTGAGAGTAAAGACGGCACTATCGACCCGGGAGGGGAGACATGCTCGAGACTGGCGCGAACTACCTCGCTGTCATCAAGGTCGTCGGCGTCGGCGGCGGCGGAACTAACGCCGTGAACCGTATGGTTGAAGCCGGTGTCAAGGGCGTCGAGTTCATCGCGGTGAACACGGACGCCCAAGCGCTCCTGATGTCTGACGCTGACTACAAGGTTCACATTGGAGTGGGCCTGACCAAGGGTCTGGGTGCTGGTGCGGATCCTGATGTCGGGCTGCAAGCCGCCGATGAGAACCGCGCTGAGATCAAGGAAGCTTTGCAGGGCGCGGACATGGTCTTCATCACGGCGGGTGAGGGCGGCGGTACCGGTACCGGCGGAGCGCCTATCATCGCTCAGATCGCCAAAGACGAGATAGGCGCGCTCACCGTCGGTGTCGTGACACGTCCGTTCGCTTTTGAAGGCCGCAAGCGTGCCCTGCAGGCGGAGGAAGGCATCAAGCGCCTGCGCGAGGTCGTCGACACACTCATCGTCATCCCCAACGACCGTCTTCTTCAGGTCGCCGAGAAAAAGACGTCGATCCTCGACGCGTTCCGGGTGGCCGACGACATCCTGCGCCAAGGCACCCAGGGCATCACTGACCTCATCACAGTGCCTGGTCTCATCAACCTTGACTTTGCCGATGTGCGCACCATCATGGCCGACGCTGGTTCAGCGCTCATGGGGATCGGTCTTGCCGCTGGCGACAACCGCGCCCACGATGCGGCGAAGGCGGCGATCTCCAGTCCGCTCCTGGAATCCAGCATCGAAGGCGCGCACGGCATTCTTCTGTCGATTGCAGGCGGTTCAGACCTTGGCTTGTTCGAGGTCAACGAGGCCGCGGAGGTGGTTGCCGCTGCGGGACATCCTGACGCCAACATCATCTTTGGCGCGGTTATTGACGACTCGATGATGGATCAGATCCGGGTGACGGTCATTGCGACAGGTTTTGAGGGACGCCGCCGCAAGCAAGAATCCATGGAGTTCGAAGGCGCGTTGGACGATAGGCCCTCGCTTCCCACCTTCGAACCGCTCGCCGAAGAAGAGCTCGACATTCCCGCATTTCTGAAGAAGCGTTCGTTTTAGGTTTCTGTCCGGCTCAGTTCCCGGTTTGACCCCGGGAGTCACGGCGGTGAGACCCCGTGGCTTCCGGGGTCTTACGTGTCCGGCGAAATCAAAGGAGACCCGTCTGCGTTTCGGCGGGCCTCCCTTTCGACGGTGCGGATTGCTCTTACGCCGAGTCCTTGGGTGGCGGCTCGGGCGGAGCGGGTGGAGCGGGTGGAACAGGCGGCTCGGGTGGTGCAGGTGGCGCGGGCGGTGCAGGTGGTGCAGGTGGCGCGGCTGGAGTATAAGCCTGGGGGTGCGGTCCACCGACCGGAGGCGCCAGGGAACCGCGCTTGATCTTGCGATATACCGTGAAGAAGTAGACCGCGGCTACTATCCAGCCAAAGCCGACGAGAAAGCCGATCCCGAGCAAGACCACCCAAAGAGTCTTGCTGCTACCTGTTGATCCAGGGTACTCGTACTCGTTCCGCGAAAGCGCGTCGATGAACATCCATACGTTAAAAGCGAACAGTGTGAGACCGATGAGCAGCATGCTGCCCCAGCACAACAGGAACAACCCGCCGAACATCGGTCCGAACGGGTCGTCGTAGTAGTCCTGTGCGAGGGCCGGGGAGGCGGCTAGGGTGCCTGCGAAGACGACCACAGCCGCGGTGATAGACGACCGCTTCATTGTTCACCCCCTCCCAGAGCAGTCGAAATGATCCGAGTCATGGGGCGGCTCGGCTACAATGAGTGTGCCCTAAACTGGTCGCATCTACCATTTCTTTCCGAGGATTCCGCGCTCACCCCGACTTCACCGAGGAGGTTTGACTGTGACGCCTCATGACGGCACACGCCTTGCGCCCTCGCTTGAGCGGATCGAACGAGACGGCCTGGTCTTGTACACGGATGTGGCGTTGCGGGAGTCGGACGGTATCGTTGTCGCGTTTAGCGAGCGAACAGGAGGGGTGAGCAAACCGCCATACGCCTCCCTCAATCTCGCGGCACACGTAGGCGACGATCCGCTTGCGGTCGACGCTAACAGGGTGCGCCTGCTAGACGCGCTTGGGTGCGCGGGGTTTGCGGATCGTGTGGTGACCGCCCAGCAGGTGCACGGCTCCGTCATCGCCCACGCCCAGCCGAGCGACGCGGGAACCGGTGCGCGCGCGTCAGCGGGCACGCCGCCCTTCTCGGCGACGGATGCGATCATCACGCACGTCCCGGATACGCCGCTTCTCATGATGTACGCCGATTGTGTGCCGGTGATCTTGGTCGCGCGCAAGCGCGTGCCTATGGTCGCGGTCGTGCACGCGGGGTGGAAGGGGACACTGGAGCTCTTGTCCGGCCGGACGGCCGTTTTGCTCGCGGCAAAAGCCGGGTGTGAGACGTCCGATCTTCTCGCCTACATCGGCCCGCACATTGGAGGATGTTGCTACGAGGTTGATGAACCGCTGCGGGCACGCTTCCGAGCGTGTTTCGTGTCAGAGATCGGACATGGCACGAGGCTCGACTTGGGAGCCGCAGTCAATGAGAGTCTCACGGCGGCCGGTGTCGAGGATTCGTGTATCTCAGGAGTTGGCGTGTGTACGCAACATCATCCGGCCCGGTTTTTTTCGTACCGGGCCGCGGAAACGACGGGGCGACATGGGGCGCTCGCGATATTGAATCAAGGGTGATCGTCGAAGGAGTTGCGTAGCAGCAGCGCGTACGAATGGCCGCGGATATGGTTAAACCTTCGTGAACCCGGTGTTTCGTGAGTCATTTGGCGCTGCTTGAGCGCTATACTGGGTCAGATTCGGCAGTAAAGTGACCAATCCGATAACCGTGAGGAGTTGACTCGTCGCGATGCGTGAGCAGTTCAGGCAGGAACTGAAAGATCTCAAGATCGAGGTGTTGTCCATCGGACGTGCCGTGACCGCTCGCACGCGCGACTCGGTGAGCTCACTCGTGACGGGTGATGTGGATCTTGCGCAGTCCGTTGTTGATGGTGATGAGGAGATCGATCGTCGCACCCAGTCTGTGGAGGAACGTGCTCTCGAAGTCATAGCCACCCAGTTTCCGGTAGCTCGCGACTTGCGGCTATTGCACTCACTCACCTATATCGCTCTTCACCTTGAGCGAATGGCCGATCTTGCTGTCAACATTGCGAGAGCCGCCAAGCGGACCGCAGGGCGCAGAGGCCCCCAGACTCTGTACGACCTCATCCAGGCGCAGGGAAATCTTGTCTACCGGGTGCTCGAGGCGACGTGCGAGGCGCTCGAGACGAACGACCTCGAACTCGCACGCAAGCTGCAAGATCTCGACGAGCCCATCGATCACCTCTACAAGCAGTTCTTCCGCGAACTCGCCCGTCTGCACGACGAGGAGGATATTGAGTGGGCGTCTTCGATGGTGCTCGCGAGCCGGTATCTTGAGCGCATCGCTGACAATGCCGTCGATATCGGCGAGCGGATCGCCTATCTCATCACGGGCGATTTCGACGCGCTTCAACCCATCGACGAAGAGACCGACTGATCCATGGGTTTCGTTGCGGCTCGATACGAGGCTGTTCGCAGACACATCGCGGACGCCGCGGACGCGAGTGGACGTGATCCGAGCGGAATCACCATTGTTGCGGTTACCAAGACCGTAGGCGTGCAAGAGATCCGTGAGGCGGTCTCCGCGGGAGTGGCCGATTTTGGCGAGAACCGTGTGCAGGAGTTTCTCGGCAAGCGAGGACTCTTTCCGGACGTGCGCTGGCACTTCATCGGAACACTTCAGACGAACAAGGTCAAAGACATCGTCGGGCGTGCGTCGCTCATCCACTCGGTCGATTCGTACCGGTTGCTCGAGACGATAGACCGGCGCGCGGCTGAAGCGGGGGTGGTCCAGCCGGTGTTGCTGCAAGTCAACGTCTCAGGCGAGGATTCAAAGCACGGGTTTGACCCTTGCGACGTGCATGAGGCGCTCGCCGAGGCTTCCCGCATGGACTTCATCGAGGTGCGCGGGTTGATGACGATGGCGCCGCTCGGCCGGGCCGAGGACGTTCGCTGGGTCTTTCGCGAACTGCGCGAACTGCGCGATTCTCTACACGCGACGCGGCTCGATGGGGTAGAGTTAGATGAGCTTTCGATGGGCATGTCGGGCGACTTCCGTGTGGCGGTGGAAGAGGGCGCGACAATTGTGCGCGTCGGGAGTGCGATCTTCGGCCGATAGCTGAGTCGCACGCACCCGTTGCGGTGCGCTGTCATGCACGTTTCGGCAGGCAAGGAGATGCGACGTGGGCCTGTGGCAACGCATCAAGGTACGCCTCGGTCTCGAGGACGACTGGGACGAGGAGTACGACGACGAGAACGATGACTACGATGGCGAAACCGACGAGCCGCGGCGCTCGGACGCATCCTACGGACGGGACGGTTACAGCTCCCCGTACGCGACGCCCGCTTCCACGTCGGTCAAGCGACTCTCGCGCGAGCCGGACATCGGCCGTGCACGTGACGCAACACCGCTGCGAAGCGTTCCTGCTGGAGGCGAGGTCTCGGCGATGAGGCCTCAGCTCAAGATGGCGATTGTGGAGCCGAAGAGCTTCACTGAAGCGCAGGCAATCGCAGATAAGTTCAAGTCAGGCACGCCTGTGATAATGAACATGTCGGCGACCAAGCCCGATCTGGCAAAGCGCGTACTCGATTTTGCGAGCGGACTCACGTACGGACTCGACGGAGGATTGCAGAAGGTCTCCGACAAGGTCTTCATGCTCACGCCAGCCAACGTCGATGTCTCCGCCGAGGACAGGCGCCGGTTGCGCGACACTGGCCTGTTCACGATGGAGTGACCCAGGTGGCCAAGAGCACCGACACCAGCATCCCTCTCATCGTGGTTGGCGGCGGACGGATGGGCGAGGCGATCGTTGCCGGTTTCATCGGCGCGGGGTTTTACGTCCCCGCTGAGGTGATGGTGGTTGAGCCGGACGCGGCGCGCCGAGAGATCCTGGAGTCCACCCTCGGCGTTGTGTGTATGGCCGAGGCGAACACCACGCTTTCCCGGGCGCAGCTCATCATCTTGGCGGTCAAGCCTCAGGTCATCGGTGAGGTTGTTGCCGGGCTCGCCTCGCACATCACTGATGCGCTTGTCGTGTCGATCGCCGCGGGTGTTTCCTGCGCGCGCCTTGAGATGTTGCTGCCACCCGGAACGGCCGTGGTCCGGGTCATGCCCAACACCCCCGCGATCGTGGGCAAGGGCATGAGCGTTGTGAGCGGCGGTTCCAGCGCACGCCCTGAGCAAGTCGGCTTGGTGTGTGAGGTCTTCTCGTCGCTTGGTGACGCCGTCGTGCTCGATGAGCGCCATCAAGACGCGGCCACCGCGCTTTCTGGTTCGGGACCGGCGTACGTGGCGCTCTTCATCGACGCGCTCGCGAGGGCAGGCATACATCACGGATTGCCCGCTAAAGTCGCCAGACGGCTCGCGCTAAAGACTGTCGCCGGCACCGCCGCGCTCATCGAAACGACCGGACAACAACCTGAACAGGTGATAGACGGGGTGGCTAGTCCGGGCGGCACCACCATTGCAGGCATCGAGGCGCTCGAATCGGGCGGGGTACGGAGCGCGGTCTTAGCCGCCGTCACCGCCGCGGTCGTGCGCGCAAAGGAGCTGGGCACGTGAATCTCGCGTCCATTGTTAGCAGCGTTCTTGATTTCTACTCACTGCTGATCTTCATCTACGTCATCATGTCGTGGTTTCCGATCCGCGATGGCGTGTTCGCCGACATCTACCGCGTGATCGGTTCGCTCGCCGAGCCCTACATTGGGATATTTCGCAGGATCGTCCCGGCTGCGGGTCCGATCGACTTCTCACCACTCATAGCGCTCGTCGTCTTGCGCTATCTGATCCAGCCTGTGCTTGTCCGGCTCGTGCAAACGCTCGGCCTGTAGGAAGGGGCGCCCCAGATGAAGCTCACACCGCTTGATATCCATCACAAGGAGTTCCGGCACTCCCTCCGCGGTTACAGTGAGGAGGAGGTGGACGGCTTTCTCGATCAAGTCGCCGATGAGTTCGAGCGCCTCTTCAAAGAGAACATCGACATGAGCGAGAGACTCGAGGCAGCGACTGAGAAGGTCAAGACCTACCAGGAGATGGAGCGCACTCTCCATAACACGATGCTCGCGGCTCAGCGTTCCGCCGAGGACATCGTGGGCAAAGCGCGCGAGGAGGCCGATGCGATCCTGAAGGACGCGGAGGTCAAGGCCAAGGAGATAATCCACAACGCACTCACGAGCAAGCAGAGTGTCGCCGGTGAACTCGTGCGAATCAAACAGGCCGAGGAGGAGTTCCGGAGCCGATTCACAGCCATGCTCGAGGCCCACTTGAGGGGCGTGACCGAGATCACGCTCCCAGAAGACATCAGCGTGCTCGCGGGTGTGACCGAGGCGGGGGTAATCTCGGCGGTAGAGGTCGTTTCAGACTCCGCTACGGCGGCGTTCGACGGACGAGGCGCAGTGATGCCGGAGCCGTTGCCATCGGCAGCGCCCGAGATGGGGAAGCGCGAACGTCCTGGCGCTACCATGGCCATGCCGGCCGCGGCCGCGGCCGCCGTTGCCGCAGAAGCCGCGACGCCCGGTTTCGTGAGCGGCGTCATGCTTGGGGAGACTAAGAGCCCCGACTTGCCACCCGATCTCGAACTTGCCGAGCCGCGCGAGTATCCTATGGTGTCGTTCGATTCGCTCGGCGAGCGGGAAGATGACCTCGACATCGAGGAGATCGACTAGGCGAGGCGCCACCGCTCCGTGCGGACTATTTCTGAACACTACGAGGAGTGAAGTGGATTACAAGCAGACGATGAATCTGCCGGTGACCGGTTTTCCGATGCGGGCGAACCTTGCTCAAAGGGAGCCGGAGTGGATCGCATTTTGGGACGAGATCGATCTTCACGGCCGAGCAGTCGCGGCCAACCGGGACGGCGAGCCATTTATCCTCCATGACGGTCCCCCGTACGCTAACGGTCACATCCATATGGGGACGGCGTTTAACAAGGTGTTCAAAGACCTCATCGTGAAGTACAAGACGATGCGCGGATACTACTCGCCGTACGTTCCCGGCTGGGATTGCCACGGCCAGCCCATAGAGCACCAGGTCGAGAAGAATCTTGGCCCCGAGAAGATGGCGAAGATCTCCCAGGCCAAGCTCCGCGAGCTCTGTCGCGACTACGCGATGAAGTTTGTGGGCGTACAGGCCGAGGAGTTCCGCCGTCTTGGTGTGGTGGGCGATTTCGAGAACCCGTACCTCACGCTCAACCCCACCTACGAGGCCGGCAACGTGCGTATCTTCAAGGAGATGTACAACCGTGGCATGATCTACAAGGGCTCCAAGCCCATCCACTGGTGCATCCGCTGCCACACTGCGCTTGCCGAGGCGGAGATCGAGTACGCCGACGTGACCTCGAACTCCATCTACGTCGCGTTCCGCATGACCTCGGCCACGCCTTGGGACGCGGAGGGCGACGTGAGCGCGCTCATCTGGACGACGACCCCGTGGACGCTTCCCGCAAACGTCGCGGTCACGCTCGCCGAGGGTGCCGACTACGTGGGTGTCAAGCGCGAGGGGCGCGTCTACGTGCTTGCCGAGGAGCTCGTCGAGGCCGTCGCGCTGGTGGCTGGCTGGGTTGAGGGCTCGTGGGAGGTCGTCGGGCCGCGTGTGAAGGGCTCGGAGCTTGCTGGCGCGACGTACGCGCAGCCCATCCACGACGGTGTCGAGGGCGTCATCATCACCGGCGAGCACGTCGACCTGTCGACGGGCACCGGCGCCGTGCACACCGCGCCTGGTCACGGCGACGAGGACTACCTCATGGGCGTGCGCCACGGGCTTCCGATGCCGATGCCCGTCGACGACGACGGCGTGTTCGACCCGGGCGGCGGGCCGTTCGAGGGCATGAGCGTGCACGACGCCAACCCGCGCATCATCGAGTGGCTCACCGGGCGCGGTGCCTTGCTCGCCGCGACCAGGGTCCAGCACAGCTATCCGCACTGCTGGCGCTGCAAGCAGCCGGTCATCTTCCGCGCGACCGAGCAGTGGTTCGTGAGCATGGACAGCGCCGCTGAGGGCGTCCGTCCACTCCGCGAGGGCGCGATGGAGGCGATCGGGCAGGTCGAGTGGATTCCGGGCTGGTCGGTCAATCGCATCTCAGCGATGGTTTCCGACCGCCCCGACTGGTGCATCAGCCGCCAGCGTGCGTGGGGTGTGCCGATTCCCGTCTTCACCTGCGCCTCGTGCGGCGAGACGGTCGCGACCGAAGCGACATTCGACGCGGTCATCGCGCTCTTCGAGAACGAGGGCGCTGACGCGTGGTTCGTGAAGGACCCAGCCGAATACCTGCCCGAGAACACCGTCTGTGGACGCTGCGGCGGCACGAAGCTCGTGCCCGAAGACGACATCGTCGACGTGTGGTGGGAGAGCGGCGTGAGCCACACGAGCGTGCTCGACGTCCGCCCCGAACTCCACCGTCCAGCTGAACTTTACCTTGAGGGTTCCGATCAGCACAGGGGCTGGTTCCAATCAGCGTTGCTGACGAGCGTCGGGGCGTACGACGCACCTCCCTACGAGCGGGTGCTCACGCACGGGTTCATCGTCGACGGCGACGGCAGGAAAATGTCTAAGTCGCTTGGCAACGTGGTTTCTCCACTCGACGTGGTCGCGAAGTCCGGCGCCGACATCATCCGCCTCTGGGCCTCCTCCGCCGATTACGGTCAGGACATCTCGGTTTCTGAGGAGATCCTCGATCGAACGAGCGAGGCGTATCGCCGCATCCGGAACACGTTCAGGTTCCTCCTGTCTAACCTGTATGATTTCGAACCTGAGATGACGGTTGAGTGGGCGGATATGCCCGAGATCGACCGGTACGCGCTCGTCACGCTCTCAGATCTCGTTGCGAAGGTTACTGTCGCGTACGATTCTTGGAGGTTTCACCAGGTCTTCCATGCGGTCCACGGGTACTGTGTGACCGATCTTTCCTCTTTCTACCTTGACGTCATAAAGGACCGCCTCTACTCAGACGGTAGTGACTCACCTTCGCGCCGCAGCGCACAGACGGTTCTTGCGGCTGTGCTTGTAGACCTCGTGCGCCTCGTCGCGCCGATTCTCGCGTTTACCGCTGAGGAGGTCTGGCGTTTCACACCTGAGGCGCTTCGGGGCGAGTCGGTGAGCGTGCACCTCGCCGGCTGGCCGGTGCGTACGGTCCCCGCCGATGAGGCCGTTGGCTTGCGTAGCGCGTACGGAGTAGTGCTGGAGGTTCGCGACGCGGTTACCAAGGCGCTTGAAGACGCGCGAAACGCGAAGGTTGTTGGCAAGAGCCAGGAAGCGTCAGTCGCGCTTTCTGTGGCGCCAACGTACGCCGAGGTGCTCCGCGGCCGCGGTGAGAGGTCCCTTGCCGATATGTTCATAGTCTCTGATGTCGAGATCATCGGAGCCGAGGAGGGCGCACCTATTCACGTGGTCATCACGCGTGCCGCGGGCCAGAAGTGTCCGAGGTGCTGGAATCACCGGGAGCTTGGCTCGGACGGTGTCTTTCCTGAGGTTTGCGCCCGGTGCGCCTCGGTGCTCGCCGCTATCGCATGACGCGCACTCTGGCCGCGATTCGTTTCGGGTGAGCTTTGTGCGAGGGACGGCCTGAACCCGGCGGCTCGGGCCTGAATGGTATACTCTGAAGCAGGACTGACGGGCGTCCGGTGCTCCGGGCGCCCTTGCGATAGGGATCTGAGAGCAAAGCGGTACAGTGATGGACGAGACGACACGGCATAGTTTACGCGAGCACCTCGAGTCCCAACTCGCTCGGCTGCAGACTCAAGTCGAGACGATCGAGCGAGAGGGACACGAGGCGCTCTCCGAAGCGAGCGGTGAGAACAACTACCGTGACCATATGGCCGACCAAGGCTCGGCCACGTTCGATCGCGAACTCGATTTGTCCCTTGAGGAAAACGTCCGCGACTCGCTTGCGGTGGTGCGTCACGCGCTTGCGCGCATGGACCAAGGCTCCTACGGCATGTGCGAACAGTGCGGTGTTGAGATACCGGGAGCACGTCTCGAAGCAATGCCCACCGCTACCTTGTGCATCATATGCAAATCCGCCGAGGAATCGCGCTAGAGGCCCGTCGGCCGGTCGCGCTCTTCGGAGCGGTGGCCGCAGCCGTCCTCGCCATCGATCAGCTGACCAAGTACGTGATCCGGGCCATTCTGGACCCGGCTCAGTCGATTCCGTTGATCGAAGGCGTGTTTCACCTCACGTACATCCGCAACACAGGAGCCGCGTTTGGCCTCATGCCGGGACAACGCTCACTGTTCATCACGACCACCGTGCTCGTTCTTGCCGCGATTGGTGTGTACTGCTGGCGTGCTCGGCCGTCCGGCTTGGTGCTCGTCTCGTCGCTTGCGCTCGTAACCGGTGGAGCGATAGGCAACCTGATCGATCGGGTCGTAGCCGGGAGGGTGACCGACTTCTTCGATTTCCGGAACTTCCCGGTGTTCAACATCGCCGATACCGCGCTGGTGACGGGAGCGGCAGGGCTGTTCGTGTGGGCGCTATTGGCTCCGATCGATGAGCGCGAGGACCATGCAGAGGGTGACCAGCCACAGGGCAGCCCAGATCACCCCGGTGACGGCCTCGTGGAAGAAACTGGGACATCCGGGGAGCCGGACCGATGAGTTTCAACCGTGGCGAGCTCGTGGTAGGGGCTGATGCCGCGGGGAAGCGTATCGACGTTTACCTGAGCGAGACCGGAAACGCGCATTCGCGCTCGGCGGCGGCCCGTCTCGTTGAAGACGGTCACGTTCTTGTCGACGGGACAGCGGTCCGCAAGAGTCACATTCTTGAGGTGGGCGAGCGAGTCGCCGTGAACGTTCCGCTATCCGAGGAGTGCGACCTCATTCCGGAAGACATCCCGCTTGACATCCGCTACGAGGACGAGCACATGATCGTTCTCTCCAAGCAGGCGGGGTTGGTCGTTCATCCGGCGTACGGCAACTGGACCGGCACACTCGTGCACGCGCTTCTCGCGCACTGCGGAGGAGGGTTGGGCACCCTGCAAGGTGATGACAGACCAGGAATCGTGCATCGGCTCGATAAGGACACGACCGGACTCATGATGGTCGCCAAGAGCGACGCCGTTCAGGCCGCGCTTTCCGAGTTGATCAAGGTACGCGCGATCGATCGCCGGTATCTGGCGCTCGTTCACGGATACATCGCACCCGACAGCGGATTGATCGACGCTCCGCTCGGACGGGATTCAAAGGACCGGATGCGGATGGCGGTGGTCGAGTCTCCCGGCTCTCGGCAGGCAGTGACCACGTTTAGGGTACTTGAACGATTCATGGCCGCTCGTGACGACGACGGGTACACCTTAGTCGAGTGCAAGCTGTACACGGGTCGCACGCATCAGATCCGTGTTCACATGGCCTACACGCATCATCCGGTGGTCGGAGACCAGCTCTACGGACGCAGAAAGCCTCGTGCGGACAAGGGTCTTAGCAGGCAGTTCTTGCACGCGTACCGCCTCTCCCTCGATCACCCTGTCACAGGTGAGAGTCTCGAGTTTCTCGACCCGTTGCCTGCCGATCTCGCCGCGGTGCTCGCAGCCATCAAGCCGGATTCGATGGGAGTGACTGACGCCGGAGAGGAGACGTTTCGGGCGCTCTCGTCGAAAAACCCGGGTAGTATGGGGTAGAAGAGGTGTGCCGCGGTTGCGGAAGGGTGATGCGAAGGTGGCGTCGTGCGCTCGCTGAGAAGGGCTGCCCTCTTGGTCGCCGGAGGCTACGCGGTCGTGGCCACGGTGTGGATCATTGCTTCGGACCGGGCGGCCCTCCTGCTGTTCGGCGCTGATCGTCTCCCGCAGCTTCAGACGGTTAAGGGACTTGCGTACGTAGCGGTGACTTCGGCAGTGCTCTACCTGATCGTCAGGGGGCTTCTCGGCAGGGCGGCATCAGCGTTAGTGCGCGAGAGGGTTCTGAGCGAACGGCTCGACCGGATTCACGCGCTGCTCAGAGAGACCGCCACGTTACTTATCAGCGTAGAGGACGATCGGGAACTCCTCGAGTTGGTGTGTGAGCGCGCTGTGACGGTAGGTGGCTTCACGGGCGCGTGGGTAGGGGCTCTCGAGTCACACGGCGCTGTCGGAGTTGTGGCGGCGTACCGCGCTGAGGCGATCGCGCATCTTGAATCGACCGATCAGGATGCGTGTGGCGAGATGCGATGCCCGGTGTGGCAGGTGCTCACCGGTTCGGAGCTCATCGTCGAAAACGACGTGCAGGCGCACACGGCCGGATCGAGATGGAAAGCTCTCAGCGAGGCGGGAGTACGCTCTCTCGTGGCGATCCCTGTCTCGAGGAATGACACCGAGGTACTTGCGCTGTGTGTGTTTTCGGCCGAGTCGAACGCGTTTGGACCAGCGGAGACGGTTGCGCTCGAGCGCCTCGGCACCGATCTGGCGACCGGGCTTGAGCGTCTTGCTGCTGCACAGCAGAGGGCCGAGATGACGGCGCGGCTCGAAGAGAGTGAGCGGCGTTATCGAGACCTGTTTATCTCGGCGCCACGTCCGATGTGGGTGTACGACCTCGAGACCCTAAGGTTCCTCGCTGTCAACGATGCGGCCATCGCGCAGTACGGCTACAGCAGGGACGAGTTTCTCGCAAAGGCGATCACCGATATTCGGCCTCCGGATGACATCGACCGGTTCTTGGCGAACGTCGCGCAGGTAGGCGAGGGGTTCGAAAGGGCTGGCATGTGGAGACATGTGACCTCTGACGGAAGAGTCATCGACGTTGAGATCACGTCTCATGTGATTGAGTGGGAGTGGCGCCGGGCGGAACTCGTGGTCGCAGACGATGTCACGGCGGTGCTTGAGTCGACGCGCGCGCTTGAACGCGCGCGCGCTCGTCTGGCTACGATCATCGAGACCTCACCCGTGCCGATCGTCGTGAGTGATGCCGACGGCGCCATCACGGTGTGGAATCCGGCGGCTGAGACAGTGTTTGGATGGAGCGCTGAAGAGGTGCTCGGCAAACCGAATCCAATCGTGCCGCGCGAGGAGTGGAGCGAGCATGTTGGCGGATTGGGGGCACCTGACTGGGCGGCCGCGCCTGCGCAGTTCCAGGCTAGCCGGATGACGAAGGGTGGCCAATCGCGCGAGGTCGTCGTGCACACCGCGGCGCTCGACACCGTGCCGGGAGCTCCGAAGGAGCGCGTTGCGGTTATCGTTGACATCACTGAGCGCGTTAAGGTCGAGGCTGAACTCGCGCTTCATCGGCAGCATCTTGAGGAGCTTGTCGAGGAGCGCACCCGGGAACTGCTTCTGGCGAACGAAGAACTGCAACGGGCGACACAGGTGAAGAGCCAGTTCCTCGCGAGCATGAGTCACGAGCTTCGGACACCGCTCAATTCGATCATCGGGTTTTCCGGTGTGCTGTTGCAAGGACTCGCCGGCGCGCTCGAGCCGGAACAGGAGAGCCAGATCCGCATGATCAACCGGTCCGGCAACCATCTGCTCGCGCTCATTAACGACGTGCTCGACCTCTCGAGGATTGAATCTGGCCAGGTTCACCTTGAGGCCGCTTCCTTCGATTTGTGTGAGGTGGTCCGCTTCGTGGTCGAGACGCTGAGGTCAGATGCCGAAGGTAAGGGTCTTGAGCTGCACGCCGACTGTCCCGATGTCGGTGTCGCCGGGTTCGCCGATAAACTCAAAACCCAGCAGATTCTCTTCAACCTCGTGGGAAATGGCGTCAAGTTCACGGATGAGGGATCAGTGAAGGTTAAGGTAGTTGCTGGCTCAGAAACAGTCGATGTGCACGTGACGGACACGGGTCCAGGCATACTTCCGCACGAGCATGAACTTGTGTTCGAGGAGTTTCAGCAGTCGTCGGGTGTGTCGCAGACGACACCAAGCGGGACCGGTCTCGGGCTGACGATATCACGCAGGCTGGCGCGACTCATGGGCGGGGATGTGAGCTTAACGAGCAACCACGGCTCGGGATCGGTCTTCACGTTCACCCTACCTAGGAACCGTGTGTAGCGGCCGCTTCCTGACAGACGGCAGGGTCCGGCTGGTCTTAGTGGTGTAGAGTGTTTCTGGGTATGCGCATTGCGAAGAGGAGGGCACATGGGCGCACGAATCCTCGTGACCGAAGACGACCCGCAAAACCTCTACTTGGTGAAGTTCTTGCTCGAATCGAGTGGGCACGAGGTGCTCGTCGCAACCGACGGTGAGGAGGCCGTGAGCGTTGCGCGGGCCGAGCAGCCCGATCTCGTTCTTATGGACATGCTTCTCCCGCGCATGGATGGCTATGAGGCGACACGCATCCTCAAATCGGATCCCGCTCCAGTGATGCCGATAGTCGCACTTACCGCATACTCGATGAAGGGCGACCGGGAGGCGATCTTGAGAGCGGGCTGTGACGGCTACATCTCCAAACCAATCGACCCTGAGGTGTTCGTCGGACAGGTCGAGGCGTATTTGCCCAAGTAGGTGAGTCGCATGAGCAAAGCGAGCCGTCCATTTCGACCGGGGAGCGCGGCATGCGTGTGCTGATCGTCGATGACGATGAAGCGAGCAGGTATCTCATCTCGGCGGTGCTCGTGTCGGCCGGTCATGAAGTCGATACGGCCGCTGACGGAATCGAGGCGCTGGTCAAGGCTCGTTCGCACACCCCTGATGCGATGGTCAGTGACATTCTCATGCCGCGTATGGACGGTTACCAGTTGGTGCGGGAGTGGAAGAGCGATCGTGTGCTCTCAACGGTACCTGTCGTAATCTGCACCGCGTCGTACACCGATCCGGCGGACAAGAAGTTCGCTCTCGACTTAGGTGTTAACGGCTTCCTGCACAAGCCGGTCGAGGCGGCGGCGTTGCTCGAAACAGTGGAGGGCCTGGTCTCGGCGGACGGACATCTTTCGTTTCGTGCTCCGCGATTCGACGATGAGACCGAAGTGCTCAGAGAGTACAACGATCGGCTCGTCAATAAGCTCGAGGAGAAGGTCGTCGACCTCGAGCGGAGCAACGCCGCGTTTGAGAGCGCCATGGCTGCCTTGAACGAGGACATGGCGGTCAAGAGGCAACTCGTTGACGAGTTACGAGTTGAGGTGGCGGAGCGGCATCGGCGGGAAGAAGAACTTCGTGCGGAGCGGTCGTTCACGTCTCGGGTGATGGATACGGCCGATGTGTTCATCGTCGGGCTCGACCCGGAACTCCGTATCACGATGTTCAGTCCGGGGGCTGCTCGCAAGTCCGGCTACACATTCGAAAGCGTTATGGGCAGGCACTTTGTCGATACGTTTGTACCTGATGAGGAGCGTGCGCTAGCCACCCAGTACCTGGTGTCCATCAGGAATGGAGAGGGTCTTGCGGGACGGCTCGGACCCGTGCGGATTGCGGGCGGTGAGACGCGTACTTTCGAGTGGACGGCGACGACGACGTCGAACACAGGCGAGCACGCGGGGGGCGTCTTACTGTTTGGAATCGACGTTACCGAACGTGTGTTGGCGGCATCGGTTGATCGCGCCGTGGGGCGGATCGATCTTGCCGTACTGCTCGATCGCCCGCGCGGAGAGATCCTTGATGTGGCGTGCGAACGACTTGTGAGCGAGTTCGGGTTCGCACTTGCGTTTGTAGCTTTACGCTCGGATGACATCGCAGGCGACATCGAGGTTGTCAGCGTCGCGGGTCGGCTCAGGGGGGAGTTGACGCGTGCGGGCGCAGGGGTGTCGCCGTTTGATATCTGCCCCGTGAAAGACGCGATCGCGCATGACACGGTAGTGATCGTCAGTCCCGAGGAACTCGCGAGGCACGTGGTGCTCGACGAAGCGGGAGTGCGTGAGCTTGCGGCGTTTCCGCTGCGTGCTCACGGGATCACCCTGGGAGCCATCGGCGTGGCATCGTGCGAACGTCGCGCGTTCACAGTCCATCGCCAGAGTGCGCTGAGGCGTCTTGTCGACCGCGTGGCGGTGGGATTGCTCGTCGTCGAGGGTCGTGAGCAGGCGGCTATGCAGCTTGCGGCTCTGGAGTCAGCGGGCAACGCGATCGCGTTGGCAACGGTTGCCGGTCGTGTCGTGTGGGTAAACCCCGCCTTCACCGATCTTACCGGATACGCGGTGTTTGAGGCCGTCGGAGCTGACCTGTTTGCCGACGGGGGCGAAGGATACCGTGAACATCTCTACGCGGACGCTTGGAGGGTGGCCAAGGAAGGCAGAGCGTGGAGCGGAGAGATCACGAACCGGAGAAAAGACGGCACCACATACCTCGAGGAGGTGACGATCTCAGGGGTTCCTGATGATGATGGCGCGATTGGGCACGTGGTGATCGTGAAGCAGGACGTGAGCGAGCGACGCGAGCTTGAACAGAGCAAGTCCGATTTCGTTGCCGTGGTGTCCCACGAGCTTCGCACTCCGCTGACGAGCATCATCGGGTATGCCGACTTGCTCGATGTCGCGAACCGCAAGCACGATCTCCCTGAACACGTCGGCACGGCGATTGGTCACGTACGTGTCAACGCAGAGCGCATGCGAGGACTCGTCGAACAGCTTCTTGATGTGGTTCAGATACGAGCGGAACTGCTCGCGCTTGATGTCGAGAACGTTGACATCCGTGCGCTTATCGATGAGGCGCTGGCGGCGATGCCCGTCTCGGCGATCCACGAGGTGGTGGTTGACGTCGCCGACGACATGCCGATGGTCACCTGTGACCCTCGGCGGTTTCGCCGAGTGCTGGAAATCTTGCTCGACAACGCCGCGAAGTACTCGCCTGATGGCGGAGTGATTGGCGTGCGGGCTGAGCGTGGCGATTCGTCGGTGACCGTGACCGTGACCGACGAGGGAATCGGCATGCCTGCCGAGAGGATCCCCGGTCTATTCGAGACTTTCACACAGCTCGATATGTCGAGCACCCGCCGTTTTGGCGGGATGGGTCTCGGCTTGTTCCTCGCGTACAACATCGTCCGTGCGCACGGCGGTTCGATCACCGCCACGAGCGAGATCGGTCGCGGGAGCGTGTTTACCGTGCGCATCCCGCTCGTTAGTGAGTGACTCCACGCACGTGACGTTTGAGCGCGTTTTCCGCGTCGATTGTCAGTGCTGCCGGTCCGCCAAACAGCGTGAGGCCCGACGGGTCGCGCGCTTGGAGCCACACCGCGGCGGCTTGATCGGTTCGATCCCCCAAGATCAGTGGCTCGCGCCTACCCGCTAGAAACGGACCGGCCACGAGCGCGTCGACGAAGTTGACGCCCGACGCGATCCCAAGGCCGGTCCCGCCGAGAATCCCCTCCACCTTTGCCCACCCGGCGACTTCGCGCGCGGTCTCGTACCGGTCGCGTCCGGCGACCCGGGTCGGTGCTGGAAGCATGGCGGCGACATGCCGTGAGATCGCGAGTTCGCCGCCGATAACCATGGTGCGCTCGGTGCCGATTCCAACGAGTGCGTCCCGTGTCGTCTGCGGAAGCGCGTCGGGACGCGTGAGCAGGATTGGAGTGCCGTTCGCGGCAGCGGCAGGTGAGGCGGCCAGTGCGTCTGGCCACGCGACTCCAGACGCGACAAAGACGCGTCGGCCCGGTAGGCCGGTTGCGGCCGCAACGCGCGCGGCTATGAGTGCCGCGGTCTCGTAGCGATCCTTCCCGGCCACACGCTCTATTTGAGCTGAAGGGAGCAGCGAGCGTATCGCGGCCTCCACCGCAGGAGAGAGGGCGGCACTTCCACCGGCGATCACGACGCGTCGCGGTGAGAATCGCAGAAGCGCGTCGCGGGTCTCGACTGAAAGCCGATCGGGCCTCGTGATCAGCAGCGGTCCGCCGAGAGCGTACGCGAGCGGCCCGCCGGCGAGCGCGTCAGGCCAGGTGACGCCGCTGGCGAGCACCACACTTTCGACCGGGCCTGAGAATCCTGCTGTCGAGACGAGAGCGGCGGTCGCGTAGCGATTGCGGCCACCGAGACGTTCACTTGCAAGCGGAGCGCTACCGGAGGCGGTCTCGACGGAGATCGTCGTTGTCTCGGAGGGCCAACGGTTGGAAGCGTACGCACGGACCCATAGGTTGTTCGGGCCGTCGCGCGTGACGAAAAGTCTGGCCGAGCGTTGGGTGGTTGTGTACGTTGGACCGGGGACACTGCCGTACCGGTAGAAAACACCGGCAGCGCCTGTAGGCGCACTCCAGGAGAGTTCGTACTCAAATCCGCCGATCAGGGTGGCCCTGGCTTCGAGCGCGGGCATGGTGCTGATGCGCGAGCGCACCTCGTGTAGGGCCGCGAACGCGTCGATGCGTCCATGTCCCGTCTCAACGTCGAATCCAGGGAGGCTCCCCACTGAGCCATCTGCCGTTTTCACAAGGATGTCTGCGACCTCATCGGCGGAAAGACCTGGCATGAACGACCAGATAAGGGCCGCGGTCCCTGAAACGAGGGGTGTAGCGTGTGAAGTGCCGCTGCGCTGAGATATCTGGTCGTCCGCTCCGGCGGTCCAAAGACTGACACCCGGTGCGGCAAGGTCGAGCTCAGGACCGAAGCTCGAACTGGACCACCGCTTGCCAGCGTTGCCGCCCGTGTGCTCGATTGCGCCCACCGCAAGCGCACCCGGCGACGCCGCTGGATAGAAGACCCCGCGTGTTCCCGTGTTGCCCGCAGCAGCGACCACGATCGATCCTCGCGCGAGACACGCAGCGACTGCGGCGTCGAGAAGATCACGCTGCGCGGCGGTGAAATCGCTATTCGCGGGCGAGATTCCAAGCGAGAGGTTGATGACTCGCGCACCTCGCGAGGAGGCATCGAGCATCGCTTCGATCGTCCACGCCACGCTTCCCATACCCGTTGCTCCGAGCGTCTTATACACGAGGATGCGGTTGGTTGAGGCGTCGAGGACTCCCGCGATTCCAAAGGCGTTGTCACTCTGCGCGCGGATGATCGACGCTACGCGCGTCCCGTGACCAAGATCGTCGAGGGGCAGGTTGTCGGCGTTCACGTAGTCCCAGACCATGACGTACTCGCCGGTCTCTTCTCGCAAGCTTGGCGTGACGCCCGAGTCGATGACGGCAACCGTGACTCCGTCACGTTCTTGCGCAAGGGAGTGGACCCCCGTGCCAAATGCCGCTTCCCACACCGGCTCGATGTTGATGGCGTGCGGGTGGATCGATGTGGGGCCGAGGTACGTCCGCTGGCCAGTATTGGAGAGCAGTGCGGCTGGATAGTAGGGATCGTTAGGAGGGCTGAGCGCTGAGAGTTCGAAGTCGGGGGCGGCTGCGACGACATCTCGGCGAGCGGCTATCCGGGCTGCGAAGCGGCCGGGGTCGATGCCGTCAGGTGTCGTGACGAGCAGCATGCCTTGGCCGCGGAGTGTGACATCTTCGCTCGCAGCGCCGAGTGAGGCGATATCCTCAAACGCCCCGCGTGAGATGTGACCGTCGGAAAACAGAACGACGACGCGGCCGGCATCCCCGCCGGACGGTCCGCTTCCGTGTGCCGGTTGCTCGAGCCCACTCGTTGCATCCGGCGTGACGATCGGTCGCGCGCCCTCGGCAGGAAGCGCTGGAGCCGCCATCGCGGCGCACAGCAGCGCAATCGCGGCCCGCCTTCGTACATCCTTCACGCTGTTCCTTTCGACTCGAACTAGCCCTCTTCTCATCGCCCCAGATGACTGGTATCGTCTGAGGCGACCTTTTAACCCGGTCCCGTGAGGCCGGCAAGGGAATCATACCGATACACGTCACGAGCGACCTTCGTGCCGAATGTGGGTGTGCCTGCTTGCCGCCTCGGTGAGCAGGCTTATTTGTGCCTGGGACCTGACACGCATACGGCGCGCGGAGACTCCGCGCACGAAGGGAGGCGCATCGAACATGGCGTACCGCACGAAAGCGGTTGTCATGGACGGACCCGCAATCGACCGGGCGCTCACGCGCATCGCCCACGAGATCCTCGAAGCGAACAGTGGCAGCGGCGCCCTCGCGCTCGTCGGCATCGTGACTCGCGGGACCGTGGTGGCCACTCGGCTCGCCGAGCGGATCGAGCGGATCGAGGGCTCTCCCGTTCCCGTGGGAACCCTCGACATCTCGTTTTACCGGGATGACGTTGCTATGCGGCTCTCTCCTGAAGTGCATCGCACTGACATCCCCTTCGATGTCGAGGAGAGGACGATCGTGCTCGTCGACGATGTCCTCTACACCGGCAGGACTATTCGCGCCGCGATGGACGCGATCATGGATTACGGTCGTCCGCGCTCGATCCAGCTTGCCGTTCTCGTTGATCGCGGGCATCGCGAGCTGCCCATCAGGGCCGACTATGTGGGCAAAAACGTGCCCACCGCCCGAAAGGAACGGGTCACGGTCATGCTCTCGGATGTTGATGGAGCTAACTCAGTCGACATCCAGGAGGAGGTGGACAGCGAGTGACAGCGCTCTCGACCCGCCACATCATGACGATGGATGACCTGACCACAGACGACATCATGCTCATCTTGGACACGGCTGATTCGTTTGCCGAGGTAAACGAGCGCCGCATCAAGAAGTTGCCCACGCTGCGTGGGCGCACAGTGGTCAACCTCTTCCTCGAGCCTTCGACCCGAACCCGCACGAGTTTCGAAATTGCGGCAAAGCGCCTGTCGGCCGACGCGATCAACATGAGCGGCTCGGCGTCCGCGACCGTCAAGGGCGAAAGCCTTCGCGATACCGCTGCGACACTGTCGGCTATGGCGTGCGATCTGATAGTGGTACGCCACGCCTACGCGGGCGCCCCGCAAATTCTTGCTGAGTGCATGGACACGCACGTCGTCAATGGCGGCGATGGAATGCACCAGCATCCCACGCAGGCGTTGCTCGACCTGTACACCATCCGCAGACGTGCTGGTCGCCTCGAAGGCCTCACCGTGGGCATTGTGGGCGACATCAGCCACTCGCGGGTTGCGGGCTCCCTTGTGCCCGCCCTGCGCAAGGTCGGGGCGCACCCGGTCGTCATCGCTCCGCCCACACTTCTGCCCGCGCGGCCGGATGTGCTCGGCGCGGAAGCGGCGACCTCCCTTGATGACGTGCTGCCCGGCCTCGATGTCGCCTACATGCTCCGAATCCAGATGGAGCGCGCTGAAGGAATGCCGTTCCCGAGCTTGCGTGAGTACGCGCGGTTTTACGGCATGAACGCCGAGCGTCTTGCCGCGGCCCGGCCTGAGATGTTTGTCATGCACCCTGGACCGATGAACCGTGGTGTTGAGGTTTCCTCAGAGGTTGCGGATTCGCCGCGCTCCGTCGTGCTCGACCAGGTCAACGCGGGCGTCGCTGTCCGCATGGCCGTCATGTACCTGCTGTTGGGGGGCGAGGACCATGGCGCTGCTGCTTAAGCACGGACGCATCGTCGATCCGCAAACCGGGATCGATATGGTTGCCGACATGGTCATCCGGGACGGGCGGATCGTCGAGATCGGCCCCGATCTCACCATCTCCAAAGGTTCGACGATAGAGTGCGCCGAGAAGGTCATCGTACCCGGACTCGTCGATGTTCACGTGCACCTTCGGGAACCTGGCCGCGAGTACGCCGAGACGATCGCGAGCGGGACGAAGGCCGCCGCTCGCGGGGGCTTTACCGGTGTGTGCTCGATGCCCAACACGACTCCCGTGACGGATACCGGCTCGAAGGTGCGCTTCATCGTCGAGCGGGCAGCCGATCAGGGCGTTGTGCGCGTCCATCCACTGGGGGCGCTCACCAAGGGGTCAGCCGGCGAGTCGCTCGCGGAGATCGGAGACATGATCGCCGAGGGCGCCGTGGGATTTACCGACGACGGTCACCCCGTCGCGACCGCGGGGATGATGCGCACGTGCATGGAGTACGCACGTGGTTTCGACGCTGTGGTCGCGAGCCACTGCGAGGATCGCACGCTTGCCGGGAGGGGTGTTGTCAACGAGGGTGCTGTCTCGACTCGGCTCGGAGTTCCGGGACATCCCGCCGTGGCCGAGGAGGTGCAGGTCGCTCGCGATATCCGGCTCGCCGAGCTTACTGGATGCCGACTCCACCTGCAGCATCTCTCGACCGCGCGTTCGGTCGAGCTCGTTCGCGAAGCCAAGGGACGGGGCGTATCTGTTACGTGTGAGGTGACGCCACACCATCTGTTTCTCGACGAGAATGCCCTCACGACGCAGTACGACACGAACCTCAAGATGAACCCGCCGCTAAGGACCGCGTACGACCGAGAGGCGCTCCTCGGCGCGGTGCTCGATGGGACAGTCGATTGCATCGCGACCGATCACGCGCCGCACGGGGCGCACGAGAAGGCCCTTGAGTTCGAGCTCGCGCCGTTTGGAACGACTGGCCTGGAAACAGCGCTGCCGTTGGTTCTGACGCACCTGCTCCACCCCGGCGTGCTCGATTGGTCTGGGGTGATCCGGCTCATGGCGACAGGTCCGCGTGCGGTGTTCGGCCTTCCCGCGGTGCGTTTCGAGCCAGGTGCGGTCGCCGACATCACCGTGATCGATCCTGAGGCGCGCATCGAGGTCACCCGCGAGTGGTTCGTCTCGAAATCGGCGAACTCGGCCTTCTTGGGGGGTACACTCCTCGGAAAGGCAACCGATGTGCTTGTCGGGGGAGAGTTCGCGCTCAGGAGTGGAAAGGTGGTCGGCTGAGTGGCCGGAGCTACGCCAGCACTTCTCGCGCTCGAAGACGGGACTGTCTTTGCGGGTGTTGCGTGTGGTGCGCTTGGAGAGGCCGCCGGGGAGATCGTGTTTAACACATCGATCACTGGCTACCAGGAGGTTCTCACAGACCCATCGTACGCTGGACAGATTATCACCATGACCATGCCGCACATCGGAAACTACGGGGTTAATGGCGCGGACATGGAGTCGAGGGACGTATTCGCGAGCGGGCTTGTCGTGCGCGAGATGAGTGAGGCGGTCTCGAACTGGCGGGCCGAGGAATCGCTTCGAGACTTCCTCGTGCGCCACGGCGTGGTAGCGATTGAAGACGTGGACACGAGAAGGCTTACTCGCCACATTCGTGAGGCGGGTGCGATGCGCGCGGTGATCTCAACTACCGATCTTGACGAGCGTTCGCTTGTTGCCAAGGCTAAGGCGTCGCCTGGGCTTGTCGGCCGGGACTTGGTGGCGCAGGTGGCGGTGGGAGAACCGTACGTGTGGGGTGCCGAGGGCCCAGACGGCGTCTTGCCCGTTGACACGGGGGTGTTGCCCGCAACCCCGCGCTACCGCATCGTGGCGCTCGACTCAGGTATCAAGTACAACATCATGCGCCGGCTCGCTGAGGCCGGGTGTGAGATCATCGTCGTTCCGCCCACACTCTCTGCGCGAGACATCTTTGCCTACGAGCCTGACGGAGTGTTTCTCGCTAACGGCCCCGGGGATCCAGCCGCGGTCGACTACCTCTACGGCACGCTCCGCGAGATCCTCGGTGTTGTCCCAGTTTTCGGGATATGCCTCGGACACCAGATGCTCTCTCTCGCGGTCGGTTGCACAACATACAAGCTCAAGTACGGGCACCGAGGGGGCAACCAGCCCGTGGCGAACCTGCTGTCCGGACGTGTGGAGATTACGAGTCAGAACCACGGGTTCTGCGTTGATTTCGGTTCGATAGGACCGCTTGTCGCCGAGGAGAGCGCTGGACTGCCGTACGAAGCGAACGATCTCGGGGCGTGGGTGAGCGCGGGAGTCGCTCCGGTTGTGCGTTCTGAGGACTTTGGACGCGTCCAGCTCACGCACGTCAACCTGAACGACATGACGGTAGAGGGCGTGCGATTGCTCGATATCCCGGCGTTCTCGGTCCAGTATCATCCTGAGGCAGCACCGGGACCGCACGACTCCCGCTACCTTTTCGGGTCGTTCACCGCGCTGATCGATGGCCGTGACGACTACCTGACGGCGACCGGTTAAGGAGAGAACGGATGCTCAGGAACGTACTCCTCTCCGCCGACCTCACCCCCGAGTTTGCCTACGTTGCGGAGTTCGTGTGCGGCACGGAAGGGCTCGGGGTCAGACGGGTGGTGCTCGGCCACGTGATCGACGCCACCGGGATGGAAGGTCCGGTCATCGCCGCCGAGATTGATCGTGCGCGCGACGCGGTCCATGAAGCTGCGTCGGTCATCGAGTGCGCCGGCCTCGAGATAGAGACGCGCATATCGGCTGGTGACGAGGCGGCCGCGGAAGGCCTGCTCGCTCTCGCGACCGGTAGCGGGGTCGACGCGCTCGTCTGCGGGACGCATGGGAAAGGGCCCGTGGAGCGCTTCATCGCAGGTTCGGTCTCCGAGGAGGTGCTCGCCAACGCGGACCTGCCGGTTTTCATGGTGCGCTACGGACTTCTTCAAAGCGTGCCTGATCGATCGAGGTGCGCCGCCGATTTTGGGCACAGACTTGTGCTCACGACCGATTTTTCCGAGTCGAGCACCCGGGCGTTCATGGAGGTGCTCGAGCTCCCTCCAAGTTGTGTAGGCACGCTCTTCCTGCTGCACGCGGTCGATCCTTCGCTTGATGCTGCCAAGGCGCGCAGGGCCGAGGAGGGCGCGGAGTTTCAACTGAGCAACTGGGCGGCGATGGCCGAGCGCAAGGGGATGCTTGCGCAGCCCGTTGTACGCATCGAAGATCCCACCGCTGCCGCCCTGCGCGAGGTCGACGAGCGGCGCGCGACTGGTGTGGTCGCGGGAACGCGTGGCAGGGGGGCGCTCACGGAGGCCCTTCTCGGCAGTGTGTCGCTTACGCTCGTCCGTCAGGCCGCATGTCCCGTACTGATCGTCCCGTAAGATCCGGTAGCAAGGAGCGACGTGCCCCGTCGAGACGATATCGCGAAGATTCTCGTCATAGGCGCCGGGCCGATCATCATCGGCCAAGCGTGCGAGTTCGACTACTCTGGTTCGCAAGCGTGCAAGGTGCTGCGCGAAGACGGATTCGAGGTCGTGCTCGTCAACAGCAATCCCGCGACGATCATGACCGATCCAGGTTTGGCGCATCGCACCTATGTCGAACCGGTCACGCCAGAGTTTGTAGCGAAGGTCATCGAGAAAGAGCGCCCCGATGCGCTGCTGCCCACGCTTGGCGGACAGACCGGGCTCAACTGCGCGGTTTCCCTCGCCACATCGGGGATTCTCGATGAGTGGGGAGTGGAGCTCATCGGCGCGAAGCTCGACGCCATCAAGAAGGGGGAAGACCGCAAGCTTTTCGCCGAGGCGATGGGACGTATCGGCCTCGACGTGCCAAAAAGCGGCTACGTGTATTCGCTTAGGGACGCGGAGAAGCACGCGGCGGATCTCGGCTACCCGCTCGTGGTGCGGCCGAGCTACACGCTCGGCGGCGCCGGCGGCGGTATCGCGTACAACATCGAGGAGCTGCGCGATATCGTCTCTCACGGGCTTGCGCTCTCGCCAATCGCCGAGGTCCTCGTTGAGGAGAGCGTTCTTGGCTGGAAAGAGTACGAGATGGAGGTCATGCGGGACCGCAACGACAACGCGGTCATCGTGTGCTCGATAGAGAACTTCGATCCGATGGGCGTTCACACGGGGGACTCGATCACCGTCGCACCTGCGCAGACGCTCACCGACCGTGAGTATCAGATTATGCGCGACGCCTCCCTCGCGATCATGCGGGAAGTCGGCGTGGAGACGGGTGGTTCGAACGTGCAGTTCGCGATCGATCCAGCCAACGGACGGATGGTCGTGATCGAGATGAACCCGCGCGTGTCACGCTCGAGCGCGCTTGCCTCCAAGGCGACTGGCTTTCCTATAGCGAAGTTCGCCGCGAAGCTCGCGGTGGGCTACACGCTCGATGAGATCTCCAACGACATCACAGAAAAGACGCCCGCATGTTTCGAGCCCTCCATCGATTACACCGTCGTCAAGGTGCCGCGCTGGGCATTCGAGAAGTTCCCGGGCACCGACACGACGCTCACCACTCGGATGAAGTCTGTCGGGGAGGTGATGGCTATCGGGCGGACGTTTTCCGAGGCGTTTGGCAAGGCGATGCGTTCGCTCGAGAACGGTCGAGGCGGTCTCGGGGCGGATGGCCGCGACTCATTTTCCGAACTAAGGTTCGACGCGATGCTCTCTACTCCCACCGAGCAGCGTCCGTACTATCTCGCCGAGGCGTTCAGACGCGGTTACGCTCTCGAAGACGTGCATGCGCTTTCCCGAGTCGATCCGTGGTTTCTCGCGCAGATCGCACGGATGGTAGCTGTCGAGCGCGAGGTTCAGGCGGTTGCTCTCGCTGACATTGACGTTGCCCTCATGCGTCGCGCGAAGCGGCACGGACTTTCTGATGTCCAGATCGCGTACCTGACAGGTTCACGTGAGGTCGAGGTCAGAGAAAGAAGGCTCAACCTCGGGGTGAGACCGACATTCAAGGCGGTCGACACGTGTGCGGCGGAGTTCGAGGCGACCACGCCGTACTACTACAAGACCTACGAGGAAGAAGACGAGGTTATAGAATCGAACCGCCCAAAGGCGATGATCCTCGGCGCGGGACCCAACAGGATCGGGCAGGGAATCGAGTTCGACTACTGTTGCGTGCACGCCGCATACGCGCTTTCCGAAGCCGGGTACGAGACGATCATGGTGAACTGCAACCCGGAGACGGTCTCGACTGACTACGACACTTCGGACCGCCTCTACTTCGAGCCGCTCACGTTTGAGGACGTGATGGACATCTGTGACGTCGAGAAGCCCTCAGGGGTTGTTGTCACGTTCGGGGGTCAGACGCCACTCAAGCTCGCTCACGCCCTCGAAGACGCCGGTGTTCCCATCATGGGCACGAAGCCCGAAGCGATCGATCTCGCCGAGGACCGCCAGCGTTTCTCGGAAATCCTCGATCGTCTCGGCTTCGCGTATCCCGCGGCGGGAACCGCTTACACGCACGATGAGGCGGTCCAGGTTGCCCGGCGCATCGGGTTTCCGCTCCTCGTACGTCCAAGCTACGTCCTCGGGGGGCGGGGGATGGTGATCGCGTACAGCGAGGAGTACCTGGAGCGCTACATGAGTGATGCGAAGGGAGTGTCGCCGTCGCATCCCGTGCTGCTCGACCGCTTCCTCGAAGGCGCGATCGAGGTGGATGTCGACGCGGTGTGCGACGGTGAGTCCGTCTACATCGGTGGAGTCATGGAGCACATCGAAGAGGCGGGGATTCACTCGGGTGACTCGGCGTGTTGTATCCCGCCCTTCTCGCTTGGCGAAGCGACCGTGGAGACGATCGTGGCCCAAACGCGGACTCTCGCTCTTGAACTCGGCGTCTGTGGCCTTGTGAACATTCAGTTCGCCGTCAAGGACCAACGTGTCTACGTGCTTGAGGTCAATCCGCGCGCGAGCCGCACCGTTCCGTTTGTGAGCAAGGCGACCGGCGTCCCGCTGGCGAAAGTGGCCGCTCGCGTGATGGCCGGAGAGCGCCTTGCGGATATGGACCTTCCTGCCGAGGGGCGCGAGCTTGGCCGCTACTGCGTCAAAGAAGCGGTCATGCCCTTTGGCCGCTTCCCGGGCGCCGACTCGGTGTTGGGGCCGGAGATGAAGTCGACAGGTGAGGTCATGGGGGTCGCCGCTGATTTCCCCGCCGCCTACGCGAAGTCGCAGCTCGCCATCGATTACTCACTGCCAGCTGGCGGGACGGTCTTCATCAGCGTGTGTGAGCGTGACAAGCGAGCGATTGTGCCCGTGGCTCGACACCTGCATTCGCTTGGTTTCGCTGTGCTTTCGACTCGGGGCACGGCGCGTGCGCTTAAGGCGGCGGGCATCCCGGTCACTGAGGTGTTGAAGGTGCATGAGGGCAGACCCAACATCGTTGATGCCATGAAAAACGGCGAGGTCCAACTCGTGATCAACACGCCGTTTGGGCAGGAGACGAGGTCTGACGGGTACCACATCCGCGCGGCCGCCATCCGTCACGGCATCACCAACATCACCACCGTGCCCGCGGCTCACGCCGTCGTCAACGCAATCGAGGCGGTGGTCAGCGGCGATGGCAGACTCGATGTCGTTGCGTTGCAGGACTTCGATCGATGTGAGGATGATCGCTCGTGAGCATGTGCGGTTGCTCAGCACAGGGGGCGTCACCGTCGTTAGAGAACGTGCGCGTCGTCTCGAACGATCGCATCGCCGAGGGGGTGGGCTTACTCATTTTCGAGGCACCTCGTACAGCCCACCATGTCGCGCCGGGTCAGTTTGTGCACGTGAGGATCGCACGTGGCACCGATTTCATCTTGCGCCGCCCCTTCTCGGTCTATCGTGCACACGGCGACCATCTTGAGATTCTCTATCAGGTTGTCGGGCGTGGCACTCGCGAGATGGCTCACGCCCTTCCGGGTACCCAGATGGACCTTATCGGACCTCTTGGATGCGGATGGCGCATCTCCGAGACGATCGCGCACGCGCTTCTCGTCTCGGGCGGCCTCGGGGCTGCGCCACTCGGCATGCTTGCCGAGGAGTTGGCGCGGCGCGGCGTCGCGGTCACCGTGGCGATGGGTGCGCCGTGTGGCGAGAGGCTCGTGGGGCGCGATTTGTTCGAGCGGGTGGCTCGCCGGGTTGAGATCGCGACGGACGATGGTTCGTGCGGCGCCCCCGGTCTTGTCACGGGCGTGTGCCGCGATCTCATTTGCGCTGGCGGATTTGACGCCATCTACACGTGTGGGCCCGAGCCGATGCAGCGCATCGTCGCATCCCTTGCGGCTGAGGCGGGAGTTTCGTGTCAGGTCTCACTCGAGCGGCTCATGGCGTGCGGGATCGGTGCGTGTCTGTCGTGCGTCGTCGATACACGCTGCGGACTTAGTCGCGTGTGTGTCGACGGGCCGGTGTTCTACGCGACCGACGTTGTGTGGGAAACCGCGAACAGCGACGAAGGACCGAGCGGAGCGCACGGTCGCGGCGGGAATGGCGGGGAGAGATGAGCGGACGCGTCGATATGTCAGTGACGTTGGCTGGCATCACGTTGAAGGCGCCGGTGGTAACCGCTTCGGGCACATTCGCGAGCGGTCGCGAGTACTCGGATTTCGTCGATCTTGACCGGCTCGGCGCCATTGTGACCAAGGGTGTCTCATCTGAAGCGTGGCCGGGAAACCCGGGGCCGCGTATCGCGGAGACGGCGAATGGAATGCTCAACTCGATAGGTCTGCAGAATCCCGGCGTCGATTCTTTTTGCGTGAACGACCTCGTCTGGCTAGCTGACAACGTTTCGCAGCTACCCGTCATAGTCAATGTGGCGGGCCACTCGGTTGACGAGTACGTTTCTGTCATTGAGCGCCTCGAGTGGGAGCCGCACGTCACGGGATACGAGATCAACATCTCATGCCCCAACGTCGACGAGGGCGGCATGGCATTTGGCACATCGTGCGTCTCGGCGGCGGAGGTTACGCGAGCGTGCCGGAATGCGACCAAGCGTCCGCTCATCGTGAAGCTCTCACCCAACGTGACCGATATCGCCCAGATCGCGCGTAGTGTGGAGGCCGAGGGCGCCGATGCGCTCTCGCTCATCAACACGCTGCTTGGGATGGCGATCGATGTCGAGACGTTTCGTCCGAGGCTTGCGCGTGGAACCGGAGGGCTCTCGGGTCCCGCGATCAAGCCCGTCGCGGTGCGCATGGTGTGGCAGACCGCCCGTGCGGTGAAGATACCTCTCATCGGCATGGGTGGCATCATGACGGCGGCTGACGCCATTGAGTTCCTGCTCGCCGGGGCAACCGCGGTTGGGGTGGGTACAGCAAACTTCGTTGACCCTACGGCGACCATCCGCATTATCGACGGGATCGCCGAGTTCTGCCGCGCACGCGGTATCACTCGTGTGAGTGAGCTGACAGGTGCTCTGCGCGCATGACAGGAGATGTTGGGAAACACGGTGCGGCACAGGGAAAGGCGGGTTGGCTCAGTGCGTGACGCGATCATCGTCGCACTCGACACAGACGCCCACACGGCGCTCACGCTTGCGCGTACTTTGCGTGGGCACGTCCAGTGGCTCAAAGTGGGGATGACCCTGTACTACGCGGAAGGCCCGGATATCATCGTCCGCCTCCAGGCGATGGGGTTCCGGATATTTCTCGACCTCAAGTTGCACGACATCCCGCACCAGGTTGAAGGCGCCGCACGTCAGATAGCCCGTTTGGGTGTGGCCATGTTCACGGTTCACGCTTCGGGTGGACAGATGATGCTTGAGGCGGCGGTTCGAGGGGCGTGCGAGGGGAGTGGTGAGTGCGGTATCGATACGCCAGACGTGCTCGCGGTCACGGTGCTCACCAGCATGGATGCTGCGACGTTAGCGTCCACGGGGGTCATGTGCTCTCCCCGCGAACAGGTCGTCCGTCTTCTGTCGATCGCGCGCGATGCGGGTGTGCAGGGGGTGGTGTGCTCGCCGCACGAGGCGGCCTCAGCCCGGGCCGCGATCGGTCCGGAAGGGCTCGTGGTGACGCCGGGTGTCCGATTGCCGGGAGGCGACCCGGGAGATCAGAAGCGGGTGGCCACTCCGGTCGAGGCGCTTCGAGCGGGCGCGTCACACATCGTGATCGGGCGACCCGTCACGGGCGCCCCCAATCCGGTCACAGTCGTGCATGAGATGATCTCCAGCACCGAGAGCTAAACGAGGAGGGTACTACCTGATGCGAGGATTCGCTACAGACGCCAACGCCATGAGTGAACTCGATGTACGTGCGGCCTTGGAAGAAGCCGGCGCCATCCTGCGGGGTCATTTCCAGCTAACGAGCGGCCGCCACTCCGATACCTACGTGCAGTGCGCGCGCATTCTTGAAGATCCCGCGCTCACCACACGGCTCGCGGCGACTGCCGCAGCGCGTGTCGCTGATCGTGAGATCGATCTCGTCGCTTCGCCCGCGGTGGGAGGCATCGTAATCGGATTCGCTGTCGCGCAAGCCCTCGGGGTCAAGTTTATCTTCAGCGAACGCGTCGAAGGCAAGATGCAGTTCCGGCGGTCGTTCGATGTACCTGCTGGAACCCGGGTACTTATCGTAGAAGACGTGGTCACGACGGGTGGATCCGTTGCCGAGGTGGCCGCTTGCGTCCGGGCTTGCGGAGGCGTTGTCGCTGGCGTTGTGTCGATCATTGACAGGGGTGGCGAGAAGGCGTTTAGCGATGAACTCATCCCTCTGTTGAGACTTGAGGTCGAGTCTTGGGAGCCTGATGAGTGTAGCTACTGCGCCTGCGGATCCCCGATCGATGCGCCCGGCAGCCGCGGGTTGACGTAGGCACTTGGCATCTTCGCAGGTCAGGCGTAACATCTTCAGAGTGTCGTGGTTGTAAGCGGTACCAGGATGTGCGTACAATCGTCCGGTGTCGTACAAGCTCCGCCAAAGTTGACGAGGAGGAACGATGGCACTTCCCAATCTGTCGCCCGAGGATCGCCAGGCGGCCCTGAAGAAAGCTGCCGAGGCCCGGCAGAAGCGAGCCGAGCTCCGCGCGAAGATCAAGGCAGGCTCGTTGTCTTTCGCCGACGTGATGGCCAAGTCGGACGATCCGATCGTCGCCCGCATGAAGGTATCGACGCTTCTCGAGAGCCTTCCCGGCTACGGCAAGGCCAAGGCCTCAAAAATCATGGGCGACCTGGAGATTTCTGAGAGCCGTCGTATCCAGGGTCTCGGAGCCCGTCAGCGCGAGGCGCTCATGGAGAAGCTCGGCTAGGTGCCGGTCGATCATCTGACCGATGTTCAAGAAGAGGCCTGCCGGCATGAACGCCCAGGCGCTCTGTTCATAGTGTCCGGTCCCTCTGGGGCCGGTAAGGGAACCCTAGTTCGGGCGTTGCTCGACAGGGTTCCCGGCGTCTGGCTTTCGGTGTCAGCCACTACGCGCGGTCCTCGGCCGGGAGAGGTTGATGGCGTCCACTACGTGTTCCTTGCGGCCGAGGAGTTCGATCACCTTGTCGAGTGTGACGGTTTACTTGAGTGGGCCGAGATCCACGGTAACTGTTACGGCACGCCCCGGGAACCCGTCGAGGCGCATGTCGCTGACGGCAAGCTGGTCATGCTCGAGATCGACCCGCAAGGCGCGGCGCAGGTGAAACGCGCGTGGCCGGAGTCGGTGCTCGTCTTTATCGAAGCGCCGAGTATCGATGTGTTGCGCGACCGGCTTATCAAGCGCGGGAGCGAGTCACCTGAGCAGATCGAGCGGCGGCTGCGCACCGCGAAAGACGAGCTTGCGATTGCGGGCGCCTACGACTATGTGATAATTAATGACGATGTCGAGCAGGCAACAGACGAGCTCGTCGCGATCGTCACCACTTGTGCTCGCCGAGCGCATCCGGACAGAAGGACTGAATCTCTCCCATGGTAATTAATCCTGAGATCGACGTGTTGCTCTCCAAGGTCGACTCGAAGTACACCTTGTGCATCCTGGCCGCGAGGCGGGCCCGCCAGATCAATGACATGCTCCACGGAGTGCGTGATCAGGCGCTCCTCACGATGGCACCTTCACAGATAGTCCAGCTGACAAGCACCAAGCCGCTGTCTCTCGCGCTCGATGAAATCGCGGCTGGCGATGTCGGATACGAGCGGGTACAGGACAGCTACAAGTAGAGGGTGCGCCATGTTCGAGCGCGCCGCCCTCATCGGCTACCACGAGATCGGTCTCAAAGGCCGCAACAGGGCTGTGTTTGAACGCCAGCTTCGCGACAATCTTGATGCTGCACTCGCACACTACGATGTCACAGGCGCCGAGCGGTTCTCCAGCCGTCTCCTTGTGCGCGTGCGTGACCGCTCGCAGCTCGACGACGTCTGTGCGAGGGCCGCAGACACGCCGGGTGTGGCGTACGCGGCGGCTGCGTACATCACCTCCCGTGAAGCTCGAGACATGGACGCTGCCGCGTTGCTGGCCGTCCGGGAGTCGCCGGAAGCGCAAACGTTCGCGGTCGAAGCGCGCCGCTCCAACACTGATCACCCCGTTCGTTCGATGGACATCAACCGCCGCGCGGGTCAGTACATCGTCGACGCGACCGGTCTGCGGGTAGACCTGTCTCGTCCCGATGTCCGAGTCCATATCGAGGTCGTTCAAGGTGCGGCGTACGTGTTCAGCGACAAGCGCCGAGGAGTTGGTGGCTTGCCCGTAGGCACCGCCGGGATCGTGATATCGCTCATCTCGGCGGGGATCGACTCTCCAGTGGCCACGTGGCGAGTGATCAAGAGGGGCGCCGTGGCGGTGGGCGTCCATTTCTCGGGGCGGCCGCAGACCAACGACGCTTCAGAGCGTCTCGTCCGGAAGATCGGCGATAGGCTGTCGCGCTACGGAGGCATCGCACGGATCTACGTGGTGCCCTTTGGCGAGTTGCAGCGCGAGATCTCACTAGCGGCACCGCCAGACCTGCGCATACTGCTCTATCGCCGCCTCATGATACGCATCGCCGAGAAGTTCGCCGCAGTGGAGGGTGCAAAGGCGCTCGTGACCGGCGAGAGCCTCGGGCAGGTCGCGTCTCAGACGCTCGACAACATCGCGGTGGTTGACGACGCGGCGGCGCTGCCGGTCCTGCGCCCGCTCATCGGTACCGACAAGCTCGAGATCGTGACCGAGGCGCGCTCTATCGGCACGTACGAGCTTTCCATCGTCGAGCACACCGATTGCTGCACGCTCTTCATGCCGCGCACCCCGTCGACTCACGCAAGCGTTGCGGAGGTCCGCGCCGCAGAGAAGGCGCTCGACATCGACCGGATGGTCACCCAGGCGGTCTCATTGGCAGAGTTCTACGAGTATCCGTGCGTGGCATACCGCGCTCCAAAGCGGCTGCCGGAGGGTGTGACCCCAGCCGGACGAGCGTCTCGGTCGCGGGTTCAAGTAGAGAGTGAGGGTTCATGATCGAGACGATCGCAGGTGAGCTGGGAACTTCGCAGAGTGTCGTATGGCTACTGATTGGTGCGGTGTTTCTCCAAGTCGCGGTCCAAGTCACCGCCCTTATCGATCTGGCGCGCCGGCCGCGGGTCCGTTTCGACATGAAATGGGTGTGGGCGCTCATTATCATGGTGTTGGGCAACTCGTTCATCGGTCCGATCCTCTATGTGGCCTTTGGCCGGAGTGTGCCTGCGCAGGTGGACACCGCCGCTCCTTCGACCGGCTCGGCTGACGCATCACAACGCACCCGCCGCGCGGTCGACACTCTGTACGGCCCCGGTGAGGAGAAGTGAACGCCGCTGTCGAGATTACCGGTCTTACCAAGGTCTATGGAGTCGTTCGCGCGCTCGATGGAGTCGATCTGACGGTCCCGGAAGGATCGATCTTCGGGTTTCTCGGCCCAAATGGGGCGGGCAAGACCACCACGCTTCGCATTCTCATGGGGATGGCCCGGCCCACGTCGGGCGGCGCGAGGATTCTCGGCCACGATGTTGTTCACGCGAGTCACGAAGTGCGCTCACTCACCGGGTTCTTGCCTGACGTGCCTGGTTACTACCCGTGGATGACCGCCGAGGAGTTCGTGCGATTCGCGGGGAGGCTTGCGGGGGTCAAGGGCGCTACGCTCGACGCGCGCGTCTCCTCGCTGCTCGAAATGGCCGGGCTCGCTGGAGTGACACGGCGCATCGATGGCTTTTCGCGCGGGATGAAGCAGCGTCTCGGTGTCGCACAAGCGCTCATCAACGCGCCGCGGCTTCTCGTGCTCGATGAGCCCACGAGCGCTCTGGACCCTATGGGCCGCAAGGATCTTCTCGACATGATCTCGGCGCTCAAGGGCAAAACCACCGTCTTTTTCTCGACACACATCTTGACCGACGCAGAGCGCGTGTGTGACACCGTTGCCATTCTCGATCGGGGACGCGTTGTCCGGCAGGCTGCCATGGCCGAACTCAAACGGGAGGGCCATGCACGCAGGCTGGTCATTGAGGTTGCGGAGGGCGCTGAGGAGCTTACACGGGCTTTCGCCGAGCAACACTGGGCGGCGGAGTGCGTTCGTGACCGACAGGTCATCCGGTGCGTTGCAGCTGACCTTGACGCCGCGCGCCGGGCGATTCCCCAAATCGTCGCTGAAAGAAACCTCGCGCTCGTCCGGATGTCTGAGGAAGAGCCCACACTCGAAGAGGTCTTCGTCGAGCTGGTCGGAGGGCGGTCGTGATGCGGGGGTTTGGCGTGTTCCTCGGCAAGGAACTGACTGAGACGGTACGCACCTGGCGCCTGTACGTAATTCCCGGCATCTTGCTTGCGATTGGGCTGATGAGCCCCATACTTGCCGAAGTCACTCCGTCGCTCGTGGGTTCCATGCTTGATTCGGCGGGTAGCGGGATCGTGATCGAGATACCGCCAGCGACGACCGTGGATGCGTACCTGCAGTTCAGTAAGAACGCGATGCAGATCGCGCTCATCGCCGTGATCATCGCTACCGCCGGCGCCGTGGCAGGCGAGCGCAGGAGTGGCACCGCCCAGCTCGTGCTCGCCAAACCGTTGTCGCGGACCGCGATGATCGTCGCCAAGGCCGTTTCGAACTGGTTGCTTCTTTTGGCAAGCGTCGCGGTGGCGGCGGCGGTGTGTGTCGGAGTCACCTTGATCATCTTCGATGACGCGCACATAGTCCGGTTTGTTGCGTGGGCGGCGCTGTGGTGGGTGCTAGCCGCGTTCATCGTGGCAGTGGTCGTTTGCTTTTCTATCATCGTGAGATCACAGGCAGGTGCTGCGGGTCTTGGGATCGGCGTGTACTTCGCCATGTCGGTCGGATCGCTGTGGGAGTGGGCGCGCGATCATACGCCAATCGGGCTGTTCAGCGCCGGTGATCGGATACTGACCGGAGCAGCGGACGTTTCGTGGGCATGGCCGGTGGTTTCGGCCGTGCTAGGGGCAGCAGCTCTTGTGGCAATCGGCGCGGCGGTGTTCTCCCGGCAGGAGGTATAGCGGTAATGCGCATCTGGCCTCGTATCGGCATCAGCACCCTCGGTATGCGAACGCCAAGCCGTCAAGTTCGATGTGGTCGCTCTCGACCGCGCTGACGGCCTCAAACACCTCAGCGATGCGCGCGTTGGTCGCGCGCGTTGCGAATTCGCGGTACAGCCGAGACGCGCGACGCTCGCGCTCGACGGATTCTGCGATGTTGGCGCACCAGTCATCGGGGACATCCAGCGGGATCGAGAGATCGTCAGGTTTTGAGAGGTTGGCAAGCTCGCAGAACAGCTCGCAGTGCTCGGCCTCGATCTTCGCGAGACGCTTGTACGCCGATGCCAGGACGTGATCGTCGGTGTGCGTGGCCATGCCGAGGTAGAATCGCGTGTTGTCGCGCTCGAGCTCGATAGCCGATTCAAGGTCGTTGCGCTCGATCTCGGTTGGCTGCACCTGGTTGATCTGGGCTGGGTACTCCGGTGCGGGGACGATATGTTCGCGGTGCGCCCCGCAAAACGGGCAGTGTGATGGGGTCTCGCTGCCCAGGTAGGTCTCACCGCAGATTCCGCATCGCAACATCTTCATCTTGCATGCTCCTCTCGGAAGAGCCGACCAGCCCAATGGGTGCCGACTCCACATGAATTCCATGCGTAACGCGGCGGACGTATGAGACTATACCCGCTGGCGTTTGCGGGTCTCGGCGCGCGTCCGCAAGAACCCTCCCGTTCCCCTGGCGTGTGAGCGAAAGGAAGTGCTGCGTGGAAGCGATCGGCCGGATGACTCGAGTAGTCACGGACCGGTGGTTCGTGAAAGGCGTGTTCCTCGCCTTTTTTGTGTGGTCGTGCTGGCGGTTGTGGCAGTTCGCCGAGTGGGCGAGGGGACACGGACCTTACACACCACGGCCCGAGTCGGTCGCTGGAATTCTTCCCGTCGGTCACTTCACGAGCTTTTTCGCCTGGCTCAAGGGGGGAGGGTGGGACACGATCCTGCCGGCCGGCCTTGTCATCATCATCGCCGCGATCACGGTGTCGGTTTTGTTCAAGCGCGGGTTTTGCGGATGGATTTGTCCGGTCGGGACGATCTGGGAGGGTGCGTCGGCGCTTGGCAGACGCCTGATGGGCGGGCGAAACGTCCGGGTGCCTCGCTGGCTGGACATGACAGGGCTTGGCTTTCGCTATCTCATCGCCGCACTGTTCTTTGGATGGCTGGCGATCGTCTCTGTCGAAGAGGCGCTATGGTTCCGGGAGCTGCCCTACATGTGGGTGGCGGACATCAAGATACTCCAGGGATTCTTCGATCCGGTGTTCATCGCTGTGGCACTCTTCACATTCGCGTTCTCGATGATGTTTGGGCCCGTCTGGTGCAGGTGGCTGTGTCCGCTCGGCGGACTCTACGGAGCACTCGGTCTTGCCTCGGCGTGTTCGGTTGTGCGCGACGCGAAGACGTGCATCAACTGCTCGAAGTGCGCAGAGGTGTGTCACGCGTTCGTCGACGTCGAGCGTGCAAGTGACGTGCGCGCTGTTGAGTGCGATGGGTGCATGGATTGCGTAAGGTCGTGCCCGGTCGAAGGGTGCCTGACTCCACGAGTGTTTCGCACGGTGAGAATCCCGGCGTGGGTGTGGCCGACCATGGTGGTAGGGGTGTGGCTCATCATCTGGGGTGTTGCCGAGGCGACCGGAAACTGGGACACCACCGTTCCACGCGAGGTGTTCCAGCAGGTCATACGATCGGGCCTGCTCGAGGAGACGACCCCAGGGTTCTTCTAGGCGGTTCGCGCTTCGGGAAGACACAGTTTGTCTCTGTACCAATTGTGGTACACTCTTTACATGAGTGAGCCTGGCGACCAGAAGCCGTCGGCGTCGCGCGGGTGCTGTTCACGGTGGATGGCGGCACAATGGTTCTTCTCCATGGGTTCGTGAAGAAGTCCCAGAAGACGCCTGCTGCGGACCTGAAGACGGCCAAGCAGCGTATGGCTGACCTGCAGAAAGGGTGAGTTCCATGGCCAACAAGCATATCGGTGGGGACTTCGACGACTTCCTGCGCGACGAGGGTATTATTGGCGAAGCTGAGATCGTTGCAGCGAAGCGTGTCATCGCCTTCCAGATCGCGCAGGAGATGGAGAGCGCCCACATCTCGCAGACAGAGCTTGCGCGTCGGATGAAGACGAGCCGCTCGGCCGTCGAGCGACTGCTCGACCCGACGAACCCGTCGGTCACGCTCGCGACGCTTGAGCGGGCAGCAGCTGCCGTGGGGAAGCGACTCAAGATCCAGCTGACCAGCTAGGGTCTCTGCGGTGCCTAAGACGCGCTTCACTTGACGCGCAGGAGGTTGGCGTATCCTGTAAGGGCGAGCCGCGCGAGTTAAGCGCTACATCGTTAGGCAGGACGGTCGCCGCCGGAACACTTCGGCTACACTCGTCGAAGTCGTTGTCGTTCGAGGGGGGATTCGGATGGCGGTATACCAGGACAAGGCGCGCGACCGCATCGCTCGGGGATTGCGGAAGTACAAGAGTGTCGCCCAGAAGGCCCGCGCCAACGGCGCGAAGGAGAGCGACACCCGGATGATCCTTCATCGATCATCAGCGATGCCCTTGGTTGGGATGCGTTCGACAATCTCACTGGTGAGTATCGCATCAAGGGAAGCTTCGCGGACTTCGTTATCCGAAGGGACGGAAAGCACTTCGTCATCATCGAAGTCAAAGCTATCGCGTCGAAACTCAACGACAACCATCTCTACCAGGCGGTTTCCTATGCAGCCAGCGAGGGTGTCGAGTGGGTCATTCTCACGAACGGTGCAGAGTGGCGTCTGTATCGCGTGCTGTTCAGCAAGCCAGTCGCCCATGAACTGGTGTTCGAAGTCAGCATCATCGACGACACGATGAAGCCGAAGGAGAAGACCGATCTGCTGTACTTGTTGACGCCTGAGGCGCAACGCAAGGATGAGCTCGAGGTCTTCTTCCAGCGACAGCGTGCACTGTCCGCCACGAACATCGCGAAGCTGACGCTGTCCGAGTCGGTTCTCACTAAGCTCAGGGCCGAGATCAAGACCGATTCCGGTAACCGTGTTGCACTTGATGAGCTCGCCGAGATCTTGGTGCGGTGCGTGATTCGTGAGGATGCGCAGGGTGACCACGTGGACAAGCAACTCAAGCGAGTCCAGCGGGCAGCGCGCGCCCCACGCAAGACACCGGCAGCGTCCGCTGAAGCGGAAACGCGTTAACCATAGTGCGGGTACCGTAGTCGTCTTGCTGGCAAACGAACAGGTGTTCGTGTATTCTCGATAGGTGGAGCATGCGGCTATCGCGTCGCGTGCCCAGGAGCCTAATAGTATCCTGACGTATCCGTTCGTCGCGAGGGAGTTGGCATCTTGAGCCTGAGTTCGGTCGAGATCTGTTCGGGAGCTGGCGGTCAGGCCCTAGGGCTAGAACTCGCCGGATTCGACCATTCGGCGCTCGTTGAGATCGAGCCTGCGGCCTGCCAGACCCTGCGGCTCAATCGCCCGGACTGGAATGTCATTGAAGGCGATCTACACGCGTTCGATGCTACGCCGTACAAAGGAATCGATCTTCTCGCCGGAGGCGTGCCGTGCCCTCCGTTTTCCAAGGCCGGAAAGCAACTGGGCGCGGATGACGAACGGGACCTATTCCCTCAGGCCATTCGTCTAGTCGATGAATGTCGCCCTCGGGCCGTCATGCTTGAGAATGTACGTGGACTTCTTGACGCTGTGTTTGAGGACTACCGCAACAAGGTCGAACTCCAATTGAAGAGCCTCGGCTATGTGTCGGGATGGCGACTGCTGAACGCATCGGATTTCGGCGTTTCCCAACTGCGGCCACGGGTTGTCTTCGTGGGCATTCGGAAAGACGTTGCGGACCATTTCGAGTGGCCGGTTCCGCAGTCAATCGAGCCACCGACCGTCGGCGAATTGCTCTACGACTTGATGGCGGAGAACGGCTGGCGTGGTGTTGACCAGTGGCGTGAGCGCGCCAACTCCATCGCGCCTACCCTAGTTGGTGGCTCGAAGAAGCATGGCGGTCCGGACCTCGGCCCCACCCGCGCTCGTCGAGCGTGGGAGTCGCTCGGCGTCGACGGCCGTGGGCTTTGGGACGCGGCGCCGGGTCCCGACTTCGTCGGAATGCCCCGCCTCACAACACAGATGACCGCTCGTATCCAGGGATTCCCTCACGATTGGCAGTTCTCGGGTCGCAAGACCGCAGCGTATCGCCAGATAGGAAACGCTTTCCCGCCCCCGGTCGCTCGGGCCGTGGCGAGTCAAATCGGCCTTGCGCTCAACGCTAGTCGTAGCGTCAGGGTTGCCTGATGTACGGGCGTGTCGAGTTCGCAGAGGCCCGCAAGGCGTTCCACCATGCACTGCTGGAGAGTTGCCTGACCATTGACTCCCAGGGCAGGCCCAGCAACTGTGACGGATCCAATCAGACAAGCATTAGGATTGCAAAGGGAATCGCCGACCTTCTGAAAGCTGAGACGGTGGGTGAACGCTCCGCTGGCCAGACTTCGGGTAACCAGTTCGAGGCCATATGCGCGGATTTCGTGGACAGCACATTCCGGCAGCTCGGCCATCTCAGGCCTGGCAATTGGCAGGTCCAGCACGTCAAAGGGCGCAATCGGCTCGAGATCGCACGCTACGAACAGTATTCGCACTTGGTCGCGCTGGATCGCGCCGCCAAGAACGACCCGGAGCTTGCCGCCGCGCTCGGCAGTGATTACACGATTACCCCTGACGTTGTCGTAGTACGAAATGTGGAGAGCGACGCCGCAATCAACAGCCCAATCGTGCTTGTGGATGATAGCGTTGCGACCCTCGCGAGTCTCAGGGAGCGTGAAGGCGGGCTCCCGCTCCTCCATGCCAGCATCTCCTGCAAGTGGACGATTCGCAGCGATCGCGCGCAGAACGCAAGGTCGGAGGCGCTGAACTTGGTTCGCAATCGCAAGGGCCCGCTACCTCACATTATGGTTGTTACCGCAGAGCCCACACCCAGCAGGCTCGCGTCAATTGCCCTAGGGACCGGCGATGTCGACTGTGTCTACCATTTCGCGCTCTACGAGTTGCAGGAGACGGTGGCAGCGCTCGGCATGCATGACGCCGCGGATGCACTCGCCGTCATGGTCGAGGGCGACCGCCTGAAGGACATTTCGGATCTCCCGCTCGATCTCGCCGTTTAGGGCCGGTGCTCATCCGCCATCGCCCGGATCCGTCGGCTTTCACTCGGAAACCTCGGCGACGTCAAGCCTGGGGCGCGAGAGTCTCTACAAGGCGCTCTCGACTGACGGCAATCCTGAGGCGAGCGCATGGCTGTGGGCTTACTTGAGTTCCTCCTCAGGCCACGGGACGCGCCAATACCACTCGGCGATTACGACTCCGAAGGCGTCTGGCATCCACATCCGCAGCGAACTGAGTCATGCGTAAGACGCGCGTCCAGCAGACGCGCATCAGGTAGAATCGACCTGAAGGCAACTGGCGCGCAGCTCATGCGCAAGAGCGTTGGGTGGGCCTGATGGAGTCACCGACCACTGAGTTCGTTAAGGCCGTCGCTGCCCAAGCTGACCGGAGAGATCGCTATCGCCGCCGTCGGCGTGTTGGCCTTGTCGTTGGAGGACTCGTCGCATTCGCATTGGGTGGGATCCTCGCTCTGCTTGTCGGCCTGGTGATAATCGCCATCGCCAGGCACTTTGAGCGGTCGGCCGTGCCCTCGTGGCTCGACTGATGCGCGCGGGTTGTCGCCGACCTGAGTCCAAGTTTGAAGTGCACCGCTTCGATCGCGTCGAGATCGGTCTGCGTGAGGTGAGCCATGCTCTGGCCCTTGGGCAGGTACTGGCGGATCAGTCCGTTCGTGTTCTCGTTCAGAGTGCTGTCTGAGACGTGCAACAAGCATCGCGTACGACGATGTCGCATCCTGGGAGCTCACGGCACGCAGCTCATGCGCTACATTGTTGACGAGGGCGGGTACCTCGCTCCGGCTTGTGTCGAGTTAGCGTATCTGCTAACCTGAAGCCATGCCGTACACCGTCGACTACTTCAGCCATCGCGTCCGCGATGAGATCGAATCGTGGCCGGTTGGCGTATTTGCGGACTACGCACGGCTGGCCGAACTCCTGATCGAGTTCGGCCCCGATGTACGGATGCCGCATTCGCGCGTGATGGGCGACGGGCTCTTCGAGCTCAGGCCACTCCGAAGCGTGACCTTGAGATCGCTCGCAGACGCATGAAGGAGGTTCGCGATGGCCAGAAGTGAATACCGTCCTGTCTCGCACGATCACGAGGCCTTTGTCGAGCGTGCGCGCAAGCGCAAGGGGTTCGATGAGGCCTATGACGAACTTGAAGACGAGTATCTGCTCGTCTGCGAGTTGCTCTCCGCTCGCACTCATGCGGGCTTGACTCAGGAAGAGGTCGCCGCATCCATGGGGACGACGAAGAGCGCCGTTTCCCGCCTGGAGGGTGCCGGTAAGCATTCGCCTTCGGTGAGTACGCTCAAGAAGTATGCTCGAGCAGTGGGTTGCGACGTGGAGATCCGCTTGGTTCCCGCTCCTCGGCGAAGAAAAGCTTCGACCTGACATCCGCGGCCTGTAAGGTAATCTAGATTCGCCGCCGCCAATGGCCGCGGCTGCAGGTCGAGCCGAATGCGTTAGGCGCCCTCGCTTGACCAAGTCCGGAAGGGCGGACACGTGGAAACCATGGACTGGTACGACAGCCTGGCGAAGCCGGTGTGGACACCGTCGCCCAGCTTCATCGGCACGATGTGGACCGTGCTCTACCCAATCATCATCGTGACGTTCGCGTACATGATCTTCCGAGTAGCGCGCGGACAGGCGCCACCGTCTCTGCTCATACCGATCGCCATCAACGTCGTCTCCAACATCGCGTTCACGCCAATTCTGTTTGGCTTGCGCAACCTGCCGCTTGCCTCGGTCGACATCCTCATCGTCCTTGCAACGATTGTCTGGTGTATGGTGGCGTTTTGGCCGCACTCCCGCGTAGCGGCGCTGGCGCTCACGCCCTATCTCGTTTGGGTGGGCACGGCTAGCGTTCTGCAGCTCTCGATCACGTGGATGAACCGCTAGCAGGCAGCGGCGGCGTGCACGTGGATTCCGGATACGTTTCTGCTCATGCCAAATGCCTTAGCGGGACTCTTTGCTCTGCTCGGCGGTATGTAGCCTGATCCAGTCGGCCAATGCGTCTTCCTCGATCTCCTCGGATGCGAGTGCGACGATGGTTGTGACCACGTCGGCCTCGCTCGCAGTGAACTCGAGTCCGTTGAGCCCCAGGAACACCGCCATCACGACAAACGCCACACGCTTGTTGCCGTCGTTATAAGGGTGGTTGCGGGCAAGCCCGTAACCGTAGGCTGCGGCAAGCGTGGCGATGTCCGCACCAGCCGTGTAGGAGAAAAGCTGTCTCGGTCGCGCGAGCGCGGATTCGAGCAGGTTCTCATCGCGCAGACCCGGCTTCCCGCCGTGGGTGAGCAGCATGTCGGTCTGGATGGCGTCGGCAACGACGCGGGCGACCCATCTCGGTTCGCTGACGGGCATCAAGGACGCCTACTTGGCAAGCTCGCGCAGCGCGTTGCGGTAGGTGCGCCCAACTTCAGCGGCTATCGAAAGCGCTTCTTCAGTCTCCGCATCGTAGGGCGTGAGCAGGATGCCGCGCTCGGTCTCGATCGCGATCACCGTATCACCGGCGGCAAGCTTGAGCCTGTCGGCCATGTCTTTGGGCAAGGTGGCGGCGATCGATCCGCCGGCCTTGCGCAGCTTCACTCCCTGGCTCATTGCGTCCTCCGTGTGTGAGGGGTCATGACAAGTGTAGCATAGATGTGCTACTTCGAGCCCACTAACTGCGTGTGACGCGCACAAGCGGTCTGGAGCGCGAGCATTTCGCACCCGCTGCGGTAGCTGCAGCGGTGTAGGATTGGCAGAGAAGCAACACTCGACGCGCAGGAGCGCTCGGGCGCTTCCCGATGACAACGGGCGATGACCTGAGTGCCGATCTTTGGCGGCACTTCCGTTCGCGGAGTGGCAGGACACGGCAGCCACGTTACACATGTGGATGCAGATCGTGGGGAAGAGCCGGGTGGCGTGCGCTCCGTGAGTTGAACCACCAATGGCACGTCACCCTTCACCTGACTTCACGCGGGCTGACGAGTCGGCCGATCCCTTGGCGGGGCGGACGTTCCAGATGGACTTCGATTTTGTTGATCACATGGTCAGCATTCTGGTTTCGGACGGCTTGAAGGAGCAACTGGATCTGCGACCGCGAAGTGTCGCGGAGTTCTACCATGAGCTCATGGCGAAGTTGAAGCGGGTGGGGGTCGCCGTGGAGATACATGGTGTGCCCAATTCTGGGAGGCTTCTCGCGACCTGTACACCTGGCCGAGGAGTGATACGATAGGCAACCTGCTGGCGGTGGACAGAGTGACGGGACCGTCCCTATACTGTCCCAGGCGGCAGGAGCACGCCGCTCGTCCTGGAGCGAGAACCGCATCGTACCAGGTCAGCAACGTAACGGGCTGTGGCGCAGCTTGGTAGCGCACTTGACTGGGGGTCAAGGGGTCGCAGGTTCAAATCCTGTCAGCCCGACCACAGACTTGACGGGGCATGCAAACCGACATGCCATGCACGGAGAACAGGGCGGCCAAGCGGCCGCCCTGTTGTTGTCTTCGTAGAGGTCTCCGCCTGCGGTGAACTTCGGTAAACCTCGGTGAACCTCGGCGAGTCCGAGGTGACTCTGGGAGCCCGATGAGTGGTATATACGGACTGACCACCACGCTCACGAGCCCCGGGCTACGCGTATTCCCGTTCGGCTTGCTGGTTGGATACGTTTCGGGCATGTCGACTGGATCCACATGGGAGGTGCGGTGACGACAGGGCCGGATGCTCGGCACCGGGGAGAGACCCCGGAACACTTTCATGATGTCTGGACCGTGGCAAACATCGTCACGGTGTTGCGACTGCTCCTTATTCCGTTCTTCTTCTCGGTTCTACTTTCCGATCGTTCTGACTGGCTCGCCTTTGCGCTTTTCGCCGCGGCCGCGTCCACCGACTTCATCGATGGCATGATCGCGAGGCGCACCGGAACCGTGACCGCGATCGGTAAGGTCATCGACCCGCTTGTTGACCGCTTACTCATCGCGTCAGGCGTGCTCGGTCTCTACCTGATCGGGCGGTTGCCACTGTGGCTTGTCTTGGTCTTAGTGGCGCGGGACGTCTACCTTCTGTGGGGGGCATACCGCCTCGAGCGCTTTGGCGAGCGAATGCCAGTCACCTACATCGGGAAGGTGACGACAGCCGTCCTGCTGTCTGGGTTCTCACTGCTCATTCTCGGATGGCCGGAGTTTGTAGTTGCGGACCGGGCTATCTACCTGGGCACCCCGGTCATTTGGGTGGGGCTTTTCCTGTCCCTGGTGAGCGCGGCGCACTATACGGTCCTGGCACGGGCGATCGTGCGGGAGAGGACCGCGAGTTCAGCGTAGTGTTGGGCACGATGATCGTTAGGAGGCGGGGCTTGATGAAGGCGGTAGTGATGGCGGGAGGCGAGGGGACGCGATTGCGCCCTCTCACGAGCATGCAGCCCAAGCCGATGGTCCCGATCGTGAACCAGCCTGTGATGGAGCATATCCTCGGACTCGTCCGCCATCACGGCATCTACGAAACCGTCGCGACGCTGGCGTTTATGCCGCGCGTGATTGAGGACTACTTCGGGAACGGGGAAGAGTGGGGCATGTCCATCGAGTACGCGCGCGAGGAGACACCGCTCGGAACGGCTGGCTCGGTAAAGAACGCCGAGCACCTGCTGGGAGACGGTACGTTCATCGTAATCTCGGGCGACGCACTTACCGATATAGACTTGACCGAGGTCATCGCTTTCCACCACGCTCGCGGCGCGGCTGTCACGATCGCGCTCAAGAGCGTTGCCGATCCGCTCGAATTTGGAGTGGTCATCACGGGCGAAGACGGGCGGATCGAGCGATTCTTGGAGAAGCCGTCGTGGGGCCAGGTCTTCTCGGACACGATCAACACCGGAATCTACGTGATTGAGCCCGAGGTACTCGCGCACGTGCCCGCGGGAGAGCCGTTTGACTTCTCCTCTGACCTTTTTCCCGCGCTGATGGCTGCAGGATACCCGCTGTACGGTTGTGTGGTCGATGGCTACTGGTGCGATGTCGGCTCATTCGACACGTACGTCCAGGCGCACCGCGACATACTCGACGGCAGGGCGAAAGTATACATACCGGGGGTGCGCGCTCGCGAAGGCGTTTGGATCGGGGAAGGGTCCCGAATCGAACCCGACGCGGTTATCGGCGACAAGGTGGTGATCGGTCAGAACGTGACACTGCGTGCCGGGGCCGTCCTCAGGGATCACACTGTTGTAGGGGACAACTGCGTCATCGGCGAACAAGCCGAGGTGACGAGTTCGATCGTATGGTCTGACTGCTTCATCGGCCGTCAGGCAAGGGTGAGCGGAGCCGTGCTCTGCCGCAAGGTCGACGTGCGATCGGGCGCTGCCGTTGAGATCGGTTCGGTCATTGGCGATGAGACGAGCATTGGGCAAGGCGCGCGCGTGGCGCCACATGTCAGCGTGTATCCGCTCAAGCGCATCGAACCAGCCGCCGACGTGACGACATCGATCATCTGGGAGAGCACCGTCACCCGCGGACTGTTTGGTCAAAACGGCGTGACCGGGGTGATCGGTGCTGACATTACGCCCGAAATCGCTCTATGGGCGGCGCAGGCGTTCGGGTCACTCTTGCCCAAGGGGTCGCACGTCGTGGTGAGCCGTGATGGGAGCCGGGCCGCGCGGATGCTCAAGCGCGCAATGGTCGCTGGGCTCAACGCGGCAGCATGCCACGTGCGTGATCTACGCGCGGCGGCCCCCGCGCTCACCCGCTTCACCACACGCGACACCCGGTGCGTGGCGGGGATCCACGTCGCAAGTCTCGCCGGAGATCCGCAATCGGTGCGTATCGAGTTCTTTGACGCGAACGGACTCGATATTGCCCAGTGGGAAGAGAAAAAGCTGGAGCGCCTCTTCTATCGAAAAGAGTTCCGGCGCGCGTTTCTCGAAGACGTCGGGGAGATCGCCTACCCGCCCCGGTCACTCGAGTATTACGCCGCTGGCATGGCGCGTGCCGTCGATGGCTGCGTCCCGGCCGACGGCCCCCGGCGGACTGTGATCGCCGACCTCGACCACGGAACCGCCTCGCTCGTCCTGCCGCAGGTGGCGGCATCCTGGGGCATCAACCTGATCGCGTTCAACCCGTTTCTTGACGCCGAGAAGACCCAGGTGTCGCGGGCTGAGGTTGAAGACGCGGGTCGCTTGCGATACGCGGTCGAGCTGTTCGGTGCGGACCTGGGAGTCCGCTTCGACCCCTCCGGCGAACGAGTGGTGCTCATCACCCCGTCAGGACGCGAGCTCGACAGCCAGACCGCCCTGCACGCGGTAGTGGATCTGTGGTGCAGGACCGACACCGATGGCGGAGCGGTCGCGGTACCGTTGACCGCGTCGGTGGTCATAGACCACATCGCCGAGAAGTGCGGACGCGAGGTTCTTCGTCCCGGTATGACGAGACGTTCTCTCGCCACGCTCGTGCACGAAGGTGTGGCGGGACTCGCGGGAGCGGCTGACGGCGGATTCATGTTCGGGCGCTTTCTAGCCGCCTACGACGCCGCCATGTCAGTAGGGATGATCGCGTGCATGCTCGGACGCGCCGGTGTCACGCTTGACGACGTTGTTGACGGATTGCCTCCCTTCCACACGCGGGAGGTGCGCGTAGCCTGTCCCGCTCACCGGAAAGGGACGGTCATGCGGATTGTCTCCACTATCGCGGCGGAGCGTAGGACCGAGGTTTCCGAGGGGATTCGCATCGCGTATGACGATGGCTGGGCGCTCGTGGTCCCTCACTCGCGCGAACCGCTTGTCTACATCTGGGCCGAGGGATCGAGCGCGCCATCCGCTGAGTCAATCATCCGGCGTTGGACGGAGATCGTCGAGAACGCGATCTAAAGACAGACCGAATCGTCAGTCGTCCCCCGACATGGCATCCTACCTGCTACAATATGAATCTCAGCGTCTTGTCCACCAGGTCGTGTGAGAGCGGAAACATGCAGTCGTCCTCGCGTCGCCCTGCACTCGTGGCGGTATTCGCCGTGCTGGGGTTCCTCGTCGCCATAGCGTTTAACAGCACGACTCGCGCCGCCGAGATCCGTCCGGCGGGCCGTTCGAGCGACCTCGTTGCCGTGGTGAGGGAGATGGAGGTCGAGCGCGCCGAGCTCCAGGAGCGTCTCTCTGAGCTGCGAACTGAGATATCACTGCGTGAGCAGGAGGCCGCCGAGGAATCGGGCGTGGACCGCTCGTTTACTCAGGAGTTCGATCGGGTGAGACTCGCCGCCGGTCTTGTTGCCCTCGCTGGTCCCGGGATCGAGGTCACGCTCGCCGATAGCAAGGATGTTCCACAGGGGGCTGATCCCAACGACTATCTGATACACGACACCGATATCTCGGCGGTGGTAAACGCCTTGATGGTGGGGGGTGCGGAAGCGGTTTCCGTGAACGGCGAACGCGTGGTCGCCACCACGCCCATCCGCTGCGCTGGCACAACGATTCTTGTGAACGCGACCCGGCTCGGCAACCCATACGTGATTTCGGCGATCGGGGAAGCCGATGCCCTTGAGGCCGCGCTCGAGGGCGATCCGCACGCCATACTGCTGTTCGATACATACCGCACGCAGTTCGGGCTTGAGGTCTCAGTGATCCGCCGTCCCGAAGTCGTAGTCCCGGAGTTCAGAGGTTCGATGCGTCCGGCACACGCCGTGGCTGTAGGCGGGGGGATGTAGCATGCTCGCACTCGCACTCGCTCTTGCACTCGGCGTAACGCTCGGACTGCTCACCAACGTGAGCGTGCCACTGGCATCCGTGACGTACCTCGGGGTCGCAGTCCTCGCGGCCATCGACGCGTGCCTTGGCGGCATCAGGGCGAGTCTGGAGCGAACGTTTGACGACAAAGTCTTTGTGTCGGGGTTCCTCACCAACACCCTCATGGCCGCGTTCATCGTGTTCATAGGTGACCGGATCGGCGTCCGTGAGTTGTATCTCGCCGCCGTGGTCGCTTTTGGCATGAGGGTGTTTGACAACCTGGGCGCGGTTCGTCGCCTGATATTCCATCGCTGGGGGTGGGAGTGATGCGCGGGCAACACCTCCCGTCGCGCGAGAAACTTACAAACCTTAAGGAAGCGTCTGTCCGTACACTTCACGCGTCCGAAAAAGCGGTGAGCCGCTCATTCAACGAGGCGCGGCTTACGGCAAGCCTCGCGGTGGGATTGCTGCTAGTGGGATTTCTGCTTGTCGCCCAGTGGAGGGGAGTGGCCACATTCACCAAGTCGCTCGAGCGCCAATCGGACCAGAATCTTGCGATCATCATCCAGGAGCTGACCGGAGAGAACAACGCGCTGCGCTCCGAGATTGGTCGGCTCCAGCTCCGCCTCATCGAGTCTGGACAACAAGCCGAGGATCGCACGCGCGTACTCAACGAGGCCGTGAAGGAGATGCGCGCAGTTCGTGTCATCTCTGGAATCGAAGCCGCGTCCGGTCCCGGAATCACGGTCAAGATCGGTGATCCCGATAGAGTCCTTCTGCCTCAGGATTTCGTCAGACTCGTCCATGAACTTCGCGCTGGCGGCGCCGAGGCTATCGCGCTAAACGGCAAGCGCATCTGTGCGACGACCGGAATATCAGGCTCAGACGGAGACATTCGTGTGGGGGACGCGGAGTTTTCGCGGCAGTTTGAGGTGCGGGCTATTGGGGATCCGGGCAACCTCGCTCAAGCGCTCGAACTGCCCGGGGGGCTTCGCTCGACCCTCGTGACGTTCCCCGGAGTCAGTGTCATCGTGGAGCAAGCGGAGCAGATTGAGGTTCCCGCGGCTCCCGAGAGCGCCTTCACGTACGCGCGGACGTCAGGAGATAGGTAGTGAGCGAAACCGATGTACACGCCGAGTCCGCCGAAATCGACGGTCGTGTTCTGCTTGAGCAGGGCCGGACGGCTCGTGCGCAGCGTCGTGAGGACAAGACACTGAAATCCCGGCTCGCACGGTATTTTGAAGACAAACCGGTGTGGGCGAGATACGCGGTCGTGTTCACCGGACTGGTCACAGCTCTGTTATTTGCCGCGGTAGCGATAGACGTGGCCGCGTCGCACGGGCGCATTCACCCCGGAGTGTGGGTGGGCGACGTGAGACTCGGTGCGATGGCGCCTCAGCGTGCGGCCGAGCAGATCGATACGTCGTTTGGCCCGAGGGTCACGCAGCCCATCACCTTGATCCATGAGGAGTATTCGTGGGATGTAGACCCCGGTCGTCTCGGAGTCGTTTTGGAGACAGAGGCGATGGTCGAGGAGGCTATGTCGATCGGAAGAACCGGGTCGTTGGCGGACCGCGCGAGAACGCGCGCGCGACTGTGGTTCGCACCAGAGATACTTGCGGTCCGCGTCGCAGCTGAGGCTACTGCGGTTGCCGAAATTGTCGAGACCGTGGTCGGGACTGTCGAGCGCGAACCCAAGGACGCCTCGCTTGTGATCGAGGGTACCGAGGTGCGTCTCGAGTCGGCGGTATTGGGTGTGAGCGTGCGCCGTGAAGCACTTCGCGATGGGATACTCGCCGCGTTTTCAGCAGCCGATCGCGACGTTGAGGTTCAAGTTGAGTTCACGCCGGTTCGGGTGACTGACGAGGACGCGCGGCAGGCGTTGGCTGACGCGCGCGCGCTACTCGCTGGCCCGGCCGTGGTCAATCACGCGACGGAGTCCTGGGAGTTCTCGGTCGAAGAGATCGCCGGGTGGATCGATTTCAGGACGCGTCCCGTCACGTCGCAACCTGCCACCAGCGCCACATCGGCTGAGGTCACCGGTGCGAAGGGTGCACCCGCAGACCCCGGCGAAGGCGGTGTCCCGCTCGATAGCGATCGCGTCGTGCTCGAGGCATTCATCTCACCAGAAAAGGCAAGGGAACTGGTCATCGAGCGAGTCGGGAAGGCCGCGCGAGCGCCCAAAGACGCCCGCTTCAAGACAAGTGGCGGCACAGTAACGATCGTCCCGTCCGAGTACGGTGCTGGCCCGGATGTTGAAGCTCTCGCCGTCGAGCTGACGCGCGCGCTCACGACCGGGTCTGACCGGGTGGCGGATCTTCAGATGAGCCGGATCGAACCGGAGTTGACTACTGAGGAAGCCCAGGCGATGGGCATAAGCGAACGGATAGCGACGTTCACGACCACCTACGCGGCGAGTAACCGTCCGCGTGTCAACAACATCCATACCCTGGCGCGCGCGTTGGACGGCACGCTCGTGGGGCCTGGGGAGACGTTCTCGTTGAACGAGACTATTGGGCCTCGCACGGCCGCTCGCGGATATCAGGAGGCGCCTGCGATCATTAATGGGAGACTCGTTCCTTCGCTCGGCGGTGGAATCTGTCAGGTGGCAACCACCATCTTTAACACCGTGTTCGAATCCGGTCTTCCGGTTGTTGAGCGCAGGAACCACTCGTTTTACATCAGTTCGTATCCCAACGGCCGGGATGCGGCGGTTGCCTGGGGTGGACCCGATTTCAAGTTCAAAAACGATACCGGACACTGGGTGCTGATCGCCACGAGCTTCACCAACTCGTCGGTTACGGTTAGTTTGTACGGCACGGACCCCGAGTACACTGTCAAGGCGGTACCGGGGCCGTTCACGGATGTCGTGCCGTATACCACCGAAAAGATCGAGGATCCAAACTTGCCGTTGGGAACGAACGTCGTTGTGGATCCCGGTACCAATGGGCGCCGCATCGTGGTAAAGCGGACGGTCACCAGAAACGGCGATGTCATCAGGCAGGATTCGTTCACGTCGGTGTATCGTCCCAAACAACAGCTGGTTAGAGTCGGCACGAAAGTCGAGCAGTCGGTGGTGGGGACGGTCACGGCACCGCCATAGCGCACGTGACGGTTGTCGCTGACGGTTACGAGGAGGGTTCAGGGGATGTACCAACCACAGTGGGAGTCGATGCCCCGGGAAGCGCTTGAGGCGCTGCAGCTCAACCGCTTGAACGCGGTGCTCGCTCGCGTCTACGCTCATGTCCCGCTGTATCGCTCCAGATTTGATGAGGCTGGAATTGAGCCTGTTGTCGCCTCACTTGATGACGTGGGTCGTGTTCCTTTCACCGTGAAGGACGACATGCGTTCGTGTTATCCCTACGGGATGTTTGCCGCTCCGAGGCGCGATATCGTGCGCGTGCACGCGTCCTCCGGGACGACCGGTCAGATCACCGTGGTAGGGTACACCCGTGCCGACATCGACAACTGGGCGGATCTCATGGCCCGCACGTTTGTCTCGGCAGGGGCCACGCCCGATGATGTTGTGCAGGTGGCGTACGGGTACGGCTTGTTCACCGGGGGGCTCGGCGTACACTACGGTTCGGAGCGGCTTGGAGCGCTCACCATCCCGATCTCTGGCGGCAACACGAGGCGGCAGGTTCAAGTGCTGGTTGACTTTGGCACTACCGTGCTTGCGTGTACCCCGTCGTACTCGCTTCTGCTTGCGGAAACGGCCGAGGAGATGGGCGTCGACATTCGTTCGCTGCCGATTCGAGCGGGGGTGTTTGGCGCTGAGCCATGGAGCGAGAGCATGCGCACCCAGATCCAAGAACGTCTCGGTATCATCGCCACAGACATATACGGCCTGTCAGAGGTTCTGGGGCCTGGAGTCGCGAGCGAATGCTCGGAACAACACGGTCTTCACGTAAACGAGGACCACTTCCTCATCGAGATCGTCGATCCTGAGACCCTGGCGCCGGTTGCTGACGGTGAGTACGGAGAGGTGGTATTCACGACACTCACGAAAGAGGGGATCCCTGTCGTGCGGTACCGGACGCGCGATATCTCACGAATCATCCCGGGAGAGTGTGCGTGCGGCAGGACGTTCAGGCGCATGGAGCGCGTCTCGGGACGAACGGATGACATGCTCATCATTCGCGGTGTCAACGTGTTCCCGAGCCAGATCGAGCAGGTTCTTGCCGCAATCCCGGGTGTGGCTCCCCATTATCAGGTTGTACTCGGTAAGCGTGGGTCGATGGACACGGTCGAGGTGCACGTCGAGGTCGCGCAGGACGTTTTGTTCGATGAGATCAAAGAACTTGAAGAGATGCGGCGAAAGGTATGCGGAGAGATACAATCCGCGCTCGCTGTCTCGATCGCGGTCAAGCTCGTAGAGCCGCGCTCGATTGAGAGAAGCGAGGGCAAGGCACGCCGGGTCATCGACCTTCGCGACGAATGATTGGGGGAGTCCGGCCATGATCGAACAGCTGTCGGTGTTTCTTGAGAACCGTCCAGGGCGTCTTGCCGAGGCGTGCAGGGCGCTTGGCGACGCCCGGGTTAACATGCGGGCGCTCATGGTCGCCGATACCGAGCAATTCGGCGTGGTGCGCATCATCTGCGACCGTCCTCACGATGGAAAAGTAGCGCTCGAGACGCGCGGCTTCTCGGTGCAGGTCACCGGTGTTTTCGCTGTTGAGATTCCAGATGATCCCGGTGGGCTGGCCGACGTGCTCGAGACACTCGGGGCCGCTGGGATGAACGTGGAGTACGCGTACTGTTTTGTAGAGCCGGGTGCCGCTGCGGCAATCGACGTATTGAAGATCGATGACGAAGGCGCTAGGGCTGTTCTGGAGGTCGCTGGTTACCGGGTACTGAGCCCGTCTGATCTCTACGAACCGGACGCCGACTAGACATTCCGCGGATACGCGGCCGCGGCGGCGTTGAACTTTGTCAGGCGCCGGGGTCGCGCGCGGGCACTTGCAGGAGTTCGATGAGGCGCGAAACTTCCGTCCGGTCCTCGGGTACGCTGAGTACATGTGTGGACACGGATTCGGTCTTCGCGCCCAGGACGTCCGCTATGCCGGCGGCGATTCGCTCGGCGGCAACCAGTGCGCCTTCGTGGGGAGTGTGGGGGAGTACGACGAGGTACCTGCCGTCTTCGAGTCGACCGACCTCATCTACGAGACGGATGTCGTTTCGGATATGGTTCGCTATTCCTCTGACGAGCATTCGGTGGCGAGAGGGCCTAAGCTCAGCGGTCAACGCGGGCGCCACCTCGATGGCAATTACCGAGAATGGAGCGTGATACCGGTCGAAATGGCCGAGGGCGCTCTCGACGGCGCGGGTGATGAAGTGCTGGTTGTAGACCTGGCTCCACTCGTCGACGCTCGAAGAGCGTTCGAGACGCGCAAAGAGGTACTTGAGCCGGGAACAAAGTTCGCCGCCTACGATGCCTACGAGTCCGTACGAGAGGATACGCGTGGCCAGCAAGGCCGCGAGATCTCCCGTGAGCCCTTCGCTCTCGATGACAAGGGGGATTCGTATCACGATGTAGATCAGTGACGCCGCGAGGGCGGCGATGAAGCCGCCGTTGCGCCCCCAGTGGGCCGCTGCGATCAAGACGCCGAGAAGGAGGAGCTGCGCAACTATCTCTTCGAGTACGATTGGGCCGCGCAGCGAGAGGAGTATGCTGCCCGCGATCGCAGCGAAACCTACCGCTACGACGAGCTTCTCGAAGCGAGCGTACGGCATCACGTTCTCCTCCCGGTAGCGATCATCCTGCTTTCACCTGCCATGCTTCGGGCAGACAACGTGTTGTCCTCCTGCGTCCAGGAACAGGAGATACTCGTCTCCGGTCGGGCATGCCCGGACCGCGTTCCAGTTGACAGCGTATGGTGCGAGGTCGTCTAGCGTGCTGGGAGACGTGCCGTGGTCGATCCGGTACTCGGCAAGTGAGACCCGCTCGATGAAGCGCCGGTTGTTCTCGCACGCGACTGCGCCCGCTCGTTCGATCGACGCCGTGTAGGTGGCGATGGCTATGCCTACAAGTACCCCGACGATAACGATGATCGTCATGAGCTCTACGAATGAAAATCCCCCATCACGATGCCGTGACACACTCATGTGACTCCTGGTGCCCAAGAATACGGTGTGGTTCACTGACATGATCATTGTCGCACACGGTGCGAAGGCGCGCACCAGGATTATGAGGAATCGGATGGTGACTAGGCTCGCGCGATTGTCGCAGGTGATCCTGCTCGCCGTCGCTCTCGTGATGCCTTCGCACGCTCATGCGGAGGTGCGCACCTCCGACCGCATCGGCGATCGATCCGCCGCTGAGGCGCCACATCAACAAGCGGCATTTGCTCCGTCAGTCACCGCGGCCGCCGGTGTGCTCGTCACCGCGTCCGGTCGCACCCTGTGGGCTCGAAATGCCGATGAGCGGCGGGCGATGGCGAGCATCACGAAAGTGATGACGGCGCTCGTTGTCAGGGAGCGCACGTCGCTCGACGAGCTCGTGACGGTATCTTCACGGGCGGCGAGTGTGCGCGAGGCATCCGCACGCTTGCGTGACGGGCAGACGTATCCTGTTCGCACGCTGCTCGAGGCGATGCTGGTCCGCTCGGGCAACGATGCCGCTGTCGCGCTCGCCGAACACGTCGCGGGTGATGTGGGCTCCTTCGTCGAGCTGATGAACGTCCGAGCCGCTGAACTCGGCCTCGCTGACACCTTGTTTGCCAACGTCCACGGACTCGATGCCGAAGGCCACTACTCGAGCGCGTATGATCTCGCGACCCTTGCACGGTTCGCGATGCGCGACGCCGAGATCCGCCGAATGGTTCAGCTGAGCTCGCTAACCATCGACGCAGTCGGTGGGCCGACGGAGCTCGAAAACTCCAATCTGCTGCTAGGGACCGTAGAGGGCGCTACTGGGGTCAAGACCGGCTGGACGAGCCGTGCCGGCTTTTGCCTGGCGGCATCTGCCGAAAGGGGCGGAGAAGAGCTCTTCGCCGTCGTCCTTGGCACGGACAGTGAGACCGATCGCTTTCAAGAGGCGGGGCTGTTGCTCGAGTGGGGCTTCGCTCGCTATCGTGAAGAGCGCCTTGCCGAGCCGGGGGAGCTTATCGGCAGAGTCCCGGTGTCTGGCTATCTGGACGTGAGTGTCAGTGCGCTTGTGGGTGCCCCTGTGGCGGTTCGCGTGTTAGACATCGGCGGCCCGGTCGTTCGCCGAGTAACGCTTCGGCCATCACTTGAACCGCCGGTACATACAGGGGACCGCGTCGGCACACTCTCGTTTGTTCAGGGCGAGCGGCTGATCGCCCAAATCCCGCTTGTCTCTGAGGATAGTGTGAACCGTCCCTCGCCGCTGACGAGGGTCCATGTGGCTGCCGTACGCATCTGGAGGAGCGTGTTCGGTTCGCCGCCGGAAGCACAAGTGCCGGTACCGTGACCATTTCACTACCAGGAGGATGCGATGTCCACCGAGACGCTCCGTACGCCGCTTTATGAGGAGCACATCGCGCTCGGCGCGCGAATGGCGCAGTTCGCGGGCTTTTCGATGCCCGTCCAGTACTCAGGAATCATCGAGGAACACGGTGCGGTGCGTTCTTGTGCAGGCGTGTTTGACGTGTGCCATATGGCGCAGTTCCGCGTGTTCGGTTTTGACGCCTTTGACCTGCTGTCAGAGCTACTGACCAACGACCTTAGCGCGATATCGGCGCTTGGCGCCGCGCAATACACGCTCGTGTGCGATGAAGATGGGGGAATCATCGACGACGTGATCGTGTATCACACAGGTGATCTTGAATACTTGATCATCGCAAACGCGGCGAATCGCAAGACCGTCTACGACTGGCTCGTATCGCACCGTGACGCGAAGCATGGCGGGGATGGCCAGGCCCGCGAAGGCATGGTGGAGATCGCGGATGAGTCGGACCGGACGGGACTGATCGCACTTCAGGGCCCCCGCGCCCTTGATGTGCTTGCGCAGGTGGCCAGCGACGGATTCGAGCTGCCGCCGCGCTTCCACATTGCCGAAGCGCGGCTGGAATCACTCCCCGTGCTGGTGGCAAGGACTGGCTACACGGGAGAAGACGGTGTCGAGATCGTCTGCCACGCGTCGCACGCCGCCGCGCTATGGAGGGTGCTTCTATCGTTTCCCGAAGTGACTCCGTGCGGGCTGGGGGCGCGGGATGTGCTTCGGCTCGAGATGGGATACCACCTCTACGGGAGCGACATGGATCGCGGCGTGGACCCGATCTCGGCAGGGCTCGGATGGACTGTCGGAAGAAAGAAGGAGCGCTTCATCGGAAAGGAGGCCATCGATCGCATCCGCGCCGAAGGGCCTTCCCGTAAGCTCGTAGGCCTCGTGGTAAACGGAGGGATTCCGCGTCCTGGCTACGGTGTGTTGCGCAGTGGCGTCGAGGTGGGTAAGGTGGCAAGCGGTACGTACTCGCCGACACTGGCGACAGGAATAGCGACCGCATACCTGCCGGTCAGTCACGGTAATCCCGGTACAGAGGTTGAGGTGGCGATCCGGGGCAGAGTCGTCGGGGCGGTCGTGGTGCGGCCGCCGTTCGTCAAGCACACATCGTTATCGTTGCCGTGACATTCGAGAGGAGCCACAGGGTCATGTATCCAAACGACCTGAAGTACGACAAGGAGCACGAGTGGGTCCGGGTAGAGGACGGTGTCGCGATCATCGGCATCACTCACTTTGCGCAAGACCAGCTCGGCGAAGTCGTCTACGTCGACCTGCCGTCTGAAGGAGACCAGGTTTTGGCAGGTGAGACCTTTGGTGAGATCGAATCTGTCAAGTCGGTCTCCGAGCTCTATTCGCCGCTTGACGGCGAAGTCGCCGCGGTAAACGATGCCCTTTCCGGCGCACCTGAGACGATCAACGAGGATCCATATGGTGACGGCTGGATGATCAAAATCGAGCTGAGCGATCCGGCGCAGCTCGACGTGTTGATGTCTGCCGAGGAGTACGAGGCGTTCATCACCGAGGAAGCGTAAGCGAAACATGCGACACACTCCGGTCACCTGCGAGCAGCGAGCGGAGATGCTGCGCGTTCTTGGCGTCGCATCCGCAGAGGAGCTGTTTTCGGACGTGCCTGAGTCCGTCCGTCTGAATCGTCCTCTCGACATCCCCGAAGGAATGGGCGAGATCGAGCTGATGGCGCATGTGCGACGGCTCGCCGCCGCCAACATTCCCGCTGGTTCGATGGTGAGTTTCGCTGGCGCCGGCTGCTACGACCATTACACGCCGAGCGTCGTTGACCACGTGGTTCGGCGCCCCGAGTTCTTCACGGCATACACCCCGTATCAACCGGAAGTCTCCCAGGGGACACTGCAGGCGATCTTCGAGTACCAGACAATGACGTGCGAGCTCACCGGTATGGAAGTGGCGAACGCGAGCATGTACGACGGGGCTACCGCCTTTGTCGAAGCCGCTCTCATGGCGTGCCGGCTGACCAGGCGATCGCAGGTGATCTGTGTCGACTCGGTGCACCCAGAGTGGCAGCGGGTGCTCGCGACTTACGCTGACGCTGGACATCTTGAAGTCGCGACTGCGGGCCACGATGAAGCACCGGCCCTCCTCGCGTCAGGTCAGAGCGCGGCGCTGCTCGTGCAGTCCCCGGATTTCTTCGGGCGTCTTTGGGATGTGAGGCGGCTGGCTGACGCTGCTCACGCGGCAGGAGCGCTGCTTGTGGTGGCGGTCAATCCCGTGCTTCTCGGGGTACTCGAGCCGCCCGGCCGCATGGGGGCTGACATCGTCGTGGCCGAGGGCCAAACGCTGGGAAACACGATGTCGTTTGGCGGACCTGGGCTTGGCATGTTCTCGTGCCGCGAGGCGCACGTGCGGCAGATGCCCGGCCGCCTGGTGGGCAAGACACTCGACGCCGACGGGGCACTCGCGTACGTTCTTACGCTGTCAACACGCGAACAGCACATACGCCGCGAGAAGGCGACGAGCAACATCTGTAGCAACCACGCGCTCAACGCACTCGCCGCGGGCGCGTATTTGGCGGCGGTCGGCGCCACTGGGCTTGCGGAGATCGCGGGCGCGTGTGTAGCGAAAGCGCACTACCTGCGCGACCGGCTGCTCGAGACGAACGTCTTTTCTGCTCCGTGGGACTCGCCGTTTGCCAACGAGTTCGTGGTTCGCTATCACGGCGACGCGCTGGCTATGCACGATGCTTTGTTCAAGCGCGGATATGTCGCCGGAGTGATCATCTCAGAGTTGGATTCCGAGTGGCCCGCAGGGGCGCCAGTCGATACGGAGGGGCTCGTCATGTTCGCTGTCACGGAGAAGCGGACTCGGGATGAGATTGACGCATTCGTTGGCGAGGTTGCCGCATCGTGATCCCACGGAGTGAACATACGCCGTCCATCGCACCCGCGCGCGGGCCTCGGGAGAGTATCTTCGAGCTTGGCGCACCTGAGTCGGCGTGCGTTCTCGGTCCGGTGCTAGACGTGCCGGTGATCGATCTTCATGAGGCATTGTCGGGCATGGATCGCACCGCTTTGCCCCGACTGCCTCACGTCGCCGAGGTTGAGATCATGCGGCACTACGCGCACCTTGCGGAGATGAACTTCGGAGTTGACTCAGGGCCGTATCCGCTTGGAAGCTGCACGATGAAGTACAACCCGCGCGCGAACGAGGACGCCGCTCGTCTTGAGGGTTTCACTGGGCTGCACCCGTATCAGCCCATCGCCTCCGTTCAGGGGGTTTTGGAGCTGCTCGTCTGTTTGCAGGAGGCGTTTGGAGAGATCTCCGGATTGCCCGCGGTTTCCCTGCAGCCCTCGGCAGGAGCTCACGGTGAGCTCGCTGCGTTGATGTGCTTCAGGGCCGCCCACACAGCCAACGGCCACCCACGCACGACGGTGCTCATACCCGATACCGCCCACGGAACCAATCCCGCAACGGTCTCAATGTGCGGGTACAAGACCGTCACAATCCCGAGCGGCGTACACGGCATCGTCGACCTCGACGCGCTGCGTGACGCACTCGACCCTAGTGTGGCGGCGTTCATGCTCACTAACCCCAACACACTTGGTCTGTTCGAGCCGCAGATTGCCGAGATCACGCAGATGGTCCACTCGGCCGGGGCGTTCGCGTACTGCGACGGAGCGAATCTCAACGCAATCATGGGAGTGACCCGTCCGGGTGATCAGGGTTTTGACGCGCTGCACATCAATGTTCACAAGACGTTCTCGACGCCGCACGGTGGTGGCGGCCCAGGGGCGGGGCCGGTGTGTGTGACGCGAGAACTCGCTCGCTACCTTCCCGGTCCTCTGCCCGTGCGCCTAGACGACGGTTCGTACGGGCTCGTTAACCCCGAGGCGTCGATCGGCAGGGTCCGTTCGTTCCTCGGCAACGTTGGAGTGCTCGTAAGGGCGTACACATATGTTCGCGCACTCGGAGGGCATGGACTGCGCGAAGTGAGCGAGCAGGCCGTGATCTCGGCGAACTACCTCAAGAAGTTGCTCGACTCGGTGTATGAAGCCCCTTACGACCGCACCTGCATGCACGAGTTCGTGCTGTCGGGCTCCCGTCAGAAGCGAACGCATGGTGTACGGACGGTGGACATCGCCAAACGCCTGCTCGACTACGGATTCCATCCCCCCACCGTCTACTTCCCGCTCATCGTCGAAGAAGCGCTGATGATCGAGCCCACCGAAACTGAGTCGATGGCGGCGCTCGAGGCATTCGCTGAGGCGCTCATCGCAATCGACCGCGAGGCGGCGCACGACCCTGAACTCGTACGGGGCGCTCCCTATACGACGCCGGTGCGCCGGGTCGACGAGGCGCGCGCCGCGCGGGAGCCGGTGCTGCGCTGGTTTCCTGACGAGGGGTAGGGTGGTGTCACGGTGTCGACGGCGCGGGCATGGCGCCTGATCGTCGACGATCGGGCGCCGGGCGCGTGGAACATGGCTGTCGACCGCGCGATCCACATCATGCATGCGCGAGGTGACGTCCCTCCGACTTTGCGCGTCTATCGCTGGAACGGACCCACGGTGACACTCGGCGCGTTTCAGTCCGAGAGCGCTGTCGACGAGCGCGCGTGCCGCGAGCACGGTGTCAGCGTGGTGAGGAGGGCCACCGGAGGCAGGGGAGTGCTGCACGACGATGAGATTACGTACGCCGTAATTGCCGGTGTCCGCGACGGGGTTCCGCGCGGGGTGCGAGCGAGCTATGGGTACCTGTGTGCTGGGGTGTCAGCCGCGTTTAGCATCCTCGGCGTAAGGGCCGAGGTGAACGAGCGGGCCACGGCGTCCGTGCGTTCAAACGCGTGCTACTTGCACGCTACCGCGGCCGATCTCTCGGTTGGCTCACGTAAGCTTTCCGGAAGCGCTCAGGTGTGGAAGGGTGACTCGGTGCTGCAGCACGGCTCTTTCACCCGCACGCGAGATATCGATCGAGAGGCGGCGGTTTTCGCACTTGACGACCGCGAGCGCGCAAGCCTGGCTGGTGCCGCCACGACGATATCGGCTTGTCTCGCGCAGTGTCCGGAGTACTCGGCGATCACTGACGCGGTGATCGCGGGGTTTACGGCTGGCCTTGGGGTAGAGTTCGAATCAGGGCGCTTGAGTGATGCGGAGCGTGCGCTCGCACGAGTGTTTGAAGGAGAAACGGCTGTTCGCCTGAGTGGCGCGGCGCCGAGATGACGGGGGACGAGGGGTTTTCGGCGTCCACATCCTCAAGGACGGGGCGCAGGTTCCCGGTCGCATGTCACTGCCTCGGGGTATAGTGTAGGTAGAGGTCGGTTGAATGTCCGGTCTGATACAATCGACGCGCCGGTTGATACCGGGTCATCTCAGACAAGGGGGTGCGCGCGTGGGACACGAATACGACGAGGCACTTCTCGATTTGGAGCACAAGTCCAACGACGAGTTGCGCGCGATCCTCAACGGACTTCGGGATGAGGAACAGCGCATCTCGTACCGGAGGAGAGTTCTGCACGGCAAGATCGATATCCTTCGAGCCGAGTTGGTGCAGCGGCTGCAGGCTCAACATGAGTCAGGGGAGGACGTCATCTCGGGCCGGGATGTCGAGCGGCTGATCGATATCCTCGCGCGGGACCTGCGCGGCGTGTCAAACACAGACGTGGCCGCGGGCGACTCGGATCACGAAGCCGACGAAGGTGCGTAGTGTCCGCTCTACCTAAGGAGAATCATGTCCGCACTGTCTGACAAAATTCAGAAGTTCATGGACGATATCGCATCAGACGCGATTGAAGAGCGCGTGGTCGACTACGTGATCAAAGAAGTGCAGAATGGGCGCTCGCTTAGTGAGGTTTTCAAAGACCCATATGTGAAGAACCGCCTGAGTGAGGAGAAGCTTGCGAAGGTGCTGGAGAACCCTGAGATCATAGGCGCGCTCGAGAGCCAGATCGCGGCTTCGTTCAAGCGCAGAGAGCTTGACTTCTAGACGGCTTGAGTGAAGGGCGCGAGATCTTTAGAGAGGAACGGTGTTATGAACACGTGCCCAGTCTGCGGAGAGGACATCGGCCACAGCGTGTCTTCAAAGTGCACACGATGCGGTGCCCGGCAGGGTGCGACCGAGTCCTTCAAGCCGGTTTCCCTCGCCGACTCGATTTCCGCAAGCGGGTCACCATCGGTCGCGACCACGGGCGAGACGCCCATGCTCCTCGTGCGCAAAGGCGCGGAGACGGGCGAGCGGTTTACCATAGACCGGGCCCGTCTTTCTATCGGGCGCGACCCATTGTGCGACATCTTCTTAAACGACGTGACCGTCTCTCGGTCCCATGCGGTGCTTGAGTACGGTTCGGCCGGGGTGACAATCGAAGACACGGGGTCGCTTAACGGCACCTACGTCAACGGAGTCAGGGCTGACAAGGCCATTCTCGCCAGCGGTGATATCGTTCAGATTGGCAGATTCCAGATGGCGTTCATCCACGGCGCGGGAGACACGACACCGTGAGGTCGCGTGAGTACATGACAATAGGAGAGGTCGTCGAGACGCTCTCGCCTGCCTACCCTGATCTTTCGATCTCGAAGGTACGGTTTCTTGAAGAAGAAGGCCTGGTCGCTCCCGAACGCACTCAAGGGGGATACCGCAAGTTCACTGAGAAGGATCTCGCACGGGTTGAGATCATCTTGCGACTGCAAAAGGAGCACTTCCTGCCGCTGGCGGTCATTCGAGAGAAGCTCTCGGAGTACGATCGCGGAAAGATTCCAGCGGAGCTTGAAGAAACCTCGGCCGTCCCCGATCCGGCGACCTTGCCCTTCGTCGACGAACCACCGGTCCTCGTCGCCGAAGCACACTCGGCTCTCGGCATTCCCGAGTCGTTCATCCGGGAGTTGGCCGAGTACGGCTTGGTCGTCATCGTGCGTGGCGATCAAGGCGAGGAGATCGCTCCGGTTGATCGAAGGATCGCTCACGCCGCTTGGGATCTGCGCCGCTACGGCATCGAACCGCGTCACCTTCGCATGTACGAGACGTTCGCTGAGCGAGAGGCCGCGTTTTTCTCGCAGGCTCTTAAGCCGGCGTTCAGGCACCGCACCCCAGAAACTCGCCAGAGGCTCGTTGAAACGCTCGGCGAGTTGACCGGTTTGACGCACGACTTGAAGAATCATCTGTTGCGCCGGGCGCTCGCCCGTGTGTTCGAGGACGTCGTGTAGGAGAGCATGTCCGGCCAGACAGCACACGGTACCTCCGCCGCCGGAAGCGGCAAATCGTCCCCACTAGAGTTCGCGCACCCCAGCGAACGGGTTGCCGCGGAGATTCTCGATTTCTACCGGATCAGATGGGAGTACGAGCCGACCAGCTTTCCGATCGAGTGGGACAGCGACGGCGAGGTGATCGCATCGTTCACCCCCGACTTCTACCTGCCGGACTTCGATCTCTACATCGAGCTCACTACGATGAGTCAGAAGTTGGTCACGAAGAAGAATCGAAAGGTTCGCCGCCTGAAAGAGCTGTATCCCGATGTCAATATCAAGATCTTCTACCAGAAAGACTTCCGCCGTTTGCTTCAGCGCTTTGGCGTCGCGGTGGCGGAGCGCCCGTTCTCAGACGGCGGCGGTCTAGAGGCCGGAGGGCCGGCGGAGGAGAGCGGTGAGCGACCGTGAGCGGGTACTGTGGTGAGGAGGTCGTCGAGAGGATTCTGATCTCACCTCAGGCCATCGCGTCACGGGTCGCAGAACTCGGATCGGCGATCGCCGAGGAGTATCGCGGTGCCGACGTGCGTCTCATCACCCTTCTGCGTGGCGGTACCTTCTTCACGGCTGACCTGTGCCGCGCGATCGACGCCCCGGTGCGCCTCGACTTCATGGCGGTGAGCACGTATGTCGGCGGGCGCGGCGGTGCGGTGCGGATAACTAAAGACCTCGACGACTCCATCTCGGGCGCGTCCGTCATCGTGGTCGAGGACATCATCGATACCGGCCTCACGCTCAACTATGTACTGGGCGTCTTGCGCCAAAGAGCGCCCGCGACCGTCGAAGTGTGCACACTGCTCGACAAAGATGTTCGGCGCATTGTCGATCTTCCCATAACGCGCAAGGGATTTTCGGTCCCAGACAGGTTCCTTGTGGGCTACGGCCTTGATCTGAACGGACGCCTTCGCAATCTTCCGTACGTGGGCACCGTACGCGAGGACGTGCTTGCACCTTGACGATGGCGTATCCTGACTCTTCGTACCATCACACTTGGAGGCGTAATGAATCTTGAGACCTACATCCGAGACATCCGCGATTTCCCCAAAGAGGGGATCGTGTTCAAAGACATCACCCCGCTACTTGCGAGCCCAGACGGGTTTCGGCAGGCAATCGACACGATTGCCGATGAGTTCTCGGACGTAGGTGTGACCAAGGTCCTGGGCGCGGAGGCTCGGGGATTCATATTTGGCGGCGCTCTCGCATACAAGCTGGGCGCAGGATTTGTTCCGGCCCGCAAGCCGGGAAAGCTGCCGTGGCAAACAACTAAGGCCGAGTATGCCCTTGAATACGGCATGGACTCGCTCGAGATGCATCTGGACGCAATCGGGCCTGACGATGTGGTGCTGATCGTTGATGATGTGCTCGCTACAGGCGGCACCGCGGCTGCAAAGGGCAAATTAGCGGCGAGCACCGGCGCTTTCGTGGCGGGGTACGCATTCCTCATTGAGCTCGATTTTCTCGCTGGGCGAAGCAAGCTGGAGGGCGCGAAGATCGTCTCACTCATTCACGTGCGGTAGAGTTTCGCCCGACGCGAACCGAGCAGGCGAAAGTGATCGAGTGAGTGCCGCTACGGCTCGATGGGCTCCACATACTCGACGTGGACCGTCGCCAGCCCCGAGAACCCCAGCGCTTCAGCCGCGGCCCTCGACAGGTCGAGGTCTCGTCCCGCGATGAACGGGCCTCTGTCGGTGATGACGACCACGATGCGCCGCTCACCGCGCGTGAGAGCCAGACGGGTACCGAACGGTAGCGTGCGCGATGCAGCGGTGAAGTCGTTCTGATTGTAGATCTGCCCGGATGCGCTGAGCCGTCCGTGGAACTCATTGCCGTACCATGAGCAGAAGGCCAGTTCGGTACGGCCGAGCGAGCGATACCGTCTGGGATGGTGCTCGGAGACCAAGTACACTCGATCGGTGTACGGCTCTACGACGCCGGGTACTTTGCGGATCGGATCGTCAAGAGGGATCGATGATTCGAGCCACTCCCTGCGCGTCTTTGCGTTGGCCGTCCTTCTCACCTGCAGGAGCTGGCGTGATTCCTCGGTTAATCGTGCAATCAGTCCGCGTTGCTCCTCGAGCGCGGCGGTGAGCTCACTAAGTCCCTTCGCGCGGACTTGGCGGAGCGCGAGATCCTGAGCTTTCAGGTCGTCAAGGTAGTTGGCGTGGAACTCAGCCGCCGCGGCGGCTATCGTCGCGGCCTCTAGTACGCTCTGGTCACGCATCACGATACGGGTGAGCAGGGCGATGCGCGCGTAGAGATCTCCCATCGTCTCGGCATTTAGTATCATGGAGAGCGGATTGTGTATCTGAGACTTGTATATGTCGATCACGCGGTCACGGTAGACGCCGCGCGCGCTCTCAAGAGCTTCACGCGCTGCGGCGAGCGTGTCTTGCTGCTTGATGATCCGGATGTTGACTACAGCGAGCCGTTGCTCGATGGCTATCGACTCGGCCCGGTACTCCTCGATCGTCTGTTCGAGCTCTAGGGCGCGTGCGGTCGCTTGGTCGAGGGTGGGAGCGGCGGACTGTGTGGCGGCTGCCGACGGTTGGGCGTACGTGGGGGTGATCGCCGCGGAACCGCAAAGAACGATCGCGGCGAGAATGATCATGACCGTCACGATACGGCGCATGCGCAGCCTCTCGTCGACTCGATTCATGAGCGGATGTAGCAGAGACGATATGATATCATGAGTAATGTCTACGTGGTGTTGCATGCGCGACGCCGTGGCCTCGACCGTTGAATCCGACTTAGCAGGAGGACATGTGCGGATCGTAGACGGCAGACGATGGTTGTGCGCGGCGCGCGTGACGCTTGCGCTGTTGTTATCGTTTGGCGCGACTAGCGCCTTCGCCACTCCGGTAACACCGGAGATTGAGGCGAAGCGTGAAGAGGCGCGCGCCGTTCAAGCACAGATCGAAGAGCTTGCCGCACTCGTTGAGTTGCGAGGCGAGGAGTACGCGCAGATCAACGTCGCGCTCGAGCAGACCCGTCTCGATATTGCCGAGGCCAGGCGCGCTCTCGAGTCCGCTGAGCGTCAGTTGTCCGATGCTCAAGCGCGTCTTGAGGGCCGGGTCGATTCGATCTACCGGAACGGCTCAGTTCACATATTCCAGGTGTTGCTCGAGACACATTCCTTCACCGACTTCATCACGCGAGTTGAGTGGCTGCGGCGAATCGGGGAGAGCGATGCGGCTCTCGTTGTCAACGTGCAACACGCGCGTGACCGGGTCATTGAGGCCGAGGCTGCCCTGACACGCAGGGGTGAAGAACAGCAGGTGTTGCGCGCTCAAGCCGCGTCGAAACTCGCTGAGGTCGAAGCGGCTCTCGATCGCGAAGAAGCGTACCTTGCGGGAGTGAATTCGGAGATCGCCGCGCTCGTGGCAGCCGAGGAGGAGCGTCTGAGGCGAGAGGCGGAGGAGCGGGCCCGGCAATCCGCGATCGATGCCGCGCGGCGCGCGGCTGAACTTGCGGCAGGTAGTGCCGGAGGTGGATCGCGGCGGACAGCCGTTGCCAATGACCGCGTCTTTGACTCGGCGGCCCTCGGCCCTGGTAATCCAGCCGCGGTCCAGATTGGGATGGGTTACCTCGGCGTCCCGTACGTCTGGGGCGGATCAACGCCCGCGGGCTTTGATTGCTCGGGGCTCGTCCAGTACGTCTTCCGGCAGATCGGCGTGTCGCTGCCTCGTACGAGCCGTCAGCAGTTCAGAGTCGGCGCTTATATCCCGCCGGATCGAGTCGATCTTCTCCTCCCAGGTGACCTCGTATTCTTTGGGTTCGGCGGAGATCCGGACCAGGTCCACCATGTAGGCATCTACGTGGGCGGGGGAGACTATCTCCATGCGCCGAGAAGAGGTCAACCGGTGCGGGTTGATTCGTTGACCAGCCGCATCGAGCGGCGCGGGGACTATGTTGGGGCGACGAGGCCGTAGTTCCTGAGCGGATAGGTTGAGCGACGCGCATCCACCACTACGCACGTCGTTGCCGGAACACGCCGTCTGGGCGATGCCGTGTGGTATTATCCCTGGAATCGTTGCACCAGCATCTTCCTGCGTTATTTTGCCGAGCGATGCGCTGCGACGTGATAGAGGGCTGGAATAATCCGTTCGCGGCGGGACCCGGCCCGAGGGTGCTCGATTTTGATGCGGCGGCGCGTGGTACGGGAGGAGAGTGGCTTCAGTGAAGGTGCGTCAGCTATCGGTCTTCATAGAGAACAAGGCTGGTCGTGTCAGTGAGGTCACCGCGTTGCTCGGCTCGGCAGATATCAACATTCGTGGATTTGCGGTATCAGACACCGCGGACTATGGAATACTGCGTCTCGTGGTAGACAAGCCCGACGAGGCCGCCACGCTTCTGAAGCAAGCCGGATTCACCGTCAAAGCGAGCGATGTCATCTGCATCGACCTGCCGGATCAGCCAGGTGGCCTGGCGGGCGTGCTGAAGATCGTGGCAGACGCGGGCGTCAACATCGAGTATGTCTACTCGCTCGTTGCGACATACGTAGTTCTCAACGTCGCCGATGTAGAGCGGGCGATGCGGCTCCTTTCTGACAAGCCCGTGCGGCTCGTCGGGCAAGAGGAGATATCGGGGTCCTGATCGGCGCGCGACGGGCGTGCCGTGGGAGCGAAAGCGTAAGGGAGGCGAGGACACATGGCAGGAGCGAACGGACGTATCGCACTGCTGGTCGCGCTGGTCGTCGCAATCGCCATCGTGCCGGTGGTTGGTTGCGCTCCTCAGGCGCCTGACACTAGGCCGGCAGATGAGGGTGCAGCGGTCGGGGAACCCTACCGCATTGGGGCGGTGTTGTCGTTGAGCGGCACTCTTGCGGGTTTGGGAGAGCCAGAGCGCAACACGATCCTGATGGAGGTCGAGCGCATCAACGCGGCTGGTGGAGTGAATGGCCGCCCGATTGAGGTGCTGATCGAAGACGACGCAAGTGACGCGGAGACAGCGGTCGCGGCCACATCGCGGCTGATCGAACGCGAGGAGATCATCGCCGTAATCGGCGCGACAGGCACCGGTGCGACGATGGCGATGCGCAGCGAGATAGATCGCGCACGCATACCACAGGTGTCTGTGGCAGGCGGGACCGTGATCACCGCCGAGTTCCATCCGTACGTCTTCCAGACACCGTGGTCGAACAGCATAGTGGTGCCGTTCACGCTGCGCTACATCGAGGATCAGGGAATCTCGCGGATCGCTGTCATTGCGGACGCGGGGGGATTTGCCCAAGACGGAGTCGCTGTCATGAAGGAAGCGCTCGGGCAGACCTCGATAGAGATCGTCGCCGAGGAGACGTTTAATCCCGGTGATAAGGACATGACGAGTCAACTCACCAAGATCATGGGAAGCGATGCAGAGGCGGTCGTGCTCTGGAACGCCGGCGCAGAGGCGGCGACCGTTGCCAAGAACATGGCCACGCTCGGTTTTGAGATTCCGCTCTTCGGAAGTCATGGCAACGCCCGTGTAGAGTTCATCGACGGTGCGGGAGCGGCCGCGGAGGGATTTCGCTTCGCGGCCGGGAAGGTGCTCGTTCCGGAGGCATACGGTGAAGGAACCCCAGAATATGAGGTAGCGACCGATTTCATAGAGCGCTACACCGAGCGCTTCGGGAAGGCGCCTGACACGTTCGCCGGTCACGCGTACGATGCCCTCCATCTTATCGTCGAGGCTATGAAGCGTCTGCCAGAGGGCTTCTCGGCATCCGATCTTCGCGACGAGATCGAGGCGACGGATGGTTTTGTGGGAATCGGCGGCACGTTCACATTCTCGCCGACTGACCACAATGGTATGTCCGAGGAAAACCTTGTGATGTATCAGATCAAGGACGGTGCGTGGACACTCGCCGAGTAGTGCGGCGTGAGAGGACATCGGTGAGTCTGATCGGGGTGATCGGGATGAGCGAGGGCGCAAGAGCGCGCGTCGCGCGGTTGATGCTGACGGTCATGTTGGTGTCGATGGCAGCGGCGGTCGCGCTGCTTGCCGGGTGCGGACAAAGGGCCGGCGATCGTGCCGGAGAAGATGCCGCAAACGGCGCTGCGGCTGGCGAGCCAGTCAAGATCGGCGCCGTGCTCTCGCTTTCCGGATCCCTTTCCGGGCTTGGGATTCCCGCGAGGCAAGCGATAGAAGTCGAGGTCGAGCGCATCAACGGCGAGGGTGGCGTCAACGGCCGTCTGGTTGAGGTGGTGTTCGAAGATGACGCGAGCGACGAGGCAAAGGCCGTGGCCGCGACCACCCGCCTCATCGAGCAAGAAGACGTTCTCGCGGTTATCGGCGGGAGTGGTACCGCGCAGTCGATGGCGATGCGCACCGAGATTGAGCGCGCCGAGGTGCCCCAGATAGCTTTGGCTGGCGGCTCTGTGGTCACCGACCAGTTGAGTCCGTGGGTCTTCCAGACCCCGTGGCCTAACCGGGTGGTTGTCCCATTCACTTTGCGTGCGCTACAGGAGGCTGGCGTCACCCGCCTCGCGCTCATCTCCGAATCCGGTGGATACGGTGTTGATGGACAGAGTGTGACTGAAGCAAACGTGAAGCGTTTTGGCATCGAGATTGTTGCCACGGAGCAGTTCAACCGGGGTGACACCGTTATGACTTCCCAGCTGACGAAGATACGGGCTGCCGATCCGGATGCCGTGCTCATGTGGTCCGCAGGTGCAGAGGCGGCCACCATCATGAAGAACAACGCGGCACTCGGAGCGGCGGACCCGCTCCCGTTCTACGGTGCGCCTGGCAATGCGCGGCGAGAGTTTCTCGAGGGATCGGGCGAGGCCGCTGAAGGTTTTATGTTCGCGGCGGGTCACATTCTGGCTCCCGAGACGTACGGTGAGGACACGGAAGCATACAATGTCGCGACCGCGTTCATAGAGCGCTTCACTGCGCGATGGGGTGTGGAACCCGACATCTTCGCAGGTCACGCCTACGACGCCCTTCATATCACGGTCGAAGCAGCACGCCGGGTATCGGGAGACCTCACCCCTGAAGCGCTGCGGGACGAAATTGAAGCCACGAGCGGGCTTGTGGCGATTGGCGGCACGTTCACGTTTTCGGCCACGGACCATAACGGCATGTCCGAGGATGCCCTGACCATGTACACCATCATCGACGGTGAGTGGATACCTGCCGAGAAGGGCCGCTAGCAGCGTGGGAGACGTCGAGCTGCTGCAGTTCGCACTCGCGGGCTTGAAGAGCGGCGCCATCTATGCACTCGTGGCGCTCGGCTTTACCATCGTGTACGCGGCCACCGGGGTCATAAACTTCGCGCAAGGTGAGTTCTACATGCTCGGAGGGATGTTGTCGGTATGGGCCTACGCGGGCCTCGGCCTTCCGCTTCCGCTGGCCGCCGTATTTGGTGTCGCCGCGACCGCGCTTGTTGGCGGCTTGTTCGAACTGACGGCGATCAGACCGCGCTCCGATGGAGATCCGCTCGCGCTCATCATTATCACGGTGGGCGGCTCGATGGTGCTCTCCTCTTTCGCGCGTCACCTGTTCGGTCCGCTCGAGAAGGCCCTTCCGGCGTTCAGTGGCACAGGAACAGTTTCCATATTTGGTGCGATGCTTGAGATCCAATCCCTGTGGATTCTTGGCCTGACGGTCATGGCTGTGGCGGGATTGTGGTACCTCTATAATCGCACGGGCCTTGGCCGCGCCATGCGGGCGTGCGCCGTCAGTCGTGACGCGGCCAGACTCGTAGGTATCGACACCCGTCGCATCGTGACAATGAGCTTCGTTCTCGCCGCGGCACTCGGCGCGCTCGCCGGTCTTGCGGTCACTCCGCTCACCCAGACAGCATTCAACGTGGGTCCGAGCGTGGGCATCAAGGGGTTCGCAGCGGCGATCCTCGGCGGGCTTGGCAATCCTGTGGCGGCGGTCGCGGGCGGTATAACTCTGGGCCTTCTTGAGTCGATGTCGATCGCGTTCATCTCATCGACATACAAAGACGCGATCTCACTTCTGGTCCTGCTCGCGGTCCTCTTCTGGCGACCGCAAGGACTGTTTGGACGTTCAAGCCGGGAGAAGGTGTAGGGGCGACGTGCGTGCCCGTATCGACATCAGGCTCGTGCTTCTCGTACTTGCGTTCGCCGCCGTAGCGGCGCTTCCCATGCTGACCTCCGAGCGTTACGTGTTGCGCGTGTTCACGTTCACCGGGGTCAACGTCATCATCATCGCGGGGATGGCGCTTCTTTTTGGCTATGCGGGCCAAGTATCGCTGGGGCACGCGGCGTTTTACGGGATAGGCGCGTACACGTGCGCGTTTGCGGTCATGCAGCTCGGCTGGCCGTGGCTGGGAGGGGTTGCCCTCGCTGTCGCGCTCACCGCGACTGGGGGATTCTTGCTCGCTATTCCCTCGCTTCGCCTCAAGGGACACTATCTCGCGATGGCCACTCTCGGATTTGGGGAGATCATGCGGGTAGCCTTTGTCGAGGCGCGTGGAATCACTGGGGGTCCTGATGGACTCGCGGGGATTCCCCACGCGGCTGTTGGGCCGCTCCTGTTCGACTCGGCGCGAGACGCGTACTGGCTCGTCTGGGCGGTAGCCGCAATCGTGCTGCTCCTTGCCGCGAACCTCGTCAATTCACGCGCTGGCCGAGCGATGCGCGCTCTTCATGGCTCGGAGCTCGGGGCCATCGCGTGCGGGATCGACATCACCGGAGTCAAGGTTCGCGTATTCGTCATCTCAGCGGCGCTTGCCGGGCTTGCTGGAGCGCTCTACGCACATGTCGTCGGATTCGTCTCCCCGTCGACGTTCTCGCTGCACGTATCCGTACTGCTCGTCGCGATGACGGTCCTTGGCGGAACGGGCTCACTTGTTGGTCCGGTAATCTCCACCGTCGTGCTGTCACTTATTCCGTACATCGATGCAGTGGTCCCGGGAATCTCTCGCACCGCGCTGGAGACCATCCAGAAGTGGGAAGAGGACATCTACGGGCTGACGATCATAGCGGTCATGGTGTTCATGCCTGGCGGTATCGGAGCGCTCATCCGCAAATACACCGGCAAGCGGGGTGCGGCATCGTGAGCGTCTTGCAGGTTAGGGGAGTGACACGCAGGTTTGGTGGACTCACCGCCGTCGATAACGTGTCATTCGACGTACACGATGGACAGATCAAAGCCATCATCGGCCCCAACGGCGCCGGCAAGACGACGTTGTTCAACGTCATCACCGCGTTTGATCATCCCGATGAAGGCCGTGTTCTCTTTGAGGGTTCAGAGATCACGGAAGAGCGCGCGTATCGAATCGTGCGGCGGGGAGTAGCGCGGACGTTTCAGAACACTCGGCTGTTTGAGGACATGAGTGCGCTGGACAACGTCAAGACGGGGGCGTACGCCGTCACGAAGACGGGGTTTCTCGCGGCGGCGCTCCGGCTTTCGTGGACCGTGCGAGAGGAGCGAGAGGTGACCGCCGAAGCGGAGCGCCTGCTACGTCTCGTCGGCCTGGCTTCATGGACCACCGCTCTCGCAGCGGACATGCCTCACGGCCTCAGGCGTCTGGTTGAGATTGCACGCGCGCTTGCCACACGTCCGCGATTGCTTCTGCTCGACGAGCCAGCCGCCGGGCTCAACACCGCCGAGACGACCGCGCTCGCCGAAGCGCTCTACCGCATCCGCGATCAAGGTACGACGATCGTCGTGGTCGAGCACGACATGGGGCTCGTGATGGAGGTCTCTGACGAGATTGTCGTTCTTGACCGAGGAAGCAAGATCGCCGAAGGTCCGCCGCGACTCATTCAGAAAGACCCGCTCGTCATAGCGGCGTATCTTGGCGAGGAGGACACCGATGAGGTCTGAGGCGGGCGCACATCCTCTCGATGTCCGAGGTCTTAACGCTGGCTACGGCAGGGTTGACGTGTTGCGAGGAGTCGATCTGCATGTGGCGCAAGGTGAGCTCGTGACGCTCATCGGCGCCAATGGCGCGGGCAAGTCGACTCTACTCAAAGCGATCGTCGGCCTCGTTCATCTAAGCGGCGGCTCCGTTCACTTCTTTGGCGAGGACATCACGCGAATTTCGCCCGAGCGTGCGCTGCGAAAGGGCATCTCGCTGGTGCCCGAGGGGCGGATGCTCTTCGCGCCGATGACGGTCGATGAGAACCTGCGGCTCGGGGCGCACATCAACTCCGCCGATGAGTTCTTGGCGGAGCGCACACACGTCTTCGATCTGTTTCCCGTGCTAGGTGAGCGCAAAGACCAGACAGCGGCGACTCTGTCCGGCGGCGAGCAGCAGATGTTAGCTATCGCACGGGGTCTCATGAGCCGCCCGCGCGTGCTTCTGCTAGACGAGCCGTCTCTCGGACTCGCGCCTCGGGTGATTGCCGAGATATTCGAAGCGCTGGAGCGGCTCAGGGCTGACGGGCTCACCATACTCCTTGTCGAGCAAGATGCCCGCCTCGCACTGAAGCATGCTGATAGGGGCTACGTGATGCGCACCGGGAGTATCGCGCTTGAGGGCACCGCGGATCGGTTGCTCGCTGACGATGATGTGCGCCTCATCTACCTGGGCGCTTGGAGCGGGAAGGGGAGTGGCGAGCGATGATCTGGAACCCCGAGTACGAGTCGATCGACCGCGCGTCGCTTGAGGCCCTGCAGTTAAGGAGGGTGCGTTCGACCGTCGCGTGGGTATTCGAGCGCGTGCCGTACTACCGTCATGCTCTCGAACGCGCCGGTGTGCGTCCACGAGACATTCGCGAACTTGCAGACGTGCGCACGTTGCCATTCACCGACAAGACGGCCCTGCGCGACACCTACCCATTCGGGTTGTTCGCGGTTCCGCTCGATCAGGTGGTTCGCATTCACTCATCATCTGGCACCACCGGAAAGCCGATCGTGGTCGGCTACACGAAAGGCGATATCGCCACGTGGACCGAGCTCACCGCCCGAGTGGCGACCGCGGCGGGTGTCGTGCATACCGACCTCGTTCAGATGGCCTTCGGGTACGGGATGTTCACCGGTGGGTTTGGCATGCACTACGGCATCGAGCGTGCCGGAGCCACGGTCATCCCGGCGAGCGCGGGCAACACCGAACGTCATCTCATGATGATGGCTGACTTTGGCACGACGGTCCTCGTCTCCACGCCGAGCTACGCTCTCTACATCGCTGAAGTCGCGGAGAAAATGGGCATAGATGTGCCATCGCTCCCGCTTCGCCTCGGGCTGTTCGGGGCTGAACCGTGCTCGGAAGCGGTCCGGGACGAGATCGAGCGGCGACTTGGTGTCGTCGCCACCGACAACTACGGGCTATCCGAGGTGATGGGACCCGGTGTCTCTGGTGAGTGCGAGTTCCGGGTCGGTCTCCATATCGCAGAAGACCATTTCCTGGCAGAAGTGGTCGATCCGGCGACTGGAGAGCCTCTGCCCGACGGGGAGGAGGGAGAACTCGTGCTCACCTCGCTCACTAAGGAGGCGTTCCCGGTTCTCAGGTTCCGTACACACGATCTCACCGTGATCGACCGGACGCCTTGCGCGTGCGGCAGGACTTCCGCGCGTATGCGCAAGGTGCGCGAGAGAACCGACGACATGCTCATCATCAGAGGTGTGAACGTTTTTCCGAGCCAGGTCGAAGACGTGCTCTACCAGATCGAGGGGGTGCGTCCGCACTACCTCATCGTGGTCGACCGTAAGCATGGTCTCGACGACCTTGAGGTACGTGTAGAAGTGGCCGACGAGGTGTTTTCGGATATCATGGCTGATATGGTCGCTTTCTCGAAGAACGTGGCCGAACGCCTTCACAACGTGCTCGGGCTTCATGTGAAAGTCACCCTCGTAGAGCCAGGCTCGATCGAGCGGAGTTCCGGAAAGTCGATACGGGTGCTCGACCAGCGTGGTGACGGTTGCTAGTGATGGCGCTTAAACGCGGCGATGGGATCGGACAAAGTGCTCGATGTGTCTTCAGCGCCCACGTGGGCTTGGGTTGCGGCCGCGGCTTCTGCCGCGACTCTGCTCGTCGCATTCACCTTCGCCGTATGGCTTAGCTGGCGTAACATCGTTCGCAACCAGCTTGTGAAGGTCGTCGGGCGCAGGGAAGGCGTTCATGCGAGCCGCCGCACACTTGAAGCGGTTGTCCGGCACCTCGCCGATGAAGATGACGCCCGGTTTACCTACTTTGCCACGCATCCGGAGTCTGAAGACCGCAGGGTGCTCGTTGAGACCGCAAACCGGATGAGGCTGGCCGCCGATGAGCTTGACACGATGCCACTTCCTCAACCGCTCTGGCGAGCCGCTGAGGGCCTGGCCGACGCGGCGTTCGTTGTGGCCGAGGAGGCCGGAAGGGTAGGGGAGTCAGACGATCCGGAGGTGGTGTTCGATGCTCTCGCGCGGATCGACCTAGATAGGCTTGAGAGAGTGTTCTCCGCTGCTGATGGGTATGTTCGGGATGCGTGTGAACGCTATGATCTCGACGAGGCGTCGGTGTACGGCGGAGGGTTGTACATATGACAGACGTGTCACGACCGGTTCGCACGGTACTCGGTCTGATCGGCATGCTCATCATCGCCTCGCTTGCGTGGAACTGGTGGGGTGAGTATCGCGAGGCCAGGGATGCTGGCCCCGAAGGTGGCGAGACGACGGAAACGGCGGCTCCTGCCGAGGCCGATGGTGATGGCGCACAGGCCGGCGAAGATGGCGGTGACGGCGCACAGGCCTCACCGCCGACCCCGGATGCGTCAGGGAAAAGTGTGGTTGTCCTCATAGAGGGGCTCAACTTCCGTCGGCAGCCATCGCGGGAAGGCGAGCTCATTGGGGGGCTAAGCCGCGGGACGGAGCTGGAGCACCTCGGTACAGCCGACGGTTGGCATCGCGTGCGAGACCGGAACGGGGTCGAAGGGTACGTCTCGGCAAGTGAACAGTACACCGAGGTCCGGTAGGTCGCTGAGCGAGTCACCGGCTGGCTACGCGTGACCTGCGGATTTCACGAGATCAAATAGAGGAGGACGTGTTGACTCGGATCATTGGTCAGGCAGCTGACTTCTTTCGACTCCGTCTTACCCTCATCGAAGCGCCGACAGGTCTGGATTTCGAGTGGCACGACGACATCTTGTACCGTAAGCCTCCACCGCCAGAACTCGGTGCGGACGAGGAGTGGCTGCTGGAAGCTGTTGAAATGGACAATGAGGATGTCGTGCACGTGGCAGGGCGCTATGCCACGCGAGAAGAGGCGCTCGCCGCTCTTGAACGGGTGCAGGAGGACCTCGATGAGATGACGCGCTCTACGTTTGAGGAGCGGTATCTCCGGTGATTGGGGAATTGCGCTAACCGTTCGTGACGTAACATAAGATACATTATCAGACATACGAGGCAGAACGAAACCGCTGACAGGAACGGCCGCGCGACGGGACAGGCCCCGACCGCGCGATTGCGATCAGGGGCCTGTCCTGCGAGACACGCTTTGCCGTGAGCGGTGTCTTTCCCTCAGCCGATCAGCGTTGAAATGACTGGCATGAGGAACGTGATTGTGAACGCCACGCTCACAAAGTACATCAGCCAGTGGACCTCACGGGCTTTGCCGTGGAGCAGCTTGATCACGACGTAGCTGATGAAACCAAATCCGATACCGTAGCTGATGTTGTACGTGAGCGGGATACCGACGATCGTCAGGAACGCGGGAAATGCCTCCTCGAAATCGGTCCACGGGATCTCGCGGACGGTTCGCATCATGAGGAATCCAACGATTATCAGGGCACCCGCTGTGATTGGATAGACGTAGAAGTCGCCGTCAGGGGGCACGAAGCCGCTCCCTGCCATCGCCGCATACTGTTCAGCGTTGGGGATCGTGAATCCTCCTCCTACCATTCCGATGACGGGTGCGAAGAACGCCGCTATCGCGAAGAGGGCACCCGTCACTACGGGCGTGAATCCACTGCGGCCACCTTCGGCAACGCCGGAAGCAGACTCGATGTAGGTGGTGATAGAGCTGGCGCCGAACAAGCCGCCCACTGAGGCCGCGGCCGAGTCAACGAGCAGAATGTTGCGAATTCCAGGGACCTTTCCGTCTGGCTCAACGAAGCCGGCCTGCTCGCCAACAGCGACCACGGTACCCATCGTGTCGAAGAAGTCGGTGAGCATGATAGCGAATATCGCGAGCAGAAGTGCCGGGGTGAAAATCTGCAGAATCGCGATGCCTCCATCTACCTGGGCAAATGGCGCGAAGAACGTCGAGAAGTCGGGTGCCGCGAAGACCTTGGAGGGCAACTGCGTCACGCCGAGGACGAGTGCGAAGGCTGTGGCCGCGAGTATCCCCCACAAGATGTCACCTTTGATCTTGAGCGCCATGAACAGCGTGATCGCGAGCAGGCCGATGAGGGTTACCCACACGTAGGGCTGAGTGAAATCGCCAAGCTCAACGAGGGTGATCGGTGCGGGCCTGATGATCCCGCCCTGGTTCAATCCAATGAGCGTGATAAACAGGCCGATTCCGACGCCGATGGCACGTTTGAGGTCAAGCGGGATGGCGTTCATGACCGCTTCCCTGAGCCCGGTAAGCACGAGCACGAGGATGATGAGTCCTTGGACGAAGATCACTGCCATGCCGACCTGCCAGGGCACGTTGGCTTGCTGGAACCCAATGACCGAGAAGGTCAGCACAGCGTTGAGACCCATGCCCGATGCAAGTGCGAAAGGCCGGTTGGTGATGAAGCCCATGCAGACACACATCAAGGCCGCACCAAGTGCTGTCGCGGTGGCTGCGCCGGCGAAGGGCACTCCGGCGGCCGAGAGAATCCCCGGATTCACGAAGATGATGTATGCCATTGTCATGAACGTCGTGAACCCGGCGATGATCTCGGTCTTGAGATCGGTGCCGCGCTCGGAGAACCTGAAAAGCCGTTCCATCTCATTCCTTTCAGTTTGTCGGTGGTTTCAGGCGATCCTTAGTGCCGAGCGTGTCGGCTCATCGGGCTCTCACAAGCTGGCGTCCCCCCTTTCTGGAGCATGCATCTGCACAGAACAGGTCTTATGTAACATCGCGATGCGAGTATGTTCACTTCGACGAGTAGGGTGCGCCAAGATACTCCGCCGCAAACGTTGGTCGTGATGCGAGTGCGCGAACGAGGGCGCCAGCGATCGGCGGGCGCAGATCGAGTGTGCTGAGAGACTCGCTGTCGACAAGTTCGACCGCTTCGATGCGGGGATCACCAGCAGGATCGGCTAGCGATCCGTGCGTCACCGCCGCGTCAAAGATGATGTTGACGGTGTGCCGGGATCCATCGGGGGCTATGGTGTCGCTGATGAGCAACGGCCGTCCCACCACAATGCCAAGCCCGGTCTCCTCGGCGACCTCCCTCGCGAGGGCTTGCGCAAGCGTCTCACGGTGCTCGACTCCCCCGCCAGGAAGCAGGTGGTAGGCGGCATCATCTTTCCTGTGACGTACGAGTACTACGCGGTCGTCGATGGTGATGAGCGCCGCCACTCTGATGCGCGGGCGTTCAGACTCCAGTGCTGCCAAATCCACTCTCACCTCGCTCAGTCTCTTCAAGTTGCGTGGATTCGATCACGTTCGCCGAGACGACCGGCTGTACGACGAGCTGGGCGATCTTGTCCCCTCGCTTGATCACGATCGGGGTTTCCGGGTCAAGGTTGATGCAGATGACCTTGATCTCGCCGCGGTAGTGACTGTCGATCAGTCCAGGAGCGTTGACGAGCGACAGTCCCTCGCGTATCGCAAGTCCGCTGCGGGGCTGGACAAAACCCGCGAATCCTTCAGGGATCGCGATGGCGATGCCGGTTGGCACGAGTCGGCGCTCAAATGGATGCAGTGTCATGGAGACGGCCGAGTGCAGATCGAGCCCTGCGTCACCCACATGAGCGTAACGCGGAAGGGGAAGTCCCGTGTCGAGCCGCTTGACAGCAAGATCCATCGGATTTCACGCCCCTCTCGTGGCTGTTATCAGGTGATGCGAGCACGTGAGAACCCGACCGGGGCGGAAGTGTGATAATGCCGTTCCTGTCGTAGTGTGCACGGCGCTTGTCAGTGCCGTTTGAGGCCGCGCAGTTCCGCGGTGAACTCGTCGACGTCCTCAAACGATTTGTAGACAGAGGCAAAACGCACGTATGCCACCTTGTCAAGCCCCCTGAGCCGGTCTAGCACCATGTCGCCGAGAACCCGAGACTCAATCTCGTAACGGAACTCGTTGTGGAGTTCGGCGACGATATCGTCTATGAGCGCCTCAAGCCGTTCTGCGGATACGTCACGCTTCGCCGTGGCGACAACGAGTCCCCTGAGGAGCTTGCCACGGTCGAACGGTTCTCGTGCGTCATCACGCTTGATCACCATGAGCGGCATCTCTTCCCGCCGCTCATAGGTGGTGAAACGCTTCTGACACGAGAGGCACTCTCGGCGACGGCGGATCGCATCTTGAGACTCTGACACACGTGAGTCGATGACCTTGGTCTCATCGTGTCCGCAGAAGGCGCACCGCATAATCTCACCCCTACATCTTGGCTAATGGTGAGATTAGCACACAATATATGGGGTTACAATTGGTGTTTTTGAGCCGACAAGCGCTGATCGCGGATACGATGGTACCGGTAGGGCGCGGTCAGGAGCATCATCTCGTGGCAATGGCTTGTGAATTTCCGGTAGTCAAGTCCGGATCCGGTCCGATTGACCACCACACTGAGGCCAAGGCAAGAGTAAGTACTACCGTGATGGCGACAATCCACTCGACCGGATGTGCCCCAGCAATGGTGAATCCTCTGACGGCGGAGTCTCGCCGAACCACAGTGCGCCTCCTGGAATCAGGTAAGCCGCGTGTGGTCTGGACGTCCTTGTCATAGTGAGATCTGGCACACGAATATTGGCCCATCACAATCTCCTCACCCTTCATCCGATTCGTCAGTGTGACCATATGCTCACGCTCTGACATTCACTGAAGCGAACATGTGTTCGTGTCTCAGTATACCAAACACATGTTCGGGTGCAAGTGGCAATCGAACGCGTGTTTGCGGTGTGTTTTCAGGTGCGCTACACTCCCATCGAACGTGTATTCGTGCCAAAGGGGGACCTGATGTCGTACAAGCGCGAGATAACCGCACGTCAGCAGCAAATACTTGATTTCATCAGAGCTGAGCTTCACCGCAGAGGCTTTCCCCCATCGGTTCGCGAGATCGGCGAAGCTGTGGGACTTTCGTCTTCATCCACGGTTCACTCGCACCTTGCGGCACTCGAGGCCAAAGGATTAATCAGGCGTGATCCGTCCAAGCCTCGAGCGCTTGAGGTCTTCGACTATCGCGACGGTGATCGTGGCATCGATTACGGGCGCGCGCGCGCGGTCCCGCTCGTTGGTCACGTCGCCGCTGGCGAGCCAATTCTCGCCGCTGAGAACATCGAAACGACTATGACGCTACCGGTCGAGCTGACCGACGAGGCGACGTTCATTCTTCGCGTACGGGGTGACTCTATGGTGGAGGCTGGTATCCTCGACGGGGACTTCGTGGTTGTGCGTCAGCAGTCGCACGCTGACAATGGAGACATCGTCGTGGCTATGCTCGGCGATGAGGCCACGGTCAAGCGGTTCTTCCGCGAGGCGGACAGCATTCGCTTGCAGCCTGAGAATAGCGCGCTCGAGGCTATCTACTCACGTGACGTGACGATCCTCGGCAAAGTGATTGCCCTGTTCCGCAAGATCTGAACGGGCACGAGTATCGGCCTCACTCACAACGAAGTCAGCAAACCGCTGGGCTAGATTGGGTGAAACCCGGGCAACAAGGAGTGTCCCTTCAGCGGTGTGATGCTCGCTCACCACGTGCGCGCGATCATGAAGTAGTCGCACCAGGTCGCCGCGAGCGAACGGAACCATGAGAGTGAGCGTGGCCGAATCGCGCGTCGCCTCGAGGGCGATACGCTCCATAAGAGCGGGTGTGCCCTCGCCGGATTGCGCTGAGACCACGACCGCGTCTTGATGGCGCATCGCGATTCGAGCACGATCCTCAGGGCCGATGAGATCGGCTTTGTTGAACACAAGCAGCGTGGGAATGCCCGTCGCACCGACTTCGCCGAGCACCCGGTCGACCGCGGCCATCTGGGGGACGGCCTGCGGGTGACTGGCGTCGACAACATGCAGGAGCAGATCGGCTTGTACCACCTCGTCGAGAGTGGACTTGAACGCTTCAACGAGTCCGTGCGGAAGTTTATTGATGAAGCCGACCGTGTCGGTAAGTGTCATCTCGCGCCCGTCGGGCAAGTTCACTTTGCGGGTCGTCGAATCAAGGGTTGCGAAAAGCATGTCGTACGCGAGTACGTCGGCGCCGGTGAGACAGTTGAGGAGACTCGACTTGCCGGCGTTGGTGTATCCGATGAGTGCGACACGGAAAACCCCGCTTTCCGCCCGCGCCTTTCTTTGGGTTTGACGGGCCGAAGCGACGTGGCGGAGTTCCTTCTTGAGGACAGAGATTCGCTTGCGAGCGAGCCGACGGTCGGTTTCGAGCTGAGATTCGCCCGCCCCGAACCTCGCTCCGCGGCCCCCGCCGAGACGTTCGCGCTCGAGGTGTCCCCACATGCCCCTCAACCTTGGCAGGAGGTACTCGAGTTGCGCGAGCTCGACCTGAAGTTTACCCTCACGGCTGACCGCATGAAGTGCGAAGATTTCGAGAATGAGCGCGGTTCGGTCGACGATCCGAGTATCCGGGATCATGGTTTCGAGGTTTGCCTGTTGGCGCGGGGTGAGGTCATCGTCGAACACGACGGTTGCGGCGTCGACGCGTGCTGCGAGTTCTGCGATCTCTTTTGCCTTGCCCGATCCGATGAACGTTCTCGGATTGACCTTGTCGAGACGCTGAGTGGTGGTTCCCGAAACATCGAGACCGGCCGTCTCGGCGAGTCGTCGCAGCTCTTCGAGCGATTCCTCAAGCGGCCACTCGCCGCTCCCACGATCCACGCCGACGAGCACAGCACGCGGACGAGCGTCGTCGCGCTCCCACTCGGGCAAACGCCCTCGCCCACTCATCGCGGCGCCATTATCAGAGTGTCGCCTCTATCCGCGCGATGGCCTCTTCGAGGCGGTCATCCGGCGTTGAGAGTGATATCCGGATGAAGCCCTCTCCGCTCGGCCCGTACGCGTTTCCTGGGGCCACTATGACGCTCGCCTCTTCGAGGATCTTCTCGGCGAATCCTGCCGAGGTGAATCCGTCGGGGACGCGTGCCCAGATGTAGATCGTGCCCTGAGGCGTCGCGGCACGCAGTCCGATCTTGGCGAGCGCGGGCATCACAAGGTCGCGCCGACGCTGATACATCGCGGACAGCTCGAAGACATCGTCCTGGACTCCTAGCATCGCCTCGATCGCCGCGTCCTGCACCGCGGTGAACACACCTGAATCGATGTTTGACTTAACGGTACCGAGTGCCTTTATTGCGGCCGCATTGCCTGCGGCGAAGGCCACTCGCCAGCCTGTCATGTTGTACGACTTTGAACAGCTGAAGAACTCGATTGCGACATCTTTGGCGCCGGGTCTTTCGAGGAAACTCGGCGGACGGTAACCGTCAAAGCCAATCTCGGAGTACGCGTTGTCATGAATGATCAGCAGGTCGTGCTCGTTTGCGAAGGCTATCGCCTTGTCGAAGTACTCGTCGGTAGCAATTGCCGAAGTGGGGTTGTTTGGATACGAAAGGAACATCATCTTTGCCCGGGCCAAAACGTCAGCGGGCGTGGACTCGAAGTCGGCGAGGAAGCCGCCCTCCTCCGTCATTGGCATGAAGTAGCTTTCTCCACCGCACAGGATTCCCCCGGTGTGGTAGACAGGGTAGCCTGCTCCCGGAACGAGCGTGACATCGCCGGGGTCGACGAACGCGAGGAAGACGTGAGCGATACCCTCCTTGCTGCCGATGAGAGCGACGACTTCGTCGCTTGGATCGACAGTGACGCTGAAGCGGCGATTCATCCACTCAGCGCATGCGTCGCGGTATCGCTTTGCACCGAAGTAGCTGGGGTACTGATGGTTTGCCGGGTTTCGGATCGCTTCGGCCATAGCATCGACGATCCTGTCGGGAGTGGGCGTGTCCGGATCACCGATCCCGAGCGAAATAACGTCTATACCCTGAGCTTGCTTTGCTTCCCTCTTACGATCGATCTCGGCGAAAAGGTACGGAGGCAGGTTGTCGATACGGCGGGCTGTTCTCACTCTCGTCCATCCCTTTCATGAACTTCGATCCGTTGGCGAGACATAACATGCGGTCGGCGTGAGCGCCGTTGAGACATGGTAGCAAACCAGTAGAGTTCGTGCGGATCAGCTGTCTGGTAACACGATATCGCGACGGGTGCCCACCCTAACAGCGCTAGGGGCACTCGCACTCCTCGGCGATCTGTAGGGTTCCCGTGTACACGGAGGCGGCGGAACCTGTCATGTAGACGGGACCGTCCGTGTCCCAGCGGATATCCAACTCGCCTCCAGGAAGCTCGATCGTCGCCTCTCGGCTTGTCTTGCCTTCTAGGACGGCGGCAACGAGCGTCGCGCACGCGCCGGTCCCGCACGCGAGCGTCTCCCCTACTCCGCGCTCCCATACCCGGAGTCTGATGTGGGTGTCCGAGACGACCTGAGCGAACTCCACATTTACTTTTGCGGGAAACGCGGGATGGGTCTCGATCAGCGGTCCCGCGGTCGTGACAGGTGCGCTATCCGCATCATCTACCCACACAACGGCGTGCGGGTTTCCCATGGACACAGCGGTGATCGCAAACGCGCCAGCGTCGGTCTCGAGTACGCGTCCGACTGCGGTCTCACCGTCGAACACCGCCGGTATGAGCGGTGGTGAGAGTACTGGTTGCCCCATATCGACCGTCGCGGCGTCCATCGTGCCGTCCGGCGCGCGTGTGATCGTGATGGGCCTGACGCCGCCGAGTGTCTGCACCCGCACCGTTTCTGCGGCTTCGTCGATCAGGCCGCTGTCGACGAGATATTTTGCGAAGCAGCGGATACCGTTGCCGCACATCTCGGCAGTTGTTCCGTCGGCGTTGTAGTAGAGCATGAAGTAGTCGGCCCCGGCGACAGCCGCTGGCCTGACGAGAATGAGACCGTCGGCACCCACTCCGAAGTTGCGGTCACAGAAGTACTCCACCGCTTCGGGCGCAAGGTCGATTGAGTCGTCGAGATCTTCGATCACAATGAAGTCGTTTCCCAGACCGTGCATCTTAGTGAACGTGAGTTCCACAGAAGCTCCTTTGATACGTCTGCCGAGGTTATCCTCGTCGCGGTCGCATGCTCTTGGCACGCGTGGCGGTCTCTTATCGGGGTGAGTGGGATTCTACCAGGTCGACAATGGTGGCGATGGAGTCTTCAGGTGACGATTCGGTCACGTCGATCCAGCGAATTCGCGGGTCACCCCGCAACCAGGTCATCTGGCGCTTGGCGTACCGCCGAGTGGCCTGCTTGATCTGGTCAACCGCGACAGTGAGATCGGAGACACCTTCGACCACTTGAACAAGTTCCTTGTATCCGATCGCATATGGCGCGGTGAGGCCTTCTCTCAGGCCAGCTTCGAGAAGCGTGCGAACTTCATCGAGAAGCCCTCCGGCCATCATAGCGTCAACCCGCAGCTCGATTCGCTCATAGAGCGCCTCTCGTTGGACATGCAAGCCGATGAACACGGTGTCGTAGACGCTCCTTCGTTTGGAAAATCCAGAGGCTTGATCCTCGTACGAGTCACCGGCGGCGGCCATTTCCAGTGCGCGGATGGTGCGGCGGAGGTTGTTTGGGTGGATGAGCGCGGCGGAAGCGGGATCGAGTGATCGGAGACGTTCATGCATCGCGTGAGCTCCCGCTGAGGCGGCCTCCTGCTCGAGATCGACACGAACGGGAGCGCCTTGCTCGCCGGTCGGGAACTCCCAGTCATCGAGGGCGGCACGGACGTACAACCCGGTTCCGCCCGCTACGATCGGCGTGTGGCCAGCCGAAAGCGTGCGCGCGATCGCTTCACGAGCGGCACGCTGGAACAGCGCTGCGGAGTACGGCTCTCCGGGATCGACCAGATCGATGCAGTGGTATGGAACCGTCCGCTCAGCGGGTGAGGGTTTCGCGGTGCCGATGTTCATGCCGCGATAGATCTGCATGGAGTCGGCGGAAATGATCTCTCCGCTGCGAGGGAGTATCTCGGCGAGGCTCTGTGCGATGGCGGTCTTTCCAGAAGCGGTGGGCCCCACGATCGCGACGACCTCAGGCATGACGATCAACTTTGAACCGGCGGAAATCAACCCGCTCACCGGGAGGGATGCCCGCTTTGCGGCGTGCGATGGCTACCTGTTGATCCGCTGTATCGATTCCGGGTAGCGCGGGCAGGAGGACTCCTCGGCGATTACCCGCCGAGACGATCACGCCATACCGTGACGGGTCGAGATCGTCAGCGTCGCAGGGTTCGATCGATCGTATCACGTCGACGGTGATCTCGAGTTCCGAGAGCTCTTCTGCGGTGACTGCGGGGAAACGGGGATCTGCCGTCGCTGCGAGGATCGCGTGCGCCACGATCTCCTCGGCGAGCGTGGAGGCGACAGGAGCGACCGTACCGATGCACCCTCGCAACATCCCGTGCGCGTAAAGCGAGACGAACACTCCAGCTCGCGACGGTAACACTATGCCGCCAACAGGTGCCGGATCGAGGTGCGCGCCGGTGCGGACGTACGTCTCGATCGCAGCGCGAGCGAGCGAGACGATCTCATGTTCTCCGGGAGAGTCGGCGGTACCGTGCTTGACACCGTCTTCCGGGGTACCGAGATTAAGACGGTCATACGTGGCAGCGTCCGCGCACAGGGCCGTAAGGTAGCCGACTCCCCACGGAGCTTCGTACGCGAGAACCCTCGCGCGCGGGCGCTCGATGACACCTGAGAGTGTGACGAAGGAGCGAAGCCCGCACTCCCCTGCCTTCTCGGTCAGATTCGCGTCCACCTGCGCAAGTGCGCCGAGCTGTCCGCGCGAGACAAGGTCGACAATGGTTCGGTCGAAGTGCTCCGCCCCAGGGGCGAATCCTCCCGGAGCATCCGGCGAGAGCCGATGACTGAGGTCGCCGCTTGCGATGAATGCGATACGGCGCTCGAGCGCGCGCGAAACCTCTGCGACGGCTCTGCCGAGCGACCGATGCGCCTCGAGGCAGAGTCCCGATACGGATATGCAGACGATGGGCCAGCGCCCGGCTGGATCGAGAAAGCTCATCGGAACGACTACACCATGGTCCAGAAGCCCCGAGGCCAGAGGCGCTGCGTTGGCGCGGTCAAGCGCAGGGATACCGTCACGGGCAAGCTGACGGAGCAGTCCCGACGCAAACGCGGTGTCACCTTGGTAGAGAAGGTGCGGGTCGGATGCCCCAAAGCGCTCGAGTCCTCCCGAATAGCGTGGGGCCGTGTCGACGAGGAACGAGGCAGGAAGTGAAGGAGCGTGCGGTGACATGACGACCACCGTTTGCGGAGCAAATCTTTCGAGCGCGTCACCGGCCCGACGCATCGCCACGATTGAGCGCCCGGTTTGCGCGGAATCAGGTCCGCCAACGCTCTCGACCATTATTGGTGGATGAGGCGCGATGATTCCCAAGACTGCTGCGCCCGTAATCGATCACCCCCGCATTTGTGGCGCGCTACGGCGCCAGCCAATTGGGCCTATACAGTCTTGATGTACCCGCCCAGGAACCATGTCTGCGCTTCGTCAATGTGTACCTGAAAGAATCGGCCAGCGAAATCCGATGCCGCGGCTCCCTCGGGCAGCGGCACGTGAACCACCTTGTTGCCCGCAGTGCGGCCTGTGAGCATGGTCTCGTCGCGCTTCGAGGCGCCATCGAACAAGACCTCGTGTTCCGTTCCCAGGAGTGCGCGGTTCTTCGCCTGCACGGAAGTGTGGATCGCGGAAACGAGCCGTTCGAATCTGGGTTGGGTAATTTCGCGTGGCAACTGACCGGGCATCGTGGCCGCGGGAGTTCCCTCGCGCGGCGAAAATATGAAGGTAAACGCCTGGTCGAAGCCCACGCGGTCGAGAAGATCCATCGTCATCTCGAAGTCCTCATCGCTCTCTCCGGGAAAGCCAACGATAATATCGGTGGAGAGCGCAAGATCGGGCATGGCGGCCCTGAGCCGCTCGGTGAGATCGACGTACTCCACTGCGGTGTAGTGGCGGTTCATCGCCGAAAGTACCCTGTCAGAACCGGACTGGACAGGGAGGTGGAGGTAGCGCGCGACCGCGGGTGTCTCGGCCATCGCGGCAATGGTTTCGTCAGACAGATCCTTGGGATGACTGGTAGCAAAATGGATTCGGCGGACGCCGGTGTCCGCGACAGCTCGGAGCGCGTCGGCAAACCGGGGGCGTCCGTACACGTCGCGCCCGTAGGAGTTGACGTTCTGGCCGAGCAGGGTTACCACGCTCACGCCATTGGCTACGAGCACCTCGCACTCAGCGACGATTTCTTCCAGGGTACGCGAGCGCTCGCGGCCTCGGACGTACGGAACGACGCAGTAGCTGCAGAAGTTGTCACAGCCAACCGTGATCGGCACCCACGCGCGCCACGGATGCTCACGCCTCGACGGCAGGTCGAAGGTGGCGCCGTCGCTCGAATCAGCAATCTCGACCGCCGGTCCCAGTGCGGCGCGAGAACTCTCGATGAGTGCGGGCAGCCGGGCGATGTTGTGCGTCCCGAAGACGATGTCCACGTGCGGCAACTGATCAACGAGGGTCTTTCCGTCGCGCTGGCCAATACACCCGCCCACCGCGATCAGTTGTCCGGGGCGGGCTGATTTTGAGCTCTTGAGCGAAGCGACCTGTCCATAGAGGCGCTGGTCCGCGTTGTCCCGGACGCAACACGTCATGAACACGATCAGGTCCGCCTCGTCAGGTTCCCGGGCGAGGCTCATCCCAGTGGCGGTAAGCATGCCAGCGACGCGTTCTGAGTCGTGCTTATTCATCTGGCACCCGAAGGTACGGATTAAAAAGGTCTCCATAGCCGGCACAGTGTAGCACGCAAACAAGTCGCCGGGAGTTCAGAGGGGCGGCAGCGGCCTGCCTGCACGCCGGTAGAGCTCGAAGAGGACTCCAGGTGGCACGGCGGTTCCGCCAATGTCATCGTTTGGTGAGTCCAAACCGTGGAAGTCGGATCCGCCCGTGACTATGAGACCGAGTTCATTCGCGAGTGATGCGCACCTCTGTGAAGTCACATCATCGTGCTCGGAGTGGTACGCTTCGATGCCCTCGAGACCCGATGAGATGAAGCACCTGGCGAGGTGCTCACATCCGGTGACTCCCGGATGAGCGAGCACCGCGACGCCGCCAGCTTCCCGTATGAGCTTGACCGCTTCCGCGGGTGTACGGACATCCTTGGGCACGTAGAATGGTTTTTTCCTTCCCAGAAGGTTCCTGAAGGCCTCGGTCACATTAGTGACCATGCCTTGTTCGACGAGGGCGCGGGCGACGTGTGAACGGCCGACCGCCCCGCCGGACGAGAGCGCGAGCACGTGCGGAAGGTCGATAGCGTATCCCGCGTTAGACAGCGCGGTGACAATGGTTTCGGCACGGCCCAAACGGGCCTGGCGGAGGTCTTCGAGTTGATTGAGGAACGCTGGGTTAGTGTGGTCAACGAAGTAGCCGAGTATGTGTACGTCGCGATCGTCGTGCACAGACGAGAGTTCCACACCAGGTATCACGATCGGAGCGTGTTCGGTCGACTCGGCGGCCGAGAGAGCTTCTTCCACACCCTCCACCGAGTCATGATCGGTGATCGCGATCGCATCGAGGCCTTTGGCTGCGGCAAGAGCGACTGTCTCGGACGGCGTGAGAGTCCCGTCGGATGCGGTCGTGTGCACATGGAGGTCGATGCGCACGTCAGCCCCCATGGGTGATCGAGTCACCGTCGCATATCGCGCGGCTCGACGAGGAGGCGGATCGCGGTGCGTTCCTCGCCGTTGATGATGATCTCGGCGAACGCTGGCACACAAGTGAGCTCCATCCCAGACGGTGCTATGAAGCCGCGCGCAATGGCGATCGCCTTGATCGCCTGGTTGAGTGCCCCGGCACCGACGGTCTGAATTTCAACGGCACCCTGTTCGCGAACAACGCCCGCAAGCGCGCCGGCTACGGAGTTGGGGTTTGACTTGCTCGATACTCTGAGGACTTCCACTTAGGTACTCCCTGCGTTGCTGGATCTCTGCTTCGGTGCCGTGCGGCTTTGCACGGGGGCTTCGTCGGTGCATCAAATAGAGGTGCGACAGTAGACAATCATACACAAGTATACCGCAAGGTAGTTGCAGGAAATGGTGGTTTACTCGTCCTTCTCTACGTCGAATCTGACACGTAGACCATCCCGGGTAACGCTGACCTTTGGTTCGCCTTTCAGGTGTACGTAGTAGCGTTCGGCGAGGTCGTCAAAGGCCCGGGCACAATCGTGCTTGAATCGTGCGAGGTCAGTGTGGTGGATCTTCAGCCCACGGCGGTCTCGGTAGATGTCCGGCCTGGGCGGCACCGGGTCATCCTCTTCCTCGTGGACAGCTTGTGACATGACAGTGTCAAGCGGACCAAGTTCACCCGCGAGGATTCGATGTGCCGTGCGTTCCGATATCGGTAGGGCCATGTGGTTTGCGAGGGCCACAAGGTCACGGGCGTCGCTTGCGGTCGCGGGTCTTTGCCAGACCGGAAGACTCTCAACGTCATCACAGAAGAGAAGCTGGGAGGCGTCGAGGTCCCGGCTTGCGATCGAGCGAAGGGTCGCAACCACCTCGGCGGGCGAGCCATAGTAAACATCGAGTTCGGGATGTTCACAGACGAACTCTAGTACTCGCCGGATGATGTTGTGGGGGCCGCGAGCCACGAACATGCGGCCAGTGTCGTCCCGCTCGAGTGCGGGCCAAGCAGACTGGTCCGCTCGTTCTGGAAGTGCGCTCGTGTCGGTGCAGACGGAGATGGCGGCTCCTTTGTGGGAGTCAGACACCGCGATTCGCGCGGAGCTCACGTTTGATCGCACTGAGTACAGAGCCATGCCGCGGCCGTGGACTCCCCAGCGATCCATGACCATCGATTCGAGTTTTGACGTGACGCGCGGTTCGAAGACAGCGTCGTGAAGTGCTTGAGGGATTCCGACGCCGTCATCGATCATGGTCAGAAGCCTGTTGTCTCCATCGCGGGAGGTAGCGATAAAGAGCAAGTTCGCGCGTGCGTCTCGCGCGTTCCTGAGCAGCTCGATGACGACATCTTCGAATGAGCGGATGTCGTGGGTTGCCTGGCGGCGTTCGGCTTCGGAAACTCGAAGCCGGACAAACCCCTCCCCTAGGTTCTCCTCGACTTTCAGATACGTTTCACCTGAGACGGCCCCGACGAAATCGAGAAGGCCGCCGTTGTCGCGGTGGTCGTCGTCGCTGCGTGCTGTCACTCTGGTTCTCAGCTCCAAGGATTTTCGTAGGTTTGACGCGGAGGAGGCCGCATGAGCGGCCTCCTTTCGCACGGTTGGAAGCCGTGCCAATCGTATCAAACGGCTGACTACTTCGCGTAGTCAACAGCCCTGCTCTCCCTGATGACCATGACTTTGATCTGGCCGGGGTACTCGAGTTCCTCTTCGATTTGTTTGGCGATTTCGCGTGCGAGCAAGACGGATTCTGAGTCATCGATCTGTTCGGGTTTGACCATCACACGGATCTCCCGTCCGGCCTGCATCGCGTAGCACTTTTCAACGCCGTGGTGCGACTGGGCGACGGCTTCGAGCTTCTCGAGACGCTTGACGTAACTTTCGAGGGTTTCGCGCCGCGCGCCAGGACGCGCCGCGCTGATCGCGTCAGCCGCTTGAACGATCACGGCTTCAACTGTCGTCGGTTCGACGTCGCCGTGGTGCGCTTCGATGCAGTGAACAATCGCCGGAGTCTCACCCATCCTGCGTGCGAGATCGGCGCCTATCAGCGCATGCGGCCCCTCAATCTCGTGATCGATCGCCTTGCCGAGATCGTGGAGGAGCCCCGCGCGTGTAGCGAGCTTCACGTCGACTCCGAGCTCAGCGGCCATCACTCCCGCGAGGTAAGCGACTTCGAGGGAGTGCTTCAGTACGTTTTGGCCGTATGACGTCCGAAACTTCAAACGGCCAAGCGTGCGTACGACTTCGGTGTGCAACCCGTGGATGCCAGTGTCGAAGGCGGCTTGTTCTCCGGCTTCCTGGATCTGTGAGCCGACAAGGGTTTCCGCCTTATTGAACAGCTCCTCGATGCGTGCGGGATGGATGCGACCGTCCGCCAGCAGGGACTCAAGGGTGATTCGGCCAATCTCGCGACGTACTGGGTCGAAACTCGACAGAATGACGGCTTCCGGAGTGTCGTCGATGATGAGGTTGATTCCGGTCAGTTGCTCAAAGGCGCGAATGTTGCGGCCCTCACGTCCGATGATCCGGCCCTTCATGTCGTCGCTGGGAATGTGAACAACCGAGACGGTAGACTCCGCGGTGTGGTCTGCCGCTACGCGTTGGATGGCGATACCGACGATGTTGCGAGCCTTCTTGTCCGCTTCGTCGCGTGCGCGCGCCTCCGTCTCACGAACAAATGCGGCCGCATCTCTTCGGACGTCGTCCTTGACGCGATCAAGAAGCAGGTCGCGTGCCTCATCCGATGTGAGTCCTGCAAGACTCTCAAGACGCTGGCGTTCCTGTTCCACGAGATCGTTGAGCTCGGTTTCGCGCTTGGTCACTTGGCCTTGGAGACTCGACAACTGATGCTCGCGCTTGTCGAGGGACTCAGCGCGTCGGTCGATGCTCTCTTCACGCTGAAGTAGCCTGTTCTCAAGCGCGGTGAGTTCTTTTCGTCTCTCTTTCGACTCACTTTCAGCGTCCTGCTTAAAATGGAAGATCTGATCCTTCGCTTCGATCAGGGCTTCCTTCTTGAGCGTTTCGGCCTGCTTCTCGGCGTCCCTGAGAATCCGTTCGGCGTCTTCACGCGTCCGCGCCGCGCGACCCGTAACGAGATATCTGCTGAGCACGAAGCCGAGAGCGACACCGATCACGCTACCAACAATAATGAGCGCGAGTTCCACTGTGTGCCCTCCCTTCCAAGCATTGACAATTTTGGTAACGGGCGAGCGTCGCTACGCCGGGATTAGTGACACGCCATTACTCAAGGTATTCAAGCAGTGAGCGTGTGCCATGGATCGCTCGGCTGACGCACCGCACGACATACGTGATAGTCGCTGCGCGATGGGTGCATCCTGCCGTATACAGCCGTGCCGGACCTCGTAAGGCCCGGCCGGTATCACAGTCCGTGTACAATCAGACGAACCGCCGGCATTGCTGCACGCGAAACGCGGCGGAGAATCACATGTGCCATGCACATACTACCGATTACCAGCACAAAAGGTCAAGAATCGGATTGATTTCGATTAGTGGCGGTAGAAGCGCGAATGACGGCCTCCATCGCGTCTGGGTAGCGGAAGCCCCGTGAGACAAGTCTGTGCACGTGCCGTTCGCGCACCTTGCGGTCGTGAAGATCGAGCGGTCCCAAGATCGACGTGGCACGCTCGATTTCTCCATCGATTGGCACAGCAGAGTCGAGTGCTGCCAGCGCGGTATCCCGGTCGATGCCAGCCGCGTCTAGACCGTTGGCGATACGCTCACGTCCCCATCGGGATGCCGCTTTTGTTCGTGCGTACGCCTCCGCAAAGCGCGCGTCGTCGATCAGGCCGAGTTCGACGGAGCGGTCGACGGCTTCGCGCGCTGCCGAGGAGGGATAGCCGTCACCGGTCAGCCGTTTGAAGACTTCCGCCGCGGACCGCTCACGTTGCGCAAGCAATGAGATCGCGCGGCTGTTTGCGGAGGCCGGTTCGACCGCTTCGAGGGCACTCTCGAGTTCGGTCGACGTATAAGCGCAGCCGTCAGTAATCCCGGCGAGCGCAAGAGCGTCGCGCGACGTGCGTCGCACCTCGACTCCGTCAAGCTGAATGACTCGTACTCGTGAGCGTGGTGAGGGAGTAGTGAAGCGGACGATTCCCTTGTCCTCGGTGAATGACATGGCGCCTCACTCGACTGGGTTATTCGCCTTGCTTGCGGGAGTGCCGCCGAGTGCGGGAAGACCGAGGCGCTCCCTTATCGTAGCCTCGATCTCTGTGCGGATGTCACGGTGCTCTCTGAGATACTCTTTTGCCGCCTCCCTGCCTTGGCCGAGCCGCTCTTCGCCATACGTGTACCACGCGCCGGACTTTGCGATTACCGCTTCTTCGACGCCGAGGTCGAGGAGGTTCCCCTCTTTGGAGATTCCCGTGCCATACATCAAATCGAATTCCGCTTGGCGAAAAGGCGGAGCGACCTTGTTTTTGACAACCTTGGCGCGCACCCTGTTGCCGACGATGTCGGTTCCCTGTTTGATGGAATCGATGCGGCGGACGTCGATGCGCACGGAAGAAAAGAACTTGAGCGCGCGGCCCCCGGTGGTCGTCTCAGGGCTTCCAAACATGACGCCGATCTTCTCGCGCAGTTGGTTGATGAAGATGCACGTGGTGTCTGACTTGCTGAGCGACCCGGCAAGTTTGCGCATCGCTTGGCTCATGAGACGGGCATGAAGTCCGACCGATGCATCTCCCATCTCGCCTTCTATCTCTGCGCGCGGGACGAGGGCGGCCACCGAGTCGACGACGATCACGTCGACCGCACCGCTGCGCACGAGCATGTCCGCGATCTCGAGGGCTTGCTCTCCAGTGTCAGGTTGCGAGATGAGGATGTCGTCGATGTCGACTCCGAGTCGAGCCGCGTAGCTGGGATCGAGGGCGTGCTCCGCGTCGATGAATGCGGCGATGCCCCCCATGGCTTGCGCCTCTGCAACGATCTGGAGCGCAAGGGTCGTCTTGCCGCTCGACTCGGGACCGAATATCTCGACCACTCTACCGCGAGGTACCCCTCCGATACCGAGAGCCGCGTCGAGTGCGAGCGAACCCGTTGGGATCGCCGCCACCTGCGTCACCGCTGCGTGCTCTCCGAGCTTCATGAGGGAGCCCTTACCGAACTTGCGCTCGATCTGCTCTTTGGTCGCATCGAGTACCTTGGCCTTCTCGGAATCCATCGCTCAGTGCTCCTCTTCCTGTGTCGGGCGGCTCCCTGGGGGCGCGATGAGCTTAAACGAACATACGTTCGATGTCAACGTCCGGCAAGTGGGGCGTTGCCGAGGATCGCATAGCGGGCGCCTTGTGGTGTCAGCGTGCTCGAGTAGAGCGTAACAAGAGCGACTGACATGGCTGCATCGCTCGTGAGGCAGGGCGTGATGCACTGGTCGAAACCGCCGTTGCCGGGCGCTGCGTACACGAGCGGAGAGCGGGCTCGCGCGAGGGTGATATGCGGCTTGAACGTGCGAGTCTCTTGAAGTGCGCCGTACGAAGCAGCCGCTTCGCCGACAGCTCGCGCTATCTGCTCGCACTTACCTGACGAGTCATCGAGGGTGGCCCACAACATGCGGACGCGCCGTCCGTGGGGCACTGGAACCACCGGCTCTTTGAGGGTGAGCGTGAAGGGCTGGTGCGACGATAGAGTCGAGTGCAGGGCCGTCATGATGGGGTCAACCGTCTGCGGAGCGATCTCGCCGAGGAACGCAAGCGTGACGTGCAGGTTCTCGGGCGGCACCCAACGCGCGTCCCGCCACTCGGGGCATACTGCTCGTACCTGTTCTGCGCAGCAGTTGAGCGTGTGGCGCCAACTGTCGGGAAGTCCTATCCCGATGAACGCTCTCACTGCTTGATGTCCGTGATGATTCGACGGTACAGCATGTCGATTGCGGTGCGCGCCGCACTCGCGCGGATGTCGTGCCGGTCACCGCCAAACGTGTGCGAGACGATATCCGTCCCGGCCGCGTCAGCGACGGCGAACCAGACCAGCCCGACCGGCTTCTCGTCACTTCCTCCTTCTGGTCCGGCGATGCCGGTGATCGACACGGCGATGTCGACACCAAAGCGCTTTCTGACCCCCGATGCCATAGCGTCGGCGACCTGTGCACTCACCGCACCGTGTGTAGCGAGTGTTGCAGCGGGCACGCCGAGGAGGTCGCGCTTGATCTCGTCGGCGTACGCTACGATCCCGCCAAGGAACACGTGTGAGGCGCCGGGAACCTCGGTGAGAAGGGTGGCGACAAGTCCGCCGGTGCACGACTCGGCGACCGCGATCGTGAGGCCAGCGTCGCGCGCAGCGGCGATCATCTCGGCGGGGGTCTCCCCTACGCTTCCTTCGAGGGCTGCCATGGTCCAACGAGCACGTCGCGGGCGTGGTAGAAGTAGTCAAACATCGAGGCCAGTGTCAGGGTCACGGCGACCGCCATGAACGCCCACGCGGTGTATTCAAAGGCGGCCGCGCCGGACACGCTGAGGAGCCGGACGAGGGGATCTGAGTCCTTGACGATGAACCCGATGATCGCGATGACCTGGAACACGGTTTTCAATTTGCCGTAACCCGACGCGGCGATGACCTTACCCTCCGCGATGGCTACCATTCGCAGTCCTGAGACGATGAACTCACGGCTGATGATTATGAGCGCAATCCACGAGGGGAGCTCACCGAGCTCGACGAGCGCGACGAGGGCGGCGGTCACGAGGAGCTTGTCAGCGAGCGGGTCGATGAATTTTCCAAAGGTGGTGATCTCATTGCGGGATCGAGCGAGATATCCGTCGACCGCGTCGGTCGCCGCGAGCAGAGTAAAGAGGACTGCCGCAAGTATTGGTCCCCAATACGGCATCCCTGCGAGCATGCTCACCACGAAGACCGGGATGAACACCATCCGGAGAAGCGTCACGGTATTTGCGGCGTTGAGGGCGCTGATCATTGGACAACCTCCCCTGTCAAATCGTATCCCGAAGCGTCCGTGATGTTGCAGAGCACGATCTCGCCGAGAGGCACGGGGATGTCGAGCGTGACGATTCCATCGACCTCGGGAGCTTGTTGGCGGGTGCGGCCTACCGGATAGCCGTCCTCATCGAACCCCTCGGAGAGAACCTCGTGCGCCGTTCCAACACGCGTTTCGGCTCTGGCAAATCCGATGCTGTCTGCTGTGTCCCTCAAGAGCTGTGCGCGTTCGAGACGCTCGTCTTCTGGAAGCTGCCCGGGCAGTGTCGCAGCCCGCGTTCCCTCTTCAGGCGAGAAAGGAAAGACTCCGACGTAATCGAAAGCGACCTCTCGAAGGAAGCTCTCAAGCGTCTCCACATCGCGATCTGTCTCCCCGGGAAATCCGGCGATCACGCTCGTCCTCAAGGTGACGTCTGGCATCACCTGCCTGATCCTCGACACGAGGTTGAGGTGTTCTTCCGGGGAACCAGAACGTCCCATCGATTTCAGTATCGTCGGCGAAGCATGTTGCAGCGGTATGTCGAGGTAGTGACAGACCTGCGGGAGTGCGGCCATCGTCTCGAGGAGGTCGCCGGTGACGCCATCGGGCTGCGTATACATGAGTCGAAGCCATGCGAGGCCGTGAGTCCCGGCGATGGCGCGTACGACGTCGGTAAGCGTCTGGGGTCCGGTAAGGTCGCGTCCCCACGACGAGATATCCTGGCCGATGCAGACGATTTCTCTCGCGCCATTCGAGATGAGGAGTTCTGTCTCGGTGAGCAGATCAGGTAGTGACCGTGACCGGTAAGGCCCGCGGATCGCGGGGATGGTGCAATATGCGCACGTGCGAAAACAGCCGTCCGAAAGTTGCAGATACGCGCTCGGTCCCGAATCGATCCGGGTAGGTCCCGAATTCACGACCGATTTCTCTCCAGTGACCCGGTCGATAACTGACAACAGGGTGGCTTCATCAACGAGCGGAAGGAACGCATCGGCCTCAGGCATAGCGGTGTGAAGATCGCTTCCGTACCGCGACACCATGCATCCAGCGATGATGAGACGTCGGCTGGCGACGGCATCGCGCCAGTCGATGAGATCGAGCGCGTGATCGACCGCCTCTTCAACGGCGGCGGTGATGAAACCACACGTATTGAGAACGGCGACATCCGCGTGAGTGATGTCATCGACGAGCCGGTGAGTGGAGGACGCGACGAGCGCGCGCATGCGCTCGCTGTCTACCTCGTTTTTCGGACACCCGAGTGTTATGAAAGCGACGGACGCCACAGGCGCTCTTCCTACCGGTAGTTGGTGTACTGAAGCGGGATTCCGTACTCTTGTTCCTTGAGAAATGCGATCACTTCCTGAAGATCGTCGCGCTTGGGCGAGAAGACCCGCAGCCGGTCACCTTCGATCTGTACCTTCACCTTGATCTTCGCGTCGCGCACATCCTTGCTGATCCTCTTAGCAAGCCCAGTTTCGATGCCATTGACGAGTGCGGCTGTGATCCGGACACTCCCGCCGGATGCCGGTGCAACGTCGCCCCATGCCAGCGCCTTGAGATCGATTCCTCGCCGAACGAGCTTGGTGTTGAGTACGTCGATGACTTGCCGGGCGACGAAATCAGCCGGGGCCGCAACGGTAACTGTAGCGGCAGATTTGTCAAGCGCAATGCTCGCTCCAGACCCTTTGAGGTCGTAGCGCTGGGCGATCTCTTTTGCCGTCTGTTGCACGGCGTTGTCTACCTCCTGCATGTCGACTTCCGAGACGATGTCGAAGCTCTGGTCCTTAGCCATGGATACTCCATTCCCTTGACTGACTGTTGTGGTGCGTGCGAGGCAGTGTGGCGGACGGCTCCGGTCACTTCGCGGAAAGCACGAGCACCGGCGGGTCGCCCGAAGGTATGTCGACACTCGTGTCGTTCTTGTAGACGCTCACCGCCGAAGGGCGTCCGATCCGTAGTGACGCCTCTTCAGTGACCTCCCAATCACGTGAGTCCTCACCGATCAGAGTTCCTTCGTAGGCGATCAAGCCATCGACAGTGATCCGCATCCACGAGGCGTTGTCGGGGGCGATGGTGACGCGCAGAGTGAAGGGAACGGCTACAGCCGAGTCTGGCGCTTCGCTAGTTTCGTCTAGAGGTGCGTCGTCAGCGCCCCCTGGAGCCGTGCCAGGAAGTTCCGGTGCCGCTGCAGGGACGGTGGCTTCCGTGGAGGGGGTCGTGTTTCCGGACGGCGCTGTCTCGGTGGAGGTGGGTAGCGGCGGCGAAGGATCCGGGGCGAGCACGGCCCGCGTCACACCCCACACCGCGAGTGCTACGAGGCCAACCATGAGTGCGATCAACACGGCTACTTTGGGTGGAATGGTGTTGATGTGTGAGCGCGGTCTAACTACCGGCTCGGGTAGAACAAGATGCTGGCGGGTGCTAGAGCTCGTCTCTCGCTCGTACAGCGCGAGGAGTGGTTTAGGGTCGAGGCCGAGCAGCTTGGCGTAGTTTTGGATGTACCCGCGAACGTACGCCGGGTCGGGCAGGGCTTCGTACTCCCCTGCCTCCAGCGCGGCGAGGAGCTTGGCGCGGATGAAGGTCTTCGACTCCGCGTCGGTCAAGGCCATGCCGAGCTTTCGGCGCGCCTCTCCGAGGGTACGCCCGAGTGTCTCGGCCATCGCCTACACCTCCTTCGGATCGTCGCTCCGGTCTGATCGCTCGAACGCTTTGATGGCTTCGAGGTCCTCGACGTCGACCAGGACCTCACGTGGTTTCGAGCCGTCGGGTTGCCCGACCACGCCCTTGGACTCGAGCATGTCCATGATGCGTCCTGCACGAGCGTAACCGACTTTGAGGCGGCGTTGAAGCAGGGAGGTGGAACCGATACCTGACGTGACGACTATGTCAGCGGCTTCCCACACAAGCGGATCGTCATCATCGGCGTGGCCCATACCGCCGCCGCCCGGCGTGACTTTGAGGTGGAGGATCTCTTCGTGATACTCGGGTTCAGCTTGACCCTTCAAGTGCTCGACTACGGCGATGATCTCAGACTCGGTCAGGAACGCGCCCTGGATGCGCTTGGGCTTGTCAAGCTTAGGCGTGGAAAAGAGCATATCGCCTTCGCCAATGAGTTTCTCGGCACCTGGCTGATCGAGAATGACTCGTGAGTCGATTCCGGACGAGACTGCGAAGGCGATGCGGTTCGTGATGTTTGTCTTGATGAGGCCGGTGATGATGTCGGTGGAGGGACGCTGGGTCGCGACGACGAGATGAATGCCGGCTGCGCGAGCGAGTTGGGCAAGTCGGCAAATGGAGTCTTCGATCTCCTTCGCGGCGACCATCATCAGATCCGCGAGTTCATCGATGACGATCATGAGGTACGGCATCTCCCGTTCGCCTTCGGGCGCCGTCCCGTCCTGGACCATCGCGTTGTACGCGCCGATGTTGCGAGCACCCGCCTTCTGAAGCCGCTTGAGACGGGCATCCATCTCTCCGACCGCCCAGTGCAGTGCGCTGGCGGCTTCTTTGGGCTCTGTGACAACCGGTACGTAGAGATGGGGCACTCCGTTGTAGAGGGACAGCTCAATACGCTTCGGATCTATGAGGATGAGCCGGACCTCGGCAGGTGTCGTCCGCATCAGTATCGACATGAGCAAGGCGTTGATACACACCGACTTCCCCGTGCCTGTCGACCCTGCGATCAACAAGTGCGGCATCGTCGCGAGGTCGGCCAGAACGCTGTCTCCCGCGACGTCTTTTCCGATCGCGAGTGTGAGGGGCCCGCCACCTTGTGCTGAAGGTGCGGACAGAATGTCGCCGAGGGTCACAGTGGAGCGCTCGGCGTTGGGAACCTCGATGCCAACGAGTGACTTTCCGGGAATGGGTGCGAGGATGCGCACGGTCTGCGCGGCAAGCGCGAGAGCCAGATCATCGGCGAGTTGCGTGATACGGCTAACCTTGATGCCGCGAGAAAGCTCAATCTCGTACATGGTGACTGTTGGACCAGGAATCCAGCTTACCACCCGGGCTTGGATATCAAACGTCGCGAGGGTGTCTTCGATAAGTCGTGCGGTCGAACTCAACTCCCTGTCACTGGCGCGGGAACGGCTTGCTGACTCAGGCGTTCTGGTGAGAAGAGACGACGGGGGGACCTCAAAGCCTTCCAAGGCTTTAGGCGGGCGCGCGCGAGGCGTAGGTTGCGTCGCCTTCCGGGCCTCCAGATCTGGAGTGCCCGGCTCTTTCCTTCGTGTGGCGGCGGGCCGGGACAGCGCGTCTGTGTCGCCGAGCGGTACGGTCCTGGGTGCCCGCTCTCGCGGCAGATTCTGACGCGGAGCTGGACCGTCGCCACTTCTCGTGCCGCCAAAACGCTTTGTCGCCCACTCAACGATGCCAGAGACGGACATGCCCGCGACGACGAGACCGATGAGCATGGTTGCGCCGAGCGTGACGTAGGCGATTTCGCTGCCGAGAAGTGATCTGAGCGTCCAGGCGATAGCGGATCCAACGTAGCCGCCGTGCAGATGGACGAGTTCAGAGTCGAAGAGGGATTCAGTGGGAGAAGCCATTGCGAACATCCCGATCAGCGCGAGAAAGACGAGGCACAATCCGGCGCCAACACGACGCTCGCTGATCGCAAACGCACGGACGAAGAAGGTCAGGCCCCACACGAGGAGTAGCACCGGCACCACGAAGGAGCCAGCGCCAAAAACCTGCCTCATCGCGGTGGCAGCGGCACCGCCTACGAGTCCCGCGGACTCGTTGAGTAGAGCGATCGCGAGGGCGATGGAGATCGCGATGAGGGCGATGCCAAAGATGTCCCTCCGTGCCTCAGGACCTAGTGCGGCGTTTCGGGCGGAGTCAGGTGATCGCGCTACAGAACGTGCCCCCGTTGTCTTTGTTCGCCGGGTGCCAGTTTGCCGGGACGTCGTCTTGTCGCCACGCCTTGTCATCTTGACGCGTTCTCTCGCGGTCTCAGCTAGCCATCAACTGCCAGACTATCACGCCCGTGCCGAGCAGGGCCGTATAGATCGCGAATGGCTTGAATGAGTGTTTACGCAGGTAGGCCATGAGGCCGGCGATAGCCAGATATCCGGTGATCGCCGCGGCGGTACAACCGAAGAGTGTGGCAGCCACCCCCGGGCCTGTCTCGCCGCCCAGCATGGCGTCAACAGATTGCTTACCTGCGGCTAGCAGTATGATCGGTCCGGAGAGCAGGAAAGAGAAACGTGCGGCCTGCTCACGATTGAGCCCCAGGGCAAGACCCGCGGCCATGGTCGCACCTGAACGCGAGATGCCCGGCATGATGGCGATGCCCTGCGCAATACCCACAAGCAGCGCCTTCCCCCACCCCAGGCCCTCGGCGGGGTAGAGACTCTTGCGCGAGAGGAGATCGGCGCCCATCAAGAGTGCTGACGTACCCAGGAACGCGAAGCCGATGAAAAGCAGAGAGGCGTTCTCGAAAAAGTCACCGCCGAGAAGTCCAATCATCCCCGTGGGGATCGTGGCGACGACTACGAGCCACGCGAGGCGCTTGTCGCGGGCGCGCTCAGGGTTGCGGGAGAACGCCGCGGTCGCCATGTTGGCGAGGTCCTCTCGGAAATACACGACGACGGCTCCGAGCGTCGCGACGTGAAGCCAGGTGTCAAAGACGAGTCCAAACTGGTCAGTCCACCCAAACGCGTCTTGGAAGAGCCGAAGATGCCCGGAGGAGGATATGGGAAGGAACTCGCCGAGTCCCTGGATGACGCCGAGGAGTATCGCTATCAGAATCTCCCGCACGGGCTAAACCTCCACGATAACTGGAATGATTATTGGACGTGAGCGCGTACGTTCCCAGATGAATTGGGAGAGCGACTCTCGAATTGAGGCCTTGAGCGCTGTGATGTCGCAGGGGCCCTCCTTGGTGCTTCTTGCGATGGTCTTTACGACGCGGGCGCGGGCTTCTTCGAGGAATTGTGACTCTTCCGCACCAGCGGCCACACCGCGGACCACGAGTTCGGGCTCTCGTACCTGTCTGCCGGTCTTTGCGTCCACGGCTACCACGATCGTCGCGATGCCGTCTTGCGCAAGTGCCTGGCGGTCCTTCAAGAGAACCTGGCCTACGTTTCCGATGGACAGCCCGTCAACGTAGACTACGCCGGCCTCGACCTTCTCGGCGATTCGCGCTCCTTCGCCGTCGAGCTCGAGGCATTCACCTGCGTCGAGGACGAAGATGTTTCGCTCCGGCACCCCAACCGCGAACGCAAGATCGGCGTGTGAGTGAAGGTGGCGGGATTCTCCATGAATCGGCACGAAGTACGTCGGCGAGGTAAGGTTCAACATGAGCTTGAGCTCTTCAGCTGCGGCATGACCCGACACGTGTACGTCAGCAACACCCTTGTGCATGACATGAGCGCCTGAGTGAGTGAGACGGTTGATCACTTTAGAGACGGCTTTTTCGTTGCCGGGTACAGGCGTCGCCGAGATCACCACAGTGTCGCCTGCTTCGATGGTCACGGTCTTGTGTTCTGACATGGCCATCCGGGACAGCGCTGAGAGCGGCTCACCCTGGCTTCCCGTTGACAGCACGACGACCTTCTCGGAAGGAAGATCGTCCATGTCGTAGGCGTCTACGAGGTTTCCTTCGGCGACATCGAGGTAGCCAAGCTGGCGAGCGATACGCGTGTTGTTGATCATCGAGCGTCCGGTCACCACGACCTTCCGCCCGCACTCGACCGCCGCGTCACAGACCTGCTGAAGCCGGTGAATATGACTTGCGAACGACGCCACGATGATGCGTTGTTCCGCGGCAGCGAAGATCTCGCGCAGTGATGACCCCACAATGGCTTCGGAACGCGTGAAGCCGGGGGTTTCAGCGTTTGTGGAGTCGCTCATAAGAAGCATGACGCCCTTCTTGCCTGCGGAGGCGAGAGCGGCGTAGTCCGTCAGGCGGCCGTCAATAGGGGTCTGGTCGAGCTTGAAGTCTCCGGTGTGGACGACGTTGCCGACAGGTGTGCGGATGAACAGGGCGACACTGTCGGGAATCGAGTGGTTGACCGCCATGAAGTCCACGCCAAACGCACCTAGACTGACGTGACCGCCTGCCCTGACCTCGCGAAGTTTTGGCTTCTTGATCTTGTGCTCTTCAAGCTTCACCGCGATCAAACCAAGCGTCAGTTTGGTGCCGAGAACCGGTACCGCATGGCCAAGGTCCTTAAGGAGATACGGCAACGCGCCTGTGTGGTCCTCATGGCCGTGCGTGATGATGATGCCACGCAGCTTGTCCTTGCGCTTGAGTACGTAGCTGTAGTCGGGAAGGATCAGGTCGACCCCGGGGTGGTCGTCGTCCGGGAACATAATGCCCGCGTCGACAACGACCATGTCGTTGCCGTACTCGAACACAGTCATGTTTTTGCCAATCTCGCCGAGACCCCCAAGGGGGATCACGCGGAGGCGCTGTTTCTTCGATGTCATATGGGTGGTTTCAGCACTCCTTACTGGCGGCTACACATCCGTGCGTGCCGCCACAGTCGAGGCATCGGCGGTAGCACCGACGTCAAGGTCCGATCTCCGTTTCATCACGCGGGCAGCATGCCCACGTGTCGCATCACACGAGTCAACTCGGCTACGAGCTCATCTGTTGGCAAAACGAGCGGGAGGCGAACGGATCCCACGGGAAAGCCCATGAGTTCGAGCGCCTTTTTTACCATGATCGGGTTTGCCGTCAAAAATAGGGTCTTCATGAGCGGCAGTAGTTCGAGGTGGATGCGAAGCGCTCGGGTATGCTCGCCGCTCGCCTGCGCGTACACCATCTCTCTCATGCGGCCAGAAGCGATATTGCCGATGGTCGAGATGACGCCCGTGCCGCCAAGACCCATCAGGGGAAGTGTGACCTCGTCGTCGCCGGCGAGAACCTCGAATCCGTCTGGCGCCCCAGATATGATCGCGGCACACTGCCCAAGGTCCCCGCTCGCTTCCTTGACCGCGACTATGTTCTCACACGTGTGAGCGAGCCGGAGTGTGGTCTCGGCGGTCATGTTCACGACGCACCGCCCAGGGATGTTGTAGAGGACAACAGGCACATCAACCGAGTTCGCGATCGATTGGAAGTGCCGGTACATCCCTTCTTGAGGTGGCTTGTTGTAGTAGGGAACGACCGCCATGATCGCATCGACTCCGAGAGAGACGACATCTTGCGCGAACCGCACGGAGTCAGCTGTGCAGTTGTCGCCTGCGTTGGCGATGACCGGAGCGCGGTCTCCTACCGCCTCGAGCACCGCCCTGAACAGGTCAATCTTCTGATCGTAGAAGACCGTCGGTGATTCGCCTGTCGTTCCGCACACAACAAGAGCGTCGCTACCCTCGTCAAGAAGGCGCACGGCGAGTTCTTGCGCGCGATCGAGGTCAAGTTCGAGATCTTCATCGAAGGGTGTGACCATCGCTGTGATAATCCTGCCAAACCGCGGTGTTGCCATGAGAAACCCCTTGTGCCGGGATCAGTCCGTAGTGGCGCGGAATTCCAACTCCAACGTGGCTCATTGTGCCACAAAGCTGTGACAGCGGGATTCGCCGACCGTCCCGCGTCACACGGCCCTAGGTGTGACGTCAGTGGTCTCCACGACTTCCGAGGAGAAATCCTTCGTGCAGTGCGTGGACCGCTCGTGACGCTTCCTCGCGAGGGAGCGTCACAGAGATCGTCGTGTGACTGTCAGCGGTTTGCAGAACGGTCACACCCGCCGCCGAGAGACACTCGGCCATCCGCGCCATGACGCCTGGTACACCATGCATGCCCGCCCCGACGAGCGTCACCTTCGCCAGCCCCGCTTGCACCTGGAAGGTCAATCCGAGGGTGCTAAGGACGTCGCATGCACGCTCAAGCGACGCCTCGGACACTGAGAAGACAAGGCTCTCCCCTACCGGCGTGAACATGTCCAGTGAGATTGCGGCGTCCGCCATGGCCCGGTAGACACGCGTTTGTGCGGCCATATGCGCTCTCGTGGCCTCTGGAGCGGGCAGTGCGACCCTGATGCGGGCAACGCCGTCCGCACTCGTCACGGCGGTCGCTACACGCTCAGGCTGGTACGCCGAAATGTCGGCGACGCGTGTTCCCGGATGCTCGCTATAGGTGTTGCGCACAAGAACGGCAAGTCCGCTTGAGAGCGCTAGTTCCGCTGCGGGAGTGTGGACCACACGGGCACCGTGGCGGGACATCTGGACAAGCTCGTCAGCGCGGATCACTTCAAGGACAGTCGCGTCGCCGCACGTCTTAGGATCGGCGCTCAACACACCGTCCACGTCTGTGTAGATCTCGACCCGCTCGGCTAAGAGAGCTACCCCGAGTGCGCATGCGGTCGTGTCGCTTCCTCCCCTGCCGAGCGTGGTGAGTGCGCCATCGGCAGAAACACCCTGAAAGCCGGCGACGATGGGCACGATCCTGCTGTTAATCGCGGATAGAAGCGCCGCCGGATTGATCGATTGTATGGTGGCGGCACCGAACACCCCGTCGGTGACGATCCCGGCATCCGGGCCGGTGAACGCGCGCGCCTTGATGCCTGAAGCTCGCAGCTCATGGGCGCACACCACAGCGGAGATGATCTCGCCAGTCGCCATGAGCCAATCGCGCTCCGCCAGGTCAACGGGAAAGCCTTCGACGAGCGAAAGCAGGGTGTCGGTCGCGTATGGCGAGCCAGCGCGGCCCATAGCCGAGACGACTACGACGGGCGCCTCATCTGTGGCGAGCGCCGCAGACACGTGGCTCGAGATTGCCGAGCGGCCCTCTGCGGTGGCGACGGAGGTGCCTCCGAACTTCATGACGACCACGGGGCGAGGTTTGGAAAGTAAGTCGGCGCCGGACACGCTACATCTCCATCAGGTTCTCAAGCCCGATGACGAAACCGGTGCGCTCTCGCACCGCGCGGATCGCAAGCACGACGCCAGGCATGAACGAGGTACGGTCAATTGAGTCATGACGTATCGAGAGGGTCTGTCCCTGACCGCCGAAGAGGACTTCCTGGTGGGCGACGAGTCCGGGCAGGCGGACCGAGTGGATCGCGATCTCTTCCACGAGCGCACCCCGGGCACCCTCGAAGGTCTGGCTTTCCCTGCCAGGAATAGCAGGCGCCTCCGGGCGGGTCTCGGCGATGAGCGCTGCGGTGCGCAAGGCAGTCCCGCTTGGCGCGTCTGCCTTGCGATCGTGGTGGAGTTCGATAATCTCCACATGGGGCATGTACCGAGCCGCCTCAGCGGCGAAGCGCATCATGAGCACCGCACCGATCGCGAAGTTAGGGGCGAAGAAGACACACGTCCCTTCGGGAGCGGAAGCGGCGATGGTCTCGAGCGTGCCGACAGCAAGTCCGGTAGTGCCCACAACACAATCGATTCCCGCTGAGGCGGCCGTGCGCACGTGCGCCTCGACCGCTTCAGGGTGCGTGAAATCGACCATCACGTGCGGGCGGTGATGGTCGATAGCCGAAGAGAGATCCGCCTCGCACGTGATCGAGCCACCAGCTCCGTCCGAGATCGGTTCTTCAGCGTGTGCTGTGTCGACCGCGGCGACCACTCGCATTCCGGGTGCCGCGGTTACCGCTGCGATCACTTCCCGGCCCATTTTGCCACCGCCGCCAGAGACAAGAACATCAATCATATCCGTCACCATCCACTTCTCAGGTGATGAGGTGTTCTACTTCGGATGTGGAAAACGGGCCGATCATCGCAAGCACTCGGTCTCGCGCGAGGATGTCAGCCGTAACTCGGCGAACCGCTTGGGGATCGACGGCTTCGACGCGCGCGACGATCTCGTCTATGGAGAGTAGCTCACCGGCGGTCACCGCGCTTCTTCCGAGCCGTGTCATGCGGTTGCGGGTGCTCTCAAGTGAGAGGACGAGATGGCCCTTGATCGACTCTTTAGCTCGTTCGATCTCCGCCGGTTCGAGTCCCTCATCACGTACGCGGTCGAACTCCTCCTGTATGAGGGCGACTACCTGAGCAGCGTTCGATGGACGTGTGCCAGCGTAGACAGTGAACTGGCCGGTGTCTTGGTACTGGGCGTTGAACGAGTAGACCGAGTAGACGAGTCCCTGCTTCTCCCGGATCTCCTGGAACAGACGCGACGACATGCCCCCGCCCATGATGTGGTTGATCACGGAGAGGACGAAGCGGTCATCGTGGTGCGCCGCAAGTCCCGTCGTGCCGTAACAGATATGGGCCTGCTCGGTGTCCTTTTCGAACACGTTGAGACGGTTCGCAGACGGCGAATGGGCGGCGGGACGCTCGCTTCGCGGGCCAGCGGGAAGCTCGGCGAGATGTGACTCGACGAGTGCCACAAGAAGGTCATGGTCAACGTTGCCGGCTGCTGCGACTACGCAGTTCCCGGTGAGATAGTGGCGGCGGCGAAACTCGATCGAAGCAGCATGGTCAAACACGCCTACGGTCTCGCGGTTGCCAAGAATAGACAATCCAATGGGATGCTCAGGCCATAGCGTCCGCCCAAACAGCTCGTGGATATGATCGTCCGGAGTGTCTTCCATCCGTGCGATCTCTTCGATTACAACCTGGCGTTCTTTTGCGCACGCCTCATCGGCGAGGGTTGCTCGGCATACCATGTCCGAAAGAATCTCTACCGCGGTAGGCAGATGCTCGTCGAGCATGCGGGAGTAGTAGCACGTGTATTCCTTGCTGGTGAACGCGTTGAGCTCAGCACCGATACCGTCGAACGCCTCAGAGACCTGGGCAGCTGTGCGCGTCGGCGTACCCTTAAACATCATGTGTTCCATGAAGTGAGACATACCGGCCTCGGCGGGCGTCTCGTCACGACTCCCTACCGAGAACCAGATGCCAAGCGCGACAGACCGGACCGAGTCGATCGATTCGGTCAGCACGGTCACTCCGTTTTCAAGACGCGTCGAACGGTAGAACACGTTCGCCGTCCCCTAGTGGCGGCGGCGCGGTCTACGACCGTCTCCGCCGCCATCCCTACGAGGTCCGCGATTGCTGTCGCCCTCGCTGGAGTTGGTTTCAGACCGCCCGGATCCGGTGGAGCCGACAGGCGCGTCGGGCTTGTCAAGACGGTCAAGGGAGATCTTTCCGCGCTCGTCGATGTCGAGGATCTCGACTTCCACCTCATCACCTACGGCAAGTACGTCCTCAACCTTCTCCACACGGCCTTTGGCGACGCGGGAGATGTGAAGAAGTCCATCTTTGCCGGGTGTGAGCTCAATGAAGGCGCCGAACGCTTGGATTGAGACGACGCGGCCCTTGTAGCGCTCGCCAACCTCCGGGACCTTCACGATCATCTGGATACGTCGAACGGCTTCCTCGCCACCCTGGTCGCGGGAGGCAACGAAGATGGTTCCGTCTTCCTGGATGTCGATGTGCGCTCCGGTTTCGTCTTGGATGCCGCGAATGACCTTGCCGCCGGATCCGATGACGTCCCTGATCTTGTCACTGGGGATTTTGATCGTGAGGATTCGCGGAGCGTAAAGGGAAAGCTCGCCGCGGGGCGAGTCGATCGCTTCGAGCATCTTGCTGAGAATATGCGCCCGTCCGGCGTTTGCCTGGTGCAGCGCGGTCTTGAGGACCTCGTAGGACAGGCCCTTGGCCTTGTTGTCCATCTGAAGCGCGGTGATTCCCTTTTCGGTACCGGCGACTTTGAAGTCCATGTCACCGAGGAAGTCCTCAACCCCCTGGATATCCGAGAGGACCGCGACTTCGTCACCCTCTTTGATCAGTCCCATGGCGATGCCGGAAACCGGCGCCGATATCGGCACCCCAGCGTCCATGAGCGCGAGTGTCGAACCGCAGACAGAGCCCATCGAGCTCGAGCCGTTGGATTCGAGGACCTCGCTCACGATCCGGATGGTGTACGGGAATACGTCTTCGGCCGGAAGAACCGGTACGAGCGCGCGCTCGGCGAGCGCGCCGTGACCGATCTCGCGGCGCTTCGGGCCGCGCATGAACCCGGTCTCGCCGGTGCAAAACGGCGGGAAGTTGTAGTGGTGGAGGTAGCGCTTGCCCTCGGTGACATCGATCGTGTCGATCCGCTGCCATTCGGAGAGCATGCCGAGGGTGAGTACCGAAAGGACTTGGGTCTGTCCGCGGGTGAACAGACCGGAGCCGTGCGCGCGTGGGAGGTACCCCGCGATCGATGTGACCTGCCTAACCTCGTCGACGCGACGTCCATCGACGCGCTCTCCCTCGGTGAGCACCATTCGGCGCATCGTGCTCTTCTCAAGCTCCTTGAGAAGCGTCTTGATGTCTTTGCCGTCAGCGGCGAGCTCTTCTCCGGTGAACGTGGCGAGGATCTCATCTTTGACAGCGGCGACGCCGTCCTGACGTGAGTGCTTATCGGGGTTGTGCAGGGCTGCGCGCATCTTCTCGGAGCCGTCGGCAAAGACTCGCTCGCGCAACGACTCGGCGATGGTGTAGAGCGGGACTTCCATCGGGACCACGTTGCACTCGGCAAGCAAGACCTCTTGCGCCGAGCAGAACTCGGCGATCGCCTGCTGGGCGAAGGTAAGCGCGGCGAGCATGTCGGTCTCGGAGACCTCGTACGCCCCTGCCTCGATCATGTAGATCGCGTCACGCGAACCGCCGACCACGAGATCGAGATCAGACTCTTCAAGCTCGTCAAAGGTGGGGTTGACGACGAACTCGCCGTCTACGCGAGCGATTCGGACACCGGCGAGCGGGCCCTCAAACGGGATGCCCGCGACGAGCAGTGCCGCTGAGGCTCCCATGATGCTGATGGCGTCGGGCTGATGCACCTGGTCCGCCGAGAGAACCGTAGCGATGATCTGGACTTCGTTACGGAAACCGTCAGCAAACGCAGAGCGAAGCGGCCGGTCGATCATGCGAGCGGTGAGCACGGCCTTCTCGCTCGGGCGAGCCTCGCGCTTGATGAACCCTCCGGGGAGCTTGCCGGCGGCGTACATGCGCTCCTCGAAATCAACGGTCAGAGGGAAGAAGTCAAGATCCTTGGGGTGACGCGAGGCTGTGGCCGTGACGAGCACCATGGTGTCGCCCTGGCGGACCACGACCGCACCACCTGCCTGTTTTGCGAGTTCGCCGGTCTCGAGCACGTACTCCTTACCAAACAGTTCGAACCGCTTGACGATCTTAGACATGCTTCACATTCCTCTGCCTCTTCACCTCCACGCCCCGTGCGCGAGGTCCTCTGGACCGCCAGGCGCATCCGGCGCCTAGCAGTAAGAAGGCGGGAGGACACCTCCCGCCTTCGGTTTCCCTATCGTTCTTACCCTCTCAGCCCCAGCTTCGCAACGATGGCGCGGTAGCGCTCGATATCGTTGTTCTTGAGATACCGGAGCAGGCGGCGGCGCTGTCCTACGAGTCTTAGCAGTCCGCGGCGGGTGTGGTGGTCCTTTTTGTGGATCTTCAGATGCTCCGTGAGTTCAGAGATGCGCGTACTAAGTAGCGCGACCTGTACTTCCGGTGAGCCGGTGTCGCCCTCTGTCCGAGCGTGCTCGGAGACAATCTGGGCGATGACTTCCTTGGACAACGACATGAGCTAGTTCACCATTCTCTCTGGATTCGCCTCCATCCGCGATCGCCGTCGGTGAGTCGGCGATCCCTGACGAAGGTAGTGACACAACCCGTGAAGTTTAGCACATCCGTTAACGAAGCACGTACGTAAGAACGAGCGCGAGGATGACGATGAGAGCGATTCCTCCCGTTACCGGCCGCATCCAGCCGGTAGGACCGCTTCAACACGCGCCGTACTGGTGAACGTGCTCAAACTCTCGTGCGGCATCGTCGAACTCGTCGATCGTAGGTCCGTCGAGCTCATCCCACCTCGTGCTTGCTGGATCGACGTCATCGGCCGCAAGACGCTCCGCCTGCTCAAGCGTCCAGAGGTCGATTCCGTGCTCGGTCCACGGGTCGGGAGGCATGTCATCGTATGGCGCGTGAGGATCGCTTGTGTGGCGGCCGTCCGTCACGGGGTACTCCCTCCTGTTAAGAGTATACGGACTCGTTCGAGGTCAGCCAGTATGGCGGACGCTAGCCCTTCAGGATTCTCGAACGCCCGCTGGTCACGGAGCCGCTCATGGAAGTTCAATGTTACGTCAGACCCCCTGAGTTCTCCATCGAAGCCGAGCAGGTGAGCTTCGAGAGTGTCCCGCGCTTCCGGGAACGTAGGGGGCGTACCGACCGAGATTCCTGCAGGAAACGAGCGGGAGTCCACCGAGACGTATCCGGCGTAGACACCGTTCGCCGGAAGGGCGCTGAACTCCCTCGGTGCGATGTTGGCGGTTGGTATGCCGAGAAGTGAGGCGCCCTGCCCTCGGCCGTGTACCACGCGTCCACTGACACGGTGCGCTCTTCCGAGGAGCGCCGCGGCCGCGCTCACGTCTCCTTCGGCGACAAGCGCACGGATGCGTGTCGAGGTAACTGGCAGATCGCCCGTCTCTACAAGTTCGTGTCCTGAAACGGCGAAGCCCCGCAGTGCACCGATGGAACTGAGCGTGCGAACGTCTCCCTGGGCACGGTGGCCAAAATGGAAATCCGATCCGACATGTATCGCGACAGGGTCGAGGGCCGAAAGTACGATGCCGTCGATGAACCGGGCCGGTGGCATGTGGGCGATGCGCAGATCGAAGGGAATCACGAGCACGATGTCCGCCCCAGCCTCTGCGATAAGGGCGCACTTGTCTTCTACGGTAAGCAACTGCGGTGGTGCGCTTTCGGGAGAGATCACCTGGCCGGGGTGGCGATCGAAGGTAACGGCCACAGCCGGGCATCCGCGCCGCGTCGCATCCGAAGTTGCAGCGTGGAGAAGCGCTTGGTGCCCGATGTGCACGCCGTCAAAGACGCCAATCGCTACCACGACGCGCCCTAGGCGCGACATGCCGTCGGAGTAGGTCATGAGCCGCATCGAGCGACACCTCCCGGCAAAACCACAGAAGGGCGGTAGCCGTGGAGAGAGTGGTCCCACTCATGGATGGCGAGCAAGCGTGACGCGGTGGTGACGGCGATTCGCGGGCCGGCGTGAGCGACACCGGTGAGCGGAGATCCCGTCTCTACCAGACTTGCCGTGTGCGGATCCACCGTGACGACCGGAAGTCCGAGGGCTTGGATGGGATCGGCGAACAGTCGCGCGATGCTGAAGCCAGCCTCTCTTACCGCGTCGAGCCGGTTGGCGGAGTCAAGGTTGACATTGCCTGCTGCCGTGCGTCGAAGTGCGCCGAGGTGGGCGGCGGTGCCCTGCGCTTCTCCCAAATCGCGCGCGACCGCGCGGATGTAGGTGCCTTTGGATACTGTCACAGCGATACGCCAGGTGACCGGAGGGCCGCAATCGAGGGAGACGAGTCGAGCGGCTGAGATCACGACGCTACGCGGGGTAAGAACGAGCGGGGCGCCCGAGCGTGCGGCTTCATACGCTTTCACTCCTCCTTGCTTAATAGCCGAGAAGTCCGGCGGCATCTGGTTGTGTGTTCCGATGAGTGTGGCTACCACATGCCGTGCGTATTCGTGGACGGCAAGATCATCTGGCACCATCGCAGTGCGAACGGGTTCGCCTTGTGCGTCGTCGGTTGTGGTTGCCGTGCCGAAAACCACGTCAGCGAGGTAGGTCTTATCGGCGGCGATAAGATACGGTGCGAGCCGGGTCGAGGGGCCAACGAGCGCGAGGAGCAAACCGGTAGCGGCGGGATCGAGCGTGCCCGCGTGACCGGCTCGCCTCTCCCCGGTCACGTGTCTTATCACAGAGACCACGTCGTGGCTCGTCATCCCGGCAGGCTTGTCGACCGGGAGGATTCCGGAGATGCCCGTGGGAGCTCCCCGGCGGCCCATCAGATGGAACCGCCTCCCGGTAGGGCGTCGAGGAGCGGCGGAAGAAGCGCGTCCACAGGGCCGTCGAACGTGAATCCGGCCGCTGGCACGTGCCCACCTCCTCCAAATCGCCTGGCGACGGCGCTGACGTCGAAGTCCGTCTTCGATCTGAGGTTCACACGTACGTGGTCTGGATGCACTCGAAGCAATATGGCGACGTCTACGCCCCCAAGCGCGCGTAAGGTGTCGACAAGGTGTTCCGTTTCGGCAGGTTGCGCTCCGGTTTCGGCGTAGTCGCCATCGGTTATCCAGGAGTACGCGACACGTCCGCCATGGTGAATTGACAGTCTTGACACCACGCGCGCCTCGAGCCTGAGTGAGGCCATCGATCTGTTTTCGTAGACGAGCCGGTGTGCTTCAGCGACGTTGGCGCCCGCCTCAACCATCGCGGCACCGTCACGTAGCGCATCGGGGGTCGTGTTCGAGTACGAGAAACGTCCTGTGTCGGTCGCAAGGGCGACCCAGCAACACAGGGCGACGTCAGGTGTTGGCGTGAGGTTGAGAGCTTCGATGATCCGCCACACCATCTGGCCGCTTGCGGCGGCTTCCGGATCGACAACGTTGAGATCGCCAAAACGTGTGTTGTCGGGATGGTGATCACAGACGATTCTCAAATCGGCCTTCGCGAACAGATCCGCGGCCATGCCGAGACGCTCGGGGTTGGGCGTGTCAAGCGCTACGAACACCTCCGGAGGCGCGAGCGTCGCTGCCGGGACGCACAGCGCGAATCCTGGCAGAAACGAGTAGGTGAAAGGTGGAGGGGCATCATCAGCGAGTGCGGGCACGGCGGCGATTCCGAGACTTTGCAGGGCAAGGGTGAGCCCGAGCATCGAACCGATAGCGTCCCCATCCGGTTTGACGTGCGATCCGATCACCACGGAAGAGGCTTTACGCAGCGCTGCCGCGATGTGCCGATACTCAGCGAGCATCGCCTCACTCCTCGCCTTCAGCGCGTGCGGGATCGGTTGGATCAAGGTCACCGGCGTCTTCGCTGTCTTCAGGCTCAGCGTTTCGAAGTGAGGGCGGCACATCTTTGAGCGCCTCGGCGAGACGCATGCTTCCATCTATCGTGGAATCCACGAAAAACCGCAACTCCGGTGTGAGCCGCATCGGAACTCGCCTGCCAAGCAGCGAGCGGATGCGCCCTTTTGCCGACTCGAGGCCGTCGAGCATCTCGCGGTACCGGTCCTCGTCACCGTGGGCGGTCACATAGACGTTTGCTATTGACAGGTCCGACGAGACCTCTGCCGAGGTCACCGTGACAAGGTCGAGTCGCGGATCGGCTACCTCGGTCAGCACGATACTGGCAATGGCTTCACGGACCGCTTCGTTGACCTTGCGGGTCCTGGGTGTCTGTTTCATGGCAACCATCCGATTCTACGATTCGCGAGCGACCTCGATGATCTTGTATGCCTCGACGATGTCGCCTTCTTTGACGTCTTGGAATCCTTCGACGGAAACTCCGCATTCGTATCCGGAGCGCACCGACTTCACATCTTCTTTGAAGCGTCGCAGTGAGCGCAGCTTGCCCTCGTAGACAACTGTGCCGTCTCTGACCACACGCACGAGATCGTCCCTGCTGATCTCGCCTTCCAAGACGTAGGAGCCGGCGATAACGCCAACCTTTGGAACACGGAAGAGCTCGCGGACCTCGACCCGTGCGGTCTCCTCCTCGTGGAACTCAGGCGCGAGCATCCCGATGCGAGCGGCGTTGATCTCTTCGATCGCCTGGTAGATGACACGGTAGAGGCGGATATCTACATGTTCATTCTCGGCGGTTGCCTTTGCCTTAGGCTCGGGACGCACATTGAAGCCGATTATGATCGCGTCGGAGGCATCGGCTAACATGACGTCGGTCTCGGTGATCGCGCCGACCGCCGAATGGATGACGTTGATGCGGACCTCACTCTGGTCCATCTTCTCAAGCGCGTCTTTGAGCGCCTCAATCGATCCTTGGACGTCAGCTTTCACGACGAGGTTGAGATCTCTCAGTCCGCCTTGTCGTATCCGTGCGAACAGGTCGTCGAGTGAAACGTGCACCTTCTTCTCCTGCGCCAGCAGGCGCTGCTTGAGCGAGCGCTCCTCGGCAAGATCCCGGGCATCCCGTTCGTCTGCGAAGATGCGGAACTCATCGCCTGCCGAGGGGACACTCCCAAGTCCGAGGATCTCGACCGGATCGGCGGGTCCCGCGCTTGCGACGATCTCCCCCAGCGGATTGATGAGCGCACGAACCCGGCCGTAGCTCGTCCCCGCGACGATCGCGTCGCCCACACGAAGAGTGCCGCGCTGTACGAGCACCGTCGCGACCGGACCGCGGCCTCGGTCGAGCTTCGCTTCGATTACAACACCGGAAGCGGGAGCGGTTGGATTGGCCACAAGCTCAAGAATGTCGGCTTGGAGCAATACCATCTCCAGAAGGTCCTCGATGTGAAGTCGCTTCTTTGCTGAGACGTTCACGAATATGTTCGTCCCGCCCCACTCTTCTGGGACGATTTTGTGTTCCGTGAGCATCTGCCGGACGGTCTCAGGGTTTGCTCCGTCCTTGTCGATCTTGTTGACCGCCACAATCATGGGAACACCAGCCGCTTGCGCGTGGTGGATCGCTTCAACGGTTTGGGGCATGACGCCGTCGTCGGCCGCGACAACGAGAATTGCGATGTCCGTTACTTTCGCTCCGCGGGCGCGCATTGCTGTAAACGCCTCGTGGCCAGGGGTATCGATGAACGTGATCTGCCGTTCGTTGCGAAACACGACGCTCGCGCCGATGTGCTGGGTGATGCCGCCCGCCTCGGTCTCCGCGACCCCCGTCTCGCGTATCGCGTCGAGGAGCGATGTCTTGCCGTGGTCGACATGTCCCATGACGGTGACGACTGGCGGACGAGTCTTCAGGTCCTCCTCGGCGTCTTCGAATACGAATCCGACCTCATCTTCCGGGGCGATGATTGTGACGTGGCGCCCAAGATCGTCCGCGATGAGATCAACGATTTCGTTCATCACCGGCTGGTTCACGGTGAGCGGCGCACCGAGCATCATGAGTCGTTTGATGATCTCCGCCGAGGGAACGCCAAACGCGTCGGCGAGTTCGCCTACAGTGACGCCTTCGCTTACGACGACCGGTGATGCGGCTTCTTCGTCGAAAGCGGGCATTGGCTGCGGGACTCTCTCCGGCGCGGCCGCGACCGACTCTTTTGCGCGCTTTTCTTTCTTCTTCTTTCGCTTACCGCCCTCGGCCGCTGCGGCGGCGACAGCCGCTTTCGCCTCTTCGATCACGATGCTCGACGCCGATTGCACACGCTCTGCTTCCCGTGCCATTTGCCGGTAGCGCTCGTCCTCGGCCTTCTCAAGTTGCGCTGCCTCTTGGGCGGCGAGGCGTTCGCTCTCAGCCGCGTCAGCCACGAGGCGTGCTTCTTCAGTCAGCCGAGCGGCCTTTTCAACAATCGCCCTGCGCTGGGACTCCTCGAGAGCGTGGCGAGCGGCTTCCTTCTCCTCAGCCTCACGGCGCGCGTGCTCTTCGGCTTCGCGAGCGGCACGGTCGGCTACTTCGGCCGCACGCCGAGCTTCGTCGGCCTCTCTACGCGCTACATCCTCCGCCTCTATGCGGAGCGCCTCAGCTGCCTCGGCACGTAGCCGTTCTTCTTCGAGCACGGCTTGACGCTCGGCGATGAGCGGTCCGAGATCCTTGCGGATCTTGTCAACATAGGCCTCGACCAAGGTTGACGCATGGTTCTTGGCGGGAATCTTCAATCCTTGGAGATGTTCGAGCAACTCCTTGGAGGTCATGCCGAACTCTTTTGCGAGTTCGTGGACTCTCATGCTGGGCATCGGTTCACCGTCCTTGGGGCGAGGGCTGCTTGGTATCGAGCAGCGCCTCGAACTCTCGTCGCCATCGGTCGATATCGTCGGTAAGCAGTCTCACCCGAAGCGCATGGTCGAAGCGGTTTCGGTTCACTGCGGCATCGAAGCATTCAACGGCAGCGCACACGTACGCTCCCCGTCCGTCAACTTTACCTGTTGGGTCGAGTTCGACGTGGCCGTCTGGTGTGCGGACCACCCGTACAAGTTCACGCTTGGTTGTTGTCGAGCGACAACCGACGCACGTCCGCTTCGGCGTCTTGCGGGAATGGCTCACTCGCTGAGCGCCTCCTTCTCGTGTACGCCGCAGTACCGGGTTCCTGGTCTTGCCTTGTTGCGGCAGCGAAGGCCCGAGGAGGTCACGGCGGCGCAACGGTCATCGTGCGTTTCATCTCCCGGCGTTCCGTGCATGTGGCCAGAACCGATAGGTAGACCTGAAGCGGTCGCTTGCGTAACGCTCTTGATGTCGATGCGCCACCCGGTGAGTTTCGCGGCGAGGCGAGCATTCTGTCCTTCCTTGCCGATAGCAAGGGACAGCTGGTCATCGGGGACGATAACCGTGGCGATGTGGTTGGCTTCGTCAATGAGGACGCGGGAAACCTTCGCGGGCGAGATCGCGTTACCGACGTAGGTCTGGGCGTCCTCCGCCCACGGAATCACGTCGATCCGCTCGCCGCGCAGTTCGCTGACGACCATCCTGACGCGACTGCCTTTGGGTCCCACACATGCGCCAACAGGGTCGAGCCCGCTTTCGCGGCTGGACACCGCGACCTTCGAACGCAGGCCGGGTTCGCGCGAGATGCTCTTGATTTCGACGACGCCATCGTAAATCTCAGGCACCTCCAGCTCGAAGAGCCTGCGAATCAAGCCCGGATGTGTCCGAGAGACTACGATCGACGGTTCCGAGGTCGTCTTGCGAACTTCGGTGATGTAGGCCTTTATGCGCTGGTTGTGATCGTATCGCTCGCTCGGCGGTTGCTCGGACGGTGGAAGCAGTGCCTCCACTCCTTCGCGGAGCTTAATGAGGGTGTAGCGAGAATCCGACTGCTGAACCGTGCCGGTGACACTCTCTCCAACACGGTCGGAGTACTCCTCATAGATGCGCTCTCGCTCCACATCGCGAATCGAGGTCATGATCACGTTCTTCGCGGCTTGGGCGGCTATACGCGAGACGTCTGTAGGGGTGATGTCTCGCTCCTCGAACTCAGGTGACTCCTCTGAGCCTCCTACGGGGACGAGCTCATAGACGTAGATGCGACCGCTCTCCCGGTCGATAGTAACCCGGGCGTCGTTCTCCAGGTCCATGATGCGCCGGTACGTCGCCGCGAGCTGCTGCTCCAGACGGTTGAGCATGTCGTACTCGTCAATGTTCTTCTCACGCGCAAGCTGGCGCAGCGCTTCCATGAGTTCAGAACTCATCTACTCCTCCGTTCCCTTCTGAGAGAAGTCCACACGGCCCTTCAGGCGCGCTTTTACGATGTCGCGGAAGGGGATGTGGACGGTTTCATCTTGCACGTGAAGGAGAATGACGTCATCGCGCACTTCCTCGATGGTTCCTCGAAATGTCGACATACCCCCTGCCTGTCTCGCCTTGATCGTCGCTGCCTCGCCGAGAAACCGGCGGTAGTGATCGAGGGTGGTAAGCGGACGGTCGATGCCCGGTGAGCTCACCTCAAGGGTGTATGAACCGGGTACGAGATCGGCTTCGTCGAGGGCGGTTGAGATCCAGCGGTTCGCCTCCACGATCGCATCGATTCCGATCCCGCCTTCGCGGTCGAGGAAGACGCGCACGACAGGTGAGTGTACCGCGCCACCGGTCTCGATCGCGGCGAGTTCGAACCCTTCGCGCACGGCCGCAGGCGCGAGTAGCGCTTCGATGCGTTCGCGCAGTAGCTGTTCCACGACCGGCCTCCCTCCAGAACAAAAGAAGCGGACGGTTCGCCCACTTCTCGCTAGAACGACAGATTCACGTGCGACGTGGAGTTTACCACAGCGGATTCGGTGTCTACCACAGCGGACTTAAGACGATCGAACGCAGATGTTACTCCGTAAGCCCCTTGTCCGAGAGGTGCTGCCGGTACTCGGCGAGAATGCTATCCAACTCAGCGTGGGACGTGGCGGCGTTGACACGCTCGCGCACACGCGTCGCACCAGGGAGTCCGGTCATGTACCAACCCGCATGCTTGCGCATCCTCACAAACGCCCGTTCCCCGCCAAACGCGACAAGGGCCGCGCCATGTTCACGTGCCATGTCGATGCGCATGAACGCACTGGGCGGCGGCGGTTCCGTTCCGGTGTCAAGCAGGAAGCGCGCACGCTCGAATATCCACGGATCGCCCTGGGCGCCACGTGCCACCATCACCGCGTGAACGCCCGCCAACTCGAACATCCGTGCGATGTCGCCCGCCGAGAGAACATCACCGCTGCCGATCACCGGGATATCGACCGCGTCGCGTACCCGCGAGATCACGGTCCAATCGGCCGCACCTCGGTAGAACTGGTCGCGAGTCCGGCCGTGTACGGTTATGAGCGAGGCACCGGCTCGTGTCATCAGACGCGCGAACTCGACGGCGTTGACTGAATCGCTAGCCCATCCAGCCCGACATTTCACGGAGACGGGCACGCCACACCTCTCGGCCACTCGTGAGACGATGCGAGCGGCTAGGTCTGGCGTGCGCATGAGGGCCGCCCCCTCGCCCTTGCCGGTGATCTTGCTCACAGGGCATCCCATGTTGATGTCGATGAGCGCAACAGATGAGGACAGGCGTTCGACAACGCGCTGCGCCTGGGCGGCCATGACTTCAGGGTCGGAGCCAAAGAGCTGAACAGCGCACGGGGCTTCTTCCGGGGCCACAGTGAGCAGTGCGGCGGAGACTCGCGAAGCCGGGTTGAAGTGGAGTCCTGCCGCGCTGACCATTTCGGTGTATGTGAGAGCGGCACCGAGGCGCTTGCATATTGCGCGAAAGGGCGCTTCTGTGATCCCGGCCATCGGTCCGAGAACGACGCTTCGCGGCGGCAACAGGGCGTGGATGCTGCTTCCTGGTCTATTCATACCGCCGATAATACAGGCCGATTCAAGTGGTGGGACCAGCGTTCCGAAACATCATGTAGAGAACAACCGACGTGCGAGAGGGTCACGAATGAGTTCGGCGCAACTTCGCAGTCTGGTACAGCTTGTTGGCGTGACATGCGTTGCGTACGCCCTCTATAGCGTGTGGCTGTCCTTTGGGAATCTCGACGAATCAATCTGGGTTGGCGCGCTTGCACGGCAGCCCTTCACGTGGGTCGGGCTTGCGCTGATGGCGGGACCGTACGTCGTTGCGGCCCTCGTGTATCTCCGCGGTCGCAGCCAGGCTCGCTCGGGTGTCTTGGCGTATGCGAGCGCCGGTCCGTCCGAGCGCACATTCCTGTGCCGCAGTTGTCGCGCGCCCGTGGTAGCGTCGGCGAAGGTGTGCCGCGCGTGCGGAGAGTTTCAGGCGTAGCCCGGCTCAAATTGCACACGTGCCTCACACTGCGCAAAGCGACGCGAGGGCGTCGCGTACCATGGCCGCGGCGTGCGAAGCGGCCGCTTCGATGGGTACCTCCTCGCGCGTGCCTGTCGCGCGGTCCTTCACTTCGACAACCCCCGCCGCGACACCCTTTTTGCCAACGACGATCTGGATTGGATAGCCGATGAGGTCGGTGTCGGCGAACTTGACGCCGGGCCGCTCATCGCGGTCGTCGATGATGACTTCGATTCCGGCGTCCGCGAGATCGTTCCAGATACTCTCGGCGACCGGATAGACGGTGGCCTCTCCCACCGACAGAGGGACTACCGCGACGTGCAGTGGTGCTACGCTCATCGGCCATACGATGCCGTGGTCGTCGTGGTGCTGCTCGATGACCGCGGCGAGCGAGCGCGTTATGCCAACTCCGTAACATCCCATGACAAAGGGACACTCCGAGCCGTCGTCACCGGTGAAGGTGGCACCCATCGCCTCGGAGTACTTCGTGCCGAGCTGGAACACCTGCGAGACCTCGATCCCGCGCGCGCCCTCGAGCACTCCCCCGCACTCGGGGCAACCATCGCCGGGGCGGGCCACCACCAGGTCGGCCCAGACGTCGATCTGAAAGTCGCGGCCAGGCATCGCGCCGAAGAAGTGGTAGTCGTTTTCGTTAGCGCCGATCCCCCACGCAACCTCACCTTCAAGCGACCGGTCCGCCACCAGAAGGGTGGTTTCCGCCGGTTTCACCGGGCCAAGTGAGCCCCGGGGAAGCCCGTACGCCGCGAAGTCCTCCTCGGCAAGAAGGGTGACACCGGGAACCGCCCGCTGGGCCTTTATGGGATTGAGTTCGCGGTCTCCAGGCACGCAAAAATAGACAAGACTTCCATCGGCGGTCTTCCCCGCCATTGTCTTTACGGTGTCGTGCGCGGAAATGTTGAAGGCTTGGGCGAGGTCAGCGATCGTTCGGAGGTCAGGAGTGTGCACCTTTTCCATCGGGCGAGGCGCAGTCACCAAGGAAGCTCTTGGCACGACGCTTTCAGCCGCATCCACGTTGGCGGCCCAGCCGCACGCGCAGTACACGAGCTCAGCCTCGCCAGACTCGGCAAGCGCCATGAATTCGGTCGTCACGGTGCCGCCAATCTGACCGGACTCCGCATTGACGGGACGCCACTTCAGGCCGAGGCGGTCACAGATGCGCCCGTATGCGCGCGCTTGTTCGTCGTAGTGCTCCTGGAGCGATTCGTAGGATGTGTGGAACGAGTACGCGTCTTTCATTATGAATTCGCGGCCCCGAAGCAGGCCGAAGCGCGGCCGCATCTCATCGCGGAACTTCATGTTGATCTGGTAGAGCGAAAGCGGAAGCTCGCGGTACGAACGGACGTCGTTTCGCACGAGCGCCGTGATGATCTCCTCGTGAGTGGGGCCGAGACAGAACTCTCTTCCTGCCCGGTCAGTGAGGCGCGCCAGCTCAGGGCCGTACTCCGACCAGCGGCCCGACTCATGCCATAGCTCGGCAGGCTGCACGATGGGAAGCAGGAGTTCCTGGCTCCCGATCGCGTCCATCTCCTCACGAACGATCTGCTCGACTTTGCGCACGCATCGGTAGCCCAGTGGCAGAAACGAGTAGATTCCCGCCGCCGCCTTACGGATGAGTCCCGCGCGCAGCATGAGGCGGTGGGATGCGATTTCCGCCTCGGTGGGCACCTCCTTCAGGGTGGGTGCGTATACTGCGCTGGCGCGAAGGGCGACTCGGCTGTGTGACACGGTCAGCTGACCTCCAGTTTGTGCGGACAGGCGCTCAGGTTTACCGGCCGAGTGGCCCTGGGCACCTTCAACCGGGGTGATACTTGAGCGTCGTGGGGGATTCTACCGGATACCGGCTACTTCGTGGTGCCGCCGAGTCGGTCGACTTCTTCCATGAGGGCCGAGACGATCTCTGACTCGGGAACCTTGCGTAAAGGCTTGCCCTTGGCGAAGATCAGGCCGACTCCCTGGCCTGCGGCAACCCCGATGTCGGCTTCTCTGGCCTCCCCAGGGCCGTTTACGGCGCACCCCATGACCGCGACCTTGAGAGAGCTCTCCCGTGTCTTAAGGCGCCTCTCGATCTCCTCAGCGATTGGGATCAGGTCGATCTGGCACCGCGCGCACGTGGGGCAGCTCACCAGTTCAGGTGTTCGCCTCCTGAGATCAAGCGCTGAGAGTATCTCCCACGCGACGAGGATCTCGTCGACCGGATCGGCCGTAAGCGAGACTCGAATGGTGTCACCGATGCCCTCGGCAAGCAGAATGCCCACCCCTACCGCCGACTTCACAGTGCCAGACAGTGACGTGCCGGCTTCGGTGACCCCGACGTGCAGTGGATACGCGACGAGCTTGGAGAGCGCTCGGTACGCCGCCACCGTCGAGGTGACACTTGAGGCTTTGGCTGAAAGCACGATATTGGTGAAGCCGCGTGACTCGAAGTGCTCGGTGAACGCGACCACGCTCGCAACAAGCTTATCGGCGAGCGGCCAGTCACGGTCTGCGTACTCATCGGCGAGAGAACCAGCGTTGACGCCGATGCGGATCGGGATGCCCGCCTCGCCCGCGGCTTCGATGACGGCGTCGACGCGGCCCATGGAGCCGATGTTGCCGGGATTGATGCGGAGCGCGGAGGCGCCTGTGCGAGCGGCTTCGATCGCGAGCTGGTGGTCGAAGTGTATATCGGCGACAACTGGCATTGGCGACGACGCGCAAATAGCGCTGAAACCCTCGAGTGCGTCCGAACGAGGTATGGCGACACGCACGATCTCGCATCCGGCGGCTTCAAGGGCACCGATTTGAGCGAGGGTTGCCGCGGGATCGGTGGTGTCGGTCGTGGTCATCGATTGAACGGCGATCGGTGCGCCGCCTCCGATGGTGACGTTTCCAACGACGACAGGCTTAGTCTCAACCCGCAAAACCACGTGTCAGCCTCCTCACGGCGTAACGAAATACCTCATGACGTCAGCGTACATGAGCACACCGATCAGGCTGAAAAGCAGTAGCGCCCCAGTGATGCTCACTCCGACTGCCAGACGCCGCCCAAGCGGCCGTCCCGTAATTCGCTCGATCACTTCGATAAGAATGCGGCCTCCGTCGAGAGGGGGAATCGGCAAGATGTTCATGACTCCGAGGGAAAGCGAGAGGAGCGCGACGATCCACGCGTAGTTGAGCGGACCGGTCCGTGCCGCTTCGGCGACTTCAACGGTGATCCCCACGACACTGCGGGCACCCTCGGCGGCCTCGGCAAACGTTGCGGGGTTGAAGAACCTTCCGATGGCCTGGAAGACCAAGCCGGTCATCTTGACACCCTCGACGAAGGCGTCCGGCACGCTTAAGGTGATGTGTTCGACATCCGCGACGATACCGAGTTGGGGACGGCCTTCGGGGGTCTGGCCGAGAACCACGCCGGTTTCGCCGATATCACCTTCACGTCGATAGTCGAGTCGAAGCGTCTCGCCGGGTTTGGCTGCTCCCACCACGGTGATGAGCTCCATCCAGTCATCGATGGGCTCGTCATCGATCGCGACGATCGTGTCGCCAGCCTGAAGGCCCGCAGCCTGTGCCCCTGACCCTTCACTCACGTCGTAGAGTGTGAGTGATTGCGTGTAGTATCCCCACACCGAAAGCACGACTGTAAACACGAGAATCGCAGCTACGAGGTTTACGAGCACGCCAGCGGATAGCACCACGAGCCGTTTCCACGTGGACAGGGCCCGGTAGGTGACCGACCGGGCAGCGTCGAGTAGCAGGGCCGGATCGTCGTCGTAGGTGGCGCTGATGGTGGAGACATACGAGATGTCATCATCGTCTGCCGGCGTGAGCACTCCCCAGTCCGCGAGGGTGACAAGAAGTGAGCTAGCGCGATTCGTGTCGACACCGATCGCTCCAGCAAGTCTGCTTGCGTCTATCCGGCCCTCGACAGCGGCCGCTTGAAGCGCACGCGCGAGGAGCGGATCTTCCGGACCTGGTTCCATCCCCGCGATACGCACGTACCCGCCCAGAGGGATCGCGGTCACGCCAAATGCGGTTCCTGACTTGGTGTTGATGCGGATCGCTGGTCCGGGCAGACCCACCATGAACTCGTGCACCTTCACGCGAAACGCCCGCGCGGCAATGTAGTGGCCACCTTCGTGGAGGATCACAAGGATCGAGAAGGTCAAGACGCCCCAGAGAATGGTGGTGAGTGCTTCAGGCATACGCGGTGCTCCTCGGTGTCTTAAGGGTCGAGCGGTGTCTGTCGGGCATTCTCGCTCATCGGTTCATCTCCGTGTGACATGCGGTGCAAACGCTGCGCCATCATTGGAAAGCGATTTCTCGCTCGCGGCGTCTTGCGACACGTGAGCGGAATCGTTTCGAGACGCGCGTTCCGTGCTCAAAGCCGTAACACGTCTGCCGCTCGTGTCCTGGCCCACGCGTCGACCGCTTCGATGTGTTCGAGCGAATCGATCGTTTCTGCGTTGTGCGCCTCCATCACACGTTCCACCGCGGCTTCGATGGCGGTGAATCCGCATGCTCCGCCAAGAAACGCCGCTACCGCGACTTCGTTGGCTGCGTTGAGAACCGCCGGCATCGTGCCGCCTGCGCGTCCCGCTTCGAAAGCGAGCGCTAGGCACCGGAATGTCTCGATGTCCGGAGGCTCAAAATCGAGTGATCCCGCACGTGCGAAGTCGACGGGTTCTACCGGTGCGTGCCATCTGCGCGGGTGTGAAAGAGCGTACTGTATCGGGATGCGCATATCCGTTGCACCGAGGTGCGCCTTCACCGAACCGTCGGCGTACTCAACCATCGAATGAATGCAAGACTGCGGATGAACCACAATCCGGATGCGGTCATAGTCGACGGCGAACAAGTGGTGGGCCTCGATCGCCTCGAGTCCCTTGTTCATGAGCGTGGCCGAGTCTATGGAGATTTTTCGCCCCATGCGCCAGGTGGGATGCGCCAGCGCATCCTCGGCAGTGACGTTGATGAGTTGCTCGCGGGTACGGCCGCGAAACGGTCCACCGCTCGCCGTGAGCCAAAGGGCCGTCACGTCACGTGCGTCTTCGCCAGTAAGGCACTGGAAAATGGCCGAGTGTTCCGAGTCGACAGGGATAACGCGTCCGGGACGAGCTAACCGCATCACAAGGTCGCCACCCGCGACTAAAGACTCCTTGTTCGCGAGTCCAAGCGTGGCGCCCGATTCGAGCGAATTCACCGTAGCGCGCAGACCGACCGCCCCCACAAGTGCGTTCACCACGACATCGGCATCGGACGCCACAGCGATGTGGGCTACCGCCGGTGCGCCTGAGGCGACTGTCACGTCCAGGCCGCTCGTCAGCTGTGCCGCACGGTCCGCCGCGCGCTCATCGGCAAGGGCGATGCGCTTGACGCCGTGAGCCACCGCTTGTTCAACGATAAGCTTCGCCGAGGAGTGCGCGGCGAGTGCGACGACCTCGACACGGTCTGCATGTGCGGCTGCCACCTCGAGAGTCTGGCGTCCGATAGATCCGGTTGATCCGAGTACCGCAAGACGGATGCGTCCCATCACTTGGCACCCGCGAACAGAAGCGCGTAGTAGGCAACGAAGGAAACCGCCACAAGGCTGTCGATGCGGTCAAGAAAGCCACCGTGTCCGGGAAGAGCGTTGCCGGAGTCTTTCACCCCTGCTTCACGCTTGATACGGGACTCGAATAGGTCTCCGCCAGTGGCTACTAATGCGATGAGGAGGCCCATGGCCACACTCCACGCGGCGTCAAGCCCGGTATCGGCGAACGAAGCGGCAGCCACCCACACGGCTATCGTCGCGCACGTTCCGGCCACAAAACCTTCCCATGACTTGTTTGGGGAGATGCTGGGGGCGAGTTTGTGCCGGCCAAAAACCGAGCCGACGACGAAGGCGAACACGTCGTTGGCCCAGACGCTGATGAGAACGGTGAGTGATAGAGCCAGTCCGTCTTCGAGTGCGCGAATCATCGGGAAGTGAGCGATGGACAACCCCAGATAGACGATCGCGAACAGGCTTGCGGACGATTCGCTAAGCGGGATCGTTTGCACTAAATGCCGAATCGCAATCGACGTCAATGCCAAGACTGCAATCACGGACAAGGCGGAAGATCCCCAGAGGGTGACGGCGATCGGTGTTATCGCGCAGAAGGCCACGGCAAGGAAATCACTCCCCAAACCGACGCGGCGGTCATGGATGATGCGGGTAAGCTCGAGCGCGGCGCCACCAGCCAACAACGCGCAAAGCACGGCTACCGCAAACGGGCCGCCCCAGATGATCGCGGCGCAAAAGACGGCGGCGTAGGCGATCGCGGTAGTGAGTCTAGTGGGCAGGCTTGACAGCCCCAAAGCGGGGCGAGAGGTCGCATCGGCCACCTCATCGACCCCCGAAGCGGCGGGAGCGAGACTGGAAATCAAGGATCGCGCGCAAGAGCTCATGCCGGTCGAAATCCGGCCAAAGGACGCTGGTGACGTAAAACTCGGCGTAGGCGATCTGCCACAGAAGGAAGTTTGACACACGCATTTCCCCGCTTGTGCGGATGACGAGGTCTGGATCAGGTACTTCGGGAACGTATAGATGCTCGGCAACCGTGTGTTCCGTGATCGCGGACGGGTCAAGGTCTCCCGCTTTGACCTCGCGCGCTATCGACCGGACAGCGTTCGCGATTTCCTCACGGCCACCGTAGTTGAGAGCGACTACCAAAGTGAGGACATCGTTGAGGGCGGTACGCTCGATGGTTCTGCGGAAGGCATCAGCGGTCTCATCTGGAAGTTCGTCGATCGCTCCAGCTACGAGGACCCGGACTCGCAACTTCTCCAGATTCGCAAGCTCGCGTTCGAGCACTTCGACGAAGAGGAGCATCAGTCCAGACACCTCGTCTTTGGGACGCGACCAGTTCTCGGATGAAAACGAGTAAATGGTGAGTGACTTGACACCAAGCTCAATTGCGCCAGCGATTAGCTCGCGCACCGCCTTAGCTCCCTCGCGGTGGCCGGCGACCCGAGGCAAACCGCGTGCGGCCGCCCATCTACCGTTGCCGTCCATGATGACAGCGATGTGTGCGGGAATACGTGCGCGGTCAATGCGCGCGAAAAGCTCTGGACCAGGTGGGCTCGCGAAGAAGGAAGGAACGACGACGTCACGTGAAGTCACGGGACTAGACCTCCATGATCTCTGCTTCTTTGCGCTTGAGCGCTTCGTCGATATCGGCGATGTGCTTGTCCGTGATCTTCTGAATCTCGGCCTCGGCGCGGTGCAGGTCGTCTTGGGTGATCTCCCCCGCCTTCTCGGCCCTCTTTATTCTTTCATTAGCTTCACGCCGAATGTTGCGGCATGCGACGCGCGCTTCCTCCGTATAGCCACGGCATATCTTGACAAGTTCCCTTCGGCGCTCTTCGGTGAGCGGCGGGAATGGGACTCTGATGAGCTGGCCGTCGTTCATGGGGTTCAGCCCGAGATCGGAACCGCGTATCGCCTTCTCGATCGCGTTCATCGCCGTCTTGTCGTACGGTTGAACGACAAGGAGCTGCGGTTCAGGGGTGCTCACTGACGCAATCTGAAGGAGTGGGGTCGCTACCCCGTAGTACTCCACCATCACCTTCTCTAAGATCGCGCCAGATGCTCGACCTGTTCGCACAGCTGCAAACTCATGCGCCAGCGAAGCGAGCGTTTTGTCCATGTGTTCCGACGCATCTTTGATCGTCGCTGCGGTCATCAGCTCTCTCCTCTCACTGTGGTCCCGACTTTCTCACCCATGAGCGCACGCCGGATGTTTCCTTCCGTCTCGATGTTGAACACAAGTATCGGAAGATTGTTGTCCATGCAAAGTGAGATCGCAGTGGAGTCCATCACCTGGATTCCACGGTTGAGAACTTCGATGTAGGTGAGCTCTTCGAACCTCACGGCGTTGGGGTTGGTCTTTGGGTCGGTGTCGTAGACGCCATCGACTTTGGTTGCCTTCATGATGCACTCCGCACCGATCTCGAGCGCCCTCAGTGCGGCGGCGGTGTCGGTGGTGAAGTACGGATTGCCAGTTCCAGCGGCGAAAATGACGACGCGGCCCTTTTCGATGTGCCGTATGGCACGTCTGCGGATGTAGGGTTCAGCGATAGCCTGCATCTCAATGGCGCTCATCACCCGTGTGAACACGCCACTTCGCTCAAGCGAATCCTGTAGCGCGAGAGAGTTCATCATGGTAGCGAGCATGCCCATGTAATCCGCTTGAGCACGGTCCATTCCCGATGAGGCGGCGGCGAGCCCTCTGAAGATGTTGCCGCCGCCGACGACGACAGCAACTTGGACGCCCGCGTCGACGACTGGCTTGATCTGAGAGGACAGCATCTCGAGCACCGCTGGATCGATGCCGTTGGCCGCATCGCCCATGAGCGCTTCACCTGATAGCTTTAGCAACACCCTTCGAAAGCGGAACTGCTCCACGCCGCATCCTTCCCTCTCATCTGGTCCGTTCTTGCTACATTCGCACTGTGACAGCATACAGCACACGGGCCGGTGCTCGCGCACCGGCCCGTGTGCTAGCGGCCTCTGACTTCAGAGGCCGGCCTTGCGTCACTGATCCGAGGATTCCGCGGTCTCTCCGAGCACGAAACGCGTGAACCGGACGATTTCGATTCCGGTCCCCAGTTCCTTTGCGACGCGATCCGTATACGCGGAAACGCTGGAGTCCGGATCCTTCACAAAATCCTGCTCGAGAAGACAGACTTCCTTGTAGAACTTGTCGAGACGGCCGCGAGCGATCTTCTCCTGAATGGCTTCAGGTTTGCCGCTCTCGGCTGCCTGTGCTTTGTATATGTCCATCTCATGCTCAACGATGCTGGAGGGCATGTCGTCACGATGCACGGCGATCGGTGACGTGGCCGCGATCTGCATCGCGATGTCGCGGGCGAACGCCGCGAAGACGGTGGAGGTCGCGGCTTCGTCGCTTGTGGCGGCAATCTCGGTCATCACTCCGATGTTTCCTACACCGTGGATGTAGATCGTGATAGCGCCCGCATCCGAACCAAGTTCGTAGCGCTCAAAGCGAGGAACTTGGATGTTCTCGCCGATTCGTCCGACACTCTCGCCGAGCACGGCCTCAAACGTCATGTCTCGGTCGGTGAAGGTCTGCGCCATCAGTTCCGAGATGTCCGACGGGGCCGCACCCGCAACATGCGTCGCGATTTCGGTGACAAAGGTCTTGAAATCGGCGTTGCGGGCGACGAAGTCGGTCTCGCAGTTCAGCTCAACGAGCGCGCCTGTGCGCCCGTCATCACTTACATACCCGCCGATGACTCCTTCGTTGGTGGCGCGGCCCGCCTTCTTTGCCAGCGCCGCTAGGCCCTTGGTGCGCAAAATATCAACAGCGGCATCCATATCCCCTTGGGATTCTGTGAGGGCCTTCTTGCACTCCATCATGCCCGCGCCAGTGCACTCGCGCAGGTCCTTAACCATCTTGGCAGTGATCTCCATTGACGCATCTCCCATTACGGCTAGTTGGGTCTTGTACTCCGAGGTGTGCTGTTTACTCGACCGCCTCAGTTGTCTCGGCGGCCTCCGCAGTCTCAATCACCTCTGAGGGGGGCTCTTCAGCGGACTCCGGGACGGACGCGGCAACGGCCTTGGAAGCTGGAGCGGTCGCGGCAGCTTCGACAGACGGGCCTTCAAGCGCCGCGCGTCCCTCGATGGAAGCATCAGCGATGACGCGGCACATCAAGGCGACAGAACGGATCGCGTCGTCGTTGGCTGGGATGACAAAGTCGACTTCGTCAGGGTCAGCGTTAGTGTCGACCAGTCCGATGATCGGAATGTTCAGTCGGCGCGCCTCGGCAACGGCGATGGCTTCACGCTTGGTGTCCACCAAGAACATCGCGGATGGCAACGTTTTCATCTCACGGATACCCGAAAGGTTCCGATCGAGCTTGTCGCGCTCCTTGCCGAGCAGGATTTGTTCCTTCTTGGGAAGAGCGTTCATGGTGCCGTTCTCGATCATGGTCTCGAGTTCGACGAGGCGGTCGACACGTGTGCGCATGGTGACAAAGTTGGTGAGCATCCCACCCAGCCAGCGCTGGTTCACGTACGGATTGCCAGAGCGCTCGGCCTCGGATTGAATCGGCTCTTGCGCTTGCTTTTTGGTGCCTACGAAGAGGATGTGACCTCCCCTGGCCGCGACGTCACGGGTGAACCGGTAAGCGGTGTCGAGTTCACGGAGCGTGCGCTGCAAGTCGAAGATGTATATCCCGCTACGTTCGGTGAAGATATACGGTTGCATCTTCGGGTTCCAGCGGCGGGTCTGGTGTCCGAAGTGGACACCGGCCTCGAGAAGACTCCTCATCGAGACGACAGGCATGATGGTACCTCCTTCGATTCTGGTTCGTCCTCCACCCGCTGTCGTTCCCCGGCAGGTCTACTTGCTGTCAGCGACAGCAAGTCACCGAACCTCCGGAGTCGGCGGGTGTGTGTGATAAAAGCCGGAGTATCGTAACACATCGGCAAGTGAATGACAGAAGCGCTACCCAAACGCCTTCGCGCACATTGGGCAGACCACGTGGGCGTCGTACCAGCCGAGCCTGTCCGGCTGGGAAACGAGCTCGATAACGAGTTCGACTTCGCACGCGGGGCACCAGAGTCGCCGAGGCAATCGCGCATGTTGGATGAAACGTTCAGCGTCGCACTCGCGATCTTTGACCATCAGGCGAAAGGTTTCGACCGGAGAGTGTCGACCCGCCATGAACTCGAGAGTGGCCCGGATCTTCTCGGCAACCTCAATGGGTTTGGCTTCATTCTTGATGAGGTAGTCGATGGCGCCCATCTCGATGCCGCGCTCGATGTCGGATTGCTGTCCTAAGTTGGACAAGATAAGCACTGGAATCTGACTGAGGCGCGGGTCGCCGTGCATCGTTTGGAGTACCTCAAGGCCACTCATCTTGGGCATGATGAGGTCGAGCAACACGAGGTCGATGATCTCGCGACGCATGATTTCGAGGGCTTCCGCTCCATCTCCCGCCGAAAACACCTGATAGCCCTCATCGGTAAGCTTCTCGGTGTAGATCTTGCGAAGTAGCCGGGTGTCTTCGACCACGAGTATCCGCGGCTGATTCATGTGTTCGTCCCTTCGCGTCTTGTCTGTGTCAGTCGACGTACACTTGGGCCGAGTGAAGTCTTGCTCGCAGCCGGAGGACGGCTTTGGTGTGGAGTTGGCTCACACGCGATTCTGTGACCCCCAACACGCGTCCGATCTCTTTGAGGGTGAGTCCCTCGTAGTAGTAGAGCGCGATCACGATGCGCTCACGCTCCGGGAGGCGTTCGATGGCCCCCGTGAGGATTTCACGCACCTCTGCGCTCTCGAAGGAGGCGACGGGATCATCGGCGTTGTGGTCAGGTATCGAAGATGCGCCGTCACCGCGGTCTTCCCTGTCTGCGCCTCCTATCCACAACTCTTCGAAAGATACCACCGAGGTGTACGAAAGCTTCGAGAGGATATCCCTCAGATCACCCGTCGACACGCCGATCTCCTCGGCGATTTCAGGATCGGTTGGCGCCCTGCGCAGACGGTTCTCCAAGACGATGTATGCATTTTCGATCTCTCGCGCGCGTGAACGGACCGAGCGCGGCACCCAGTCCATCGAGCGGAGCTCGTCGATGATCGCACCCTTGATTCGTGCGATAGCGTACGTCTCGAACTTGATGTTGCGATCGAGATCGAACTTCTCAATAGCGTCGATCAGCCCGAACAGCCCGTAGCTCACGAGGTCGGCGGTATCAACCGTTTGCGGGAGGCTTGTGGATACACGGCCCGCGACATACTTAACGAGGGGTGAGTAGTTGAGGATCAAGTGCTCGCGCGCGTCCGCGTCACCGGTCTCCTTGTATTTGGCCCAGAGGGCGGATGCGTCCGTCCGTGGGTCGCTCTTCATGTAGCCATGCCCCTCGCTCGCGCCGGCACGCACGCGGCCCCTAGGCGCGGGGATGTGCACGTCTGTGCACGTCCTGTACTCGCTTCGTGCTCACGTGAGTATAGAACTGCGTGGTGGTCAGCGCAACGTGACCGAGCAGTTCCTGAACCGTGCGCAAGTCAGCCCCCCCTTCGAGCAAATGTGTTGCGAAGGAGTGCCGCAGAGTGTGCGGCGTGTGGCCCGCCGTCACTCCGGCGGTCATAAGGTGGCGCTTGAGAACCCGTCGAAGCGCATCTGGAGTGATGGGATTTCCACGCGTTGAGAGAAATACTGCATCTGTGGCTTGCCGGATTAGGAAGGGGCGCCCCTCGTTAAGATAGGCGCTGAGCCGACGTATCGCAAAGCGATGTAGAGGCACGATGCGGTCACGTCCGCCCTTACCATGCACGGTCATCAAACCCGCAACCACGTCGAGTGTATTGAGTGTCAAGCCGCAAAGCTCCGCTGCACGCACCCCGGTTGCATAGAGGGTCTCTAGGATAGCTCGATCTCTCAGGCCAGCTGGCGTGGCGGGATCGGGTGCGTCAAGCAGCAGGCGGAGTTCGTGTTGGGCTGCGATTGACGGCATCTTTCTGGTGATTCGCGGAGTGTGCACCGCCTGCGTGGGGTCTGCGTCGATTACACCGGCGCTTGCCAGGTAAGAGTAGTAGGCCCGGACGGCCGAAAACCGCCGCGCGATCGTTTTACGGGCGTAGCCAGCGGAATCGAGCTCGCCGAGAAACCGGCGAACGTCGCGGTGAGACAGATCAAATACGGCTAGCTCGCACCGGTCAGCCCACTCAAGGAACGCGCGCAGGTCACCTGCGTAGGCACGAACCGTATTGGGCGAGAGGCCCCGCTCGTGGGAGAGGTGCATAAGAAAGCGATCCGTTGCCGCGTGTGCACCCAAGTTCCCATCGGCTGATCGGTCTGGATCATGCACTCTGTTCTCCAGGGGCAATAGCGGCGGTTTCAAAGAGTGAATGCCCAGCGCGCCACAGGTCGAAATCGTCGCGGGCTCGCTTCCCGTACATGGCGTAGCGCTCACGCTTGCCTCTGACCGGCGGATCGAGAGGTGGCACGAGGCCCCAGTTGACGTGCATGGGCTGGTAGGGTGCGGTGTCCTCATTCGTAGCGTACTCGAGAAGTGCGCCAAGCGCAGTGGTTGCTGGGAGTACTACTGGCGGGTGACCGTCGCGCTCGGCCGTGATATTGAGTGCGGCGATCAGGCCGCTCGCGGCGGCTTCGAGATAGCCCTCAGTACCAGTAATCTGGCCAGCGAGTCGTATGCGTGGCTCGGCGCGTAACGCGAGGGTCTTGGTAAGGAGGCGCGGCGCGTCAACGAACGTGTTGCGGTGCATCACCCCAAAACGGAGGAACTCGGCTCGCCCGAGCCCGGGAATGCGCGAGAAGATGCTGCGCTGCTCGGGGAAGGTGAGGTTTGTCTGAAACCCGACGATGTTGTACGCGGTGCCCGCGGTGTTCTCGGGGCGCAGCTGGACAACGGCCCATGGGCGCATGCCGCTAACGGGGTCGATGAGGCCGACCGGTTTTAGCGGGCCGAATCGAAGCGCGTCCACTCCTCGGCGAGCAACCTCCTCCACCGGCTGACACGCCTGGAAAAGATCAGCGGTCTCGAACTTTTTCTTCACGACCTGCTTTGCGGAGACGAGCTCGGATATGAAGCGCTCGTACTCATCGCGGTTCATGGGGCAGTTGAGGTAATCGGCCCCGCCGCCCTTTCCGTAGCGAGAAGCGGCGAAGACACGTTCACGATCGATCGACTCACCATCGACGATGGGGGCGGCGGCGTCATAGAACGCAAGACGCTCTCTTCCGATCAAGTCGCCAAGCACTGTCTCGAGCGCGGGTGAAGTGAGCGGGCCGGTAGCTACGATGACAGGGCCGTTCGTTGGAATAGTTGTCACCTCTTCCCGGATGAGTTCTATCGAAGGATGATCCGAGACCATCTCAGTGAGGAGGCGCGAGAAGCGCTGACGGTCGACTGCGAGTGCGGCACCTGCTGGCACGCGTGTTTGCTCGGCGGCTCTCATCAGGTGGGAACCGAGGGAGGTAAGTTCTGATTTTAGCGCGCCACTGGCGGTCGCTGGGCAGGTACCCTTGAAAGAGTTTGAGCACACAAGCTCAGCGAGGGCATCGGTGCAGTGCGCCGGTCCGGAGACGTGGGGCCGCATCTCGTAAAGGCGGACGCGGAAGTCGTGATCGGCTAGCTGGAGCGCGGCCTCGGTACCGGCAAGACCGCCGCCGATCACGGTAACTCTCTCGGCCGACCCCATCAAATGCCCTCCATTGAGTGTCGTTGAACAGGCTCACCTTGATTGTACCGCCCCTACACTCGCCGACGGCCGGATTTTCACGTCACCTTCACTGCCCCGTAACGTCCGTCGGGGTAACGCTTGATCGAGCCTTTGAGTTCCAGGAGGGTAATCGCGTGAACAACCTCGATGATGTCCATCACGCACTCGCGAGCGATATCGTCTGGCCGCATCGGAGTGGCTCTCAGCGCAGAGAGGATCTGGTTGCCGCTGACCGCCGCAAAGGTCTCCGGTATGGTTTCGCGACCGAGCGCCCCCGCTAACTCAGACACGTCGGTCATCGGCTGCGCGCCCTGGCTGATCAGTCGATTTGACCCGCGCGACTCTGGCGAAAGAATCGATCCTGGTACGGCGAAGACATCCCTTCCAAGCTCTAGCGCAAAGTCGGCGGTGGTAAATGTTCCACTTGGCAGGCCAGCCTCGGTTACAAGGAGTGCTCGACCCAGAGCCGCGATCAAGCGGTTGCGTTTGACGAAGGTCCAACGAGCTGGTGGCGCATTCCACGGGAACTCCGAGACCACCACCGCATGGACTCTCAACAACGAGAGCAAGCCATATGCTGACGGAGGGTAATTGACGTCCGCACCGCATGGCAGGACAGCGACCGTCGGGCCGTTAGACGCGAGCGCCGCTTCATGGGCCGCACAGTCACACCCAATGGCGGCACCCGAGACCACGGTGATTCCTCGGGAGGCAGACCAGCCAGCGAAAAGACGCGTGCATGCAAGGCCGTACGGCGTTGCTCGGCGGGCGCCAACGATGGCGAGGGAATCGGTGGACATGAGCGCAGGGTTCCCGAAACCGTAGAGGCGCGCCGGGGGATCGGACAGGTCCTCAAGTGCCGAAGGATATCCAGGCGCGCCTCGTTCAATCTCCCACTGTTGTCCGGCCTTCTCCTTCACGATTCCTGCTTCCGGTAGCTGACCGCTTCGATAACGTGATGCTTCTGTACAGCGCTCGCTTGATCGAGATCGGCGATCGTGCGAGCGACACGCAACAGTCGAGTGACTCCCCGGCCAGACAGATGGCACGATCTGGCAAGCATAGAGACGACATCGGCGACCCCGGGACTCATGCGGCACGCGTCGATCAACGCAGCTCCGCTCAGCACGGCGTTGCGGGAACGACCTTGTGCGCTAGCGACCTCCAGTGCCTGCCGGACACGCGCAGCAACACTCGAGCTGTCCTCTCCGGTAGCCATCCGGACAATCAACTCAGGCTCGATGCGCTCAACGTCGAGGGCAAGATCGATCCGGTCCATGAGCGGACCGCCGACCCGATTGCGATACCGGGTGACAACCGCATGCGTGCACGTGCAGTGTCGTACGGGATCGCCCAGATAACCGCACGGACACGGATTTGCCGCACCCACGAGAGAGAAGCGTGCGGGAAAGCTCACTCTGCCCTCAGCGCGAACGAGAACGATCCGGCCGTCTTCCATCGGCTGACGCAACGTCTGCAGGGACGAAGGACCAAACTCCGGCAGCTCGTCGAGGAAGAGCACACCATTGTGGGCAAGACTCACCTCGCCAGGTCGAGGGGGTGCCCCACCCCCAACCAGTCCCGCGATCGAAGCGCTGTGATGGGGCGCTCTGAACGGTCGACTGCCAGAGAGGATCGGCAGTTCGTCGAGTCCGGCAACCGAATGGACAACGGCTGATTCAACTCGCTCCTCGTCATCGAGCGGCGGGAGAATGCCGGGAAGACGCCGGGCAAGCATCGTCTTGCCGGAACCCGGCGGGCCACTGAGCAACAGGTTGTGCCCACCGGCAGCCGCGATTTCCAACGCGCGCTTGGCAAGGGTGTGCCCGGCCACGTCGCTGAGGTCAGGCTCAGGAAACGCGGGTTTGTGACGATTTTGGGGCGCTTTCTCAGTCCGGTCGCCGAGTATTGAGCGCAGTGACTCAAGAGGCCGGTAGCGCAATCCCCCGAGGGTTCTGAGCGCGTCAGCCGCCTGGCACGGACCGAAAAGAGCGTGTCCATCAGCAACGGAAGCCAGTCCGTGAGCGAGCATTCCGGGAACGCACCGCACACTTCCGTCGAGCGCCACCTCTCCGACGGCCCGGTGTTGTTCCATCAACTCAGCGGGAATCTGGCCGGTAGCGACGAGAAGCGCGAGTGCGATAGGCAAGTCGAATCCAGTCCCATGCTTGCGGAGCGGCCCGGGGGCGAGGTTGACGACCACTCGCGCGTTGGGAAAGGTATAGCCGCTGGCCCGGATAGCCGCCCGGACACGCTCTCTCGCTTCAAGTACCGCCGCATCTCCGAGACCGACGATGGTAAACGCGGGCAGTCCGCACGCGACGTCGATCTGAACCTCCACGGGTACCGCTTGCGTGCCAACGAGTGTGGAGGTTCCGACACACGCTTGTCCGGTCAGTGACGCCTTCACAGCGTGAACGCGGCGCGATGATGCCTGAGCACCGCGCGATCCTCGGCGATCGGGTAGATCGCGATCACGTCGAATCGGACTGGGCATGTGTCGAGCCCGGCTTTCGCAACATAATGGCGCGCAACGCGCGCAAGACGTCGCTGCTTGTTTTCGGAGACCGCCTCTTCGGCGGTTCCCGCATTTAGGCTCCGCCGCGTCTTGACCTCGACTATTACGAGCTCATCAGCGTCAAGTCCGATGATGTCGGCCTCACCTGACGTACACCGCCAGTTCCGCTCCACAACAGTCATTCCGGTCCGTTCGAGGTACGCTGCCGCCGCGTCCTCACCCCTTCGAGCCATTTCATTACGATCCATGGAATCCTCCTCTCACCGCAGGCGGACACATGGTGGCACACGGGTGTCAAACCATTTCTATCCATGGTCTGACCGAGAAGTCCTGAGGTTCGATACCGATGCGCCGAAAGATGGTGCTTTCTTGGCGGCGGGATGCGTGGCGTCCTGGAGTCTAAAAGAGGGTCAAGTCACGTGAGCACGGTGCGAAGGAGCGGCGATGAACGGGCGTAACCCCGCAGGAGCGGATCGCCGCAAGGTGCCCCGGTGTTCCGTAACCCTTGTTGACCCCAAGTTCCCACTCCGGATACACCTGTTCGAGTCGTTGCATGACTTGGTCGCGGGCGACTTTGGCGACAATCGACGCGGCGGCGATAGCGGCAACCTTGGAGTCGCCCTTAAACACGTTTGTCTCGGCAAGGTCGAGGCCGAAGGCGTGTCCATCGGTCAACGCGTGATCTGGAGCGGGCTCGAGCGCCGCCAAAGCGCGCTCGATGCCACGGCGGATCGCTACAGTGATTCCGAGCGCGTCGATCACGTGTGCTGCTACATGAGTGACACAAAGACTCACCGCGACCTTGCTGACGTCTGTGGCGACGCGCTCCCTCACTCGGGGATCAAGCGCCTTGGAGTCATCGAGTCCATCGATGATCACGTTCGGAGGAAGGATGACGGCCGCGACCGTGACTGGTCCAGCAAGGGCGCCCCGGCCGACCTCATCGACTCCCGCCACAGCGGTGAAGCCTTGGTCTCGTAGCGAGCGCTCGAGTTGGCCAAGGGCGTGCAGACGGGCTCGCTCGCGCATCTGGGAATCGCGGCGCCGCCGAGCAGCCTCGACATGCCGCTTCACACTTATCCGAGGATCGCTAGCGAACTCCTCGATGAGAGCTTCCAGCTCTTGACCGCGGGCGGCCGCAAGCAATGCCTTGCACTCGGTTACACCGATCCGCACACCGCACCCCTTCGTCAGGGCCGAGACAAAACGGCCCCGGTAATCCGGGGCCGTTTTGTGAAACTCGTGATCACATCGCGATCAGTACGCCTTCTCCTTGAGCCGGGCGGCTTTGCCGATCTTATCTCGAAGGAAATACAGCTTCGAGCGGCGAACCTTGCCCCGGCCGACAATTTCGACCTGCATGATCTTTGGCGAGTGGACGGGAAACGTGCGCTCGACACCCACACTGAAGGAAATCTTTCGAACGGTGAACGTCTCGCGGTTACTCGAACCGTGACGCCGGATCACGACGCCCTGGAAGACCTGGACGCGCTCACGGGTGCCTTCCACTACGCGGTAGTGCACTTTGACATTGTCACCGACCTGAAACTCGGGCAGGTCGTCTCGAATTTGTTGCTGCTCGATCGCTCGGATGATGTTCATCGGAATTCCCTTACGGTTCGTCTATCTCTGTCTACCAGGCGCGCCCCAGGCGCAAGTGTGTACTATAGCGGCGCATAGATGCCGATGCAACACGTCCAGTTGGTATAGGCTCGCCGATTCGTGGTGAGCCGACACGCTATCGAAGTGGGCCGATTCTGTCGAGCGGCCAGTAGATCGCGAATCCTCTGCCCTGGATGAACTCCCGGTCGACAGGCCCCATGAAGCGGCTGTCCCCGCTGTTGGGCCGGTTGTCCCCCATCAGCCAGTACTCGTTGTCGGCGAGCGTCACGGGCATCAAGAGGTTGCCCGGCTCGGTGGTCACTCCATCGAGGTACGGCTCATCGAGACGCTCACCGTCCACGTACACCTTTCCATTATTGATGTCGAGCGTCTGGCCGCTTACGGCTATCACTCGCTTGATGAGTTGCGGATGGCGTCCGGTAGGATCGTCGAACACAACGATGTCGCCCGGTTGCACATTTCGGAACCGGTAGGTGATCTTCTCGGCCAGGACACGATCTCCCGACATGATCGTGGGTTCCATGGAGCCTGTGGGTATGACGAAGGGCTGTACGACAAAGGTCTTGATGCCCTGCGCCAAGAGGAACGCGAGGGCGACCATGATCGCGGTCTCCAGTAGCCAGCGCACAAAACTCGGACTCTTGGTCTGCTGCCCTTCAACGGTGATGGGGGCTTGCGGCACGTGACCGTCCGCGCCAGGAACAGCGTCCCCTCGCGCATCCGGCGACGCACCGCGTACCGGCTCCACGTCACTCACTGCTACTCTCCTTTCGAGCCGCCTCGGCGAGGCGGCGTTCGTCGTCAGTCAGCCGTGCGGACTCAATGAGGTCGGGCCGGACTCGCGCGGTTCGTATTATCGCCTGCTCCCTGCGAAAACGGGCGATTTTCGCGTGATCGCCGCTGAGCAGCACGCCGGGCACGCTCATCCCTTCGAACACCTCGGGACGGGTGTATTGAGGATACTCTAACAGTCCGTGAGAGAACGACTCGTCTGTGATGGACGATTCGTCGCCTAGAACGCCTGGCAAAAGGCGTGTGACGGCGTCGACAACGACCATCGCGGGCAGTTCCCCTCCGGTGGTCACATAATCGCCTATGGACAGCGCCATACCGGCAAGTGAGAGTGCGCGCTCATCGAACCCTTCGTACCTGCCACATACGAGAATCAGACGTTTGCGTGTGGACAGGCCGAGCGCGATTTCCTGGTTAAACGGCGTCCCTCCCGGGGTCAAGAACACGATGGTCCCGTCTCCGGGCGGCATGGATTCAACCGCGTGAACAGCGGCGAAGAGGGGCTCGGGCTTCATGACCATGCCCGGACCGCCGCCATACGGATAGTCATCGGTGGAGCGGTGCCGGTCGAAAGCGTAATCACGAAGATCGTGGACGCGTAAGTCAAGGTGCCCGCGGTCACGGGCGATTCCGATCATCGATGCGGACATCGGGGAATCGAACATCTCCGGGAAGATGGTGATGATGTCGATGACCACAATTCAGCCCTCGTCAATCAGACCTTCGAGCAGACGGACTCGCGCCGAGCGTAAGTCGGGGCGAACTTCAAGCACCACGTCTGTGATTACGGGGAGCAGGACTTCGCCATACCTCTCGCCCGCAACCACCCACACATCATTAGCACCGGTATGGATGATCCCGGTGACTACGCCTAAGAGTCCGCGCTTCTCATCGAAGACGGAGAACCCCACCAAATCGAGCGGCGGTTCTGAAAATCCCGCCGGCAGTTGCTCCGGACGGGCGACAAGAGTGCGGCCACGTAGCGCCTCGGCCGTCGAGCGGTCGCTGATCCCGGACACCTTGACAAGCGGGCCCTTTGGACCGGGGCGTATCGCTTCGATGGCGCCGTATCGCGGACCGGACGCTGGCGGCACGAACCATACCTCCGTGCCCAGCAGCGATTCGACGGGCCATTTGCCAAGCGGTGCTACTGAAAGCTCCCCCCGGGTACCGTGGACCCTGACGACGCGAGCGACGGGGACGAATGGGGTGTCGCACATGCCCGTTACCCCAAGACCTCCACGTCGACGTGAGCACCGTCGACACTAGCGGCGGCCCTGACCAGGGTGCGAATCGCTTTGATGATCCTGCCCTGTCGTCCGATCACCTTACCGACGTCATCGGGGTTGACTGATACCTCGTACGTTGTCGACGTGCCAGAGATCTTCTTCGCTATGACGACAGCGTCGACGTCGTCCACAAGAGAGGTCACGAGGTAGCGTACCAGGGCCTCCGGGTCAGCCGAGGGGGACATGCGCATCGACCGCCCTACTCGGACTTGGCGTCAGCGGCGGATGGCGCGTCACTCGCTTCGCCTTCGGTCGCGGCAGCGTCTGGCACCTGCGCTTGCTCCTCAGCGGCTTTAGCAGCGGCTTCTGACTCGGCTAAGGCTTTGGCCTGGGCCTTCTTGGACAACTTCTCATCCTTGACGGGAGCGTGTGCCTCGGGGCTCTTAGCGATCTTGTAGAGCTTTTCAACAGTCTCGGTCATCTGCGCGCCCTTCGCGACCCACGCTTCGGTGCGCTCGATGTCGAGATCGATGAAGCTTGGTTCGGTGCGCGGGTTGTATCGGCCGAGGATCTCTAGGAACCGGCCGTCGCGCGGAGAGCGGGAATCAGCAGCGACGATGCGGTAGAAGGGGGCCTTCTTCGCACCTGCGCGCGCAAGGCGGATCTTGACTGCCAACGTTCACCTCCGGATAGGGTGGCCGCATGCGCGAACCACGGGAACACAAAGCGACTGCTTATGATATTGCATACCCCGAGCCGGGTCAAAGAAGAATCCCATTCCGGTTCTGACGTGAGAGACATCAGAATGGCGGGTTCATGCCCGGAGGCAATTTGAACCGCCCTTTGCGGCGACCCTTTCCCCCGGGGGCAACACCAAACTGCTTCATCAGCTTGCGGGTCTGCTCGAACTGTTTCAATAGCTGGTTCACATCGGTGACTAGCACGCCGGCGCCCTTTGCGATCCGTTCCCGGCGTGACCCGTTGATGATCCTGGGATTAGCGCGCTCTTTGGCAGACATCGAATGGATAATGGCCGCGGTCCGGTCAAGTCCGCGCTCATCGATCTCAGTGTCAGCGAGTCCTTTGAGCTTGCCGACGCCAGGCATCATGTTGAGAAGACTTTCGAGACCGCCCATCTTCTTGACCTGGCGAAGTTGCGCGAGGAAGTCGTCGAACGTGAACTGCGAGGTCCTCAGGCGATGTTCGAGGTTCGCGGCCTCCTCGGCGTCAATGTTCTCTTGGGCCTTTTCAATGAGGGTCACCACGTCGCCCATGCCAAGAATTCGCTTGGCCATGCGATCAGGGTGGAATTGCTCAAGCGCGTCAAGTTTCTCGCCGGCGCTCGCGAACATGATGGGCTTGCCTGTCACCTTCTTGACCGACAGCGCCGCTCCACCCCGAGCGTCACCGTCAAGCTTTGAGATGATCACTCCATCGAAGGCGATCCGCTCTGCGAACGCGCTCGCGGCAAGAACCGCATCTTGACCTGTCATCGCATCGACGACCATGAGTATCTGATCAGGTCGGATCGTGTCACGTATCCGAGCGACCTCAGCCATCATTTCTTCGTCGACGTGGAGTCTTCCCGCTGTGTCCACGATGACGACATCCCTCAAGTGTTCTACCGCCGCCTTGACGCCGAGCGCGGCGATCTCGACGGGATCGCTGCCTTCACCACGGTACACGGGGATCTCGAGCTCACGTCCAAGAGCTTCAAGCTGATCGATGGCTGCGGGCCGGTAGACGTCACACGCAACGAGCATCGGACGACGCCCCTGCTTGCGCAGGAGGTTCGCGAGCTTGGCGCTGGCCGTGGTCTTGCCTGAGCCCTGCAGACCTACCACCATGACGATCGCGGGAATCCTTCCGGTCAGCGTGAGCTTCGCACCACCTCCGCCAAGAAGTGTGGTGAGTTCTTCGAGCACGATTCTCACAACCACCTGGCCCGGCGTGAGCGACGCTGTCACCTCGGCGCCGATCGCTCGTTCCCGGATGGCGGAGATAAACGATTTGACCACCATGAGGTTCACGTCGGCTTCGAGTAGCGCAACGCGAATCTCCCGCATCGCGGCGTCGACATCGGACTCGGTGAGGCGGCCTCTGCTAGAAAGGTTCGCGAAGATGGACTGGAGCCGGTCGCTCAGGTTCTGAAACATGGTGTCGCGCTACCTTTCAAGCGAGCTCGGGTGGGGTGATTAATCGTCTGCGCCCGGCGGCGTCCGCCCAGGCTAAGGTGGAGCGGAGATTCAGTCAACACGACCTATCCTGCCGATGGGCGCCCAGATCGCAATGACCCTGCCTAGAACCGCCTCGATCGGAGCCGGACCGTAAAACCGGCTGTCGTAGGATATGGGACGGTTATCCCCAAGCGTGAACACCGTGCCGGCGGGGACCTTTATCTCGCGGGTCGTAATGTCGTCTTGAGAGAGCAGCGTGGCGTACTCCCCCGGCTCCTGGGCTCCATTGACGATCGCCACGCCTCGCACCACGGCAATCGTGTCCCCCTCTATCGCGACTACGCGCTTTAAGAATTCTCGCTCCGGTCCGCCGCCGCGCGGGCGCGCCAGGACGAGCACAACGTCCCCCCGGCGCGGGGTGTCATACGCCTTGGTCACAAGGACGCGATCTCCGTGGCGCAAGGTGGGTTCCATAGAATCTCCGTCGACAAACGTCTGGTCAAACCACACGTTAAAGACGGCGGTCACTAGGATGAAGACGATCAGAAGCGGGACGATGATGCGCCGGGCGATGCGATCGCCGCGTCCGGGAGGGCCAAACACGACTATCCCTTTCCGATGAGCGCTCGCGCGTACTCCATCGCAACGAATGGCTTGAGATCGTCCGCGCCCTCTCCGACGCCAATTCGAATGATGGGAGTTGCGAGCTCTCTGGCTGCGGCGACCGCGATGCCGCCTTTCGCGGTACCGTCAAGTTTAGTGAGGATGATCGCGTCGAGATCGAGGGCGGCGTTGAACTCACGCGCCTGGACGAGTCCGTTCTGGCCGGTAGTTGCGTCCATCACAAGCACTACTCTAACTGGAGCTTCGCTCTCCCGGACGGTGACCCGGTGCACCTTCTGGAGTTCGCGCATAAGATCAGGAGAGGTATGAAGACGTCCCGCGGTGTCGATCAGCGTGAGGTCGGGGCGTTTGTCGTTCGCGGCGTTCACCGTGTCGAAGGCGACCGACGCCGGGTCTGCTCCCCTCGCGCGGCCGATCATGGGAACGCCCGCACGCCGTGCCCATATCTCGAGTTGTTCGACCGCGGCTGCACGGTACGTGTCTCCCGAGCCCAACAGGACCGACCGTCCGTTATCGACAGCTTCTCTTGCGAGCTTACCGACAGTGGTTGTCTTGCCCGTGCCGTTCACGCCAACCACAAGAACCACCACCGGAGACAGGTCAAGCGGGTCTTGGCCGCCCACGATGTCGACCTCACGCGCGAGTTCCTCGGCTAGGTGATCTATGACAGCGCTTGCGTCAGGAAGGGCGAGCCGAGCGGCTGCGTCTCGAAGACGTTGGACGGTTTCCGTGACGGCGAGTACGCCCATGTCGGAGGTGATGAGCGCGTCTTCGAGATCGGTCCAGAACTCCTCGTCCACGTCAGGGCCGCGGTTGAGGATGATGTTGATCTGTCCCTCAAGGCGCTCGCGGCTCTTGGTAAGCCCCTCCGAGATACGCTTATACCATGGCGTGGTCATCGGCGGACTCCTTGCCTGAAGCGGTGTCGAGGCGTTGACTGACTAGTTTGCTGACGCCCTCGGCCTGCATAGACACGCCGTAGAGGACGTCTGCCATCTCCATGGTGCGTCGCTGGTGGGTCACTATGACGAACTGGGTATGGTCGCGCATCGTATCGATGAATGATATGAAGCGACGCAGGTTGGTGTCATCGAGGGCCGCTTCGACTTCGTCGAGGATGTAGAAGGGGCACGGACGAGTCCGGTACACCGCGAACAGTAGCGCAAGGGCAGTGAGTGACTTCTCCCCACCGCTCATGAGCGACATCTTAGCGAGTTTCTTCCCACGTGGCTGGGCGATGACCTCGACGCCGGTACTCTCGGGATCGTCTGGGTCTGTCAGCGAAAGCGAGGCGTGACCGCCCGGGAACAACACCGCAAAGACCTCCTGGAAGTGCGAGTCTACCTGTTCAAACGTCTCAAAGAACCGTTCGCGTATCTTGCGCTCTATCGCCGCGGCGACCTTCTGGAGAGCCTGACGGCTTCCTGTGAGGTCATCGATCTGTTCCGCCATGCTCTCGCGACGCGACTGAAGCGCTTCGTACTCGTGTGTCGCTATCGGGTTCACGGGCCCCATGTTTTCGAGCCGTTTGCGGAGACGGTGCAGCGCGTCCCCGGCAGCGGAACGATCGACGAGCGGCTCAGATTCAAGCGCGCGTTCTATCGGGGTCTTGAGCTCATCGACGATCCGGGAGACCGCAGTGTTCACCTGAACTTCGAGGCGCCCTTTTTCGACCCTGATCTCGCCGATGGCAAGCGACTTGGTATCCACCATCGAGTGGAGATCACGGACCGCTTCTTGCACCTCGCGGACGGCGGAGCGCAACGATTCGGAGTCTGCCTGTTCGAAGTGGGCGCGGTCGCGAAGCTTGTACGCCCAGTGCTCGGCTCGCTCAAGGAGCGCCGAATACAGGTCGTGTACCGGCTGGATCCGTTCACGCAGCAGTTCGAGCGCGGCCTCGGCGGATTGCGACTGCTCCAGGGTGCGTTCAAGCTCAGCGAGCTCCGCGCCGATCGCCGATATCTGCCGCTTGAGGTGGATCTCCCGCTCCGAGGTCGTGGCGATGTCGACTTGGCACGTCGCGAGACGCTCGCCGATTGTACTTTCGTCCCTCAGCCGCCGCTCGCGAAGTTCCCGCTCGCTTGCGGCACGCTCCTCGAGCTCGTCAATGAGTATCGACATGCCACCAAGGCGGTTCCGGAGTGTCGCGAGTGATGGAGCTTCCTTCTCGGCACGGTGGGCAATCTCAGCGGAACGGCTCTCAGTTGCGTGGATCTCGGCGTCGAGTGTGGTGAGCTGGGTCTCGAGCCTCGCGGCGTCTTCCCGGACTGAGTCTGTCTCGCCAGCCAGGTGTGCAATCTTCTGGCCAAGTTCGAGCGCGTCTTGTTGGGCCGCCGCGAGCGCCTCTTCGGCACCGGACACCTGCGCTTCAGCATCGCCGACCGAAATCTCCAGACCCGCGAGGTCACCCTCAAGCTCTGAGATACGACGCTTGCGCGTGAGCACTCCCGCACCGTCGGTCGACATTACGCGACCGACTGTCACCTTGCCGCTCGGCCACACGATCGCGCCGTCTGCGGTGGCGAAGCGGCGACCCTCTGTGTCACGTGAGGCGTGACGGACAGCGTCCCCGATGCTCTCGGTGATGACCACATCGCCGAGAAGCGCGTTCAGTGCGCTGCGGACGTGCGGATCGCATTCGATATGATCGACGAGTCGCACGCTGCCGTGCGGAGGCGCGCTGTACTCGCGGCTCGCGCGGGCGGTCACCGGCACGAGGGTAAGTTCGCCGTCTGTGGCGCCTCGGGCGGCCTCGGCGATCACGGCTGCGGCGTCCACGTCTTCGACGAGCAGGGCGTACAGGTCCGTGCCGAGAAGGTGTTCTACAGCCATCTCGTACCGCTCGGCGGTGCGCACGCTCTCAGCGAGCGTCCCAGTCACGCCGGCAAGTTCGCGGCCTTTCGCGAGCGCCCATGCGAGCGCGGGGGATGCGGACTCAAACGCGCGGTCTATCTCTTCTAACGCCCGCATCTCAGCGCGAGCGGCCGCAAGGGAGTCTCGGCGAGCGGCCAGGTCCTTCCGGCGGCTCTCAAGGATCCGTACTCGCTTGTCGACATCGACCTCGGCGAGTGCGCGGTGCTTGCGAGCCATGATGAGCTCGCCGTCAAGGTGCTCTAGGCGCGTGCGGCGCGCTGACAATGCCGCTACCAGTGCGGATTGTTGAGTGGCCATGCTTTCTGCGCGTTCGGTGAGCAGATTGTGTTCGAGGGTCAGCGAAGATAACGCTTGTTCGAGGGCGGATACCTCGGCCCGTCCGTCTTCTAGCTCCTTGCGTGCGCGACGAATCTCAGCGGTGACCGCGGCGACGCTCTCGTCAGCGGCCATGCGTTCTTTGCGCGCGGTCTCGGACTCCCGGCGCAGCTCGCCAAGGGTGGAGTAGTGGGCGCGAAGCTGTGCGTCGGTCTCCATGCGCAATGCGGTGAGATTTTCCAGCTCGCCGGAGCGGGCGGCCACACGGCTCTGAGCCTGGTGGAGTTTTTGTCTCAGGTCGGAAAGGCGCTCGACGAGGTTCTTCCCCTTCTCCTCCAGCAACAGGAGTCCGGAGTTGATGCGTTCGAGCACCGACTGGAGGCGTCGGCGCTGTTCTGAAAGGTCGCCGACGAACAGCCCCTTCTCCTCAAGGAGCGACTGGAATTTCTCAAGTTCCCGTTCCTTTTCTGAGAGGCGGTATCTGGTCAGCTCGATCTCGGCGTCTTGTTCGCGCTCGCGCTTATCGAGAGCGGACCACTCCGCCTTGAGGGAGCGCAAGCCGTCGACCGCGTACGCGACCTCTAGCTCCTTAAGCTCAGCGGCGATCTCGGCGTGCTGAGCCGCTTGGACCGCTTGCCGCTTGAGGGGCTTGAGCTGGCGATCGATCTCAGCGGCGATATCACGGGCGCGCTCGACGTGGGCGTCCATCGCCGAGAGTCTGCGAAGAGCCCGGTCACGGCGCTTCTTGTGCTTAAGAACGCCAGCCGCCTCCTCGATGAGCGCGCGTCTGTCTTCCGGTCGCGAGTTTAAGACCTCGTCAAGACGTCCCTGGCTGATGATCGAGTGGGTATCTCGGCCAAGACCGCTGTCGTGCAACAACTCATGGACGTCCATGAGGCGGCACGGAGTTTGGTTGATGAGGTACTCGCTCTCCCCGCTCCGGTACATGCGGCGCGTGATTGTGACCTCGTTGAACTCGAGCGGCAGTGTGCCATCTGAGTTGTCGAGCACGAGATCGACCTCAGCGATTCCCACCGGTTGTCTTGCCGATGAGCCCGCGAAGATGACGTCTTCCATCACCTGGCCGCGAAGAGTCTTTGCGGACTGCTCTCCTAATACCCACAAGACCGCGTCGGAGATGTTGGACTTGCCCGAACCGTTTGGTCCCACGACTACCGTGACGCCAGGCTCGAAGTCCAGCGAGGTCTTATCGGCGAAGGACTTGAATCCCTTCAATATGAGCGAACGCAGGTGCACGTGCGGGCCTCTCGGGATCGTTGCTCTTCGACCGGTTCGCGTGCGCTCGAATCAGGCGGCGAACGCGTGCGATTCTACCATACGGCGCGTGCCTCTTCTTGGCGCGAGGCTCCTTCTAACCGCGGGTATTGAGCTGATCGAGAGCCGCGGTTGCGGCGTTGGTCTCGGCGTCTCGCTTCGATCTTCCGGTTCCCCGTCCGAGGACACGGTCGAAAAGGGTGACTTCCGCGGTGAACGTTCTGGCGTGCGGCGGACCGTCTATGGCGACGGTGTGGTAGGCCGGAACCGTGCCACGCGCCTGAGCGATCTCCTGCAGTCTCGACTTGGGATGCTCGATCGTGAGCGCGTCGAAGCCCTCGGGAGTGATCGAGTCGCCGATACTTTCGACAACGAAACGGCGGGCGGCGTCGAGCCCTCCGTCGAGGTAAATAGCCGCGACCAGTGCTTCATACACGTCCTCGAGCGCCGAGGGCAGCGCGCGCTCGCTGTCACGGGCGTGAGTGGGTCCTAAGACGATCCGTTCCGCGAAGCCGAGTCTGCGGGCGGTCGCTACCAGGGCGGAGTGTGACACGACAGAAGCTTTGAGTTTGGTCATCGTGCCCTCGTCAAGCTCAGGAAGGCGAGTATAGATCTCGTCGGCCACTATCAGTCCGAGCACTGCGTCGCCGAGAAACTCGAGCCGCTCGTAGTCAGCGCGTCCTCGCGGGCCGGAGTCAAGTGAGGGGTGAGTGAACGCGCGAGCGAGAAGGCGGCGATCGGAGAAGCGGTATCCGATCGTGTGCTCCACCTGCGCGAGGCGGGACTTGCTCATCGTTTTGGGCGGGGCGCCATCAGTGTCCGTCACGGGGAAATCACCCCCGCGCGAACAGCACGGTGGCGTTGTGGCCGCCAAACCCGAAGGAGTTACTGAGAGCGGAGTCGATTGAGTGCGTTCGAGCCTCATTCGGGACGTAGTCGAGGTCACACAGCGGATCGGGGTCGTGCAGGTTGATCGTGGGGGGCAGGAAGCCGCGGTCGATCGCGAGAACGCACGCGACAGCTTCAAGCGCTCCCGCACCGCCCAGGAGATGACCCGTCATCGACTTTGTGGACGACACGGGGGGCACGGCTCGGCCAAAGACCCCTTTGATCGCTCCGGTTTCGGCGATATCGCCCAGTTGCGTCGACGTTCCATGGGCGTTGATGTAACCGACATCGGCGGGCGCCATGTGTGCTTGGTTGAGCGCCGAGAGCATCGCTCGGCGAGCACCGTCACCGTCTGGCGCTGGCGCGGTGATATGGTGGGCGTCGGCGCTCGCTCCGTAACCGACAAGTTCGCAGTAGACACGAGCGCCCCGTGCACGAGCGTGTTCGAGCTCCTCAAGGATGAGGATGCCACCGCCCTCGCCCATGACGAATCCGTCACGTCCCGCGTCGAACGGGCGGGAGGCGGAGGGCGGATCGTCGTTGCGCGTCGAAAGCGCACGGGCCGCGCAGAAGCCTGCGAGGCCGAGAGGCGTGACGCCGCAATCGAATCCGCCTGCGATCACGACATCGGCATCACCGCGGCGAATAACCTCGCCGGCTTCACCGATCGCGTGATTCCCGGTGGAGCACGCCGATACAGGCGCGTAGTTGATGCCCTTGGCGCCCCACTTGATCGAGATGTGACCCGCTGCGAGATCGACGATCATCATCGGAACGAGGAACGGGCTCACCTTGCCAGGTCCACGTTCGAGTAGCGTTGTGTGCTGCTCCTCGAGTGTCATGAGTCCGCCGATACCCGATCCGACTATCACACCGACGCGCTCGGGGTCGGAGTCTTCAGGCGACAGGTCGGCGTCTGCGATCGCCTCCGCCGCGGCGACCATCGCGAACTGCTGGAACCGTGACATTCGACGAGCCTCTTTGGAGTCGAGGACCAAAGTGGGATCGAAATCGGGAACCATGCACGCGAACCGTGTGGTGTACGCCGAGACGTCAAACGTGGTGATCGGGACGGCTCCAGATCGTCCTGCAAGGAGCCCTTCGGCAAAGGCCTCGACACTTGCACCGAGTGGGGACACCACTCCAATTCCAGTGATCGCTACCCTTCTCATCAGAGCTCTTTTCCTCCGGCGGCTTCGTTCCACTCCTGTTCGAGACGGTGCATGAGCTCCGCGACGGTCAAAATGTCGTGGATTCGCGCCACAGATGATCCCGCAAATACGAGCCCGTCTTTGACATCACCGTAGCGCGCCGCAAGAAGACGATCGATGATGCAATAGTCTCTACCGCACTTCTTCAGACACGAGACGCAACGCTCTATGGGCGGGTAGTCCCCGTTGTTGATACGCCGGGAAAACGGGTTATCAAGCGCACGTCCAGGTAGCCCGACGGGGCTTTTCACCAAGATCACGTCGCTGTCTGTGGCGTTGACGTACATCTGCTTGAACGCCTCGGGCGCAGATGACTCTACCGTGGCCGCAAATCTTGATCCCATCTGCACCCCGGCGGCGCCTGCGTCCATGGTGCGCTTGATGTCCGCTCCGGTCACAACTCCGCCCGCGCCTATTACGGGGATGTCGACCGCCGCCACGATCTCAGGAAGCAGTTCGAGCATCTCTCGATCGGTGCCTAGGTGTCCACCGGCTTCCACGCCCTCCACAATGACCGACGCCGCGCCGAACCGCTGCGACAAGGTGGCTACGCGGGCTGAGCCTACAATCGGGACGACAGGCACTCCTGCCTCAGCGGCCCACGCGAACACATCTCTGGAGAAGCCCGCACCGCACACGAGCAAGTCGGCGCCCGATTCGAGCGCCGCGGCGACGAGATCCTTAAAGACGCTCACGGCTACCATGATGTTCACGCCGACAACACCATCGGTGAGTCGCCGTGCTGCCCGGATCTCTTTGGAAAGCTCATCGGGTGTCAGGCCAGACCCGGCGATGAGTCCGATGCCCCCGGCCTGGGCAACCGCGGCGGCGAGCGGCGCCATCGAGATCCCAACTGCCATCCCCCCCTGGATTACGGGGAGACGTGAGGTCACGTTACCTATCGTGAGTGTGGGCATCTTGGCCAATGCTGTAAGTTCCTTGTCTGCCGGGTGGCTTTGTCAGATGGCGAGCGTTCGCCTGGTGAATGGTGAGACGCTCCCTCCCGGCCACACAGCGCCGGAAGGGAGCCCTGCACAGATGATCGCGCGCATCAGATCAGGCGTTTTCGACTACGTACTTCACCGCATCGCCCACGGTCTTGATTGCTTCAACATCCTCGTCGGGAATGGTGACGCCAAACTCTGACTCCAGAGCCATCACAAGCTCCACCAAGTCAAGAGAGTCGGCACCTAAGTCGTCGATGAACGACGCGTCTTCGAACACGTCGGACTCGTCGACGTTGAGTTGATCGACGATGACTTCTCTCGTCTTCTCTAAAACGGTATCTCTGTCCACTGACTGAACACCTCCTCCCTTGAAGGGTGTCGGGCACAGACGCACCCGCGGTCACTCTAGCCGAACGTCATGCCCCCGTCGATTGCGAGAACCTGACCGGTGATGTAACGGGCTTCATCGGACGCGAGAAACGAGACAGCGGCGGCGACGTCATCAGGCGTGCCAAAGCGCCTCATCGCGATCGAAGTGAGTGCGGCTTGGGACACCTTCTCAGAAAGTTGTGCCGTCATATCCGTCTCGATAAAGCCGGGTGCGACGGCGTTCACGCGTACCGCCCTGCTGCCAAGCTCGCGCGCGACCGCCATAGTCAGGCCGATGAGCCCGGCTTTTGAAGCCGCGTAATTTGCCTGCCCAGCGTTGCCGGTGATGCCGACGACCGAACTTACGTTGACGATGCTTCCCGACCGGGCTTTCATCATCACCGGTGCGGCGGCTCGCATCATCGAAAACGCGCCGGTGAGGTTTGTCTGAATGACGTCGTTCCAATCTGCGTCTGACATGCGGACGAGCAAACCGTCTCGGGTGATACCGGCGTTGTTCACCAGGATGTTGAGTGATCCGTACTCTTTGATGCACCGCGAAACAAGCTCACCGCACGCCGCAGGATCGGACACGTCGGCCCGCATGGCCGTCGCGTGGCCGCCGCCAGCTTCTATCGCCGAGACGACCGATATCGCAGCATCTCGGCTGCCAGCGTAATTCACCACAACGGTAGCGCCCTCCGCGGCGAGGCGAGTCGCGATAGCAGCACCAATGCCGCGCGAAGCGCCGGTGATAAGCGCGACGGATCCTGAGTGCCGACTCACCGCATGACCTCCTCAACGATGGTCTCGAGCTGCACGTGCTCCACAGATACGGCAGTGATCTTATCAACCTTGCGCGCAAGACCTGAAAGTACGGAACCAGGTCCTGCCTCTATAAGTGTGACAGGGTCGTACGAACGCATCTGAGTCATCGACTCGGTCCATCGCACGACACCAGCCATCTGAGCCTTCAGCGCCTCACGGATCACGTCGGCGTCAGTAGCTGGAGTGGGGCGGGTGTTTTGAATTACGGGGAATCTGGCGGTGCGGAACTCAGCGGCGTTGAGCAGCACGCTGAACTCAAGTGCGGCCGTTTTCATCAGGGGGGTGTGAAAAGGACCGGAGACGTCGAGGGCAAGAACGCGGCGAGCTCCGGCGGCTTCAAGCGCGGGTCGTGCGCGCGCAACCCCGTCGACGGTTCCAGAGATGACGACCTGTCCGGGAGCGTTGTCGTTTGCTACCCACACATCAGATAGGTCGGCGAGCGCCGATGTGGCCGCCTGGAGGTCCAGGCCTAAAACGGCGGCCATCGTCCCCGGGACGCTTTCGGTGGCCTCGGCCATCATTTTCGAACGTGCGCACACGAGCTCGAGTCCCGCTTCGACTGAGTAGACTTCGGCTACGGCAAGCGCGGCGAGTTCTCCGAGGCTGTGGCCAGCGAGCGCGACCGGTTCGAGTCCTACGTCGATGAGCGCGCGGCCCCACGCCCAATCACACAGGTAGAGGAGCGGCTGCGCGACACGAGTGTCGGTGAGATCGGAGAGCATTGCGTTGCTGGTCAGGCGATTCAGATCAAGACCGGTCAGTGCCTCGGCTGCATCGAGCAACCGGGGGAGATCGTCGCTCTCAGGCACCCTTGAAAACATTTGGGGATGCTGTGAACCCTGCCCGGGAAAGACAAATACGGCGTTCACGTCGTCACACACCGGCCTTTGAAGGAAGAGCCGATAGCCGTCCGATCACTGAGATCGCCTCAGTCATGAGCTCGTCTACGATCTCTGCCGCCGGCTGAACGCGGTCAACCATCGCCGATGCCTGCCCAGCCATGAGCGATCCCATCTCTAGGTCGCCCTGACACATGCACAAAGAGAGCTTGCCCGATCCGAGGGCTTCAATTTCCTCGGGTTTGTTGTCCCGGTCCAGTTCTACGAGCATCCTCGAAAGCTTGTTCTTAATGACACGCACGGGATGCCCTGTTGAGTAACCGGTCACCACCGTGTCCCGGTCACGGGCCTTGATGATGCGCTCCTTCACGTGTTGGTGGATCGTGCACTCGGTCGCACACATGAAGCGGGTACCGACTTGTACCGCTTCAGCGCCGAGCGCGAAGGCCGCCGCCACTCCCCGTCCGTCCGCGATGCCCCCCGCGGCGACGACAGGGATGTCAACCGCGTCGACAAGCTGAGGAATCAGCGCCATCGTTGTGAGTTCTCCGATGTGGCCGCCGGCCTCCATCCCCTCGCCGATGATCGCGTCGGCGCCGATTGCTTCAAGCCGCTTTGCAAGCGCGACGCTTGGGGCGATCGGAAGCACTCTGATTCCCCTGTCCTTGAACGCGGACATGTATTTGCCAGGGTTGCCGGCGCCGGTGGTGACCGCGTGTACTCCTTCGGCTAGGACCATCTCGACCAACTCATCGATGTGAGGGGTGAGAAGCATGAGGTTGACGCCAAACGGCTCGTCCGTGAGGGTTTTCGCGCGGCGAATCTGCTCGCGTAACAGGTCGGTAGGCATGTGACCTGCCCCAATCACGCCGAGTCCCCCAGCGTTGCTGACAGCCGCCGCAAGTTCGGCGGTGGCGGTCCACGCCATGCCGCCTTGGATAACCGGATGCTCGATGCCAAGAAGGGCGGTCACCCGGGTGGGCAGCGTCATGTCAGTTCTCCTCGGTGCGTAGGGGCTTGGTCCAGCGGACGATCGCGGCGCCCCACGTCAGTCCGGCACCGAAACCGACAAGGGCGATCCGGTCACCCGGTGCGATTCGCCCGCTAGTATACAGGTCGTCGAGAGCGAGGGGTATCGACGCGGCGGAGGTGTTGCCGGTCGTAGCAACGTTGCTAAATACCCGCTCGGCTGGCACGCCTAGACGCGAGGCGATCGTGTTCAGTATGCGCTGGTTGGCTTGGTGCGGGACGAGCCAATTGAGGTCGGCGACAGCAAGTCCGCTCGCCTCGAGCGCGCTCCTTGTGGCCGAGGGGATGGCCCCTACCGCGAACCGGAACACTTCGCTTCCGTTCATGAGCAGAAATCGCGAGCCCTCCCCTGTCTCCGCCACCGGTTCAGGTAACGCCGAGCCTCCCGCGGGTACCTTGAGCAGATCGGCGCCGCGGCCGTCGGATCCGAGCGAGATTCCGAGCACCCCTGGTTCGTCCGACGCTTCGAGCACGAGCGCTCCAGCTCCGTCTCCAAACAGCACACACGTGGCACGGTCCGTGAAATCGACGTGACGAGTGAGCGCATCCGCGCCTATGACGAGCACCCTGTCGACCCGCCCTGACTCAATGGCGGTTGCCGCTGAATGAAGCGCGAACACGAAGCCGGAACACGCCGCGTTGAGATCGTACGCGGGGCATGTGAGATTGAGTGCCGCTTGCACTAGACACGCGGTCGAGGGAAACATCATGTCCGGTGTGGACGTCCCGACCACGAGCAGGTCGATGTCGTCCGGGGTGCAGCCTGCGTCGTCACAAGCGCGCGAAGCCGCTCTCACCGCAAGATCCGAGGTCGCTTCCCCAGCGGCTACCACGCGACGCTCTCGTATGCCGGTCCGAGCAACGATCCACTCATCGGTGGTGTCAACGACCTGCTCGAGCTCGCTGTTGGTGAGCACCCGTTCGGGCAGGTACGAGCCGATGCCGGCGATACGGGCGTATCTGGTCACTATCCCAGGTTCTCCTCAACAGACATCGCGGGGGCCTTAGTGTCCGAGTAGTGTACACCACGCCGCGTGCGTGCGTTGAGGTATCGCTCCTTGCCAAAAAGCGTCGACCGCACCGGCACGGGCGTCACAAACTTTCGCGCGCGACCGCTCGCGTGATCGATCCAGTGAGATCCCCGGATACCGCAGTGGCGGCAACGTTTACAGCCGCCGCCACTGCGCGGGAACCGCTGGAGCCGTGTCCGATGATGCACACGCCACGGACACCGAGCAGCGGGGCGCCGCCGTACGTCTCGGGATCGAGCCGCTCCTTCAAACGCCTAAGCCCAGGAGCAAGCACCGCGGCGGCAAGTTTACGCGGAAGTGTGGCGGTCATCTCGGCCTTCAGTTGGCCCAGAAGTGTTTTCGATGCGCCTTCGAGCAGTTTGAGGGAGATGTTTCCAGTGAAGCCGTCCGTCACTATGACGTCGACAGCCCCGGATAGGATGTCTCGGCCCTCGATGTTGCCGACAAAACCGCTCAGGTGCTCGGCCATGAGCGCGTGGGCGTCGATGGCAAGCTGCGAGCCCTTGGACGGCTCCTCGCCGATGTTGAGGAGTGCGACGCGCGGGTTTGCGACTCCGAGAACCGTCTGTGCGTACGCGACTCCCATGTGCCCAAATGCGAGCAGGTGCTCAGGTTTGCACTCAGCGTTCGCGCCTGCGTCGAGGAGGACAGCGGGTGCGCCGGCAGTGGGGATGACCGTTGCGATCGCTGGCCGCGCCACACCGGGTATCCTGCCCATCACGAGGGTCGCCGCGGTCATGGCGGCACCTGTCGAGCCCGCCGAGAAGAAGGCGTCGGCCTCTCCGTCGCGTACGAGACGGCATCCTGCGACGATCGAGGAGTCCGGCTTGGCACGCACCGCGCTTGCCGGGTGCTCGTCCATCAAAATGATCTCGGTGGTGGGGTGCGCGATCACTCGCTCGCGTGCGGCGGCAAACGGTACAACCACTTCTTCAGGACCAGTAAGCACGATCTCAACGCCTGGCGTCGTGTCGTGGGCGATTTCCACGCCTCTTAGGATGTCTCCAGGCGCGCGGTCTCCACCTGCGGCATCAACCACAACGCGTATTCGCCGGACGTCGGTCATGCAATCTCTTTCGGCTCGCGACAGACGGGGCACCGGCTACGCACTACTGGGTGTCAATGACTTCCTTGCCGTCGTAGTATCCGCACTTGCCGCAAACCCGGTGCGGGAGTTTGGGTTCGTGACACTGTGAACACTTCGAGGCGGCAGGCGCACCGATCGCGTGGGTGGCACGGCGCGAATCGCGCACGGCGCGGGAGGTCTTCCTCTTAGGGACGGCCATAGAATCTCCTTCTTCATTCCCGGACGTTGTTATCGTCCGGAGTGTCTTCATCCGGGCAACACGATCGGTGTTGCACAGCGGGAAACTATAGCACAGTGCGCATCGCGCACCTACTCGGATGGCGTGACAGGATGCTTAAGATCCTTGAGGGCCGCGAAGGGATTCGCGGCCGCTTCTCCTGCCGTCACCTCACACGAGCAACGTTCGATATTGAGATCAGACCCGCAGGTGGGGCATATTCCCAGACACGATTCGTCGTGAACGGGAGCTAACGGCACTTCCAGGCGGATCGCGGACTCGATTGACGGCATTAGATCCACGCTTTCGCCAACAACGTCGCCCCAGTCCTCGTCGATATCGGTCAAGGGCGCAACGCTCGGAATGTTGAATCCGCCCTCAATTGCGCCCACTACAGTGAGAACGAACGGTTCCAGGCATCGCGAGCACTCTACCTTGGCGCTGGCGGTGACCGTGCCGGAAAGCACGAGTCCGATGTCTGTTCGCACCAGTCTCGCGCTTACCCGCGGCGGTTCTTCGAACACGAGAAGCGTGTCGCCGCACTCGACTTCGCCTAACGGGACTTCATCATCAACCTCGATCGAAGCACCTGGTTCCGAGAGTGCCGATGACACGTCGACAAGGAAGCTGTTCATCCCAGATTCATCCGTCCGCGTCTACTGACGTTGGCCGCCGCCGCCGGCCTTACCTTGGAGGCGGTCACGGCCACGTTGCACTGCTGTTAGAAGCTTTCCAAGATTCACTTCGAGGTTTGCGAGCATCTCGTCGGCGTAATCCTCGGCACCGAGCCTGATCTCGCGCTCCTTGGCGCGCGCATCGTCCATAATCGCTGCCGCCTGTTGCTCGGCTAGTTTCACGATCTCTTGGTCACTTGCGATAGAGCGCGCGCGATCGCGTGCGTCTTCCAGGATGCGGTTCGCTTCCTTCTCGGCTTCCTCGAGCATCTCCTGACGCTCTTTGACGATCCATCGTGCTTGCTTGATCTCGTCCGGGAACTGTGCCCGAATCTCGTCGACGATCTCGTAGACCTTCTCGGGATCGACAAGCTTTGAGCTGGAGAGCGGTAGCGAGCGTCCGCTGTCCACGAGTTCTTCGATCCTGTCGACCAAGGCCATGATATCCATGTATGTCCTCCCTTAACGGGACCGCGTGCGCCGCTCGGCAAGCGCTTCGCACACATTTGGCGGGACGAGACCTTCTACCGGTCCGCCATGGCGTGCGATCTCTTTTACCGCCGATGAGCTCAGGTACATGTACTCCGGTATCGCCATTATGAACATCGTCTCTACATCCGGCACGAGACGGTAGTTCAACTGCGCCATCTGGAACTCGCGCTCGAAGTCTGTCACGGCGCGCAACCCCTTAATGATGACAGAAGCGCCCGTCTCGGACGCGAAGTCAACCAAGAGGGTATCAAAAGGGCGGACCGATACGTTAGGAAGATGCGAAACGGCCCCGGAGATGAGCTCACACCGCTCGTCAATGGAGAAGAACGGTCCCCCGCCCTTATCTGGACTCAGGGCCACCGCTACAATCAGCTCATCGAGAAGAGCGGAGGCCCGCTCGATGATGTCGAGATGGCCGGAGGTGACGGGATCGAACGTTCCCGGACACACACCTCGCTTCACCGCGTGCTCTCCTCCCCTATCCACCGTGCGATCTCCGTCGTGGTCGATCCGTAGCGGTTCTCTTGCTCAAGTACACATCCTGCTGGCCATGCGACTTGCTCACCCGTGGCGCGCTCCCACACGATGAGTGCTTCGGGTGCGAGCAGTCCGCGTGCGGAGAGCTTCACGATAAGCGCCGTGACCTCGGCCTTGTTGATTCTATAGGGAGGGTCGAGAAAGAGCAACGCGAAAGGTGTATCGCCGAGGCGCCCGGTACGTGCGATGCCGAAGACATCAGCGGCGAGCACGCTCGTCTGTTCCGTGACACCGAGATCGGCGATGTTTCGATGTAGGGCGGAAAGCGCAAAACGGTCTGTCTCGCAGAAGGTCACATGTGACGCTCCCCTTGAGAGAGCCTCAAGCCCGAGAGCTCCCGATCCGGCGAACGCGTCAAGAACGCGTGCTTGGCCAAGATGAGTGCCGAGACGCGCAGTCAGGCTCGAAAACACTGCTTCGCGAACGCGGTCGGAGGTTGGACGCGTTTTCGAGTGATCAGGTGTCGCAAGACGTCTGCCACCAAGCAAGCCGGCAACGATCCTCATCGGGAAATCATCACCCGCTCTCCATCCATTCGACGACTCCTGCGAGCCGTCGCTCAACCTCTCGCCTAAGCGGGACGTGAGTGTCGTGGAGAAGGGCTGGGTCAGTGTCGACAAGCTCGAAAGCGTCGTGTCGCGCCGTCTGCAGAAGCTCAGCGTCATCAACGAGAGACGCGACCTGCAGGTGCGGCAGACCGTGCTGTGCGATACCGAGAAGCTGACCAGGCCCGCGTAACCGCAGATCCTGCTCCGCGAGCGCAAAACCGTCGTCGCTGTGTACGATCGCCTCCATGCGTGCGCGACCTTCAGCGGATTTTGGGTCCGCAAATAGCAGAACCTCCCCGGGTTTGATTCCTCGCCCCACGCGGCCGCGGAGCTGGTGAAGTTGCGCGAGCCCGAATCGCTCGGCATCTTCGATAAGCATGACCGTAGCGTTGGGCACATCGACGCCGACTTCGATGACGGTAGTGCTCACGAGCACATCAAGCTCACCAGCTTTGAAGGCGCGCATGGTTTCCAGGCGATTGCCGGGCCGCATCTTGCCGGTCAACACACCCACTCTCAGATCGCTGAATACCTCAGTTGCCAACCTCTGGGCCTCGCTCATCGCGGAGCGCGCGCTAACTGAGTCTGATTCCTCGATGAGCGGACAGACGACGTAGGCCTGCTGACCGTCTTTGACCGCGTTACGTATGGTCTCGTAGGAGTCAGCGCGGTGGGCCCGATCCACGAGTCGGGTTGTGATTCTCGGTGTACCGTCTCCGTGAGGCCGGGCACGCAGGTAAGAGGTGTCAAGATCGCCGAAGCGTGTGAGCGCTAGGGAGCGCGGAATCGGCGTGGCGGTCATCACTAGCATGTCGACCGCTTCACCCTTCTTGCGAAGGGCAAGACGTTGGCTCACGCCGAAGCGGTGTTGCTCATCAACGATCGCGAGGGTGAGACGGGGGAAGTCGATCCCTTCCTCGATCAGCGCATGCGTGCCAAAGACCACTTCAAGCTCACCTGAAGCGATGGCGGCACGCAGCTCGTTACGCCGCTTCGTGCCGGTGGAACCCGTTAGGAGTCCCCAGGTGATGCCGACCGCGTCAAGCAATGGTCCGACTTTCTCAGCGTATTGGACCGCAAGCACTTCTGTGGGGGCCATCATCGCAGCTTGCGTTGATGAGTCAGCGACGGCGGCGAGTGCGTGAGCGGCGACAATCGTCTTCCCGGTGCCAACATCACCGAGAAGGAGCCGGTTCATCACCCGCGCGGACGCAAGGTCACCAAGGATTTCGGCGATAGCGGTCTGCTGGTCGTGAGTCAACTTGAAGGGCAGCGTGTTCCCGAGACGGGAGAGGCGTTCACCTGTTGTGCGGTGCGCGTGGCCGCGGCGCTCATTGGTAAGGGCGTGTCTTCGCATCGCGAGGCCAAGTTGCAGGCAGAACAGTTCGTCGTAGGCAAGCCGTACGCGGGCAAGCCGTGTCTCGTCCATGCTCTGCGGAAAGTGCATCGCACGTATCGCTGCGCGCAGAGACATGAGGTCGTGGCGGATCCTGAGGTTGACGGGAAGGAAATCGGGCACATCGGCGTAGTCGTCTATCGCGGCGGCTACGAGTCGGCGAAGCCAGTTGACCGTGAGCCCTTCCGTGCTGCTGTGCACAGGGATGATCCTGCCAACGCGGTGTTCTTGCGATTCGTCATCGAGCTTCTCGACGAAAGGTGTGTTCATCCGGAACATGCCGTAGTCAAGTTCGACTTTGCCGGCAAGGGCGACTCTCTCGCCCTCCATGAAGCGGTTGGCCATCCACGGTTGGTTGAACCACACTCCAAGGATGGTGCCGGTGCCGTCGGAAACAGCTACCTCGACGATGCTGAGTCGAGGTCGGGGATGTTTACGGCGCACGTGGCGAACGGTGCCGACGATAGTGGTTTCGATGTCCTGGCGCAGCTTGACGAGAGGCAGCGTAGACGTCAGGTCGAGATACCTAAACGGCCAGTGGCGCACAAGGTCACCAACGGTGCTCACGCCCAGTCTGCCAAGCAGCTCCGCTCTGTCTGAGTCGACGAAACGGGCGTCAGTAACGGGACGCTCCCATGCCTTAAGGCGTTCGACGCGTCCTGCCGGGACCTCGGCACTCATGAGTCTGCGTTTAGCGTGTCGGGTGGTACGCGATGCCCACCGCGCGTGGTCCGCCGTACGTGCCGATTACCGCTCCCACACTTCCGATCGAGTCGAGCGTGTACCGCGCACCAGCTGCGTCGAGGGCCGCGCGAACATTCTCGGCAAGATCCGGTGCCGAGGCGCTGAGAATCGACAGGGTCATCGGTGTGGATGCGCTCTCCTCGGCGACTCGGGCAGCCAGTTCCGCTATCGCCTTTTTCAACCCTTTGACCTTCTTGTATGTTTCAATGGTTCCCTCAGCGTTGAACACAAGAATCGGTTTAATGTTGAGAATAGAGGCGGCCAGTCCCGCCGCCTTTCCGGCGCGCCCGCCCTTGACGAGGTACTCCAGTGTGTCAGGGATGAAGAAGAAGCTCGAGGTCTCGGCTGTGACTCGTGCGGCGTTCTCTATCTCGCCGGCGTCGCCGCCGGCGTCTCGCACTTTCACTGCGGCCTTCACGCACAGGGCCGTTGCCTGTGATACTCGCTTGGTGTCGACGATGCGTACAGGGACGGGCGAATCCGTCGACGCCATCGTCGCGGATTCAAACGTCCCGGATAACGCCGCGGTCAAGTGGATCGAGACGATCTCGGTGCAGCCTTGCTCGGCGAGGCTGCGATAGGCCGCAAGAAACTCCGCTGGAGACGGTTGCGAGGTCTTGGGTAGAGCGGGCGAGACCTGGAGCTTGCGGTAGAACTCATCCGGTGACAGGTCGATCCAGTCAAGGAATGACTCATCGCCAAACATCACCTTGAGCGGCACCATCTTCACGTCATGCTCGGCGAGCCACTCTGGTCCAAGGTCACACGTGCTGTCAGCGACGATTCCGATGCGTGTCATGACACTTCTCCCGTTCGACGTCTACCTGACTTTGCAATCTACTCGGCTGACAAGATGACCGGATACAATGGTTGTCCCCCGTCGTGATGTTCAACCTCAAGGTCTGGATGAGCTTCAACTATCCGAGAAGCCAGCACCTGCCTCTCCTCCTCACCGAGATCCTCGCCTCCGAGAATGGTCAGTGTCTCCGCGTGTTCGGCGAGGATGTCCGATAGCTGGACAGCGACTTCGAGTACGTCGTGACCCACGACCGCGATCTCGTGGTCGGCTATACCGATGACTTGGCCTTTCTTGACGCGGCCGGACTTTGCGACGGAGTCCTTGACGGCCGTGGTGACCTCACCGGTTCGGACACTGGCGGCCGCATCCGTCATGGCTGCGACGTTGACCTCAAGAGACGCGGAGGGATCGACCGCGAGCAGTGCTGCGAACGCTTCTGGAACCGACGTGGTCGGCACCACGCTCACCGGGTGTTTGGCAACGCCGATGACCTGCTGAGCAGCCATCTGGATGTTCTTGTTGTTTGGCAGGATGACGACTTGCTCGGCGTTGACCTCGTTGACGGCCGCAAGGATCTCGGCGGTCGACGGGTTCATTGTCTGTCCGCCGTTCACGACGAGGTCAGCGCCCAGACTGCGGAGGATATCAGTGATGCCCTTGCCGGCGGCGACCGCCACGATCCCGAGCGCCTTTGCGGGGGCATCCGCACTCCGCAGCGCTTCCGTTCGCTCGGCGGTCTGTCTACGCATGTTATTGATGTGTACCTCGGCTATCTCGCCGAGTGAAGTCATACGCGAAAGAAGTTGCCCTGGATCGTTTGTGTGGACGTGGATCTTGAGCATGTCACTCTCTCCCACGACAAGCTCAGATCCACCGGCTTCGGTGGTATATCGCTCAACGGCGTCTTTGTCGAGCGCGTCGCCGTAGAGAAGGAACTCGGTGCAGTAGAGGAACTCGCTGTCGTCCCAGTCATCCACCGGCACGATTGACGTGACAGGGGTTGCCGCGCTTTGTATCGGCGCGAGGTCGAATGGAGTGCCGCGCCACGACGCGATGAGTCCTTCACAGAGGATGGCGAGCCCGAATCCTCCGGCGTCAACGACCCCATTTTCTTTGAGGACAGGCAGTAGCTCCGGGGTATGGCGCACCGAGTCAACAACGGCTGCGAGTGTTGTGTCGAGCGCCGCGTCGAATCCAACACTCGCGTCGGCGGCCTCGCGGGCGGCCACACCTGCGTCCCTGAGTACGGTGAGCATGGTGCCTTCCACCGGCTTGCGAACGGCCTGAAACGCTACAGCCGTTGCACGCTCGAGCGCTTGGGCGAGCGTTTCCGACGGATCGATTGTGCCGTCCGCAGTGCCGACTACCTCGGCTAGCCCCCTTAGAATCTGGCTCAAGATCACCCCCGAGTTACCGCGCGCCCCCATGAGCGAACCATGGGTCATCGCAGCGCACAGCTCGGGCAGGCTTGCCGATGGACCCGTCTGAGCCAGCTGAGCAACGACGGATTCCATGGTAAGAGCCATGTTCGTGCCGGTGTCGCCATCCGGCACGGGGAAGACATTGAGGCGATTCACTTCCTCCGCTCGCTCACGAAGCGCCGCGGTAGCCGAGGAGACAAGAGTGACAAAGGGTACCGGTTGGGACATCGAACCTCTCTCGCTGATCGTTACGAACGGACCTTGATGCCCTGTACGTGCACGTCGACATCTTCGACTCGGACGTCCGCCATCGTGGTGAGAACGTAACGCACCCTGTCGACGAGGTTGTGCGACACCTCACTTAAGTTGGTGCCGTGTTCCATCACCACGTAGAGATCGACCCTCACTCCGTCGCCGGTCGAACGTATGACCACGCCTTTGCGCAACTTCTCCCGTGACAGGAGCTGTGCCACACCGTCACGAAGGGTGGAGCTGGCCATCCCTACGATGCCGTAGCACTCTAGCGCGGCGAAGCCAGCCATGTCCGCAAGGACATCGTTGGCGATGCTGATCTCTCCCCGCACGGCTTCGTGCATGTCGCTGCTCCTTGTATCGGCGTGTTACCGGGACGCCCGGTACCATAGTACGGACAGTATATCCGATTGAAGGCGGTCTCCTGCCCAGACGTAAGCGGCGAACAGGACTTCAGCCGAGCGTTGAGGCTGACCGGTATCCGAGGTCAAGACCAGGGTACGTAGTGCTTGTATGCCGAGGCACGCATATGGTAGCCTGTCCGTCGCTCTTGCTTGAACACTCATGCGCGCTAGATGCGCGGATATATTTCACCTGAAACGGAGTCGCGGTATGTCCAAAGTATGTAGCGTGTGCGGAAAACACCCATCCGCCGGGCGCAACGTGAGTCACTCCCACCGTGTGACCAACAGAATGTTTCATCCGAACGTTCAGAAGGTGCACGTGGTGGTCGACGGTGCGAAGAAGCGGATCAACGTCTGCACCAAGTGCATGAAAGCCGGCAAGGTAGCACGTTCGTAGCCGACTGACCCGCTCCTATCGGCCGTCGTCACGCGCCGTTCTCATCACGGGTACCGTACGGGTCACGCACGGTGCCCGCTTCGCTTTCCACCATCGCGCAGAACGCCTCCACCATGGCGGGGTCGAACTGCGATCCTGCTCCTAATTGCAGCTCTGACAACGCTTCCGAGATTGTCATCGCTCGACGAAACGGTCGCTCCGAAGTCATCGCTACGAACGAATCCGCGATCGCGAGCACTCGCGCACCCACGGGAATGTCGTCTCCAGCAAGACCGTTGACGTAACCGCTCCCGTCGTAGTGCTCATGGTGGTGGTAGACGATCGGGGTCACCGCGTGGAGGGCAGGTGCCTGCTCGAGAATGTCGGCCGCTATCACGGGATGAAGCGTCAGCAGGGCGCGCTCGACCGTTGTGAGCGGCTTGTCTGTGTAGAGCGTGGGCTCTCCGGACGTTGGCATCCCGATGTCGTGCAACATGGCGGCGATCTCCAGCGCGCGCGCCTGATCTCCCGAAAGGCCCATCTGCCTTCCGAGCTCTACCGCGTAACGCATGACTCGGTCAGTGCCGCCCGCCGCGTACGGATCTTTGGTTTCCATGGCGAGCGCAAGCGCGCGAAGGGTGTCAAAGTACAGCTCTCCAGCGGATTCGACCGCGCGCGCCGTTCTGATAGCTGTGGCAACCTGCCGTGCGAGGGTTTCGAGACTGGCAAGGTGGGAGCCGGTGAACCGCGTTGGGTACGCGCGAGCGCCGACGTTAAGCACGCCGAGAGTCCCCTGTTCATCGGCTATGGGAACCGAGACGGCTGAGCGCACGCCGCGGGCTCGTGCGGGAGTTGAACGTCCGGGCATGTCTTCGATGACCAGAGGCTGACCGGAAAGCGCCACCCATCCAGCGATGCCGTCCCCCGGCCTGACGGCCGTGCCTCGAACTACCTCCTCGGGAAGCCCCGCGGCGGCCGCGATCGACAGTGTCGCGCCATCCTCTTGGTACAGCATGATGCTTCCGGTCGCGGCGTCGGTGATACGCATCGCCCGTTCGAGCGCCGAGCTGACGATGTCGTCGACGTCACGCATGTGTGAGAGGTCACGCGCAGATTCTAGCAACAGTCGTGCGGACTCAGACTCTTCGCGCGCGGTTGTCAGTGCGAGGGCGGCCGCGAGCGGGATTCGAAACGCCGAGGTCACGTGATTGAGGACGGGCATGTCGGGAGGTTCTTGAGCGAAGTCAACAGCGGCGACACCCGCCATCTCGCCAAAGTTGACCGGCACAGCGTATCTCCACACGGTCGACGGCCCCTCGGTCTCTGGGCCAAACGTCAGAGTCTCGAGAATGGCGAGACCTTGTTCGTGGGCGGCACGCAACGGACTGATCCCAACTGCGGGAGGCGCGATCTTTCCGCCGGTAGCGCGAGCAACAAGGGCGAGTCCCTCCGTTGCTGAATCAGCGTTCCAGAGCGTGACATCCGCCACGTCACCGATGCTCTTGACCGTCGCATAAAGGGCGTCGACTACGCTCTGTGCATCGATCGATCGTGGTGCGATCAAGTCGACGGCCTGCGTAAAGGGTGAGCCGCGGCCAACCGGCGGAGACGTTTCATCTGGCTCTTGCCGTATCTCATTCGATCGACTCCCGGCGTTGAGGCGCGGTTGCTCGGCGCCGGGGGAAAGATCCGGGGGCAGAGATACTGACGCAGGTCTCATCGCTCGAACAGACATCGCAGCCGCACAGCAGAGCGCGACCGCTACTAGTGCGATTAAGAGCGAACCAAGCAAGACCGCGGCGATTGCGTGGCCCACGGCTGCGATGCCCGTGATAACTGCCACGAAGCGTCCGACTCGTTCTGGCTTCAGCTCCCCCATGCGTCGAGTATATCCAGAGTGCTGATGCTTGTGAAGCGTCCTACAATCTCGGAGCGGTCGCTGACGGTACATCTCCGACCCGCGGAGACAGCACGACGAGTCTCCCCTCGTGCACGCTCACGTTTGCTACTGGTTCGCAGATGACGTTGCTGAGCCCCCATGTTGACAGCGGGGACAGAAGCTCACGTTCAAGCGGGTACCGGACGCCGCTACACGACACACGAGCGGAGCACTGGACAGCGATAAGCGACACGGTAGAACCCCTGCCGAGCAGTTCCAGGTGTGGCCGCACGCGCTCGGAGAGCACCCAGCCGTTCAGGCCGGGGTCTGCGATGTTCACCGCGAATTCGTCGCTGCGAGCAGCGGCGCCGATCGCCGCAAGGGTGTGATCAAGCCGCCCGCCCCAGCATGCTGTGATCGTGACCTCGGAGATGTCATCTCCCGCTAGCGCGGCGAGGGCGAGATCGAGGTCGCTCACGTCCTTGTCCGCGGGAAAGACACGCTCTGGCACGCCAAGACGAGCGCACTCAGCGCGTACGTTGGGGTGGAGGGAGTCAAAGTCTCCAACGATGAGATCAGGGATGCGTCCCACCTCAAGGCAGAGAGCCGCTCCGCCATCGACGGCGACGATCCTTTCGAAGACAGAAAGCAGCCTGGCGTAAAACGATGTCTTGCCAGCGACTGGCGCGGCGCAGACAACGAGCGTCTCACAATCCGGACTCATGCGGCCTCTCCTGAGCGCATTGCCGGAACGGCCCTGTGGACGATTGGCACCACCACAAGGCAGACGATGAGCGCCGCAATGGCTGACGGAACTATGAAACTCGCGTTATAAACCGCCGAGTAGATCCAGACAGGTTGACCCTCGGGGGCGTACTGTCCAAAAAAGATCACACCAGATACGAAGTGTGCCAAGAAGCGCCCGATGGCCCCAAAGGCTATGCCGAGCGTGAGCCACGCAGCGAAACCGCCAGCGCTGGTGGCTTTCAACGCGCGCATGATCCGAGCGGACATCACTCCTGACAATCCAACGAGCGCGTACGCGAGCGGATAGTCGAGTACAGGTTGGACCCAATGGACGATGTATGGGTTGACCAGGAGATCAACAAGTCCATAGAGAGCACCTGTTGCGAGGCCCGGACCGATCCCATGCCGAAAGGCGATCACGAACAGGGGGATCATGCTGAGGCCGATCGTGCCACCCTGGGGCAACCGGGGCATAGGCAGAAACGAAAGCACGGTCGCAAGCGCAACACACAGCGCGATCTCGATCAGGATACGGGTTCTGTGCCTGTCCATACGGTTTCCTCCAACTCGCTTGGCGGGTCGCCGTACGGGAACCGATATAGAGCGGCTGACGGACGCAGCGTCCGCTTGCCTGACCGTGCTGCATGTCCCGCATTACCGGGACAGTCTTTTCGGTCGCGGTCTGGGTGACCGCCTCTCAGCCGCTTTACGCAGCTCCCGATACGGTGATACTAACGTCGATGCTGTCACATAGAACCCGGTCACGCAAGAGCTTGTAGCTTGGGTCTGTAGCTCCGGTGTGGTCAAGGTCGCATTCTCAGCGGGAAGCGAAACGTTCGCCGAGCGCGCGATAGATCGCTCGGGCGATCGTGTCAGCCCACGTGGGATCTCGAAAAGCGGCGAGATCCTCGGGGACCCCAAATGACCCTACGCGCACACGCACGGCTGGAGCTGGCACATCACGGGCGACGGGGTCATCGGCAAGGAAAACACGCTGGACGGGGATGTCCGGTTGAGAGAGAAGAACGACGAGCTCATCGACGAGAGCGACGCCGGGTTCACGTGAGGCAGGCACATCATCATAGGGCGATAACACCGCGATGCCGCCAGGAGGAGTCTCCGGGGCGTCGATGCCGATGAACGCAGTGACGACCGGTGTCGCCTCGAGCGCGCGCTCCGCTCTCACCGTGGGGACTACATCTGTCTCGGTGGTCGAGCGAGTCACGACAACACGAGCTCCCGATGCTTCAACCAGCGAACGGAGCCGGCGTGAAACCTCGAATGTGATGTCGACATCACCGATAGCGGGAGGCTCTGGGTCGATCACGAAGACGAGGTCTTCCATACGGTACGGGAGCAGGGCGCTTGTGGCTGATCCCTCCGCGGCGATGCGGATTCTGACGACTTCCGCGGTTCTGACGCGGGAACCAGGAGCTGGCACGGTCTCGACGACTGTGTCAACGGGCGCCTCGGACACCACAGCCTCGATGCGCACGACGAGCCCAGCCTGTTCGAGACGGCCGCGAGCGGCCGCGATTCCCAAGCCGGTGACGTCTGGCATGAGAAACTCCTCGGTACCGGCCGAGACAACGAGAGAGACCTGAGTGCCGCGCCTGACCTGCTGCGCGGGATCAGGGAACTGGGCGAGCACGATGCCTTCGGGAGCCTGGTCGAAGCGCTTCTCGATCGTTCCTACACTAAGCCCTGCCTGGGAGATTCGCGTCCGGGCAACGCCCTCGGCAAGGCCGGTGACCTCAGGGACCGCGACCGCTGCGGCAGCGTACATCCAGCCACCGAACGTCAGCGCAAGGGCGGTTACTGCCACGAGGGCGGCGATGCTTGCGATAAGAAAACGCGAAACGAACGGTGCACGTGAAGGGCGCTCCCGGATCACGAGTGGCGCCTCGGCACGTGAGCCGACGTCGTGCGAGATATCATTGTTTGAGTGTGTCATCGTCATAGATTTCGAGTGTACCCGGTGAGAAGTCCTTGCCGCGAGAGTGTACTCCAAGGTATCGTGCAACGCTGCAGAGTTTCATGTCAGTTGTGAACGGAGGCACGATTCATGCCCGCGTACGACTTCCGCTGCCGGAGTTGTGAGCACGTATTCGAGATTTCCCGCCGGGCGACCGACGACGCACTGGTTTCGTGCCCGCTATGTGCCGAGAACGCTAAGCGTGTGTACACGCCCGTCGGCGTCGTTTTCAAGGGCGGTGGCTTTCACAACACCGATTACCGTGCGTCGGCCGGAGCGGGTGATTCTTCGAGCGGGTGCGGACCATCTGAGAGCGGTGGCGACTCGGGCGGCACTTCTTCGAAGTCGTGCGCGCGAACCTCGTGTTCTGGATGTACGGGCTGTCCGTAACCGACCCCAACGCGCCTCCTTTCGTGCGGCGCTAATCCCTGCGTACCCAGAACTTCTCGGCACCGGTTCGATAAACCGTCTCGATGAACCGGACCGTCCCGGTCTGGTTGTCCATCGCTATCGAGTGCGTTCGCGCACCTTGCCCGAAGTACTTGACGCCTCGCAGGAGCTCACCGTCGGTCACGCCGGTCGCTATGAACGCGCCTTCGTCCGACGCCACCAGGCAATCCATGTCGAGCACTCCGTCGATGTCGCACGTCGCCATCCGCTCGGCACGTGCACGCTCCTCGGCGTTCCTGAATGCGAACCGCCCCATGAAGCAACCGCCTATGCAGCGCATCGCAGATGCGGCAAGCACTCCTTCAGGCGCTGCTCCGATACCAAGGTACAGATGAATGCCAGTCCCCTCGATTGCCGTTGAGACCGCGCCAAACACGTCGCCATCGCTGATAAGTCTGATACGTGCGCCGGCCTCGCGCACCTCGCGAATGAGATCGGTGTGTCGGTCGCGATCGAGGATACACACCACGATGTCCTCAACCGGCCGGTTGAGCGCCCGCGCGACGTTGCGGACGTTTTCCGCGGGTGGCGCATCAATGTGGACGAGATTCGCCGCGGCAGGACCCGTTGCCACCTTGTTCATGTACGTATCAGGCGCGTTGAGAAGTGACCCCTTCGGTCCAAACGCAAGGACCGCAAGTGAGTTGGGCTGACCGTACGCGGTGAGATTGGTTCCTTCCAGCGGGTCGACCGCTATGTCGATCTCTTCGCCTCCAGCGCCGACCTTCTCGCCGATGTAGAGCATCGGGGCTTCATCACGCTCTCCCTCACCAATCACTACTTCACCGCTGATGTCGAGCGTGTCGAAAGCCTTGCGCATGGCTTCCACGGCGGCGGCGTCCGCCGCATGCTTGTCTCCCCTGCCCATCCACCTGGCGGCTGCCAGTGCGGCGGCCTCCGTGACCTCAAGCATCTCGACGATACGCGTGCTACGCATCACTCCTCCTCCATCATCAACGACATCTATGCCCGAGCGATCCGGGCTACCGCACACACCAAAGCATGGCGGCGAAGTGCCCATCAGGGCCTCCAGGCGCAGGCAGGCTCTGAAACCACCCCTGTGAGGTCACGCAGTGCCGCCACTCCTCCGGCAGGCGTTCACCCACCGGGCTAGTCACGAACCGCGTACCGGTTTCGCTCGATAGGAAGGCCTCGATGACATCGGTATTCTCACGTTGAGTCACCGTGCACGTCGAGTACACCACGAAACCGCCGGGACGAACAAGACGAGAAGCGGTCTCGAGCATCAGTTGGCCGAGGCGTGCCAGCGTGTCGATGTCGCGGGGAGTAATCCGCCAGGTACGCTCAGGATGGCGTCGCAAAGTGCCGAGGTTGGAACATGGCGCGTCGAGAAGCACCACATCGGCAGAGGACTGTCCTCCGAGTGTCTCAATCGCACGCATGTCCGTTAGATCGGCTACTCTGGCGTCAACTCCGGGAACGCCGAGGAACGCCATCCGCTCTTGAAGCCGCTTCACCTTGCTGGCGTTGATATCAGCGGCCACGATTCGAGCGGCCGATCCGCAGCGGACGGCGTCGGCCTGCATCAGGAGTGTTTTGGTGCCTCGGCCAGTAGCGCAATCAACCGCGACTCCCCCAGGCGGTGGTGACGCCAGTGAGGCGATCACCTGAGCAGCCGCATCGACAGAGACGCACGCGCCGCGCGCCATCGCGGGAGAGCGAAGCGCCGCACGAGGTACGTCGGCTCGTACGCATCCTAGGGGCGAGCAGAGTTCCGGAGCACCGCCAACGGCTTGAAGTTCAGCCAATAGATCGTCGAGGGATCCGGCGAACGGATTGTGCGCAAGGTATGTGGGCGCGGGAGCCAGCGATGCGTTCAGGAACGCGTGTGCGGCGTCCCAGCCGATCTCTGAGACGAGCAGTTCTACGAGCCACAGCGGGTGACCCGTGGCTCGCGCAAGCGCGTCTGGCTCCCTGCGGGGATCCCCCCACGGAAAAGAGGGCGCATCGGTTGCGAGCCGCCTGAGAACCGCGTTCGTCATCCCGGCACTGGATGGCTGGATGTGCCTCGCGGACTCGACCGCCTCGTGCACCACCGCGCGCGCTGGAGTTCGAGCGAACAGAAGCTCATACGCGGCAAGGCGCAACACGTCTCGTACGGCGGGGTGAACGCGCGAGGGACGTGAAAGGTACCTGTCTAAGGCTTCGTCGAGCGTGCCCTGAGCCGACACGACTCCATAGACGAGCCGAGTGGCAAGGGCACCGTCTCTGTCGTCAAGGTGAGCCGATGCAATTGCATCGGCTATGATCGCTCCTGCCCACGCGTTACGCCGGCGAACGTCGGAAATCACCGAGCGGGCCACCTCACGCGCGGAGTCGGGTCTCACGGGCACCGTGTCCAGCTGCACGCGGCCCCGAACCGGGCACCGCGCGCGAAGCACGCACCATCCATCGATGCACGACCCGCTGGGCGGACCTCGGCCAGAGCGATCGACCCATCGGCGAATCCGGCGATTAGACGGCTTCCGTCGAAGGTGGCCTGTCCTGGTGCGAGGTGAGTGGCGGTAGCGAACGCCTTTGTGACTGTGAGAATGGTGTCTCCTACACGCAGTCGTGCAGGAGCGCTGCGGGTCGATGCGCGAACTCTTCTCAACGCCTCGTCAACCCGGTGTGTGGGATCAAGCGCGACGTCATCACGGGTGACCTTGTGTGCGTAGGTGGCATTCGCGTCGTCTTGCGGTGTCCATCTCACGCTCCCGGACTCAATGTCGCGTAGCACATCGATGAGCGCCTGGGCACCCACATCGGCGAGGACTGCGGTCAACTCATCAACCGTTGAATCACCTACTTGAACGGTGATCCGTGAGGCGTACGGTCCTGTGTCAAGGCCTTCCTCCATCCGCATGATCGAAACGCCGGTCACGCTCTTTCCGTCAAGAATCGCACGGTGAACGGGAGCCGCGCCCCGGTACTCGGGAAGGAGGGACGCGTGTACGTTGACCGCACAGTATCGCGGCACCGACAAGACCGCCGAGGGAAGGATGAGGCCATACGCCGCGACACAGATCACGTCTGGTGCCAGTGCATCAAGAAACGCGACTTCTTCATCGTCCCGCAAAGTCGCGGGCTGGCGTACCTCAAGTCCGAGTGATGCCGCAACGTCATTTACTGGCGACATGGTGATGGTTCGGCCGCGTCCAGACGGCCGATCAGGCCGTGTGTAGACGGCTTGAACCTCGTGGCGTGCCGCGAGCGAACGTAGCGATGGTACGGCGAACGCTGGTGTCCCCATGAACACTACCTTCAAGGAGATTCCTCCGATCGGCCGTCAACATGAGTCACTGGGACTGCTCGTGATAAATCTCGTTGCGGTGCCGGATGGCATCCCTGCGTGTTTGCGGATCGCAGCGGTCGAGTATCAAGACACCGTCCAGATGGTCGATCTCGTGTTGCAGGACACGGGCGAGTAACCCGTCGGCTTCGATCCGGAGCGGCTCACCCGTCAAACTGAGAGCCTCGCACGTAACCCGGCAGTTGCGGCTGATGTCGATGCCTATCCCAGGCACCGACAGACACCCTTCTTCGGTCGACTCACATTCCTCGGAGCGTTCAGTGATCACGGGGTTGCAGAGCACGACAAGCTCGTCGTCGACGTCGTAGACGATGACGCGCTTCTGGACGCCGATCTGTGTTGCGGCGAGTCCAACTCCCGGCGCATCGTACATGGCGCGCGCCATGCGTGCGACAAGGGTGGAAAGGCCGCTGTCGGCGGTTGGATCGACATCCGCCGCACGCTGCTTGAGTGCTGGGTTTGGGTGTTCGAATATCCGCATGTTCGCGGTTTCCTCCCGCGTGAATGTGTACTGGGGCAATTCGTATCAGCGCCCGCGTGGTGCAACCGCGAGCGATCTCAATGACGAAGGCTATTCTACCCCACACGCCGCCGCTTCATGAAAGGTCAAGCGGGTCGATGTCGGGCGCGACGCTCACTCCCGCGGGCGCATGAGACGAGTCGAGAGCATCGCGCACTACTCGTCCGAGCGCGTCGTCGATCCCGGCTTTCACGAGCACGTGCCAGCGGTGTCTGTCTTTGATGCGTGCGAGTGGAGCGGGAGCTGGACCGATGACCTCAAGTCTGTGATCTCGGCGGCGAAGGGCCTCAGCGATCACGCCTGCGTGCGTACGCGCAACGTCAGAATCGGTGGACGTCACGACGATGTTTGCGAGTCGCCCGTACGGAGGGAAGCCGAGCGCCTTGCGGTCGTGACTGTCAGAAGCGTAGAAGATGGATGGATCCCGGCACGCAACCGCCCTGATAGCGGGATGCTGCGGCCAGTACGTCTGGATGATCACGGTCCCTCCAGCAGCTCCACGGCCAGCCCGGCCTGCTACCTGTTCGAGTAGCTGAAACGTCCGTTCGCCCGCTCTCACATCCGGAAGGTGAAGTGTCGTGTCCGCGCTCACTACCCCGACGAGAGTGACGTCGGGGTAGTCCAGGCCCTTTGCGACCATCTGGGTGCCGACCAGCACTGCTGAGCTGTGGGACTCGAACTCCGCGAGCCGCCGCTCATGTCCACCTCGTGCCGAGGTTGTGTCAGCATCCATTCTGATGATCGGCGTGTTGGGAAGCAGCCGGGCGGCCTCCTCGGCTACGCGCTGTGTGCCAGCGCCGAAGCGCCGCAGGTATGGACTTGAGCACCGGGGACAGTCGGCTGGTATCCGGACGTGTGTGCCGCAGTGGTGGCATGCAAGCATCGGTCCAGTGTCGTGATACGTGTACGAGGTGGAACATCTGTCGCATCCGGGAACGAAACCGCACTCACGGCACAGAAGAAACGACGCGTAGCCGCGGCGATTCATGAGCAGCATCGCCTTTTCGCCACGATCAGCGACACCTGAGAGCGCATCGGCCAGACGGCGCGAGAACATCGATCGGTTCCCGGCTGCAAACTCTACGGTAAGGTCAACAACCTCCACAGCCGGTATCCGTCCTGCGCCAACCCGTTCAGGCAAGTCGACAAGCGCGCACAGGCCACGAGTGTGCGCATACAGTGATTCCATTGAAGGTGTCGCGCTTCCGCTCACAAGCACTGCGCCACGCTCGTATGCAAGCCAGCGTGCCACGTCCCGCGTCACATAGCGCGGGGATGAACCCTGCTTGTATGACGTCTCATGCTCTTCGTCGATGATGATGATCCCCAGATCCCTCACCGGTGCGAAGATGGCTGAACGCGCGCCCACCACGATGTGCGCTTCGCCTGCCACCATCCGGTCAAATTCGTCGAGACGCTCACCCGGGGTCAGCCGACTGTGCAACACGGCAACATCATCACCAAATCTCGTGCGGAATCGTCCGACCGTCTGGGGTGTGAGCGCAATCTCCGGCACGAGGACGATCGCGCCGCGGCCGGCCTGCCTTGCCTCCTCGATCGCTCGGAGATAGACCTCGGTTTTGCCTGATCCGGTCACGCCGCGAAGAAGTACCCATGATCCCGGCGAGGCCTCCGCGATCGCTGTTAGCGCTTGCAGCTGTCCTGCTGACAGAGTCTCGTGCCGCGGGGCCGGCCGGGTCGACGCCAAGGGGTCTCGGCGTCGGCGCCTCTCGGTGATGGTCACGGCGCCTGCGTCCGCAAGCCGCCTGATAGCATCGCTTACCGGACCCAGCAGGGCGGTAAGCTCTCCTGTTGTGAGCGGACCTTCGCTCAGCGCGTCGAGTAGCGCTCGTTGACGGCGGGCGTTGGGACTCGGCTCGAACTTCGATCCAGCCGCTCGCTCGACGACTCGCTCGATCACAGGCCGAACGGCGGCTTGCTTGAGCTGCCACTCCCCGTCTTTGACGTATGCGTCCGGAACCGAGCCGGGTGGCAGGAACAAGCGAACGGCATCCGCCAGCGGAGCTACGTACTCCTCGGCGATTCGAAACGCGAGTCGCGCTGCGACACTGTCGAACCGCGGGGGCGAGAGAAACGCGATGACCGGCTTACGGCGCGGTACGTCACTGTCGTTGACGATCTCGACGACGTGTCCAACGGCACGGCGCTTGCCAAACTCGACAAGCACGGCGCGGCCGACAGCGGCCTGCGCGTCGAGGTGTGACGGGATGTCGTAGTCGAACGCCGCTTCGAGCGCCCGCGCCGGTATATCGAGAACGACGCGCGCTACCCTCACGCTACACCTCTTCGCAACCCCTCGGGGCAGATACGTCAGTCGTTGAGACCGGCAGCGTCCGCGAGTGCTTGTGCACGGTCGGTGCGCTCCCAGCTGAAGTCTTTGTCAGTGCGTCCAAAGTGCCCGTACGCCGCTGTCTTGCGATAGATCGGACGGCGCAGGTCCAAATCGCGGATGATAGCACCAGGGCGCAAGTCGAACACCTCGCTCACGGCCTTTTCGATCGCGCTCGCGGGAACCTTCTCGGTGCCGAACGTCTCGACGTAGACAGAGAGCGGATGGGCGACGCCGATCGCGTAGGCGAGCTGAATCTCGCATCGCTCGGCAAGTCCTGCGGCGACCACGTTCTTCGCGACCCAGCGCGCGGCGTACGCAGCCGAGCGGTCGACCTTCGTGCAGTCCTTGCCCGAAAACGCGCCGCCGCCGTGGCGGCCCATGCCGCCGTATGTGTCCACGATGATCTTTCGCCCGGTAAGGCCCGTGTCACCCATAGGTCCGCCGATGACAAAGCGGCCAGTGGGGTTAACGAAGACCTCGGCAGCCGAGTAGTCGATGCCTTCAAGGTCAAACACCGGCTTGATCACGTGTTCGACGAGGTCTGGCTTGAGAAGTCCGTCAATATCGACACCATCGGCGTGCTGGGTCGAGATGAGGATCTTGTCTATGCTCACGGGCACGCCGTCGGAGTAGCGCACGGAAACTTGGGTCTTGCCGTCGGGGCGAAGGTAATCCAAGACCCCGCCTTTACGTACCGCTGTTAGGCGCTCGGCGAGACGGTGGGAAAGGTAGATGGGCATGGGCATGAGTTGAGTGGTCTCCGTGCACGCGTAGCCGAACATCATCCCCTGGTCACCGGCACCCACAAGATCGAGAGGATCACCGTTTATGCCGTGCTGGACCTCGAATGACTCGTCTACCCCTTGTGCGATGTCAGGGCTCTGCTCGTGGATCGCCGTGACCACACCGCACGTCTCGAAGTCGAATCCAAATTTCGCACGGGTGTATCCGATGTCGGCAATCACGCTTCGAACGATGGACGGGATGTCTACGTATGCATGCGTGCGGACCTCGCCCGAGACGACGACCAGTCCCGTCGTGACGAGAGTCTCGCACGCGACACGAACATATGCCGGATCGGCAGCGGTACCTGCAGGGGAAACGAAGCCCGACTCGGCAAGCTCGGTCTCACGGGCCAAGATCGCGTCAAGGATCGCGTCCGATATCTGGTCGCACATCTTGTCAGGGTGGCCCTCGGTTACCGACTCTGAGGTGAACAGGTACTCGCGTGCGGGCATTCGTCCTCCTTTGTGTGTCCGCGTCACCACAATCCAATGACGCACGAAAAAACCCTCGCCAGCCTTGTCGAGGGTCAATCTGGTACGCACTCTGGGTGGTACCGCGATCTTCCCTCATCTTTCAGGCGTATGCAGCGCCTGCCGAGAAGTGGCACCGTGCGTCACTTTCGACACCGGTTGCCGGGGCTTCGTTGGGCTCGGTCCCTCCACCCGCTGCGGTCGTGCGACCGCCTCTAGATGAGCATCGTCACGATAACATGAGGCTGTGTGAAATGCCTAGTGGACTCCCGGCGAGCGGCGTCAAGCGGCGTCCAGTGTCGATACATGCGTCCCTAAGTTCTCGGGTACCATGGGACCGACCAGTATCGTTTCACCGAACGAAAGGTATCCAGGTGTCCGCACCCCCACGTGTCCGATTCGCCCCGAGTCCCACCGGCCGTCTGCACATCGGCGGGGCCCGCACCGCTATCTACAATTGGGCGTACGCCCGCCGTCACCACGGGTCGCTCATCTTGAGAATCGACGACACCGATCCAGAACGTTCCCGTGAGGAGCACACCCGTCAGATTCTGGAGTCGTTGCGCTGGCTCGGCATCGACTGGGACGAAGGTCCTGACGTAGGCGGCGCGTGGGGACCGTACTTCCAGGCGCAGCGAGGCGACACCTACACTGTCGCGCTCAAGCGGCTCAAGGCCTCAAAAGCGGTCTACCCTTGCTTTTGCTCCCCGGAAGAGCTCGACGCAGCACGCGAGGCGGCTCGGGCACACGGCGGACACATCGGGTACGCCAAGACGTGCCGCGCGCTTTCGGCACAGGAGGTGAGTGAGCGAATCGCCGTCGGTACGCCCCACGCATGGCGGCTGAGAGTGCCCGACGACCGTGGTGCTGTCTCGTTCGAGGACGCGGTGCGCGGTACCAGCACCTTCGCCGCCGACGTGCTCGACGACTTCATCGTGGTCAGATCGGACGCAACACCCACCTACAACTTCGCGACCGTCGTCGACGACGCAGCCATGGAGATCACACACGTGATCCGCGGGGACGACCATCTGTCAAACACGCCCCGCCAGATACTTGTCTTCGAAGCGCTTGGAGCGGCTGTGCCTGTCTTCGCCCACTTGTCTATGATCTGGGGACCGGACGGCAAGCGCCTGTCCAAGCGTCACGGTGCGGCAAGCGTCGAGGACTACCGGGACCTCGGCTTCATTCCCGAGGCGATCGTCAACTACCTTGCCCTTCTCGGCTGGTCGCTCGATGACAGGACGACAATCATCGACCGCGAGACCTTAGTGTCCTCCTTCTCCCTCGAGCGAGTCTCAAAGAATCCGGCCGTTTTCGATGCCGAGAAGCTCGCGTGGATGAACGGCGTCTACCTTCGGGAGATGTCTGCCGAGACATTCGTCGAACATATGGTGCCAACACTTGTTGAAGCGGGTCTGATCTCAAAGGACGAGGCGGATTCCCGGCGTTCGTGGCTCATCGAGCTCGCACCACTCGTATCAGAGCGTGCAAAGCGGCTGGACGAGATCGTGCCGATGGTTGCGTTCCTGTTCTCAGACGCTGTGCAGATCGATGAGGACGCACGGATCAACGTTCTTGGAGTGGACGGGGCCACAGCCGCCCTTGACGCGGCTGCTGACGCACTGGGCACCCTCGACGAATTCACTCCTGAAGCAATTGAGGCCGCGCTCAGGTCCGTGCCCGAAGCGACGGGCGTAAAGGCAAAGATTGCGTTCCAGGCCGTCCGCGTTGCGATATCGGGATCGACCGTAAGTCTTCCGCTGTTTGAGTCGATCGCACTGCTAGGAGCTAAGTCCACGCTTGATCGAATTCGAGCCGCGTGCAACAGCCGATCGGCGGACGCGGGGAACGGCTCCATGCGGTGACTGGGTCAGAACCCGTTCGTGCCCTGTTGACAGGCCCTGTGGCCCCCCGTAATATACCTGTTCGTGCCCTTTGGCGCACAGGCGAGGTACTGGGGTATGGTGTAACTGGCAACACGTCGGATTCTGGTTCCGAAGAGTCTAGGTTCGAGCCCTAGTACCCCAGCCAGAACGGCCCGTTGGTCTAGCGGTGAGGACGCCGCCCTCTCAAGGCGGAAACCACGGGTTCGAATCCCGTACGGGCTACCAGCAACGAAAGAAGACCCCCGCTCATTAGCGGGGGTCTTCTCACGCTTCGGGGAGGCAATTGCGCGGCGGTCCTGTGGTATCCTCGTCCACCATGGATGCGAACACATCATCTCCGCCGGAGCGCTCGGATTTCATTCGCGATATCGTCGCCTCTGATCTTCGCGAGGGCCGTCACCCGAGCGTGATTACTCGCTTTCCGCCGGAGCCCAATGGCTACCTCCACATCGGCCACGCAAAGTCGATCTGTCTGAACTTCGGGATCGCAGGAGAGTTTGGCGGGGCGTGTCACCTGCGATTCGATGATACGAATCCGGTCAAAGAGGAGCAGGAGTACATCGACTCTATTGAAACGGACGTCCGCTGGCTTGGATTTGACTGGGGCAACCACCTCTACTTCGCCTCAGACTACTTCGAACAGCTCTACCAGTGGGCGCTTGCCCTCATCAGGTCTGGTAAGGCGTACGTAGACGATCTTTCCGCCGAGGAGATACGTGCCTACCGTGGAACCCTCACGGAGCCCGGGCAGGAAAGCCCATGGCGTGGCCGTACGGTGGAAGAGAACCTCGATCTGTTCGCCCGCATGCGCAACGGTGAGTTTCTGACCGGGTCGAGGGTCCTGCGGGCAAAAATCGACATGGCGTCCCCAAACATCAACCTTCGCGATCCGGTGATGTACCGGATACTCCACACGGCGCACCATCGCACAGGTGACGCCTGGTGCATCTACCCCTCGTACGACTTCGCGCATGGGCAGTCCGACGCGATCGAGCACGTCACGCACTCCATCTGCACGCTCGAGTTCCAGGACCACCGGCCGCTGTACGACTGGTTCATCGACAATCTGCCGGTCCCGTCCCGTCCCCGGCAGTACGAGTTCGCGCGCCTAAACCTAACCCACACCGTACTTTCCAAGCGCGTTTTATCTCGTCTTGTCAGTGAGGGCCACGTGCGTGGCTGGGATGATCCGCGGATGCCTACGCTCTCGGGACTGCGCCGCCGGGGATTTTCTGCCGAGGCGATCCGCGACTTCGCGGCGATGATCGGGGTCGCGAGAGCGGATAGCGTCGTCGAGGTCGAGATGCTCGAACACGCAGTGCGCGATGTGCTCAATCGCGACGCGCAGCGGCGGTTCGCCGTACTCAAGCCCCTTAAGCTCATCATCGAGAATTTCCCGGAAGGCGAGCTCGAGTACGTCGACGTCCAGAACAACCCCGAGGACCCGGATGCCGGTACACGAAGGGTTCCCTTCTCAAGGGAGCTCTGGATTGAGCACGACGACTTCATGGAAGACCCGCCCAAGCAGTTTTTTCGCCTTGCCCCTGGCCGAGAAGTGCGTCTTCGCTCGGCGTACTTCATTACTTGCACTGAGGTTGTCAAGGACGAGACGGGTCGCGTCGTAGAGCTACGGTGTACGTACGATCCGCAGACACGGGGAGGAAGTTCTCCGGATGGCAGGCGACCGAAAGCGACCCTTCACTGGCTGTCCGCGGAACATGCCATTCCGGCCGAGGTTCGCCTCTACGACCATCTGTTCACTGAGCCGTACCCTGGAAGAGATGGCAAAGATCTGCTTGAAGACCTCAACCCGTCATCAGAAACTGTCTTAAGCGGCTCCTTTGTTGAACCGGCGCTCGCTCAAGTCGAACCTGGCGTCACGGTGCAATTCGAACGCCTTGGATATTTCTGTGTTGACAGGGATTCTCAGCCGGATGCGCCAGTCTTCAACAGGACAGTTTCGCTCAAGGACACGTGGGCCAAACTGCAAGCACGCGGGCGGCAGAGCTAGGTCACCCTTCGACCCCGCATGAACCTGCTAGAATGGTTAGCGGAGTGGGTCAGGCGATCGCGCGCGCACACGATGCGCGTGAGGAAAGTCCGGACTCCACAGGGCAAGGTGCCTGCTAACGGCAGGGCGCGGTGACGCGACGGAAAGTGCCACAGAAAAGAAAACTCCCCCGCACGCGCGGGAGAAAAGCTGAAACGGTGCGGTAAGAGCGCACCAGCGTCACGGCGACGTGACGGCTTGGCAAACCCCACCTGGAGCAAGGGCGAATAGGAGCGGTTAAGGCCTGCCCGGCCGTCGCTCGGGTCAGCCCGCGTGAGGCCGTCGGCGACGGCGGTCCCAGATAGATGATCGTCCTCGACAGAATCCGGCTTACCGGCCCACTCCCCAATTGCATGAGAAGAGGCGGCCACCGTGTGGCCGCCTCTAAAATCCGGAGTGCGTATCGGCGTTCATCGCGCGAATCTAGCGCGGAATAACCCGAACCGCGTTAGGCGCGACGCGTACGATCTCGTAATCCCGTATCGTCGTGTGCCCTCTTCCCGACCAGGTCACGTTGCCAGCCCAGTCGTTCACGCGGAGCCTGTACGAGTACGTTCCGGTGCTGGTTGAGCCGTCGGCGTCGTGTGCGCCGTTCCAGGAGATGTTCGCGTTCCCGGCCGCTCGGCGCCCTTGACGCGTCGCCACGAGTTCGCCATCTGAGTTGTATACGAACAGCATGACGTGGACGTCTTTGGTGAGATTCATGTGGACGGTCATGTTGTCTTTGTAGCCCTCACGGATGATTGGATAGAACGGATCCGGCGCGTCCCGCACATCACGTATGTGCGGAATGATCTTGTCAAGATTGAAGGGCCGGGTCTGCTTGACGATGCGACCGAGCATGTCTTGAGTCTCGACAGTCAATGTATGAGCGCCGTTCCTGTACTTTCGCATGTCGAGGGCCAAGCGGTATGGAGGTTTGGTGACCGTGCCAACCGGGGCTCCATCGATCGAAAAGCGCACCCAGCGGATGCCTGCAAGGTCAGTCGCCTCGGCTTCGAAGGTGTAAAACGCCCCTATGAGAGCGTTATCCTTGGCTGGGCGGGTGATCTTCAACGTTGGCACGTCGGGATCAGAGCGAAATGTGGTGGTGGCCCACGGCCCCGGATTGGTTGCACGGTCTACGGCGCGTACCCGGATCGTGCTTGTACCGGGCGGCATGTCGTGAATCGTGACGTAGGGCTTGGTGGGCGGCAGATAGAACACCGGCTTTCCGCGTGTTTCGCCGTTGACCTGCACCTCGAAGTTCGCGGTGCCCGACAGGTCGTCGTACTGACGGTCCTCCCAGAAGACGAACGCCTGTGTTGAGGCGGTCCATGGACCGGTGGGGCCCGTGTACCGCTCCGACGGTTTCGCTGTAAGTGTCCGCACCTGCAGTGGCGCAGTGACGTCGATGCCTAAAGTGATCGGGCCGATGGTGTTGGACGACAGCACGCTTTCGTTGCCTAACGGGCCATCAGCCTCAAAACGGTATGCAAAGCTCCAGATCCCCTCAAAGGGGTGCTTCTGAGCCGCGAGCGGAACGTAGCCCCACGCCGATTCTGGTTCCAAGTACCAGTGAGATACGAGGTCCTTCTGGATATCGACGACGCCGTCCGCGGGAAATACCGTGCTCATGTCGACGCGTTCACCGCCAGGTATGACATCCCGAACGAGGAGGCTACGGTCGAATCGGTAGTGCACGTGCCGGATGTTGCCCTCGCGGGAGTGGTCGTACTCGTCCATCGCTGGAAGGTTGAGCAGGTACTTAACCGTTGTCGAATTGCCCCATCCCTGACGCCAGTTGAGGTCCGGGTTGTTCCAGTCGACCCACCCGTGGGGGTTAGTGACAAATTCGCCGAGGGGGCTCGGGATGTCGCTCACCGAACCAAAAGCGGGCTGCGGGATAAGCGACACGACCAGGAGGGCCGCGACGAACACGCTACAGACCTTGCTGCGACTAGAGTGTGACATGATCTCCCCGTTTCAGAGGCGCGCGTACACGATCCATACTACTGTATCGGCCCAGAAGCGTCACCCTTGAGCCCACGACCGTGAAGAGACGGGTGCGACGACGGCCCTACGTTTCCGAGGGAAGGAACACAAGGTGCGCTAGATCGGTCTCGATCCTTACGCGGACGTCCGGCGCGAGAAGCCGGGTGGATGACATGAGTGAATGAAAACGCAACCCGTTTTCCAGCTCTAGGGTGTAAAGCGCGCTTCCGCCGAGGAATTCGATGTCGATGATCCGCGCGATGCCGAGCGGGTCTTCGGCGATCGTGATGTCGTCGGGACGAACCATCAGTTTGCCGCTGACGCATCCGGCAGGTAATGGGGAACTCGCCAGGAACTCCCCGAGTCCCGTGATCAGCCGGTCTCCGCATACCTCGGCAGGAAGAAAGTCCACTTTTCCCGTGAACTCCGCCACAAACGCGTTGACGGGATGATGGTATACGTCATAAGCGGCCCCCACCTGTTCTAGCAGCCCATTGTTGAGCAAGCCGATGCGATCGGACAGTGAGAATGCTTCTTCCCTGTCGTGTGTGACGAGGATCGTGGTGGCACCTTGGGACTTCAGTATCTCGCGGGTCTCTTCACGAAGTGATGCCCTGAGTTCGGCGTCGAGATTCGAGAACGGCTCGTCGAGCAGCATGATCTCGGGCGCGGGAGCCAGTGAGCGCGCAAGCGCCACACGTTGTCTCTGACCTCCGGAAAGTTCGTGTGGATAGCTGGAACCCAGAGACGAGAGCCCCACAAGGCCAAGCAACTCTGTCACGCGGTGCCGCACTTCAGCTTTTGGACGCCCGTGGAGGCCGAAAGCGATGTTCTCATCGACGGTCATGTGGGGAAAGAGCGCGTAATCCTGGAAGACGATCCCAACATGCCTGCCCTCGGGTGGCGTGTGTGAGGTGGCGCTCGCTACCTCCATCCCGTCGATCAGGACCGAGCCCTCCGTCACCGTTTCTAGTCCAGCGATGAGTCGAAGGGTCGTCGTCTTTCCGCATCCCGATGGGCCGAGTAGAGAGAAGAACTCCCCCCTGCTAACCGTAAGGCTGATCCCATCGACCGCGGGAACACCGGATACGTACTCCTTGCGCACCGCGGTCAGGACCACATGTGGCGAGGAGTCAGGCGATGTTGTTGAGGGAGACTCAATCTTGTTCATGACACTACCGCTTCCTTTCATGTGTCTCGCTCGCATCAAGCAGTAGCTTGACGGGGAGAAGGCCGGTCACGACGATCGCAAGCGCTGGCAGCGCTGTGCTCGACCACAGTGACTCGGCGGCCATCTGCCACACCCAGATCGCCAGGGTGTCGTAGCCAAATGGGCGCAGGAGAACCGTTATTGGCAGCTCTTTCATGACATCGACGAAGACGAGGATCGCACCGGCGGTGATGCCAGGGATTATCAGCGGCAACTGTATGCGATAGCCAACCCGAAGCGGTCCCGCTCCCAGGGCGCGTGCCGCGAGTACCGTCTGTGGAGCGATCTTTTCCATGCTGGAGTCAATGCTACTGTGGGCAACAGCCATGAATCGAGCGGTATACGCATACACAAGCCCAACGAGGGAACCGACGAATATGAGGCCTGGAGCCACACCGAAGAGCACCTCTCCGGCACGATTGGCGGTCCTGTCGAGTGCGGCGAGAGCGAGGATGACGCCCACGCCGACTACCGCGCCTGGCATCGAGTACCCGATCGACACGAGGGCTGTCGCTGCCCGTGTGATGCCGCTAGGACGGACGCGCGAGAGCGCCGCGAATGTCAGGCCGACGAGAGCGGCGCATCCGGCGGCAAGCAAGGCAAGTGTGAGACTGTTGAGTGCAAGCTCGCCATAGGTGCGCAGTTCACCGCGCGTCGCGTCGCCGATCTCCCGGTAAGCCCAGATGAGAAGTTGAGTAGCCGGTATACCAAAGGCGATAGTCACCGTGGCGGCACACACCGAGGTCGCCCCTGCCGCACTCCATCCCTTGAGACGAGTGACTGGTATGCCGGGAATTCTGCCCTTCGACTGATGGTACGCCCGTCTGCGTCTTGAGCTGCGCTCCAGTAGCAGCAAGACAAGGGTAAACATGGCAAGCACGCCCGCGAGCTCGGACGCGGCCCCCAGGTCCATCAGTCCGTGCCAGACTCTCAACACCCCGTCCGACACGGTCGGGAAGTTGAAGTACCTCACTGTCGCGAAGTCGGCAAGCGCCTCCATTGCCGCAAGTCCGGCACCTGCCGCGATCGACGGACGGGCGAGCGGTAAAGCGACTTTGAAAAAACGCCGTGATCGGCTCGCTCCGAGCGCGCGCGCCGCCTCGAACATCGATCCGGATATCTCGTCGAATCCCGCTTTAGCGAGCAAATACACGTAGGGATAGAGAACAAGCGTCATGACGGCGATCACGCCCGCGGCTGACCTGATCTCAGGAAACGCGGCCGTCTGAACACCCGCGTCGCGTAGCGCCGATTGGAGTGGGCCCGAGCCGTCGAGCAGCGCGATGTAGATGAATCCCATGATATAGGCCGGAACCGCCATGGGGAGCACGAGCAGCCACTTGAATGTGCGGCGGCCCGGAAACTCGTACGCGGTCACGATCCAGGCGAGGCCAGTTCCCAACACGAGCGTGCCGCTGACGACGCCGGCGATGAGCAGCACGGTGTTCAGCGCCATTCTGGGGAGAATGGTCTCCCACAGGTGTGACCACACTTCGAACGTGGGTGTCAGCAGAGAACTCGCAACAACTCCCACGGGAAGGACGGCGAGACCAGCGATCAACAGCGCGACGAGAGGTGGGGCGCTGTTCGCGCCCCACCTCTTCATGATCTTTCGCGTGACTCTACCGTGACGCTCTGACATCAACCGTTCTTGCCTCTATCGCACACTACTCGTAGCCGACAGTGTTTAGTAGCTTAACCGCGTCAGCCTGAAGGCGTCCAAATTCTCCCTTGTTAAGCGGGTCGGCCTTGAACGGACCGAACTCCTGAATGATGGGATGTGCTTCAGCTTCCGGGTTGGCAGGGAACTCATGGTTGCTGCTCGCGAAGATCTCCTGTCCGGTTCCGCTCAGCCACTCAAGCAACGCAAGCGCGTTGTCGCGATTTGGTGCGTTTGCGGTAATACCGGCTCCACTGATGTTGACGTGAGCTCCACGATCATCCTGGTTCGCCCAGAACACGCGAATCGGGAAGTCGGGGTTTTCTTCAAGCAACCTGCCGAGATAGTAGTGGTTTGTGATAGCGACGTCACCCTCGCCTGCCGCCAGAGCCTCGAGGATCTTAGTATCACTGTCGATGTAGGTTGGCTGGTTCGCCACCCAACCGCGCACGATCTCCTCGGCACCTGCCGGTCCGTGCTCTGCGATGAGGCTCGAGACCAGCGATTGAGTGTAGGAGTGAGTCGAGGGACGCATGAATAGGCGGCCGTTCCACATTGGATCGGCGAGCGCCTCGTACGTCGACAGCTGCTCGGGAGTCACTCTGTCAGGGTGGTAGAGGATAGTGCGCACGCGCTGAGTGAGGCCGAACCAGCGCCCGTCAGCATCGCGCAACTCCTCGGGGATGTTGTCCCGTAGCGTTTGACTATCGATGGATTCCAGGAGTCCGTCCTCGGCGGCGAGCCAGAGGTTGCCCGCGTCGACAGCGATGTACATGTCAGCGGGCGTGTTCTCGCCCTCCGCCTTGAGGCGTTCTCTCAGAAGCGCGTCGGCACCACTGGTGAAGCGGACCTCGATGCCGGTCTCCTCCGTGAAACGCTCGAACACAGGCTCGACACCGTAGTGACGGGACGTGTAGACGTTGACAAATTTGGGTGCCTCGTCAGGGCTCTCCGCGGTTGGAGTCTGCTGCGGTTCGGCGCCACCGAGAAATCTGCCGGCCACGAAGGCCACGGCGACGAGGACCACGGCGAGGACCACGTACATACTCTGCTTGCTCATGCGTCTGCTGCCACCTTTCTGTTGAGCGTCTCGCTTGTGTAACCGGTACACAAGCGAGACATTCGTGTGTACGGTGCACACGTGTTCGTACGTGCTAAGTACAAAATGTTATGCGACAGAAGGGTGCGTGTCAAGCAAGACACGAAAGAATGACGATTACGCAGGTAGAGGCGGAATGAGGCGCGCTAGAGCAGGTGGGTGTCCTACACCGATTTCCACTGGAATGAGCCGCACGACGCGGGAGTGCTCTCCCCCTTCTTGGGACACGTGTTCAGGTAGACACATTCATCGCACGTGAGATCGGCGATATCCGATGAGCCCGGCTCGTATTGACCGGTATCGTCGGATACGCCGATCTCTTCGAGGTCGGCGAGCAAACCGGAGTCATTCTGGACGGGAGCTTGTGGTGGGCGCGTATCCTCCACACCCCCTGTGAGGTCCATCGATTCTTCAGCCGCAACAAACTCCCCGGGGTCGTTGTACGCTCCCATTATCACGGGGCGGCCAAGGGCGATCGCCTCATCGGAACCGTCGGCGCGGACGAGGTCATCGACATCACGGGCGGGTTCTTCCAGCGGGTCCGGCACGTACTCGACTATCGCAGCCGGAGTGTCGCCCACGGCGATATCATCATCGGCGCGAGCGTGTGAAGGCGGCTCGACGAGACCAGCGTTTCCGTCTACTTGAACGTCTGTCTCTGAGACATCCCACGGCCAGGCAGCTGAGTGAGTGACAGCCGAGTCTGCGGCAGGGGGCGCAGCCGGGACCGACTCTGGCGCGACGATGCCGGAGGACTCGAGGGCTCCAGCAGCCCTTCGCAGCGCGTCCGTGAGGTCTCCCACAGGCGCCATGGGTGGGGCGAGTAGCGCCGCTGCTTCTTCGGCGTCCATGTCCGGAACACCGTCCGCTGGTGCCTGAGGCGTCTCGGGCTCGAGCTGTTCGACAGTGGGCGTCTCCCACGCTCCGGCACTTGCCTCGGAAGGCGATTCCGAGCGCGCCACCGGATACGGCTGCGGGACGATGAGGACGGGCACGGCGTCATCGAGATCGGCGATAAAAAACTCCTGGGAGTCCGTAGCGGCACTTACATCCGGCAAGGCCCCCAGCGCCTCCTTGCGGGTCTCGAACGCCCGCCCGGCAAGTAGTTCGACGTCAAGACCATCACGTGAAAGCAGGATGAACGCCATCGAAGGCACCTCTCATCATTATCACACTGACCTGTCATCGCGCCTCCTATGCTAGAGGCACACGCGTATGCGGGCAACCGTCGAGCTTGGCTGATCCGCTTGGCGCTCCTTTCGCGTCTGTCCTCAGGCGCTTGAGGCGTCCAATGTTCTCCATATCCTTTATCGGCACCTCGCCTGGCATCTCGGTGAGGATACACACGTCCTCGTCGAGCGGTGCTCCCAACATAGCCGAGAACCCCTGGTATCCGATGGTGCCATCGCCTATCCAGGCGTGACGGTCGCGCTTCGACCCGAACGGATACATCGCATCGTTCGCGTGCAGCGCGCGTATCACCCCTTCGCCGCAACCTGACTCAACAGCGGCAACGAGCGCGCGCCATGCATCCGGGCTGCTTACGTCGATACCCGCAACGTGGGCGTGGCAGGTATCGATGCACACTCCGAGTAGGGGCCGAACTTCAGGTGATGCGGCCGAGAAGACCGCGGCCAAGTCAGCGACGTCACGCCCGTACGTTCCACCGGCACCAGCGGTGTTCTCTAGCAAGAGCCGGGGGGTGCGCGCGCGGTCAGCTTCTACGCTCGCCTCGGCAAATGCTGCCTCGATTGCGCTTGCTATCCGCGAAGCGGCGCTACCGCGATCACCGTAGGGATCGGTACCGAGGTGCGTGATGACAGCGTCGGCGGCGAGCAGACGTGCGCGATCGATTTCATCGGCAAGGGCTTTGATCGAACGGGAACGCGCGTCCGGCTCGACAGCGGCGAGGTTGATCAGATACGCGGTGTGAGTGAACACCGCGTGTACGCCGTACTCGGCGCGATGCTGTGCGAACGCGCGGGACGCCTCGACATCGGGGGTCTTTCCCACCCACCTGCGAGGGCTCTTTGCGAAGACTTGCACGCACTCGCAGCCGACATCGCGCGCGTAGGCGAGCGCCGCGAGCGGGCCTTGGGCCATCGAGATGTGTGCGCCGATGCGCATGTGACTCCTTTAAGACGTCGTGGGCGGGTACACTGTGAAGCAGTATGGACGAGACGTCGACACCGTGGACAGGCCGAGCGATTCTTCACCTCGACATGGACGCGTTCTTCGCCGCCGTCGAGCAGCTCGACAATCCGGCTCTGCGTGGGATGCCCGTTATCGTGGGCGGCGACCCGGCTGGCCGGGGGGTTGTTTCGACCGCTTCGTACGAGGCGCGTGCCTTTGGGGTGCGCTCTGCGATGCCTGCCTCACGCGCCGCGTCGCTGTGTCCAGGGGCGATCTGGGTCAAACCACGATTCGGGCGCTACGCGGAGCTATCCGAAGCGGTGCGTCGCATTCTCGAAGCCGAGACGCCCTATCTCGAACCGGCGTCCATCGATGAGGCGTATGCCGACATTACTCCCGGCAGAACCGGCTCGCACCCGGTTGTTGTCGCTCGCCGTATTCAGACCGCCGTGGAACGGCTTGGCGTCACCTGCTCTATCGGGCTTGCGACTTCGAAGACGGTCGCGAAGATCGCTTCTGACCATGTGAAACCACGCGGATTGACCATCGTCGCCCCCGGAACGGAGAGCGCGTTTCTCGCGCAGCTTCCGGTTCGCGCGCTTCCGGGTATCGGTGCGGTGAGCGCTGAGCGGCTCGAGCGTGCTGGTGTCACCACGCTCGGCGTACTCGGCGCACTCGATCAGCTGACAGCAGGCGAGCTTCTCGGCTCGCACGGTTCTACTATGGTTGCTCGCGCAACCGGTGTCGACGACCGTCCGGTCGCTGTGCGTCAAGGCGCGAAGTCTGTTTCCAATGAGCGGACGTTCGCTGTCGACGTGCGCGAGGCCGCCGAGATTCGATCGGCCATCATCGCACTTGCACGAAAGGTCTCGGCGCGCCTGCGTCGCAAAACATCGGCTGGACGAACGGTGACTCTGAAAGTGCGATACAGTGATTTTACGACTCGCACCGCGCAGCGTACCCTTCCGGTGGCGACTGCTGATGCCGATGAGATCGTGGCAACAGCGCTCGACTTGCTTTCTGGAGTATGGTCTCCTGGCGTCGGGATCCGGCTGCTCGGAGTTGCCGTAAGCGGGTTCGAGACGCCATCGACCCAGCTCGATTTGCTCGGCGAGGTTGTCCACCACGAGAGTCGTGAACGTGAGCGGCTCGCGCGAAGCATCGAGTCGGTCAAGGAGCGGTTTGGCGAGGACGCGATTCGCTCAGGCAGGACGATAGGTGGACGCCCGACGCCGTGAAGCCGGTGTGACAATCGGGAAGATTACGGAGGATGTCGATGGTTACTCGGATCGCGATCGCTGCCGTGCTTGTGTCAATTGTCATGATCGGCGGATGCGGGCGGGAGAACGCTCCGTCCGTCACGCAACCTTCCGGGAGTACCCAGGCCGTTGATCCCCCCGGTCTCTATGAGATCGATGAGACGACCGTACGCGCGGTAGGCATCTTGGATCGTGTCGAACTAGAGGGTGGGTTTTGGGCGGTCACGGGCGTAGCGAGTTCCGACGGTGCCGAAAGCACGGTCATCGCCGTGATCGCCAACGCTGACACAATCGAGTCGGAACTGGCCAACTTGCGGGGCTTCTACGTCGAGGTGACCGGTCGTCGTTTCGACGGTGTCTCCATTCGTATGGCAGGACCTGAGATCATCGCCGATGAGGTCCGAGCTCTCGAAGGCGTCATCGAGGGCGACGCCGAGTAGCCGGCCAAAGCCGTCCTCACCCCGCCGCTTCCCACGAGTCTTCTTCAGGCGCGCCCGCCCCGCCGAGCGCAGGACCCATCGGACCGCTCGGCACGCCGCGCCGCAGGCGCACAGGGTCTCCTGCGGCGGTGCGCACGACGTACGGCACGACCGTCTTCGCGACGATAGCCAGACCGCGCTCCGGGTTGTTTTGGAGCACGCCTTCGATGAGGTAGCAGCGATGTTTCACGATCGTCTCCCCCGCCTTGTCGAGCACATCCTCGAAGATGACGATGTCGAGCAGACCGGTGGCATCCTCGAGCGTAAGAAAGCACGTGCGCCTGCCTGAGCGCGTGCGCGGCGTTTGCGCCCGCTCGCGCACCCCGCACACGCGGACACGCGTGCGGTCGGGTGTCGCGGGCAGGTCGCGCGCGAACGTCACCCCCCGAGCGTGAAGGTCGCTTTCGGCGATTTCGAGCGGGTGACACGTGAGCGACAGGCCGAGAAGTTCAAGCTCCGCCGAGAGACGCCGCACCGGCGACCAGCCGCTTACGTGCGCGGGATCCTCGATGGGGCGCGACGGTCCCGGCGCGAGGAGCAAGACGTCGTCGGCGGCACCGCTCTCGCGCGCGACCGTGGCTTTTAGCTCGGGCAGGAGTGCGAGCATCTCGTCGCGGCCGGGTGGCGTGCCGTGCTCGCTGACCCCGAGCCCGTCGAGCGCCCCCACGCGCACGAGGCTCTCAGCCTCCGAGAGCGTGGCGCGTGTGCGCCGCAGAAAGTCGCCGAGGTCACGGAAGGGTCGCACCGCCCGCTCGCGCTCGATAGCTGAGAGCAGCCGCGCACTCATCTCGTGGATGTCGCGCAGCCCCACACGGATGGCGGCACCGTCGCGCTCGACCGCGTAGCGGGCCGCAGACGAGTTCACGTGAGGCGCGAGCAGGCCGATCCCGTGGCGGCGCGCGTCGTTGACGACGAGTCGCGGCGTGTAGAACCCCATCGGTTCGTTGTTGAGGATTGCGCACGCGAGCTCGGCTGGGAAGTAGGTGCGCAGCCACGCGCTCGCGTACGAGACGATCGCGAAGCACGCCGCGTGCGCCTTGTTGAAACCGTAGGCGGCAAACCCTTCGAGCTGGCGGAATACCTCCTCGGCAACGTCGAAGGCGACCCCGCATCCGAGTGCGCGGTCGATGAAGTGGCCGCGGATCTGCACCATCTCGGCGCGGCTGCGGCCCTTGGTCATCGCGCGGCGAAGCGAGTCCGCCTCGGCGAGGTCGAACCCGGCGACGACACGCGCGACGAGCAGCACCTGCTCCTGGTAGATGATGACACCGTAGGAGTCTGCGAGCGGCTTTGCCATCGCGGGGTGCGGGACGGTGACGGGCTCGATGCCGTGCCGGCGGCGGATGAACGGCGTGATCATCTCGGCCTCAAGCGGACCGGGGCGGAAGAGCGAGATCGCCGCGACGATGTCGTCGAAACGCTCCGCGCGCAGGCGCGTGTTGAGGTTGCGCTGGCCGCTCGACTCGAGTTGGAAGACGCCCACGGTGTCGGCGCGCGCGATGAGGTCGTAGACGCGCGGGTCGTTTGGTGTGAGCTCGAAGGGCTCGGGCACGGCCTCCTCGCCGACGCGCGCGCGGGCGAGTTCGACCGCCTCGCTGATCGCCGAGTGCATGCGCAAACCGAGGATATCCATCTTCACGAGGCCGAGCGCCTCGATGTCATCCTTATCGTACTGACTGACGACCACGCCTTTGGCCGCCCACTGGAGCGGCGTCCACGTGCAGGTGGGCTCGCGCGTGATGATGAAGCCGCCGAGATGGGTGCCGAGGTGCATCGGGCACGCGTCGAGCTGTTCGGCGATTTCGACGATACGCGCGTGGCGTGTTTCGCGAAGTGGGTGGTTCGCGCACTCGGGGTAGGTCGCGAGCACTTCGCGCAGGTGGCGCGCGGCGACCCACGGCAGGTGCCGCGAGAACGCGTTGACCTCGGCGAGCGGGTGGCCAAACGCGCGAGCGGCCGTGCGCACCGCGCTGCGTGCCGTCATGGTGTTGACGGTCGCGACCATCGCGACGTGCTCGGTGCCAAAGCGCCGGTAGATAAAGTCGATGACCTCGTCGCGCCTGGCCGAGTCGAAGTCCACGTCGATGTCGGGCATCTGGCGGCGCGCGGGGTTCAAGAAGCGCTCGAAGAGCAGGTCGTAGGCGACCGGGTCGGCGTCGGTGATGCCGAGCACGTAGGAGACGATGCTGTCGCCCGCGCTCCCCCGCCCCGAGCAGCGGATGCCGCGCTCTTTCGCGAACCGCACGATCTCATCGACGATAAGGAAGTACTCCGAGAAGCCCAGCTCATCGATGATGGCCAGTTCGCGGACGAGCCGGGCGTGCGCCTCACCGTCACCGGGCCGGTAGCGCCAGGAAAGTCCCTCGTGAGAGCGCCGGGCGAGCGCGGAGGCGGCCGTCACGCCCGCAGGGAGATCGGCCGCCGGGAAGTGGAACTCGCCGAGCCCTAAGTCGAGATCGCAGCGCTCGGCGATTTCGAGCGTGGCGTCGCACGCGTGCTCGCGGCCGGCGAACAGGCGGCGCATCTCGGCAGCGGGCTTGAGCCACAGCTCCGCGTTGGACCGCTGAAGCGGCCCGGGCAGCACGCTGCGCGAGGAGGCCGAGGCGAGTACGTCGTGGATGCGGTGCCCAGCCGGAGTGAGGTAGTGGACGTTGTTGGTAGCAACCACCGGCAGGCCGCAGCTCTCCGCGAGCGAGGAGAGCGCGGAGAGATAGCGCGGAGAGTCGGGTGCGAGCAGGTGCATGAGTTCGACGTAGAACGCTCCGGGCTCGAAGCATGCCGCGAGGCGCTCGAGTGCCGCCCGCGCACGCGCCCGCCCGCTCCCGTCCGCGAGCACCGCGGAGCCCACCTCGCCGCCGGGACACCCGCTCATGCCGATGAGCCCCGCTGAGTGGCGCGCGAGGTCATCGAGGGTGACGAGACTAGGCTCGTTTTGTGCCCGTACATGTGCGCGGGAGAGCAGGCGGCAAAGCGAGCGGTAGCCGGTGATGTCGCGCGCGAGCAGCGTGATGTGGAAGCCGCCGTAGCCCGCACCCCGCCCGAAGCCCGCAGGCGGCGGGTACGCGAGCCGCTCGCGGGGCGGCAGGTCGCACTCGGTGGCGCCCGTGCCCACACCGGCGATGCCTGCCGTCTCGACGACCACCTCCGCGCCGATGATGGGACGGATGCCCGCGGCGCGCGCCGCCTGGTAGAAACGGATGGCGCCGGAAAGCCCTTGGTGGTCGGTGAGCGCGAGCGCGTCGAAGCCCAGCTCGGCGGCGCGACCTACGAGCGCGTCGATCGACGCCGCTCCGTCGCCAAAGCTGAAGTGCGAATGCACGTGCAGATGCGTGAAGGAAGAGCCGCTCACGAAGGTTTACCGGCCGCTAATCGAACACGCTAAGGAGGAGCCAGGTCCCGTTCACGCGATCGAACGCAAGGTCATACGTGGCGCCTCTGCCGGTGAGCACGCGCCAGCACCGCATGCTCACCACATTGACAGCGTCCCACCACGCGCGCTCGACCGCCCACATCTGCACTATGCTGTCGATATCGTAGACGCGTGCGCGCCACAAAAACGCTGTCGGCGCGCGGCGCGCGGCGTCCCACGTTACGGTGACTGGCTCGATAACGCGTTTGCCGAGCCCCGCGCTCCCAGGATGTGCGAGTTCAGCTGCGCGTACGAACCACGGAGTCGTGCGCAGGTCCGTGATGACAGGCGTGCGGCCTTCTCGGCTAGAGAACAGATCGTCAGCGCGCCCCTCGGCGAGCGGTGCATATTGCTTGATAGCGGTGTTGCGACCCACGGGAGACCTCTCGACCGGAGGACCCTACTATACCGAACATGTGTTCGATATATCAAGAGGATCCTCCGGCGGTGAGAGGGTATCGCCGACCTCACGATCAGCGGCGACGAACTGTGTGCTCCCCTACGGCAAGCGGTACTTCAGCTTGAAGGCGACCAGGCACAACAGCCACCCTACGATGGTGAACGTTCCTGCGACCGCGAACGGGACGATATACGTCCCCGCCCTGTCGTAGAGAAGCGCTCCTGTCATCGGACCAAAGAACGCTGAAACACCGAACGCCGTGAAGATTCCTCCATACACGGCCCCGAGGTTCTTCGCCCCGAACGACACAGTCGCGAGGACGGGAAAGAGGCCTAGCGTGACGGCAAACCCGATACCGAGCACGAACGCGCATGCGTACAGCGTGACGGCGTTCGTCGCGACGGTGTTGAAAGCCAGGTAGGTCGCGGCGGTCACGACATAGGTCACAAGCATCACGTTGACAGGGCCAAACCGCTCCGCGACCAGACCCGCGATTGGCCTGCCAAACCCGTTTGCGAGACCAAAGAACACCATGGCGAGCGCAGCGTCAGCTGGCTCAAGACCGATGAGCTTTCCATACGGCGTCACGTGCGTCATCGCCATGAGCCCACCGAAGATGATGGCGGCGAAGCCGAGCCACAACAGGTAGAACAGCGGCGTCCGGAGGGCATCTTTAAGGGTTGTCTCCGAGCGGGACGCGAGGATGTTTACTCCGCCGTTGACCTTCGAAGCATTGCTCTGTGTGGTCGTTGGCGTCCAGTCAGGCGCCGGAAGCCTCATCAACCACGCGGCGAAGAACGTCACCGTGCTTGTCACGATCCCGAGGAGAAGGAACGTGTTTTCTATCCCGACGGTACCGATGAGTCTCGTGATCCAGGGAGCGAAAATAACCGACGCGATCCCGAATCCAACAAGTCCGAGCGTGATCGGAAACCCTGGCCGGTCCGGGAACCACTTCCTGATGGTGGGGACCGCGACACAGTACGCGAGCCCGCAGCCAAATCCTCCGATGACCCCATACGTAAACACCAGCCACCACGGGGACGCAACCGCGCCGACCTGCGAGGCAAGCAGGTATCCCACCAGGAACAGCGCACCTCCTGTTGCTGCGACCTTACGAGGTCCGTGCCGATCCTGAAGGATCCCGCCGACGATCATCGATATACTGAACACGGCCAGATAGATCGAGACGGGCAGCGCCGCCTGCGCACGAACCCAGCCAAACTGTGTCTCCAGCGGGACGATGAAGACGCCCCACGCGTATGCAATCCCACCCATCAAAGTCAGAAGCAGGCCAGCGACGGGAATCGTCCACCGGGAGAGTACATACGTAGGAGCGACGAGAACGGGTGTTGGCGTCGCGGCCTCGGCTTGAGAGACAGACATCGTGATCGTTCCTTCCCGAACGGCAAAGCGCAGCTCCAGTGTGCAGCTGTCCCGTGCCGCTCTGACTCGAGAGACCATTTCATGAGCCGACTGCCGTGCCGTCGTGTGCCTGAATACACTGCGGAGCGGAAGTCGTTGACAGAGCGTACGCAACAGGAGTGAGCAAGAGGAAGACACGTCCCGGCAGACGGTCACATGCTTCGGCCAAAGGTGCATGTGAAGCGGTTCGTGGTGATACGTGAACACTGGTTCACTCTAAGTAGCCGCTGGCCGAGGTTTCGGTACCGTTCGCCAAGCGCTACGCCAGATTAGAAGTGATGATGGTCTGTCACGATTGGGACGGGGCTACGCTTGCCACGCATCCTCACAGCTCAGGACCATCCTGACCATTAGGTTGTACGACAGGCTGCGCTTCTTGATCTGGTTGATCGTCCCTGACACGTATAGATCGAGCTTCGGAACGTAGAACAGTACCGCGCCGGATGCCCCTGAGTGCCCCACCATAAACGGCACCTTCCGAAAGATCGTGTAGTAGCGCGGGAGAGCGAACCGCATGAGGCCCACGCCGTACTCGAGCGGGGGGAATATCGGGGTCCATCGCTGCTGCATCTCATCAAGGTACTCGACTGGGAACAGATGTCCGCGCATGAACGCACGCAAAAAGACGAGGCCGTCTCCGGCGGTCGAAACCATGCCTCCGTCAGCGCGAACCGACGCCATCGCCTTGGGGATCCGCACCAGGCACGCGCCGTGCAACATCGCGGCCACACTGTCATATCGATCGATGGTTTCGCGGGTGAAGGGGTAGGTGTCGCTTAGCCCTAGCGGACTGAGGATGCGCTCAAAGAGCGCCTCCTCGTAGCTGCAACCAGTGACTGCCTCGATTACAGCGCCAAGAATCTGGAAGTTGGTGTCCGAGTAAAAGGCCTTACCAGGAGTTCCAGGTGCAAACCGCGGGATCAGTTCGCTCCTCGTGATTCGCAAGACATCGTCGAGCGTCCACGAGAAGTCCTCGCGCAACGCGTGAGTAATCTGGCTGGAACCGTCTCCCCTTCGTTGCTCGAAGTAATCCGCGATACCCGAGGTATGGCTCAGCAGCTGGCGAAGCGTGATCACACCGCTCGAATCGACCCCATTCAGGACATGGATGCCGCTCATCAGTGAATCGCCAACGTACGTGACCACCGGTACGTCGAGATCAACCGAACTCTCGTTGCGCAGCTGCATGACAAGCGCGGTCACATAGAGCTTCGTGGTGCTCGCGATGAAGTACTGCTCAGGAGAGCCAGTTGATTCCCACTGCCAGTCGAAGTTATGACTTGGCGAGGAAAGTGCGAACCGCACATCGTTCGTGTCGCTTCGAGCGTCATAGCGAGCGGCAAGCCTACCGAGCTTCGATTCAAGCGGCGCACTCTCACTGGCGCCCTTCATCGTGATGCCCCTCCATGACAGTCGAGATGCCCTCGTCGAACCTCTCATCAACTCCGCAACGCGTAACTGACCAAAGTCCCGACTCCTCTTACGGGCGGCCGGTAGCCAGCTCCACCACGATCCGCTCGGCGACATCGCGTCCCAGTGCGTGAGTGACCCCATTTACCTCGACGAGCAGCGGTCCCTTAAACGGCGCGACCTCGCTCACGATCACCTCGGTTCCCGGATACATGCCGATGGAGCCCAGGTACGTGAGCATCGCATCATCGTCTTCCGGAACTTGGAGAATACGTGTGGCGCCACCGCGGTCAACATCGCTCAGCAGGCGCCCTTCAACCTTCTTGATTGCGCCGAGCGCGTCCGGAATGGGGTGACCGTGCGGACAGAACTCGGGACTGTCGAGAAACTCTTGCAATGCGTGCAATACCCGCGGTGAGAGCGCGTGCTCGAGCGCGCATGCGTCTTCGTGAGCGTCGTCCCACTTGATACCTAGCACGTCGACGAGAAACCTCTCAGCGATACGGTGCCTTCGTATGATGTCGACCGCGATTGTGGTACCTTCGCCGGTAAGTACGACTCCGCCGTTTGACCGGGTGATCAGTCCACGCGATTCCAGTCGCTTCAGGGTCGCGGTCACCGTCGGTCCGGAGACGCCGAGTTGCTCGGCGATGGGGGTCGGGCGGACCTGACCGCGCTCTGATAGCTTGTAGATGACTTCGAGGTACTCTTCGAGTGTCGGGGTAGGCATAGCGGTCCCTCCCTTCACACGTGTGGCCGAGTCAGAGTGGTGTGTACTGACTGAATGACTTCTGTTAGGTCATTCTAAGGGATTCGGTCAGTACGTCCATAGGCCGACACGCGGTACTCGTGAGAAATTTGCCGTCTAGTCCTTGAATGGTACCGCTCGGCGTGCGTCTGCTACCGTTCGGCGTGTTCTGAAAGAAATCTTTGAAATCCTCTTGACCCTCGGTTCGCGTGCCTGTAGTGTGACAGCTGTCCCGAGAAGTCGGATCGAGCGAGTTCCGAGGGACGGCGTACCAGTAGCCGCCGGCGGGAAGCCGAGAGCAAGGGCACGACGCAAGTTGGCCTGAGCGACACGGTTTCGCAATGGAGGGAAACGGGAAGTCGTCCGGTAGGTACCACGCAGACGAGGTTTCTCGGGACACTCTTTGTTTGGCACAACTCCCCCACCCAGATACTTGCGCGCGGAGTCCGTGCCATACCCTCGCATCGCCGGTGTTACCTCCGGTACACGATTTTCGCGACCGGAGACTCCCACACCGCCACCTCCGTGACGGTCACCTCCGGACCCACACGCGCACTGAGCGCCTCGAATACGACTCGCGCGAGGTTTTCCGCTGTGGGATTGAGAGTGTCAAACGGCGTGACTTCGTTTAGGTACGCGTGGTCATACGGCTCGAGCACCGAAGCGAGATCGCTCTTCAGGCGCTTGAAGTCGTAGACAATACCAACCTCATCGAGGTGTTCGCCCCGCACGCAGACTTCGACGTCCCACGTGTGACCATGGAGCTCACGGCACTCTCCCGGGTACCCGTAAAGCGCGTGAGCCGCGTCGAAGTGCCCCTTGACGGTGAGCTCGTACACGTTGACCTCCTCAGAAGAGCGTTCCTTGTGGTCCGCGAGCATCGCCGGGCGCGTCACCCACGTCCGCCTCGGCATCCATGGCGTCGTTTGCCATTTGGTCCGCGTCACGGTTGTCCTCGCGACGCACGTGCGTGAACCGCACGCGTGTAAACCGTGAGGCGAGAGCCGAAGCCTCTAAGAAGAGAGGCTTGAGGTTCTCGTTCTTGACTCGATAGCGGCCGGTCATCTGCCGTACGATGAGTTCGCTGTCCGAGCGCACCTCGACCGAAACGCATCCCGCAGCCAGCGCGGCGGTCAGACCGCAGATGACGCCGTGGTATTCCGCTACGTTGTTGGTCGCCACGCCGAGAAATTTCCCGCCCGAAGACAGCGCTTTTCCCGTCTCGCCCACCAGGACCCACCCCGCCCCGGCCAAGCCTGGGTTGCCCCGCGCACCGCCGTCAGTGTAGATGACGCAAGCTGGACGGCCCTCACTCATCGTCAAAGCCTCGAACTACGATTAGACGCCTGCATGTCGGACACACGCCCACATCCGGCCCGCCGAGCAGCTCGTGCACTCGCTCACGTGGCAGGTCTACGCGACACGCGGTGCACATTGTGTTGTCCAGCCGCGCGGCGCCGATTCCTCCCTTGGCCGCGCGAACGGACTCGTAGCGTTCACGGAGAGCGGCGCCAAGGACCGTTGCGAGCGCGTCACGTTCTTGGCGCCGTCGCTCAAGGGTGCGCTGGAGCTCTCCTCCCTTAACACGGAACTCATCGATTAGCGCCGACTCCTGAGAGCTTAGCGCGGAAAGCGCAGCGTCGATCTTTTCCGCCTGCCCGAGGGCCTTTTCATGTCGTTCCATCGTCTGCAAGGCATCGTTTTCGAGCTTGTCCTTGCGCCGCTTGAGCGCGTCCATTTCGCGTGCCAAGTTGTGGACTTCCTTGGGGTTTGTGACTCCGCCAGAGTCGAGTACCGCCTGGACGCCGGTGATCTTTGCGTCAATCAAAGCGATCTCATCGTTGGTAGCCGCAATGGCCAGTTCGTGACGGTGGGCAAGCCCCTCCGCCTTTGCGCGCAACTGCCTGACCTGCTCGGCTTTGTGACGCAACTCGAGGATCGCGCGCTTTTCGGGAAGCTCATCGAGACGCTTCTCGTCGCGGCGGATCTCAAGGTCGTGCTCTTGCAGGTCGAGCAAGATACGCGCCTGGTGCATCCCACCATCTCCTGTCACGGTGTCCAGTACCCTGGTGCCGGGCGGTCAACAATCACGTTTGCGGAGTCGAGTCCCGGCGTTGTCCGTACCGCTTCGGCAAGTACGGGGACAAGCGGCCGCTCGGAGGCGTCGTGACCCAGCTCGATTATCGCGAGCCCGGCTTCGACGGCGCTCGCCGCGTCATGATAGCGCACCTCACCGGCAACGAGCGCTTCGGCTCCCGCCGAGAGTGCGGAATCCACGAGTGATCCCGCCGAGCCCGTTACCACCGCCACTCTCTGAACCCGGTGGTCATGCGTGCCGCGGACACGCGCCGCACAGCACGCAAGTCTTCCGGCGAGTGCGGCAAACTCCGAGAGCGTCATCGCCTGATCGAGATCGCATACGCGCCCCATCCGCGCGTCTCCGCGCGCAATCACTGCATCCGTCACGACCACGAGGGGCTCCTCGTAAGGGTGGGCGTCGCGAACAGCGGCGATCACCGACGGCGCAAGCGACCTGGGACACACCACTTCGAGGCGGGTCTCGTTCACGCTAGTGGGCGATCCGGGTGAGCCAATTGCGGGACGCGAACCATCCCTCGGAGTGAAAGATCCGGTTCCCTCGACAGAAAACGAGCATCCGTCGTATCGGCCGATTCTTCCCGCGCCAGCAGCCATCATAGCGCTTTTGACCTTTGCGAGGGCGTCGTGCGGGACGTACACCATCACAGACGACATCGGCAGCGCGGTCTGTTCGAGCGGGGCTCCACCCTCAAGACCGAGAAGTGCGGGCAGCGCGGTCGCGCCAGATGGGGCCCGGTCGAGATTGGTGTGGGCGACCACGACGGCGACACCTGCGGTCAATGCGTCGAAGAGCGGACCCGCGACGCTGGGAGTCAGGCGCTGCGGCGGGTCGAGAAACGGCGGATGGTGGGTAGCGATGACATTGGCCCCGAGCGCCAAAGCACGCGAGACGGCGCTACGAGTGAGATCGAGGGTCACGAGCACCCTTTCGCATCGTGACTCCGGATCGCCGGCGAGCAACCCGATCCGATCCCAGGACTCGGCCCACTCGGGCGGAAACGCATCGGCTACAGCGGACACGACGGATCCAACGGTGGGAACAACAGGCAAACTCGTGTGATTCACAGCGGCACCTCACGCTTCTCACGTCCGACGAAGTAGACGACGCGCGTATAGCCCGCGCGCACGAGCGCCTCGCGGACCGCATCAAGCCCAACACCGACCTCTTCGGGTGTGTGGGCGTCAGACGCGGTAGTGGCGGGGACTCCCGCTCTCGCGCACGCCGCAAGCAAGCCATGTCCAGGATAGATTTCGCTCACCGGTTTGCGCAGACCCGCGGAGGAAACTTCGATAGCCACACCCGTGCGTGCAAGCTGCGCGGCAACATCGTCGTACAGGGCAAGGGGCTCCTCGGCGGGCCTGTGACCGAACTTTTTGATGAGGTCAGGATGAGCGAGCACATCGTAGAGTCCGCTCGCGGCAGCGTCACAAAGCTCGGCAAAGTAGCGCTCCCACGCCTCGACGACGTCGCGCGAATCCCACATGTGGATGAGGTCGGGATCATCAAAGGTCCAGCCGTCGATCATGTGGACAGAGCCGAGGACGACGTCGAACTTGCGTCCTGCGAGCATGCCCTCGACGTGACCCGGGTGCGAGGGCAGCCAGTCGGCTTCGATCCCTACACACACGTGCACGCCGTCAGAGTTCGCCGCGACTTCGTGCAATTCCGCGAGATGGGTTTCGAATTCACTGATCGGCATCGCGTAGCACACTGCCGGGTCGAGGCCGGAAGGGAGCGGAAGGTGGTCGGTCAGTCCGATCACGTCGATACCGGCGATGCGGGCGGCCGCGACGTACTCCTCGGCGGTGCCTGTCGCATGACGGCATCGCCACGTGTGAGTGTGCAAGTCGATCCTCATCGCGTCTTGCTCGCCACCCCTCCTCCTACGACCGTGTCTCCCCGGTAGCATACGACAGCCTGCCCGGGTGCCACACCGGCAACCGGCATGTCGAGCTCGATACGCAGCGTGTCGACCCCATCGCCTCCACGCGGGCGCGCCGGTGTGAACGTGGCGATAGCCGAAACCGGTGCCATCCGATATCGCGTCTGTACGGTGACTTGCAGTCCTTCACGGTCAACGTCTTCGCCCAGTCCCCATACCGCGTCCGTCGCAACGACCAAGCGCTGTTCCAGGAGCGCTCTTGGCCCAACGTGCACCGTGTGTGCGGTCGCGTCGATCGCTGTGACGTAAAGCGGCTCTGACGAGGCGATTCCGAGTCCTTTTCGCTGGCCTACGGTGTAGCGGGCGATCCCGCGGTGGGAGCCGCGCACGACCCCGTGCTGATCGACGATCGGTCCTGCGGCAAGCGCATCCTTTACGCGAGCGCCTACGAACGCGGGCACTCCTGATGCGGGCACGAAGCATATCTCCTGCGAGTCGGCCCGCTCGGCGGTGGGCAGTCCCCAAGCGGCGGCTTTCGTGCGGACCTGCTCCTTGTGCATCTCCCCCACTGGGAAGACCACGTTATCGATCGCCGGGGACACGAGGCGATACAGGAAGTACGACTGGTCTTTGCCCGCGTCGGCGCCACGAGCGAGCCGCGCTTTTCCGGCGCCGTTACGTACGATTCGTGCGTAGTGTCCCGTAGCGAGCGCGTCCGCGCCGAGCGTTCTCACTCGTGCCAGGAGGACGGAAAACTTGACGTGGTCGTTACACGCGATGCAAGGGTTTGGCGTCATCCCCTGCGCGTACGCTCGTACAAACGGCTCGATAACGTGAGTCGAGAACACCTCACGCATGTTCAGCGTGTAGTGGGGCACGCCGAGCACATCACAGACACGACGCGCCGAGCGGACCGAGTCGTCTCCGCAGCACTGCCCGGGAGCGTCGCCTTCTGGCAAGAGCTGCATCGTGACACCGGTGACGTCGTGACCGGCCTCGACAAGGAGCGCCGCAGCAACCGACGAGTCAACCCCGCCACTCATCGCAACAAAAACTCTCATGGCGTGTCGGCTATCCTTCGACCTCGCACGCGTCGTCGTGATCCTCCGCGTGGGGATCGAAAGCCGGGTCGTCGTGGGCTATCGCGCCTGCCGCGATAGGCTCGCGTCCGTTGCGGACGAGAAAGTCGTCCACCGCCCTTTTCAGGCCGTCGGTCGCGAGCACGCTACAGTGCATTTTCGCAGGCGGCAGGCCGCCAAGTTCGTCGGCGACTTGCTTCTTGGTGATGGCTACCGCTTCCCCGAGCGTCATGCCACGTGCCATCTCAGTGACGATCGATGATGTGGCTATCGCCGCGCCGCATCCCAACGTCTGAAACCGGATGTCTTCGATGCGGTCATCTGCGACTTTAATCGAGATCTTCATCATGTCACCGCACACAGGGTTGCCTACCTCACCAACCCCGTCCGCGTCATCGAGTACCCCGACGTTGCGTGGATTGTTGAAGTGGTCCATGACTATGTCACTGTAGAGCACGGTACGATCCCTCTCTCTTCTGGGGTTTAGCGTTCCGGCGAACCGAACATCCGCCCATACACCGGCGACATCTCGCGAAGTCGCTTGACGATGGGCGGGAAGACCTCAAGAAAATACTCGACATCCGCGGCCGTTGTGAATCTTCCGGCCGACAAGCGCAGCGAGCCGTGGGCGAGTTCAGGAGGACATCCGATGGACAACAACACATGGCTCGGCTCCAGACTACCCGATGAGCACGCCGAGCCGGTCGACACGGCGATGCCCTTCGCGTCAAGTTGCAGTAGCATCGCCTCGCCTTCCACGCCCTTGATGATGAGGTGGGCGATGTTGGGCAGGCGCTCGGGATAAGAAGCGCTCAACTCCGTGTTCTCGAGCGTAGTGGTGATTCCTTCGACCAGGCGGTCCCTCAGAGCAGCCAAACGAGGGGACTCCTCGGCCATCTCGGCTGTCATGAACTCAGCGGCCGCGGCAAGACCGATCGCTCCCGCGACGTTTTGGGTCCCGCTTCTGCGTTTCGACTCCTGCCCGCCGCCACGAATGAGCGGGGCAAGCGGGGTGCGGCGCTTGATGTACAGCGCGCCGACACCCTTGGGCGCGTAGATCTTGTGTCCAGAAAAAGTGGCGGCGTCAACACCGAGTGCGCCGACGTCCAACGGCACCTTCCCGAGGGTCTGAGCGGCGTCGGTGTGCATGTACGCGCCACCCTCGTGCGCCACTTGGGCGATGCGGGCTATCGGCTGGAGCGTTCCGATCTCGTTGTTAGCGTGCATGACTGAAACGAGAACCGTGTCGGCGCGCATCGCGTCGCGGACATCGGCTGGATCGATGTAGCCTTCCGGACGCGGCTTGAGATAGGTCACGTCAAACCCGCGCTTCTCGAGTTCGTGCGCCGGCTCCAAAACCGCGTGGTGTTCGAATGCCGAGACAATCACGTGTCCGCCTTCTGGGCGTGCCCTGAGCGGAATGCCGAGAAGCGCCATGTTGTCGGCCTCAGTGCCGCCCGCGGTAAAGATGACCTCCCCGGGTTGCTCGGCGCCGATCACAGCTGCGAACCGCTCGCGAGCGTCCTCGAGGGCTGTGTACGCCTCCCGGCCCCGTTGATACAGACTGTTGGGATTGCCCCACTTCTCGGTGAGATACGGCATCATCGCATCGACGACGCGCGGGTCTACCGGCGTTGTTGCCGCGTAGTCCAAGTAGACATCACGAACCGCTTCCATCACGAGCCTCCCGAGTTCTTCGTGTCGCGAGCGGCGCGGGGAGCGTCAAGCCGCTCCTGGGCGCTTGCCAGCTCGGCGAGCGTAGTATTCTCAAACACTGAGCGGACCGCTTCGGTTGCACGCTCCCAGACAGCCGCCGCCGCACATGCCTCGTTCTTCCCGCACGAAGCGCCCCTGTCCCCGCCGCACACCGTGGTTTTCAGGGGTCCTTCGAGCGCTTCGACCACGTGCAGAACAGTGATCTGTGACGGATCACGAACGAGGATAAAGCCGCCCCGTGCTCCGCGGACAGCCGTGACGAGTCCGGCCTTGCGCAAGCCGGCGAATAGCTGCTCCAAGAACTTCGCCGGTATGACTTGACGCTCAGATATCTCGCGGGCGCTCACCGGGCTTACTCCACCACGGCACGCGAGATCCATCATCGCAAGCAGTCCGTACTCACTTTTGGCGGTAAGTCTCATTGACGCGGCTCCGGCACATTAATCCTTACCGATTCAGTATGATTTCTGCACGATACGCGCCGCTCACACGCGTGTCAAGGACACGCGTGAAAGGAGGATCGGGGCGGATAACGTTCAGGCGGTGGAATCGCCGGACTCGCGATTTGCGGAAGCGCTCAAGATGGAGAGCACCTCGCCGACGTCGATCCCAACGAGAGGACTCAGCAACACGAGGGCTCGAGCATGATCGATCGCCCCGCCTGCGACGAGAGTGCGAAGTTCCTGGAGATTGCCCACCGAAATTGTCCTCATCACGTCGTAGAGCCGACGGTGCCGGATGGCGACTTTGAACACGTCAGCCGCCTCCTGGGACTCTACAACAAGAAGTGCGGAGCTCTCGCTGTCAGCGGTCTCAAGCAGTCCCGCGATCTTATCTATCGCATCGGTTGCCGAGGCTACAGTGGGCACGCGTTCCACAATACGTGTGACGAGCGAGATGCCGGTAGGCGACAACCACACACCGCCTGGCGCGGTTTCAAAGCCCATGGCGCGCGCGAGCGCGTCTGCGCGGGCTCGCAATTCCGTTCTCGCACGAGTCACATCGTGGTCGTGTGGAGACTCGGGCGCAATCATGACATCCGGCAGCGCTTCGGCGAGATCTTCGCGTACCCGCCTCAGGGCGGCGGGATCGGCCAGTTCGCGCACGTCTGTGCCCAGGGCGTGTGATGCCTCCATCGTCAGCACCTCGGCAAGGCGAGGACTCCTGACCTTGAGCTCGATGCCAAAAATCTCCATCACCGTGTAGGCGTCGGAAGTCTCTTCATCGTGCGGCACACGGGAGTCTCCGAGAGCAGAGTTCACGTCTTGCGAGGTGTTCGCGGCGACGTCACGCTGGCCGGTATCGTCCATTGCGAATCTCCTATCGCCGCCACTCATCCAGAAATCTCACTCGTCGATAGTATACGACCGCACACAATCGCACACGGCCCCTTTACCGTATTGCTTCTACCGTTCGTCGAATCGAACACAGGGTCTCTTGTGTGCGCACGGTGCCTCTGATATGTTGTGACACCCGCCGCTCAGGCGGATCCCGTGCTCAACGGTCCACGGCTGACAACCACAGGGTGGTGAGAGCCCACTGGACACGGAGAAGGCCCCGCGACTGAATGGTTGCGGGGCTTTCTCGTAACCGGGCTACACGCCGAGCGCTCACGGAATCGTCTACGCGTTCAGTGTTCTCATTTGTTCGCGAGCGAGTCCATGAGACGCGCCATCTCGATAGCGCCGATCGCCGAGTCCCATCCCTTATTGCCCGACTTGGTGCCCGCCCGTTCGACCGCCTGCTCGATGGTGTCGGCGGTGATCACACCAAACAGCACAGGGACATCAGTGGCAAGCGAGGCCTGTGCTACTCCCTTGGCGACCTCGGCTGCTACGTAATCGAAGTGCGGGGTGCCCCCGCGTATGATCACGCCCAGCGCGATCACAGCGTCGTACCTGCCACTGGCGGCGAGGCGCTTGGCCACAAACGGCAGTTCGAAACCTCCGGGCACCCAGGCTACATCGATGTCTTCCGCATCGACGCCGTGGCGGTTGAGCGCATCTGCCGCGCCCGAGAGAAGGCGCGAGGACAGCAGCTCGTTGAAACGGCTGACCGCTATGCCAAACTTAAGACCGGTCCCGATCAGATCACCTTCGTAGACTGTCATGAACGCTCCTTTCGGCGGGGGGCGGATTCGTCCGCGAGTATGAGGGTATGCGCCATCTTCTCTCGCTTGGTGCGCAGGTAGGCGAGACTCTCGGGGCACGCGGGAACCTCGAGTGGAACCTGCTCGGTCACGGTAAGACCGTATCCTTCGAGTCCAATGATCTTGGTGGGGTTGTTTGTGAGCAGCCGCATTGACGTCAATCCTAAGTCGGCGAGAATCTGGGCGCCGATCCCATAATCCCGGAGGTCAGGAGCGAAGCCCAGTGCTTCGTTGGCCTCGACGGTATCGACTCCGCACTCTTGGAGCTCATAGGCTTTGAGCTTGTTCGCAAGCCCGATGCCGCGGCCCTCGTGGCCGACGATGTAGAGTATGACGCCACGCCCCTGGGACTGCACGCGGCGCATCGCTTCTTCGAGCTGGTCCCCGCAGTCGCACCTCAGACTGTGAAAGACATCGCCCGTCAGGCACTCGGAATGGACCCGGACGAGGACGTCTTCTGCTTTCGCGACATCTCCGACCACGAGAGCGACATGCGTCGAGCCGTCGAGCGTGGACGTATAACCGTGCGCGGTGAACTCGCCGTGCTTCGTGGGCAATCGGACTGTTGAGGTGCGCTCGACAAGACGCTCAGTACGCCTACGGTGACGGATGAGATCGGCGACGGTGATCATCAGCAAACCGTGTTCAGCCGCGAAGGCCTCAAGTTCGGGCACGCGGGCCATCGTGCCGCTTGCGTCCATGATCTCGCAGATGACACCTGCGGGATACAGACCCGAAAGCCGGGCGAGATCGACCGCCGCTTCTGTGTGACCGGCACGTTCGAGCACCCCGCCTGAGCGGGCGCGCAGCGGAAATATGTGACCGGGCATCGCGATGTCGTCCGCGGTAGTGGCAGGGTCGATGGCTACCCGGATCGTCTCTGCACGGTCCGGTGCCGAGATACCCGTCGTGATGCGGCCCTTTGCGCCGATCGAGACGTGAAAAGCGGTCTGCTGCGCCGATGTGTTGTCGCGGGTCATCGGCGGGATTCGCAGCTCGTCGAGGCGTTCACCTGTCATCGGCAGGCAGATCAGTCCCCTACCGTGGGTAGCCATGAAGTTGATCGCGTCAGCGGTGACCTTTTCGGCGGCCATGACGAGATCACCCTCGTTCTCGCGGTCGGCGTCGTCGACAACGATCACCATGCCTCCAGCGGCAATCTGGACTGCGGCCTCCTCAATAGAGGCGAACACATAGGTGTCGGCGGAGCGCACCCGGGTCACCTTCCGTCCGTAAGTTCGCGGAGCATGTCGCCGAGCCCGCGGCGGCCAGCGCGGGGCTCTTCGTCGTCGACACCGGCGTAGAGCGCCACGAAACGCTTCACGTACTTCGCGAGCATGTCCGCCTCGAGATTGACCGGCGTGCCTACCGTCTTGGCGCCAAGCGTCGTCGCCTGCTCGGTGTGAGGGATCACAGCCGCCGCGAAACCGTCTCTCCTCGTCTGCGCGACCGTCAGAGAGATGCCGTCGACCGCGATCGATCCCTTAGGCACGATGTAGTCCATAAGCTGCGGCGGCGCCGCGAACTGATAGACAGTTGAGTTGCCCGCCGGGTGTCGCATAACAAGCGATCCTATCGCGTCGATGTGGCCGGTCACGATGTGGCCGCCAAGACGATCTGACAACCTGAGTGCGCGCTCGAGGTTTACCTTGCCGCCTTGCCGCATGCCGCCCAGCGTGGTCTTTGACAGCGTCTCCTCGCTCACGTCGGCGATGAATGCGCCGCGAATGAACTTAATTACGGTAAGACACGCCCCATCGACAGCTATCGAGTCTCCAATCGACATATCCCGGCCAAACTCCGGCGCATACACCTCAAGCCGAGCGCCACCGGCGACCCGTTCGATCCGGGTGATGATTCCTTCAGATTCGACCAGACCAGTGAACATCGAGACTACCGACCTTCCTTTCCTGCGACACCCTCGCGCCGCTCCTTAGGTCTCCACACACTTACGGCATCAGTGCCTGCCACTCCGGATTCAACCGCGTACATAGGACGCGTGAGTCTAGAGGCCACATTCCCTACGTCTCCGAGATACATACCCGGAGCCGATACGCCTGCCATGCCGCCGGCGTGCACGATAACGAGCTCGTCAATCAAGTCCCCGTCCCACAAGGCAGTGAGCAATCTGGGGCCAGCCTCGACCAGCAAACGATCGACACCGCAGTGAGCTATCGCCTTCAAAGCGCCAGAGACACCCTCGGAGGGCAGGTATTCCAGCAGTCTGACCGTTTCGGGAGGCCCAGACACAGCGGTCCGAGCATGACACGCGAGCGCAACGGGACCGCGAGCGTCATCAAACAGCGGCACCATCGCTGGCACGTGATCGCGCGCGAGTACGATCCGCAGTGGCTGGTGCGGCGCGTCGATTCCGTCAGAGTCGCGCACCGTGAGCGTGGGCTTGTCGATCTCGGCGGTCCGCGCCCCTACGAGCACGGCGTCGGCCGCAGCGCGCAGCCGCATCGTCACCGCCAGCCCTCCGGGTCCTGTGATCTCGCTACGAATGCCATCCGCAAGCGTGAGGGCGCCGTCGAGAGATGAGGCGACCTTCACCTGGACCCATGGCAATCCCGACGCGACACGGGTGAGCCATGGGTCATTGAGCGTTTCGAATGGAGCCGGATCATCGGCGAACGTGACCTCAACACCTGCCTCAGCGAGACGTCGCGCTCCTCCCTGAGCAAGAGGTGTGGGGTCTGGCATCCCGATGAAAACGCGAGCCACGCGTGCGGCGATGAGCGCGTCTGCGCATGGTGGCGTGCGACCGTGGTGTGCGCATGGTTCGAGGGTGACGTATGCGTCCGCGCCATGCGCCATGCGGCCAGCTGATCTCAGAGCCGCGATCTCGGCATGCGGGCCGCCTTCGCTCTCGTGGTATCCCTCCCCGATGACGACGCCATCGCGTACCAAGACGCAACCCACCATCGGATTGGGAGCGGTCCTGCCGCGTCCCCGCTCGGCGAGCTGGTACGCTCGGCGAAGGTGCGGGTCAGCAACGGTCGACGACACGTCAGAAAACAGGCGCATACGCGCGTTCCTTCCTTCTCCCATCCAGACTGTTACTGTCGGCCCCGGAATTCAACCGGGTCGACCCCTTTCGGGGTTCGCGGGCTCTGACCGCCGGTGGGGACTTTCACCCCGCCCTGAAGAAAGTGCGTGCAGATTGTACTACACGATCGCCGATTCCGCCGCGTGCCGGATCTCGCGGAGAGCGCGCGCCGGATCATCGGCACAGAATACCGCGCTTCCGGACACCAGCACGCGCGCCCCCTCTGCCACGACGAGGGGCGCCGTTGCCAGGTCGATGCCTCCATCGACCTGGATAAGCGGAAAAACGCCTTCTTCGGCGCACATGTTCGCAAGCATGCGAACGCGTCGCGTCGTTCGCGGGATGAATGACTGTCCGCCAAAACCAGGGTTCACGCTCATGAGAAGCACCATGTCAACGTCGGCGATCACGTCGCGAATGTGCTCGATTGGAGTTGCGGGGTTAAGACTTACCGCCGGGTGCGCGCCAGACGCGCGGATGTGGCTCACGATCCTGTGGAGGTGCTCGCACGCCTCGACGTGCACGGTGATCCAGTCAGCGCCTGCTTCAAGATACTGATCGACGCTTACCTCGGCGTTGGAGATCATGAGGTGGACGTCGAGCGGGACGGTGGCGACGCGTTTGAGCGCCTTGACGACCGGCGGCCCGATGGTGAGGTTGGGTACGTAGTGCCCGTCCATCACGTCGACGTGAATGAAGTCCGCGCCAGCCTCTTGCACGAGGCGTACCGCCGCTCCAAGGTCGGTGAAGTCCGCCGAGAGGATCGACGGCGCCATCATGACACGTTCCGGCATGCGTGCCTCTCCTCCTCAGATGTCGATCAGGTCCATACCATGGAGCTCATCGGTCGCGTCGCGACCCATCAGCGCCGCGGCGGCGGATGCCAGGGGGGCTCCGTCGTGAACGATCGCGCGGACCTGGTGCGTGATCGGCATATCGACGCCATGCCGCACGCCGAGCTCGTCGACGGTAGCTGAGCTCACCGCACCCTCCGCGACCATATGCGTCTCGCGTTCGAACTGGGCCACCGTTCCTCCCCGCGCGATCCGCTCGCCGAGCGCCCGGTTGCGGCTGTGACGCGACGTGCACGTCGCGATGAGGTCACCCATCCCGGCCAGACCCATGTACGTGAGCGGATTGGCGCCAGCCGCCTTGCCCAGCCGACTCATCTCGGCAAGTCCTCTTGTCATGAGTGTGGCCTTGGTGTTGTCGCCAAAACCGAGGCCGTCAGACATGCCAGCCGCAACCGCGATAACGTTCTTGGACGCGCCAGCAAGCTCCACCCCCACGACGTCAAGGTTCGTGTACGCCCGAAACGATGACGTCATGAACGCCGAGCGCAAAGCGACACCGATCTTTTGATCGTACGCGGCGATGACAGTGGCAGAGGGTATCCCGACCGATACCTCCTCGGCATGGTTGGGTCCTGAGAGCACCGCAAACATCTCGCGGTGCCCGAGAACATCGGTGAGCACCTCAGTCATGCGATACAGCGAGCCGCGCTCGAGTCCCTTCGCGAGCGAGACCACCGGCGTGGACGTGTCCCAGTAGGGGCGAATCGACTCGGCGGCTTCACGGATGGACTTGGACGGCGTCGCTAACACGACCATCTCGGCATCTCGCAACGCCTGCTGGACATCGGTGGTCGCCCACACTTCCGGCGGGAGGACGACACCCGTAAGGTAGCGCGGGTTGCGGCGCACGGCGTTGAGCGCGTCGGCGACCTCAGCCGATCGAGCCCACAGTGCGGTTGATATACCCTTGCCGCCGAGGACAGATGCGATGGCCGTCCCCCACGAACCTGCGCCGATCACAGCCGCATGCTTCACTCCGCTTTCCCCTCCCGCTCCCGTACGGTCGCGACACCCTTCCCAACGCTGATTCTATCCTCTTGACCGCGAATGATGCGGCCGATGTTGGACCGGTGACGCCAGACCACAAGTGCGGCCGTTACGAGCGACAACACGATGAGCGCGGGCCGGTCACCGTAGAGGAGCACAACGAGTACCGGAAACTGGAGTGCGATGATGACGGAACCGAGACTCACAAGACGCGTGAGGTAGACGACAAGAACGAAAGACACGAATAAGACAGGCCACGCGAGCGGAGTGACGACAAGCAGCGCACCGGCGGCCGTGGCAACACCTTTACCACCAGTAAAACGCACGTACGGCGAGTACGAGTGTCCGAGCACCGCCGCAAGCATCGTGCCTAAGAGGACCCAGTCGTAAGCCGAGGGCGAGACATAGGCCGCATGGAAGAGTATCCCGAGTCCTACAGCCGCCGCTCCCTTCGCGATGTCGAGGGCGAACGTGGCAAGAGCCGCTCTCGCACCAAGGACTCGAAGCACGTTGGTGGCGCCTAAGTTTCCCGAACCGTGCTCGCGAACGTCTACGCCGTAGTAGCGTTTTCCAATGATGAGCGCGAACGGTATCGCGCCGATGAAGTACGCGGTAACCGCCCCGGCCGCGATCCGGATCGCGCCCTCATCAATCATTTCGTGTCCCTGCCCATCAGGTGTCCTTCGACTTAAACTTGAGCATGATAGGTGTGCCGGTTAAGTCGAACGCATCCCTAAGACGATTTTCCACGTAGCGTCTGAACGAGTCGTCGGCAAGCGAAGGGTGATTGGCAAAGAGCGTGAAGCCCGGTGGCTTCGTGCGTGTTTGTGTCATGTAGTTGATGCGGAGTGTTCGCGGCCCTTTGGTCACCGTGTGGCCGAACTCTCGCATCTCAGTGAGAACCCTGTTTAGGGCGCTCGTCGAGATTTCACGAGTGTACCCCTCCCACGCGGTGTCGATCGCCTGGAAGACCTTGTTGGCGCGCAAACCTGTGAGCGCGCTCACCCGCACGACGGGCGCGTAACTCACGAAGCCGAGCCGGTCAGTGAGCTGGTATTCAATCTCATCGCGCCACTCCTGACCGTCGACGATATCCCACTTGTTGAAAACGATGATCAGTCCGCAACCTCGCTCGGCTGCAAAGCGGGCGACTCGCTGGTCCTGATCGGTTATGCCCTCGGTGGCGTCGACCACGAGCAGCGCCACATCGGCCCGGTCTATCGCGCGCATCGCGCGAACAAAGCCGTAGTACTCGACGTCTTGGTCTATGCGTGCCTTACGCCGGATACCCGCGGTGTCAACAAAACGGTACGCCGTGCCGCCGCGGTCGACCAGCACGTCGAGCGTGTCTCGTGTGGTGCCTGCGGTCTCGCTCACGATCGCACGGTCTACTCCGGTCAGACGGTTGAGCAGCGAGGACTTGCCAGCGTTAGGCTTGCCTATGATCGCCACATCGATCGCGCCGCTCTCTTGATGCGGCTCAGTGTCAGGCAGAAGGGCCACCACGGCGTCTAGCAGATCACCCGTGCCGTGACCGTGAGTCGCCGAGACGGGCCACGGCTGCCCCAATCCGAGCGACCAGAACTCGTGAATCTCATCGTCACGGTTGGGGGTGTCCATCTTGTTCACCACGAGGAAGACGGGAGGTCTGGCGCGCTTGAGGAGCCGTGCGACCTCCTCGTCACCTGGAGTGACGCCAGTGGTGCCGTCGACGAGCGCGATAATGATGTCCGCCTCCCGGGTCGCGACCAACGCCTGGGCCTTGATCGACTCGGCAAACGGGTCGTTCGTGCCGGTCTCGATGCCCCCGGTGTCGATGAGCATGAACTCCCGGCCGTTCCAGTCGCCCCGGTGATAGGAGCGATCCCGGGTCACGCCGCGAGCCTCGTGGACTATTGCGTCCCCGGTCTGCGATATGCGATTGACGAGGGTCGACTTCCCAACGTTGGGTCGGCCGACGACAGCTACAATTGGCAGGGCCACGTGTTCACCAGGATTCTGGTCAAAGGGTGTGCGGTCTGGCTCGCGTCAAGTACGATCCGCGGCATTACACGATACCACGCACCCTGCGCCATCAGCACGCCGCCCGCCGCAACGCGCCGAGCAACCCTGCGGGCCGGGGATCGACGAATGCCACGTCCGTCCCATTCGTCGCGGCACGGATATCCTCAACGGTCATGTCATCGAGGGTCACGCCGTCTGCGTTAAGCATCACATCAGGGGCCACGTAGGCCGTTTGGCCGCACATCGCGTCTGCGGCGATGGCAGTAACGATGTCGGTTCCGGTAAGCAGCCCGGCGACGGTAACGTTGCCCCCGAACAGGCGATTTGGAGTGGCCAGCAAGCGCACCTTGCCAACACCGCCAACAGCTTCCAGCGCACCAGCGAGTGTGGAGGCGGCGAGCTCACCTGTCACGAGCGTCACCGACTCAGTCTCTGGCATGGCAAGGAGCGCCGACGTGAACTCCGCCTTAAGCTCGATCATCTCCTCGACAAACGCCGGAACGATGCCGATGCCGTTTTCGTACTGCGGGAAACTGTCGTACCACTCGGTACTTGGGAAGGGTGCACAGGCGTTGAGGTAGAACTCGTCAGCGAGGTATACCCACGTCACCCCGTCTTGCTGGCGCATCGCCAACTGCCAGGGCTGCACACGCTCGATCATACCGGACGCGGCGGCACGGTCTTCATACGAAGCCGAGTATCGCTCTTGGTGCGCCGTATAGCCGAGCGGGACGACACCCACCGAACGCACGCCTTCCCGCGCGGCGAGCCACGACAGTGTCGTGTCGAGCTCGTCTTGGTCGTTTACGCCTGGGACCGCAACGATCTGCACGTGGGTCTCAATACCTGCCTCCACGAGCGTATCGAACACCTCAAGGGCGCGGTCGGTCCCGCGAGCGCACACCAAACGTTCGCGAATGCGTGGAGTCACCGCGTGCAGCGAAACGTACAGCGGCGAGAGACGCCGCTGTACGATGCGTCGCACATCCGTGTCGTCCAGATTGGTCAAGGTGACGAAGTTTCCCTGAAGAAACGAGAGCCGGTAGTCGTCATCGCGCACGTAGAGCGCGCGCCGTAACCCCGGGGGCAGTTGCGACATGAAGCAGAATGCGCAGCTGTTGACGCAGGTGCGCACGCCGTCAAAGACCACCTCGGCAAACTCGATTCCCCACGCCTCTCCCGGCGCGCGAGTAAGTTCGAGACCGGTGCGCCCGTATGAATCACCTGCGGAATCGGGGCGCAGTAGCAGTAGTGAGACCGCCGGACCGTCCGTATGCCACAGCCAGTCGACAAGATCCCGAAGCAGGTGCCCGTTCGCACGATCGATGATGTCGCCGACACGTACCCCCGCGCGCGCCGCGGGAGAGCCGCGATCAACCGCGGCTACGAGTGCGCCCTGAGCGCACGCCGCGCCCATGCCGTATCGACGGCGGCCGTCCACTACGCTATCCAAGTGACTCGATGGCCGCTATCACGCCACGCATCTGCTCGCCCGGGGTCGAAGCGCCGGCCGTCACGCCAACGACGTTAGCGCCTGCAAACCAGGCGGGATCGAGCTCCTCGGCGGTCTCCACATGGTAAGTGCGCGGGTTGACCGCTGCGGATATCTCGGCGAGGCGACTCGTGTTGCCCGAGTTGTGACCGCCGACAACGACCATGACGTCGACTTCTCGAGCAAGCGTGTCGGCGGCGCTCTGGCGTTGCGTCGTGGCCGAGCAGATCGTGTTAAAGACGCGCAACTCCGAAACGCGTGGCAAGAGCGCCTCTATCACTGCCGAAAGACGCGCGGGCGGCTGTGTGGTCTGGACGACGACTCCCACTCTCCCGCGACGCATCCGTTCAGGCACCTCAGAAGGTTCCTGGACGGTGATCGCGCCGCCGCCCGCATGTGCGCGAATCCCTGCTACCTCGGGGTGGTCTGACTCACCTACGATCACGACGATGTACCCTTCGTCGTGCAAAAGCCGAGCCGCGTCGTGCGCCTTGCTGACGAACGGACACGTCGCATCGATCACGTTCAGCCCGCGCGCCTTGGCTGCGGCTATCACCGTGGGCTCGACTCCGTGCGAGCGGATGACGAGGGTTCCGTCATCGACGTCGTCAAGTTCTCGTACAACCTGAACGCCGCGCGCCTCTAGTGCGGCAACGGCCTGAGGGTTGTGTATGAGCGGGCCGAGGGTCAGTACGCGCGCGTGGCCCTCGGCGGCTTCTTGCGCAAGTCGCAACGCGCGCTCGACGCCGTAGCATACGCCCGCGTGCCGAGCCACCTTGACGTGCATCGCTATCGCTCCCTCGCCTGTGAACGCGCCGTGGCGATCGACTCCATGATAGCGGCAGTCATCGCGGATACGCGCTCCTTTCGTCCACCGGTGGCGAATGCGGCCGGATGGATGGGGGGACCGTACACGAACGTGACTCGCGGAAACCGGGGAAGCCGAGTCCCAGGCGGCATTGCCGCTTCCGTGCCTGCGATCCCTACAGGGATAACCGGCACATCTGCTCGCATCGCGATGAAGGCTACCCCCTCGTTGGCTTCTCCAAAAGAATCGTCCGCAACACGGTGCCGAGTCCCTTCAGGAAAGATGCCGACGAGTTTGCCCTCTTGAAGCAGGGTAGTGGCGTTGGAAATCGCGCTCCTGTCAGGTTCTCCGCGACGTACGGGTATCGCCCATAGCCGCGGAAGCACCCATCCCACTACTGGCACGGTCCACAGATCGGCCTTTGCCATGAAGTGGATCGGACGAGTGGCCCCACACCACAACAACACCGGGTCGAGGTAGGAAACGTGGTTGCCAGCGATGAGGGCGCCGGTCGCGGGCACGTGATGGGCGCCGATGAAACGGGTGCGGTAGATCGCAAGGACGAGCCTGGCGACAGATGCCCTGAGTATGCGCGCCATAAGCCACTTCATCGGTGTCGCTCCTCCACAAGGGAGGCGATCTTTGCGACGACTTGGGCAACCGATAGCCCGGTCGTATCGAGTTCAACGGCGTCAGCGGCGATCAAGAGCGGAGACGCGTCGCGAGTAGAGTCCGCCTCATCGCGGTTCGCGATGCCCGCGAGCACATCAGCGTTTTCTACGGCATGACCCCGGCCGGTCATCTCGGCGTGACGTCTTCTCGCTCGCTCTTGGGGAGAAGCGGTGAGGAAGACCTTAACAGCGGCGTGCGGGAAGACGACCGTGCCGACGTCGCGGCCCTCGGCGACCAACACCGGCTCGGCTGAAGCGATCTGTCTTTGACGGCTGACGAGTATGGCGCGAACGCCCGGCGTCTTTGCGACCGCGCTCACGGCGGCATCAACTTCTGGCGTGCGAATCGCGGATGTCACGTCTACGCCGTCAAGAAGCACCGCTGTCGGCAACGGGGAGCCGCCGGTGTGCTCGAAGGTGATAGTGAGTGCAGCGGACAAACGGGTGAGGGCCTCCGTGTCATCGAGGGATATCCCACTCTGGAGAGCGGCAAGGGCGACCGCCCGGTACATAGCTCCGGTATCGAGGTAGTGCGCGCCGATGGCCGTGGCGAGCATTTTGGCGACGGTCGATTTGCCCGAAGCAGCCGGGCCGTCGATCGCGACGATCATCGTGGTCCTGTCCGTCCAAAGGTGGGAAGGCCGCCGAATCATACCACGCCAGGGCGCGTGTTCTCTTGGCGTTCCCATACGCCGTCCTCTCCTACCGGTCCAGCCCCCTAAGTGCCGCGATGTCCCGCGCAAATCCTGGGTATGACACCTCAACGGCGTCGAAACGGATCACTTCAACGGGTTGCTCGGCCGCAATTCCCGCAAGCGCCCACACCATCGCGAGCCGGTGATCACCCATGCTGTCGAGCACGACCCCGCCCTTGAGTCGCGCTGGACCCCGCACGTATAGCGTGTCTTTCTCGGCGCGGGCGTCGACTCCAAGAATGCGAAGGCCATCAACAATGGCGGCAAGCCTGTCGGATTCCTTGACTCGCAACTCACCTACGCCGAGAAAGACGGTCTCGCCCTCGGCGGCGGACGCAAGGAGCGCGAGCACGGGGATCTCGTCGACGAGCGAAGGAACCTCCTCGGCGGTAACGATCGTGGGCATCAGGTGCGGCGAGTGGCGAACCGTGATGGAACCGGCGGGCTCTCCTCCGTACTCAGCGTCAGGAACCGTTGTGATCGATGCGCCCATGCGCCGCATCACCTCTATGAAGCCTGTACGGGTTGGGTTCAGGGCGACGTCATCGATGCGGACCTCGCTTCCCGGGACGAGTGCGGCGGCCACAGCTATGAACGCCGCCGAAGAGGGGTCTCCAGGGACGCGAACACAAGCGGCCGACGGTGTCACCGGACCGTCGACCCACGAGGAGTTGCTGTCCCAGTCGCTTCCCACCGTCACACCGAACGCGGGAAGCAGGCGTTCTGTGTGATCTCGCGACCGCGCAGGTTCGCGGACAACTGTGCGTCCGTTAGCACGAATACCGGCGAGCAGTATCGCTGTCTTGACCTGAGCGCTCGCGACGGGAGATTCGTACACGAGCGGTTCGAGCGTTCCACCACGGATTGTAACGGGAAGGTGTCCCCCGGTGGCTACGCACGTCGCGCCCATCAGGGCAAGCGGCCACGTGACCCTGCTCATCGGACGCCGGGAGAGCGACTCGTCGCCTATGAGCGTGACCTCGACATCCCACCCAGCCATCACGCCGAGCAACAGGCGCGCCGTAGTGCCGCTGTTCCCGCAGTCGATCGGACCTGAGGGTCGCGCGGGACCCGTTGCCCCCCATCCGGTGACCGACGCCTCAATCGAGCCATCTTGGGCCACGTGATCCTCTACGCGCGCTCCGAGCATCTGGCAGGCGTCTATGGTCGACCGGACGTCCGCACTGTCAAGAAGACCGCACAGAACCGACGTCCCTTCTGCCATTGCCGAAAAGAGCACCGCCCGGTGAGAGAGGGACTTATCACCAGGGACGCGAAGCACGCCTGAAAGCCCCTTGTCACTGGCGAAACGTGAAAAACGCATGAACCCTCACCCCTCCTTGCGGATGTCGATGGCGCCCACCCGGGGCGAGTAGCCGATCTCGACAAGTTCGGCAACGAAGGCGTCGATGTCACCCTCATCGGTCAGAACGAGGAGAAGATCCGCGCTCGCCTCCGAGCGATGATCGATCTCGATGCCCTCGATGTTGCAGCCGTGTCTGCCTGCGGCCATGGTCACCTCGGCCACTACACCTGGCCTGTCGAGCACCGGAACGGCCACCTCGGTAAGTTGCGCGGTAGCCGGAACCCACTGGGCCGGAAGCGAACGGCGGATGTCGGCAGCCTCGGCAAGCCACGCCCGCGTGGCCTCGACGTCTCCAGCTTGGAGCGCTGTTGTGAATCGCTCGAGTTGATCGCAAAACTCCCCGATCCCTGAGATGACCGCGGGAGCGTTGTCAAGACAGATGCCCGTCCACAACTCGGGACTGCCCGCCGCTACTCGAGTGGTGTCCTTGAAGCCGCCAGCCGCGAGGCGAAGGGTGTCGGATCGCCCAATCGCGTGGTGCGCGACGAGGTTTACGAGCGCCGAGGCGGCGACGTGCGGGACGTGGCTGACTATAGCGACAACGTCGTCGTGCGCGTGCGCGTCGACCGACACGACACGACAGCCAAACTGGGAGACAAGCGCGTGCACACCGCGGAATGCGGCCATGTCGGTACGCTCCGTGGGCGTCAGCACGTAGTACGCGCCTTCAAACAGGTTCGGGTCGGACGCCTCGACGCCACTACGCTCTGAACCTGCCATGGGGTGTCCACCGACAAACGATGCGCCCGATCTCAGGTAACGCTCGGCGGCATCCACGATCCCCTTCTTTGTCGATGCGACATCGGTCACGACCCCGCGGTATCCCATAGAACCGAGCCGAAGCAGCCACTCCTCTGCGCGCGCAGCGGGTGTCGCGAGCACGACAAGGTCGACCCCTTCCTCTCCGAGCCACGCTTGCGTGCCCAAACCATCCGGAAGGGACGCGGTGTCGATGACGCCGTGGTCACACGCCCACGAGAGGGCTCTCTTGTCGATGTCAATCCCCACAACTGTGGGCGGGTTATCCAAACGTTTGGCCGCGGCCGCGAACGAGCCCCCGATGAGCCCTACACCTATCACCGCTATCGAACGAAAACGCACGATCCCACCTCCCGGCACGTGATTAACGCGACTGCTTCGGTCAGCCTCCAGCATCGGCGAGATCCGAGTGTCGCTACCAGCCGCCCATAGTGTCGATGGCCGCTTGAAAGGCGGCTACCGTCGTGGCGGTGTCTTCGGGGGTACCAACCCCCACCCGCAACGCGGGCGCGGTCCCGAAGTCTCGAACGATGACCCCTTCGCAAAGGAGCGCATCGAACGCTTCGACCGGCCGGTCCGTATGCACATAGATGAAGTTTGTCTGGGACGGGACATACGGTATGCCGAGACGGTCGAAGCATGAATAGAGGTACGTCTTCTGCTCCTGATTCTCCTCTTTGCGGCGGATGACCTCGGCCTCATCGGCGAGCGAGTAAAACGCGGCGACTTGTGCCACGGTGTTGACGTTGAACGGTTCACGGAGCTTGTGTATCGCCGAGGCGAGCGGCGCGGGAACGACACCGTATCCGATACGAGCGCCCGCGAGAGAGTAGATCTTCGAGAACGTCCGCAACACCGCGATCGGGCGTTTCCCGTCGAAGTAGGCTAGGCCGTCAGGGTATTCGGGATCATCAACGAACTCAAAGTACGCCTCGTCGACAATGAGCATCACATGCGCGGGGAGACGAGTCAAAAACGCCTCAAACGACTGGCGATCATAGATCGTACCGGTGGGATTGTTGGGATTGCACAAGAACACGATGCGGGTGCGTTCGGTGATCGCGGCGGCCATCGCCTCAAGGTCATGAACCTCACCGTGAGCAAGTGGCACCTTGACTGCCGTGCCGCCGAACATCTGAGTCACCATCGGGTAGACGACAAAACTCGGCCACGCGAAAACAACCTCGTCACCTGGGCGGATGAACGCCTGGGCGATGAGACGGATGAGCTCGTTGGAACCGCTGCCAACAACGAGGTTCTCATCGGCGACAGTGAGGCGGGCGCACAGCTCACGGCGTAAAGCGCGCGCCGCGCCATCTGGATAGCGGTTGAGACGAGGCAGCACGGCCTCCATCGCTCTAATCGCCGAGGGAAACGGTCCGCACGGGTGCTCGTTGCTCGAAAGTTTGAGGATCCTGTCTTTGCCGGAGCGCTCGCGAACTTCGCTCACCCGCAAGCCAGGTGCGTACGGCACCATCGGTTCGAGCTCTGCGCGTATCGCCGTCTCCCAGTCCATGCGCTCCCCTGCGTTGCGGCGCACCCGCCTACCGTGGACTAGGATTGTGGCAGGTGCGCGAACGTGCGACAAGGCCGCGCCAGCCGCGAGATGTACGCCGCCAGGGTTACCCGATCGTGCGGAACTCCTCGACCATTCCGTGCCCGTCAAGCACGCGGATCTCGGCCACCGATCCGTTTTGTATGTGAAACGACCAGATCGCTTGGCGTGGCAGTCCAAGGAGGTGGGCTATGGCGGAACGAAACACCCCGCCGTGCGTGACGATGGCCACGCGATCGAACGCGTGAGGGACCGCATCGAGCGTTCTGGCGACGCGGTCGTATATCTCGTTGCGAGACTCTCCGCCAATGGCCACCGGCGCGTCCGGCGACGCAAAGTCAAACTGCACACCCCGCTCGGACGTCTCAGCGTACGTGAGTCCCTCGGCAAGCCCGAAGTCAAGCTCGGTGAAGCGCACATCGACGATCGGATCGACTCCGAGGCGTACGGAGGCCTGCTCGGCGACCACACGGGCGCGTCTGAGGGGACTTGTGTACAGCGCGGCAGGCCGGAACGAGACGATGTGTTCGGCGAGCAGGGTCGCCTGAATGTTCCCGCGCTCGGTAAACGGCGTGTTACCTCGGCCGACGTATCTGCCTTCCACGTTCGCGACTGTTTCGGGATGCCTGACCAGCAGGAATCGGACATCGGTACTCACGTCACCACCACCATCGTCGCTGCCAGCAAGATGAGCGCCTCTGTAACGAGTATGCTCGCGCCCATGACGTCGCCTGTCACTCCCCCGGCTCGTGTGGCAAGCACGTGTCCCACAGAAGCGGCCACAAGCACGCCAAAGAGTAACCAGCCGAGTCCGGTAGCTCCGCCGTAGTGGAGAAGTACGACACCGCAGGCGAAAAGGACACTCACCGTCCCGGCAACGCCGGCAACACGGGGACGACCGATCACGGACGAACCGAGCCCACCCGGTCGCGCAGGAACGCCGAACCAGCATGCGAACGTGGCGGAGAGGCGTCCAATAACGGGGACGATTGCCACGAAGGCGAGCTTCAGCTCGAGCGCCAAGTTCCCGGAAGCGAGAATGGTGGCGATAGCCGCGCTCTGAGCTAAGGCGACAAGAACAATCGAAACGGCGCCAAACGCGCCGATCGCGCTGTCCTTCATTATCTCGAGCCGTTCTTCGGTTGTCTCTCCTCCACCGATCCCATCCGCGGTGTCCGCGAGACCATCCCAGTGCAAGAACCTTGTGGCGAGCGCCCACGCGCCGAGGATACACGCGGCAAGCGGCCATGCGAGCGAAACGGCCACATCACCGCGCGCTTCCGCATGCACCGCCGCATTCGCGAGCACCTCCGCCAAAAGCACGATCACGCCAGCCATCACGCCGAGCAACGCTCCGGCAAGAGGGAACCACCCTGCGACATCGGGTCGCGACTCAGGTTGGAGGCGCGTGCGAAGGGGCGCGACGGTGAGCAACGTGAGCGCTAACGCTGCATCGCGAAATGGACGTGACGGCGGCGAAACTTTAGCTGCCTTCGTTTCGTTCACAAGGCGCTCACTCACTTGGCCACGAAAGCTCGCACGGCGCGGCGGTAAGATCGATCAACCTGCCGGCCACCGCGAGGTAGGCGGCATCGGCAACCCGTACGAGCGTCACACCGGCTCGGCCAAGGCAATCTCGAAACACCCGTCCGCTCGCATAGGCGGGAACCACCCCCGAGCCAACTTCGTTGGTGACAACGATCGTGTCTCCCGCTCGGCACACGACCCAAGATATCGTCTCATTGAGCGCCGCGTCGAACGCTGCTTCGAACCCGGCGGGGTCATCGTCGAGGGCTACGGGCAACTCATCCATGAGCCGTGCGGCGAGCGTACCGAGGCAGTCGATAACGAGAAGGGCGTCTGTGGGAATCTCACCGCGCCAGGTTGTCGCGTCACCCGCCTCGATGACGGCGAACTCAGGGGGCCGCAAAGCGCGATGGTGTGCAATCCGCGCGGCCATCTCCTGGTCAGAGTCCCCATCCGCGAACACGACAGTCACCACACGATCTCCCGCCGCCTGACGGGACTCCGCGAGGCGCTGGGCAGCAGCGGATTTGCCGCTACGCGCTCCTCCCGTGATCACGACGAGGGCCACACGTCACCGCCCTTCACGGTCTGGCCTGCGACGCCGTCGTGTGCTGAACTCTTCAGAAGCACGACTTCATCGGCCGTGAGAACCCGATAGGACCCAACGGCAAGATCACCAAGATGAAGCGGCCCAAACGAGATTCTCTTAAGCGAGAGAACCGTGTGGCCGATCGCCTCGAACATGCGGCGCACCTGACGGTTGCGTCCCTCCCGGATGGCGATCTCGACACACGATTGCGTACATGCGATGTCGATCGCGCGAACGCGAGCGGGCGCGGTGGGGCCGTCGTCAAGTTCGACTCCTTGACGTAGTCGCGCCAGCGCCTCCTCATCAGGAGCGCCCTGGACGCTCGCTAGATAGATCTTCTCGACGTGATAGCGCGGATGCATCAGCCAGTGCGCGAGATCGCCGTCGGTCGTGAAGAACAACAGGCCAGTCGTGTCCCGGTCAAGCCTGCCCACCGGGAAAAGGCCCGCCGGCTCGCGCGGCACGAGTCCGGCCACGGACGGACGCCCCTGCGGATCGTCCATTGTCGTGATGACACCCGCGGGCTTGTTTAACATGACGTATGTCGGCTCGGCCTCAAGCGAGACGGTTTTGCCATCGAGGGCCACGATGTCGGTAAGCGGATCGACCTTTGCGCCGAGCTGGGTCACTACCACACCGTTTACCGTGACGCGTCCGGCGGTCATGAGGTCCTCGCTCCCCCGCCGCGACGCGACACCGGCGCGCGCGAGAAATCGCTGAAGGCGCATCGGGACGATCCGCTCGGCCAAAGGGACACGCCTCCTAGTCGATTCTCATTACGTCGTCATCTTGCTCACTTGGAGACGAAAACTCTACATCTTCGGTCCCGGGTTCGTCCTCCTCCGTCACCGGCGCACCAAAGGTGGGAGTCCCAAGTCGTTCCCGTATCCGCTCTTCGACTCGGGGGTCGGGGGCGAAATCCTCAAGGGGAGGGAGGGCCGAGAGATCCTTCAAACCGAACTTCTCTAGGAAGGTTCGTGTCGTGCCAAAGAGGATCGCGTTGCCCGCGTCTGGATTGCGTCCCATCTCACGCACGAGACCCTTCTCGATCAACGACGAGATCACCGCCTCGCTGTTGACGCCGCGTACAGCGTTCACTCCAGCGCGAGTGACCGGTTGGTGGTACGCGATGACCGCGAGGGCCTCGAGCGCCGCTTGCGACAGGCGGCGGGTGTCCCACGACAAGACGTAGCGCTCGATATGATCGTGGTACGCGGGGTGCGTGTAGAGACGCCATCCTCCCGCGACTTCGCGTAGCTGAAATCCACGTTCTTCGGCCCGGTACTCTTCGGCGATCGCCGCAAGCGTCGAGGAGACGACCGCGTGCGGCACTTCGAGGATCTGAGCTATCGTGGCAGTTGAGACGGGTTCATCCGAGACGAAGAGCAACGCTTCGACCGCGCCCCTAACAACGGGATCGAGCGATTCCATCATGGCACCTCCGGGGTCCGTGCGTGCGGCGGTGACGAAGCGACCACGCCGTCTAAGCATGCGATGACAAGGATGTCGTCGAACAAGCGGTCCTGACGCAGGTCCACCCGTCCGCGCTTGTAGAGCTCGAGAATCGCCAGCAGGGTTACGACGATGGTCTCGGGTGTAGCTCCCTCACCGAGCAGCTCGGTGAAACGGGCCGAGCCCCTCGATGCGAGGGTGCGCGAAACGCTCTCCGTGTGCAGCTCGAGGCTAATGGGAGCGGCCGCGACGTGCTCCGCGTGCAGGAGGAACACTTCGCGCTTGTAGATCAGGTCCGCACAGATGACCGCGAACCCGCGAAGCGTAAAGCCGTCGAGGAAGTCCGGCATCAATCCGAGGAATCGATCTTCGAGACCAGCCTGACGCGGGTGCGTGCGACCCTCCGCTTCCATACGGGCGGCAAGCTCGGCGGCGACACTCTTGAACTGCCTGTATGCGAGCAGACGCGCTACAAGCAGTTCGCGGGCTTCCTCAGGTGAGAGGTCATCGATCTCGTCACCCGCGTAGTGTTCCTCGGCGGGGAGCAAAGCGGCCGCCTTGATCTCAAGAAGCGTCGCGGCGATGAGGAGGAAGTCGCTCGCCACATCGAGGTCGAGATCACGGAAGCGCTCCACGTACTCGAGGTACTGACCGGTAACTTCAGTGATCGAGATTGTCCGCACATCGACCTTGTGACGGCTTACGAGGTGCAGTAGCAGGTCAAACGGCCCCTCAAACGCATCAGTCTTGACCCGGTAGCCCACGAGAAAACCCTATGCGCCGTCGTCGATGCGAACAAGACGGCGGCACGCCTCGACAACCTCGCGTGTCACGGGACGCGCCTTCGCGGCGCCTGCCTCAAGCACTTCCCACGCGAATCCGGGCCGTGCCGCGAGCTCAGCGCGGCGTGCCCTGAATTCGCCGAGATACTCGATGAGATCGGCGGCCATCTTCTTCTTGTGTGCGACGCAACCGCACTCCGCGGCACGGCAGCACGCGTCCCACTCGGCAATGTCCGCCGGATCGCTCGAGACGAGCTTGTGGATCTGATGGAGCGGACAGATGTCCGGATCGCCCGGATCGGTTTTTAGCTTGCGCGCTGGATCGGTGATCATCCCGCGCACCTTGCTTTCGATCTCTTCTGCCGAGTCAGAAAGGAAGATGGCGTTGCCGTATGACTTGCTCATCTTCCTGCCGTCGGTACCGGGAACGCGCGCGCCTTCTTTGGCGATGAGCGCCTGAGGCTCGACCAGGTAGGCGCCGTAGGTGTTGTTGAAACGCCGAACCACCTCGCGCGTAAGCTCGAGATGCGGTAGCTGGTCTTCACCAACCGGCACGACATCAGCAAGCACGATCGTGATGTCTGCCGCTTGAAGGAGCGGATACATGAAAAAGCCCAAGTTGCCGAGATCCTTGTCGGTAACCTGCTCGCGCTGTTCCTTATAGCTTGGAACGCGCTCGAGCCACGGCATGGGGGTCACCATCGAGAAGTAAAGCGTAAGCTCAGCTACCTCGGGAACGTCGGACTGACGGTAGATCGTACAGCGCTGCGGATCGAGTCCGGCCGCGCACCAATCGAGCACCATCTCCTCAGTGAACCGGCGAACACGCGTCGTATCCGCCCAATCGCTCGTCAGGGCGTGCCAATCGGCGATGAAGTAAAACGCGTCGTAGTCGTCTTGGAGCGTGAGCATGTTTTGCAGGTTGCCAAACCAGTGGCCGAGGTGGAGTTTGCCCGTCGGCCTGTACCCGGTCAGTACGCGCTTCTTGGTCATCGGTTCGTCTCGCTTCTCGCTTGCGGCCGCACCGTGTGACGGCGCGCTCTCACGTCGTTGGGATTGTAGCGCAGTTGACGCGGCGCGAGGCGGCTACGAGCCGCTTTCAGAAACTAAGTCCCGTGAACAGCTCGGTTAGCGGCACGGTGGTTACTCCCATATACCAGCCGAGAGGATCGAACCCGAGAAACTCCGGAAGAAGCCAGAGGCCGGCTATGAGGATGACGAACCCGTAGCGCTCGACCTGGTCGTAGATGTCCATTCCCCGATCCGAAAGAAAGAGAGGCAACACCCGCGACCCGTCGAGCGGCGGAAGCGGGATGAGGTTGAAGAACATGAGAGCGAGATTCATGAACGCGAACATGAGCAAGACGTAGCTCACGATCCCGGCGTCGGACATGCGAAAGAGCATCCCCGCGATCGCGGCCATGATCAGGTTCGATGCCGGTCCGGCGATTCCAGTCAGGAACAAGCCTTGACGGTAGTTCTTGAACCGATTCGGGTTGATGGGAACCGGCTTGGCGTATCCAAACGCAAACCCAAAGATAGCGACCATGATTAGGGGAAGGAGCAGGGTTCCCCACGGGTCGATGTGACGCACGGGATTGAGGCTCAAACGTCCCTTGTCCTTGGCGGTCGAATCGCCAAGCAGGTACGCCATCCACCCGTGAGCGACCTCATGGATGACGATGGCGGGCACGAGCACGGCAAACCGAATGGCAATCTGGGTAAGGTCCACTGACAGGGCTCCTACTTCTCGGCGATCGGGACACCATGTCTCTCGGTCGCGCGGGACACAAGGCGTCGCAGATGGGCAAGCTCGTCGTCCCTGCCAACGACGATTCCGTCGAGCCGGGCGTTGAGCGCTTGCGCGAGTATACCCGAGAACACCGCCGATGGCGGCAGTCCCATCTCTATGAGATCCGCGCCACTCACGCCAGGCTTGAGCCGCGCCAAAACGCGAACAAACCGCTCGATACGCTCCCGTGCCAGCGTGCCTCCCACGCCCCACAGGTACACGAGCGCTTCGTCAGGGACCGGTTCGAGCAATCGGTAGAGTCGCGAGTCACGCATCTTGCGGCGATCTTTGAGCCGCCTTCCAAGAAAGTCGGCCCTCTCGGCAAGCTCAAGCGCGGGAAGGCCGTACTCTCGGCCGAACCTCATGTACTTGAGCCATCGCTCTGCGTTCTGACGTCCGCAGCCAGCGACGAGCGAGGCGACGAGCGCGACACGGCGGCGGGGCGTCTTGCTGAAGGCGTCAGCGACCGCGCGATACGCGCGCTCAGTGGCGTACAACCCGTCGATCACCCGGTGACTCTCGGTCCCGTCAGGCACAAACACGCCGAGTACCCCGAGATCATCGAGGCGCACGAACACGGTTGCTGGAGAGTCCTCATCGATGATGTCAAGCATCTCCTCGCGGATCCGCGCGCCCGAGACTTCATCGATCACGCCCATCTCAACCGTACGACGGGCGAGCTCCTCGGTCGCTCCGTCCATCTTGAATCCGAAGCGCTCCTCAAAGCGGGCCGCGCGCAGCACGCGTGTGGGGTCTTCGACAAAGGAAAGCGAGTGTAATACGCGCAGCGTTTTGCGCTCCAGATCGCGCAAACCGCCAAACGGGTCGGCGATGGCCCCGAAACACTCGGCGTTCACGCACGCCGCGATCGCGTTTACCGTGAAGTCGCGCCGGAACAGGTCTTGCCTGAGCGAGGACCGCTCTACCGTTGGCAGCGCACCGGGACGCGTGTAGTACTCGGTGCGAGCGCTCGTCACATCCACGTACAGGCGCTTGGACACCACGACAACCGCAGTACCGAAGCGCCGGTGTATTTTCACCCGCGCACCGAGACGCGCCGCGGCCTCCTGCGCGAAGGTGACGCCATCGCCTTCGACGACTACGTCGATGTCGAGGTTTTGGCGGCCGAGCAACATGTCTCTGACGAACCCACCTACAGCGTGTACGCGAACACCTCGCTCGTCTCCCAGACGGCCGAGGACACGCAGCGAACCGGTCGCCTCTTCGGGCAACAACGATTCGATTGAGGACAGGAAGCGCTGCGTCGAGCGGGCGCGAGCCTGCGGAACCCGGCGGTCGAGATACTCCTCCCCATGCTCAGCGCGCAAAAGGTCTTTGCGGGTGACGATACCGATGATGTCGCCGTCAGCGACAACCGGCAGACGTCCGATGCCCTTGGTCGCAAGGAGCCGCTCGATGGAGACAAGATCAGCGTCGGGATGGATTGTCACGATGTCCCGTGCCATGAAACCGCGCACAGGCGCGTGTGAGAGGTTGTGGCGCGCTGCCTTGTCGACGTCCTTCCGAGTGACGATGCCAACGATCGTCGCATCCTCAAGCACGGGCAACCCGCCGTGTCCCCACCGCGACATGATCTCGAACGCCTCGGCCATGGTTGCGCCAGGAGGCACGAACCTTACCGGGCTTGAAGCGATGTCCTTGGCTCGCAGCGGAGGTCTGACGCAAGCGTGCAGCGCCTCACGGATCCGCTCAATCGCTTCGGCGACCGGCACGTCGCGCATAGCCGCGGAGGCCGCCTGCGGATGTCCGCCGCCGCCGATCCGAGCCATCACCTCGCCAACATCGACCCCGTGGACCCTGCTGCGCGCCACCACCTGCACGCGCTCGGCCATACCCACTATCGCGATCGCCACCCGGTGTCCCATGTCTTCGACGATGTAGTGAGTGAGCACGCTCGCCGAGTCCACGTACTCCTCGGCGTGGGCGGTGCCTACCGCAATCCGTTGACCGTTCACATCCCACACCTGAAGTGAAGCGGTGAGCTGGTCGAGCAGCGCGCTTTGCTGCGGGTCGAGGGTGCGCATGAGGAACTGGTTGAGCACCTCCATGTCGGCGCCAGCGGCCATCAGATAGGCGACGGCCTCCGCGTCGTAGGCCGTGGCATTGGGGTAGGTGAGCGATCCGGTGTCCTCGTGGATGCCGAGAAGCAGTAAGGAAGCTTCCAGTGGGGCAAGCGCTATGGCCTGCCGGTGGATCTCGTGCACGAGTATCGAAGTCGTGGCGCCAACTTCAAGACTGCGATCGTCCACCCCTTCAAGATCGCCTTCAGCGGGCGGATGATGGTCGTAGACGATGACATCTACCCCTGGCCTGAGCGCTACCTTCCCCAGCTCACCAATCCGCGCGGGATCGCGCGTGTCGACGACGATGAGACGCTCGACCGCCCCGAGATCAAGTCCGCGCAAATCGACGAAGTCGAGAAAGTCCTCGTGCAAGTTGTGAAACGCACGCACGTTGGCGTTTTGGGTGCCGAGAAACACGCCGCGAGACCCCGGGAAGAGCTTCGCGGCCGCGACCGTCGCGGCGTATGCGTCGAAATCCGGGTTTGCGTGTCCCACCACGAGTTGCACGGTACGGCTCCTACCCCTTAAGAAAGAGCGGTGGCGGCTCGGTCCTCACATCGCTGATGGTGATCGCCGAGAGCAGCATCGCTTCAGCCTCAGCGCACCGAGCGTCCGTCGCGGCGTGTACGGTCGCGATACGCTCGCCGCGCTCGACCGCATCTCCGATGCGTGGCTCAAGCACGAGCCCCGCAGCCGGGTCGATCACGTCCGTGGGGGTCGCCCGGCCTGCGCCCGCGAGCATCGCCGCACGACCGATCGCCTCGGCGTTTGTGGCTGTCACGTATCCGGCGCGTGTCGCGCGGACCTCGTGCGTCACCCATGCGCGAGGCAGGCGTTCCGGGTTCTCAACGATGTAGGGATCACCGCCCTGAGCCGCAATCCAGCGCGTCATCACTCGAACGCCTTCACCGGATCGCAGTGCGCGCTCGGCCATGGCGCGTCCCTCGCGCTCATCGGCTGCCACACCGCCGAGCAGGGCCATCTTGCCCGTCAACGCAAGGCATACCTCGGTCAGGTCCGGCGGTCCCTCACCTTTGAGCGTCCTTATCGCTTCAGCGACTTCAAGCGCGTTACCCACCGCCGTGCCAAGCGGCTGATCCATCCCGGTCATCACCGAGTGTACCTGCTTGCCAAGTGCCTCTCCTGTGCGCACGAGCGCATCCGCGAGCGCCTCGGCGTCTTTGATCGTCTTCATGAAGGCGCCCGACCCGACCTTCACGTCGAGAAGGATCGCATCGGCCCCACCCGCTATCTTCTTAGAGATGATCGAGCCCACGATAAGCGGGATGGACGGCACTGTCGCGGTGACATCCCGGAGGGCGTACATCTTCTTGTCGGCCGGGTCGATGTCGGGCGATTGAGCAATGACGGCTATTCCAACCTCACGCACCTGCTCGATGAACTCCTCGGCGTCAAGTTCGACACGCATCCCGGGTATCGCCTCGAGTTTGTCGAGGGTACCTCCCGTGTGCCCAAGTCCGCGCCCGCTCATCTTGGCGACAGGAACGCCGAGAGCAGCGACGAGCGGGGCGACCACCAGGGTTGTCGTATCGGCCACACCCCCCGTCGAGTGCTTGTCGACCTTCACACCGTGAATCTCCGAAAGGTCGACCACGCGCCCCGAGCGCACCATCGCACCGGTCAGCGCTACGGTCTCATCGGCGGTAAGCCCGTTCAAGAGCGCGGCCATTAGCCACGCGCTCATCTGGTAGTCGGGCATCTGGCCTGTCGCAAACGCCGAGACGATCCGCTCAATCTGCTCGGGAGTGTGTTCCGCGCCGTCACGCTTTGATGCGATGAGCTGCTCGAACGTCACGATGCTCCTTTCGTGTCGGGCGCGTGCAGCACGTCGGCGAGAAACGATCTCCCGCGCCCGCACGCGCCCGCAAGACCGTAAAAGTCGAGCACTGTCTCACCGACGTCGGAAAACGTCGACCTCACCCCTAGGTCGACACCGGAATCGACACCCTTGACCTTGGCGATAACTGGAGTGTACTCCCGGCTGTGGTCGGTTGACGGCATGGTCGGGTCACACCCGTGATCGGCGGTGATTATGAGCAGGTCGCCGTCGATCATCGCGTCAAGGAGCTCGGGGATCCTTGCATCGACCGCTTCGAGGCCGCGAGCGTAGCCCTCGGCGTCGTTGCGGTGTCCCCAGATCATGTCGAAGTCAACAAGGTTGGCAAAGACAAAACCCGGGGTGAGAGACGCGACGCGCTCGATGAGGTTGTCGAATCCGTGCATGTTGTCCTCAGAATGAGGGCTTTCGCATATCCCCTGCCACGCGAAGATCTCCCCTATCTTGCCGATCCCGTACGACACGATTCCTCTATCAGCGAGGCGATCGAGGACGGTGGGCTCGAAGGGCGCCACCGCGAAGTCCCGGCGGCGGTGAGTCCGCACATAGGCGCCTGCCGGATCAGGCCCGATGAAGGGTCGTGCGATGACGCGTCCAACCGCGTGTTCACCCACGCACACCGCTTCTCGAGCGATAGAACACATCTCGTAGAGCCGCTCGACGCTGATCACATCCTCGTGCGCGGCAATCTGGAAGACTGAGTCGGCCGATGTGTAGACGATCGGCTTGCCTGTCCTCACGTGTTCATCGCCAAGCTCTTGTATGATCGCCGTCCCGCTGGCCGGAGTGTTGCCGAGCCACCCTTCCCCGGTCTCACGTGTGAAGGCGTCCATCACCGCGACTGGAAAACCTTGCGGGTACGTGGGAAACGGCTGCGTGAGGTGGAGTCCCATCATCTCCCAATGACCCGTGGTGGTGTCTTTGCCCGCACTCGCCTCAGCGTTGCGTCCCCACGACGCGAGTGCCCTTGAACGCCGCGGCACGCCAAGAATCTCTGTCACGTTGCCAAGCCCCATCGCGCCGAGGTTAGGCATGTTGAGCCCGCCTGCCGCGCGAGCGGTGTTCGCAAGCGTGTTCGCGCCTTCATCTCCGTAGAGGTGAGCGTCGGGCAACGCGCCGACGCCCACGCTGTCGAGCACGAGCACGACCGCGCGCGGGTCTCTTCGCACTGTCACATCACAACCCTTGCTACCTCAGCAAGACTCGTGTGCCCGGCCGCAACCTTGTCGAGCGCGTCCCTGCGCAACGTGACCATCCCCCTCTTTATCGCAAGAGTCCGAAGCTGGTCAGCGGGAGCATTCGTCATGAAGAGCCGGGTCAGGCTCTCATCGATGTGCATGACCTCGAAGAGTCCCATTCGCCCGCGGTATCCGGAGTCCCCGCACTGTGCGCAGCCCACCGGTTCGTACACAGTGAGGTCAGCGGCCTCCCGCTTGTCAAAGCCGGCGGCCGCGATCTCCGCCGCATCGAGCTTCACCGGGCGCTTGCACGCCTCGCAAAGCTTACGCGCGAGTCGCTGAGCGATCACGCCGAGAAGGGACGAGCCGGTGATGTAAGTGGGCACGCCCATGTCGACAAGGCGCGTCAGCGCCGAGGGCGCATCGTTGGTGTGGATCGACGAGAGGACGAGGTGCCCGGTAAGCGCCGCCCGGATGGCGATCTCAGCTGTCTCTGGATCCCTGATCTCACCGACCATCACGATGTCGGGATCGGAGCGCAGCACCGTCCTAAGACCGCTCGCGAAGGTCAGTCCGATCTTGGTGTTGACGCCAATCTGTGTGACGCCAGTCATCTGGTACTCGACCGGTTCTTCGATCGTGATGATCTTGCGCGACGGGTCGTTGAGCTTCTGGAGCGCGGCGTACATCGTCGTGGACTTGCCCGAACCGGTGGGACCAGAGACAAGGAGGGCACCGTACGGACGGGTGAGGAGGTCAGAGAGTGTTTCGAGGTGGGTGGTGTTCATTCCGAGGTCGGTCAGGGAGTGAAACGAGAACTCGGCGTTGAGTATGCGTATGACGAGACTCTCACCAAAGGGCGTTGGAACGCCTGCGACACGCAAGTCGATCGGACGTTCTTCGATCCTGAGCGCGATCTTGCCGTCTTGGGGCCGGCGACGCTCCGCGATGTCCATCTCGGCCATGATCTTGATCCGGCTTGTAATCCCCGCACGCGCCGCCAGCGGGAGCGACATGACCTCGTGGAGCACACCGTCGACCCGGTAGCGGACTCGAACACCGCTTATCCCTGGCTCGATGTGTATGTCGCTCGCCCGCTCGAGTACCGCCTCTCGTATAAGCTGGTTGACGAGACGGACGATCGGAACGTCCTCCCCGCCAACAAGGACCTGCGTGTCCGCCTCGGCCCTCACCGATTCGGCGTCCTCGACTGCGTCCACCACGCCCTGGAACGCGTCTGCGGCCGAGATGTACTTCTCTATCGCGTAGCGGATGTGGGATGGAGACGCAACGACGGGAACGACGCGATACCCTGTCCGGACCTCCACCTCGTCAGCGGTCTCGATGTCGAGGGGGTCCGCCATCGCGAGCACGAGCGCGCCGTCGCGCAACTCGATGGGGACAACGTGCCGCATGAGCGCAACACGTGCGGGCAGGAGGCTCGCGGCCGAGCGGTCTACCCGGTACGTGGTGAGGTCAACGTACTCGTACCCTTTCTGAAGAGCGAGCGTGTCAGCGATCTGTTCCTCGCTCGCCACGCCCATGTCGACGAGGATCTGGCCAAGCTTCCCGCCAAGTCTGAGCTGCTCGGCAAGCGCGGCGCTCATGTCCTCCATCGAAACGAGGCCCGAGTTCACGAGGATCTCGCCGAGTCTCTCACGTGTGTACGTCACCTAGGCCGTCACCCCCGCCACCGGACGACACTCAGTATCCACTCGATTAACAGGAGCGCCACGGCGGTGATCGCCGCGTCGGAGTCGAAAACGCCGCCGTACGGAGTACGCGGCGAGGTGACGCCCAGCGGTGGGGTCACGTACTCCGTCAGCTCCACGACCACACTTCCCAGGTCGGTCGCGGCAAGCACTCCAAAGAACGCGATCACGACTCGCGCGATAAGTGCGATCGCGAGGAGTAAAACCACGTTGGCGGCGATGTTTAGAATCGTGCGGGTGGCGCCATCAACGCTCACAGGCCCTCGTCTCGTTCACGGGTCACGTGTGTCTACGCCGATTATGCGGGTTGCGAGGACGTGTGACCACCTCGCTCGAAGGGCGTACGCCGATTAACGAATGCTGTCGGAGATGATCCGGCCGAGCATACTCTCGGCAATCACCTGAGGCGGCGGGAGCGGCCCCTCTATCAGCATTCGAGCCGACTCGATCCGGTCCTCGCGGTAATCAGGTAGCGACTCCAGGTGTTTTTGAAGACGCTCAAGTAGCTGGGGGGATATCTCGCGCGACGCTTGTGTGTCCCGTGCGCCAGACGATGTTTGCAGGTAGCGGGCGGCGTGCCCGACTTGTTCGCGTGAAATTTTCATACTGTGGTACGTATCGGCTTTGCGCAGTAACTTCTTGACCCTTAACCCGTATGAATATCTTATGAATCGGATGGTTTTTCATCGTCAGCGGGCTGGGTGTCTGGAGTAGAGCCGCACGGCTTGAGCGATGTGCTCAGAAAAGGTTGAGCCCCAAGGCCGGCACCTTGAGGCTCAGGGGTAAGGGGTTGCATTCGCATGCAACACAACGACATTGTAATGCGACACTCCGGCAGGTGCAAGGAAAATTTCGTGAAACTGAGCGCGAACCGCTGGGGAAATTGCCACTTCAAAACCTATTTCAGTCAGACAAATGTGAGGGTCCTGACTATCCAGCTGAGCCCAGTGGCGAGCGGAACGATGCCGGCCGCCAGCAGCAGAAAAGACAGCACGAACAGCGCGGCAAGCGCGGGTCTATCAGGACAGGCTGTCTCGCAGACTAGCGCCTCAGCATCGCCGGCGTCGCCAGCATTCCCTGCATCACCGGATGACGCCGAGAAGTAAATCGCCTTCAGCACCGCGCCGTAGTAGCCAAACGACACTACGGACGCGATCACGCCGATGAGCGCAAGCCACCACAGACCGGCGGACACCGCTACTCCAAGCAGCAGGAATTTACCCCAGAACCCGGCGGTGAGCGGCATCCCAACGAGGGAGAAGAGCGCGATTGTAAGGGCGAACCCGAGCAACGGGCTCTGGCGGCCAATACCCGCCATCCCCTCGATCGATCCGTCCCACGCCGGACGCAACGCCCGCACGCATCCTGCGGCCAGATACGCGCCAGCGGCGGCGATCGCGTAGAAGATGAGCATCGCCGCTAGCGCGTTCATCGCCTGAGGACCGGTTGCGAGCGCAATCAGCGCGAAGCCAACGTGTGCGACGCCCGAATACCCAAGCATCCTGGTGTAGGAACGTTGCACGAGGCCGCCAAAGACCCCGAACGCCATCGAACCGGCAGCGAGCGCACCAAACACCCAGAGGTAGATCACTGGGTTGACATGCGAGAAGACCGCGAGCGGGAATAGCAGCATCATCGCGACGCCAGCGGCGAGTTTAGGTATGCCCGCCAGCAACGCCGAGGCGTGCGGTGGCGCGCTTTCAAACGCGTCAGGTGCCCACGAATGGAACGGAAACGCCCCGAGCTTGTAGGAGAAAGCCGCTACGAGGAGCGCGAACGCGGTGGTGACGCCTTGACCGGAGATCTCGCGGGTCTGGACGTTGAGCGATACGTACGACGTCGACGCTCCATACAACCCAAACAATACCGCCAGACCGAGCACGAACAGTCCGGTCGCGACCGCGCCTTGGATAAAGAACTTGATCGCGGCTTCCGTGGATGCTGGCGTCCGGGCGGACCACACAAGCGCGTAACTCGCGACCGCCATCACCTCCAGGCAAATCAACACAATCAGCAGATCAGCAGCGTGTGAGAGCGCGGCCGCGGCGGCGAGCGCAACGGTGGCGAGCGCGGCAAGCCCTCCGCCCATCTCGGCGGATGTGAAGTATCGCCACGATCCAAGCATCACCACCGCGCCTGTTGCGAACACGACGGTGCCCACTGCCGAGAATCCCGCTCCGCTCACAGCAATGTCGCCGGAAAGTGAGCCCGGACGCGCCACGGCGAGCGCGGACAGTGCCGCGGCGACGGCAAGACCCGTGGCGCAGGCCGCTACCGCAAGTCCACGCCGCGAAAACGCGTCAAACACCAACGCGATGACGGCCGCCGCCGTGGCGGCAATATGCGGAGCGAAAACCGTGATGAGAGCTACCTGCTCCACGTCATCCACCCGCCGTCATCGACGCGAGCACTCGGAAGACATCGCCAGTGGCACCTGTGACAACACCTGGCCACACCCCCACAGCGACTATCGCAACGCCGAGAAGAAGCGTGCCAGCAAGATCGCGAACGCCGACATCGGCAATCCCGCTCCACTCCCCGCTCGCCTGACCCCAAACCGTCTCGCGAACCGCGCGAAGGTTGTACGCGGCCGCCAGCACAACTCCCGCAGCGGCCGGCGCCATCCAGTACGACCACGCGCCAAACGCGGAGACCAGCGCAAGCAGCTCCCCGGGAAAGCCGGAAAGTCCTGGCAGTCCAAGTGAGGCAAGCGCGCCAAACGTGAAGAGCGCAGCCCACCTCGGCATGGTGACGCCAAGACCTCCGAAGCGCTCCATGCTACGGGTCCCGGTTCGCTCGTAGAGCTGCCCGGCGAGCAGGAAGAGCAGAGGCGCGATGAGGCCGTGACTCACCATGACAAGCATGGCGGCGAGATAGCCGTTCTCGGTCCCAGATGAGATGGCAAGAAGCACGAATCCCATGTGCGAAACGCTCGATAGCGCAATGAGGCGCTTCAAATCAATCTGCGCGAACGCGAGGGATGCCCCGTACACGATTCCAATGCCGCCGAGGATGGCGAGTGCCCCACGCGCGTCGATAAACACGTCTGGCGCGATCGGGATCGCGACACGCATGAAACCATATCCGCCCATCTTGAGCAGAAGGCCCGCAAGCAGGATGGAACCGGCTGTCGGCGCCTCCACATGGGCGTCGGCAAGCCACGTATGCAGCGGGACGGCGGGAATCTTCACGAGCATGCCCGCGGCGATCAGCCAAAACACAAGTGCCGGATCGGAGATGCTCCCGGCCGATCCGACAATGGCTTCAATCGAGGTCTGGCCCGTCTGGAAAATCGCGACAAGAATGCCGACAAGCATGAGGGCGCTCCCCGCGAAGGTGTAGATGAAGAACTTCATCGCGGCGTGCTTTCGCCCCTCGTGGCCCCACACGCCGATGAGGAAGTACATCGGGATCAGCACAGCCTCCCAAAACACATAGAGGAGCACGATGTCAGCGGCAAGAAAGACGCCGGCTATCGCAGCTTGCAGGCCGAGCAGAAGCGCGTGGTGCGCGACGGCCCGCTTCTCGACATTCCACGATGCAAGCACCGCAACCGGGCCGAGCAGGGCGCCAAGCGCAAGCAACGGCGCGCTCATCCCGTCGATGCGAAGCGACCAGAACGAAAAGGCGTCGGTCGGTATCGCGGTCCCCACAACAGCCGTTCCATCAAGCAACCAGTGGGGCGCGAGTGAGGCGAGCAGAAGCGCCGGTCCAAAGGACACGCACAGCGAGATCACGCGCGCAAAACGAGGCGCGCGTGCGCCAATCACCACAACCGCGATCGCGCCTGCGAGCGGGAGTAAGACCAACAGATCGACCGCGAGCATGGTCTTAGAGCCCCCTTCCGATGAGCGCGACGAGCGTGAGCAGAGCAACAGCGCCAGCGCCCGTCATCGTGGCGTACCACTGTCCGTCGCCGGACTGCAGCGCAGAAAATCCGCTACCCACAACGCGAGAGGCCGTCCCAGCGCCCTCGGCAATGCGGTCGATGACGCCGCGATCGATCCTCCGGTCCAGTAGTTGGACTACCGCCGCGGCGGGCCGAGTGATCATAGCGGCGACCAGCGTGTCCCAGCCAAAACCCGAGCGCGCCCAACTGGAGAGGCCAGCGTGTGAGGGCGGGTGCACTACCTCGCCCCTCACAAGGGAGCGGCGCGCGAAAAGCATCCCTATCACGCCGCCGGTCACCGCGAACGTCGTTGCGGCGGCGGCGATCGCGAGGTCGAGTTCAGCCGCGCCTCCGCCGATGAGCGCGAAGACCGGGCCACCTGCAAATCCAAGGATGGCCGCAAGAACGGCGAGCGCGACAAGCGGGCCACGCATCCGCAACCCGCCCTCGTGCGGAGACCCGTGCCCGCGATACGCGCCAAAGAAGACGAGCACCGTGGCGCGAGTGATATAGAGCGCGGTAAGCGCACTCGCCGCGAAAAGCGCGGCGCCCCACACTGCGTCAAAGCCCCACACAGCGTCCAGGATCTTGTCCTTACTGAAAAAGCCAGCGAACGGAGGGACGCCCGCGAGCGCCGCTGCGCCCACGAACCACGTCACGGCCGTGAGCGGCATCAGCCGAGCGATCCCGCCAGCGTGTCGCATCTCTTGGGTACCAGTAGAGTGGATCACGCTTCCGGCGCCAAGGAAGAGCAGCGCTTTGAATGAGGCGTGGGTTACTAGATGGAAGATCGCGGCGGCCCATGCGCCGGCACCGATGGCGGCGAACATGAAGCCGAGTTGGCTTATCGTCGAGTAGGCGAGCATCTTCTTGATGTCACTTTGCGCACACGCCGCCGCGGCGGCGAGGACCGCCGTAACGACTCCCGCCGCCAAGGTCGCCATGAGCGCTACCTCAGAAGCGCCCAACAGCGGCCACGCCCGCGCGAGCAGGAACACGCCTGCCGCCACCATCGTCGCCGCGTGTATGAGCGCGGAGACAGGGGTCGGACCCTCCATCGCGTCAGGCAGCCAGATGTGCAGCGGGAACTGCGCGGACTTGCCTACGGCACCCGCCAGCAGCAGCAGCGCAACCACGGTCACGGTCTCGGGAGCCATCCGAGGAACAGCGGCGGCCACAGCCGCAAACGACAAATCGCCCACTTCGGCGAAGAGCACCGCAAGGGCGATCAAGAGACCGACATCGCCGACGCGCGTCGTGAGGAATGCCTTCATTGCCGCAGAGGCCGCCTCGGCTTTGGTAAACCAGTAGCCGATGAGCAGGTATGAGCACGCCCCTACGAGCTCCCACCCGATAAACAGGCCGAGAAATCCGTCAGCGATCACGAGTAACGACATCGCTCCGGTGAACAGCGCGAGTAGCGCGAAATAGCGTGGACGCGCCTCGGCGAGCGCAAGGTACCCATCGGAGAACACAATGACGAGCAGCGCGACGATGCCCACCAGGCAGAGCATGACGGTCGCAAGCCCGTCTATCGCCCAGCCCACATCGAGTCCTACGCCAAGCCAAGGAAGCGCCCCTGCACCGATCGCCCCCTCGCCTCCAACAGGCGCGAACAACGCCGCTGAGACGCCGGTCGCCAGCACCCACGCTGGGGCGAGAGATGCGAGCAACGCAACACCCCTGCCGAGTCTGCGTCCCGCAAGCGCAACGGCGCACGCGACGGCTACCGGAACGGCGACCACGCTCCATCCGTGTGTCACGAGCGCCTCCACGCTACCCTCCCAACCCAGTGAGCTCATCGATGTTCGTTGACCGGAAACGCCGGGCTACAGCCACGACGAGCGCGAGGCCTATCGCCGCCTCGGCGGCGGCCAGCACGATGATCAGCATTGCGGTGACTTCGATCCGCGCGCCCGCCAGATCAAGATCGGCGATAGGCGCGCTCGATGCCGCCATCCCGATCAACAGGAGTGTCGCCGAGCCGAGCATCACCTCAATGGACGCCAGCACAGCCACAAGGTCTCGGCGGGTCAGCACTCCATAGAGCCCGACTGAGAACAGCAACATCGACACTACGAGGAGGCTCACTTCTCCCTCCCGCCCACAATCACAACCACCGCGACAAGAACTGCCAGCAGCAGCACGCCAGCCATCTCAAAGTGGGTGAGCATCGGACCAAGGAACACCTCGGCGATCCTGTCGGTGTCAGAGTCAATCGCGCCTTCCACGCCGCGGGGAGCGACGTCTTGAAGTGTCGAGACAACCATGAAAAACACCCCGCCGGCGACGGTGAGCGCGGCGACGTCGTGTCTGGTTTCAAGCCGAGGTGAGCCGTCGGAGCCCCGATGCACGAGCATGATGGCAAAGACAAACAGCACGAGCACGCCGCCAACATAGACAAACAGCTGTACCGCGCCCAGAAACACCGCACCCCAATAGACGAAGAAGCCGGCGAGTGCCAGAAGAAACGCGCCGAGCCCGATCATCATTCGCGTGATGTCCCGGGTGAACACCGTGATGAGTCCTCCGGCAATGGCGACGCCGGCAAGAACGGCATACACGATCGCGTCTCCCGTCATGATCCGGCCTTTCTGGCCTCGTGACACACAGCGTCACGCCCCGTGACCCGGGTGCCGATGCCATCGCGGAGCATCTCGTCGCGGTCGAGGACAGCAAGATCGCGGTGGTAGAAGGTCAGTTCGTAGCTACCGGTATGCGCAAGAGCGTCGGTCGGACACTGCTCGGCGCACAGTCCGCAGAAGCAGCACTTGGTCAGGTCGAGATCGTAGCGAGTGACGCACCTGCCGCCAGGATCGTCGATACGGTCAACTTCGATGGCGTAATCAGGACACGTTCGCGCGCAGAAGGTGCAGCCCACGCACACCTCGGATTGGCATCGCAAACACCGGGCGGCTTCGTTCAGCGCCTCGAGATGCGTGAAGCCAAGTTCGATGGGTCGAAAGTCCTTCGCACGCTCCTCGGCACGGGCCATGGGCATCACCGCTCGCAAGCGGGAGCTCTCCACGCCTGCGAGAGTGGCCTTCTGATACGCCGAGTAGAGCGGCACCGGACGCAACGTGCGCTCAGCGCGCAGGTCCTCGCCACGCAAGTGGCGATGGATCGAGATCGCCGCTTCGTGACCGGTCGCGATCGATCCGATCGCGCTTCCGGGTCCCGTCACGACCTCGCCGCACGCGAATACGCCTGGATGCGAGGTGGTAAACAGCGTCCCGTCGACCGGCAGCAGCCCACGCTCGGTCAGTCTGAGGTCTGATCCCGCGACCAGATCGGCGAGCGCGGGAGCCTGACCAACCGCGAACACCACGACGTCACACGCGATATCGGTATATCCCTCGCCAAATCGCGGCGCAAAGCGACCAGCGGCGTCGAACACCCCGAGGCACTCCCGCATCCTCATCCCCCTAACGAGCCCGCCGGATGTCGTGAGTACTTCTTCCGGGCCGAGAGAGCACATCGCGATGACACCCTCGTCGAGCGCTTCCTCGATCTCCCACGGATGGCACGGCATCTCATCATCTGCCTCGAGACATGCCAGACGCACCTCAGCGGCTCCCGTGCGGACAGCGCATCTCGCGACATCCACGGCGACATTGCCGCCGCCGATCACCAAGACGCGCTGGCCCTTTACCCCGGCATCGCCCTTCCAGTTGGCGGCCTTGAGGAACGGCAGGGCGCCCTCCACGCCGGTCGCATCGCTGCCAGGAAGGGGAATGATCCGGCTCTCCTGAAGACCCGCAGCGATGAGAACAGCGTCGTACTCGCCCATGAGGTAGTCGATGGGAACGTCGGTACCCACCTCGATACCGAGTTTCAGCTCGAGGCCCAGCCTCACCAAATATTCGATCTCTCCGAGCAAGATTTCCCGTGGCAGTCGGTACGCCGGAACACCCGAGTACAGCGCGCCTCCCGGGTGGCTGTCCTTCTCGTACACAGTCACCGAGTAGCCCAGGCTCATCAGGTCAAAGGCCGCCGCGAGTCCGCTCGGTCCAGAGCCGATGATTGCGACTCGCTCCTCGCGCGTCACCGGCAGCAAAGTGAGCCGCTCCTCGGCGACCTTGACAAACTCCTCGTACGCATGACGGTGCAGCGGCCTGATCGCGACGGGTTCGTCGTAGTAGCTGCGGCGGCACGCGGTCTCGCACGGGTGGTGACATATCCTGCCAAGAACACCCGGCAAGATGTTGCGCTCCCTGACGAGTTCGTACGCCTCGGCAGCCCTTCCCTCGGCGAGCAGATAGCCCTGTCCGCGAGCGTCTACGTTAGCAGGACAGTTTCCCACGCATGGCGGGAGCCGGTCAGCGGAGTAGAGCTCGTCGATGAGGTCGTTGTAGACGGGTGGCGACGCTTTGAGCAGGCCGATTTCGTCGCGGCCCAGAATTCCTCGTAGCCGGAGCGCTCCACGCCATCGCGGGGAAATGGTGACCTTCTCATGGGGGTAGCGAAGAGTCGTAGCGGGCTCAAGCGCTCGGCGGCCTGTGATCCCGTACCCGACGAGGAGCGAGCGCCACCTCTGGATGAATCCTGTCACGCCCGGGGAGAAGTCGTCGGTGACGCTCACCGTGATCGGCACGACGTCCGGCGTGCGATCGGGCGCGCCAACTTCGTGGTGGCGGGCACCGCCATTCAGCCGGGCGCCGGGCTCATCACCTCCACGTGAGAAGCGACCCCCTACAGCCACGGGAGCACCACCCCCACGAGGGCCAGCTGCACGAGCGCCATCGGCGTGAGCACCTTCCACGCAAGCCCCATGAGCTGGTCGGGACGCATCCGCGGAAACGTCCACTTGGTCCACACCATGAGGGTGGCTATGGCTGCGGAAAAGACGACAAACAGAGCGATCCCCGCAGCGCCCGGCAGCAACGAAAACGGGCCGAGGAAGAGCGCCGCTCCAAACACCGATGCCGCCAACAGTCCGCCGTACTCGGCCATCATGAAGATCGCCCAGCGGATCCCCGAGTAGTCCGCGAAGTAACCCGCCACAAGCTCAGACTCTGCTTCCGGCAGGTCGAAGGGGCCGCGGTTGAGCTCGGCTAGTGAAGAGATGAGGTAGACGACGAAGGCTATGGTGAGCAGTGGGATCCACCACCACCGCCACGCATCCACGATGTCGAGCGGGCGAAGGGAACCGGCTAGCAGCACGAGCGGGAGAACTGACAGCGTGCGCGGAAGCTCATACGAGATCATCTGCGCCGCGGCGCGGATACCTCCGATGGTGGCGTACGTGTTTCGCGACGACCACCCTGCGAGCAGCACTCCGATCACGGATACTGCCGGCACGGCCATGAAGAACAGTACGCCGACGCCCGTGTCGAGCGGAGCGAAGCCCTGGGCGTACGGAACAACCAGGAGTGACATCGCTACCGGTGCGAACACGATGAGCGGCGCTATGCGAAAGATGGTGACATCCGCAGCCCTCGGCGTGATGTCCTCCTTCAAGACGAGCTTCACCGTGTCGGCGAGCGTCTGCAGCAAGCCCGCCGGGCCAAGCTCCTGCGGACCTATTCGCATCTGAATGGCGCCGGAAACTTTGCGCTCCCACCACACGCCAAGAAGGGCGGCGAGCGCGATGAGCAGCGAAGCAGCAAAGCCCCACACAACGCCCCACACCAATCCGCTCACCGGTCCACCTCCCCGAATACCGGGTCGAGGCTTCCGAGTACGACGACAAGGTCTGAAAGCAGGTGGCCCTCGGCAAGCAGCGGCAACAGGGCGAGGTTGGAGAAAGCCGGTGAGCACACCTTCATGCGGTGGGGCCGCGTGGAACCGTCGGAGACAAGGTAGACGCCGAGAGTGCCGCGCGCCGACTCGATGTGGTCGTACGCCTCACCAGGACGAGGGGCGAGCAGTCGCGGTAGACCCTCCGCGCTGCACGGGCCTGGCTGCATCTGCGCAAGGGCCTGTTCGATGATCCGGCACGACTCGTAACACTCGAACAGGCGTACGCGGGCGCGATCGTAGGCGTCTCCGTTTGTGCCAGTAGGCACGTCAAAATCGAACCGCGGATAAACCGAGTACGGATCGTGCTTGCGTAAGTCCCAGTTGACACCGGAGCCTCGGGCAACCGGCCCGGTGGCGCCCCACGCGATCGCGTCGCTCGCGTCGAGCACGCCAACGCCCTTCAGGCGCCCCCGCGCGATGGCGTTGCCAAAGTACAAGCGATCGAGCTCGCCGAGCGCGCTGCGGTGCGCCGTGGTGAATTCAAGAAGGCGGCTCGTCCAGCCCTCGGGAAGATCGGACGCCACGCCGCCGGGGCGTACGTAGTTGTATGTGAGCCGCGCGCCGCAGAGCTCCTCGAACAACTCTACGATCCGTTCCCTCTGGTCGAATGCGTAGATGAAAAACGTAAACGCGCCCGTGTCGGCGCCCATGGAGCCGAGCGCCATCATGTGGCTCGCTATCCGCTGCATCTCGCACACGATGACGCGCAGGTACTCTCCGCGCTCCGGGACACGGATACCAGCGAGCCGTTCGACCGCCCGGCAGTACGCCCAGTTCGAGTACATCGAGCCCACGTAGTCGAGACGGTCGGTAAGCGGGACGACCTGGAGGTAGGTGCGGTTCTCGGCCATCTTCTCGATGCCGCGGTGCAGATAGCCGATAATCGGCTCGGCGCGTGTCACGATCTCGCCGTCGAGATGCACGACGACACGGCACACCCCATGCGTGGAGGGGTGCGACGGACCGATGTTGACAACGAGCTCCTCGGTGAAGCTCCCGTCGGCAGTCTCTACGTTACGCCTGCTTTCCACGCCGAGAGGCACGCACGCCCTCCTTTCTCGTCCTCAGATGTAGTCGGGTCGTTTGATGACACGCTCATCGTGGTAGTCCTTGCGAAGCGGGTGGCCCTCCCACTCATCGGGCAGCAAGATCCTGCGCAGATCGGGATGACCCTCGAAGACGATCCCAAACAGGTCATACGTCTCGCGCTCGTGCCAGTTCGCGGCGGGCCAGAGCGAAGTGAGGGACGCGACCCTTGCGTCTTGGCGGGGAAGAGCGCACTTGAGCGAGATTGAGGCCGACAGCGACTGGGAGTGGAGACGATTCACATACTCGAAGAACTCACCGCGATCGACGGCGGTTATCATCCCGAGCCGCTCGAACCCAAACTCCAGCAAGTTTGAGGCGGCAGCGTAGAGCGCGTCCCGCTCGACAGTGATCACACCGTCATCGAATTCGATCGAGAACAGCGGACACAGATCAGGAAACGTCGCGCACAGGTGGTCGCGAAGATCGGAAATGTTCATCCAACGCCACCACACTTACTGGACGGTTCGTCACCTGATGCGTCGTGGCCCGTGCTGCAGGGGCCGCCCGGGAGACTCAGCGGGCGGTCGTACCGAGCGCCCGGGGCAATCGACTCAGTCGCTATGATCTCGCGCAAGCGCAACACCGCGTCTTGAAGCGACTCGGGACGTGGCGGGCAGCCCACCACGTGCACGTCGACAGGGAGGATCTCGTCAACGCCGCGCACCACCGAGTAGGAATCGTAGTAGAAGATTCCGCCCGAAACGGCGCAGTTTCCCATCGCTATGACCCACTTAGGATCTGGCATCTGCTCGTAGAGACGCTTGACCGCCGGAGCCATTTTGCGGGTGATCGTGCCCGCGACAACCATGACGTCTGTGTGACGCGGGTCAGGACGGGGAAACGTGCCGTGCCGGTCGAAGTCAAACTTGTTGAACGACGCGGCGATGAGCTCCATGGCGCAACATGCCGTTCCCATGGGCATCATCCAAAGCGACGTCTTGCGTGCCCAGTCGAGCACGGCATCCATGCTCGTGAGAATGATCTCGCCGGAGCCGCGGTCAAGGGCGTTGCCAAGACGGTCGATCAGCGCCACGTGAGCACCCCTTTGCGCCACGCGTAGAGCAAGCCCACTCCGAGAAGAACTACAAACGCGCCAACCGCGACCACGCCGCTAAGACTTCCTCTGAGGCCGCTCGCGACCGCAAAAAGCATCGCCGCTTCGGCATCGAAGATGACAAGCAACAGCGCGATCGCGGTGAAACGCAGGCGGACGGGCGCTGACGGATGGCCGGCCTGAGGCATTCCGCACTCGTAGGGTTCAACCTTAAGGGCGGTGGGGTTGCGCGGCGAGAGTAGCGCGTTGGCGGCGAACACAACCAAGATAAACACGACGGCTGCCGTGGCTGAACCGATTACGAACAGTACGCTGTCGGCGTACGGCCCTTCCACGAATGCCCCCTGCCGTGTTGACTCTTCATGCGATGACCGACGGCATCATCGCATATCCAAACAACATTGTAAAGATTGTTACAATGTACGGTTATCGCAGGTGAAGGGCGTCACAACGTTACGGCCGAGCGAGCATCACGGGCGGGGTTAAGACCCGGCGTCGGCTCGCTCCACAGCATCGGCAGCGATCATCCATGCCTCTTCCGCCTGGGCCAACCGGGGCTTGATGTCGGCGTACTCACTCATTGCAACACTGAACTCACCTGCGTCTTCGTAGAAAGCGGGATCGGCCATCAGGGCGACGAGCTGATCGTGGCGATGTTGCAAGGCCGCCAGTTCGCGCTCGGCCCGCTCCAGGGCTGCCCGGCTGTCACGAGTTTCCCGGTAGCGGCGGTTTCTGTGCTCCGCTTCCTCCCGCTTGCGTTCTTTCGACTTGGGCAAGGACGGAGGCGCTGCGGCCTGGGGAGGTCCGGAGCCGCCAGCAACGTCAGTTGCCTGCGCATCGATCCGCGCCCGCACCGCCAGAAACTCGTCGTAGTCGCGATCGTACACGGTGGCTGTTCCATCACGCACGTCGACGATCTTGTTCGTCACGGCCCTAATCAGGTGCCGGTCGTGCGTAATGAGGACAATTGTACCCTCGAATGACTTGAGCGCCGCTTCGAGCACATCGGACGACGCGATGTCGAGATGGTTCGTGGGTTCATCGAGACACAGAAGCGGCGCGGGCTTCACAAGCATCTTGGCCAGCGCCAATCTGCACCGCTCCCCTCCCGAGAGTACCGCTACCTTCTTGTCAACATCATCGCCAGTGAACAGGAACGTGCCGAGCAGCCGTCTGACCTCGGATTGTGTCCAGCCGGGAGCCACCGAATCGAGCTCGTCGAAGACCCTCTTGGCCGGATCGAGCGCCTCGAGCTGGTGCTGGGCGAAGTAGGCCACATCTACGTTGACGCCCCAGACGCGCTCCCCCGCATCGGGTGCGAGAACGTCGGCGAGCATCTTGAGAAGGGTGGATTTTCCCGCACCGTTGGGTCCGGTGAGCGCAACCTTGTCACCACGGTAGAGTGCCAGATCGAGAGAGTCGTACACGACGTTATCGCCGTAGGCTTTGCGCACCCCCGAAAGCCGTACCACCTCGTCTCCCGTCCGTGGTGGTTGCGGAAACGCAAAGCGCACACTGCGTCGCTGCTCGGGTAGCTCGATACGCTCCATCCGCTCAAGCTTCTTTATCCTGTCTTTAGCCTGTGTCGCTTTGGTGTTCTTCGCGCGGAAGCGCTCGACAAATCTTTCCATATGCGCGATTTCGCGTTGTTGCTTGCGGTAGGCCGCTTCGAGTTGCTGAAGCGCGAGTGCCTTGGCGTCTAGATAGCGCTGGTAGGTGCCTGTGTACGTTGTGACGTGACGCTGATCGATGTCGGCGACGTGGTCAACAAGGCCCTCAAGAAACGCGCGGTCGTGACTGACAATCACGATGGCCCCCTCGTAGCTGCGCAAAAACGTCTCGAGCCACGTGACACTTTCAAGGTCGAGGTGGTTGGTTGGCTCGTCGAGGAGAAGGAGATCGGGGGTCGCCAGAAGCATCCTTGCTAGCGCGAGCCGCATGAGCCAGCCACCCGAGAACTCCTCGGCCATGCGGGAAAGGTCGCGCTCCTTAAATCCGAGACCGGTGAGAACCGCTCTCGCACGCGGCTCGATGGTGTAGCCGCCCTGATGTTCGAACCGCTCGCGCGCCGCACCGTATTCAGCGAGCAACCGCTCTTGCGCCGAACCGGCGGGGGTCTCGGCGATCTCGCTCTCAAGGAGGGTGAGACGGTGTTCAAGGGTGGTGACGCCAGACGCGGCCGTTAGCGCTTCTTCAAGGACGGTGCGCCCCGATATCTCGATCGCTTCCTGTGTAAGGTAGCCGATCACCACGTCCTTTGCCCTGGTGACAGTACCGCTGTCAGGGCTCTGCTGACCTGCGATGATCTCGAGCAACGTCGTCTTCCCGGATCCGTTGTGACCCAGAAGGGCGACCCTGTCGCGCGCGCCGACACGCAGCGACGCCCCCTCGAACAGGACGCGCGCGCCAAAGGTCTTGGTAACGGAGTCAACAGAGATGATCACGGTGACAGTCTACCAGGGAGTTACGCTAAAGCGCCCCTTCGAAGGCTCTCGGCGGAGAGTCCGAAAGGGCGCACTGTGATCGGTGGTGGTGGGCCGTGGTCGACGCGCTTCGAACGGTGCGTAGGCGTCAGTGAGTTGAGCCGCTAGCGAAGCGAGTCGGGTTGAACTACTGGTTAGTCCGCCCGCTCCAGATCATCAATCAACGCGCGGCACTCCTCGCGAAGCACCGGAGCGTCATGCTGCGCGATCGCCCAGACAACCTCGTCTCTGATCGCGATGTAGTCGTGCACGAGTTGATTGCGAAATCCCACGATCTTGCGTGCGTTGGAGATCTGGCCTGCCAACTCCGGGTTCTGTCGAGAGATGGCGTTCACGGCCTCGCCGATGATCGTGAACTCGCGCTCCACTGCAGAGCGGATCGTGCGGTTGGCAAGGTACGCCTCAACGTCCACGCCGCTGAGCGTAGCCACGACGGAATCGCATGCATCGACGATATCCCGCAGATAGGCGAGCGCGCTACGCCGCATACAACACCTGCTTCGACGCCTCGATATCCGCAAGGATATATGGATTCTTGATGGCGCCAGACATCACAAGGTCGACAGGGCCACCGAACATCTCACGCAGTTCACCGAGCATGGCGAAGTACGCCTCCGCAAGCGCATACGGATCACGCGCCTCGAAATCGACGAGCAAATCGACGTCACTCTTGCCGGGATCATAGTCATCGCGCAGCACTGAGCCGAAGACGTCCATGCGGACGACTCCGTACTTGCGACACAGAGCGGCTATCGCCTCGCGCTTGTCTTCGATGGCTGCGACCATGATGTACCTCCAAGAGGAATCCTACCCGCGATTCACGAGCGGTGCCAAGCGCGAGCCTGAAATACTCTCCTTAAGGACGGTCAAACGCTCTTGGGCGAAGAGCGACGCCAAGATGCGCGCAACAGACGCCATCGTCGCGGTTTGTCGCGGTGGATGCGCGGGTTAGGTGTCTCGCGTTGACCCCCCGAGGCGGACCCGCTCAACGAATTCTGCTGGCGACGCCACCGACACGCCGCAGCGGGACTGTGGGGGGAAGTGCGCCAGGTTCCCCGTGACCAGACAGTCAGCGCCGCAAGCCAAGGCGACTTCAAGGAACGGTTCATCGTCGGGGTCCGGAAGGCGCGCGGCGAGCAGCTGTGGAGCGGCGATCTCACCGGCAAAGACGATGTAGTCGAGCAGCGCAGCGACCGCATCAGGCTCGAAGCCGAACCTCGGTCTTGCGAGGACCTCGTCGTACTCTGCGAGTATGCGGGCATCGAGACACAGGGTCACCGCGCCAGAAGACACCATGCGGACGATCTCACCGGGAGGGCCGAATGGAGAGAGGAGCCCGGAGACGAGCACGTTGGTGTCGAGCACTATCCTCAACGGACACGGGCCTTGCGGACCGCAGCTACCTCCGCGTCGATCTCAGCTTGGGACAGCGCATCTGTTCCGCGGGCAACCGAGCGACGCTGCATAGCGGCAACCGCATCGACAGCGCGTGCCTGACGAAACGCCGCGAGTGACTCTTCCAGGTTGGACTCGTTGACCGCTGCCAATATGGCGACGGGTCGCCCATTGCTGGTGACGACCATCTCGCGCTCATCCGGCAGGTCGCGCCAGATGTCAGCAGACTTTCCGCGGAGATCCCGGACGCTGATGAACTTCATGATGTGCCTCCAATCGTGACACTATTGTGTACACGATGGTGACTCACGTCAAGAGAGCGCGTTCGCTTACGGGAGTCTCGCGCGTCCGGACTCGAATTACTCGTGTCGCTAACGCGCGGCGAGTGAGCGGTGGCCCACCCGCAGGCTTGATTCCCGCGCGCGCTGCCGCCCGCTGATGCTTGTTCTACTGATCAGACGTCTGCTTCATCCGGCTCGACATCGCAAACCTTGCCCATGGCGCGCTCGAACTTAGCCCGGTCACCACTGGTAGCGCGCTCTTCGAGGTACGCGACCGTCATGAGCGCCGCCATCTTCTCCGCGAGCGCGGTAGTGATGAGCTGGTTGATCGAGACGTTCTCTTCTTTTGCGAGTTCGCGCACCTTGTTGTGCAGCGACTCGGGCAGACGCAGACTGATGGTACTCATGATCGCTCACCTATCCTTCGCAACAGCTCGTCCGCTGGTGTAGTCGAACGCATTAGGCTTGACCTGCAGCCGCGGCCAGATCAGTGGCGGGCTCAGAGGGTGCCCTCGGGTTACAACCATTCTGCCTGCCACTCTCGTGCGCGCAGGCCTGATGCGCGTGTTCGACATCACTCAACTGCGACTGTACGGAACGACCACGTCCTTCATCATGGAGAAATGTCGCTTGTTGAACGTCACGAGCACCGCACCAACGGAATCGGCCGATGCGGCGACAATCGCATCAGCGAGTCCGGTGCCGTGGGCCGGTCGGTAGCGCTGTCTGCAGATACCTCCGAGACGGGCGAGCGCCCGGTCAACCGGGATGACCTCGAACGCGTCGAGGAACCGCTCGAGCGCCTCCTCCTCATCGATGCCTTTCGCGCCCGAGTACAACTCCGCCACCGTGATCGCCGAGACGTACAGTTCGTCTTCCAGGGATTCCACGTACCGGATCGCCTCGTCGCGCCCGCGCAGGTACTCAATGATCACATCAGTGTCGAGAAGGAGGCGCTTCGTCGTCATGAGCGGTCAGCCCCAGCATCCAGCCGATCCCACTCGCTTCGCAAAGCATCTGCGTCAAGCAAGTCCTGGCGATCCCTCCACAGTCCTTTCGCGCTGCGAATCAAATCGAGCCGACCCGCCGAACTCTCGCGGTCGATGAACCGGTCGACTGCTGTGCGAATCACTTCGCTCTGGGTCGTGCCCAGGCGTCGCGCGATCGCCTTGACCGCCTTCTGCTCACGATCCGTAAGGTAGATCTGAGTTCGCCGCATGATGCACCTCCGATGAATGTACATCGTGAGTATACATCGTAGCTGCGGTGGTGCCCAGTCTCTTGCATGTCCAACGTGCTAGGTATGACCAGCAATCCGGCCACGCCTGGATTCCAAGTCGCGAATACCTCACACGACCGGTTTGTCTGCGTCGATGCCTTTGTTAGTCATTGACGGCTAAGCGCACCTACGAGCGTGGAGACTCAGTCCTAGTGAGCGCATGACCTTCATGATCGTGCCGAGCTCAGGGTTACCCTCAGCAGAGAGCGACCTATAGAGCGACTCGCGCCCCAGTCCGGCCTCGCGCGCCACCTGGCTCATTCCTTTGGCCCGGGCGATGTCGCCGAGAGCAGCCGCAACCACACGTGGATCGTCTTCCTCGAACGCGGCCTCAAGGTAGCCGATCATATCGTCTTCGGTCTTGAGGTAGTCGACTGCGTCGAACAGCTTCGTCTTCGTGTGCGCCATCTCAGTCATCCTCTCCGAGTCCGGCGGCCAACTGCTTGGCCTTGGCGATGTCCTTATCCTGCGAGGACTTGTCCCCGCCTATGAGCAAGACCACAAACAGCTCGCCTCGCCGAGTGAAGTACACGCGGTACCCGGGGCCGTGCGGGACGCGCATCTCGCTCACTCCATCGCCGACCGGCTTCACGTCTCCGGGGTTCCCGAAGGAGAGCCGGGTGATCCGCGCGAGGATGCGCTGCCTGCCCTGGGCGTCGCGGAGCCGCGCCAGCCACTCGTCGAACTCGTCTGTTCTGCGAATCTCAATCACACGACGAGTGTATTCCACAGGCTACAACTAGTCAATCCTTCGGGGTCATCTGACTAACGATGAGTACGTAGTCCGCATAACAGCATCTGGCAACAAGATCATGCGTGACCAGGGTGCTTCTCGGGTCAAGGCGAGCGTGGCTGTGGTCGGGTGCTGCCCAAGCTCTCATGGACCTTCCCACCTGGAAACTCCCGCATGGCGTGCGGCGCAAGGAGTCGTCTGCGAAATAAACGTTACTGGCAGGTCGAGGCGGTAGCCAGGGCCGCGACGAGCGCATGGTCGCAGTTCGCGACAGCTGACACCGAAGGCAAGCGCCACCTTCTCAATGCCGCAGTTTTGAACGCCGAGCTCACCGACTGCGCTATCGGCTCCTACCAGCTAAAACGCCCCTTCGAATATCTCCGCGGAGACCCCGAAGGGGCGCACTGTGATCCATGGTGGGCGATACTGGATTTGAACCAGTGACTTCTACCGTGTGAAGGTAGCACTCTCCCGCTGAGTTAATCGCCCGCTTGGGTGCCGCGTTGGCGGCGAAAGTCATTCTACCATTCCCACACGTGAGTTCCAGAGGCTAACGCTGTGGGCTAACGCTGTGCCACCGCCATGCGTCGGCGATCATGGTATGCAGCTCGCCGCGCGCCGGTATCCAGCCGAGTTCCGCACGCGCACGATCCGCCGAGGCGACAAGCACGGCCGGGTCACCCGCTCTCCTCGGCCCGGTGCGTACTTCAATGTCGACTCCGGTGACCTCGGCGCAGGCGCGAACCACCTCGAGGTTGGAGTAGCCCTGTCCGTTGCCGAGGTTGAAGACGCCACCATCACCGCCGGCGTGAAGGTGTTCGAGGCCAAGACGGTGCGCCTCGGCAAGATCGCACACGTGGATGTAATCGCGGACGCACGTGCCATCGGGCGTGGAGTAATCGTCGCCAAATACCTCGAACTCGCGTTGCCCGCTTCCCATGGCCTGCAAGATGCGCGGAATGATGTGGGTCTCAGGATCGTGGGCCTCGCCGAGAGAGGCGTCCGGCCACGCGCCCGCGACGTTGAAGTACCGGAAGCGGACAGACCTGATTCCGTGAGCGGTTCCGTAGGCGTCAAGCATCTGCTCGAACATGAGCTTAGTGGCGCCGTAGGTGTTGATTGGCCGAGTGGGGGCGTCCTCGATGATGGGAACGCTCTCGGGCTCGCCGTAGACCGCCGCTGTGGAGCTAAACACAATGGCGGGGATGGTGTGGCGTCTCATCGCTTCGAGCATGAGCACCGGCCGAGCGGTGTTGACGTCGAAGTACGCACCCGGCTCGCGCTGCGACTCGGCAACCTCGATGAGACCCGCGAGGTGCATCACGGCGTCGCAACCGGGTAGCGCGTCGTCGAGAGCGGTAATGTCGCCGATGTCGCCACGCACGAATCGCGCGCGCGGGTCGACCGCCTCGGCGCGCCCACGCACCAGTGAGTCGAGCACCACGACATCGTGCCCGGAGTCGATCAGGTGACGCGCGGTGATCGAACCGATGTAGCCTGCGCCCCCAGTGACACAGATCCTCATGCGCGCCACATCAAGCATCCAATCCCTGAAGTGGAATTATGCCGCCCTGGAGTGCTGCCACCACCCGCCCGGCGACCTCACTATCCCATCGCTCCGGGCGCTCCCAGTCGCGCGACGAGGCGAGTGCATCTTCGATACCGGTGAGAACCGCCGACGTCTCCGCGGTCACGAGCCGGTTCGCGCCCACGGTGACGGTAATGCCGCGCTCAGTGTTGCGTCGCACGGTCACGCACGGCGTGCCGAGCACACACGACTCCTCCTGCACACCTCCAGAGTCAGTCACGATAGCGGCAGCGTCGCGCTGAAGCGCGAGCATGTCGAGGTAGCCAACGGGGTCAACCACGTACGTGCGCGCCTCATCGGTGAGTCCAGCCAAGGCAAGCAGCGGTTTCGTGCGCGGATGTGCCGGAAAGAGCACCGGTAGTTCTATCGCCATGAACGCGCTCGCAATGGCGGCGAGCCGCTCGGGGTGGTCGGTGTTCTCCGGCCGGTGCACCGTCGCGAGCACGTAGGATCCCGGCTCGAGCCCGTAGCCGCGGCACACTTCGCGGCTTTCGACCCGGACGGCATTGCGAAGCACGCTCTCGGCCATGATGTTGCCGACAAAGTGAATGCGGCGGCGTTCTACACCTTCGGCCACAAGGTTATCGTCGGCGTCGCGCCCAGGCGTGAGATGCATAGCGGAAAGCTGGTCGGCGACGAGGCGGTTGATCTCCTCGGGCATCGACATGTCGCCGGAACGCAGACCCGCCTCAAGGTGGACGACCGGGATGTGCAGCTTGCTCGCGGCAAGCGCTCCAGCGAGCGTGGAGTTCACGTCGCCCACGACCATGACGGCATCGGGGTTCTCGGCGATGAAGAGCTCCTCGAGCGCCATCATCGCCTTGCCAGTCTGCACCGCGTGCGTTCCCGACCCTACGCCGAGAAACCACGTGGGCTCAGGGATATCGAGGTCGGTGAAGAAGACGTCGCTCATGGCGGCGTCGTAGTGTTGACCGGTGTGTGCGAGGCGCGCCTCAATCCCGGCCGAGGCAAACGCGGGCATGAGCGGTCCCACCTTAATGAAGTTGGGGCGCGCGCCGACAACGACGATCAGCCGCATGTGATTCCTCTCGTAACGGCAACTGGCAGTACCGATGGTATCAGTTCGCTACGGAGCGATGCGTGAGATCTCGTCGACAACGTCGTTGGAAACCGCGGACGTGCCACCGTACACATGTACGGCGTTAATCCGGTGACGGTGTGTCTGCAGGAAGCCCGAGCTCGGCACTGGTAGCGAGCCGGTGTTGGTTAGCAGCAGGACACCGCCAGCCGCACCGGCAGACGAGCCGCCGGAAAGCGCGTCGGCGAAGCCGCGGCCAGTTGCTACCCCTACTACGCCGGTGTCAGCCCAGTGAAACCTGAGCGCGTACTCGGCAACCTTTGCCGCAGTCTCGAATCGATCCTTGCCGCCGATACGGTCGACCCGCTGGATGCCAGTAACACCTCTAAGCTCCGTGGCGACCGAATCGGCGATGGCCGCTGTTCCGCCAACCATGAGGGCCTCTTCGGCTTTGATAGAGGTAAGCGCCGTGCGTGTGCTGGAACTGAGGGGACCGAGCGGACGTGTCATGAGCACCGGAATCTTGCGTGCGTAGGCAAGCGGAGCAACCGCGAGCGCATCAGCGAAACCATCGTGACGGACGATGAACGCGATACCGTTCCAGTCGAGTCCCGCGCGGTTGACTTCCGCGATCGTCGCCGAAGCGACGGCAGCTGCAGTCGCAAAGCGATCAGAACCCCAGACGCGTTCGACGTTGACACGGCCAAACTCGCTTCTCAGCGCCGTCTCGACGTCCGCACCTACTGCCGAGGTACCCCCGATGATGAGAACCCTCTTCGCACCAAGACGGGTCATCTCAGCGAGGACTTCAGCAGGCAGACCCGTGCGCGGGGTAAGCAGTACCGGAGAGCCGTACGCTCCGGCAAGACCAGACGCAGCAAGGGCGTCGGGGAAGTCAGCACCCGTCGCGAGAATGACTGTCTCACACGACCCCGCTGCAAACGTTTTGCGCGAGATATCGACGGCGGTTAAGTAACGATCCTGTCCTGAGAGGCGCTGCACCGAGGCGTGCGTGCGCGGGCCAATCGACCACGTGAGAGCAAACGCACCAGCGCCACGAAACGAGCTAACCTGAACGTAGTAGACGCCGCCTGCGCCTACCGGAACATCATATGTGATCACGTCAGGATAGTATGGGAGCCTGCTTTGCGCGACCGGCAAACCGGTGTGAACCGACGCAGTGCCAGGCGCGAACAAGCGAAGGTCGAAGTCTGTGGTGCTCTCACCCGAAAGCGAGAGCGTGATGCGCTCGCCAACGAGGGCGGCGGGCAGCGCGTAGACATACGTGGCCCCGGTGCTACCCAACGCGTTCACCACGGGCGAGGCGCTCACGGCGACCCCGGGAATCTCTGCCTCGGCACCGGGAGCAGGCGTGGGCGCAACGGTTGCCGAGAGTTCATACAAGGGCGAACCTGAGGCCGCCCACACGTTCAGGTAGTACGTGCCGCCAGCACCGAGAGGCACGTCGTAGAAGAGAAACTCAGGATTGTCCGGTGTCGCCGCTCCGGCGACCGGGGTGTCGGTCGTGACGTCGGTCGCACCGGGTCCGAACAAAAATACGTCCGCATCTCCTCCGGTAGCGGACATGGCAACCGACAGGCGCTGTCCGCCAGCCACCTCGATCGCGTAGACGTGATCGGGCTCGGTTCCCCGATCGAGCTGTCCGGTCACCGATGGCGGTGTGTACGTCACACCAGGAATCGAGTGAATGGGCCCTAAGACAGGCGCCGCTGCGGTAGCAACGTTGAGCGTGTAGGCGCCGATCCCTGAGAATCGCTCGACTACAACGTAGTACGTCCCCGCGTGCGGCGCGCGCACGTCGTAGACGATGCGCTCGGGATACGCGTCGAGCAAAGAGGAAGCAACAACGCCCAAGGAGTGAGGTTGCCGGTAAAGGTAGAGGTCGAAGTTCGTACCCGACACACCGGTAAGCTCGATCGCGACGCGCTGATCGGCACTGAGAGTAATGCTGTAAACGTCCGAGGCCTCGTCCGCGGCGAGCAAGCCGACCGTTGCGCCAGGGCCTATCGGCACCGCCGAGGAGAACTCGGGCACCGAAAGAGCGGTCATACCACCCGTCAAGTCATCCCGCACCAAAGCGTCTGCGAGACGCGCCTGCTTTACGCCGACGGCGGACTCACCCGCGACAACACTTTGCGACGCAACCGCGGGCGCAACCGCAGGCACCACAGTCACAACCAGAGCGGCACACAGCAGCCCGCGCGCAACGACGGAAAAGATACTATCTCGCTTCGAGCGAGCCATTCCCCTCACTCCCCTCCATCCGAACCCTCGCGCACGGCGTATGGCGCGCCCTCAATCTACTCTACCCTACCGGAGCGCTCTGACATCGTCCAGGCTGCCGACACCCCGCACTGAACACTACACGCAAGATGGAAGGAGTTGGGGCGTGAGATACGTCAGCCCTTGCGGTACGGCCCGCGTCCCTCGCGCGCGACGAAGCCAGTCTCCCCTACCAGCTCCGGATGCGCTCGAAGCAGCCTCATGAGCGTGTCGGCGGTCTTGCTCTGAACGAAGAGGCCGCGCTCCCAACGGCCCACGGTCTTCTCTCCCACGCCAAGCAGTCGTTCGAGATCACCCTGAGTGAGACCGAGGTTCATCCTCAGCTCGCGGATTTCGTCGGGGCGAAGAAGGCCCGCTTCCTCGCGCGCGAGCTTGGAAGCTGCCGCCCGTATCGCATCCGTCTGACCCGCTGGATGGAATTCCTCTGCGCACGCGGTGCAGCGCTCGTAGTCGAACCCGCTGACCGTGTAGCGGCCCGTGCGCAGTTCGACCGTCACTGGTTCGCTTGTCGAAACGATCGACCGCGCGCCACAGATCGGACACGCCGGACCCACCGTCATTGTCGCCATGTCACACCCCTTAATGGGCTTCACCATCAGCACAGAAGCTTAGAACCACAAGACTATGCCCGTCCTCGGTCTCCGTGAGTTTCAGATAGCGACGACACCCATCGAACGTCGGCCGGTAGATGTCGAGCCACACACCTGGGCGTTCGAGGTGCTCCTGTGACTTGTGCAAGTCGCAAGAATCGAGCGCCTGAACACATGCCCGCAAGTCCGCTTCGGTCCACTCACGCCGATCCATGTATCGTCGCACCCGCCGAGGAATCACGTAGTGACCCTCTGCAATCCGTTCTTGTATCACGCGTAGCGGATAGTGCGCGCCAAACTTCTCACGCTTCCCTGCATGTGCCACGCCACACCCCTCGTCAGCCAAGCGAGAGGGGATCGCGCGCCCAATAGTAGCGTGGTATTCCTTTTCGCACAAGAGGGATAGGTACGCGAAGAGCGCCGCCGAGAATCGCTTACGCCTCTTGCCCCTCTCCCACCCCTCGCTGCCTCAACACCCCGAGCACGGTCTCACGCTCGAGCATCCAGCGGTCGGCGTCGCGCTCGAGAAAGCGCTCGACATCGGTGAGCACGTGGTCCCACGGCGCCTCCCTCATCCTCGCGTACAGAGCAGACCTCCACGCGCCCTCGTGCGCAAGCTCCGTCCGACCCGCCTGCACGCACGCGTTGGCGAGCAACACCTCATTGGGTTCCGGCCAGCTTGGGTCGCTCAGGTACCACACAAGGTCGTAGACGTCCCTGCCCTTGATCCATTCTCGCAGGAGCAACGCGGCGATCTTGCCGGCGAGGAGCGATGAGCGATCGTGGTGAGCAAGCCTGAGTGTCGCGTACCTGCGCACCGTCGTGACCTCGACGACGGCACCAGCCGGCGGGTTGGTATCCACTTCGATCTTGACCGAGAACGTCTTGTCCCGTTGCGGACTGAGTCCCAGCTCGTGTTCGAGCCCTACGAAGCGGACGAACGCCTTGTTGACGGTGGTCTTGGTGGCAACCTTCAAGGTCACGTTATACGCCTCGCGCTCGAACCGCGTGCGCACCGCCTCAAGCAGCGCCGTGAAGTCGTACTTCGCGGCATCTACCTCCAGAGCGAAGTCGAGATCTTCCGAGAACCGGGGGATCGCGTAGAGGAACCGCAACGCGGTGCCGCCGTGGAAGGCGAGGTACTCCCAGGCACCTCGGTCCTGCAACGTTTGGAGTACCCGCGCCTGCAGATACTCACGCATCACGTTGGTCGCCGCCTGCCGAGGAACCCCGCTGACGACACTCGCCAGGTACTCCTTCACTCTGTGAACTCCTCTCGCTCGATCCACGCGAGACCGACCACGTTCGCCGCGAAGCGTGCCACCTTGGGGCTCGCGAATCTCTCCGCGTGCTCCATGAGTCTCGATGCGTCGATCTCGTCGAGGTGCTGCAGTCGCAGTTCACGGGCGAACGCGGGATTGTTGGAGCCGGTTCGCAGGTACGCCAGGTCGAGGAGCGCCTTTTCCGGCGTCGCCACGAACGCAAACCTGCCGCCGGAAAGCTCCACGTGTTCGTATCCCCAGAACAGCGACTCCTTCACATGGTGATACACGAACGTACCAAACGGCGTCTTACGAGATGCTTGCCTGCCGGTGGTTAACGCTGTCGTGACGAAGACCGCTTCCGGGATCAGTCCGGCATCGGCGAGCACGGTCTCGAGACTCACGTACGAACCGGGCACCAACGTGTTCGAGACCTCGTAGGGATGAGGCTCTGTGCGCCGGTACGGCTCCGACAGCGCGTACACGCCACGCCGCAGCTGCACCACGAACCCGTCGGACGTCCAGCGGGACAACTGCTTGTGCACATTGCGGACGTCTGAACCGGGGCCGAGGAGCATGCCCGTCGTGAAGACAGGCTCGTCGCCCACTATCGCCAGGAGTTCTTCGCGTTTCATGGCAATAGGTTACCATATGTGGTAAGTTCATGCCATGAAACTCACGCTCCACAGTAGGCTTCATCGCGCGCGAGTACCGCCAGTTCAGCCACAGGAAGACGAGTCAGACGGCGACACACGCAAGATGGAAGGAGTTGGCGCGTGAGATACGTCAGCCCTTGCGGTACGGCCCACAGTCTTCTCTCCCACGCCAAGCAGTCGTTCGAGATCACCCTGAGTGAGACCGAGGCCATCCTCAGCTCAATGTAGGTTGGAGCCAGACGGTCGCCCCATGGTCCGAGTATAGCGGGCGGCACCGACAGGGGACTTCGCTGGGGCGCTCCCTAGAACAGGAACACCAGGTAGCCAACGTACGCGGCGATGAAGACGAGCCCGACGCTGCGGCCTACGTTTCCGCGCCAGACGAGCAGAGGCGCCAAGAGGAGCGACGTCCCCACCATGATCCACACATCGATCGATGCGATCTGCTCGGCGACCACCATAGGACTCACGAGCCCGGTCACGCCGAGAATCCCGAGGATATTGAAGATGTTGCTGCCCACAACGTTGCCCACCGCCACGTCGGGATGGCGGCGAATGGCGGCCACTATGCTCGTCGCCAGTTCAGGCAGGGACGTACCGGCCGCAACAAGGCTCAGTCCGATCACTGCTTCGGGCACGCCGTAATTGCGAGCGATCTCCGATGCCCCGTCCACGAGGAGCCTCGAGCCGATGACGAGTGCAGCAAGGCCCCCTATCAGGAAAGCGGCTCCTGCAAGCGGGGAACCGGTGGCAGGTACGTCGTCCGCCCCGTGCTCATGATAGGCAGCCGATGGGAGCGAAGGATTGCGCACCTCCGACCGGTACGAGAACACTACGTAAACGCCCAGGCCGAGAAGCAGCAGGGCGGCGGGAATCCGTCCGATATCACCCGTGACGACGATGAGCGCAAGCGCAAGCGCCGAGGCCAGCATCACCGCAGTGTCACGTCTCAACGCGCGCGGGTTCACGAGTATAGGGGTGATGACCGCGGAGACACCGAGCACCACGAGGATGTTGAAGATGTTGCTGCCAACTATGTTGCCGACAGCGATATCAGACGCGCCTTCAAGCGCGGCGCTCAAGCTTACGATGAGCTCGGGTGCGGATGTGCACCACGCGACGACTGTCATTCCTATAAGGAGCGAAGAGAGTCCGAAGCGCCGCGCGATCAGGACCGCGCCGCGCACGAGGAACTCGCCGCCGCCGAACAGCAACACCAGGCCTGCGGCGGCCGAAAGATACATGAGCATTGGACAGACTCCCTCCGGCACCATGGTCAGCGCGCATCCGGCCCGTGTCGGCCGGTTCCTGTGAATGCCCCAGGGTAGCGTTCGGGTGGGTGGGACGCAAGCAGCCGAGTTGCCTCACCAGGACCGTACTCGAAGCCGCCGAGCGTTCTCCTCCATCTCGCACCCATCGAGCGGCTCCCCGATCGAGGCGGCGGCAAGCTCGCACAGCAGCGGCACCAACACCCCAGCGTCGTCGCCGATACGCGCCTCGCGCGCGAGCGTCGCGATGCGGCCAGATAACTCCCCGTTTATCCACGGCAGACAGCTCAGTCGCACCACAGCGGGACACTCGGTGGGCAAGAGATCACCATCGGGCTGCACGAGGATCTCATGCAGCTTCTCTCCAGGGCGCAAGCCTGTGAACTCAATCGTGGTTGGCACGCCGCTCAGTACAATCATGCGACGCGCCAGTTCGACGATCTTCACCGGCTCGCCCATCTCGAGCACGAAGATGTCGCCTCCGTCGCTCATCGCTTGGGCCTGCAAGACGAGCCGAGCCGCCTCCGGAATGGTCATGAAGTATCGCGTGGCGTCCGGGTGGGTGACGCGAACAGGCCTTCCGTTGCGAAGCTGCTCCTCGAATATCGGAACAACGCTGCCTCGCGAGCCAAGCACGTTGCCAAAACGCACCGCAGTCGCGCGCAGACCGTTGCGGGCCGCCTCGAGCATGACGCGTTCGGCGACGGCCTTGGTGGCGCCCATGACGTTGCGGGGCTCGACCGCCTTGTCAGTGGAGATGAGCACGAAGTGCTCCACCTCGTGGTGCGCGCACGCAGCAAGCACGTTCATCGTGCCGATCACGTTCGCCCGCACGGCTTCAGCGGGCTCGGCCTCCATGAGCGGAACGTGCTTGTAGGCCGCCGCGTGAAAGACGACGCCGGGTGGCGTCGCAGCGAAGATGCGGTCGATCTTGCGGTCGTCGCGCACGTCGCAGATGTGCATACGCGCGACACCCGGCCACGTCGCCTCGATCTCGAGGTACATCTCGTAGAGGCGCGACTCGTCGATCTCGAGCAGGAGCAATCGCTCAGGCTGCATCTTGACGATCTGGCGGCACAGCTCTGAACCAATCGATCCGGCGGCCCCCGTCACCGCCACCACCTTGCCGGTGAGCGTACTCGATATGAGCTCAACGTCGATCTCGACCGGCTCCCTGCCGAGGAGGTCGTCCACAGTCACCTGGTGCAGGTCACTCAATCCCTTGAACTGCTCTTCGACCACGAATCCGGGGATGATACGCGTCTTTACGCCCGCACGCGTACACAGGTCGAGCACTTCACGCTTGCGCGCAGGCGTAAGCGATGGGATGGCGACAAATATCTCGTCGACGCCATGCTCCCGGACAACCTCTTCGAGCGCCGATATCGGACCGAGGATACGCGCCGCGTGCACAGTCATGCCGTGCTTTCGCGGGTCGTCGTCAACGAAGCCCACCACGTACATGCCAAGGTCGGGCCGATTCTCGATGTCGCGCAGCAGAAGTGAGCCGGCGTCACCCGCGCCCACGATGAGTACCCGCGTACCGCTGCGCATGCCCGCCTGACTCATGACCACCCACAGGCGCCCCATGGTCCGCAAAGCGCCAAGTCCCACAAACGCGATGACCCCCGTGATGAACACGACTCCAAACGGTACGAGCCTCGTGCCTTGGATCGGCGTGAGAGCGACATTGAGCGCGAACAACACGGCCATCGCGAGCCCCACCGCCAACGTCAATCGCGCTATCGCGTACACGCCGACGTGCCGCAGCACCATATTGTAGAGGCCGTTTAGCAGCAACATGCCGATGAACACGACGACCGCTACCGCCATGTACTCCCACAGGTAGCGCCTGAACACCTCGGGTACCGAGCCCTCGAAGCGCGCAAAGTACGCGAGCGCGACGGCCACCACCACAACGGTGGCATCGGCGAGCATCAACATAAGTATCTGTACGCGACGCGACGTATGCACCCGCTGCTTGGCCTTGAGAAGCCAGTTCCCCTGCGGCATTCCTTTGGTCCCCCGTCGGCTAGGTCGCGTCTTCTGTCGCCTGACGCATCACGTCCGCCATGACGTCAGCCGCATGTCGCATGTCGTTTTTGGTGAGCGTGGGATCCACCTGCAACATTACCGAGGTCTCGCCGAGCGCTCTGGCGACGGGCAGGCGCTCCGCCGGACCCCAGCCCCGCTCCACGAACGCGCGCTCGAGATAGATTTCCGGGCACGATCCCTGCGTGAGGACGACGCCTCGCGCGTTGACCTCATCGAGTATACGCGAACGATCCCACCCGGGCAGCAGCGCCTCCGGCCTGACGTACGCGTAGTACTTGTAGTATGCGTGGTAGGCACTGGCGGGCGGCACCGCGACTCGCAGACCCGGCACCTTCGCCAGTGCTTCGTCGAGCACGGCCGCGTTGTGCCTGCGGTCTGCAACCCACTGCCCGAGCTTGCGAATCTGCACGCGTCCCACCGCCGCCTGCACCTCGGTCATTCGCCAGTTCGTGCCAAACGAGCCGATGAGCCACTTGAACTCAAATCCCGGCTTGGCCGTTGCGGCCCGCATGGCGTCGAAGTCACGTCCATGGTCCTTGTACTCCCACGCGCTGCGCCAGACGTTCTCGTCGTCGCTGACGAGCATCCCGCCCTCACCACACGTGGTCATGATCTTGTCCTGACAAAACGAGAACGCCGACGCATGTCCAAAACTTCCCACCAAACGCCCCTGCCACCGCGCGCCATGCGCCTGCGCGCAGTCCTCGATGACCTTCACGTCCCGTTCCCGTGCAAGCGCCATGATCGCGCTCATATCGCACGGCCACCCGCCGAGGTGCACGACAATGACCGCCTTCGTGTCCGACGTCATCGCCTCGCCGAGCGTCTCGGCCGTCACCACTCCAGAGTCCGCATCGACATCGGCCACCAGCGGCCGAGCGCCCACCGCAACGACCGCGGTCGCCGTCCCGATGAAGGTGCGTGCGGGCACCACGACATCGTCACCCGGCCCTATGCCGAAAGCACGCAGCGCCAGCTCGAGCGCCACGGTGCCGTTGGCAAGCGTAATCGCGTGCTTCACGCCCAGGTAGGCCGCGAACTCCTTCTCGAACGCGCGACCCTGGCCGCCGGTCCAGTAGTTGACGCGGCCCGAGCGCAACACCGCTTGCGCGGCGCCGATCTCGTCAGGACCGAATGTGGGCCAGCTACTGGGCATCATCATCCACCGCGATGACACGCGCGGGAACGCCGACCGCAGTAGCGCCATCGGGCACATCCGCGGTAACGACCGCACCCGCACCGATCGTGCATCCCGCACCGACGCGTACGCCCGGTAACACTACCGCCCCCGCGCCACAGAAGCTCGCCTCCCCCACTGAACAGCCGCCCAGAAGCAGCACACCTGGAGCGATGTGACAGTGGGCACCTACAACGCTGTCGTGGGCAACGAGACATCCCACGTTCAAGATGACGTTGTCTGCGACCTTTGCGCCAGCGTTGACAACGACGTTCTGCATTGTCTGCACGCCCCTGCCGATGCTCGCGTAAGGACTAAGACTTGCCGAGGGATGCGCGAGCGAAACCAGAAGATCCGCATGAGCGAGGGAATCGTGCACGCGCCGCCGTGCGGTGACTTCGCCTATCGCTATCGTGAGACCATCGAACTTGATCTTCACAACGTCAGGAACGACAGGAGCGCCCGTGGGCTCATGCACGCCTCTCATTGCGTCGTCCTGGAACCCAGCGAGGCTGTGTCCGCACGCCACGATGAGGTCCGCGACCTCTTTGGAGTGCCCTCCAGCACCAATCACCGCGATCCTCACGCCAGTTGCACCCCTCGGTAGCCCGACTGTTCCATCGTCTTACTCGCTAGCACGCTCGTCACTCCCACGGAACTCAGGCATCGTCGCGTGTCCCTCGGCGTTTACGCCCCGCAGCGAAAGCACTTGTCCTGCCGTCATCCAGAGAATCTTCATGTCAAGCATGAACGACCGGTTGTCGACGTACCACACGTCTAGAGCCAGCCGCTCGTCCCATGATAGTGCATTGCGCCCGTTGACCTGCGCCCAGCCGGTGATGCCCGGACGGACTTCGTGCCGACGTGCCTGCTCGGGTGTGTAGCGGTCCAGATACTCGGGCAGTAGCGGCCGAGGCCCGACCAGACTCATATCGCCCCTGAGCACGTTCCAAAGCTCAGGAAGTTCGTCCAGTGAGGTGGAGCGCAAGAAGCGCCCGAGGCGCGTGAGGCGCTCCGCATCGGGAAGCAGTACGCCGTCAGGACCCCTCTCGCTCGTCATCGTGCGGAACTTGTACATGCGAAAGAGGCGGCCGTTCTTGCCTGGACGCTCTTGGACGAAAAGTACGGGGGAGCCGAGTCGTAGACGAACTAGAAACATCAGGGCCAACAGCAGCGGACTGAGCAACAGTAGGCCGATAGCGACGAGCACTGTGTCCAGGAGGCGCTTCATAGTCGAGTTCACCTTGTGCTCCACGGGTTACCGGTGTTCAGGCTTCCAGTACTTCTCGATAGATTGCCTCAAGCCCGGTCCAAATGCGTGCCTGAGCGAACTCCTCGACAACGCGCCTCCGGGCCGATTCTCCCATAGAGCGCGCTCGGTCGGGATTCTCCAACATCAAGCGAAGTGCAACAGTCAACTCCTCGGAATCGCCTGGCGAAACGACAAGCCCCGTTTCACCATCGACGACAGCATCACGAGCGCCGGTCGCAGTCGTGGTGACGGTTGGTATTCCTGAGGCGGCAGCCTCGAGTGGGGCGTTAGGGAAGCCTTCTCGATGGGTCGGTAAACACAGTACACACATCAACTGGTAGTAAGGTGCCGTCTCATCTACTAATCCCACTCTGATTATGCCTTCATGGCGCTGAAGCATCCGCATCGTCTGGGAAGGCAAGGCATCCTGACGCTCCACCTCCCCTACGATGAGCAGTCGCCTTGAGTGGTCTTCGGAGTACAGATGATCAAAAGCCTCAAGCAACTCGACCGCACCCTTGTCTCTTGTCAGTCGTCCAACGAAACCGACCGTTGGGGTACCTTCAGGAAGATCCAGCTCCGTTCGCATCGACTGAACGAGGTCAGACGTACAAGTGTCCACAGTGAATCGAGCACAGTCGACACCATTGCTGCTACCCGCCCCAATAACGTGCGCCTTCCGCTCCGCAACCACTCCTGATGCAACCGCTTCGCTACGAAGGCTATGGCTTACACAGATGACAACACTGGCGCAACTACATGAAATTCGTTCCGTCATCGCGAGAACGGCCCGCTTGATTCCCTTGGCTCCTTCTAAGCGAAGACCGCGCATCACGTAGACCCGGCCTTTCACCCGCAGCAGGTAAGCCGATATCATCCCGATGAGTCCTGCCTTAGGCGTTCCTGCGTTGACGACGTCGGGCTGTATGCTGCGAATGAGCGACAGCATTGCGCAAAGCGAGCGCATGTCGCGCAGTACTGACACCTCTCGACACATCGGGATCTCGTGCACCACGACTCCCTCACGTGCAGCAACAGCAGACAGCTCAGCGCCGGGCGCACATGCGAGATGCACGGCCCATCCCCGCTCCACGAAGTAGGCCATCTGGCCACGAAGTAGTGTTGCGGCGCTCATTGGAACAGTTACACAGTAAAGAAGCTTTGGCCCCGATATTGAAATAACCGAGCTGTCTTGGCCCCGAGCTAGCGGCGGCTGAGGTTTCGAATCATTGGGTTCGGTCACCGTGTCGGCCTAACCTGGCAGTTCGTTGCGTACCACTCAAGCGTCCGGCTCAAGCCATCCTTAAAGCAAACTGAGGGCTCATAGCCGAGCACGGTCTTTGCGCGTTCAATAGCGGCGTGCGAAAACCGAACATCGCCAACCCTCTCGTCAAGAAAGCGGGTCTCCCCTGTGTGTGAGGTAAGGGAAATCAGAGATTCAATGAGCTCAAGCAGTGAGATTCGAACGCCACATGCGACATTAACCACCGCCCCGTCGAGGCTATCGGCTTCCAGTGCAAGCAAGTTCGCTCGCACTACATTCTCGACAAAGGTGAAGTCTCTCGCCTGCGTGCCGTCTCCATGGACAGTGAATGGCTCTCCTTCGAGTGCGGCAGTCATGAACTTGGCGATGACACCCGAGTACTGCGAAGTCGGGTCCTGGCGGGGTCCGAATACGTTGAAGTAGCGGATGGCTAGTGTTTCCATACCGTAGATCTCTGAAAAAACACGGGTATAGTGCTCGCATGTAAGTTTCGACACCGCATACGGTGACCGAGGGTTTGGGGTCATGCCCTCATGCTTAGGGAGCTGCTCTCCGTCCCCGTAGACCGAAGAAGAGGATGCGAGTACGACCCGACGCACACCCGCCTTGTGTGCCGCACTCATCAGTTTCAGCGTACCGCCGACGTTCACATCGTTGGTCGTCACCGGCGCCTTAATCGACCGGGGAACCGATGGCAAGGCCGCCTGATGAAGAACCATGTCGACGCCGGCAACAGCCTCCTCGACCGTTTCGAGATCCCTGATGTCTCCCTCAATCAGCTCAATGTCACCCAGGCAGTGCGTGAGGTTCTCACGCCGCCCGGTGGCGAAGTTGTCAAGTACCCGGACACGGTACAGATCCCTAGCTAACAATCCATCAACAATGTTGGATCCAATGAATCCTGCACCGCCGGTAACGAGCACTGTCGATCGACTCATGCAGTTCTCCCTCGTTGTCCAAGAGCCCGTGACCACTCTCCCGTGCCCGACAGAAATATCTCAGTGCCGCTCGTTCGCGATAAGTAGTTCATCCTCAACCGTCGCCGCATCACCACTTTCATCGACAATTACACCTGCTCGCTCCATGCAGCGCGATAGGATTGGACCATATCTTTGATGTCGTAACGCTGCACGATCACTCCTCGGCACTCAAATTTGCGGCGAGTCCAATCGCTATCACGCTTCATCAGTTCGATAGCGGACACAATCGCATCAGCTAGAGCATCTGAATCTCGCGGGGGGACAACCCAGCCAGTCTGGCCAACAATGGTTCGAGCGTCGCCAACAGCGGTAGTCACACATGGGGTGCCACACGCCATTGCCTCACAGATGACATTAGGAAATGCTTCGGTCCGCGATGAGAGCACATGGATGTCGATTGCGTTCATGACGGCTGGAATGTCTTCTTGTCTGCCCAACAGCATCACACTGTCATTGACATTCCATGCTGCTAGCCGCTCTTGAATACCACGGTTGGCTGAGTCCAGGCCGTTCCCGACTAGGACACACGTGAACACAACCCCTCTTCGCGCGAGGGCGGAAAGTGCTTGAAGCAGGTTCTCATGGTCTTTGTCTGGGTGTAACCTGCCGACCATGCCCAGCACGGCTGCCTTTTCGTCCACGCCCCAATTTGTTCGCAGTCGCTCCCTAGCTGCCTCACTTGGGGCAAAATGCTGCAGATTATAGCCGTTCGGAACAACAATCATCTTGTCAGACGCGAAGCCTATGTCCCGATGCGCATCAAGCGCACTCTGGGCGCAACAGATGATTGTGGAAGGCACGACGTAGGAGAGGACTGCATTCAACCGCGCGATCATGCGTGTTGCACGAGAAGAGGTTGATTTGTCGAGGCGCGCATGGTGCACCCCCCAACATACGCGGCGAATGCCCGCAGCCTTCGCAACAATCCCTCCAATTAGGTCAGCATGGTACATCCAAGTCTGCACCACGTCAGGCTTCTCAGCTCGCATAATCTTCCAGAGACGAAGGGGCGCATCCACACGCAAACGCCCTTTTCGCATTCTCAAGCAATGCACGACGCTGCCGGCTCGCTCAAGCAGCCGACCGTATTTCCCTTCATCCATCAGAGACACTACAACATGAGCTTCTGGATTGCTGGCGATAATGAGTCGATACAGAGCTGACTCTGCACCCCCGTCGTTCAGTCCCGTGATTACGTGCAGAACCTTCATGGGCGCTCGGTGCCCTTGGGAACAGTCACACACAAAGATCCGCCAGCCGCTGCCATGGACAACACTAACCAGGTCACCTTTCTCGCCTCAAGGTTGAGAATGAAGGAGCTGACTACGAGAACTGCTCCCAGTAGAACCCAGTAGGCGCGAGAAGGGCCTCTCAACAAACAGCGCTGCCCAAGGGCCGAAGCAGCCAGCCCCACCCAAAGAAGCAGACCGACAACCCCGCCGCCGACCGCGACTGACAAGAAGGCGTTGTGAGCTGAGTGGAATCCCCCCAGTAGCCTTTCGGCCACAAATGGAAATGTGCCGGTACCAAAGCCAATAAGCGGACGATTCCAGAAACCCTCCAGGCCTGCGTTCCAGATTGGGATGCGATTTCCGAGCGTTCCTGAGCGGATCTCGTAAGGAATGGTCGCTGCCCGAGTGAAGCCGTCATGCGCGAGATCAACCACGAAGAGAGAGGCCAGAGCGACCAACAATACGGGAGCCCAGGACCGCCAGCGTCGACCAAGCCCAATACCAGTCAACAAGACCCATGCGATGATCATCCCGCTAACAAGCACTCCTAAGCGAGAACCGGTCAGAAAGACGGCAAGGAACGCAACAGGAATCACCCCCCAGCAAAGAAGTCTCATGACGCCTCCGCTGCGCCCACCAACATACCAGCCTATGACAATGGCGACATTCAAGTAGACTGCCAAGTCGTTAGGATCGAAACCTATTGCTGCATACCGCGCGTACACTACCTGTGTTCCTTCGACGAAAGCAGCAAGTGTTCCAAGGGCTGAAACCCACGAACCGAGAACATATGCAAACATCAACGCCTCGAGTCTCGCCTGATCAGCGACGTACAGGACAACAAGCACAGAAGCGATGAGCAACTGGGTATATGTGAACGCCATCGAAACCGTGATTGCCGGATGAATACTCCAGAAGAGACTGACCCAACTCCAGAGTACGAACACTAGTCCCCACACAAGATGGCGGTGCACACGGATTCTTCCCGTCGCCAATAGCGCAAGGAGCCCTATTGTAAACACCCCCAGACCAACCATTCTTGCAACGGTCCCTAGACCCGGGATTATGACCATGTTTTCCCAGGGAACCACGAACGCGTACACACACAAAGCCCCGAATGCAATCCTGCTCATGATTGACCCAGAAGTAGCGCTATGTAGCGCTCAGCCGATACCCCAGCCGTGTACGACCGAATGTCGAAGTCGTCTGAGGGGGTCTCAATCAATGCGGCAAGTATCTCGCTCGCAAGTGCATCCGGGTCCCCTGGCGGAACTAGCCTCCCCCAGCGCCCTCCTTCCAGGATCTCCGCTGGACCACTCGGGCAATCGGTGCTCACGACAGAACATCCGCACGCCAGTGCCTCAATCAACACGGACGGCAAGCCCTCCCACCTTGACGACAGCACGAACACTGAGGCTCTCTTCATGTATGCATACGGATTGACGACGAAGCCTGGCATCGCCAGGTCAGATCGAACACCCAGGTCTGAGGCGAGTTTTTCCAACTCTTGCCGCAATTCCCCCTCCCCAAGAATCATGAGCCGGCAAGCCCGCTTGCTGCGCACCTGCGCAAATGCACGAATCAGATTCTCGAAATCCTTGGCTAAGGTCAATCGGCCAGCGCCCAAGATCACCGGAGGGGAACTCGGACCGAACCACGGATCATCAATAGACTGTTGACACATCTCAACAAGCGTGGGGGTTACCACAGGGTTGTAAATCACATGCACTCTATCCCGCGGGACCCCTGTTGAGTCCACAAGGTCGTCTGCTACACCCTGAGAAACCGCAACAACGACATCAGCATACGAGTAGGCGAGCTTGCGCATGACCTTGACTACTCGCGCAGGGACACTCTTTGCGCTTTTCTCCGCAACGGACACGGTGCTGTGCTCAGAAACAACCAGCCGCAAAGGGACCCGAGCCATGTTGCGAGCTACAACAGCGATGACATTTGCATGCCCTAGCGCGGAGAGCATCGCGGCCGGACGCTCGCGGCGCAGATACTGCACCAGCATTGGTAGACTTAAGGCCACCCTAGATGCACCCAGATCTACAACCCTGACATTCTCTGCAACTTGGTCAATGTAGGGGCCTTCTGCCCGAACGAGAACCAAGTCGACCTTGTGCCCAGCATCCGCGAAGGCATTTGCGAGGCCAACAATGACCCGTTCCGCGCCTCCGCCGCGAAGCGAGGGGATGTAGATCGCTATCCGCTCACTCAAGACAACCCTCCGAGGCTGCACGAAAGCCGTTCACGGCAATTCGCGACATTCAGGAGAATGACCAACCCGCCATACACAATGCCCCCTAGAGCCACTTGGCCCAGTAGCGCTACGACACCCAACTGGTCCGAAACCTGGGCGACCGCGATAGCCATCCCTCCAGCAGCTATCAACACCTTGCTTGCATCATGCCACGGGAATCCCAGCACGAAAGCCCTTCTGCCGAGGAAGATACTCAAGAGCAGCGCAAGACCGTAGCTAACCACAGTAGCCCACGCGGCACCAACAAGCCCGTGCAAAGGAATCCACCATAGATTCAACAATACGTTAGCCATAGCGGCCGGTAGCATCACCCACAGCTGACCGATGGTCCGGTGGCCCATCTGAAATGCTAGATCGAAGTAGTACGATCTCACTCCTGACAAGAAGGTAGCAACCGTAACCAGCGGCAACAATACACTTGCTGCTTCGCGAAACTCCTCACCTAGGAGTACCGCCGAAATATTGGGAGAGAGAAGGATAAGGCCGATGCACGCAGGCAACCCAACAGCCAGCAACAACGTAGCATTGTTCCGCAATTGATCACGTGCTGCTATTACGCCTTCTGCTTCAAGTGCCTTGAGTGCAAGAGGATACGCAGCTAGATTCACTACAACCATCAGAGATGTAAGCGTCTGATTCGCAAGGTCGTAAGCCGGCGCGTAGACACCGGCGTCAGCGGTGGTCAGTAGCGCTGCAATCAAGAACCGATCAGATGCGCTGATTACGAATACAAGAGCAAACGTAGCTGTAAGCGGCCAACCGTATCTCAGTGTCCTTGCAAGCCATTGTCGATTCAGGCGCGGCCTCACTTGCCATGTCGAGTCTCGTAGTCCTGCGGCACCAAACAAGAGAGCCGCAACCAGCAAGCCAAGCAACGGGCCGAGCTCGCCAAGTTCAAATACCAGAACACCGACCGCTCCTAGAAGAAGTGCAGATGCGCTCTTCGCGACAGACAGTAGGCCGTACCGCATCGGCCTGAGCTGAATCCGACTCAGCGTGAGCACGGTTTCCATCCATGCCATCGCCCAGAGCAACGGAATGCCAATCATGATCAATTGACGAATTTGAGAGTCCAGAACGAAGAAAGCAGACCCGGCTCCCGCTACACCCGTCATTACGACGAGCAGTATGAAGGCACCTAAGGTAGTAGAGGCAAGATCCTTAAGCTCTTGTCCAGCTGCTGGGTGGAACCGGAGCAACGCCGCACGCATCCAGTGGAACAGCACCGCATTACCGAGACCAACTGCCGCAATCACCAGGGTATAGCTACCGTACTGGGCAGGCGACAGCAAGCGTGTATATACCGCAAGCCCCGCGAACCCGAAAAGGCCGGTCAGTAGGCGGATAATCAGGTACTGGCTAGCGTGCCGTAGCAACATGATGATCGGCTCGTTCAACCAAAATGCCACTGGCCAAAAGTGTGGCTGCTCTTAGCATCAAGATAAGAGGAATGGCAACCTTTGACGCAACCAGCCAAACCGTGTCACAAATCAACCACCGCTCGGAAGAGTGCAAACCGAGTCCGGCACCCACTCTTCGCCAATGCACGCTATCGCGCACCGGTAACCACATCGAGCAGCCCCCACCCAAAGTACTGGTCGAGGAAGTACGCTGTAAGTGCCGCGACCACCACAACAGCGAGGAACCCGAGTAGCCCGGCCATCACGCGGCCCACGAAGCCGAGGAACTTGCGCATCGGCGAGATCTCCGGCAGGTAGACTACCGCAGGCGGCGGGAACTGCTCGGCAGACCTCACGTTCACCGTCGCTTTCGCGCCCGAGTCGTGCCTCTTGCCACCCTTCTTGGCGGCCGCGCGACCACTTTCTGGCGCGTTGTAGTAATCAGCGTAGTAGTAGTCGCCAAAGTACCCAGCGTAGTAGCCCCCACCCGCCGCGCCGCCCTCAAGGCCCCACACTACGGAGCCCACGATGCGCGCGCCAACGTTCTCGAGCATCTCCGCGCCCTTCGCGGCGGCTTCGCGCGTAGTCACACCCGCGCGCGTTACCATGAGCACGCCGTCGGCCCAGCGCGCCACTGCCGCCGGATCCGCGACCGCGAGCAGCGGAGGCGTGTCGAGAATGACCCAATCGGCCCACTCGCCTAGCTCGGTGAGTAACTCGTGCATCTTCTGCGAACCCAGCAACTCGCTCGGGTTGGGCGGCATCTTTCCGCTCGTCATGACCAGCAAATTCTCATCTCCGGGACGCTGGAGCGCCGCCTTGATCGAGTGCGAGCCAAAGAGCACGTCGGAAAGCCCGATCATGTTTTGCAACCCGAAGAAGTCACCAGACGTCGGGCGACGGAAGTCGCAGCTCACGAGAACGACCTTCTTGCCGGCCTGGGCGAGCGATGCGGCAAGGTTCGCGGCCACCGTCGATTTGCCCTCCGCGGGCGCGGCACTCGTGACGAGCAGCGTCTTGATATCGTGTTCGAAGTTGATGAAATCGAGTGAGTTGCGCAGCGCTCGGTATGCCTCGGCAGCCGGCGAGCCGGGGTGCTGGACGATCGTGAGCCTGCGCTGCTCGCCCTTCTCAAACGTCTCGAGCGGGATCATCCCGAGCACCGGCGCGCCAAAGAGCTTCTCGGCCACCTCGGTCGATTTGATGGTGTTGTCCAGGTACTCGTAGAGAAACGCCATGCCAAGACCAAACACGAGTCCCACCGCGAGCCCAAGCGCGCCGTTGCGCAAAGGTTGGGGCGACAAGGGTGTCTCGTTCACAACCGCCGGGCTGACCACGCGTCCCGCGCCTGTTTCGAGTTGCTGCTGGATGCGCAGCGACTCGAGCTTCTCGGCGAGTGTGGTATAGAGACCGGCGAGGATGCGCAACTCCGCATCGAGCTCATCGGTCCTGCCCTCATCAGAGATGCGACGGCCCACCTCAAGGACCTGGTCCTGCGCGTCTTCGAGGCGCAGTTCTACCTCGGTGGCGGCGGCAGCGATGCTCTCGCGGCGCACCTGCTGCGACCAGTTAACAAAGCCCTCGGCCATCTGGTTGGCGATCGCGACCGCCATCTCGGGGTCGGGGTCGGTGGCGACAACACGGATGATGTTCGTCTGCCCCACAGCTGCGACGGTGACGCGCTCCAGGAGTTCGGCGGGGGG